>Ga0272441_10000003_pt1 | contig 651426 bp, 674 predicted proteins | sample SSMProp6N_FD_193582 | JGI IMG/M metagenome (GOLD analysis project Ga0272441, IMG submission 193582) | Marine sediment archaeal communities from Little Sippewissett salt marsh, Falmouth, MA, United States - SSM-Prop-6N | ecosystem: Environmental > Aquatic > Marine > Wetlands > Sediment ... | reverse complement strand
CTCCCTGATTACATTCTGTGCTTTGAGTGGTAGGATCTTCTAGTTTGTAACACTCTCCTGTTCCGTCTTCACTACATGTTCCTGAGGGATCAACAAGGTATCTTCCTATTGGTTCACATTCTCTGTTACAAAGAGGGTCTGGTTCAATGTAGTAATCTAATAATGTGCCACGATTAGCATACTGACAACCAGAATCACATGATCCTCCTGTTCCCCAGCAGCCTTGAGGAGGCGAAGGTTCCGAGCAAGAGATATAAGATAATCTTCCTAGGCTATTAATGTTAACTGTTGTTGTTGAAATCCCGTTAGTGACATAGATATCACCAGTAAAAGAAGGATTTCCTGTTAATTTAGAAAAAACAATTTCATCTGGACTATTAAAATAAATCTCTCCAGGAATATCAAAAAATTCTTCATTTTCTCCGTTTTCTTCAGAATCTCCTCTAAAAATCTTGTATTCTTCTGGTCCAAACCAAATTCCAAAACTATAATCAGATTGAGACATTGCATTCAAATGAGCTCTTCTTAGATTCTGAAGCAATTCTTGAGTAACACTATCTAGTTGCTGGTTTCTATAAAAATCAACTCCTAAAGGAACTGTTAGGATTAATAAGATAGAGATAATAGATATTACAATTAAGAGTTCAAGAAAAGTAAATCCTTTCATAAAAATTATATATATAAACTTACCTTCTTAAGCCACTTAAGCCATGAGTCATCTCATAAATCGGCATAATAATAGAAATAGCAATAAAACCAATTGCAAGACCCATGACTACCAATAAAACAGGCTCAATAGTCGAGGAAATATTCTTAGTTATCTCGTCAACATCTCTTTCATAAAAACTGGCTAGATAGGAAAGAGATTCATCAATATTTCCTGTTTTCTCTCCAATGCTAATCATTCTTGAAAAAACCGAAGGGAAAACCTTAGGGTTTTCTTTAAAATAACCTGCTATCTGACCTCCTTGCTTGATTGTAGGAATCACTCCTTTAACTTCTTCCTGATAAACAATATTACTTAAACTTCTACTAGTAATTTCAAAAGCTTCAACTATCGGAACTCCGCTTTTAATAAGAATGGCAAGGGTTCTAGAAAAATATGCTAGATTAACTTCCCTTGTTAATTTTCCAAATATAGGGAGCTTTAATATTATCCTGTGGAAAACTGATTTTACTTTTCTGAAACGGGAAAGAAATATTAAAAAGAAAATTAAAAAAATTACTGAAGCAAAAATATATATCCCATAACTTTCCCCAGCAGATATAAAAAACAATAATATCTTTGTTGGCAAAGGAAGCTCAGTATTGAAACTTCTAAAAAGAGGAAGAAGCTTTGGTAAGATAAAAACAGCTAAAATTATCACTAAACCAAGAGTAGAACCTAAAACAACAACAGGATAAATCATTGCCCCCTTTAGTTTTGTTCTTAAATCATGTTTTTTCTCTAACTGATCAGCTAAGAAACCAAGGTTTTCTTCTAAAGTTCCACTCGCCTCACCTACCTCGATTAAACTAACAAACAAATCATCAAAAACTTTAGGATGAAGAGAAAGACTGTTTGATAAAGACTCTCCATTATCAAGCTTATTTAAAACATCATCTAATATTTTCTTAAATTTTCTAGACTGAGTTTGGTCTTTAATCTCTGCAACTCCTTCTCTTAAAGGTAACCCTGCCTTAATTAGCATTTTCAAATGACGAACAAAAAGAAGCTTATCTAAATGAGAAACCCTAGAAGGAAAAGAAATAGAAAATCTATTTTCTTTTATAGGATCAACAGAAATCAAAATTAAATCTCTTTCTAAGAGTTTCTCTTTAGCTTCTTTCAGGTTAATGGCACTAATCTCTCCAATCTTGCTCTTACCCCCTCTTGTTTGAGCAATATAGGTAAATTTCATAATTAAGTTTTTGTAGCCCTTAGTACTTCTTCAATAGTAGTTACTCCCAACAAAGCTTTCTGAATTCCATCATCAAGCATAGTGGTCATTCCTTCTTCAATAGCTGCTCTTTCTATTTCTCCTGCATTAGCTTTCTCCATAACAAGTTTTTGGATCCTGTCTGTCATTTCTAAAACTTCAAAAATACCAACCCTTCCGGAAAAACCAGTTCCAACACAAGCTTTACATCCTTTTCCGTGGAAAACTCTTACTTTATTTTTCCCTTTAAAGATCTTTTCGATTACTGATTTAGGAAAATTCTTTTCCACTGCTTGCTTTTTAGTCAATTCATAACTTTCCCGGCAACGAGTACAGGTTTTCCTTACTAATCTTTGAGCAATTATTACATTAACTGAAGAAGCAACTAGAAATGGTTCTATCCCCATATCCATTAGTCTCGGAAGATTAGTGGCAGCAGTATTAGCATGCATTGTGGAAAGTACCAAGTGTCCGGTCATTGCAGCATTAATAGCGATATTTGCTGTTTCTGGGTCTCTGATCTCTCCCACCATAATAATATCTGGATCCTGTCTCACAATAGAACGAAGACCATTTATAAAACTAATGTTTTTTCTGGGATTAACCTGGATTTGATTAACTCCTCGGATATCATATTCCACTGGATCTTCAATGGTAGAAATATTCACTTCTGGCCTATTTAAAATCTTTAAAATGCTATAAAGACTAGTAGTTTTACCAGAACCAGTAGGACCAGTGGCTAAAATCATTCCATAGGGTTTTTTTGCAGCTAATTCAACTTTCTTTAAGCTTTTCCCAGTAAGACCTAAATTGTCTAGATTAAACTTTCTCACTCTTTCTGATAATAATCTCATCACCACTTTCTCTCCCTCTGTAACTGGGACCACTGAAACACGAACATCAAATCTTTCTTTCCCGAATTTAACAGAAAATTTTCCATCTTGAGCAGCAAGTTTCTCGTCTGTTCTTAATTTAGATAAAACTTTAATTCTAGCAATTATCAAGTTGTGAACATTTTTAGGAAGATTAACTACATTGTGTAAAATACCATCTATCCTAAATCTGATTCTTGTTCTGTCTTCTAACGGTTCAATATGGATATCTGACGCTCTGTTCTCATAAGCATAATTGATTAAGGTATCAACAATTTTAATAACAGGAACATCTTTTGCCTTTGCTTCTTTCTTTTGAGCTTCTTCTACCTGAATTTCAATAATATCATCAAACTCTTCTTTTATTTCTTTTTTATAAAACTTAAGAGCATCTCTTATCGACGCAGGAGTAGTATAATAAACCTCTACTTTATCTCCAGTTTTCTTTTCTAGCCAGTTAACCATCTCATGATTATCAGGATCAACCATTGCTACTTTCAAAATAGCTCTTTTTTCTTTACTTTTCTCAACGAATCTATCAAAAACAATAACCTGTTGCACTTTAGCAACAAGCTCAGGAATAATTTTTAAAGCATCTTCTGATACTCCTTCTTTTCTTAAATCAATAAAAGGATAATCAAGCTCTTCGGCAACGATTCTTCCTAAATCCTTATCAGCGATTAAGTTTTCCTCTATTAAAACTTCCTCTATTGTTTCTCCGCTTTCCTTTGCTTTATTAGTAGCATTTTCAAAATCTTTCTTGCTAACAAATCCTGGGCCGACTAAGAGCTCTTTTAATTTTTTGGGATCAATTTTCATTTAAAAATTAGAAAAATAAAGAAAATAAATTTTCCTCTTCCATTAATATAATTATACTAAAAAACTCCCATCAAAACAAAGATGAGAGTTTTCGTCAATAACCTTTATTAAAGATTAACTTTTCCACAGCCCATGAATATTACAATATTCTCTTGCCCATATGTCTTCTGCCTCTATTTCAAACTCTGCTTCTGGTTTGTCTCCCAGGCTTAAAAACTTCTTATAAGAATTCCCATCCGCAATAATTTCTATCCACTCAATATAATGCTCTTCTTCCATGGGATGAGGATCAGAACCAACTTTCACTTTAACTCCTTTCTCTGTCTTTTCAATTACAGGAACGTGTTTTTCTTGGCCAGTATCTTCTGTTTTCGGCTCCTGCAACTCCATTGGCTGACCACAGCAGACTAACTCTCCTTGACCAGAATGAAGAACTTCTACAATATTCCCGCAAACATTACATTTATATACTTGTTTCTTTTGAGTCATTTTAAAATATTATTTAATTAATATTTTTCACATTTAAGTTCAAAGTAATTACTTGGATGACTACAAGAAGGACATTCTTCAGGAGGTTTAGGTCCTTCATGGATATAGCCACATTTCCTGCAAACCCAATAAACTTTCTCTTCTTTCTGGAAAACAGTATCCCCTTCTACTTCTGCTAATAACTTCTTATACCTTTCTTCATGATGTTCTTCTGCTTTAGCTATTGCTCTTAACCTTTTAGCAATCTCTGGAAACCCTTCTTTTTCTGCAACGTCAGCAAACTCAGGATACATTTCCTCGTTTTCATAATGTTCTCCATTAATTGCTGATTTAAGATTTTCAACAGTATTCCCAAGAACAACAGGAGCAGAGGCTTCTACTTCAATTTCTTCAAAATCTTCTCCACTCTTTTTCTTTAAATCATTAATCATTCGGAATAACCACTTTGCATGTTCTCTTTCGTTTTCTGCAGTTAATAAGAATAAATCTGAAATCTGCTCGAATCCTTCTTTTTTAGCAATCTTGGCATAGAAACTATATCTATTTCTTGCTTGGCTTTCTCCAATAAAAGCCTTGGTAAGGTTTTTGATTGTTTCTTTCATATTTTTATTTTTCTTATATTTTTTTATGACACAACCACCAATCAAGACATTTAATTTCTCCTTTTTTGTCTTGCTCCATTCTTTCTTCGGCAGTCTTTTCGTCTGAAGCAGGAGGAACTATTACATGATCTCCTACTATTTCATTTTCCGGCCAATTTGCCGGAACAGCAACTTTATTCTCATCAGAAACTTGAAGAGCTTTTACAGTTCTCAAGATCTCGTCCATATTTCTTCCCACTTCTTGAGGATAATAAAGAATTGTTCTAAATTTCCCCTCAGGATCAACAACAAATACTGCTCTTACGGTATTAGACCCTTTAAAAGGACTAATCATTCCTAATTGCTTTGCTAAACTTCCCATTGCGTCAGCAATAATAGGAAATTCTATCTTGATATCAATGTTATCTTTGATCCATTCAGTCCATTTAATATGGCTATGGACTTGATCAATACTAAGCCCGATAAGTTCTGTATTTATTTCTCGGAACTTATCATATCTTTTCTGGAAAGCTACAAATTCTGTAGTACAAACTGGTGTAAAATCACCAGGGTGACTAAAAAGAACAAACCATTTGCCTTGATAATCATCTGGTAAACTAATTTTCCCATGAGTAGTATTTACGGACACCTGGGGAAAACTATCACCAATTAAAGGCATGTAATTTTTTTCTTCCATAAATTTAATTTATTATTTTGTTAATTCCTCTACTTCTTTTTTCCCTTCCTCCATTTCTTTTGCTAATCTCTCGTCTCTCTGGAGAAGAAGTGTTTGAAACTCGCCGACATGCTCTTTCTCTTCGTCAGCAACATCAAGAAGCACTTTCTTGATATTTTCATCTTGAGCTAGAGCAGCCATTTGTTCATAAAGATTAATAGCATCGTACTCTGCTATTATCCCTACTCTTAAGATTTCTTTATCTATGTCTTCTTTTTTGATCTTTTCAAGATCTATTGGAATTTTTGATAACATATTTTTTATTTAATTAGATAATTTTTTAATTTTATTAATTATTTCTTGTTTTTGACCTTCTTCTATTTTATTTTCTAGTTGTGGATAAAAATACTCTTCTTCTGTTTTCTTGTGTTGAATCAATACTTTCTCAAACTTAGAGACATCTATTTCCCTGTCAGTCGCAAGCTTATTTCCTAAATCATTAAGCATTTCTAATAAGAGATTATGTTCTTCAATAAGATCAGGAATAACTTCATAGTAACCTTCTTCCTCTACTGGCTTTATAAGCTTGAAAATAGCTTCTTCTTCAACAGATAAATGACTCTTGAGTTCTTCCTTAAACTTTTCAAAATCATTATCAGCGCTTTGAAGATCATCCTCGACTCCTAGTTTAAACTTCTCCAAGAAACCTTCTAGCCTATTATGGCTATCAACCATAAGACCGATTATTGTTTCTTTGTTATTAGTCATGTTTTTTAATGTTTTAGATATTTTGTTCAAAGGTTTTTCTTTCTTCGAACTCTTTTCTTTTTCCTTCGTTCCATTGACGAACAGGTCTTAAATAGCCAACTATTCTGGAATAAACCTCATTATTCCTAAAATTTCTTAAACTTTTATCATGTTCATAACACTGATTACACTTAAAAACTTCTATTTTCTTTCCATGATCGTTATACTTTAAAAGAAAACCATTTTTTATTTGACCATTTTCTACTTCAATTTCCTTGCCACAATCATGGCAAAATAATTTATTTTTTTGAGCACTTTTTGCAAATTCCATAAAGATATATTTGATAATTTTTAACTTTTCCTACTTCGACATTTTTGTCGACCTCTTTTAATTCTTTTTTAATATCAAATATTTTCCCGCATTTCTCACAAATAAAATGAGTATGGGGATTAATATTTCCGTCGTAATGAGCGGTACCACAAAAACCACCATGAAGTTCAAGAATTTTCCCAGAATCTCTTAGTTTTTTTAAATTTCTATAAACAGTACCAAGACTTATCTGGGGTAACTTTTTCTTAACTGCATGATATACTTCTTCGGTTGTGGGGTGAGTGTCTACACTTTTAAGATAATCTAGAATTATTTTCCTTTGAGAAGTTAATCTTTCTTTTTTCATATTAGTAATCATTCCTATTTAGATTTTATTACTATTAAATATTAAGTCAAATTCGGTTACTGTGGATAACTTTTTATAAAACAAAAAGAGACTAGGCAAAACCTAGTCTCTTCTTGTTCAGGCAACCAAATCTTACATCTGGGTTTGCTCTTTTTCTTTCTTAGTTAACTTCTCTTTCAAGAAAGGAATCATCAAGATAACTATAGGAATCAATAATAGAATGCATTCAAATATAGCAGCTAGAATTAATAATATTATTATTCCTGCAATTACATCTCGATACTTATCTTTACCACCTCTCTTTTCATTTCTCATTCTTGAGAACACGTATAGGGCAGTAAGGATTGAAAGAAGAATAGTCGCGATCAAACAAGGATTCTCTACTTTAAAGAATTCTGTAATAGCAGCCAAAAGGCTTGATGTTGCTATTCCTTCTTCATCTTCTCCATCTAAGTCTTCTGCTTTAGACTGTCCTTCTCCTTCACTTTCTACTATGTCTTCTGTTTCTTCATCATCTGTTCCTTCTCCTGAATCTTCTGATCCTTCACCTGTTCCTTCACCTGTTCCTTCTGTTCCATCACCTGGTTCTGGTTCTGGTTCTGGTTCAGGTTCAGGTTCTGGTTCTGGTTCAGGTTCTGGTTCTTCTTCAATCGTAAAGACAATCTCTGTTTCCTCTCCTACTTTTTCAGGAGAAGCAGCAGAGATAGGTCTCCAGTAATAAGTTTCTCCAACCTCTAAACCATTAATAGCAACTGTGTGGAAGAAAGTTTTTGTTGGATCTAAAGCAGTAGAATAAGCATATCCATAATTAGGTGGATCGCCTAATTCAGAATGAGAAACGGTATCGTAGATTACTCTACTAGTAGACTTTAAGTTGGTTCTCCAAGAAACAATAGCTGATCTTTCTTGAATTCCTTCATTAGTCTCGTTATAGATGTCCAACCATACTGGACCTCCTCCGCCTCCGGAAGATCCACCGCCATTTTCTTCTTCATCTTCTATGCAAGCAGGATCTTCAAGACAAGCTTCATCATCACAGTCAGTACTATTATTACAATCATCATCTATCCCATTATCGCAAATTTCTGTTGCTCCTGGGTTTACATCTGCATTTTCGTCATCACAATCTCCAGGACCGTTAGGACAAACTTCTGGTTCTCCGGCATAATCCATGCCCATGTCACAATAACCATCTTCGTCATCATCACAACCCTCGTCTACATTTCCGTCACAATTATTATCAACACCATCACATTTCTCTGTAGCATCAGGATTAATATTGGGATCGTTATCATTACAGTCTCCTTCGTTTGGAGTAAATCCATCGTCGTCTTGATCTATGTCTCCTGGGTCTATCCCACATTCATAATAAATGTAGTAAGCATCGTCTGCGGTAGTCACACCAGCAACGAAAGTAGAAGTACTGTCGGTATCAAGATAAGCTTCGTCTTCTCCAGCATTGCCAAATACATGAACTCCATTACCCCATTTTTCATAAGGATCTTTAGATGTATTTGCAATACTGGTGAATCTTCCTCCGTCAATAGTAACTAATCCTTCTACTGCTTCTTTGCTCCCATCAGAATGAGAACCATACAGTATAACCATTATCTTATCTTCCATTCTTTCGACAGCTACTCCAGGAACATCTTCGTTTAGTCCTGAGTCTGTTTCGTGTAAAGAAATCCATTCTCCTAAACCGTAAGGATCTGATTCTGTTCCAACAAATACGTTTTCTCCAAGATCTCCGTTTTTCCAATTTTCAGATTGGGTAAAGTCAACCTTGAATTTACAGGTCCAACATTCATCATCTTCCATATCAACTAATCCATCACAATCATCGTCTACTCCATTCTCACAGTTTTCCACAGCATCAGGATTAATATTGGGATCGTTATCATTACAGTCTCCTTCGTTTGGAGTAAATCCATCGTCGTCTTGATCTATGTCTCCTGATCCATCATCACAAGTATAGTAAATATAGTAAGCGTCGGCAGCAACATCTACCGTACTAACGAATTCTGATTCATTAGAATTATCAAGATAAGCTTCATCTTGCCCAGCCTTGCCAAAGATGTGTTGGCCGTCATTCCACTTTTCGTAAGGATCTGCTGATACGTTTTCTATATCAGTAAACTCACCTCCTTCAATAGTTAATAAACCATGAACTGCTTCTATGTGATCTTTGTTTGGATGAAAACCATACAATAAAACTTTAATCTTGTCTTCCATTCTTTCGACAGCTACTCCAGGAACATCTTCGTTTAGTCCTGAGTCTGTTTCGTGTAGAGAAATCCATTGATTCAAGCTATAAGGAATGCCGTCCAGGCCGACAAAAATATTCTCGTCTAAATCTCCGTCTCCCCAGTTCTTGTAACCTTCCTCAATAAAATCAACCTTAATTTTACAGGTTGGTTCTGAACATTCATCGTCGTCGTAGTCTATATCACCATCACAGTCATTGTCTATTCCGTCATGACAAATTTCATCTGCCCCTGGATTTACCGAAGCGTCTTCGTCATCACAGTCTACTAATGTTCCGCACCCTTGTTCTGCATAGTAACCATCTCCGTCATAATCAGTACAAACTGGTGGCTCCTCTTCGTGATTACCGAAAACAACCTCGATTGTTGAATTAGCTGAAATAAAGACTACTTTTTCTAAAGGAGTAGTATTAATCCAGTTAGATTCTGGATCTAAGACTTCTCCTACCCAATATTTTCCATCTTCACTAATTGTTTCAAAGCAGTAGTGACCTTCTGAGTCAGTTATTCTGCTATCAACAATATCCCAGTCAGAAGCACAATGGATAGCTTTTACTCCATCAACATCATAAGCATCAACTACTCCATTGAAATCCTCGGGATCGGTAGCGTCAACTAATTTAACATATTTAGCCCAAGCTAAAGTGCCTAGGTCAAATTCACTATCAAGACATCCAGTTCCTAATTCTTCCCAATTATTTCCATTTTGAGAAGCATAGACAGTCACTTTCTCTGGATAAGTCTCGCATGTTTGATTACCATAAGAAGTTTCAACAACTTCTATATCATTACCATCTTCGTTTAGGATTATATTATCGAACTCTAAGATAAGAGATCCACCAAATCCTAAACTTACGAAGTTTAAAGTGTCGTCATATTGAGCTTCACCTAAAGCGTTTGCAGGGTCCGTTCTATCAATATTGATTGGTGAACCATCACTCTCAGTTCCTTCGTTATATTCAACAACAGAGTCTGCCCATTCTTCACCAGATTCACAAGCAATAGGTTTTTTAATTTGGATTGTCCAGCCTGGGAGACCTTCTTCACCTTCATCCATTATTCCATTTTCATTTAAGTCGTTAAACTTAATTCCTGAAAGGACACATTCTGGTTGAGGAGGTTCTCCACAATAGCCAACCTTAGCCCAGTTAAATGCTAATTGACCGTATGTTTCACAATTATTCCAAGAATCATCAATATTCACGATCTCAACTTCTATTTCACCAGAAGTTCCTTCTGGTAATGAGAAATGAGTGGTGAGCCAAATTTCCTCACTATCTTGAGAGTCTAAGTATCTTCCAATCTTTTCTTCGTTTACATATACATCAAAACTATCAAGGTTACTTAAACCATCTAAGTGTCTCAAGACTAAGCTAGAAGCTCCGGTTCCTGCATCTAAAACAAATGATGCTACACCATTTTCTTGGGAGCACTCACCTTCTGTTCCACCATCTCTTACAATAGCGATGTCTTCACCGCCATCTCTGCCTCCGTAATTACCAGTTCCTGGATCAGCCCACCAACCTTGAGCATTATGATCACTCTCACTGGTTTCATTACCAAGGTCTATCATATCTACTGTATTCCAATCTTCAGAATTAATAGTACAAATAGGAGCATTAAAAGCAGCACAATAATAGCTGCTGCCTACTTCTGGATCATCAACTCGATCATAGTTGTCATATTTATAAGCATCTGTATGACATAACATTTCAGCACTGTAATCATCAATTTCAGTATGATTATAGTCCATGCTGAAAGGAATAAAGTTTAACTTTAACGCTTCTCTTACCCAAATAACAGATGTATCTCCGCTAATTTCAGCAATTGACATTAAGCCTTCATTATAAGAAGAGAATTTATTCCATCCATCTGATGTAGGAGCAAGTCCAATAAAACCTCTGACTTGTTCTACTGCTCCTTCAAGCCCCCATTGGAATTCCCATCTTTCTAAATGACAGGCTCCGTTTGAGTTAGCAACGTAATCTCTCGCTGTGCTTTCTATAATCTGAGAAGGATTATTAGAATCTGTTCCCCAGTTAGGTAAGTCAGATTCTTCTTCACAGACTACTTTAGTAGCATAAAGAGAAATTGGAGAAACAATTCTTTTATTACCGAAATTTACATCAGTAACATTCTGATCTCCAACAACTACTTCTTGGCATAAAGGAGTGGTGCTAATCCATCCTTCTTGCTGTACTTCACAAACGTTATAAGTCCCAGGAGATAAATCGCTAAACACGTATTTACCTCTTTCTTGAGTTTCAGTTTCTTGAGTAGTAGCTGTAGCAACTAACTCGCCACTTTTACTTAATGTTATTGTCCATCCTGGTAGTCCATAGGTCCAATCTTCATCTCCTTGACCGTCTCCATTAATATCATTCCATTTTCTACCAGAAATAGAATAGGTGGGAGTTTCTTCAAGAGTATTAAATGCTACACAGTAATACTCGTTTGGTGATGCTACATCATCAACTACACCAATATTAACACTGTCATAGTTATCATACTTATAAGCATCGGTGTGACATAACATTTCAGCACTGTAATCTCCTTCAGAGTTAGCACTATCTGTAAAAGGAATATATCCTTCTTGTAAAACTTCTCTCACCCAAAGTGTTGAATTTCCTTTTAAATCTTCAATGTGAGCGTGAGCAGGATTATTTCCACATCCGCACCCAGTAGGACCAAAATTAAACCAACCTTCTGAAGAATCAGCTGGTCCATAAAAATCACCTGGTTTCTTTACTGCTTTTTGAGTTCCACTTGCCCCGTTGTAACCCCACTGAAAATTCCAACCACTCTCAAACCAACAAACATCTCTTCCTTTTGTCGTATTTATACCATCAATATATCGCTTAATAACATCAGTTGTAATCTTTTTTGGATTATTTGAATCCTTAGCCCAATCAGGTAAATATTCTTCTGACTCACATTTTACCTTATAAGCATAGATATCAGCGGTAAGAGCTGGAGCTTCTTTATGCCGATTTAACACAACTAGAGTTCTGTTTGGTTTTCCTTTGCTTAAAACGATATGACCATCTGAATTCATGTTTCTTGATTCGTTGTTCAGATCTCCGTCATAGGCAAAGAAATCAGAAATACTATTAACCTGAACGTTATATTGGTCATTATAAAGAGGTGTTTCCCACTCGTCTTCTTTTGGAGTAATTTCTTCTTCTTCGTAATAATAATTTCCTAATTCAAGATCATCGTAGGTAACACATTCAGCATTGATAGAAGCACTCCCGATTACTTCGTTAGGAGAAAAATTTTGTGCTTGAAAATTTTTCTGGTGAGGTATTCCTGATTCTCCAGTCATGTGAATATGAAAATTAGCTGGAGAATAATCAGAAGCATCTGTTACTACGTTTCCATCTGAATCCAAGATAATCTTACATAGTTTAATACTTCCTTCGATTTCTGGCTCTGGCGGTTGAGGACAATCAACGCACATATCAGTAGGGCTAGCACTCGGAGGAATAACAGCTTCTACATCATTCGTTCTAACAGGGATTAGATTAAACAAAGAAACACTAACAAAAACGAAAGTGTAAATAAAAGCTAATGCTTTCTTAGAAACATATGCTTTCTTTGTTAACTTTAATAATTTACTCATAAATTTTTATCTTCAAGCTATTAATAATGTCCTACGTTAATAGAACACTATTTGAGCTTAATTAACAATTAATCAAATTAATTTTTAATTAATAATTGAACTGACCTATCTTTGTCCTACTCTTATCATCCGTGTCCTAGCACTCTATTTTATGTCCTAGAACTAAGGTAGGCAAAAATATAAACTAAATTTAGTTTAAATTTTAAGAATTAATATAAAAGAACTATAAAAATATTAACAATGAGCACCTCCATAATTAAAGGATAAAAATAAAAATATCCTTTCTCAAAGTATTCAAATCTTATCACAGAAACAACGTTTTTGTCAATAGTAAAAATAAAAAGGAGAATGTTCTCTCCTTTTATTAATTATAGTACTCTTCAAATACTCTCCTTCCAGGCGCAACCGAATAAAGTTCTACTTCAACATCAGGATAAATTTCCCTATTAAAGAAATCTTTAACTGATTCTTCAAATCCTTTGTCTTCACAACCAAAATAATAAAGCTTTGCTTTCATTTCTGGAAAGAATAAGCTAAATATTTTTATAGCAGGAAATCTTTCAATTAATTCTCTTAATTTCTCTACAGCTTCTCTATCTTCAATACTTGAATTCCCATTCAATCTTCAAAACCTCCTATATCAACATTCTAATAAATAATTCTCGAAAAATCAAAAATTAATCCTCCAAATCAAGAAATTAAGAATGGAAGCAAAGCTCACCCAAAAAAGATAAGGGATTAGTAAAACTCCTGCTAATTTACGAATTTTATAAAACTTATAAGTTATCCACAGGATAAATAACCAAAGTATTATTATTTCAAAAAAAGAAAGAAGGGGAGATCTTATTCCGAAAAACAGAATAGACCAAAGAGTATTTAACCCTAAGTGGATACAAAATACAGAAAGAGCTAACTTTATATCCTTTCTATCGATTCCCTTCTCCCAAACAAGATAAAAAGCAACTCCCATTAAGACAAAAAGAGTCGTCCAAACAGGAGCAAAAATCCAATTAGGAGGAGCAATGAATGGTTTCTCTAAATTAACATACCAATCTGAAATAGCAGGAGCAGTGAAGAAAGAACCGATGATTCCCGCTGATTGACAAATTAAAATAGAAAATACTAATCTTAAAAATTTTTTAAATTTCATATTTTTAAATTATTTTTCTATTGCTTCTAGTTTTTTACTAGAAAAGTATTTAACTAGTATTGGACTAACGATAGTAGTAATGATACTTAAAGATATCATAGCCACTACTATTTTCTGATCAAAAAGACCAAGACTATGAGCAGTAAAGACAACGGCCAAGGTTGTGGATAACTGAGGAATAGTGGAAGCGCCAATAATTAAAGAATCATTGTTACTAAATCCATCAAGTCTTCCCCCGGCCCATCCACTAAGAAACTTAGAAAGAATAGACCCTAACACAATCAAAGCAACAAAAGAGACCACTCCTAATGTTTTGAGAAAAATCGAGATATCTGTTTGCGCTCCAATAATTATAAAAAATGTCGGAATAAAAAGACCGTAACTTAAAACATGAAGTTTCTTTCTCATTTTCTCGGTTTTTATCGAATCAGATAAAACAAAACCAGCAAAGAAACCAGCAATTATTGGATGCAATCCAAGAATCTCAAAAATAACAACTACTCCTATTAATATAAAAAAGATTGATCTAAGCTCTTCCTGAAAGAGATCGTTTTTATCTCTAAGATGTAAAGAAAAGAAGAAACGAATCTTAGGAACAAGCCATCTAATAAAAAACAAAGAAATTAACAAAAGAAAATAAAACAAAGGAAGAGGCATTTTAGTAACAGGACTAACTAGTTGTAAAAACAAAGAAAGAAGAACTAAACTAGCCGCATCTTCTATAACCGTTGCGGCAACAATTGATTTTCCTAAATGAGTTTCAAGAATCTTATTAACTCTTAAAGAAGGAATAACTATAGCAATAGAAGAAGAAACAAAAACAATGCCTAAAAGAATAGAGGTTGAGAATCCATAACCAAAAAACCAACCAATCAGAAAACCAACTAAAAAAGGAACAATAGAATTAAATAAAGACAATTCAAATATTCCTTTTTTAAATTTCTTGAAGCTGGAGAATTCAGTTTCAAGCCCCGCCATAAACATCAAGAAAATCAATCCTATCTGACCAATAAAATCAATGGTTTCATTTACATGAAGTACACCCAAAACATGCGGACCTACAATTATTCCTCCAATAATTAAAGCAACTACCCAAGGTAAATGAAAACGCTTAAAAATCTCTGAAAAAAATACTCCAGCGAATATGACTATAAAAAAGGAAAGGAATTCCTGCATATATTTATTTTATCATAGTTAAATCCCAATAATATCTATAAAAATACCCACAATTAAAGCTGCCAAAGACAATATAAAGATAAGAGCCGAATTCCACCTAGATTTAGAAGTCAGACTGGTTTCAACTAAATATCGAAGAGCCAAGCTCTTTTGAGGATCAATATCTTTAGCTTTATCCACAGCTTCAATTAAATTGTAGTCTTCAACTAGTCGAGCTCTTTTTGCTGCAACGTTATAACGATGAGCAAAATAGAAGATAAAACCAACCGTTCCAATATACCAAGAAACCTTTACCCAAAAAGAACTATAAAGGTTTAAAACGATAATTATTCGATAGGCTATAGTAGCTATCATGCCCGCCCAAAAGAAAAACAAGCGAACAGGCTTGGGATTTGGTTCTATAACCTTAAGAGATTTTTCTTCCTCCATGTTATTTATACTTTACCAAAAAATATTAAATTAGCATAATCTTTTTCTTTTGACTTTTTAATAAAAACATGTTATAGTTTCAAAAGTGATAGCAAATGGAAAGGAAAAGAAAGAAATTGGTTTTGGTGCTGGTTTTTGCCGTAGTGTTGATTGCTTCAGTAGGCATAGTACTTTTACAAAACTTTGGAGAAGAGAAATTATCATCCCCTATCACTGTTTCAATTAACAAATTAGCTAGAGAAATAGTTAATTACGAAGGGAAAACAGTGAAAACAGAGGGATATCCAGAATATTTAGAAGAAGAATACTTCAGAATAAAAAACTATGGAGAAAAAACTTCTCTCTCTAGAATACTGGCGATAAAACATAGATTTTATCAAGAGAAAGGCCATCAAGGAGCAGCAATCAAGATGTTGCAAATCAAAGGAGATTATACTTCGATTATGCCCCTAGAGTCCGTTCCCAGACCTGACTACCAAGAACCTCTGGTAATCCAAGGAAAGATTGTAAAAAGTGAAGACAATGGATATTTCTTAAAACTAGAAAAAGTTATAAACTTCGATAGTTTCGAAGAGATAAAAGATTACTCAGAAGAAGATATTGTTAGTTCAGGAGAAGAAGAACTCAATGGAACTAAATCAACAATAACAATCTTCTCAGGAGGAATGGATAATATAAAAATCGACGACAAGTTTGATAACAGATTTGGAAGATTTAGCAACGATACGTTATATTTTATTCCTCGAGAAGGATATAAAAACTCCCCATTGAAATCATTCGCTGTTCTTATAAGATCTCCAGGAGAAGGATTTAGGTTTTACTGTAGAGTAAGTCAAACAAATGTAAGAATAACTATAAAAGAGTTTGACGGATTCGGCTTTATTACTAACACAAGAAGCCCCCCGGCAGATCAATCTTTCTCAAGAGCCTTGATTAGAGGAAAAGGATACGTTATTATCGAATAAATAAATTTCCCCGCTTTTTACATGCGGGACTTTTTTTTATTATAAAAAGATGCTTTGACAGCTAAAATCACTCATGTTATATAGTTTGAAATGAAAGAATTAATGAATGTAGAAGAAGGGTCTTTTAAAAAAGAAAAAGAACTAATAGAAGGAATAAGTTTAGCCATTCATAAAATAATTTCTCAAACTCCGGAGCAGGAAAAAGAGAAAATAGGGCTAAACGGAGAAAATTGCACCACCATAATAACAATAGAAAAAGAAGAAAAGATAGTAATTAAAGCGGGTCCAAAGATCAGAAAAGATAATTGGTTATATATCTTAGTAACCTTGAATGATAAAATAATAATTTACACAGAAAACTTTTACAATAAATGTAAAAGCCTGGAAAACAAAATCAATATAGAAAGTGCAATTAGAATAATAAAAGAAGAAGCAAAAAAAGGACATAAATAGTCCTTTTTTTAATATTTTTTTAAATAAAAAAGAGGTCTTTTTTGACCTCGTTTTATAATAAATCCTTTGCTCCAGGAAAGCTTTGCGCAAATCTTGTTAATTCGTTAATAATCTTAGCTGCTATTTTTTCTGCTTCTTCCTCTTCGTGTAATAAAAATTGATAACCTTTTGCTGTAATAATGACTTTCTCTCCCTCGAAACGAATAAGACCTGCCTTATTCAACTCTTCTATGGTTTTTTCTATTTTTTCTCTCGTATCCTGATCAAGGAACAAGCAAAACACTTCTACCATCGACATGCTTCTCTCTACTGAAAGATCTTTCTCTAGAGAACCCGACTCTTCTAAATTGAATAGAATATGCTCTCCTACTTCAGGATATTCAATTTTTAAGTTGCTCATTTACAACCCCCTTATATCTTTTGTATTAAAAATGAGAAATTTGTCAATAAAAACAGTCTCGTCAAATCAAAAACCCCTTCTCAGGGGTTTTAAACAGAAAGCTTTTATCTTCTTTCTTTTCGAGGACGAGCTTCATTAACAGTAAGACCTCTTCCTTCGAAGTCTTTTCCGTTGAACATCTCAATAGCTTTTTCAGCTTCTTCTTCAGATGACATTTCTATAAAGCCGAAACCTTTTGATCTTCCAGAATTTCTGTCTGTAATAATACTGGCAGACTCAACAGTTCCTGCTTCAGAAAACAATTCTTTCAAAGCTTCCTCGTTGGTATTATATGGTAAATTACCAACAAATAATTTCTTTTCCATTTTCTGAACAAATTTAAATTTTAAGGTAAGCCGACCTAAACGAACTTGATCCTTTCTTTTGGCCTACCTGTTTCAGAAGGAAAAAGACAAGGAAAGCTTGCTTACACTAGAAACAAGTATATATGATTATAATTATAATGTCAATAAAAAAGATGACTTTATGTCATCTGTTTTTAATCTAAATCAAATCTTAGCCAACAAAGCAATATTACTCCAATTCTTCTTTCTCCTTCTACGAAGACTTCTCCAGCCATTAATATAATGAACGGAGAGACAAAGAAGACTAAAGGGCTCCACCATCCTTGAGTTGTCCCTATAAGAAGATAAGAGAACAATATACATGCTAGGGGCTGAAAAAGACATCTTCTTTTTTCTTTACTTTCTTTAAGACTTTCTATTTTTTCTTTCAAAAAACTCATTATTCATCACTTTTAAAAGTGCTTTTGATTATTTTAATCAAAAAAAATTCTCCTTGCAAGAGAAATAACGAAGTAAAATAATATAACTCTAATTAAATTTCTATCTTAGAAAAAAGGTAGCTTCCTATTATAGTAATTATTATTGTAACAATTCCTAAAGCTAAAAAATCAGAAAATAATCCAAAATGAGAAGCACCAGTCAAAGTTCCTCTTAACCCATCTACCCCATAAGAAAGAGGATTAATAGATGAAATAAAGCCAAGGGTTTTAGGTAATCCATCTAAAGGAAAAAGCGCTCCTGAAAGAAAGAAAAGAGGCATCACTAAAAAATTCATAATTAGCTGAAATCCTTGCATATCTTCTAACAAAGAAGCAATTGCTGTCCCTAAAGCAGTAAAGAGTAAAGCAGTAAGAAAAACAAAAACAAATGCTAAAGGGAGAATAGACAAGTCTACTGGTCTAAATCCTACTAATAAAGATAAAAGAAAAACAAGACATCCTTGAATAGAAGCAACTGTCGCGCCCCCGAGAGTTCTTCCAATCATAATCTCTAGACGAGAAGTCGGGGCGACAAGAGTCTCCTTCAAAAATCCAAACTTTCTATCCCAAATAATTTCTATACCAGAAAATAAACCAGTGAAAATAATTCCCATTGATATAACGCCTGGAACAAGAAATTGAATATAATTTCCCTCGCCCGCTTTCTGAAAAATAGCGCTAAATCCAAAACCCAAAGCCACAAGAAATAAAAGTGGTTGTCCAATAGATCCTATTACTCTTGGTTTAGAACGGAAAAATCTTTTTAATTGTCTTAGCCAAAGGGCGTATATAGTATTCATCTTATTATTCTTTAATGTCTTATTCTCCTCCTCATTCTCATTCTATCCGCACTACTAGCTTCCTCTTCTCGGAGAGTAGTCCCTGTTAAGGATAGAAACACATCTTCTAAAGAGTTTTTTCCTGTTTTCTCTTGTAACTCCTTTAATGTTCCCCGATTAATAATCTTTCCACGATCAATAATGGCAATCTTTTGAGCAGCTCTTTCTGCTTCAGCCATATAATGAGTAGTAAAGAAAACTGTCATGTTTTCTTTGACATTAAGGTTTTTAATATAATTCCAAATATGATTCCTTGTTTGAGGATCCAATCCAAGGGTTGGCTCATCTAAAAAGAGTATTTTGGGATGATGAATTAATCCTCTGGCAACTTCTAATCTTCTTTTCATTCCTCCAGAAAAATTCTTAACAAACTCCTTTCTTCTTTCCCAGAGCTCAACAAACTTCAACAGTTTCTCAATTCTTTCTTTCCTAATCTCCTTTGGTACTCTGTAAAGCACTCCGTGAAACTCCATATTTTCAAGAGCAGTCAGTTCGTCGTCTAAGCTTTGATCTTGAAAAACAATACCAAAAGAATCCCTTGCTTTATCTTTTTCTTCTAAACAATCATAACTATTAATTTTAATCTTCCCAGAAGTAGGCCTTAGAAGAGTAGTCAACATCCTTATTGTTGTAGTTTTTCCCGCTCCATTAGGTCCCAAAAAAGCAAAAATTTCTCCTGTTTTTACAGAGAAAGAAATATCATTAACTGCCGTAAAACCGTTAAATTTCTTTGTTAAATTTTTAGCCTCAATCATTTTTTCCATTCCATTCTTAAATTACGTTTAAAACTCTATTACAACAAAAACCCTTCCTTTATTTATTTCTAATATCTAAATCTTCTTTCCAAGAAAGATTCAAAAAATTCTCAGGAGTTATTCTTTGCAAAAAAACTTTGCCATCTAAATGATCGTTTTCATGTAGAACCACTCTTGTATAAAAAGGATGATTAATGTCTTCTATTCGTTCTTCTCCTTTAACATCTAAATATTTAACTTTAGCATAACTTTTTCTTTCTACGTTCCCGTAAAGAGTCCCATAAAAAACACTTAAACAACCCTCTGTATCATGGTTAGTATCTGAAGAAATTGATAAAATCTCCGGATTTATAAAAGCGCGGAAACCAATCTTAGGTAAATTAGAGTTCCCTCTATCTGGATCAAAATTAACAGCAAAAACTCTCTTAGAAATTCCTATTTGAGGAGCAGCCAAACCAACTCCTCCATAGCGATCTAGGGTTTTCTTTAAATGGTCAACTATTTCTCTTCCTTCATCAAAATTAGTTACTTTTTCTGATTTTTGAAAAAGAAGCTTTCCTTCATCTGTCCATATTTGTTTTGGAAGTATAGCTTTCATAATATTTACTTATTATACTTTAAAAAAATGTTAAAACAAATTTTACTTCTTTTTAATCATTTAAAATAATCTGTCAATTTTTATTAATTAAAAAATAAACTTAATCCGAAATAAACAAATAAACTCAATATTATCCCTATTCCAAAATAAGGTAATTTCTTATACCTTTTGGCCATCGGATAAAGTTCATGAATAGAAATAAAAATCATTGCTCCAGCAGCAAAAGCCATAAAAAATGGGTTAAAAGTAGGCGCAATAGATACAGCTAAAAGACCAAACCCAGCTCCTAACGGCTCAGCTAAAGCAGAAAGAATAGCTAGGTTGAATAAAGATTTTCTTCTTTTGGCAACAATTAAAGGAACAGCCATTGCAAATTCTTCCGGAATATTATGAATAGCAATAGAAGCTGCCACCAACATTCCAAGGCCAGGAGCATAGATATAAGAGTTAGCCATTGCAAAACCCTCTGGAAAATCATGAAGAATCAAGCCAAAAGCCACTAAATAAGCCGCTTTAACATGTAAAGAAATAGCTCCTTTCTCTTTAAAATAGTGAATATGAGGAATAATAAAATTCAAAGAGAAAATAAAAAAAATTCCTAGGATCAAAGAAACTAGCATGGAAATAAAGCTGCTAGCTGCAGCTGATTCTGGCAAAAGCTCAAAAAAAGAAATAAACAACATTATCCCAGCTGAAAAACCAATTCCAATAGCAATTCCTTTCTCCTTGTTTTTAAAATATAAAGCTAATCCTACTCCTACTAAAGTAGTTAACGCTGAGAGAAAAGACAATAAGATTACAGCAATATAAACATCAGGCATCATAATAAATTCTAATACTAAATTTCAATTACTCTTCCAGCTCCTCCTTCGAGATAATTAGAAGGATAAATTTTTTTAAGTTCTTCTTTGTAAATCGAAATTTCTACTCCATGAGTAGCTGGTAAATATGAATCTGTAAAAAATCCTATTCTCATGATCAATTACCGATTTTTTGATTATTTATGTTATTCAACAAAACTAAAAGTAGAAAGTATCTGCTCTATTTGAATCTCTTTCTCTTCGTAAGATGGATTATTAAATCCTATAGCAAAAGTATAGTAATCGTCTTCGTATTCCGCATAGTAACTTATAACTTTTAAATCTGATTGAAGGAACCAAATTTCTTTTTTCCAGTTGATAGAATTAATTAAAATATTCTTAGAAATATCAACACTAGTCATAGAATTTAAAGCTAGTTCGCGAGATATTCCTTCGAAAGAATCGCGGAATAAAAGAGTCTTTGGTTCTTCTTCTACGAATAAAAATAATTCAGATCCTTCCCCAGGAAAAGAAAACTTTATCTCTGAATTCTCTTCTTCTTTAATGATAAAATCTCCCGGATATCTAAATTCAAAACCGTACTCTTGGTTTTTATAAACTTTCCATTCGTCAGGATTTTCCTCTCCTTCTTTCTCTTCAATCTCGCAAACAAGTTTCAATCTTCCGTTTTCAAAATTATAATATTTAATTTCTTCTCCTTTATTAACACCTAATTCTGAAATTAATAAAGAGCTATCAATTTTATATTCCGACCCCCACGATGAAAAGAAATAATCTAAAAATTCCCCCGTTTGACTATCAATAATAATATTTTTTTGACATGAATCACCACAGCTCCAAGTTATTATCGTATACTTTCCTGCAAAATTCGGTCCTTCTTGAGCATTGCCTTCAATACTAGAATCAAAATCATAATAATCAGGGACTGTTTCAAATTTTAACTCAGATATTTCTCCCTCATATATTTCTTCAACAGAATAGTCTTCAAATTTAAAATCAGAACACTTTGCGATGTCTTCTTTTTCCTCTTTCTCTACTAAATCTTTATCGTTTAGAATACCATTCTCTTTTTTAATTTCTTCATATTGCCACCAGCTGAATGCTCCTAGTGCAATCACTAATATTAAAATAATGGTTATTGCTAATGGGGTAGATATTCCCTTGTTGAGATATTTCCACATGTTTTTTTGATTAGTTAATGTTTCTTTATTTTACCAAAAACCACTTCTATTGCGAAGTGGTTAATAAAACAAGAATATTATTAAATGTTATTTGGTGGGATCGACTACTCTTCCTAGAAATAAAATATTCCCGTTATCTTTTTCCTGAATTAAAAATATAAAAGGATGATCTGCTTTAAATACCTCGCTCGGAGTTGGAACGGCTGTAAGTTTCATTCCTACCGCGGTTGCCGCTGCCGCTTCTGTTCCTTCTTCATTAACTTTGACATACGCCTGATGAATAACAAAATCAATGAATAAATCTCTTTCGCCTGTCATGCCAGAAAAATCAGCGCTACCAGAAAAAGCTGTTGGCATTCCCAACGAGCTCAAGGTGCCTTTCATAAAGTATTTAGTGTCAAATTCAAACTTAGGAAGAGCCACTAAGTCTAGGTCTGTTTCTGTCATTTGACATCTATACTCTTCAATTTTTTCAGCTGTAAGATTTAGCTCTAAACTTTCGAGGTTATCGTTTGGTAATAATATTAACATTGAAAGATCTTCTCCTTTATATGGTAACTCTAAAATTTTAAGATCTTCGTTCCTTAGATAATTAAATTTAACTTTACTCCCTTCCGGACGCATACTCATCATTTCGGTTTTAACAGTGTTATCAGGAGTTATCTTGAAATCAGCTTCATAAGTATCTTCTTCTTCGAATTCCCACTCCCATGTTCCTTTGAAATAAATCGCGTTTGTTAAAACAAGCCTTGTCATTCTATCAAGAAATCCTGCAGGGATTAACTCTTTAATTTTATTATTCGTCTGTTCTTCAATAAAACTATTAATAGTTTGTCTTGATTGCTCATTCTCATTAACAAAATCCAGGTTAGTTGCCTTCCCTCCATAATATTTTTCAACTCCTGTTATATACTCTTCTAAAAAAGGATATTCTTGCTGAACCCACAAAGCATTTCCAGTTCTAAGTTCATAATCTTCTTTATCTTTATTAATTCTGTTGTAAATCGCAGCAAAGTTAGGTCTAAGAACATTGTCTTCTGGAAAATAGAAAACAGACTTCATTTCTTCTTTAGTTTTACCTTTAGCCCCTTCATAAGTCATTGCTAAAGCAGAAGAAATACTATATGGCGAATAGAAAATATTACTATCTTCAGATTTGACTAATTCAGAATATAAATCAAAGGCAAACTTGTTATTTGCACTAATTACTTCTTCTATCCCTTCTTCGGTAGCTCCGGTTTCGTCAGCAACCGGAGGATTATCAGGTTCATAAGGAAAGAAAAACATTACTGTTGCAGTAGTTACCCCTGCAACGAATAAAACAATTGTTCCAATTAATAAAGCTTTTTTCATGTTTTAGAAAGTTAATATTATTATTCTATTTTAACAAAAAACTAATTCTCATTCTACCAAAAAATAATTCTATTACGAATTAAAAGAATATTTTTATTTAAATAAAAAAAGAGGCTTAAGATTTAAAATAAATCAAAAGCCTATATTGATAAAATTATTGTTTTTCCTCTTAACCTCTCTGATTCTTTGATAAAGATCTTTTATGTTTACTACTTCTCTTCCTTTTAAAGAAATTTCCATACTTTCTTTGCTGTAGCAAGGGTGAATAAAGTTCTTAATTGTGTTTAACAAGGAAAATTTTACTGGTTTAGAATAGTCGTAATAACAATTAATACATAAAAAGTATTTATAATGTGAATTTAAACGACCACCCCATAACTTTCTTCCACATTTTGGACATTTCTTCTGAAATAAGCCAGTAGGTTTTTCCAATTTTCCCCTTATCTTTGCAACTTGATAAGCGCGAACATCTAATAAATCACTGATTTTCTTTTTTTCTTTTTCCAATTCTTCTTCTATCTCCAACCTCTTCTTAATCGTTTCATCAACTTTTTTCATTTCCAACACTCCCTATTATTTTTTTATCCTAAAAAAGCATTAGGATAGCAAGGAAAATTTTTAATATCTTTTCTCTTGCGTTTATATTATACCATAAATTACCTATTTCAGTCAAATAAAAACCACCTCTATTACAAGGTGGTAATCAAGTCTCCCTGCATTAAACGCATTTAGAACTATAGATTGAAGAGAAATAAAAGAAAGATCAGTGATCCCAGAACCTATAATGCCCTTCTAATCATAAACTCTATATTTTTATTAGCATTTTCATACTGAACATTAATGTTTGGATGACGACTCTTCCAGACTCTAAATATCTCGTCTGCAAACGCCTGTCCGACCGTATCAACGTTATTAAAATCAAGTAAAATACTTTTAAATTTTTCTAATCCGCTCATGATCCTTCTGGCTTGAGAGCGAGAAATATATTCAGTATCCATTTTATAAAGTTTAACAATAACTTTCGTTTTCCCAAAATCAAACAGTCCTTCGGAATACTTTTTAAAAATACTATCAATACTTCTTTTAGAATCTTGTTTAATAGTAAAAGCTACTTTGGTTCCCTTTGTATTTTTTATATCTTTTATAAATACATCTTCTAAAATATTATTGAATAACAATTTTTTCTTAGAGCTTTTTATTACTAATTTATCTGCTATTTTAGAAGTAAAAAAAATTCCTTCTCCTGTATGTTCTCGAGGTGCTGTTGTTTGCTTTCCTTTCATTAAATCTTGGATTGCCTCTAATTCGTTCTTCAAATTCTTTTTCTTCATAATGTTGTTAAAAATTCCTATTCCTTTATCAAAAACATCAAAGTGTATTATTTCTTCTTTTTTCTCCATAAAAACCTCTATTGTTTTTGATTTTGAATGTTCAATAGCGTTATTTAACATCTCTGTAAAAGCATATTCGATTATTCTAGATACGTTTTTACTTAGGCTCAAGAAAATTCCTGTTTTTCTTTTAATCTCACTTAAAATGAAATCCTCAGAAATAGATTTATTTGTTAGCACACGACGAAAAGTTAAAGTTTCTCTCTTCACTTTTCTGAAAGATTGTTTGTTTGCTAAAACATATCTTGCCTTGTTAGCCTTACCTACTAAAACAATTTTATCCTCTTCTCTAAGCTCCTGGAGAAAACGATTAATGTAAGCACGTGAAAAACCAGTAGCCTTAACAACATCGGCGGTTTTAATTTCCCCTTTATCTTTTATTTTTTTTAGAATAAATGATTTAATATTCATAATTTTGTTTACAACTTTATTGTATTATAAAAAATAAAAGCTGTCAACAAGTTATAAACAAACCGCTTCTTTTTCGAGATGGCCAGTTAGCTGCTCACTCTACGATACAAAGTTAGAACCTGTTTCGTTACTTCATGAGCCTATATTTTGAAGCTCCTATAAACACTATTCCTATTATTCCTATAACAATAGGCCATGTCCCCGATTGTTCTCTTAATGTCAAGAAAGCTATCACTGCTATTGCCATCATTGCTATTCCCATCCAAAACATTGGTTTATTTGGTTTTTTATTTTCTTGTTCCATATTATTCCATTCTACCAAAAAACCGCTCATAAAGCGGTCTTTATTATCCACAGGTTGGCTCCGGCGGTAGGATTCGAACCTACAACACAAGGCTTAACAGGCCTCTGCGCTACCGTTGCGCCACGCCGGAATACTCATATAAAATAGCACAAGAAATATTTTTTGTAAACAGCTTATTTATAACCTTGAAGTTTCTTCAACCCTCTGTGTTGTCTTATTTTTTCTAATGCCTTCGCTTCAATCTGCCTAATTCTTTCTCTGGTAACTCCAAAGACTTGTCCTACCTCCTCTAAAGTATGATTAATCCCATCTTTTAACCCAAACCTCATAGAAAGTATCTTCTGCTCTCTTGGAGTTAAATCAACTAATATTTCACGTAACTGCTCTCTTAAAATAGTTCTTGCCGCCTTTGAAGAAGGATCAGGAGTCTTATCATCTTTTACAAATTCTAATAATGTACTATCTCCTTCTTCTTTCCCAACTGGAGTTTCAAGGGAAACAGTTTTCTGAGATATCTTTTGTACCTGTCTTACTTTATCAAGACTTATTCCCATTTCTGCTGCAATTTCTTCGGGCAGGGGCTCTCTTCTCAAACTCAAAGCAAGCTGTCTTCTTGTTTTAATATATTTAGAAATAGTCTCTACCATGTGAACAGGAATACGAATAGTCCTTGCTTGATCAGCTAGAGCTCTTGTTATTGCCTGTCTTATCCACCAAGTAGCATAAGTAGAAAACTTATAACCCTTTCTCCAATCAAATTTCTCTACAGCTCTAAATAAACCAAGATTACCTTCTTGAATCAAATCTAACAGAGTAAGATTAGGAGATCTCCCAACATACTTTTTAGCAATAGAAACAACTAATCTTAAATTAGCTTTGGCTAATTTCTTTTTCGCCTCCTCGTCTCCCTTTTCAATCATCTTTGCTAAATCTTTTTCTTCCTTCGCAGTAAGGAAATCTGTCTTTCCTATCTCTTTCAAATACATTTGGACCAAATCAACTTTTGAGCTCTTTACTGGTTTTGACTTAATTCCTTCCACTTCTAAGAAATCTTTAGGCTTCTTTATCTCAACACCATGATACTCTAAATTCTTATAAAGCTTTTCTAAACCTTCTAAATCCTGTTCCATGTTAGGAAAACTATGTAAAAGTTCAGAATGAGTTATGAATCCTCTTGATTTTCCTTTCTTGATTAATTTCTCTACTTTCTCTTCTGGAAAAATCTCTTCCTTTTTCTTAGAGACAGTTTTCTTTCGAGTTCCTTTTACCTTCTTTGAAGTTTTTTTCTTGGTACTCTTTTTCTTCTTTGAAATTTTCTTTTTCTTGGTACTCTCTTTCTTACTTGCTGATTTCTTTTTTCCTTTCTTTACTGTTTTTTTAGTTTTTTTTGATTTAGAAGGCATATTCATTAATTATTATTTAATTTTTGAGCTAACTCATTAAACTTTTTAATAAGCTCTTTTGTTTTCTCAGAATCTTTATCTTCTTCAGATTTTCTTATCTCATCAGAAAGATTTTTAAGATTTTCTTTAATACCAAAAGCTCTTATTTCATCTAAACAAACTGACACCTCTTCTTCTGGTTTTGTCTCAACAAATTCTGACTCTATCTCTGACCTTAAGACCAAGGGGTTAATAAAATCTTTTTCTTCTTGAGACAATCCTTTTTCAAAATCATCAAAGTTTAAGTTAGAATCTTCTTCAAGGTTTTCTTTAATTCTAGAAACGACAGACGCTGACTTTTCGCTCAAGAAAGAAATATCTTTTTTTCCAACTTCTTTAGATAAATTAGGTTCTCGGAAAATAAGAGAGATAAGTCTTTCTTCGATTTTTTCTTTTCTGGTCTTTGGTTCTTCTTCTTCAACTTCCTCTTTTTCTTCTTTAGTATCGTCTATTTTAATCTTATTCATTTCTTCTTCAATGTCCTCCATTCTAACTCCAAGTTCTTGAGCTAATTTTTGAATCCAGTGAGCTTGTAATATTCTATTAGGGATTCTTTTGATCACTGGTAATATAATTTTTGAAATCTCTTTTTTGTCTTCCGCTTTACTTTTATCAAACTTAGAGAAAGTAATATCGAAATAGAAATCAAGAATAGATTTAGAATTTTTTAATAATTTCTTCCATAGACCAAGATCTTGGGAAATAACATCAGCAGGATCTTTCCCTTCCGGCATAGTGATTACTTTAATATTGAAATCTAGACTTTGAGCTAAATCTATTCCTCTTTTAGTAGCAGTATTACCAGCTAAATCCATATCAAAAGCAGTAACCAAGTTTTGAGAATAACGCTTCAGTATCTTTAATTGAGAAGCAGTAAGAGCTGTTCCTGAAACAGCTACTGTGTTTTTATAACCTGCTTGATGAGCAGTAATACAATCAGTGTACCCTTCCACTAGAATAGTGAAATCTCTCTTTCTTATCTCTATCTTCGCTTTGTCTAACCCGTAAAGAGTTCTACTTTTATCGTAAAGAACAGTCCCAGGGCTATTTAGGTATTTTGCTATTTCATTTTCTGCTTTCGGACCGAATATTCTTCCCCCAAATGCAATAATTTGAGAATGAAGATCAAAAATAGGAAAAATAATTCTACTCTGAAATCTATCGAAATAATCTCCCCTTTTATTCCTAATTGTTAAGCCAACTTTTTCAATCTCTGAGAAACTATAATCTTTTGATCTCAAGAAATTAGTTAAACTTCTTGGTTTATCAGGAGCATATCCAATTCTCCATTTTGCAATAGATTCATCACTAATTCCTCTTTCTGTTAAATATTTTCTAACTTTTTCTCCAGTCTGACTTGCTTCTAATTGTTTTTCAAAAAACTTACAAGACAAATCACAGATCTCGTATAGTCTTTGTTTTTTACTTCTTTCTTCCGGCCTTATTTTCTTTAATTCTATTCCTGCTTTCTTAGCTAAGATTCTAAGAGCTTCCCCAAAATCAACTCCTTCTATTTCTTTTACAAAACCAAAAATATCTCCTCCTTTTCCACACCCGAAACAATGCCAAATCTGACGACTCGGAGAAATAAAAAAGGAAGGTTTGTTCTCTGAATGAAATGGACAACGAGCCCTATAATTAGCGCCACACTTCTCAACCTTAATATAGCTCTTTATCACTTCAACAACATCTAACCTCTCCTTTATTTCATCAATTGGAGAGTTAGCCATGGCTTTTTCAAGAAAATTTGTTAGAATTAATTATTAGGTATTCAAGAGTCATAATACCTGAAATTTGGTTGGAAATCAAACCAAATAATAATTAAAATTGTATGCTATTACCAAAAAAGTTAAAAATTCTATTTGTCGCTACAGAAGCAGCTCCTTTCGCTAAAGCCGGAGGACTAGGAGACATAATGTATTCTCTCCCTCTTGCATTAAGAAAACAAGGACAAGACGCAAGAGTAATAATACCAAAGTACGCAACTATTGAAAAAGAGAAGAAATACAAGCTAGAGACAGAAATAGAGAATCTAAAAGTTCCTACTGATCAACCAGGAGAAAACCCATTTTTGATTTGCAATGTCAAGAAATCATTAAATGGAGACACCGCTCCTGTCTATTTCCTTGAAAATATGGAATATTACGAAAAGAGAGCAAATGTTTACGGATACTCTGACGACGCAATAAGGTGGGCTCTTCTTTCCCGAGGAACAATAGAATTCATCAAAAAATCTTCTTGGGTTCCAGACATCATTGTCGCTTCAGACTGGCAAACAGGATTACTCTCTAATTATCTCAGAACAACTTATGGAAAAGATGAAAAACTTTCAAAAATAATAACCATCTTTTCAATTCACAATTTACATTTTCAAGGAATGTGCGATTTCAGGTTCTCAAAAGAATCAGAAAAAGACTCGGGACACGAACCTATACCTGACTTCTTTAATCCTCGTCTTTCAAAATTAAATTGGATGCTAAGAGGGATAATGCACAGTGATGCAATTAATACTGTTTCCCAAACTTATGCTGAGGAGATAATGACTCCAGAATACGGAGAAGGATTAGATAAGTTGCTCAAAGAACAAAGAACAGATATTTACGGAATCCTGAACGGAATAAATTATGATAAGTACAACCCTCAAACCGCACCGAATCTCTCCTCTCACTTTAATTCAAAAAACATAGAGAAAAAAGATGATAACAAAATTCAACTTCAAAAACATTTTGGCCTCAATCAATCAGAAGAAACTTTTGTTATTGGAATGACTTCTCGACTAGCGGAACAAAAAGGATTTGATCTCGTTGAAAAAATAATAGAAGAAGTGCTTAAGAATACAGATTTACAATTCATATTTTTAGGAGACGGAGAATCAAGATACAAAGAATTTATCAAGAACGCAGCTCAAAACTACCCTAGGCGGGTAGGTTATTTGTTTGAATTCAACACAGAATTACCACATTTAGTTTTCGCTGGATCAGACGCTTTTCTTATACCTTCTAAATTTGAACCTTGTGGAATTACTCAAATGCAATCTATGCGTTATGGATCAATCCCGATCGCAAGAAAAACTGGAGGTTTATCTGATACGGTAAAAGAATTCAATCCGAAAGAAGAAAAAGGAAATGGTTTCCTTTTCAAAAAATATGAACCTTTTGCTTTATTTAAATCAATCATCCAAGCAAGAACTTCTTACAACTTTAAAGATAGCTGGAAAAAACTAATAAAAAGAGCAATGGAAGAAAACTTCTCGTGGGAAAAATCAGCTCAAGGTTATATAGAAGTATTTAAGAAAACAATTAAAAAGAAGAAATAATAAACCAAGAAAAATTTATGTACTGGGTTAATTTTTTACATATCTACCAACCATCAGATCAGTCAAAAGAAATATTAAAAAGAGTAGCTAATGAATCTTACAGTCCTTTGTTTAAGGGTTTTCTAAAAATAAAAGATTTTAAAATAAATCTTAATATTAATGGAGCTCTTACTGAATTCTTAGCAAAAGAAGGATATAAAGATATCTTAGAAAATATAAGGAAGCTTTCAGAGACAGGAAGGTTAGAATTTACAGAAAGCGCTAAATATCATGCCCTGCTTCCTTTTTTAAGTGATGACCAAATTAAAAGACAAATTGAGAAAAACAGAAAAGTAAATAGAAAATACTTCGGGGAAACCTATAATCCAGTTTGTTTCTTCCCTCCTGAAATGGCCTACTCAAAAAAAGTGGGAAGAGTCATCTCTGAAATGGGATATAAAATGATGCTTCTTGACGAAATATCTTACAAAGGAGAGTTTACCCCTATTCCCAAAAACCATCTTGTTGAAATAAAGGATGGAAAAGATCTTACTGCTGCCTTTAGAGAAAGGAGGGTGTCAAACTGCATCATGAGTGCTCTAGTAAGAAACGGAAAAGAGTTTATCGATTTATTAAAGGGAGATTTAAATAAAAATGAATATCTCTGTACAGCAATGGACGGAGAAACCTTTGGTCATCACCGACCAGGACTAGAAGAAACTCTCTTCAAAATAATGAATTATAAAGAACCAACTCAATTATTTTTATCAGAACTACCCAATCATTTTAAGGTAAAGGAGAGTTTCTCTCCCTTAACTTCAACTTGGGCATCTTCCCAAGAAGATATTGATAAAGGAGTTCAATTTTATTCCTGGAAAGATCCAAAGAATAAAGTTCACAAACTACAATGGCAATTCTTTAATTACGTTATAAAAATTTCTAAAAATAAAAAGCTGACTAAAGAAGCTCAAGAAAAAATAGACAAAGCAATGGCTTCAGATCAATTTTTCTGGGCATCAGGAGAGCCATGGTGGAGCATTGAAGTCATCGAAAAAGGAGCTTGGATGTTACTAGAAGCATTAAAAGGAATTCCTAAAGTAACGAAGAAAGAAATAAACAAAGGAGAAGAATATTACAAAGAAATACTTTCTACTGCCTTTTGGTGGCAAAGAAGCGGAAGAATTGAAAAAATGGCAAAACAATATAAAGAAAAAACAAATATCCCCTTTAAAGAAAGAACTTTGGAATCAGGAAAGCCAGAGGTATATTATGCTTTTATTGATATGATGAAAAAGAAAATGAAAGAAGCCACTAAAAACAATAACTTTGAAAAGGCAATTCTTTGGAGAGATTCTATTTGGAAACTAGAAACAAAAAACGATATATATGACGCGATTCATGCAGTTGATCTTTTAAGACAAGAAGTTTCTGATCCTGATCTTAGAGAATTAATGGATAGTTATAAAGAAAAATATAAAAGAATAAAATCTGGTCAACCCGAATTAAGAAAAATCTAACATATGATGGTGGATTTAAAAGAAATTAATACCCTCCTCTCTCCTGAAAAGATGAGGGACGTCTTCAAAGAAAAAAAAGAAGAAATAGAGTACCCAAAAGAAATAATCAGCGTAGACATTAAAACAGTCAAGAAATATACTGATTGGAGGAGTTTTAATTTAGCAATAGTCTATAAAATTAATAACGAAAAGAAAGTGATGGGAGTGGCAAATTCAGATAAGGAACAAAAATACTCGTTTCAATCTAATAAACTAGTTTTTGATTATCTTACTTCGATTAACAGAGAAAAAATAGCTCCAAAACCTTATTGTTATATAAAAGAATTAGGACTATTTCTTGAACAATTTCTCGAAGGAGAAAATTTTGGTAAAGATATTAAAAAAGGAAAAGAAATAGAAGAAGAGCAAATCAAAGAAATAGCAAAAACAACATCTTTAATCCAAGGAGTAAGTTTAAAAGATTCTTTTCTTAAAGAAGGAATTGATTTTTATGATATCAAAAATAATATCTCTATCTTAAAAGAAAGAAGAGAAGAAGAAAGTTTAGAGATAGAAAATATGTTCGATACAATAGAGAGAGAAATAAGAGAATACGAAAGAGAAGATAGGGTTTTCGCTCACGGTGATCTAAATCCTTACAATATCTTCTTTAAAGAAAACAAGATAAGAATTATTGATTTTGGCTTAGCTCATCAAGGAAGTGCTATGTGCGACCTGGCAAATATAATATCTCATTTTGAAACTAACCTTGATTTTAATATAAAGAGAGAAAGATCTGATTTTTTAGAAAGAATATTAATAGAAAGTTATGAAGAAGAATCAGGAAACAAAGTAGTAAAAGAAGAATATGAAACTCATAAAAAATATTTCAATCTTCTTAATCTCTCTCATGTTATGGTCTGGGGAGATGAAGTAAATAAGAGAAGAGCTTCTGAGAAAATTAAGCTGATTAACCAATAAATAAATATGAAAGTTAATTTTATTGCAGCAGAATGTGCTCCTGTCGCTAAAGTGGGAGGACTAGCAGACGTAGTTAGTTCTTTGCCTAAAAAACTAAGAGAAATAGGAGTTGATGCTTCTATTATTCTTCCTTTTTACGAAATAATTTCAAGAAAAGATAAAAACTTAAAGCTTTTTAAAAAAGATATAAATGTAAACTTTGAGAAAAAAGAAAAAAAATTTGATTTATATAAAACTCTTCTTCCAAACAGCGATGTTCCTTTTTACTTAATAGACAACAAAGAATATTTTTCAGGAGAAGGAGTTTATACTTCTGAAGACGCTTCTTCAGAAGGAACAAAGAAAGAAGCAAAAAGATTCTTCTTTTTGTCGGTAGCAGGAACAAAAGTAGCTCAGATACTAAATGCTGATATAATTCATTTTCATGATTGGCATACATCAACTATCCCGTACTTATTAAAAAAGAAAGATGAAAAAACCAAAAATCTATTGACTATTCACAATATTGGCTATCAAGGGATTTATCCAAAAGAAATAGTAAATGAGCTACTAGAAACAAATTTTAACCAAGAAGTAAACTCGCTAAAGGTGGGAATTAGAAATGCTGACTTGATTAACACTGTTTCTCCTACTTACGCAAAAGAGATCTTAACTCCAGAATATGGATTTGGACTAGAGAAAGAACTGAAGAAAAGAAAAAATGATTTATTTGGAATAATTAATGGAATAGACACTGAGTATTGGAATCCAAGAACCGACCCGTACATTAAATTTAAATACTCTAAAAATAATCTTGAAAAAAGGAAAGAAAACAAGTGTTTTCTTCAAGAGAAGTTCTTTAAAGAAAAAGACGGAAACATTCCTCTCTTTGGAATGGTTTCAAGAATAGCAGAACAGAAAGGATTTGACCTTATTAAAAAGATATTTAAATCTTTAATGAAAGAAAATGTTCAGTTAATTATTTTAGGGAAAGGAGTCAAGAAGTATGAAGATTTTCTTCAAGAAATGACCAATAAATATCCGGAAAAGTTTGGTTTAGAAACGACTTTTAACGAAGAATTAGCTCATCAAATATATGCAGGGTCAGATATGTTCCTGATGCCTTCTTTTTTCGAACCTTGCGGACTAGGACAATTAATAGCAATGAGATACGGGTCTATCCCGATTGCGAGAGAAACCGGAGGATTAAAAGACACGGTTATCCACCTAGAAACTGGATTTACTTTTAAAGATTATAAGGCTGAATCATTTCTTAAATCGATCAAGGAATCTTTAGAAAAATACAAAGAAAAAGATCTTTGGGAAAAGATTCAAAAAAATGGAATAGAGAAAGATTTCTCTTGGGAGAATTCAGCAAAAGAGTATTTAAAAGTTTACAAAAAATTAATAGAATAAAACAGAGCTTCAAAAGATAAAACCTCTAGTCTTTACTAGAGGTTTTTAAAATTTAAAAAGTAAGAATAATTATTCTTTCACTTTAGGCCAAACAGCAACTTGAGGAAATGGAATTTCTATTCCTTCTTTATCAAAAGCAAATTTAAGTCTTTTCCTTATCTCTCCTGCTACTGCCCATTGCTTTAAAGGAGCAGTCTCACCTAGTATCTTTACAATAATTGCTGAATCAGCAAATTTATTTATTCTTTCAAACTGAGGAGTTTTAAGTATAGAATCCTTCCATTCGTTATCTTCTGAAAGTTCTTTTCCTACTTTGTTAATTATCTCTATTACCTTCTCTAAGTCAGAATCATAAGCTATTCCAATATCCATATTGATCCTAGCAAAATCTTTAGACATATTAGAAGCTTTCTGAATTGAACCATTCTGAATATGATGTTCTGTTCCGTCTAAGTCCCTTAAAATAGTTTTTCTCAAAGTAATATTCTGAACAGTGCCACAAGTCCCATCTAAACAAACGACGTCGCCTATCCTATACTCGTTTTCCAAAATAATAAATATCCCAGCCAAGAAGTCCTGAATAAGAGATCTCGCTCCAAGACCTATTGCTATACCAATAACTCCAGCTCCAGCTAAAAACCCTGTAGGATCAACTCCTATTTCAGGGAGAATAGTTAAAGCAGTTGCAACAACAATAACAATTCTTAAGATATTATTAAATATCTTAATAAGAGTATCTTCTCTTTTCTCTTCTGATTCTTTGTAATCCGGAGCTGATAAATCCGGTCTTACTAGCTCTCTAACTGTTCTTTCGATTATAATCTTGGCAACTTTATAAACAACAATAGCTGTTATTAAAATAACCGCTATTTTTATTCCGTGAGCAAAAAACCAATTCCATATATTACTAGGAAGTTCTTTAATCACATTAATGCTAGCTGGCTGAAATACGTTTGAAAAATTCATAAGAAATTAACTAATGATTATATTTAATATTTTTATCACCTTTTAATATTTTATCAACCATTTCTATTTCTCCCAACAACCCTTCTACTAAATCGTAATCTTTTGCTTCTTCGTAACTAACCCAAGCATAATCAATATTATCTTCGTCAAGTTTAATTTCTCCTGATTTATAAGGAGAATAAAAACTTAAAATAATTGCAGGGATATTGTCTGGTCTAACAAAAGCAATATCTAAAAGATAATGAACCTCTCCCATTTCTAGATTACATTCTTCTTTTACCTCTCTTCTTAAAGAGTTCTCTACTGCAAAGTACCAATGGTGATTAGTTGTCTTCGGAGTATCAATGTAATCTTCTAATTCTAATCCCCCTCCAGGAACAGTCCACTTCCCAGGGAATGCTTTTTTATTTAAACTTCTACGTAATAATAAAAAATTTTTATCTTTATAGATAATAGCAGTTGAAGTTATTCTGTGAAGTTCTCTAGATTTTTCCATAAAAAATTAGAATGGTATATCTCTAGAATTATTACCTAAGCGGTATCCAATAAAATATCCTCCGCCGCCTCCTTCATCCCATATAACCTTACCACAAGAAGGACCATCTCCACTATCTATTTTTCTATCAACAATTTCTATTACATCCAATAAGTCCTGGTCCCATATATTCAAATAAACTCCTCGATAAAGAGAACCGTCTGCACATCCGTCTCCGTCTGTATCAAAAGTATCTCCGTCATTGTCGTAGACATAAATATTAGCATCAATATCAGGACTACTTAAGAGAATTTCTCCTAAAGAAGTATTCTCAATAAGCCAAGAAATCTCTGGCTCATCAGTAGGAGCTCCCCATTCATCTTCATGCCACCACTCTGATATCTCTTCGTCAATTCCCCAGGTGATAAACGCCTTCTCTACCTGATTTAAGTCACTCATTAATTTTGCTGCTTTTGCTTTCTTCCTACTGGCACTTACGCTAACTAATACTATAGTAGATAACGCTCCTATTATAGATATTACAACTAAAAGCTCAATGAGCGTAAAACCTCTTAAATGTCTTTTACTATTAACCATTTAATAAAAATAATTTAGAAAGCGGAGGGGACAGGATTCGAACCTGCAAAGGAGAAACTCCCGCTGGTACTCCAAACCAGTGCCTTGCCATTCGGCGCACCCCTCCATCTATGATATTCTCATACCTCTTAGAGCAGTGATTCTTTCTTCAACCGGAGGATGGGTCATAAAAATTCTTGTAAAGAAACTTTTCTTTTCTTTCCCTCTAAAAGGAGAGGCAATAAAAAGATGAGCAGTAGAATTATTCGCTACTTTTAAAGAGCTTGGATCTTTAGAAATCTTTTCTAATGCTCTGGCTAATCCTTCTGGATATCTTGTTAATAAAGCACCATCTGCATCGGCTAAGAATTCTCTTTTTCTGGAAATAGCTAATTTGATTAAGGTAGCTGCCAAAGGAGCAAGAATTGCTGCAACTATCCCTAATATCAAAAGAATTAATCCAGAGTTACCTTTTCTTCTCCCTCCCCCAAAAAAGCTTATCCTTAGAAACCAATTAGAAGCTAACGCTATTATTCCTACTAAAACTACTACAATTGTTTGAAGAAGCATGTCTTTATTACCAATGTGTGATAATTCATGAGCAATAACTCCTTCTAACTCTACTCTTTCTAATTTTTCTAAAAGTCCTCTAGTAACAACAACTACAGCATGTTCTTTATCTCTTCCGGTAGCAAAAGCGTTGGGTTGACTTTCGTTCAGGATATAAATCTTTGGAATCGGGAGTCCTGCAGTAATAGAAAGATTTTCTATTATTCTATAAAGCTCAGGATTATCTTCTTTCTTAATCGGCTTTGCTTTTGTCATTTGCAAAACGAATTTATCAGAAAACCAATAACTTCCAAAGCTCATACCTATACTAAAAATAACTGCTATCAATAAAATAATATAGCTTCCCAATACATAACTAAACAGCCAGCCAAGAGCTATGATAAAAACTAAAAATACTCCAACTAGCAAAAAAGTTTTACGAGTATTGGATTCAGTATGAGTATAGAGACTAGCCATAATTCAATTAAAAGTCAACTTTTACTGGTTTCTTTGCTTCAGAAGTTTCCTCTAATTCAAAGAAGTCCATTTTCTTGAACTTGAATAACTTAGCAATAATGCTAGCAGGGAAAATTTCAATCCTTGTATTAAGATCTCTAACATTGGTATTGTAGAATCTTCTTGCTGCCTGAATTTTATCTTCTGTATCCCTTAATTCTCTTTGTAATTCTACGAAATTACTTGAAGCTTTTAAGTCAGGATAATTTTCAGCTACTGCAAAAAGAGACTTCAAAGTAGAAGAAAGAGCATTTTCTGCTTTAGCCTGTTCTTCTTTTGTCCCAGCTTCAATTGCCATATTCCTTGCCTTAGTCACATTTTCTAAAACTTCCTTTTCGTGACTAGCATAACCTTTTACTGTCTCAACTAAATTAGGAATTAAATTATATCTCCTCTTTAGTTGAACATCTATATCTGACCAAGCTTCCTTTGTTCTATTACGAAGAACAATAAATCGGTTAAAGCTCCAAATTAACCAAAGGACTATTATAATGATTATTCCTATTCCAATTTTAAAATACATTTTTTTCTTTAATAAATTATTTTCTTAAACAAAACCTTTTATTAATATAATAGTTTAAATTTACTTTTTTGGCAATTAAAAAAAAACAGAAAACGACCCTGAAAGGTCGTTTCTGATTTTCGATAATTACTTATCTGATTTAATAAGCTGGCATCTGAGGCATTTGAGGACCTCCTCTGTCTTCTCCTTCTTTCTTTGGCTCGTCAACTACTAATACTTCGGTAGTAAGAAGCATTGCCGCAGCTGAGGTTGCGTTTTCAAGAGCAGATCTTACTACTTTAGTAGGATCAACCACTCCCGCTTTCATCAAGTCTTCAAACTCTCCGGTAGCAGCATTAAATCCAATATTACCTTCTTGGTTCTTGACTTTTGCTGCGACAACAGAACCTTCGACTCCTGCATTGTCAGCAATTTGTCTAATAGGTTCTTCAAGAGATCTTCTAAGAATTTTGATACCAATCTTTTCTTCTCCTTCTAATTTTAAGCTATCAAGAGCTTTAATAGTTCTTATTAAAGCAACTCCACCACCAGGAACTATTCCTTCTTCAACAGCTGCTCTGGTAGCTGCTAGAGCGTCTTCAGCCTTATGCTGAAGAGCTTTTTGCTCAACTTCGGTAGCTGCTCCTACTTTAATAACTGCTACTCCACCGCTAATCTTTGCTAATCTTTCTTGAAATTTTTCTTTATCAAAGTCAGAAGTTGTTTTTTCGATTGATTTCTTGATTTGACTAATTCTTTCTTCTATTTTCTCTTTTGATCCCTTACCTTCGATAATTGTAGTGTTTTCTTTAGTAGAGACAACTTTTCTTGCTTGACCAAGCATCTCTTCGTTCACTTCTTCTAATTTCATTCCTTTCTCTTCTGAGACTACCTGGCCGCCAGTTACACAAGCAATATCATCAAGCATTTCTTTTTTACGATCTCCAAATCCAGGAGCCTTTACTGCTAAAGCATTAAATACTCCTCTAATTTTATTAACAACTAAAGTTGCTAAAGCATCTCCATCAAGATCCTCTGCAATAATAACTAATTCTTTCTTTCCTGCTTTAGCTAAACTTTCAAGTAAAGGAAGAATCTCATTTAGTGAAGATATCTTCTTGTCGGTTATTAAGATGTAGGGATTGTCAAATGCTGCTTCAGATTTCTCGGTATCAGTAATCATATAAGGAGAGACAAACCCTCTGTCGAATTGAAGTCCTTTTACGATTTCTTTATGTAAACCAAATGTCTTTGACTCTTCGACGGTAATAACTCCGTTTTTCCCTACTTCGTCTACAGTTTCTGCAATTAAATTACCAAGTTCAGGATTTTCAGCAGAGATAGTAGCTACTTGAGCAATCTCTTCTCTAGTACTTATTTCTTTTGCTGACTCCTTCAAAGCTGCTATAACTTTTTCAGTTCCTTTAGTAATACCCCTTTTAATAGCAAGAGGACTAGTTCCAGCAGCTACGTTTTTTAAACCTTCAGAAATAATTGTTTGAGCTAGTAAAACAGCAGTAGTAGTTCCGTCTCCTGCAGCATCATTAGCTTTTTGGGCTACTTCTTTAATTATTTCTGCTCCGAGGTTTTCCTTTTTATCTGATAGCTCAATTTCTTTTGCAATACTAACACCATCATTAGTAATTGTAGGCGATCCAAAGCCAGATTCTAAGACAACGTTGCGACCCTTTGGACCTAAAGTTGTTTTTACTGCGTTAGCTAGTTTATCAACACCTTGTTTTAGTTTTTTCCTAGCTAATTCTGAATATTCTATTTCTTTAGCCATAATATTTTATTTTTCTAAAATTGCTAATATATCTTCTTGTTTTGCAATAAGGTATTTTTTATTATCAACCTTTACTTCGTTGGGACCATATTTAGTAAATAGAACAAGATCTCCTGGTTTGACTTCTGAAGTAATAACTTCTCCAGACTTTGTTTTCTTACCAGAACCAACTGCTACTACTTTACCTTGTTCTGGTCTTTCTTTTTCTACTGTTGCAGGAACAAGAATCCCTGTTTTAGTCTTCTCTTCCTGCGATATTGGCTCGATAACAATGTGATCAGCTAATGGTTTTATTTTCATGCTAGTTAAGTTAATCTTTTAAGAAACTAATTAATAATATTTTAATTAGCAATCACGACCTTTGACTGCTAATTTTACATTTTAATTTTCTACGTAATTATTGTCAAGACCCGAAATAAAAAACCCGCCAACAAAGCGGGCTTAAAAGAGTATTTCTCTAAAAATTAATTAATGTCCCCTCCTCCTAATGAATAAAGTTCATAATATTCCATGCTACTCTCTAAAACTGTCCTTATTTTAAAATCCTGTCCGTTTCCTTCAGTGGCATAATAATAACAAGAACTAGTTCCACTTGGATAAGTTTGACCAAACTTTGGATCTTCTGGGATATAACTTATATAATCTTCCATCGATCCCTGAAATGCAGTTGCTTCAGGAGTAGTTCCTTCTATACAAATAAAGCCACTGTCCTGCGCTGGGTATTGTTCATGAGAAGTATAATAAAGTTCTAAAGACTTTCTTAGTGCATCAAAGTCTGCCTTTCTTTTTGCATCTCTTGCTTTCATCCTTTGATGTTGCAAAGTATTAAAGGTAATAGTACTTAAGATACCAATGATAGCAAGAACTATTAATAATTCTACTAAAGTAAATCCTCTTCTTTTCATATTTATATAATAAGCTTTTCAAAAAAAATAATCAAAATCTATTCTCCTATTTATTGAAAAACAATTAATATTTTGCTATTATTATTTTATTGACTTATTATAACATGGCTGCTAAATTAAGAAAACTATTATTTCAAATCATTGCTGGAATAGTATCAATTTGGTTGGCAAGTCAACTCATTAACGGAGTAGGATTTGAGACAACCAAGACTCTTTGTACCGTAGGATTATTCTTGGGCTTGATTAATTTCTTTATTAAGCCTATCCTTAATTTGGTTACCTTACCTTTAAGAATATTAACTTTTGGAATATTTACTTTAGTAATAAATATGGGTATAGTTTGGTTGATAGACATAGTCTTTCCTAATCTAACTATTACCGGGCTTATTCCTCTTTTCTGGACCACAATAACAGTTTGGGCAATAAGCTTAATCGCACATCGAATTTAATTTCTATGAAATCAATTCTTCCTATAATTCAAATAGTAATTGCTATTTTTCTAATTATATCAATTCTGTTCCAACAGAGAGGAACAGCGTTGGGTTCTGCTTTCGGCGGAAGCGGAGAAACATATGGAGCTAGAAGAGGAATGCAGAAAAATCTCTTCTGGGTATCTACCGTCTTAGGAATAGCTTTTATAGTTTTAGCTTTATTGAATCTTGTTTATTGATGAGCTTCAGAAAAAAATCAAATAAAAAGACTTCTTTGCCTAGTCTTAGGCAGTGGAGAAAACTTCCTACAATTTTATCAAAAAAAGAAAAACGAATTTTCTTTATTTTTGTTATTCTTTTTGTTTGTTCCACTCTGTTCTTAGCTTCCAATTTTTACTTAAACAAAACAGAAATAAAAGCAGCTATAGGAGGAACTCATATCGAAGGATTAGTAGGACAGCCAAGATTTATTAATCCTGTTTACGCAATAGCAAATGACACCGACAGGGATCTAGCTGAGATAATATATTCGGGATTAATGAAATATGACAACGAAGGAAAATTAGTTAAAGACTTAGCCGAAAGTTTCGAAGTTAAGGATGAAGGAAAAACTTATGAATTTAAAATCAAAGAAAACGTTCTTTGGTCCGACGGAGAAAAACTAACAGCCGACGATATAATATTTACAATAAAAACAATTCAGAATTCTGACTATAAAAGTCCTTTAAGAGCTGAATGGTTAGGAGTAGAGGTGGAAAAAGTTTCTGAATATCAATTAAGATTTAAACTATTAAAACCTTCTTTTGTATTTTTAGAAAGTACCACTTTAAAAATTCTTCCTAAACATATTTGGAACAAAATTTCCTTAGAAAATTTTTCTTTGAGTAATTATAATCTAGAACCGATAGGAAGCGGACCTTATCAATTTAAAGAAATAGATAAAGAGGAATCAGGATTTATAAATTCTGTAAATCTAGAAAGAAATCCTAACTATTATAATGAAGGTCCTTTTATCTCTGAATTAGAATTTAGATTCTATCAAAACGAAGAAGAATTAATAAAAGCAGTGAAGAAAAAAGAAGTTGACGGAGTAACTCTCGAAAATAAAGAATACTACAACGATTTTTCAGGACAAGATTTTACTATTCACTCTTTTACTATGCCTCGTTATTTCGCAATCTTTTTCAATACAGAAAGAGAAATTCTAGAAAATGAAGAGATAAGAAAAGCTCTCAGTCACGCAATTAATAAAGATAAAATATTAAATGAAGCGCTATTGGGAAAGGGGGAAATCGTTTCTTCTCCGATAATGCCCGAAGTATATGGATTCTCCAACCCTACCCAAAGTTACAAATATGATATAGAGAAAGCAAAAACTATTCTTGAAGAAGCAGGGTTTGAAGATTTAGACGGAGATGGATTCAGAGAAAAATTTATAAGTAAAACTCCGGCTTTCCAATTCAGCTCAACTCTCCAAGTTGGAAGCGAAGGAAAAGAAGTTGAAGAATTACAAAAGTGCTTAGCTAAAGACCCTTCGGTATATCCGGAGGGAGAGATAACAAATTATTTTGGTAATCTTACAAAACAAGCGATAATTAGATTTCAAGAAAAATATGCATCAGACATTCTTGAACCGCTAGGATTAAGTTCAGGAACAGGAAAAGTAGGAAATTCAACCATAGAGAAATTAAACGAAATTTGCTTCTCTGCTCCAGAAGAAGAAGTTTCTCTTGAGATATCGATAACAACAGTAGATCAAAAACAATTAACTGAAGTAGCTAATTTAATTAAAAATCAATGGGAAGAAATAGGAATTAAAGTAGAAATAAATTCGGTTGATATTAATACACTAGAAAAAGACTTTATAAAACCAAGGGATTATGATAGTTTACTATTTGGCGAAGTATTAAGCGCTATTCCTGATCCCTTTCCTTTTTGGCACTCTTCTCAGAAAAAAGACCCAGGACTTAACCTTTCTCTTTACGAGAACGAAGAAGTAGATAGTTTCTTAGAAAAAGGAAGAGCTAGTTCTGATTTCGAAGTACAGAAAGATAACTATGAAAAGTTCCAAGAAATTATTTTAGAAGAAGTCCCAGCGATCTTCCTTTACAGTCCTAGTTATATCTACGTAACTAGCTCAAAGATAAAAGGAATAAACAATCACATTATAATAGACCCATCAAAGAGATTCTCAGAGATTAATAAATGGTTTGTTGAAACAAAAAGAACTTGGGATCTCTAAAGCCGGAGTGATGAAACTGGCAAACATGCATGATTCAGATTCATGTGCTCATTAGAGCTTGTGGGTTCAAATCCCACCTCCGGCACTAGTTATTTTGCTACTCAATAAGAAATAACAAATTAGATAGTACTAATATTTTAATTTTTAATTTATGAAACAAAAGAAAGATTACTTGAAAATAATCCCGCTCGGAGGATTAGGTGAAGTAGGAAGAAATATGACGCTCTTAGAAACTAAGAAGAGTATTTTAATTATGGATATGGGATTCAGAATGCCTGGAGAAGGCGCTCCTGGAATTGATTATATCATTCCTAACATTTCTTACTTGAGAAAGAAAGACAAAAAAAAGAAAATTGTTGGAGCTGTTTTTACTCACGGACACTATGATCACATTGGAGCTATTCCATATATATTAGATAAAATAGGAAATCCTCCCCTATATGCCTCTCGTCTAACAAAAGGAATTATAATGAGGAGACAAGAAGATTTCCCCAATCAACCAAAGATAAATATTACTCAGATTAGAAAAGGTTCGAAGATTAACTTAGGACCTTTTGAAGTTAAATTCTTTAAACAGTTGCATAACATATCTGATAATTTTGGATTATTCATTAAAACTCCCGTAGGAAATATTGTTCATACTTCTGACTTCAAATTTGACAATAGTCCAGTCAACGATACTCCAACTGATTTCAACGAATTAAAGAAAATCGGCAATAATAAAGTAATGCTTTTGATGTCAGACTCTACTGGAGCAGAAGAAGAGGGACATTCGCTTTCAGAGAAGACAATTTTCGAAAATCTTGATGAGATTTTCCAAAAATCAGAAGGAAGAATAATCGCCGCTACTTTTGGATCACTAATTAACAGAATTCAACAAATAATTGCTCTTTCAGAAAAGTATGGAAGAAAGGTTGCAGTAGACGGTTATACAATGAAGACAAACGTGGAAATTTGTAAAAACCTTGGACACATTAAAGCAAAGAAAGAAACAATTATAAAGCCAAGAGAGATAAGCAAATATCCTGATTCTAAAGTTACTCTTCTCTGTACCGGAGCTCAAGGAGAAGAGTCAGCGGTGCTCATGAGAATTGCTAATCAAGAATACTCTCACCTAAGGCTTAAGAAGGGAGACAATGTTATATTCTCTTCTTCTGTAATACCTGGAAACGAAAGAACCGTTCAAAAGCTTAAAGATGATCTTTTAAGAAGAGGGATCAATTTATTCCATTATAGGATGATGGATATTCATGCTGGAGGTCATGCCCAGAGAGAAGAGTTAAAGAAAATGATAAACATCATGAAACCAAGATACTTTATGCCCATTCATGGACAGTACTCAATGATGGTCGCTCATTCAAAATTAGCTCAAGGAGAAGGAATCCCAGAAAATAATATAGTTGTTGCAGAAAACGGTCAGGTTATAAAGATGAATGAAGACAAAATATTCATTTCAAAAAACGAGGTTCCGGCAAGTCAAGTATTTGTTGATGGTCTTGGAATCGGAGATGTTGGAGAGATAGTCCTTAGAGACAGGCAAACTCTCGGAGAAAATGGTATGTTTGTAGTAGTTGTAGTAGTGGATAAGAAAACTGGTAAAGTAATAGGTTCTCCTGATATAATATCAAGAGGATTCGTTTACCTTAAAGAATCAAAAGAACTACTTAAACAAACTAGAAAAAGAGTAATCAAACTCGTGAATAATGCTGCTAGCTCAGATAAAGCAATTAACTGGTATTATCTTAAAGACGAGATAAGAAAAAAAGTTGGCTCTTATCTCTTTAAGAAAACAGAAAGAAAACCAATGGTTTTACCGGTAATAATTGAAAATTAAAATGAGAATAGTAACGGGAATTCGTCCCACAGGAAAATTACATATAGGAAATTATCTAAACACCGTAAAGCAATACACAGAACTTCAAAATAATAATGAATGTCTATTTTTCGTTGCCGATCTTCACGGACTAACTACTTCTTATAATCAAAAAGAATACAAGAAAGAAGTAAAAGAAAAAGTTATTGATATTGTCGCATCAGGATTAGATCCAGAGAAATGCATTATATATATCCAATCTCACATAAAAGAAGTAAGTGAGTTAACTTGGTTTTTAAGCACAGTGACCCCGGCCGGAGACCTAAGAAGAATGACTCAGTTTAAAGAAAAGTCCAAGAAACAACCAAAAGATGTAAATGCTGGATTATTAAACTATCCTATTTTAATGGCTGCTGATATTCTCATTCAGAAAGCAGATAAAGTTCCGGTAGGAAAAGATCAAGAGCAACACTTAGAACTAGCAAGAACAATAGCCAGAAAGTTCAATAATAAGTTTGGGGAAACCCTTAAAGAGCCCGAAGGATTAATATTAAAATCTTCTGAAAAGATAATGTCTCTTCAGGACCCGGAGAAAAAAATGTCAAAAAGTGATCCTGACCAAACTAGAGTTGGAATATTTGACAAACCAGAGGATCTCAGAAAAAAAATAATGTCAGCAGTAACTGACACAGGAAAAGAAATAAAATTTAATCCTAAGAAAAAACCAGGGATATCTAATCTTTTAACTATTTACAGCATTGTTGATAATAAAGAAATAAAAGAAATAGAGAAAGAATTTAAGAGAAAGAGTTATAAAGATTTTAAAGAATCAATTATAGAAACTCTTACGAAAAGATTCGAGCCGTTCAGAAGAAAAAAAGAGGAAATTCTATCACGAGATTCCTACGTTGAAGAATTGCTAGAAAAAGGAGCAAAAAGAGCAGAAATAGTTGCTCAATCTACAATAAAAGAAGTAAAAAATAAAATGGGATTACTGTAAAATAATAGAAAGGAAAGCCCTCTTTCAAGAGGGCTTTTTTATTTAGAAATCATTTCAACTATTTCTTTCTTCTTTTTCAGCATCAATTCTTCATCTTTTGCTTCTAGATTTAACCTAAGAAGATCTTCTGTATTAGAAGGACGAATATTAAACCACCAATCATCAAATTCTACAGTTAGTCCGTCTATCTTTTCTATTTTAGCTCCCTTCTCTAAGTATTTTCTTTCCAACTCTTCCAACTTAGAGATTTTATCTTCTGTCTTAATATTTATTTCGTAACTCTTGCTACGCTCTTTAAACGGCTTTTCCAATTCAGAGACAGATTTACTCTCTCTTTTCATAATATTAATAAATCTCACCATTGCATACAATCCATCGTCGATACAATAATGATCTTTATACATTATATGACCACTTGTCTCTCCTCCCATAACTCCCCCCTTCTCTATCAAATTCTTCTTATAGTAAGGATTCCCCACTCTCATTTTAATAGCTAATCCCCCTACCTCTTCTACTTTTTCCTTAAGAGATTTAGTACATCTTAAATCATAATATATTCTATTGTCTTGAGATTCTCTCAAAGCGTCTAATGCTAATATTCCAATCAAAACATCTCCTCTCATAACTTCTCCCTTTTCGTTAACAGGGATTGCCCTGTCAGCATCTCCGTCGAAAAATATTCCTAAATCAGCTTTTTCTTCTATTACCTTCTCAACAAGAAATTTAAAGTTACTTTCTTCATGAGGGTTAGGTTCGTGATTAGAAAAATTAGGTTTTGGCTCTTCGAACAAGGAGATAATATCAAAATTAGTCTTTTCAAAAAAAGGCTTACCCGAAATACTTCCCACGCCATTCCCATAATCAACAACTATTTTAAGATTATCTTTACTTTCTATTTTGTTGATTAGATCCGTAATATATTCTTCAAGAATACTTTTCTTCTCGAAATCTCCTTCTTTTTCCCTTGGATTAGATTTTTGGAAAATATCTTTGATCTCTTCCATCCCCGACTCTTTGCCTATCTGCAAAACATTACTTTTCTCATTCTTAACCATCTTAATCCCATTAAATTCCGCAGGATTATGAGAGGCAGTTATCATCACCCCTCCATCAAAACACCATTTCACCATAGCAAAATAGAGCATAGGAGTATTACACATCCCTATATCCACTACTTCCTTACCTGAACTTAAAAGCCCTTTTATCAAAAATTCCTTTAAAGAAATAGATGATTCTCTTGCATCCATCCCTACTACTACCTTCTTTCCTCTTAAGAAAGAACCGAAGGAATAACCAACTTTAAAAGCTTTCTCTTCGTTTACTTCTTTAGGGTATTTTCCCCTTACATCATAAGCTCTAAAAATAGATTTTTCTTTGTTCATAATAAATTATTATATCATAATAAAAAATAACTATAAAAGTATTGACTAGTAATATTGATTAATATAATATACGAACATTATTCTCTTGATTATCTAAATTAAACCTGTTATAATGTCTTTGACTTAACAATATTCTATTCAGAGAAGAAAGGTCAAAAACCTAATTATTAAAATATGTCTTTAAGAAAAGAAAACGCAATGGAATCAAAAAATATGAAATACTACGAATTAGCATTTATCTTGTCATCAAAATTATCTGAGACAGATGCAAGTGATATAAAGCAAAAATTAGAAACTCTTATTCAAGAAAAAGAAGGAATCTTAGATTTTTCTGAAGACCTCAAGAAAATAAGTTTAAGTTATCCTATTGAAAAAGAAACTCAAGCTTACTTAGGAAGTATAAAGTTCTTTCTTAAAAAAGATAACATCAAAGAAATAGAAGCAAAAACAAAAGAAGAAAAGAGTATCCTTCGTTTTATCCTTTGCAACAAAAAGAAAATAGAAGTTCAGGAAAGTGACAAAAAAAGAACTGCTTCTAAAAAGAAGAAAAAGGCCGAGTTAAAAGACATTGAGGAAAAATTAGACGAAATACTAAGTTAATTTTATATGTATTTAAACAAAGTATTTTTAGTAGGAAGACTAACTGCTGACCCAATTTTAAAAAATACTTCTTCTGGTCAATCAGTATGTAATTTCAGCATTGCTACAAATAGAGTATGGACTGATAAAAATGGCCAAAAACAAGAAGAAACTGAATACCATAATATAGTATTATGGAGAAAGTTAGCAGAAATAGCCTCTCAATTTTTAAATAAAGGATCTTTAGTTTTAATAGAAGGAAGATTAACTACAAGATCATGGGAAGACTCTTCCGGTAAAAAAAATTACAAAACAGAAATTATTGGAGAAAGAATGCAAATGGGACCAAAAGAAAAAAACTTCTCTAATTCTCAAGGATTCAGCAGTAATAAGCAAACTCAGAAAAAAGAGAAACCAGAAGAAGAAATCCCTGTCATCGATGAAGAAGAACCACGCTCAACAAAAAAACAGAAAGAAAAAGAAGAAAAGGATTTATCTAAAGAGAAAGAAGAAAAAGAAATAGACGTTAAAGATTTACCCTTCTAGAAAAAATAGTTAAAAAATAAGAAAAACATGAAAAGTGCTTGTCGTTTTTGCCAACGAAATATAAAAGAGATTGATTTTAAAAAGACGGAACTTCTTAGAAAATTTATTTCGTCTTCGGCAAAGATTAAGTCTAGAAAAAAAACAGGTCTTTGCGCAAAACACCAAAGACAACTATCTCAAGCAATAAAAAGAGCAAGATATCTAGGCTTACTACCATATACGCCGAAATAAGAGAATAATAAAATCAATGAAACAAAAAACTGCTTTTCAAAAAGCAGTTTTTAACGTTTTAAAAATAAACTATTCTTTAACTAGCTGATTCAATTATTTTCTTTCTTATCTCTTTCACAATCTTAGGATTCTCTTTAAGAAAATCGATTGAAGCTTCTAATCCTTGACCAAGCTTTTCTTCGCCATAATTATACCAACTTCCAGATCTCTTAACTATTCCTTCTTCAACAGCTAAATTAATAATGTCAGCAATCTTAGAGATACCTTCGTTATAATAAATATCAAATTCTGCTATCTTAAAAGGAGCAGCAACTTTGTTTTTAACTATCTTAGCTTTGTGTCTTCCGCCAACAATCTCATCTTTTCTTTTTACTTTAGCTACTCTTCTAAGATTAATTCTTACGGAAGCATAAAATTTAAGAGCTAATCCTCCTGGAGTAGTTTCTGGGTTACCAAAAATTTGGCCAATCTTCATTCTGGTTTGATTCAAGAATATAACACAAGTTCCAGTTTTAGAAACAATCCCAGATAATTTCCTAAGTGCTTGGCTCATTAATCGAGCCTGAAGTCCTATCTGAAATTCTCCCATTTCTCCTGCAATCTCTGCCTTTGGAGTTAAAGCAGCAACTGAGTCTACTACTACCACATCAACAGAAGAAGATCTCACTAAGCTTTCTAAAATCTGTAATGCCTGCTCGCCTGAGTCAGGTTGAGAAATAAGGAGATCTTGTACTCTTACTCCAATTCTTTTCGCGTAATCTGGGTCAAGAGCGTGTTCAGCATCAATAAAAGCCACTTGTCCTCCTTTTCTCTGAGACTCTGCCAATACATGAAGGGCTAAGGTAGTTTTACCACCAGCTTCTGGACCAAAGATTTCAATAACTCTTCCTCTTGGGATACCTCCAACACCTAAAGCTAAATCCAAAGAAAGCGCTCCTGTTGGGATTGCATCAACGTCTACCGCTTTAATATCTTTCAATTTCATTATAGAGCCTTCTCCGAACCTTTCTTTTATCTCGTCTAAGGTTTCTTGAAGATCTTTTTTCTTTTCTTCTTTTTTATTTTTCTTTTTTACCATTATCTTTTTATTTTAAAAATATTAGCCTTTCAATATCCATTCTATCATTAATAGCCAGAAAAGAAAATTATTCAGAAAAATCTTCTTCTCTTAAATCTTCCTGTTGTTCGCTTTCATCTTCAATAAGCCTATCTCTATAAACTTCTCTTGGTTTTGCTCCTCTAGCAGGACCGACAATACCTCTTTCTTCTAACATGTCTATTAATCTAGCAGCTCGAGCGTAACCTACCTGCAATCTTCTTTGTAAGAAAGAGGCAGATGCTTTACCAGCTTCAAGAACTAGTTTTTCAGCGGTACTATAGAGAGCATCTTCTCCTCTAGAAAATACATCGAATCCTTCTTCATCTTCTTCTTCAAGCTTCTCTTTTAAACTGTCTCTTAATTTAATATCCTCAGGAACTTCATTGTTTTCTGTTATATATTTTACTACTTTCTTCACTTCGTTTTCAGTTATAAGAGCAGCCTGGACTCTTTTCGGTTTAGACACTTGAGAAGAAACAAAAAGCAAATCTCCTCTTCCTAATAACCTTTCTGCGCCAGAAGTATCAAAGATTGTTCTCGAATCAACTTGAGAAGCGACTTGAAAGGCAACTCTAGAAGTAATATTTGCTTTAATTAAACCAGTAATGACTTCTACCGAAGGACGCTGAGTAGCGACTATTAAGTGAATTCCTACTGCTCTTGCCATCTGGGCCAGCCTAACAATAGCTGATTCAACTTCTCTGCCTTCAGCAGCCATTAAGTCAGCTAACTCATCAATTATTAAAACAATATAGGGTAAAGGATCTTTTTTCTTTTGTAAAGCTTTCTTATTATATAATCCAATATTTTTTGTCTTAAAATCAGAGAGAGTATCAAATCTTCTTTCCATCTCTTCTATCAACCAGCTGAGAGCGTTTACTGCTTTTGAATTATCACAGATGACAGGACCAAGTAAATGAGGAAGATTATTATAAACAGGAAATTCTACTCTCTTTGGATCAATCAATATTAATTTCAAGAAATCAGAAGAATTCTTGTAAATCATACTAAGAATCAAGTCATTCAAAAATACCGTTTTACCAGATCCAGTACTTCCTGCTACTAAAAGATGTGGCATTCGAGCAAGGTCTGCGTAAACAGGCTCTCCGGCAACATCCTTCCCAATCGCAAAAGTTAAAGGAGGACTAGATTCTTGAAATTCAGAGGAATTAATAAGATCTTTTAATCTCACTCTTGCTCTCACAGAGTTTGGAACCTCTATTCCTACTAATGATTTTCCTGGAATTGGAGCTTCAATACGAATAGGATGAGCAGCTAAAGCCAATGCTAAATCGTCTGAAAGTGAAGTAATTTTTGATAGTTTTATTCCTTCCGCTGGTTTTAAAGAATATTGGGTTACTGTTGGCCCCACTTTTATCCCGCCCATATCTACTGGAATATTAAAATCACTAAGTGTTTTCTGAATTATCTCTTGATTAGCTCTAGTATCTCCTGTTTGAGGTTTTTCCTTATTCCCATCTAATAAATCAAGAGGTGGTTTGTTATACTTCTTATCACTAAGAGTAACAGAAACTTGCTCTTCTTTTTCTTCTTTCTTTTCTTCTTCTTTGGTAATCTCTATTTCTTTTTTCTCTAATGGCTTGTCTTTCTTATGAGAATAAATACCCTTCACTTTAAATTTGGGCAACACCTCTTCTTTAATAAAAGACAATTTACTTTCTTTTTCAACACCTTCTTTAACTTTCTTCGGTTTCTTTTTCCTTTCCTCTTCCTGTATTTTTTGATAAAGCGGATAAAAAACCACTATAGAAGCAATCCCTCCAAGCCCAATAAATATTATTGAAGTAACCCATTTACCAAAAAATTCAATAACTGGCCAGCTTATTCCATGCCCTACCTTTCCTCCTAATTCCTCCCCTAAAATTCCTAATAACCCCGACAAACTAAGAATAAAAACAAAAATGGAGACTGCAGCCAGCCATCCATTCTTTTTGAAGATAGTCAATTCTTCCCAAAAAACTAGTCCACCTACGACTAAAAAAAGAGGAAACGTAAAAACGGTCTTGCCAAACAAGTATATGGCAAGTTCCATAAATTTTTCTCCAGCTATTCCTGCTTTACCAAAAAAGCTTAAACCAATAATAATCGCCAGTAAAACTAATACTAAACCAGCAATCTTCTGTTTGATCTGAGAAGGTAAAACAAAATTAGGACTTTTTTTCTTAGAGCTTTTTTTAGAAGTTTTTTTCTTCTTCTTAACTTTCTTTTTTTTCTTTTTCTTCCTCCTCATAGAAATTGAATAAAAGTATTAAAAGAGACAGATGATCAAGAACGATCAAACCAGGTACAGATAGTTATTTTTTAGAAAATTAAAAACTTTACTTCTTATCAAATCCTGTCCCCGCTGGTATTAGTTTACCAATGATTACGTTTTCTTTCAATCCCCAAAGATGATCTTCTCTTCCTTCAACAGCAGCCTTAATAAGAACTCTTGACGTTTCCTGAAAGGAAGCAGCAGACAGGAAACTCTTTGTAGTTAAAGACACTTTTGATATTCCCAAAAGTAGATCTTTTGCTGTGGCAGGCTCTTTTTTATTCTTCTTAAGCTTCTTGTTCTCTTCTTCTAGCTCTGCTTTCTCAACTACTTCTCCTGGAATAAATTCAGAGTCTCCAGGTTCTTTAATTCTAACTCGGGAGAACATTTGTTTGGCAATGGCTTCAATATGCTTATCATGAATATCTACTCCCTGAGAAGAATATATTCTTTGAACCTGGTTAACAATGTAACGGAAAGTCTTCTCTTTTCCTGCTAATTTATAAAGCTTATTTAAATTAAGACTACCTTCACAAAGCTGAGATCCTTTCTGAACTTTTTGTCCTTTCTTAGCCCAGATAGTAGCTCCAACAGGAACTTTATGTTCAATATCTTTTTTCTTCCCTTGGGACTCAGGAGTAATCATTATTATCTTTTTCTTCTCGTCTATTTTTGACACCTTACCGTCTATTTTACTCATGATAGCTTGTCCTCCTGGAGTCCTTACTTCAAATATTTCTTCAACTCTTGGTAATCCCTGAGTAATGTCTCCTCGTCCGGCTTCTGCTACTCCACCGGTATGAAAAGTCCTTAAAGTAAGCTGAGTTCCGGGTTCTCCAATCGCCTGAGCAGCAACAGTCCCAACCGCTTCGCCAAGTTCAACCAAATTATTCCTTCCCATGTCCCAACCGTAACACTTCTGGCAAACTCCTTTACGAGACTTGCAGCTTAAAGGAGAACGTACTTTTACTTCTTCAATCTTTTCGTCTTTAATAATCTTTTCTGCTTTTTTGAAATCAATAATTTCTCCTTTCTTGACAACTTTTTCTCCTCCGATTGTTATATCTTCTAAACAAAATCTACCAACTATTTTAAAGAAAAAGTCTTGTTCAATTTCTTCAGAATCCTTTTTGCGGACAACTATTCCTTCATCATCTCCACAGTCTTCTTCAGTAATCAAAACATCATGAGAAACATCAACTAATCTTCTGGTTAAATATCCAGCTTTAGCTGTCCTTAACGCAGTGTCGGCAGTACCCTTTCTAGCACCATGAGTAGAGATAAAATATTCTAAAACGTTAAATCCTTCGGTGTAAGAGCTCTTAACAGGAAGTCTCATAACCTCTCCCATAGGATTAGTTACTAATCCTTTCATTCCTGCCATCTGAACCGGTTGAGTCCAAGAACCACGAGCACCAGAATCAACTAAAGTAAATACTGGGCCATCTGGCGGAAGGTTCTCTGAAAGCTCATCAATAATCCTACTTTTTGCTTCGTGCCAAACTTCTACTATCTCACTGTCTCTTTCTTTCCTTGAGATGAGACCCTTTTTAAAATTTTCCTTAATTTTATCTACTCTCTCATCAGACTCTCTAATAATCTCTGGTTTCTTTTCAGGAACTACTAGATCATCCATTCCCCAGCTAATACCAGATTCAGTAGAAAAACGGAAGCCAACCTCTTTAATTCTATCTAGTGTTTTCTCAACTATTGGCTTGTAACCATTTTCTGCTTTATTCTGCTCAATAATTTCTCCAACTATCTTCTTAAGATCTTTTACCTTTATTCTGTTGTTCTGAAAAGGATAATCTTCTGGCAAAGCTTCATTAAAAATAATTCTCCCGACAGTAGTTTCAATAAATTCATCTTTGACTTTGACCTTCATTTTTGCTTGAAGATCAATATGTTCTAGCTCGTAAGCCATAATTGCTTCCTCTCTACAAGAGAATATTTTCCCTTCCCCTTTTGCTCCCTCCTTCATTCCTGTCAACCAATAACATCCTAAACCTATGTCTTTACTTAATGAAATTACTGGAGTTCCCGTAGCAGGTTTTAATAGATTAACAGAAGAAAGCATTCTTTCTCTAGCTTCCTTTTGAGCTTCTGCTAACAAAGGAACAAAAACTGCCATCTGGTCTCCATCAAAGTCAGCATTAAAAGCCTGGCAGACCATGGGATGCAACCTTATTGCCTCTCCTTCAATCAAAATTGGCTTAAATGCTTGGATACCAAGTCTATGTAAAGTAGGGGCTCTATTTAACAAAACTAATCTGTCTTTAACAACATCTTCTAATATAGCCCAAACTTCAGGACCTTCTTCTTCTATTAGCCTAGAAGCTCCTCTAACGTTATAAGCTAATTCTTGTTCTAATATTTTATTAATTACAAAAGGTTTAAATAATTCTAGAGCCATTTTTTTAGGAATACCAACTTGAGATAAGTTAAGATTAGGTCCAACTACAATAACCGATCTTCCAGAATAATCAACTCTTTTCCCTAAAAGATTTCTTCTAAATCTTCCTTGTTTTCCCTTAAGCATATCTGCCAAAGACTTAAGTTGCCTCTTCCCTCCGGTACTAGCTCTAGTTGTTTGAGTCTTTCTCATTCCATTGTCAATCAAGGCGTCTACTGCCTCCTGAAGCATTCTCTTCTCGTTCCTAACAATAACTTCAGGGGCATTAATATCTAGTAAATATTTTAAACGATTATTTCTATTAATAACTCTTCTATAAAGATCATTAAGATCTGAAGCGGCAAATCTTCCCCCGTCTAATTGAACCATTGGCCTTAATCCCGGAGGCAAAATTGGAATCACTTCAAGAAACATCCATTCGGGTCTAATTCCTTCTTCTTTCATTTTTTCCAAGAGATTTCTCCTTCTTAAAACTTTCTTACGATTAATTTTTGTTTTACTATCAATCATTTTCTTAATCTTCTTAATCTCTTCGTCTAAATCTAAATTTTCGAATATTTCTTTTAGCGCTTCTGAGCCAGTTTCTGCTTCAAAAACTTCTCCATATTTTAAAGAAAGATTCTGGTAATCAATCTCTGATATTATCTTTAATGGCTCAAGAGCAAGCACTTCTCTTTTTGCATCAATCTTAGCTCTGCTCAAATCTTTCAATATCTTGTTAAGTTTGTTCTTATTCTTGCTCCCCTCGTTTTCTTTCTTCGCCGCCTTAACTTTTAATTCATATTCCCTGTTAATTTCTTCAAGGACATTTTCTCGAGCTTTCTCGTCAATACTTGTAATAATATAAGAAGAGAAATAAACTACTCTCTCTAGCTTTTGCATTGAGACATCCAAAACTTGGGCCATTGTTGATGGAATGCCTTTTAAGAACCAAATATGAGAACATGGAGCAGCTAATTTAATATGCCCCATTCTTTCTCTACGAACCTGAGAACGAGTTACTTCAACTCCACAACGATCACAAACTATTCCTTTAAATCTTATTCCTTTATACTTTCCGCAGTAACATTTATAATCTTTGGTTGGCCCAAATATTTTTTCACAGAAAAGACCGTCTTTTTCTGCTTTCTGAGTCCTGTAATTGATAGTCTCCGGCTCAGTAACTTCTCCGTAAGACCAGGAAAGGATTTCTTCCGGGGAAGCTAATTTAATTTTTACAGATTCTAAATCAGTAACTTTCATAATTTTAGAAAAATTACTTTATTTTTTCTTTTTGCCTTTAGGATTTATTATTAGAGACAATCCTAAAGATTTCATTTCATTTACTAAAAGATTAAATGAAGCTGGAAGATTAGGAGTAGAAATCTCTTCTCCTTTTAATATAGCTTCGTAAGTAGCAGCTCTTCCAGGAACATCATCAGATTTAATAGTAAGCATTTCCTGAAGAGAGTGAGCTGCTCCATGTCCTTCTAAAGCCCAAACTTCCATTTCTCCAAACCTCTGACCTCCGAACTGAGCTTTTCCTCCAAGAGGCTGTTGGGTAATCAAAGAATATGGACCAATTGCTCTCATGTGAACCTTATCTTCAACCATGTGAATTAGCTTCATCATGTAAATTATCCCGACTGTAATCCTTCGAGGATAGGGTTTCCCTGTTTGACCATCATATAAATCAAGTTTTCCATCTCCTGGGAACCCTGCTTCTTCTAGTTCTCTTCTAATATCTTCCTTATTAGCCCCTGTTAGCGCTGGAGTAATAGCATGATACCCAAGCTTACTAGCAGCTAATCCAAGATGCGTTTCTAGAATCTGGCCAATATTCATACGAGAAACAACACTCAAGGGGCTTAAAATAATATCTACTGGAGTTCCGTCTTCCAAGAAAGGCATTTCTTCGGCCGGAAGAATCTTAGAAACAATTCCTTTATTCCCATGACGTCCAGCTAATTTATCTCCAGCTTTTACTTTTCTTAACTGAGCAATCTCTACTTTAATCCTCTTAATAACACCTGGATCTAAATCTGACTTCTCTCTCTCAAAGATCTTTACTCTGACAACCCTCCCTCTTTTACCATGTTCCATTCTTAAAGAAGTATCTTTTACTTCTTTCGCTTTTTCTCCAAAAATAGCACCTAATAATCTTTCTTCCGCCGTAAGACTTTCTTTTCCTTTAGGAGAAATTTTACCTACCAAAATATCATTAGGACCAACTTCGGCTCCTACTCTAATAACTCCTTCTTCATCTAAGTCTTTCAATTTATCTTCTCCGACATTAGGAATGTCATAGGTAGTAATCTCCGGACCTAATTTTGTTTCTCTTACATCGCAAGTAAAGTCTTCGACATGAATAGAAGTATATAGGTCTTCCTTTACTAATCTATCTGATATAACTACCGCATCCTCAAAACTTTCTCCTTTAAAAGGCATAAAGGCAACTAAAAGATTCTGGCCTAGTGCTAACCTTCCTCTGTCTATCGACCCTCCGTCAGCCAACAGGTCTCCCTTCTTAACTTTTTGTCCTTTTTTCACCCTTGCTCTTTGATGAAAACAAGTATATTGATTGGTTCTAACAAATCTTCTTAACTCGTATTCTTTGGTTTTTCCTTTAGAATCTTTAACTTTTACATGCTTTCCATCTACCTCTTCAACAGTCCCTGATTCTTCAGCAACAATAACCTGTCCTGAATCAACGGCTACTTTTTGTTCAAGCCCTGTCATCACTAAAGGCATCCCAGGATTAATTAAAGGAACAGACTGTCTCTGCATATTAGATCCCATTAACGCTCTATTAGCATCATCGTTTTGCAGAAACGGAATCAAAGAAGTAGCTACAGAAATTGATTGTCCTGAAGAAACATCAATAAAATCAATTTTTTCTCTTTCTACTTCTTTAGGTTCTCCTCTGTTTCTTGCTTCAACTTTTAGGTCTACTATACTTCCTTTTTCATCTAATTCTACTCCTCCGTGAGCAATATTATATTTCTCTTCTTCAAAAGCCAATAAATATTCTATCTCTGAAGTTACTCTCCCATTTTTAACTTTACAATAAGGAGTTTCAATAAATCCAAATTCGTTTATCTTTGCATAGGTAGATAAATGATTAACTAAACCAATGTTAGGACCTTCTGGTGTCTGGATTGGACAAACTCTTCCATAATGAGAAGGCTGAACATCTCTTACTTCAAAACCCGCCCTCTCTCTAGTTAATCCGCCAGGTCCAGTAGCAGACAATCTTCTTTTATGCTCAAGTTCAGCTAAAGGATTTTCGTTGTCCATAAACTGAGAGAATTGCGAAGAACTAAAGAATTGCTTCACTACCCCCATAAAAGGACGAGGATTTATTAATTGAATAGGCTTAACCGTCCCTGTTTCAGCAGTAGACATTTTATTCTTAATAATCCTTTCCATTCTCATTAAACCTACTCTAAGTCTATTCTTTAAAAATTCACCTAAGGTTCTTACTCTTCTATTACCTAAGTGATCAATTTGATCAGGTTCTGCTTTGGGATCGTTATTCAATCTAATTATTTCTCTAATAACAAATACAACATCATTTAATTTAAGAACACGATCATCTTTAGTAATTTTGTCATTCTTTTTATCTTTCAATTCTTCTAATCTACGTCTCATCTTCCATCTACCAACTTTAGAAAGGTCATATCTTTCAAAATTAAAGAACATATTATCTAGCAATTCCTTTGCCGTATCGGGGCTAGCCATATCTCCCGGTCTAATATGTTTATAAACTTCGACCATTGCCTCTGCTTGATCTTTAGTAGAATCTTGAGCTAAGGTCTTTTCGATAAATTTAACTTCTCCTTTGTCAACTTTTTTAAATAAATCCTTAATTTCATCATTTGTTTTAGCTCCAAAAGCTTTTAAAAGAGTGGTAACGGGAATCTTTCTTTTTCTGTCCACTTTTACAGAGATCACTCCCGAAGAACTGGTTCCAAATTCAAGCCAACTTCCTCTATTAGGGATAATCTTTGCTCCAAATAATTCTTCTCCTTTCGAATTAGTAGTAGAAGTAAAGAAAGCACCAGGAGAACGAATCAACTGAGAGATAACAATTCTCTCAACTCCGTTAATAATAAAAGTCCCTCTTTCAGTTAAAACAGGGAAGTCGGTCAGAAAAACTTCTTGATATTTTGTTTCTTTAGTTTTTAAATTAACTAGTTTTACTTTCACCTTTAAAGGAACTTCGTAAGAAGCATTGTTCTTTTTTGCTTCAAGATCTGATTTGTACTTGGACTTCTCAAACCTAAAATCTTCGAACCAAAGTTCGAATTTCTTCCCAGTGTGATCTCTAATAGGAGAAACCTCGGAGAAGAGTTCTTTCAACTCTTCATTAATAAACGATTCCCAGCTATCTTTTTGAACGCTGAGTAAGTATGGGATAGGAAGCCTTTCTTCGGATTTTGAGAAATCCTTAGTTTTTATTGTCTCCATAGCTAATTAAGTTTATTAAATCGAGAAAAGGATGGCCAGGATAGCTCACAAACAAAACACCCTAATCTCTTGTTTTGTTATTTAGGGTAAAACTTTCTTTATGTTTTAATAAAGAGGATCCAAAATAAAAAATTCCAAATTAAAAATTAAACCTCCAATGTTAATTAATATTATCCTTTTTCAGATATTTGTCAACCCCTTCTTTCCTAATACTTTTATTATTACTCTTATTCCTTCTCTTGTAAAGAAAATAAATAACAATAACAGCAATAATTATCAATAAAATAAATAAAATCCAAGAGAAGTATTTTTCATGCCAAGGAACCTCAGGAACAATTTCTATTGGGGTCTCTTCCTCTTCGGCTATTCCTATCACTCCTAAAAATCCTGTTATTTTCTTAAAAACTTTGTTCTTGTAATCAAAGATACTAATAACTAATTCATATTCCCCAGGATCTTTTGGCGCAAGAAAGTCTGCCTCATACTTTGTTTTCTCAGAATTGATTCTTAAGAGAAAAGAAAATGATTCCTCGTCTTTTTTTAAAGTTACCATTATCGTCTTTAGAACTTCGGGTACTTTATCATAATCAAGAGAAATCTTCAATAAATCTTGACTATCTGCAACAATTCTTCCTTCTTTTCCAACAACCATTTTCTCCTCTCCTTTCCAAAAATCGAAATCATTAATAGTTAATTCTTTGATTTGAGGAGGAACCTCTTCCGGAGGAACTTCCTCAGGTAGCTCTTCTTCGGGAGGAACCATTCTTCTTGGAGTAGCTGAAACTATCGCTCCCGAAGAATAGTTTCCCGCCTTGTCATAAGAAAAAGCAGTGTAATAATATTTTGTTCCATTTTCTAATCCAACTGCAGCAAAAGAATTCCCTCCTCCTTTATAAGTTAATATCCCTTCTAAAGGAGAGGAAGGATAAAAAAGAGTTGAACCCATAATTTCCACTCCTGCAAAATCTCTTTCTAAAGGATTCTGCCAAATTAAAAGAATCTGTTGATCTCCAGGGATTGCTATGAATTCAGAAATATTAGCAGGAGGAGTAGTATCTACAACAATTGAATCAGAGATAATTTCTGTAACAGAACCTCTTTCATTTCTAAATTTTGCATAAACAGTTTTTTCTCCTTCTCCTTCAATTAATTCCCATCTCTTAATTTCTTTGTAATTCTCCCAATAAGATCCAGTAAAATTGGGATTATTACTGACTGCTAATTGGTAAGCACCTTCAGCAGAAAAATTCAAGATAACTTCTGAAGAGTTAGTATAATCCTTTCCATTATTAATAATCAATGAATCTTCGTTAATATCTGGAGGCGGAGGAAGGAATGCAGGCCCTCCTGTATCTTCTTCTTCCTCTTCTGCTGGTGCCGCTTGAGTAGTAGCGGTCGCAGAATCACTTTTATTTGTTTCAATCCCATAGCTATCAATTGCAGAAACATGATAGGTATAAGTTGTAGAAGGACTTAGTCCTGTATCAGAATAAGAAACAGCAGAAGTTGTCCCTACAGAAGAACTGTTCCGATAAACCTTATAATAACCTACCGTCCCCGAAGGAGCAGTCCAACTTAGATTTATCTGTTCGTGATCTATAGCTGTTGCTGTCAAATTGGTAGGAGGAAAAATAGAAACAGTTGTAACTGAAGGGGTAATAGTTAAGGCAAAAACTTCTTTTGTTAAAAAAAATAATTGAGGAAAATTAAAAAAAGAGAGAAAGATAAAAATAATCATTCCTCTCTTTAAAAGAAGTCTTAAACTATTTTTCTTTATTGAAAAGTTTTTTTTAACATCCACGTTTGAGCTATTAAAAATCCTGATTAATCCTCCGGGGAATCTTTTTTAATTTCTATTCTCCTTTTCTTGTTTCCCTTTTTTTTCTTTTCTGTTTTTTGGGTCTCTTTGTCAAAAGGGAACAATTCATCGTCGTCATCATCTTCTTCTCGAAAATCAAATTCTTCTTTCTTCCTCTTTTTAATAAATACCAAGATAACTATTACTAAAATTAACGCTATTATTGTTCCTATTATCAAATAAGGGTTGAAAGAAGCAAAAATATTATCTTTGTCACCTCCGGCAGTACTAATTTCTTCTTCTGGTTTTTCTTCAACTACTTGAAAATAAACCTTAGTAATCCCAAGCGACTCGCCGTCCTTGTAAATAATAACATCTGCCCAATATTCTCCTATTTCTAAATCTACCTGAGCGCTTCCTTCTACTTGTTTTGTTTCAAAAGCTCCTACCCAAGTTGTTTCTTCAACATCAACTGATTTTAATATCTTCTTGTGAGAAAGATCATAAACGTCTACATGGATTCTTGAAGGTCTTGTTCTGACATTCCCTTTGTTCTCTATCTTAACTAATACGTTTAAAGGTGACCCTATCTCAAAATCAGGAATACTAACTCCTCTCACCTCAAAATCAGCAAAACCCTCTTCGCCGACTTTTAGATCTAAGTCAATTCTCGCTCCACTCAAAAGAGAGACCTGACCGTTTTCATTATCGCTAGCATTTGCTCTTACTCTAATATAACCCTGATAATGCCCAAGATCAGCGTCTTCAGGGACGTCAACGATAACTTTCATCGGAAATTGCTGAACTCCTTTCGGTAAAGGAAATTCTGAACCTTTTTCAATCCTTATCCAATCTTCTATCTGAGGAGCATCTATTGAAGCTTCTACCATCACCTCTTGATCTGGAGTACTTCTTACTAGATAAATAACGGTCTCAAAACGAGAACCAGGAATTAGGTGATCATTTTTAACGTAAGGAGGAGAAACTCCAAAGTCATCAGCCCTAGCAAAAGAGAATACTCCAAATAAAGAAAAAATAACCAAGAACGACAATATTAAAGAGTATAAACTTTTAAACTTAGTTCTCCTTTTCAGGTTTTTTAAAAAAGAAATCATAAACCATTAATTATTAAGATGAAGACCAGACTCTATCAGCGGTGTTCGTTCCAGAATAACTAGCTGGATATTGAGGGTCAGGAATATCTATAATCCAATAAATACTGTCTACACTGTTTGAGGTAGTAGCAGTTGGTTTAGGTAGTTCAATATCTAATTCGGTTGGAGTACCACTCAAAGCTACCCAAGCAGCACTTCCGGTAGAGTAAGTAGAACTAGTAGAATATTGTTGTTGACCAACTCCAATGGTATGACCAGAACCATCATCCATGTCTAATCCAGAAAGCTCAGTATTAATGTGATAGTTTCCTGTGTTAGTAGCACTTATTTCTTGTTCAGTACTTGTAGCTCCTGGGTTTACAGTTCCATAATTTATTGATCCTCCAATCAACCAAGCAGAAAGAATATTCAATTCTTCACTACTAGAACCAGTATCAGAATTTGAGCCACTGTCTACAACCGTAATATCCATTTGCCAATCACTTCCAGGGTAAGTACTGCTAGCAGTTGAAGGTTCTGCAATAAACCAAACATCTGCTGAACAACTTACGTCACAATGATTTCCTGAACAGCTACTTGTTGTACAATCAACCCAGCTAGAATAACACCAATTTGCGTCCTGAACACCATCGTTACAAGTGCTTGTATTGTTCAAATAAAGAGTAGATGTTACAGAGCTAAAGTCTTCATAACCATTAGAATCAGTAATAGTAGTAGTACCTGTAACAGTATAAGTACTATTTCCTACTAAGGTTATCGCGGTTCCTCCGTCAAGAGTAACAGCTCCTACCGTTGGCGCTTCATTACCTACTGTTACTGAAGGAGTAACAGTATCAGCTATTATTTCCTTAACTACAATTCCTAATCCAAAAACAGCTATTAAAAAAATAGCAACTACAGCAAGCCAGGGAATTGATAATCTCGTTTTTTTAGCCATAAGCTTATTCTTTAAAAGTAATATTGAATGAAAAATATACTCTCCTATTTTTTCCGTGATTTTTATTATAATCATTATATCATAAATAAATATAAAATAGAGCAAAAATAATTGTGGAAAAATCATTCGGCTTTTGCCTCGTAAGTAGTGTCTCCGCTATAACTTCCTGCTGCTTGAATTGAAGGAATCCCAATCCCCCAATAAATAGTATCTGTAGAATTAGAAGGGTGATCTGTAGGTTTAGTCAAATCTAAATCAACGACATTAGTCTCAGTGCTAGTAGCGTCTGTTCCAGAACCATATGCTACTGCGCTAGTAGCGTACTCTTGATATCCTACAGGAATACTATTCCCTGAGTCCTCAAGGTCAGAACCATAAATAATAAGATCAATAGGACAATTCCCCTGATTCGTTATCACCTGACTTTCACTTAAAGTCCCTGTATCTTCTCCCGGATTAAGATTTCCGTAATCAATACTGCTAGAACTTTTATCAAAAGAAGCAAGTGCTTTTATTTCTCCAGATTCCGTTCCATGATCAGACGCACTATTGGAATCAGTTACTCCAAACCAAACATCCCAAGTCTCTGAAGAACCATGGGTAGGAGTAGCATGAAACCAAATATCCCAACTACAAGAAATAAGACAGCTATTAGTAGCACAAGAACTTGTTGCGCATGAGGCTGAGGAAATTCCCAGACCATAACAAGCGTTTGCATCATAATCACACCTTTCTTCTCCTGCAACTTCAGACCAATAAAAACTACCTAGTATTTCCTCTAAATCAGAATAACCATCAGCATCGGTAACGGTCGCAGTTGCAATAACTTCGGTAGTAGTTCCTGATGTCAGAATAATATCATCGTTTCCGTTTAAGGTAATCTCTCCAAGAACAGGAGTGCTATTACTAATAATCTTAGCAAATTGGACAGTAGTCCCTGATCCTTTAGGTTCTTCAACGGTATATTCAGCGAATATTTTAAGATTATTACTGTAATTAGAATTCAACCATTCCATGGTACCAACTTTTGAAGAAGTAGTAGTAACGGTTTGCTCGCTCCCCCAATCAGCAGTATCTTTATAGTCGGAAGATCCTTCAATATACTTTAGATAATAAGTATCTAATACTCCGGTTTCTATCCATATAGCATAAAGCTTGTCATTTGAACTGTCATGAGAAATAGTAGAATATTCAATATTATTACTAGAACTAGCTAGTTCAATCTCAGACTCCCAACCACCAAAAACATTAGGATAAACCCTAAAATAAAGAGAGCTTCCGCGTGAATAAGCAAGACCTACTTTCCCATCTGAGCCATCCTCAAATCCAACAGCGGAAATACCATATTCAAATCCGGAGGTTGAACTCGCTATGGGACGTGAGTGTTCCCATTGGCTATGGGAAGTATCATATATGTTATATTTCACTTCTGTCCCATCTTTCCAAATAGCAATCATAGTCGAATTTTCATAGTCAGGAACAATAACCGGGAGCGTTGTTATTGAAGAAACTGAGGTTTCAACTGTTTCCACTCCATTCCAACTACTTACGTCGTTTGTACTAGAAGACTTTCTAGAATAAATACCAGCAGGACCGGGGTCAAAAAGATCAGCAATAACCCAAACGTAGTTATCTTCATCTCTTCTAATGTCACAATACTTATAACTATGAAGAAATGCAGGGTTTAAAACAACATTAGCAGACCCCCAAGAAAAATCATCGTCTGGATAATCAGTTGCTTGCCTTGCATAAATCCTGCCACCAAGTGAATAAGCTATAAAACATGATTCTCCTCTAGAATCACAGTCAACCGAAAAATCTGCAATCCAATTAGAGATACTAATTCTAGCATTAGTGTTTTCCGACCAACTAGTACCATCAGTACTATAATGAAATTCAATTCTATCGTCGTCAGTCGAATAAAAAGAAACCCAATAGCTTTTCCCAGAAAACCAAGTTTTTCTCTGAGAAGGTGCTGCGGTATCAGTAATAAGCGAAGTATCATCTACTTCGTAAACAGGGTCTACTACTATAGAAGACCTTGCTGGAATAGAAACCTTAATCTCAACTAACATCTTCTTTTCTGAATTTTCTTCAAAGATCCAAATACCGGGATCAAAATTCAATAAATCTGAAAAATCATAGACAAAATCTTTTTCATCAGAATTTTCAAAAAAAATCTTATTTTCTTCTCCTGGAGAAATGAATTGAGGTTTCCTGGAAATTAAAAATGTTTCTCCTTCAAAAGAAAAATGAGAAGCATTAATAAAATGAGTTAATTTTAAATTAATATTAATTTCTTCGTTTGAATTATTTTTGAAAGATATTTTTTGCTTTACTGATTTTTCTCCTTGTTTTTCGTAAAAGGTTTCAAAATCAAGACCAGGAATATTAATTTTTGTTTCAACAAAATTATCTCCTTTATTAATATTTTTCACTAACCTATACTCTGGTAAGCTTTCTGAACCAGCAATAGATTTAACTTTATCTAAAATAGATTGTGAATGATAAAAATTCTCTTTTCTGAATAAAGGTTTATCAGATTCAATAGAAAATTCTACCTTCCCAAGTTCTGATTGGAGGAAAGAATGCTCATTCAAGAATTCATTTTCAGGTATCTCTGAAATAAAATACTGATCAACAATTTTAGCTTCTCCTGCAACAAGCTCCTGATCATTTTCTTTTTTTGTGAGAGAGATGTTTTGAGAATAAAAATCTTGATCAATCGTAAGGTTTGATTCTTTCAACTCATAGCTACCACTAACTAGATCTTCTGCTTGAACAAAAAAACTCAAGCCGATTACTAAAGTTACAGTTAATGAAAAAAGAGTAATTTTAGAATAGAAAGACATAACTAAAACTAATTAACTAGTTCGTTTCACTTGAAGTGCTACTTTCAGAGCTAGTTGAATTTTCTTCAGGTTCTGATTCAGGATCAGGTTCTGGTTCTGGCTCTGGTTCTTGAGAAGGCTCTGTACTTGTTGAATTAGAATCATCGTCACTTGGAATTTCTGAAGAAGGCTGAGTCGAGGTTTCGTTCTCTTCTGGTTCTTGAGAAGGCTCCGTACTTGTTGAATTAGAATCATCGTCACTTGAACTATCTTCAGAATTAGAGTTATTTTCGTTTGTCTCCTCTTCATTTTCAATAACCTCAGAACCACTTTCATTCAAAATCCAATAGTTAAACCTTAAATCGTTTTCACTTTTCTCTTTTAAAGAAATAGTAAAAGAGTGCCCTGGAACTTTCTCTGAAATCCACCAAGCACTACCCGGTTCGTCAACAAAACTAATAAAAATAAGACTACCTTCCTTTATAGAACTATTAAATATCCTTATTGAATCACTTCCTCTTTTTAAAACAAGACTTTCTACTTTTTGTTTACTATAGATTTTATCTTCTTCTATCTCTTCTTCTGAAGGAGCAATTCCTTCGTCAATTATAAGAGCTTTATAAAGAACGTCTATCTTTTTACTGATATCAGTTATGGCAATTATTATTTTTTCAATCTTCATTAAAATTTGATCAATTTTCTCTCCAATTTTAGAGATAGCTTCTTTAATATCAGATAAACTATCACTAATAAAAGTTACGAAGTTTTTAAAAACACTAAAAGAGAAAGAACTTTCTTCGTTTATGTTTTCTTCTTGAACGCTATTTAAATCAAATAAAACAACTGAATCAGAATCATCCCCGATTCTTTCTTCTACAAAATTAGAAATATCATTTATTTCACTCTGGTTAATCCCTTCATTTTCGACAAGATTAGAGAGACTAACTATTTGTTTTCTCTTTTCGGTTCCAATGTCCCAAGTAATATCTCCTTCTTCTGTTTCTTGACCAATATCTACATCTAACCAAAAAGGTCCTTGACTGAAATCAACTCCTATAGGATTTCTTCTTCCAAGAATAACTTTAAAAACTCCCTCTTCTACGAAAATAGAATTATAAAAGGTATATTCTTCTTGCCAAAGAATATCTCCTTCTGTTTTAGAATCATAAATAGTAAATCTCATATTATACCTTCCATCTTCAACTACCTCTCCTTGTGAATCGGTTAACTCCCCTTGATACATAATTCTTAACTTCTTTTCTCGCTCCTGAGCTTCCACCGAAAAAGGAGAAGAACAAAAAATTGATCCTATAAAAACAAACAGAATAGATATGGGTATTATTTTTTTCTTAAAAACCAAAAACATAACTTTTACTTTTCTTTATCTACAGGAACCATAACATAAAAATATTCTTGACCTTTACCTTTTTCAAAAATAGGAATAATAATTCCAGAAATATTATCCTCTGGTTCAACTTCAACCTCGTCTGAGAAAGATTTCTTAATATCTTCTTTTCTTTCTTCCTCTTCAGAAGAAAGAATTACTATTCCTTCTTCTTGATAACTTTCTTCTGGTTTAGCTTCTTCTTTCTTTTCTCTTTTATCCTCTTCAACAATTTCTTCTATTTTTTCCTCTTCTGAAAAATAGCCTGTTATTTTATTTTTTGCAATGGAAAAATATTCCCCTGAACGAACTTTGGTTAAATGGTCTTTCACTCCATCAACTAACCAGTCCTTATAATCTTTAAATACTTCAAAAGTAGAAGCTTGAACATCTTCTGTTGTTATAAAAGCTGTAGCAGCAAAAACTTCCTTTGTTTTGTTGCGTAAATAATTTGAAGACAATCCATAAACAGAAAAAATGAGCAGTGAAATAAAAACAAGAGATGCAACTATTAAAGAAAATGAAGAAATATAACGATAACTACCAACCACGGGTTGAAGTAATTTGTTTTCTTTATTCTCAATAGGCAAATTATCAGGAGGTATTATCTTTAATTCTTTTTTCTTTCCTTCCTCGGCAATATTTTCTAAATAATCTTTTAACCATTCTTTAGTGGTATACCAGTTTCTTTTTATTTTCTTTGCCTTCAGCTTTCCTTGTCTTGCCCTTAAAGACAAATAAGACTGTGAATAATTACAGTATTTTTTTGCTTCTCTAAGGGGAATATATTTGCTTTCTTTGCTCATTATTAACTTATCCGATATCGGATAGGTAAAATATTCTTATTTCTCTATTATATTACTTAAAAAACCCTTCTAAAAGGGCTTTTCTGTGGATAATTAAAGTTATTTGAAGTAATTAAATATTACTTCTTACAACAATGTTTTGCAGGAATCCGATACCAATAAAGGTCATTATTAGCCCAGATCCCCCATAACTAACTAAAGGCAAAGAAATCCCAATAATCGGAAGCAATCCAAGATTCATTCCTGTATGAATAAAGAATTGAGAGATAAGGATAACAGCAAATCCTGAAGTAAACAGTCTAAAAAAATTATTTTCCGATAAAATAGCAATTCTTATTATCCTCCACACCAAAAAAGAAAAGAGAGAAAACAAAGATAATATTCCTACAAACCCCATCTCTTCTCCAATACTAGCAAATATAAAATCGGTATGAGTTTCAGGTAAAAATCCATATTTTGTTTGTGATCCTTTTCCAATTCCTTTTCCTAAAATCCCCCCAGAACCAACCGCAATTTTTGCTTGCCTTTGAGACCAGCTTGCCCCAAGAGGCTCAAGCTGAGGATTAACAAAACTCATTATCCTTTCTTTCTGATAGTCCTCTAAAAGAAAACTCCAACCCAAAGAAGCAACTACGATAAACAATAAACAAAGAAGAAAGAAGTGTTTTATCTTAATCCCAGAAATTACTAAAATCAAAAGCCACAGAGAAAGAATAATTAAAACTGATCCAAGGTCTGGCTGAAGGAAAATTAAAAAACTAGGAATAAAAACATATATTCCCGACAAAATAATATGTCTCAATCTGTACATTTCAACGTGTCTGGTAGAAAAATACTTAGCAAGTAAAATCACTAAAACAATCTTAAGAAATTCTATAGGGTCGACCGACACTGGACCTAATTTATACCATCCCTGAACTCCCCTAGTTTCAGAAACTAAAAAAAGTCCGGTTAACATTAAAATAGAAATGAAATAAAGAGCTAATATCAAATAAGGGTTATTTCTAAAAATATTTAAATCAAGAAAACTAAAAAGAAACATTAAAAAAATCCCAATGACAAAAAAAATAATCTGTTTCTCAAAATTTAAAAAACTTCCTTCAGCTAAAGAGCTACTATAAAGAGAAACGAGCCCAATTCCAACAAGCAAAAAAGAGCTTACCAGAAGCATCCAATCAAATTTCTTGAAATAGGAAATAATAAAATTCATTATTTTAACTCGCTAATCATTTTTAAAAATTTTTTTTCGTTTAAGATTTTAACTCCAATCTTTTTTGCCTCATTAATTTTAGAGCCAGGATTTTCTCCAGCAACGACATAATCGGTTTTTTTAGAGACAGAACTTGTAGGATTACCTCCAAGCAATCTAATCTTTCTTTCTGCTTCAGAACGAGTAAGGTTTTCTAAACTCCCAGTTAAAACAAACTTCTTATCTTTCAACTTCTCTCCTACTTTTTTCGGCGGCAAGATCTTAATTCCTGAATCTAGAAGTTTGCTAATTAATTTCTTGTTCTGACTAGAATCGAACCAATCATAAATACTTTTTGCAACCTGAGACCCAATATCTGGAATCTTTTCTAATTCTTCTTTCGATGCTTTTTTTATTTTTTCTAAACTACCAAAATATTGAGCTAAATCAATTGCTGTTTCTTCCCCAACGTGACGAATGCCAAGGCTATTTATAAAGTTTGATAAAGATATTTTTTTACTTTTCTCTATTGCATTAACGAGATTCTCTGCTGACTTATCAGCAAACCTTTCCAACGGGAGAAGATCTCCTTTAGAAAGAGTAAAGATATCTGCTGGTTGAGATATTAATTTCTCGTCTATAAGCTTATCGATAATTTTAGGACCAAGTCCATCAATATCAAATCCTTTCCTTGAAGCAAAATAGCTAATGAGTTCTCTTTTTCTTGACTGGCAATTTGGATTAGGACAACGCCAATCAACCTCTTCTTCAGGTCTTACTAATCTCGTTTCGCAAACAGGGCACCTTTTCGGTATCTCAAATTTCTTTTCACTTCCAGTCCTTAAATCTTTTAAAACCTTAACCACAGCAGGGATAACATCTCCTGCTCTTTCAATAATAATTGTATCTCCTTTTTTTACTCCTAATCTCTTTATCTGATCAAAATTATGAAGAGTAGCTCTAGTAATTTTTGTTCCTCCAACTTTTACAGGATCAAGAAATGCTACCGGAGTAACCTTTCCAGTTCTTCCAACTTGAACGTCGATTTCTTTAACTTTAGTTGTTGCCTGCTGAGGAGAAAACTTTATAGCTCTTACTCCTCGAGGACTCTTTCCAGAAACTCCAAGTTTCTCGAAAAGAGAATTGTCATCAATATTAACTACTACTCCGTCTACTTGAAAAGGAAGAGCGTCTCTTCTTTTAGCAGCTTCTCTCCAGAAATCTACAACCTCTTCTAGGCTTCCGCATTTTTTACCTTCGTCGGTTTTAAATCCTAGTTTTGGTAATATTCTGTGCTCTTGAGAATGTTTTTCCTGTCCGAGATCGGTAATTAAATCATATGCGAGAAATCTTAAAGGACGTGAAGCAGCTAATTTGGGATTAAGTTGTCTTATAGAACCAGCTGCTAAATTTCTTGGATTAGCATAAGTTTTTTCTCCATTCTTTTCTCTTTTCCTGTTTACCTCCTCAAAATCACTTTTATTCATGTATACCTCCCCTCTTATCTCAATTTTCCCTTTCTCTAGAACCTTTTTAATTCCACTCTCTAACTTATTGAGTTCAGAATCAAAATTATCATGCAAAGAAATTTTTAAAGGAATACTTTCAATCGTCTTTAGATTATCAGTAACGTTTTCTCCTATCTTCCCGTTCCCTCTCGTAGCTCCTTTCACTAATTCTCCATTTTCATATATCAGTGTTACTGCAAAGCCGTCAATTTTAAGCTCACAGAAATAATCAAAATTCTCAGAGGGAATCAATCTCTTCAGATATTTTTTCCAATCATAGATTTCTTCTTCAGAAAAAACATCTTCAATAGAAAGCATGGGAATAGAGTGCTCTACCTTTTCAAATTTTTCTAAAGGCTTTCCTCCTATTCTTTGAGTAGGAGAATCAGGGGTAATAAGATCAGGATAATCCTGCTCTAACTTATATAATTCGTGTTTTAAAGAATCTAAAGCTTCAGGAGAAATCTTTTGTTTGTCTTCAACGTGATACAAATAACGGTGACGTCTAATCACCTTTTTAAGTTTCTCAACCCTTTTTTTTACCTCTTCGTTCTTCATAAATTATTCTACCCTATACAATCTACAATAAGACCATTGAGAATTACGACCACTGCATTCCTCACCGTCATTCTGCATTACCGTGTTAACATTACCGTATCTTTCAAAACAGGGAATTGTTTGAGATTCCCAATATTTAGAGTTTAAAGCTTCTTCGTCGGTCCCAATAGAAGCAGGACAGGTCCAAGTTAAATCAGCTAATGCTTTACAACTTGCACCATAAGGGATAACCTCGATTTTATACTCTCCTGTCTGGAGAGTTCTTTTTGCATAACTCCCTCTTTCAGCTTCTCCTTTTTTATAAGCTCCAGTAGAAGAAACATAAATTTCTTTACAAAGACTATAATAGTCTGCAGTATATTCAGCAACAGGATCGCCGGGAAATTTCTCTAGCTTTCCAGTAATAGTAAATTGGTGCGGATGAGAACCACTACCTTGCGAGGCTACGTACATAGCATGTTCTATCCCAGTCTCCGCAGCTGCTCTAGACTGAACGCCAACCAAAAAATCTTCTGTTATCTCTCTTTGATTTTGAAACATGGTAACAAGCCCTATCCCAACCGAAAGAAAAACAGTAGTAATTAAAAGACTTAAGAAAATAGAAATCCCTTTTTGCTTTTCTTTTTGATCTAACATATTAAGGTGTTGTCGGTCCTGTCGGACCAATATTTAAATTCCTTTGAGAAACGGTTCTGACTAAGGTCATTTCTTGATTATATGGATAAGGTCCCCTAGCTCTTATCATAAAAGTAACCCTTGCTTGCCCTAAGTCATTCATCCCAGGATTTTGAATGGTTACCTTGAAATCTTCAATAAAAATAGGTTTAGGAGTTAATGGAATTGATTTTTCCGATCCTGGACTTCCTACAAGAATCACTGTATCTTTCCGATAGATCTCTACGCAAAGATTGTCTCTGCTGTAGAACCTTATTCCCTCATCTCCTTGCGTAATTTCATCACTATAATTATTTTCCCCTCCTACGCAATCTGGAACAGTAGAGGGAGTAATTTTCGCATCTCGAATCTGAGAAGCAATAATATCGGCCGCATAACTAAGTTGGTCTGTCATTTCTTGATGATGACGGATATTTCTTTGAGTTTTCAGGGCAAAAGAAAATAACCCTGTAGTAATAGTAAATAAAACAGAAAAAACAGAAACAACGACCATTACTTCTACAAGAGTAAATCCTTTTTTAGTCTGGAACTGATTTATACCAATCATAGAAATTTTCTTGAATGAATAATTCTTGAGAAACACCTTTTTCTTCCCAAGTTACTGTAGAATAAACAATCAAAGGGTTCTCCGGCGCAACTAAAATAACTCTCTGGAACCTCTCCTTACTATGATCTGCAGTACAAGTATAATAATAAGGAGCAGATTTACTGTTTAGAACAAGAAACTCTTTCCCTGCGCAATTAGGATCAGGAAATCTCCTGCTTCCAGCATCAAGAGAAGTACTTGTTCCTCCGGCCGGAGGAAATCCTTCAAGCCAATCCACTCCTCGAACATAGTTACTATCCCTAATGTTCCTAATTATCTCAATTCCCTCTTCTGCTAGATAAGCTGCTTGTATTTTAGAACTATTTAATGAGGAATAATGAGAAACTCTTTGAATAACAGTAAAAGTTCCAAATACTCCAACGAGCACTATAAAAAGAGAGATAGAAAATTCAATTAATGTAAATCCCTTTCTCATAAAAGATTATAAATTAACCAGAAGGAACTATTTCTTGAACTTGAATTAATCCTAATATATTAACATGGACTCTAACAGTATCATCCGTTTTTGCACTTCTTAGAGTAATAACAGCCGTGCTGGCAGTACCACCAGATTGATCTTTTATAGAAACAACCGGATCGGGTGGCTCAAAAACAATATTAATGTCAGCTCCTCCGAACCCAGGAGGCTCTGACATTCCGCTGGTATCAATTTCACAAGCGCTAATTTCAACACCTTCCTCAAGAGCGATATCTTCTATTTCAAAATCTCCAGCAGCTGGATTATAGAGCCCATCTCCATCCATATCTCCAAAAATAATATAGTGAGTATTCTCAGCAAGATCAAAGTTTAGTCCGTAACCCTTAGGAATATTTCCTTCAATCTCGGCATAAGACTGGGCCATCCCTTCCGCTTTTCTAAAATTCTGGGCCAACTTATTGGCAGACTGAGAAAGAGTTATCTGATATCCTCCCCATTCATAATTAAATACTACTATTACAGAAAGAGTAAGAATAATAAAGACAACTACTATTATTTCTATTAAAGTAAAAGCCTTTTTACTTAGCCACTTTTCCTCAGAATCATCCTTTTTTTTCTTAAAGATATTAAAAAACATATTATTTATTTTTAATTTTTAAATTTTAATTTCCCCAAATAGGAACACTTCTTTTTCCCACCGCATGGGCAATAGAATTTCTTCTCCCCTTGTCATCTATAACTGTTAGATAAATAGCTTCTCCTTCTTTCATTTCTCTTAATACGTAGGGTCCCGATTGAGACCATTCTCCGTTTCCTGACTTCCATAAAGACTGAACGATCTCAGCCCCTTCCGAAGCTCTAGACCTTTCATGGGAATCGGGAAGATTATACCTAAAATAAACAACTTTCTTTTCAGAAAAATCTATTCCTTCGCAGGACCGATAATTATCAGGATTATCCCCTCCTTCTAGACTACACTCAAATCCAGCCCTAATATCTCTTACTATAGAAATAGATTTAGTAGTACTACTATAATTCTTAGCCTTGTCTTCCGCATAAAGTCTAACCTGGTAATCTCCTGGTTCAAGATTAGATTGCACCGTATAATTACATTCTTCATCAAACTTCATATTACAAGAGAACAGCTCTTTAAATTCTTCATTATCCTCTCTTTTAATCTCCCACTTATAAATAGCTATATCTTCGTCGGAATCAGAAGAATTATTAATAAGAGTAAAATTACATCCTTGATAAGCACTACAACCAGTTTGAGGTAAACAATTATCTCCAAGACTACAAGCTATTCTTACCACAGGAGTTTCTCCGGACCCTATAACAACTTCTTCCTCTTCTTCCTCGTTGTTATTCTCTTCTTCTTCATCATTATTTTCTTCTTCAGTGTTCTCTTCTGGTTCCGGAGGATTATCTTCTTTTTCTCTTTCTGAGACATAAAAAATACTTACCGCAAAAAACAATAAAATAATTGCAACAAAAACAACGAGAAGAGTTATTTTATTCTTAGCATTTTCTGATAAATTAACCATTATATAAATTATAAGAGATTTATAATCATTAATAAAGAACTAAAGAAATATACCATTTTATAATTTCACTCCCCCAGAAAAAAGCAATAAAGGAGCCGATTATCAAAAAGGGAGCGAAAGGAACTTCCGACTTTAGTTTTTTCTTTTTAAAGAGTATCAGTATTACTCCTATTATAGCACCGGAAAAGAAAGAAAGAAAGAAAGCCACTATTGTCTGAGGAAAACCAAGTAAAAGACCGAGAAAGAAGGCAAGCTTTACATCTCCGAAACCAAGCCATTTCCCCCGAGAAAGCAAAAAAATAATTAGAAAAAAAGCTGTTATTCCAAAAGCAGAAGGAAGATGGTTGTAAATTAATTCTTGAAAGTCAGATAAGTTATAAAGAAAAGTTAAAAGGATAGCGGGATAAACTATCTTGTCTAAAATTAAAAAGTGTCTTAAATCATAAATAAAAATAATTGCAAAAAAACAAAAGATTAAAACAAAATAAACAAAATCAATTATATTCCCAAAAGAAATAACGCTTAATTTATAGTGAAAAAGAAAAACAAATAAAAATCCAAAAAATAATTCTACTATAGGGTATTGCCAAGATATCTTTTTAGAACAATATCTACACCTCCCTTTTAAAAATAAAAAGCTTAGAACAGGAACTAAATCATTTCCTCTAAGCTCATGTTTACAATGAGGACAAAAAGAACGTCCCTTTAAAGGACTTTCTTTTCTGTCTAGTCTATAAATAAAACAATTCAAAAAAGAACCAATGGTTAGTCCTAATAAAAAAAATAATAAGGTATAAATAATATTCATTCTATATTGTTCAATCTAATCTATATATCTATTTTAATAGAAATAAGAAACTATTACAACAAAAAAAGAAAACCTCACCAAACGGTGAGGTAGACTCTAAATCAAAAAGAATTTCTATTAAGACCTACTACCAGCAAGTCAATGCAGTAGGAGAAGCATCTAATTCTGATGTTCCTTTTTCACTTGCAGCAAATACTCCAGTTCCTTCTAGGACAGCGAAAACACAATATTCACTTTGATCTGCTGAATTAGTCCAAACACCATATTCCCCGTCAGCAGTATCGTTTATAGGATCATCTCCTCCACCCGGATCTTGAGGCCAAGGACTTAAATAATTAGGAGTTGGATCTTCACCGTCATCAAGCCTGTTATCTGAGTCCGTGTCCGCAGTAACAGGATATTCAGTATTTTCGTCATAATACATCTCCATTGCTAAACTGATCTGTCTAATATCTGATTCTCTTTTAGCATCACGTGCTTTTGCTCTTGCTCCGCTTAACGAAACCAAAACAATTGAGGCCAAAATACCAATAATTGCAATAACTACCAATAACTCAATCAAAGTAAAACCCTTTTGTTTGTTAATTTTGATCATAATTAACTTCTTTCAATTATTTTGCTATTCTTTATTCGACCTTTTGTTTTTTTAATAAAAACACCTTCTATAATATTATATACATTTTAACACTTTTACCTAAAACAATGCTGTGGAAAACTGATTAAATTGCAGTAATTGTAGAATAAATCGGCAAAAGAATAGAACCAATAATAATACCTACTCCTCCACCAAGAAGAGCAATTAAAGCAGGTTCTAATATTCTTAAAAGTGCATCTAATCCTCTTTCAACTTCTTTCTCATAAAAGTCTACTACATTCTCTAAGGTACTATCAAGCGTTCCTGTTTTCTCTCCTACCATCACCATCGTGGTAAACATCGGAGGAAATAACTCTGGATATAATTTAAACCCGGCAGAAATCCTCTCTCCTTTCTTAACCCCACTTGTAGTCGATGAAACAGCTTCTTCATAAGCATAATTGTTAATAACTGATCCACTAATTTCTAAAGCTTGTGCAATCGGCAATCCTCCTGCAATAAGAGTAGAAAGGTTTTCTGCTAAACGAGCTACATAAAACTTCCTTGCGAATTCACTGACAACAGGAATTTTAAGAAGAATCCTATCTCTATTTTTCCTTCCTTCTCCTTCTTGAGAAACTTTAAAAGCAACTCCCATCCCTACAAAAATCAGGACCACGGTGATTATCCCTAAAGTGCTTCTTACGAAATCCGTCCCCGCAAGTATTATTCTCGTAGTAATGGGAAGTTCTGTTTCCACTCCTTCGAGGACAGTGGTTAATTGAGGAATAACATAAAAAGCCATCAAGAAGATAACAAATATCATCATTACCACGATTAAAGCAGGATACATTAATGCTCCTTTAACTTTTGCCCTTAATTCATATTCTCTTTCCAGGTGATCAGCTAAATAATTCAAAGCTTCAGAAAGCTTACCTGAAGCCTCTCCTGCTTTTACCATATTAATATAGAAGTCGTTGAACAGTTTTGGATATTCTGCTAAAGCTTGGGAAAAAGAAATACCACCTTCAACACTTTCTGATATCTTAACAAGCTTTTCTTTAAATTTAGGTTTTTCTTGCTGCTCCGCTAAAGTCCTTACCGATTCAATCAAAGGAACTTTTGATTGGAACATAATTGCAAGTTGACGAGAGAAAGCAACGACGTCTTTTAATTTTGCACCCCCTCCAATCCCTACATCCTTAGCATAAAGAGGTTTGTCTTCTTCTTTTTCTAAATTAGTAACATAAAGATCGTGCCTTTGAAGCAAATTAATAGCTCCTTCTTCAGAGCCCGCTTCTACAACCCCCGTTCTTATTCTCCCGTCTTTACTTCTAGCTTGATAATTAAAACGCATAGTAAATATTAATTAGCTTTTAGTTAATGATCTTAATTCTGTCGGACTAGTTGAATAGCTTAAAGCCTTCTTTATTGATATTTCACCTTTCCTCACAAGGTTAGCTAAGGACCTGTTCAAAGAAATCATCCCTTCGTCAGCTGAAGTTTCAATAACTAATGGCAGTTCATGAATCTTATTATCTCTAACTAAACTAGAAACAGCAGGATTTGCAATCAATATTTCACAGGCAGGGATCAATCCTCCGGTTACTCTAGGGATCAATCTTTGAGAAATCACTCCAAGTAAAGAACTAGACAATTGAGATCTTACCTGTCCTTGCTGGGCCGAAGGAAAGCTATCTACAATTCTATGAATAGTCTGGGAAGCAGAATTAGTATGAAGAGTAGCAAAAACTAAGTGCCCAGTTTCTGCTGCAGTAATAGCAGTAGCAATGGTCTCTGGGTCTCTCATCTCACCCACCATAATTACATCCGGATCCTGTCTAAAAGCAGCTCTCAACGCCTTGGCAAAACTATGAGTATGCTGATGTACTTCCCTTTGATCAATAATACACTTTTTATCAGTAAAAGTATATTCAATAGGATCTTCAATGGTTATCACGTGATCGGTTCTATTTTCATTAATTTCCTCTAATAGACTAGCAAGAGTAGTCGACTTACCATGGCTACTAGGTCCAGTCATTAAAACAAATCCTTGATTAGGCTTGGTAAACCTTCTTAAAGTAGTAGGTAAATTCAATTCTTCTAAAGTGGGTATTTTCGAAGGAATTAATCTTAAGGCAACACTAATCCCGTCTTTTTGAAAGAAAACATTTACCCTGAATCTCGATTTCTTTTCAAAACTATAAGAAAAGTCAATTTCTTTTTCCCTTAAAAACATTTCTTGCTGCTTCTCGGTCATTAAAGCAAAAGCAAGTTCCTTTGTATCTTCTGGAGTCAACTTATCGTTTCTGACTAAAGGGGATAACGACCCTGATATTCTTAAAATCGGTGGATGACCCGTTGAAATATGCAGATCTGAAGCTTGAGACTTAATCGCTAAAAGCAAAAGATCATCTAATTGTTTTTTGTAATCATTGCTCATTTTCTTCTAATATTTTTTTAATTTCTTCTACTAGTTCAGATGGAGTATAGTGAGCTTTTATTAAATACTTAGTAGCTCCCAAGTTCAATCCCTTCATCACTTCTTGTTTTTGTCCCAAGTTAGAAAGAATAATAACAGGCAATTCTTCAAATCCTTTTTCCTTTCTTATTTTCCTCAGAACTTCCCAACCATCTAAATTAGGTAATATTATATCAAGCACTAAAAGATCCGGTTTAAATTCCTTAAGTACTCCTAAAACTTTATCTCCTTCTGTTACCAATTGGACTTCAAACCCTGTTCTTTCCAGCTTGGTAGTATAAATATCTGTTAAGAATGGTTCGTCTTCTACTAAAAGAATCTTTTTCATAACTAATATTAAAATTAAATTTCTGCCGTAACTCTTAAAACTTCTTCCATAGAAGTAACTCCAGCAAATGCTTTCAAGACACCATCTTGCCTCATCGTAATCATCCCTTGTTTCTTCGCTTCTTCATTCATTGAAGACTCTGAAAGATTGGTTGAAACAGATTCAGCTAAACTTTCTGTCATTTTTAGAGCTTCATAAACTGCTATTCTTCCACTATAACCCTGATCCCTACATTTCCTACACCCTTGAGGAGCATAGATGTAATAAGGGGGCTTGTCACTGATATTATTTGCTTCCTTAACTTCTTTGGGAATCCTTTCCAGTTCTTTTTCAATAATTTTCTTAACTTCTCCTTTCGCCTCAACTTTTTTTCTACATTCAGGACAAAGACGTCTCACTAATCTTTGTGCTATTGCTACATTAACAGTAGGACCAACTAAATAATTCTCTACTCCTAAATCTACCAACCTAGGAATAACACCAATAGCATTATTCGTATGCAAAGTAGATAAAACAATGTGACCAGTCAAAGCAGCATGTGTAGCTAAACTAGCAGTTTCCTGATCTCTAATCTCACCTACCATAATAATATCCGGGTCTTGTCTTAAAACATGCCTTAATCCATTAGCAAAAGTATAACCGATTTCTGGTCTCATCTGAGATTGGTTAATGCCAGGCAAATAATATTCAATAGGATCTTCGAGAGTAATAATATTCACTCCTTCTTTATTAAGAGCCTGAATTACTGCATAAAGAGTAGTAGTCTTACCAGATCCAGTAGGACCAGTTACTAAAATTGCTCCGAAAGGTTTCTTGATTCCAGTTTTTACCGAATCAGCTGTTCTCCCTTCTAGCCCTAAGTCTTTAAATGTCTTCATTCCGATATCAGGATCCAATACTCTGATAGCTACTTTTTCTCCAAGGCTGGTAGGGAGAGATGAGACTCTAAAATCAACTATACTTTCTCCGACTTGAGTAGAAAATCTTCCGTCCTGAGGAACTCTTGTTTCGTCTAATTTCATCTTCGAAATAATCTTAATTCTGGCAATAACTGCTGGATGAATTCTAGAAGGAAGAAAAATAGAAGAATGTAAAACTCCATCTAATCTGAACCTTACTCTTAATTGTTCTCGAGTAGGTTCAATATGAATATCTGAAGCTTTACCATCTACTGCGTGCCTTAAAATAACTGCTACTATTTTAGAAATAGGAGCTTCTTCTACTAATCTTTCTACTTCTTCTTGAGTCACTTTTCCCTTCTTCTTGCTTTCCTCTTCTACTTCTTCTTCTAATTCTTCTAAGGCCTGTCCTACTTCTCTTCTAAGAGTTCTATATTTTTTAAGAACTTTTTCATGATAGCTAAGAGTTATCAGGAAAATCCTATAGGACAATTTCTGTCTATGAGAAAGAAACTTCAAAGCTTCTCTGGATTTAAGATCTTCAGGGTAAACCATTCCTACTTCCAAAGTTTTACCTTCTTTTCCTAGAGGAATCATTTTGTAAAACTTAGCAGAATCTTCTGGGATAAATTTTAATATCTCAGCAGAAATATCAGATAAAGAAGGCTCTTTTATAGGAATCTTTAGCTCGTTACTTTTTAAGTCAAATAAATCATCTTCGGGAATAACTTTTTCTGCCAAAAGAATTTCTTCTTCTCTTTTTCCAGAAGTTTTGAATTTTTCTTCTAAAGATTTTGCCTCTTTTTTACTAATCGCTCCCTCTTTAACTAATTTTTGAGTCAAGTTAGGCATTGTATATCTAATCTACGTTTATATCTGTACTCGTATCTGTACTTGTCCCTGTTTCTATATCTATTATATCCTCCCAATTCGAAAACAAGCTCTCTTTCGAAAATGGATTATCTTTGCCAATATTACCTTCTTCTGGATAAGAAGGTAATTCAGGGAACGGATCTAATCTTTTCAAAGAAGAGCTCTCTAAAACTTCGAAGTCTATTTTAATTTCTGGAAAATACTCGGGAGGTAAAGAAGTCTCTGTTTTCAAGTCTATAAAACTTAAAAGGTAATCTTTGTAAAAAACAATTCCAATAGCTGCTATTAGCACTACAAAAATTATTATGAGATACTTTTGATATTTTCTTTTTTGAATAATACTCCCCTTCATAATTTAATAAGACCTAGTTATTAGATTTAACGAAAATTTCATTAATTCTGAATCTTCTACTCTGCCATTAAGATTAATGTTTTGAATATCAAAAATCCTAGAAGAACTTTCTATTCCAGCTAAAAAATTCTTAAAAGAGAGGTAATCTCCTTTAACTTCTAGAGAAAGAAAGATTTCCCGGAAATTACTGTCTTCTCCTTTGGCCAACACGTTGCTATTAATTCCCTCCATATTTACTCCCTTCTTCGCAGCTAATTTAATAAAATAATCATATAAGTGAGGCAACCAAGGATCATTATAGAGAGCAGCATCGACTAATTTAAGTTCTTCTTCGTAATCATCTAACTTTCGGCTAGTTCCTCTTAATTCATCGAGGTAATCACCTCTCTTTTCCATCCTCTCCTTAATTATCTCTATCTCAGAATTAGCAGAGACAAGGTCTTCGTATTTAGGCCAAACCAAGAAAAAACCCGCAATAACTGCTCCTGCAATGAATATAGCACCAAATATATAAAAAGAATGTTTCATACTAATTTATTTTGAAAAAATTTCTGATTTTAGTTTTATAGACAATTCAAAAGCAACTCCAGTTTCTTCTTCCCTAAATACTTGAAGATCGGTAAGGTCAACATTGTTAATGTCAGGAGAACCCTTAAAAATGAGAATTTGTTCAATGATTCTTATTAAATCTTCAGCCTCTCCTCTCATGTTAAGCTGATTCTTCTCGGTGTCTAAATGAAACTCTTCCCATGTTACTGCAGCATGAGTATTTTCCTCTAAAAAATCAAAAAAGCTAGTCGGATATTTTCGAGAGTCAATTAAGGTTTTAAAATCATCAATCTTTCTTTGATATCTAGTAAGTCTTGCTTTGAGTTGATTAATTTCTTTAACGTCTTGTTTGGTAAGTTCTTCCCTTAAACCGTCTCTCTCTTCCGCCGCCTCTTTCTCCATATAAAAGAAGCCAAAATAAGAAGCTACCACAGCTATAAGAACAACAAAAGAAATTGCAAAAAAAATCTTAGAACCTTTTGTTTTTTTCTTCTTAGATTTGGGAATTATTTCTACCATAATGATTTATTCTAAGTTTCTTAAGGCTGCTCCAATAGAAACAGAATAAGAAGGACCTATTCTCCTCAATTCTTCTTCTAAGACATTAGGATAAGAAAAATTAAAGAAAGGATTAGCTATTTCTATTTTTTTATCAAAATGAGAAGAAAGATATTCTTTTAATCCAGGAAGATTAGCTGACCCTCCTGATAGAATAATTTTATTAACTTCTTTCTTTTCTGAAACGTAACAATCCTTCAGTATCTTTTCTATCTCTATTATAATTAAATTAATCAAGGGTAGCAAACCCTCTTTTATTTCCTCTGAATTAATTCCGTGTTTCTTTTTCAAAAATTCTGCCTTCCTAAAACTAGTAGACATTGCTTTGGTAATAGCATGAGTAAAGTTGTTCCCGGCAATGTCAGAACTAAAACTTAATTTTAATCTACTTTTTTCTGCAATATTTATAGTTGTACTTTGGGCTCCAATATCTACTAAACAAATAGGATCTTGATAATCTTTAGCAAGCGCTCTTGTTAAGCTAAAAGCTTCTGCTTCTAAAAACTTTAATTCTAGATTAGAAGCCTCGGAAATACTTCTGTATTGTCCAATTATTTCGTTGGGAACCGCAATCAACAAAACCTTCATTCCTGGACCAGTCTTTCCTGGCTCTCCATCTGTTACAAAATAATCCAGGGAAACCTCAGAAACCGGAATAGGGATATGCCGCCTCGCTTCAAACTCAATAGCACTTTTCATTTCATCTTCCATCATTTGAGGAATATCAAAACTAGTAGAAAAAGTAGAAAAATCAGGAATAGTGAAAACAGCTTCTTTTGTTTTTATTCCACTTTCCTTTAAAATTGATTTAATGATTTTTGAAACATCTGGAGAAGAAACTAAAAAACTGCCTTCTTCAAAAGATTGGAAGGGTTTCTGGTAAACAGAAGAGGCTGAAATATGACCATAATTATTAAGTTCAATCTTTCCTCTCTTTCTAGATAGCTCGACTACTTTAATTAAAGAAACTCCGATATCAATTCCAACAACTGCTTTTTTAATTACCCCGCTGAATGGAAGTCTAATCATTGGTTTTATTATACTATTTTAACTAAAATAAACAAAAACAACCTATGGATAAAATAAAAGAAAAATTAATTAATATCTTTTTCCCAAAGTTCTGTCTTGGATGTGGGAGAGAAGGAAGTTATCTTTGCGAAGATTGTCAGGCTTGTTTAGATATCTCAGAAAACATTTTTTGTCTTTGCGAAAAACCAAAAATTCTTAACAAAGATGGAAAATGCGATCAGTGTCATCATCTCTTTCTAGACGGATTATACTTTCCTTTGTCTTATCAAAAAACATTATCTAAAAAAATAATTGATAATTTTAGAAAAGAACCTTACATCAGAGAATTATCTCATCCTCTTGCTGAACTCATTATAGACCATTTTCTCTTATTAGAAAAAGAGGAAAACTTCTTTAAAGACAAGACAATTACTTTTCTCCCAATAACAAAAAACGAGGAAAAGAAAATAGGATATAATCCGAACGAAGAAATAGCAAAAGATCTTTCTCTCTTTCTCGAAATTCCTTTATTTGAATACTTAGAAAAAAAGAAAAAAGAAATAAAAACTAAAAAAGAAAAAAAGATTAAACCAGAAAAAATATTCCTGGTAACAACTCTTTATAAAAAAGGGGTTCTTATGAATAAGGCCGCTAAGATTCTGAAAGAAAACGGAGCAAAAGAAATTTGGGGAATAGCCGTTACTAGATCTAAATAACTCTTTATTTTAATCTTCTCGGATTATGATATAATAAAAAATCATGTTTAGACTTATTCCAAAAAGAGATACTAAAAGAATTAAAGTTCTTGAGTTTATAGAGAATAATGCCAAGAAAAGCAGTTTCGTAAATTGGCTCAATACTCAATACGACGTTGCTTTTTCCGAGAAAAGCGACTGGGACGAATTAAAAGATACTTTACTAGAAAAAGAGAAGAAAAAAGTAAAAACAAAAGATCTTCAGCTGTATGCTAGTTCTTTAAGTTCAGAAGATTTAAAGAATCTTTTGGAAGACGTAGAAGAAGAAACAAAAAAGGCAAAACACGTTGCCAGTAAACTTTTCTATTTATCTAGATTTAAAAAATTCTCTATTGCAATAGGAGGAGCAGTACTTCTGGAAGGATTAATATTTCTAGCTTTAGGAATAGCTCTTTTTCTAAAGATACTAGGAGTTGATATGCCAGAAGGAATAAGGCTTTCTATTTTTATACTTGCTTTAATCTTAGGAACTACCAATTTAATAGGAGGATTGCTACTTTCTTCTAGTTAACAAAAATTATCGCGCTGATAATAAATAAAAGAAAGAAAGAAGCTCCTATTATCACCCAGATGATTCTTTCTTTTTCTATCCAGGAAACAAGGTAGAAAATAAATCCTACCAACGCCCATAAGAAAGTTATAAATAGAGCTTTAACGCCAACCCAAAAAAGAACAGTCAGAGAAATAATTATCGCAAAGATGGGCAACAAAGGAAAGAAAGGAACTTTAAAAGGCCTCGTCAAATAGGGTCTTTTTTTTCTTAACCTAATTAAAGCATAAGAGATAAAAATAATAGCAATTAAATAAACAGTGTTTCCAAGATAAGCTCCTAACTCAACAGAATTAGCTAATACTAAGAATAAAGCTAGAATTGTCACAAAAAATAAGCAACGACTAGGAGCGTCTTTTTCGTTAACCTTTTGAAGACCTCCAAAAAAACCTTGTTTCGAAATAGAATGAAGTTCTCTTGCTCCAGCAAGAAAAGTTACAAAAAGAGAGCTTAAGGTAGCAAAAATAGCAGTCGGGATAACTAAGAACCTCCCCCAACTTCCTAGTCTATCAGCAACAAGAAGCAAGGGAGCATTAGATCCTCCTAATTCTTGAGGATCAATTACTCTAACTGCTACGAAAGATATCAAGAAAAAGAGAACAGTAGCAAGAAAAACAGTGATTATCAAAGCTTTATACATATTTCTTTCTGGCCTTTTAACCTCTTCTGCAGCAACTGCGAAAGTAAAGTCTTGATATCCTATAAAAGAAGTATAGATTAAAGCAGTAGCGGCGATAACAGGAAATATGCTTTCACTAGAAATTCCATAAAAAGGATCCATTGTTACATCATACTTCATTAAAAATATTAAAATAAAAGAAACAAACCCAAAGACAAGCAACAAAGAAAATATATCTCTAAAAGTGGGATTATTCTTAACTCCTTTTATGTTTATAAAGAAAACAGCTAAAATTGCCATTACCGCAATTGCTATTTCGTTAATAGGAAAAATTAAACTGGCGTAATAAGCAAAACCAAGAGCGTTCACAGAAGCAAAAGCAATATCTCCTAAAACTATCAGCCAAGAAATAATAAAAGCAGTTGCTCCTCTTCCATAAGCACTAAAGATAAGAACTAAACTCGAACTAGAGGTGGGCAAAGCAGAGGTAAACTCTCCATATATCAAAGCAACAATTAAAGCTAATATTCCTCCGAGCAAAAAAGCGTAAGGCAAAGAAGTGCCCGCAATCCCTGCTGCTGGTCCTAGTAATACAAAAATACCAGATCCAATCATTGAACCCAGACCAATAATAATCAACGAAACTAATCCTATTCTTCTTTTAGAAGAACCATTAATATCTTTTTTAATAAACATTATTCTCTAAATTCTTTATTGTTTTATTATAGGAAATCTCAGCTTAAAAAACTACCCTCTTCTTGTTAATTATAGATTGACTTTAAAGGTAAAAACTGTTATTTTACAAGCTAGACGGAGGAGTCGGATAACGGTTATTCCAATGGATTGCTAATCCATCGCGATCTCAAAAGTCGCTTGTGGGTTCGAATCCCACCTCCTCCGCAGGAATAACGAGGGAGGGGTGCCAGAGTGGACGAATGGGACAGTCTTGAAAACTGTAGTAGGAGGAATCCTACCGTGGGTTCGAATCCCACCCCCTCCGCTTTTCGCCCTCGTAGTTTAATGGATAAAACAGTGGCTTGCGGAGCCTCCGATAGAGGTTCGACTCCTCTCGAGGGCACAACAAGAACGTCATTCTTTGACGTTTTTTGTTTTTAAAAAATTGAACGCAATAAATATTTCTACTATAATTTTAATACACGCTAACTTTCTAATTGAAATTAATGAATCTCTCTACTTCAATAAACCAGATTCCTAAAATAGGACCAGTTTATCAAAGAAAATTGAATAAAATAGGGATTAAAAAAGTAAAGGACCTCCTTTATTATTTCCCTCATAAATACAATGACTTCTCAAATATTGTTTCTATCTCAGAAACAAAAATAGGAGAAGAATATTGTGTTTCAGGAAAGATAAAAAAAATCAGAACAACAAAAACCTGGAAAAAAAGAATGAATATTACAAAAGCGGTTGTCGAAGATAAGACCGGAGCGATAAAGGTAATTTGGTTTAATCAGCCATATATTGATAAAAATCTAGAAGAAAAAGATAATATCTGTCTTGCAGGAAAGTTGGTTTCTAAAAACAACGAAACATATTTTGCCAATCCTGTTTATGAAAAAATAAGAAAAGGTTCAACGCTTACTCACACCGGAAGGATAGTACCAGTTTACCCAGAAACCCAAGGAATCTCTTCTAGATGGATAAGATATGTTATAAAGCCTCTTTTGGCAAAATTAAGAAAAGAGCTAAGAGATCCTATTCCGGAAGAAGTAAGAGAAAAAAATAATCTCCTTCCGATAGATAAAGCTATCTGGCAAATCCATTTTCCTGATTCGAAAAAACTGGCTAATGAAGCAAGAAAGAGATTTTCCTTTGAAGAGCTTTTCATGATTGAACTTTTAGTAATGAAAGAAAGAAAAAAGATAGCAGACCAAAGAGGAGTTCCGATAGAAATAGATATAGATCTTGTAAAAAAGTTCGCTGACTCTCTTCCTTTCAAATTAACTGACGCCCAAAAAAAATGTAGTTGGCAAATATTAAAAGATATTGAAAAAGAAAAACCAATGAACCGCCTCTTAGAAGGAGATGTTGGGTCAGGAAAAACAGTAGTAGCAGCAATGGCAGCGCTAAACACAGCTAGAGCTAAACATCAAGTAGCTTTCATGGCTCCAACAGAAATATTAACAAAACAACACTTTAAAGAATCGTTAAAACTCCTTGGAGACTTTAAATTAAACATTGGCCTCTTAACAGGAAAAACAGATAAATTCATTTCAAAGAAACTAAAAGACTTTATTGAAATATCAAGAAAAAAACTTCTAGAGAAAGTCTTAAAAGGAGAAATAGATCTTTTAATAGGAACTCACACTTTAATTCAAGATAAGGTAAAATTCAAAAATCTTGCCTTGGTAATATTAGACGAACAACATAGGTTTGGAGTAAAACAAAGAGCAAAACTAATCTCTGAAAAGAATGGAGAGAATGCCATCCCTCACCTTTTGTCGATGACCGCTACTCCAATTCCAAGAACTTTAAGCTTAACTCTTTATGGAGATTTAGATCTTTCAATATTAGACGAGGTGCCAAAAGGAAGGAAGAAAATAATAACAAAAGTTATTAGCCCAGAAAAAAGAGAAGAGACTTATGAATTTATAAAAAAACAAGTCAAAAAAGGAAAACAGGTTTTTGTAATCTGTCCAAGAATTGATCCTCAAAAAGAAGAAACAAAAGAAAAACTTGCTAAATCAAAGCTGACAAAGAAAAAGAAAGTTCTTCTCAGTTGGTCAGACGTAAAAGCAGTAAAAGAAGAATACGAGAAACTAAACGAAGATGTATTTCCTGGTTTTGAGGTGGCGATGCTTCACGGAAAACTAGCTTCGAAAGAGAAAGAAAAAATAATGAGAGATTTTAAAAATAAGAAGATAGACATCCTTGTTTCCACCTCTGTAGTTGAAGTCGGAGTAGATATTCCTGATGCTACGGTAATGATGATTGAAGGAGCAGAAAGATTTGGACTGGCTCAACTCCACCAGTTCAGAGGAAGAGTGGGAAGATCAAAACATCAATCATATTGTTTCCTTTTCACTACTTCTTCTTCAGCAAAAACAAAGAAAAGACTTAAAGCATTAGTTGAATGTGATAGTGGTTTCGATTTGTCTGAAAAGGATTTAGAGATAAGGGGACCAGGGAATCTCCTAGGAACAAAACAATGGGGGATCCCGGACTTGGCAATGGCAAGCCTAACTAATACTCTTTTAATTGAGAAAACAAGGGAAGCAGCAAAAGAAATAGTTAATCAAGATCCCTCTCTAAAAAAATATCCCGCTCTTAAAGAAAGAGTGGGAGAAGCAAGAAGAAAAATACACTTTGAATAAGGTCACCTAATCTTTTCCGTGGGCCAGAAACCAAGATATTTTCCAAACATCCATCTTGTTTGAGCTTCAAGAGCAGGTAAAGGAGTAAAGATTATCATAATTATAGGAATAATAATCCATTCCAGGGCCATAACTACATACTTATATCTGCCATATTTAGGAGGTTTCGGAGGAAGAAGAAGAATACTGAAGTAAGCAGAACTTATCAAACCAACCATAGCAATAGTAAGAAGAACTCTTAAAACCCTAGGAAGGTTAAAAGAAAAGAGAGTCTGAGCAAACTCTGGTCCTCCGATAACCAAGGGCAACCATCCTAGAAAAAATATTACAAAACTTGCCGTTGCCCAAGACCAATGTCCCTCAATTTCAGAAAAAGCAAAAATGATTTTCTTTTTCAAGGAAATCTTTTTATTTTTCATAAAACCAAACAAAAGGTAAGGAAGTTCTCCTACCCCGTAAGCCCACCTTCTTTGTTGTTTATAAACATTAATAGTAGTTCTGATATAACTTCTGGAAACGACTGCGTCCATGGAAACAGGGTAATACAAGGGTAATACCTTGTAATCTCCGTCAAACTGTAAAAAACATTGCCAAAATATTCTTGAATCATCACTAACAACATTAGTCTGTCTAAATCCTACTTCTACCAAAGCTTTAAAACTCATTGAATGAGAAGAAAACGTGACCATATTTTTTGGATCTGCTTGGTTCATTGTATTCCAAAAAGTTGAAGAAAAAGAAAATATCCTTGAAAGAACAGGAACCTTCCAAACATTGTTTATAAAAAGAGGAATTGGTTGAAAACTTCTTCTGGTAGGATTATCTGAAGTTAAATAGCGATAAGTCAAACAACTAAAATATTTAGGGAAAACAACGGTATCTATATCAAAAGATGAAAAGATAATCTTTTCGTAAGGAATTTTTAAAGGATCAATTATTTCTTTTTTTGCTTTTTTTGAAGCCCATGCTTCATTAGAACCTTTTCCCGCTAATTCCCCCGGGATATTTCCTGGGTGCCAAGTAACTAAAAACTTAAAGAACGAATTTCCAAATTCTTTCTTTGTCACTTCGGCAATTTTCTCAACGTCCTCCCTTGCTCTTTCCTCTAGGGCTAGGACAACAATCATTCTGTCTTTTGGATAATCATTCTTCTCTAAAGCAGTAAGACTCTCTCTGACAATAGAAAGAGGCTCTTTATACATAGGATAGACAACAAGATGATAATATTGACGCCAATCTTTATTTAACCCTTTAACCTTTTTTAACCAATCCTTCTCCTCGTTTTCTCTCATCTTGTCATATCCTGACTTAAGTAAAAAAGAACGATAGATAGTTCTCAAAAGCCAAAGCATATCAAAAACAATAGCAAAAATAGCCACCCATAGTGGTTTTTGCCAACAAAAGAAAAAAAGAAGAGCAAGTGTCGTCCAAGAGAGTAGTCCCGGAAAAATTTCTAGAGCTCTATAAATCAATCTCTCTTTATTGTTTTTAACATCAGAAGCCTTTCCGATTTCAAGATAATCCTTGTTTTCCATTAAAACAATATTAACAGAAAAAAATAATATTTAAAGTGGTCTTTTAATAAAACAAAAAACTCAAGGGTAATCCTTGAGTTTATAATAAAGACTATCTCTTAATAAAATCCTTTGCTTTTTTAAATTTTTCTAATATTTTCTGAGCAGCTCTTCTTTTTGGAACAACCTTCTTTCTTTTGATCTCTTTTTCTTTCTTGTCTTTTATTTTTTCTAAAAGCTTAAAAGGGTGTTGATCATTATAATTTCCTTTAAACGTTTCTTTTAGAACTTTACTAACAGAGGCAGGAAGAGATCCTTTCACATTTTTCATCATATGTTTAGATGAAAAAAGATAAGCTTCGTCTGGTTTTTCTTTCTGAAAAGCTTTCTCTGAACTTTCGCCTATTTTCTTGATAAAAACTCTCCTTGTTTCCTTCTTTTTCTCTTCGTAAACAGAACCGGAACCAAAGAATTTACCCTTCCCTTTTCTTTCAAAATACCCCTCTCTTTCAGAATATTGAGGGATCATTTTTATAGAATCCACTTCTTTAATTTCTCCATTATTTACAATAAATAACTTCCCTTCTTTTTCTCCAGAAACAATCAAGAGAGCTTTTTCCTCTTTGAATTGAGGTAAATCTTTAGAAATATTCATAGTAGTTATTATAATAACACAGAAAAAAGAAAACAAAAAAGACCCTAAAAAAGAGTCTGTGACCCCGCCGGGATTTGAACCCGGGTTACTGGGATGAAAACCCAGTGTCCTAGACCAGGCTAGACGACGGGGCCAATACAAAAAACATTTTAACCCAAAAAAAATAATTTGACAAGGAGTAATTGCTAAACTCTTATTAAATTGGTAAATTTAAGATAACATGAATATTTTAAGCATAGAAACCTCTTGCGACGATACTTCTGTTTCAGTTATAAAAACATCTGGAAAGAAAAGAGTTTCTTTAAAAGTGTTATCTAATATAATATCTTCTCAGATTGAAGTCCATAAAGAATGGGGCGGCGTTTACCCTTCTCTTGCAAAGAGAGAGCATAAAAAGAACTTGATCCCTGTTTTTAAAAAATCTCTTAAGAAATCAGGTTTTTTCAAAAAAACAAAAGAAAGAAAAATAAACAAAGAAAAAATCGAAGAAATTCTAGAAAAAGAACCTGAATTATTAGAAATTTTTCTAAAAGAAATCCCTAAAATAGCAAAACCAAAAATAGACATTATTTCAGTAACTGAAGGACCTGGACTTGAACCTTGTCTCTGGGTAGGAATAAACTTTGCAAAAGCATTATCATCTTATTGGGGAATACCAATCGTCCCAGTCAATCACATTAAAGGACATATCTATGCAAGTTTCTTAGAAAAGAAGATAACCTTAAAAAGCGTATTCCCAGCAATTTGTTTAGTTGTTTCAGGAGGACACACTCAATTAATGCATATTAAAAACGTTAATAACTATAAGATAATTGGAGAAACAAGAGACGATGCAGCGGGAGAATGCCTAGACAAAGCAGCGAGAATATTAGGCCTAGAATACCCGGGCGGACCAGTTATTGAAAAAATATCTGAGGGACACAAAGAAAGAGAAAAAGAGATTGTTTTCCCTCGCCCAATGATCCATAGTAATAATTATGATTTCAGTTTTTCTGGATTAAAGACTGCTGTTTTATATAACTTTAAAAAAAGAAGCAAAAAAGAAAAAGAAAGCAAAGAATATATCCAAGAAGCTTGTTTCCAAACTCAACAAGCAATAATAGATGTTTTAATTTATAAGACATTTAAAGCTATCAAAGAATTCAAAGTAAAAAGTTTAATTATTGGTGGTGGAGTAACAGCAAACAAAAAACTCAAAAAAGAAATCAAGAAGATTGCAAAAAGAGATTTTCCTAAATTAAAACTCTACATGCCAGAAAAAAAATACTGCACAGATAATGCAGCAATGACTGCTGCTGCTTCTTATTTTCAATATCTCGAGAAAGGAACAAAAAACTGGAAAAAAATAAAAGCGAATTCAGGACTTAGAATAAAATAGCTATTATTTTCAGAAAAAAGAATTATAAGATATAATAAAGAAAGATATGTCTTATTCTATATATTTTATATTAGGTATCCTGCCAAGTATTATCTGGCTTTTATTTTTTCTGAGACAAGATGCTGACCCCGAGCCGAATAGAGTTATTATAAAAGTCTTTTTTCTTGGAATCATAGCTGCCTTACTAGCTGCTGTTTTTGAATGCTTCTTCTTTGAAGTAAGCGGGGAAGTTAATATCACTAAAGATATTAAAAATATCATTAATATCTTTATTGGCGTTGCCTTCATAGAAGAATACTTTAAATACTTGGTAGTAAGAAGATGTGCTATAAGAGATAAGGATTTTGACGAACCGACTGATGTTATGCTTTATATGGTTATTGCGGGTCTTGGTTTTGCTGCTCTAGAAAATACTTTAGTATTTCTTATCCCCTCTAGTCAGCCAATCAACATTCCTTCTGTGCTTTCGCTAGCTTTATTCAGGTTTATTGGTGCAACTTTTTTACATGCACTAACCTCGGGTTTGATAGGTTTTTCTTTAGCAATTTCGTTCCTCAGGAAAAAACATAAATTTAAGATAGTAGCCGCTGGAATAGCTGTTTCTGTTTTCTTGCACGGATTATATAACTTCTCTATAATGGAACTAGCAGCTAGTTTAAAAATAACAGTTCCTGCTATTATACTGCTAAGTTTAGCAATAACTGTCCTGATTGCTTTCGAGAAATTAAGAAATACAGCTAGTATTTGCAGGGTAAAAGCTAAAAAATAAAACATGGTTTTTTTCAAAAAAACAAAAGTAAAAAAACAAGAAAAAGCTGACAAAGACAAGGGGTGGTTTCAAACAGAAGGGAAATTAATGGTTGACGTCTACGAAACAAAATCATATATAGTAGTCCAAGCACCGATCGCAGGAGCAAAAATAGAAGACTTTGACATCTTTATTGAAAATGACATTTTAGAGATAAAAGGAACTAGGGAAAATCCCAATCAAAAAAAGACAAAAAGAAAATACTTTTTTAATGAATGCTATTGGGGACCTTTTTCAAGAAAAATAATATTACCTAAAGAAGTAGATAATTCTCGAGTTAAAGCATCAATAAAAGAAGGAATTTTAGTTATTAAGATGCCGAAAATAGAAAAAGAGAAAAGAAGAAAAGTAGAGCTAGAAGAAAAAGAATAAAGTAAGAACACTATAAAAGAAACAAAACCGGCCAGAAGCCGGTTTTTTACTTGTGCGGACGGTGGGAGTCGAACCCACACGGGTTTCCCCATTGGATCCTAAGTCCAACGCCTCTACCAGTTTGGCCACGTCCGCTAAGAGCCTTTATATTATACCTATCCTTTTCAATAATTTCAAGAAAATGCCGCCCTAAAAAGGGCGACATTCAAAAAACCACTAAAACTATAGACTGGAACGAGCCAACCTATAATCAATCTTTTCCAAGTAATTATTTACACACCAATAAAAGATCTCATCAAGTACGGTAAAGCTCTAGACAAAAGTGCAACAGCAACTCCGATTAAGGCATAAATAATATAATTCCTTCCTTTTGCAACTCCTTCTTCTGATCCACCAGAAGTCATTAAAGTAAATGCTCCCATTAATATCAAAACAACTACGATAATCATAAGAATCATGAACATCCAATCAATAACATAAAGAATTGTACTGAACAAACAACACATAGCACCACCAAGTTCATTTGGAGGACTTCCGTAAACCTGATCGTATATCGAAGGACTACCTGCAGCAGGACAAGCAGCTCCTGTTCCTAAAAAATCGTTGACATCACGCCTCATAGTACATTCGGTTGGAGCCGAAGACATTTGAGCAGAAGCCATTAAAGGAGCAGATATTCCAACAATCATTCCCAATAAAGCTAACGAAAATAATATCTTTTTCATAATTTCTGTTTATTTTTATTAACTCTTCACGACCTTTTTTAAATCTTTATATGATTATACAACATTTAGATTCTAAAACAAGAATAATCAACCCAAGATATCCCCTAAAACGTAAACTAACCCTCTGGCGAATAAAACAATAGCATATCCTGCAAGAACATAAATAATCATTCTTTTCGCTCTCTGCACTTTATTCGGATCACCTGCTGCAGTCATAAACAAGAATGCAGCTGCTAAAATTAATACGGGAGTAATAACAGTAGCAAACCAGAAGATGTAGTTGATAATGCTATCTAATAAATCATCAAGATTAGTCGAAGAGGTAGCAGGACAAATGCAATAAGCATTAGCCGGTTGACTATAAGTACCACTTCCATCTGTTGGATCGTAAGGATCAGAACAATATTCTGTACAATCACTAGCAACCGCTTGAGCAAAAGCATTTCCAGTAAAACTAATAAAAAACAGGAAAGAAATTAATCCTAATATTGATATTTTTTTAATCATTTTTTTATTATAAAAATATATATTTATTTAGTAAAGAATCACGCACCCAAGATATCCCCTAAAACGTAAACTAACCCTCTGGCGAATAAAACAATAGCATATCCTGCAAGAACATAAATAATCATTCTTTTCGCTCTCTGCACTTTATTCGGATCACCTGCTGCAGTCATAAACAAGAATGCAGCTGCTAGTATCAGAATTGGAGTTATTGCAGTGGCAAACCAGAAAATATAGTTTGTAACTCTTTCTAATACTGCGCTAAGAGTAAGATCCGGAGTAGGAGGACAAAGACAATAGGCATTGGTTGGTTGAGTATAAAGCCCATTACCAGTAGTAGGATTGTAAGGATTATCACAGTAATCACTACAATTTGGAGCTGGGTTGCTATAAGCAGGACCTTGAGCAAAAGCATTTCCAGTAAAACTAATAAAAAACAGGAAAGAAATTAATCCTAATATTGATATTTTTTTAATCATTATCACTTAGTAAAGATTAATCCAAAATGATATCCTCCAGCATCAAATTCTTCTTTTAGCTTCAAACCAACGTTTTCTGCAATCTCTTTTACTTCTTCCGGGTTAACTCTTTCTCCTTTTGGTCCAAGGAGAGTTTCTTTTTTCCAATCAACTACTAATATCTCTCCTTCTTTTTTTAGAACTCTTGCTGCTTCTTTTAAAACTTTTTTCTTGCTTTCCGTCTGGAAAAGAATGTTGCTCATTATAACAATATCAGCAGATTCTGGTCTAAAACCTGAACCTTCAGATTTTTCTAAATCACGAATCTGAGTTTCGATATTGGGCAGCCTGTCTAACTTAGCTCTACCTTCTATTGCAGAAATCATTTCTTCCTGAACATCTAATGCATAAACTTTCCCTTTTCTTAATATCTTTGCTAAAGGGATGGCCCAGCCTCCAGAACCAGCACCAAAATCATAAGCAATCATATCTTCTTTAATATCAAGCTTTTTTATAACTTTTTCTGGATCTAGAAATTTTAATGTTTCGATCATTTTAAAATTAGTTAAAGTTATACACAGGTCACTGAAGCAACCTTATCTCCTTTTTTCAATTTCATTATTCTCACTCCCTGAGTCGTTCTATTTAATTGAGAAATTGAAGAAACTTCTATTTTAATAACTTGTGCTTTTTGAGATATGGCAATCAAATTATTTTGATCGGTTATAACTTGAGCGCATACCAAGTCACCTGTTTTCTTTGTCACTTTTGCGGTTTTTATTCCAACTCCTCCTCTTTTCTGCGGTTTATACTTATTCAAAGAAGTTTTCTTTCCATAACCATTCTCAGTCATAACTAGCAAGTCTCCCTTTTGTTTTTTCCCCACAACTCTCATTCCAATAACTTCATCCCCTTTCTTGAGATTTATTCCTTTAACCCCAGAAGCTGTTCTCCCCATAGCTCTTACTTCTTTCTCGTTAAATCTAATAGATTGTCCTTTCTTGGTAACGAGAATAATTTGATCGTCTTCTTTAAGTTCAGAAACCTTTCTTAAAAGATCGTTTCTTTTAAGTTTAATGGCAATTAATCCTGAACGTCTAACATTTTTAAAATCTTCAAGAGGAGTTTTCTTTATTATACCATTTTTCGTAACCATTACTAAGTATTTTACCCCTGACTCTTCTTCTTTACTCTTAGAGATTAAAGAAAGAACCTGCTCTTCGGGAGAGATGTCTAAGAAATTAGCTAATCCTCTTCCTTTTGCAACTCTTCCTTCTTTCGGAATCTCATAAGCTATTGTTTGAAACACCTTTCCAGAATCAGTAAAGAAAAGCAAAGAATCATGAGTGTTACACCAGAGGAAATATTCAATAACATCTTCTTCCACTGTCTTCATCCCGAGAATTCCTTTTCCTCCCCTTTTCTGAACCCGATAAGACTTGGGATTGGTTCTTTTGATATATCCATTTTTGGTCAGAGTAACTACTGTTGGTTTCTTTGGTATTAAATCTTTCTCTGGGATTTTCCCTACTTTCTGGGTAAACACCTCAGTTCTTCTCTCATCTCCATATTTCTCTTTCATCTCTTTTAGCTCTTTTTCAACAACTTCACTTATTTTCTTTGGACTTTTTAATATGGCCGTGAGTTCTTTTATCTCTTTTCTTTTCTGAGCAAGTTCTTTAGCAATTTTGTCTCTCTCCATCTTCGCTAAAGTAGAAAGTTTTGTTTCTAAAATTGCTTCTGCTTGAACATCGGTAAGTTTAATCTTTTTCATTAAATTAGATTTAGCTGCCTGACGATCTTTAGAAGACTTAATAATCTTAATAACTCTATCTATGTCAGCAAGACATTTATCAAGTCCTTCAAGAATATGACATCTCTTTTTGGCTCTATCTAACTCAAATTTAGTTCTTCTTTTAATTACTTCTTTTCTGTGCTCAAGAAAATAATTCAAAATATCAACTAAAGATAAAACTCTTGGTTGAATTCCATCAACTAAAGCAACCATGTTTAAATAAAATGTTCTTTGTAAATCGGTAAATTTATAAAGACGATTAAGGACTTTTTTAGGGAATGCCCCTTTTTGAAGTTCAATAGTAACCCTTAGACCATCTTTGTCTGACTCGTCCCTCACATTCCTTATTTTATCTATTTTCTTTTTCTGAATTAATTTAGCTATTTGTTCAACTAAACCTGATTTCTGAACTTGATAAGGAATTTCTGTAATTATAATTTTAGATCTTTCTTTTTTCTTAACAATATCTGCCTTTCCTCTCATAACTATCGAGCCTTTTCCTTGAGAATACGCCGTTAAGACTCCTTCTTGATCATAAATTTGACCACCGGTAGGAAAATCTGGTCCTTTAATAAATTCGAAAATATCTTTGGTATCGGCTTTAGGATTATGAAGAACATGAACAGAAGCATCTATTACTTCTGATAAATTATGAGGAGGAATATTGGTTGCTACTCCAACCGCAATACCAAGTATCCCGTTTAATAAAAGTTGAGGAACAGGAGAAGGTAAAACTACCGGTTCTTGCCTAGTTCCGTCATAGTTTTCAATAAAATTAACTGTATCCTTTTCGATATCGTCTAGCATTGATTCTCCAACGGCAGACATTTTACATTCCGTATATCTTTGAGCGGCGGCAGGATCTCCGTCGATAGAACCAAAGTTACCCTGACCAATTACTAGTGGATATCTTAAAGAAAAATCCTGAGCCATTCTTACCAAAGAATCATAAACTGCGGCGTCTCCGTGAGGATGATATTTTCCAAGGACTTCACCAGTCACTGCTGCTGATTTTCTAGATCCGCCATTATGCTTCAATCCCATTTTATACATAGAATAAAGAATTCTACGATGAACAGGTTTTAACCCATCTCTTACGTCTGGCAAAGCACGCGAAACAATGACTGACATTGCGTAATTGATATATGATTCCTCCATTTCTTCAACAATACTTCTGTCTTTTACGTATCCAATTTCCGTTTCCTTTTTTTGTTTTTTCTTCTTTTTTTCCATCTTAAAAATTATTGATTAAAATCTTGAGGACCCTCGGGAACATTAATATTTTTTAAATCTTGGGGGAAATCAAGACTAGGAAGATCTTCCTTAATATCTTTTTTTAAATCATCGATCCTTAAACTCTCCCATATTTTTTCGGTTTGAAAATTCTTGGCCTTGGCAAAAGAAAACATTGTCCATCCAAGATACATAATTATCCCCAAGGAAATAACTATTATCCAAACAATAGTTGTCTTCTTTTTCTCTGGAAGTTTTCTTAATTTATCTAAAAAACTCATTAGAGCTTTTCTAAAACAATTATTTTTGTTTCGCTTTCAGGTAAGTCTTTTTTCTTCACAGAAAGGAATTTCTCTTTTTCTGGATTTTGTATTCCCATTACTTTCAAAAACTTATCTATTCCATCAATATCAATCTTCACTCCAGGAATCTTGTAATGCATGGGAATAACAATCTGAGGTTCAATTTGGTTGATAACGTTTGCTGCTACTTTCGCCCCAATAGTAAAGTTCCCTCCAATAGGAACCATTAAAATATTAACCTCTCCAATTTTTTCCAATTGATCTTCTGTTAATTCTTTTTGTCCAAAATCAGAAAGATGACAGATAGTAAGATCTGCCATTTCAATAACAAAAATAGTCACCTTCCCTCTTTCTTTTCCAGAAGATTGATCGTGAAAGGCAGGAACTCCTTTGATGTAAACTTTCTTGATTTCATATTCTCCAGGACCATCAATTAAAAAGGGACTACCTTTCACCACTTCGGTATTAGAATGATTGTGATGATCGTGAGAAACCAACAAAGCATCAGCCCTCTTAATTTTAGGAGGATTTATTCCTATCTTTTTATCATAAGGGTCAATAACTATCCTTATTTTATCTTTCTTTGTGGGCTTAGCAGTTAATTCAAAAAAGGAATGACCATACCATTTTATTTTCATGCTTTTCGGAAACAAAAAATTAAATTTTTCTATTCTTTATTAAATTTATCACAAGGAAGATTTTTTTTCAACAACACTTGATTAAATTAATCATTTATTATATATTGGGAAATTATGAAAGAAGAAATAAAAACAGATAAAAACACTCAAACAAAGGGCTTGCTCCAGCCTCCGAAAGTAGGAGAAATGATCGAGGGAAAAATAATCGGGATAGGAAAATCTGCTGTTTATCTTGATTTGGGAATTTTTGGTACTGGAATAATATATGGAAGAGAATTTAAGGAAGCTAAAGAAACTTTAAAAGACGTTGAAGAAGGAGGTAAGATAACAGCAAAAATAACAAGTCTTGAGACGGAAGAAGGATACGTTGAGCTTTCTTTAAAAGAAGCACGCCAAGAAATAGCTTGGGAGAAAATAGAACAAAAAAAGAAGAACAGCGAACCAATAAAAGTAGTTGTTGCTAGCGTAAATAAAGGAGGATTAATAGCAAAGGTATTTGGGATCCAAGCTTTCCTCCCAGTTTCTCAATTATCCCCTACTCATTACCCAAGAGTTGAAGATGGGGATCCGACAAAAATCTTAAATAAGCTTCAAGAATTTATTGAAGAAGAATTAGAAGTAAAAATTATTGATTTTTCTCAAAGAGATAACAAACTAATTATTTCTGAGAAAGCTAAAACTGCGGAAAAGACAGAAGAAATACTAGAAAAATATAAAGAAGGACAAGTAGTTGAAGGAGAAATTACAGCAGTATTAAACTTTGGTGCCTTTATAAAATTCGGAGAAGAAAACCTGGAAGGATTAATTCATATTTCTGAATTAGATTGGAAATTAGTTAAAGATCCTTCAGAGATAGTAGAAGCAGGCGATAAAGTTGAAGCAAAGATCATAAACATTGAAAAAGAAAGAGTGTTTTTATCACTTAAAGCATTAAAAGAAAATCCTTGGGAAGATATTGAAAAAGAGTATAAAAAAGGGGACGAAGTTGAAGGAAAAGTTTCGGAATTCAAACCTTTTGGAGCTTTAATAAAAATCACGCCAAAAATACAAGGATTAATTCATATTTCTGAGTTTGGTTCTCAGGAGGAGATGAAAAGTAAGTTAAAGGAGGGCAAAGATTATAAGTTTAAGATTAATGCAATTAATCCATCAGAACATAAAATAATCTTAGAACTTGCTAATAAATCATAAAAAATGAAGAATTTACTCAAGAACTTTATAATAATCATCCTTATTTTCTTAACGGTTGCTGGGGTTTTTGCTTTAACTTCAGACGCATTCCAAGCCGAAAAGGATATTCCTTTTTCTCAAGTAGTCCAAGATATAAAACAAGAAGAAGTTAAAAAGATAATCGTTTCCGGAGCAGAACTAGAAATAATCTATAACGACGAAAGCAAATCTATATCAAGAAAAGAAGAAGGAATTTCTCTTGTGGAAGTATTAAACGAAAGAGAAGTTGGGCTAGAAAAAATCGACAAAGTAGAGATAAATTATGAAGGCGAGTCTGACTTATTAATATGGCTCACTCCTATCTTACTAATCTTACCCCTAATAATATTTGGGCTTTTCTTTTTTAGTATTTCTCGTCAAGCAAAAAAAGGATCAATGCAGGCCTTAAGTTTTACCAAAGCAAAGCCTAGATTATTTAAAACAGAAGGACAAAAAGAGAAAATTACTTTCAACGACGTAGGAAACCTAAAAGAAGCAAAAGAAGAACTGAAAGAAGTTGTTGAGTTTTTAAGAACTCCCAAGAAATTTATAGAAATCGGAGCAAGAATCCCTAAGGGTATCCTTTTAGTAGGACCTCCCGGAACTGGTAAAACTTTATTAGCAAGAGCTGTTGCAAACGAAGCAAAAGTTCCTTTTTACTCTATCTCTGGATCTGAGTTTATTGAATTATTCGTTGGTGTTGGAGCAGGAAGAGTAAGAAGTCTATTCGACACCGCTAAGAAAAACCAACCAAGCATTGTTTTTATTGACGAGCTTGATGCTATTGGAAGAGTAAGAGGAACAGGAATTGGAGGCGGACACGACGAAAGAGAACAAACCTTAAATCAAATCTTAGTTGAATTAGACGGTTTTGAAAAAGAAGCTACTACTATCGTTATGGCTGCAACTAACAGACCAGATGTCCTAGACCCTGCCCTACTCAGACCAGGAAGGTTTGACAGGAGAGTTGTTCTTGACCTACCTGATATTAAAGGAAGAAATGAAATATTAAAAATTCATTGTAGAAATAAACCAGTAGCATCAGATGTAAATTTAAGGGAAGTAGCAGAAAGAACCCCAGGATTTTCCGGAGCAGATTTATTTAACGTCCTCAACGAAGGAGCAATCTTAGCTGCTAGAAAAAACAAGAAAAAGGTTTACCAAGAAAACTTTTTAGAAGCTATTGAAAAAGTGATGCTTGGACCTGAAAGAAAAAGCCACATTCTTACTGAAAGAGAAAAGAAAGTTGCTGCTTATCATGAAGCAGGGCATGCTCTTGTTTCTGCTCTTCTCCCCAACACAGAACCAGTTAGAAAAGTATCTATTGTATCTCGAGGAACTGCTGCAGGATATACATTAAAAACTCCGAGAGAAGACAGAAGATTAAAAACTAAATCTGAATTTCTTTCTGATTTATCAGTATTATTAGCAGGGAGTATTGCAGAGAGAATAAAATTTGGAGAAATGACTACTGGAGCCTCAAATGATTTAGAAAAAGCATCAAAAATTGCAAGAAAGCTAGTTAAAGAATATGGAATGTCAGCTCTAGGACCAATCTCTTTCGGAGACGGAGACAAGGCTGCATTTTTAGGAAAAGAGATAACAGAGCAAAGAAACTATTCTGAAAAAGTAGCAGCTCAAATAGATAAAGAAGTAAATAAGTTTATAGAGGAAGCAGCTAAAAAAGCTGAAGCGGTTATAAGAAAGAACAAAAAGACCCTAGAAAAACTAGCCCAAACCTTAATAGAAAAAGAAACTATCGAAAAGAAAGCATTTGAAAATATTGTTAAGAAAAAAAGTTCGAAGAAAAGAAAGAAAAAAATAAAAAGCAGAACAAAGAAAAAGGAAGAAAAGAAAAAATAGCAAGAAAGAATAGAAAATAAAAAAACCGCCTTGAAAATGGCGGTTATTTATTTTTTAAAACTAGAGATCTATTTCTACAGAATTTAACTTATCAGATAGTTCAGATACAATTTCGTATTTATTGCTGACTTTTTCCAGTTTTTCTCCATCCCGATAGAGTTGTTTGTCTAGCTGCTCACCTTCTCTTGTTCTTATTCGCCAACTGTCATTATCGATTACATCAGCCACAATAATGATCCCAACGTCATCGGGTTCTGTTTGATCTATTGGAACGTGTTTACCAAATTCTATTTTCATGTCTATTAAATTAACGTCCAATTTTTTAAAAGCTGCTTCTAAGATCAAAAAAACTTTTTCGGCTTGTTTTTTCACGTAGCTTATTCGGTTCGCGTCCCAGATAGGATCAATTGATTCAAGATAACCTTTTTCGTTTATCGGTTGTTTCGGCTTATATAATTCCCATCTTTCCTTTGAACTACCAATCGTTAAAATAAAGGGATCATGCCTTGCATCATCTTTCAAGAAAAATTCCACAACTATTTCGTCAAACACTGTTCCATCTTTCACTAAAGGATTCCTTTTGAGAAAACTACCAGTGGCGATCCTTCTCATTACTACTTCAACGGGAAACATCTCGCACGAAATAGCCAGAAAAGAATTTTCCGATAATTTACGAATAAAATGGGTGTTAATTCCGTGTTCTTCTAAAACTCTAAAAACGTTGCAAGTTGTATTGTTTGACCAAATACCTTTAGTTTTAATTTGATCTTTTTTCTCTCCATCTCCTGCCGTAATAATATCTTTGCTTTCAATCTCTACAGTCTTTTCGTCATGCTTCCAAATTATTTTTGTCTTTCCTTCTCCTATTTTTTCTTTCATTCAAAATTCTCCTATTAAATTAAAAAGAGCTAGCAACCTAAAGGGTTCTATCTCCTCCTTTTAAAACATCATACATATCAAATTTTTATTGTCAAGAAATATTGAAATAAAAAAGAGCAGGTTATCTGCTCTTATTTCTTGTTTATATCTCTTCGTATAACTTTTTCTCTCTTCTTAAAAGATACGAGGCTAAGAATATCTTGTTCCATTTTTCAACGTTTTTTCTGTTATTAAAAATCTCGTTTAATTTTTTGTTCCATTTTCTTACCTCTTTTTCTTCGAAAGAGAGATCAGAAGAGACCCTTAATTTTCCTCCTTTGATAACATCCTTAATAGATCTAGCTTCTTGGCTTAACACATTTATCATGTTACTAGTTTTAGATATTAGAAGGTCAATCGGGCCGAATGAAGTAGTTGGAGACTTTCTCATACTTCTTCTTTCTCTGTTTACTTCGAAAGCATTAAAGGCAGCTAATTGCACTATATTATAGCTATCATCACGAGAAAATCCTAGTTCCTGCAACAACTCTTTTGCCTCGCTTGAAGCATAGCACCCTCTTGATTCTAGAATTTCTAAAAGCATATTATCGGGGTAAATCTGCAGTCCATCAATTACTTTCGTAATCACCTTCAAGGAACGAGCGGTAACATGAAATAAATCTGGCCAAGCTACTCTTTCCACGCAAGATTGTTCAATAGCTCTTTCTTCCCACGTTTCAATATTCGCCATAATCATCTGCAAGTAAGCCTTTGCCATTCTTGCCATTCCTTCAAGTTGCTCTGTTCTAATAGTATTCTTCTTGTGAGGCATAGTAGAAGATCCTTTCTGCTTTTTGCTAAATGGTTCTTGATAGATTGGTCTTCCACTTCTTGCTCCCAACCTAATTGTTTTAGCAATTTTACTAATAGTGCAAACTACTTGACATAAAGCTTCAGCTAAATGAACATAATTTTCTCTTGGCATAATTTGAGTAGAACCAAAATATGGTTCGAGATCGAGAATCCTTAAAGATTCTTCTTCTATCTTTGGATTTATTCCTACATAATTGCCTATTGCTCCGGAAAGTTTAGATTTATTTATTTTCCTTTTTGCATCCATCAAATTATTAAAATCCAATTCAAGATCAGCGTACCAAGATAAAAATCTTTTTCCTAAACTTTGAAGTTCTGCTTCTTGCCCGTGAGTTCTCCCGTTCATAACAGTATATCGATATTTAACAGCTTTTCCCTTTAAAATAGTCCTTAGCGGATAATAGAGATCTTCAATTATCTTACAAGAATCTAGCAACATAATCGCAAAAGCAGGCTCCTCAGTATCATAAGAAGTAATCTTTTTATGAAGATGCTTTTGGAGTTCTTCAGGTAAGAATCTTGCTCTTTCATCTATAAAAGCCTTAAGGTCATGATGAATTTCTTTATCTCTTTGTTTCCACCAGCTAATATCAATTGGATACGTCTTAAGAATCTTTGATATCTTTTGAAAACTACCTGGATCTAATTCTTTTGTTTTAACTCTTGCCTCAATTACTGCTAATTCTACTTTTTGCCAGAGAAAAAGTTTGTTCTTGTCTTCCCAAATTCTACTAATATCTTTATTTACATATCTTTCATTCATTTTTAATCTTCTCCCTTTTCTTTTTTTAAAAAGAACTAAATAACAAAAAGGACTTTTGCCCTCTTGCTCCCAAAATACTACCTAGTTTTCTCTAATTCGTCAAGAATTAAACACGTTGACTAAAAAGCTAAAATTAGCTAAACTATACTTGTTTACAAAGCGCGTGTAGCTCAGTGGTTAGAGCACCACTCTTATAAAGTGGGGGTCGATGGTTCAAGTCCATCCACGCGCACATGGACATTAAACAACTTATAAAAAACCAAGTAGATTTTGATAAAAAAGAAGGGTTTAATAATAATAAACCTCATAATTTGGATGATTTAACCTTTAATTCGATTGCTATTTCTGGAGAATTAGGAGAATTCCTTAATCTGGTAAAGAAAAAGATAAGAAAAGAAAAATATGATAAATTAAGAAAAGACGAAGAAGAAATTTCAGAAGAAGAATTAAAAGAAGAATTAACTGATGTTTTTATCTACTTCTTGAAAATATGTGCTATTCTTGATATAGACATAGAGAAAGAATATTTCGAGAAATTAAAGAAAGTTAAGTCTCGTTTCAAATAAAAAAAGGGCGATTAGCTCAGTTGGCTAGAGCATTCGCTTGACGTGCGAAAGGTCAGAGGTTCAAGTCCTCTATCGCCCACATGAAGATTGAAATTATTTTCGAAGACGAAAATCTCCTGGTAGTTAATAAGCCACCAGGAATTATTGTAGCAGCAGAAAGAGAAGAAAAAGAAAAAACATTAATGGATCTTCTAATCGAAGAGAAAGATTATTTAAAAGAGGTAAAAAGTTCTCCTCGTTATGGATTAGTTCATAGGTTAGACAAAGATACTTCAGGAGTTTTATTGATAGCAAAAAATAATAAAACCCTTGACTTTTTACAAAATCAGTTTAAACAGAGAAAGACGACAAAAAAGTATCTAGCACTAGCAATTGGAAGGATAGAAGAAAATAAAGGAGAGATAGAAACTTTCATTGGAAGATCCCCAAAAGATAGAAAAAAACAAAAAGTCTATCTTCCTGGAGATCCAAGATCAAAAGGGAAAAGGAAAGCAAAAACAAAATACAAAGTCGTCAAAAAATTCAAAAATTATACTTTGTTAGAAATAGAGCTAAAGACTGGAAGGAAGCATCAAATTAGATGTCACCTTAATTGGATGCATCATCCAATTGCAGGAGATAAATTATATGGCTTCAAAAACCAGAAGACACCGAAAAACCTTGAAAGACATTTTCTGCATGCTATTTCTCTAGAAATTGAACTATTTAAAGAAAAAAAAGAATTCACAGCAGATCTTCCAAAAGATCTAAAAGAAATAATTAAAAACCTTAAATAAAATGACTACAAAAACCGAAAAATTTACGGAACAATATCTAAGAAAAGACTTGCCAGACATTAAACCTGGTGATACTGTTAAAATTCATCAAAAAGTTAAGTTTGGAGACCAAGAAAGAACTCAAATGTTTGAAGGAAAAGTCCTGGCACGAAAACATGGCAAAGGATTACCGGCGACAATCACAGTAAGAAGAGAAATATCTGGAATAGGAGTAGAGAAAATTTTCCCTCTTCATTCTCCTACCATTGAAAAAATAGAGATAATCAAAAGAGGAAAAGTAAGAAGAGCTAAGATATATTATCTAAGAACAGCTAAGGGAAGAAAAGCCAGATTAAAGAGAGTAGAAATCAAAGGAAGAACAAAAACCGAGGAAAAGAAGGAAAAAGAAAAACCAAAGGAAGAAAAGCCAGAGAAAGAAAAAAACAAGAAAGAAAAAGAAACGAAAAAGGAAACAAAAGAAGAAAAATAAATAAAGCCCAGGTGGTGGAATTGGGATACACACATGGTTGAGGGCCATGGCTGCTTGCAGCGTGCGGGTTCAAGTCCCGCCCTGGGCACTTTATTTTAGGGCGGTTAGCTCAGTTGGCCAGAGCACTTCGTTTACACCGAAGGGGCCGCAGGTTCGAGTCCTGCACCGCCCACATTAACACCACCCTAACCCAAAGGGTCTTTGTTTTTTAAGGTGTTGATTAATAGAAAATTTAATGTTATTTTAAATAAGTATTAAGCTGCCCTTTTAGAGGGAGAGGTGTTCTGAATTGGCTAAAGTACCGCTCTCGAAAAGCGGCGGCAATTATTTGCCATGTGGGTTCGAATCCCACCCTCTCCGCTTATGTTCAAAATATTTGAAAAAGAAAAAGAGCCAGAAAATATTAAGGAAATTCTTGCTTCTTTTCAAAATCTTAAAAAAGACTTCCAAAAAGTTTCCTCAGAGTTAGAAGAATTGAAAAGAAAAAATCAATTCTCTCTTCAGAAAGTTGAAATAATAAGGTTCAACCCTTATAAAGATATAGGAGGAGATCAAAGTTTTTCTATTGCACTTCTTAATGAAAAAGATGATGGCTTTATTATTACCAGTCTTTATGGAAGAGAAGGAAATAGAATTTACGCAAAACCAGTAAGAAATGGCTCTTCCGAGCATTCTTTGTCAAAAGAAGAAGAAACTGTTTTGGAAAAAGCAAAAAAGTCCAAATAAAATTTTTTAAAAAATGAATTTTAAATAGAATTCTTTTTTATTTATGTCAGAAAAGAAAGAAGAAAATTTAATAATCCGTCCTCCCGTTGTTACAGTTTTAGGTCATATTGATCACGGAAAATCAAGCTTACTTTGTGCTATAAAAGATTTCAAGATAACAGAAAGGGAATCAGGAGGCATTACTCAGCATATCGGCGCCTATGAAATTGAACACCAAAACAAAAAGATAACCTTCATTGATACTCCAGGACATGAAGCTTTTTCTGCTATGAGATCAAGAGGAGCAAAAGTGGCTGACATTGCAATTCTTGTAATTGCTGCTGAAGAAGGGGTAAAACCCCAAACAAAAGAAGTAATAGAGCGAGTGAAAGAATATTCTATTCCTGTAATAGTCGCTATAAATAAAATAGATAAGCCAACTGCAGACCCGGCCAAAGTAAAACTAGAATTAGCTAGAAACGATTTACTGTTAGAGTCAGAAGGAGGAAAGATTCCAAGCGTAGATATCTCTGCTAAAACAGGAGAAGGAATAAAAGATTTGCTTGACCTAATCGCTCTAATAGCAGAGATGGAAGAGTTAAAAGCTGATTTATCTGCTTCCCCCGAAGGAGTAATAATTGAATCTTATTTAGACAGTAAAAGAGGACCAACTACTACCCTCCTATTAAAGAGCGGCGTCTTGAAAATTGGTAACATCGTTGGAACTTCTTCAACTTGCGGAAAAATTAAAATATTAGAAAATTTCCAAGGAGAACCAATAGAGAAAGTAACTCCTTCTATGCCAGCAATAGCATTGGGTTTTAATGAAATTCCTAAAGTTGGAGAGAAATTTAAAACTTTTTCTGACATGGAAAAAGCTACAGAAAGCAAGAATGAAAAAGAGGAAGAAAACGGTCAATTAAACAAAGATGGGAATAAAAAATACTTAAATATAGTTTTGAGAGCTGATGTTACTGGATCTCTTGAAGTATTGGAACAAGTATTAAATAATCTTCCCCAAGAACGAGGAGAATTAAGAATTATAAAAAAAGGAATAGGAGAAATTACAGAAAATGATATTAGAATGGCTGAGTCAGCCGACGCAATAATACTAGGGTTTAAAGTAAAGACTAACTCTCAAATGACTAAAATGGGAGAATCAAGAAATGTAAAGATTAAAACTTTTGATGTTATTTACAATTTGATTGAAGAAATTGAAAAAATAATGGAAAAAAAGTTTAAACCAGAAAAGGAGTTAAAAGAAACAGGAAGAATTAAAGTTGTGGAAATTTTTAGAACAGAAAAGAAAAGACAAATTGTAGGAGGAAAAGTAATCAAAGGAAATGTTCTCCAAGGAGCAAGAATAGAGATCCTTAGTCAAGATGAAGAAAAAATAGGAAGCGGAAGAATAGTTACTCTTCAAAAAGAACAAAAAAGAGTAGATAAGGCTGATAAAGGAGATGAGTGTGGCATTCTTTTTGAAGGAGGAACAAAAATTGAAGAAGGAAACATTTTATCAGTTCAGGTATATGAATGAGGTACGTCTTTCAAAAATAAACAAACTTATTAAAAGAGAGCTAGGAAAGATAATATTTAAAGAATTAGAATTGCCAAGGGACATCTTGGCAACGATTACAAGAGTTGAATCTTCTAACAATCTATCCTCGGCTAGAATATATATCAGCGTCCTCCCTGAAGAAAAATATCAAGAGATAGAAAAAGAACTTAATAAGAGAATATATCAAATCCAGAAAAGACTAAATAAAAAGATAGAATTAAGAATAGTACCTAGAATAAAGTTTGTAAAAGAAGAAAAAACCAAAGAAGCAGATAAAATAGAAAAAATACTTGAAGAAATTGATAAAAACTGATAAAAGAATAAGTACAAAAGGCCACGTAGCCAAGTAGCAAGGCAGCGGTCTGCAAAACCGTTATACGTGGGTGCAACTCCCACCGTGGCCTCAAATAGAGCCGGGGTGGTGGAATGGCAGACACGAGAGACTTAAAATCTCTTGAGGTTATCCTCGTGCGGGTTCGACTCCCGCCCCCGGCACCAAAAACCCCAGGTTAATACCTGGGGTTTTATTAATCAATTTCTTATTAAACCTTTAACTTTCAAGAACCTCAATATAGGTTCTCTTACTTCCGAAATCTAAAGCTTCTTCTTTTTCTGGAAACCAAACATCAACGTGATAATATCCTTTTCTCCAATGCATCCTGTCTTCTACGACAAATACTTTATCTCCGTATAATTCAGGAATTCTAATTTTTGTTCCAAATGGGAAAAGATTATTAGCAACTATCCCATCTTCTACAAACTTACCACTAGCGGTAATAAATGGGGTTGAATCTGTTTCCGCAGGGCAAGAAGAATACCCTGTCATTACAACGTTTATTCTCTTTTCTACCACTTCGGTATTAGGATCACTAATAGAAATCAATGTATTTCCTTGAATAGTAACTAGATTAATATCTTCTATCTTTCTTATTACTATTTCGGGTTCTCCGTAGAAATAAGCCTTTATTGGATCTATATTAAGAAAGAATAAAGACATTATTGCTATTAATAAACCGAAAATACCGGAAATGGCTAAAATTCTGTGTTTTTTAGACATTGGGACATATTACCCAATTAAAAACGTTTGTCAAGGGGTTTTTAGAGTTTTTCAAATAAACGTATTTAATACCGTAAAAAGGCAAAAACCACTAGAAAAACTAGTAGCTTTTTATGAGCGGGTGAGCGGATTCGAACCGCCGACCTCAACATTGGCAATGTTGCGTTCTAGCCAACTGAACTACACCCGCAAAATGGTGCCGCGGATCAGATTTGCACTGATGACCCCAGCTTTTTCAGAGCTGTGCTCTACTACCTGAGCTACCGCGGCTAATAATTAAAAGTTAACTGGAATTATAGTATCAAATAATTAGCGGTTTGGCAAGAAAAAAAAGAGGTGTGTTTACACCTCATATAAGTAACGTAATTAAAATGTTTGCTCCAAATATTAATGCTCCAGTGACCATTAAAAATACTCCCGAAAGAAAGCTCCTTGCTATTGTTTTAAAAAACTTATCATTCTGTATTACTAGATAAAAGAGATAATTTCCTGATCCCGACCCATCTTGGCCAGCAAGCATCAATATAGTGTAGTTTATAGCTATCGTCATAAGGAACACCAACATTCCAATTACAAAAATGTACATTCCTACAGTCGCTCCTATATTCAACTCAATCACTATTTTTATCTTAATCTAAAACAAGAATTTATCAAGTAAAAAATACCTATATAAATAGGTACTTAAAAAGTTGGAATTTATTATAATATTCTAAAGGAAATTTTTAAAGTTACTCTTCTTCCTCTTTATCAAACAAAAATTTTTTAGGATTTAGATAAAACTGCATTACGGTTAGATAATGACCAAGATTATCGTTTATATTATAAAAAAGATTATATTCTAAAGATTTTAATTTCTCTAATAATTTTTCTCCACAATAACAAGGAACCACCTCGTCTGCTTTACTAAGAAAAATTGAAACTTTTCTGGATTTCAACTTATCAATATTATTTTCCGGAGCTAAGGTATGCCAACGATCTTTTAATTCTTTTAAAGATATTTTTTTATTTTCATATTCCTGCCTGATCTTTTGCGTACTTATCCCCCGCCATAATAGCTCTGCTAGACAATGACCAGGAAGTATCAGAACAATCTCGTCGATAGATTCATTATTATTGGCACACATACAAGCATTAACACAACCTAAACTCATTCCAATTATTTTAATCTTTTGAAACCCGTATCTTTTTTTTAATTTTTCTGATTCTTTAACTACAGAATCGTGAATAAAATTAAAATAATCTAAGGTAAATTTCCAATTCGTAGATAGAATTGCCTTTGGAAATTCATATTCTAGAAACGAATAACCCTTTTTCTTTAAAAAACGCCTAACGAAAAAGTTATAAAAAATACGTCCTCCCCAAGGAGGAAGCAAAATATATAATTCTTTTGAATCTTTCTTATAATTAAACCTCTTTTTTATAATCTTTTCTAATGGAATCTTATCACCAAATACTTCTCTTCCGTTTATCGGAATTTTAAAAATTTTATCTAAGTCCATGGATAATAACGTTTTCAGAATTATTTGTTAAGATTTTCGTAATCTGAAAGTAAATTAAATATACTTAAAAAGTGGACCCGGAGGGACTCGAACCCTCGGCCTCCTGAATGCCGATCAGACGCTCTAGCCAACTGAGCTACGGGCCCATATAAAGAACAGTATCAGTTTTTAAAATATAAATCAATGTGCCCTCGGGAGGAATTGAACTTCCATTTCCTCTTTAGGAGAGAGGCGTTTTATCCGTTAAACTACGAGGGCTTTACCGAAAATAGTATAACAGAATTTATTCTGGTTTTCAATTAGCTTGTATGTTAAAATTATTGAATGACCGAGAAAAATCAAATAGTAAAAATCGTAAAAAAGGCTATCCCTGCAGTGGTTAGTATTACGGTTTCTAAATATTTACCTACTTATGAAAATCCTTTTAAAGATGACCCTTTTGGATTCGATGAATTCTTCTCTTCTCCAAAAAAGAAACAAAAAGTAAGGATTTCTGGAGGATCTGGTTTTATCGTAGACAAGTCAGGAATAATAATAACAAACAGACATGTAGTAATTGATCCAAAAGCTGAGTACGTAGTAGTAATTAACGAAGAAGAAAAAGCAAAAGCAAAAGTTCTTGCTAGAGACCCAATAAATGATATTGCAATAGTAAAAATAGAAAGAAAAGAAGATCTACCAGTTTTAAAACTAGGTAATTCTGATAAGTTAGATTTAGGAGAAACGGCTGTTGCTATTGGAAACACGCTAGGAACTTTTCAGAACACAATCTCTCTAGGAGTAGTTTCTGGTTTAAGCAGAAAAATAAAAGCGGTAGACGTAATAGAAAAGAAAACTCAAAATCTAAGAGGATTAATCCAAACAGATGCAGCTATAAACCCAGGTAATTCAGGAGGACCCTTGGTAAATATTAAAGGAAAGGTAATAGGGGTCAATGCTGCTATGGTTTTTGGAGCAGAGAATGTAGGGTTTGCTATTCCAATTAACGCCGCCAGAAAAGGATTAGAAGATCTTAAAAAATATGGAAAGATAAGACAACCCTTCTTAGGTATAAGATACGTTCCTGTCTATAAAGAAATTAAAGAAAAATACAATCTTCCTGCAGACCATGGAATATTAGTGGTCAGAGAGCAAGTTCCTGAAGGGAAAGCGATTATTCCTGGAAGTCCAGCCGAAAAAGCAGGCATTAAAGAAGCAGATATAATACTCAAAATTAAGAATAAAGAAATAAACAAAAAAGAATCATTTGAAGATCTTTTGAATGATTGCCACGTAGGAGAAGAAATAAGTTTAAAAATACTAAGAGGAAAGAAAGAGATAAAAACAAAAGCAGTTTTAGTAGATAAGAAATAAAAATTAGGTTAATGACAAAAAAATAGGCCCCTCGCCTATTTTTATTTTGCCGTTTTTCAAATTATCAATTGAACAAAGAAATATTATAAGCTCATGTATTGCATGTAAGCAACATAACCCACTACTGCAACACAAGCGATAATTACCGTAAAAGCTATTGAGTTGGGAACTTTTCTTTTAAACATTTTAAGAAAATTAATTATTTTATTTATTATAGCATAAAAAATAAACAATAACACTATAACAACATTAGAAATCTTATTTAACTTTTCAATGAAAAATTTTTTTTCTTTTTTTTATTTATCTTGGTATAATAAGAAGAAGACAAAATGAAAACTAATCGTTAAATTTATCCTTTTTAAAAAATAATCAAAATAATATGGATAATTATCCTGAATTTAAAAATAAAAAATACCTATTAATTATTATCATATTAACTATCCTTCTGTTATCAATGTTCTCTTATTATGTCTCAAGAGAATATTTTAATAAAGAAAGAAAAGATGATAATCCTGAAGAATTTGTTCCAGCTGAGGGAGATATAGAAAATTTTTACCTGTATCTAGAATTACCCTCTATTAGCGGAAAGTTTTTAAATTTTGAAGAAGAAAAAGCAGAAATAAGCATTATCTATTTCAACGAAGAAACAAACAAGATTTCCACCAAAATTTTCAAGGTAGATCAAGAAACTCTTTTCTCAAAATTAATTTCAGAATCTGACTCCCCTAACCTTTTTCCAGAAAAAGAAATTTTAATCGTTGACCAAGAAACTAAAACTAATATTTTCTACAATTCTTCGGAAGAAGAAAAAGAAAAACCATTAGCTAAATTAATTCAAATAGAAGTTTCATTTTAATTATTATGCAAACATTAAATAAAAAAAAATTAATAATTTTTTTAAATATTCTATTGTTTGGACTAGTACTTTCTTTAATTCCAAACGAATCTCTCGCCATTAACTTTACCGCAGGATGGTACGAAGACCATGGTGGAGTTCAAGACAACTATTGTGAATCAGGATATTGGAGAGCCACCGGTGAAATAAAAGATTATTCAGGGAATAGTCTTGTAGCAGATAAAATTGATATCCGAGCTATTTGGTATGAAGATAACGGAGACACAGGAACCATCCTCTATGATGAAACACAATACCCTTCTACTTCTAATTTTGAAACAAATTGTATAGACACAAAAGGAAGTAACGGTGTTATGGTTCTAGAAATTATAGCAACTAAAAGTGGCTTCCATACTATAAAATCAAGAAACAACGTAAGAATAGGTGGATCAGCTCTTAGCAGAAGCACGTGGAGCAAAACACTTCACTTAGCTCCACTTAGCACTCCAGAAGCAAATATATCTTATCTTTTCCCTAATCATAACCAAGACATTAACGATGATCCAATTAATGACCAAATGAAATTATACGTTAATAAATCACCAAGGCCCGAAGATATAAATGAAATAGAAGTAGAGATTCAACACATACCAACTGGTACAAAGTTTAAAGAAAATATTAGTATTCCTGGAGGAATTGACGAAGGACAAGTTTCTTTCGCAAGACCAGATTTTATTTCAGAACTTGGAGAAAATCAAGCTCAAGGAAAATATACCTGGAAGGTTAAATCAATGACAGGAAATGGTTATATCTTTTACAACGAGAACGAAAGTAGTGATTTTTACTTTGATTCTGTAGATCCAGGATTCGATTATATTAATGTATACAGAAGACTTTCGGGATTAAAACAAGCCCCTTCTTTATACGCAAACGCAATAGATGATATTCCCTACAGCGGAATATGTAAAATTGAAATATATTTCAAAGGATACGGAGAAAGCGACTACTCATTAGTAAAAACTTGTAATCATTCAGGAGGCCACGAAGAATATTGCTCTTGGACTGGCACTTATAAAGAATACACTTCTCCAGAGACACACTACGGATATTTTGTCGCATACGACTGCGCAGGAAACGTAAAACAAACATCTCCCTCTAGTTATACTATTAATCCAATAGATCCTAATGAATTAAATATAAGAAGCAAGGTTGGCAGTAGTTATGTTACAGGAGTTCCTTTTGACGTAACCGATGTAAGTCCTGACAACGGAAACACTCCTGACATAGGAAACTACTCTACTAATAAAGAATTTATTGGTTATCAATCCTACCACATTGATTTAAAAGCTCCTGATAGCCATAATGGAAAACCCTTTTCTTTTTGGTCTCCAAATTCATCTTATTGCGAAACTAATTCAAAAACCCTTCATGAATATGTTCCCTTTGGATACAGTATTCATTGGTTTCGGTACATGAATTTTGGAGCTACGCGCTTACGCATTCGTGGACGTAGCCTAAAAAACCAAGGAAATGTTTCTGATGACCTAGACAACCAATTAGAAAATATGGAAACAAAAATAGAACAAATAGGAGGAACTCCTGAATTATTCGGGTCAAGTGGATACAGGTACTTTGAAGAATATGATTATTTCACTAAAAATATCTATGATCCAGAATCAATGAATAATCTCACCTTAAGGTTCCATGATTCAGATGATGGTGTTTTATTATTTAGCTCTCTATACGACGAAGGAGTCAGTTTTAATAAAATATCTGATAGAGATTATCAGGGAACTTTTATTAATAAGTGCGGAGAATTAACCCCCAGGTATTCAATTAAAAGAACCGTTGAAGTTCAAGTTTGGATGGGCTCCGTTCCTTTATCAGGAGTGAATATCACCGGCTCAGGAAACATGGAAAGCGGAACAACCTCAGGAGGCGGATATTATAATTTTTACAGTACTGATGATCCCGAAGATTTTACTGGAAGTCTCACAGCCCCAGAGACCATCACGGACATTGGAGGAAACGAAAAAGAGTTTGGTTATTGGTCGGGATGTGATTCTGTTTCTTCCGACGGACTAACCTGTTATATACAACATAGTTGGTCAAATCCAGGTTTATGGTATAACAATTTATCAATCACAGTTAAAGCTAATTATACAGAATCAGGAGGGCCTCCAAATGTTGATTGCGGAATTGTTGGAGACAACACATGTGTTCCAGGAAATCCTCCTTGGTATTGTAAGGGCGGTACTCTTATTCCTTGTTGTAGCGATGGCGTTTCTATTTTCTGTGGTTGTCCTCCCGGAGAAACTTGCGTAGATTACGGGAACGGTAATTGTGGTATGTGCTGGAAACACTATGATCTTCTTGTTAATTCTAATCCTATTAATCATGTATATATCCACTCAACTGATTCAACTTATAGAGGATGGACAAATTACTCAGTAACAGATATTGTTTCTCCTCCTTTTGGTCCTCCTGTTATAGAGCTTACTGCTATGAACAATTGGGGTACTTATGCTTTTGATAAATGGGAGGGCTGTGATACAACAACAGATGTTTTGTGTAAGGTGACAATGAACGAAGAAAAAAACGTAACTGCTAATTATATTCCTACTTATTTCCTTTTTGTAGCATCTGATCCTATTAATAATATTCCTATCTCCGGAGTAGACCCAGAAAATACTTCTACAGATTATGGAGGAAATACTAATTATATAAAAACAAAGATTAAGTCTCCTCCAGGAGACCCCCCTGTTATTGAACTAACTGCTCCAACAAGTTCGGGTAATTATAATTTCGATAGGTGGGAGGGCTGTGATACGACAACAGATGTTTTGTGTAAGGTGACAATAGATAGCAATAGAATTACAAGAGCTTACTACGTTCCTGTACAGCCTGATGCCCCTGACGATCTTTCTGAAGACTGGATTGATTGTTCTTTCAAAGGATTGTCTGTACCTGTTTTTAATTGGAACTATTATCACCCAGGAGGGATTCCTCAATCATCTGCTGAAATAATTATTTACGGAGAGAACGATGATCTTTCTTATTCCTGTTCTGGTTCTTGTACTAGCTATACTCCAACTGACAATGATTGGATAAGAAATAATTTGCTCTTTGGGCAAAATACCTATCATTGGAAAGTAAGAGTTCAAGACATAAATGGCCACTGGTCTGATTGGTCATCGGATAGTTATTTCACAACAAGGAACCATGCTCACCCTTGGATTAGCTTCAACTGGGAGCCAGAAAGACCAGTGGTTGATCAAGTTACTCAGTTTTGTTCAATTGAACAAATAGATACTTGCGAAGACGAACCTTCTAGTCGGGGGTGGAGTGAATGTTTTGGTAATAGTTGCGTTTGGAAGTGGAAATTTCCGATTCCTTATTCTTGTGCCTCCTCAAGCGGTTGCGAGTTCAACGAAAATCCTTTAATTAAATTCCCTCTCCCTAAAGATGGTGAAGAAATTGATCTAAATATCTGTGATCCTTCACTTTCAGACAGTGAGACTGGTAAGTGTTGTTCTTATACAAAAGATATTAATGTTGCCTTGCCTTTGCCTGAATGGGAAGAAATTGAACCAAACTAATTTAAACAAGCCAGACAATATGCTTTGGAATAAAAGAAAAAAAACAAAAAAAGATAAAGGATTTACCCTGCTAGAATTATTAGTGGTGCTTTCAATTATTGGTTTGGTTGCAGCTCTCTTTTTTGTAAGCTACAGAGGAATTGAGAAGGAAATTTCTCTTAATCATTCAGCTCATAAACTAGCTCAAGACATAAGAAGGGTCCAAAGCATGGCTATGGCAGCCGAAGAAGTTAATGGCGACGTTCCAGAAGAATACAAGTTATATATCAACTTACATGGGTCCGGCCCTTCTAACAAATACACTCTATATGCCGATTTTGGAAATTACAAAGAAGATATAGAGTCTGTAAAGCTTGAAGGGATTACCTACTTCGACGAAATCAAATTTTTCGCGGGGCCTCCAGTTTATGAACTAGAACTATCTTTCTCTCCTCCTGACCCAATAATAAAAATTGCTAGACTTAATGGTCACGCTCCTCCTATGTACAGAAATGAAGTTGAAATTATTTTAAAGTATGACAATGATAGCCCTCAAAAGAAAATCATCTTTAACAAATCAGGTTTAATTGAGGTTCAATAAAAAAATGAATCAGAAAATAAGAACAAATCTAAAAAAACAGAAAGGAATTACTCTTTTAGAGTCTGTTTTTAGCTTATTCATCGTGACAATGACTGTCTTTGCTAGTTTTTCTTTACTACAGCAAACTATAGCGGGGACTTCTTTAAACGAATTAAAACTAACCGCTTACTATCTTTCTCAAGCAGAAATTGAAGATATTAAAAATATCAGAGATAATAATTTACTCAACGGAAGAGAATGGGACCAAGGAATAGGAGATATAACACCGTCAGAACCTATTGTTGGTTTTAATAAATTCGAAAGAGAAATCGAAGTGACAGAATTGAATGATGGCAGCGAAGATTTTTTAGAAATAAAAGTAATTATAAGCTGGGAAAGAAAGGGGAAAAATTATCAAGTAGAGAATGTTAATCACTTATATGACTGGTATAACTAAAAATGAATAAAAGGAAAAACAAAGACAATTTAAAGGGATTCACTTTGATAGAAGTACTAGTAGCGATTTCCATATTTGTTATATTACTTACTATTTTTGGTAATTTCTTCCATAAGGCCCTAGACATACAAAGAACATCCCTCACCTCTTACGAGGTACTTAATACTGCTTCGTACAACTTAGAATATATGAGTCGTGCTATAAGAATGGCAAAAAAAGATCGAAATGGTGTTTGTATCTCTAAAAATAATAACTATGAGTTTGTGCCGTATCCAGGTGCAGATGGGATAAGATTTATGAATGACGATGGAAACTGCCAAGAATTCTATATGATTAATGGTCGCCTATTCGAAGTTAAAGACGGAGATACTCTCCCTTTAACTCCAGTTCATTTAGAAATCAATTCTTTCACGGTTGGGAAAGATGGTTCTTGCTGGGATCAGAGTGAACTAAGCCAGCCAAAGGTGTCTTTAATTTTAGAAATAGAGGGAATAAAATTTAAAACTTTAATTTCTCAAAGAAACTTAAATGTTCGGTACTAATTTAAAAGAAAAAGGATCTTCTATTCTATATATGGTCTTTATTTCTACCATTCTTTTAGCTATTGCTTCTGGTATTAGCGCAATACTAATACATCAGATAAAAATAATGGGGGAAATGGGACACTCGGTAGTTGCTTTTTATGCAGCCGATTCAGGTATTGAAAAAATTCTAGTTGATTGGAACAATCCTCCACTTGGCGGAATATCAGGAGTACTACCTAATGGAGCAAGTTACGAAGTATCTGTTTTTCAATCAGGAAACGGAGGTTGTTCATCGGATAATTATTGTATAAGATCAGTAGGAGCTTACGGAAAAACAAAAAGAGCAATTGAAATCAGCTATTAATTTTTAAAATCAAAAAAGAAAGATAAGTGCATAACTTATCTTTTTTATTAATACAAAAACTGATTTTCTATATAAAATTAATATGGGGTAAAAGGAGCTTCTCTCCCCACTTCTTCCGTATATGGCTCAACTAGAAAAAATGGCTGTAGCTCTTGAACTTTTTCAAGTACTTCAAAGTTGATCTCTACATTTTCCGAAGGAATATTTATTTCTTCAAAAGAGGTTAAATCAAAAATCCTAAAAAATAGCTGCCAAAAAACAAAAGAAATAACTATTGAAACAAGGATAACAATTAATACGAAAATAGTTCTCTTTTTATCTTTTTTAACAAAAGATATTGCCATAATAATTAAAGATTATTTTTGCTATAAGAATAAATTTTCATCATCAAGCTAAAGTTAAAAAAAGGTTCGTCTTCTTCAGAAGAAAAAGAGATGTTCTCTATTCTTATTAACCTTGCAGATTTTTCTAAAGAAGAAAGAAAATCTTTTAAAGAGGAATAAGATCCAGTCAAATCAATGCTAATGTTCGTTTCTTGAAAATATGAAGATTCTTCAACGGGAGAAGTTTTACTTATCCCTATTTCGCTTAAAATTAGACCTGACTCAGAAGAAATTTCCTGGATGTGGTCGAATAAAGAAGGAAGATAAGGTTTATCAGGAAGCGCGTAGTCAATTACTACAACTTCTTCTATGTGCTTGTCCAGTTTTGACTTTACTTCACTAAGATTTCTTAAATAATTTTCTTTTCCTTGAATTTCAAGCCTTTTTTTCTTAACTTCTTTCTGAATATTTATTAATTCCTGAACATTCGGCCAAAAAATAAGAATAAAGATAGCAATCGAAACCATAAAAAGAAAAATGGCGACTAATACCGATGGTTTGCCTAAATCATTTTTTTTGTATCCATTCATCTTAAAAATTATTTATTTAGAGATAAAGAATTCTCCTTTGAAATGAATTATTAATTTGAAAAAAATTTCTCCTTCTTCGTTTATAGAAAAATTATCAATAGAGACTTTAGTAATTGATGGTTCAGCTTCCAGGATATAAATTTGTTGCTCTAGTGTCTCAAAACTTTTCGTCTCTCCAGAAACTTCCAAATCTCCCTTGTCAGAACTTAGATCAAAATTAGAAAACCAAGTCTGAGGATGAGTTGATTCCTGAATAACCCCAAAGACCTTAGAAGGAAGTAGATGATTATTAAACAATGAAGAAAATTCATCAATTTTTCTTTTGCGAGAAAGAACTTCGCTTTCAAGATCTTTCTTCTCGGTAGTCATCATTTCTGTTAGTTCTTTTTCGAGTTCAATTTTTTCTGTTCCTGCTTTCTTTAAAAAGATGTTTAAAATAAAAAGACCAATAACAGAGAATATTAAAACAAAAATAGAAATATTAAAAATAATATTCGATTTTTTCGCTTGATTAAATCTATCTTTTTCTTTTGATTCTACCTTCATTATCTTTCTATTAAAAATTTATAATCATTCTTGTCTTAATTGATTATAACATATTTTATTATACCAAAAAGAAAAATATTTTTCCAGCAATCAAATAATATTATTACCACGTTACACCAAAAAATCGCCTGTTAGGCGATTTAAACCTTGGGTGAGCGACGAGATTCGAACTCGCAGCCTTCGGGACCACAACCCGATGCTCTAACCAGTTGAGCTACGCCCACCATCTTAAAGTGCCCTCGGCAGGACTCGAACCTGCAACCTTGACCTTAGAAGGGTCCTGCTCTATCCAGTTAAGCTACGAGGGCTTAACAACTATATACTTTATCTAAATTAGATTAGTTAGTCAACTCTTCTTTTAAAGCGTCTAGCAAAATCTGATTTTGATATTTCAATCCGCTATATTCACTTCTTGATCCCAGTCCTTTTTCTTCCCAAATAATTGCCCTCTCGCTTATTAAAGGTAATTTCTCTCCTTTTAAATAATAAAAAGTAAAAAGGCTTTTTGCAGCTAGTAACCTATCTGTTTCTTCGGGATTTTCATCTCCGTTATTTTCATCAGTTGAAGTAGAATTTTCCTCAGTTGAGGTAGATTCCTCATCGGTTGAAGTAGAAACAATCCCGATTCCAAAAAAAGGATTATAATATTCTTTTTCCTCCGCTTGAGAAAATTCCTTTTCTCTTTCTTCCCATTGAGCTAAAACCTCTTCATACACTTTCTGATTAAAATTAACTTGCTTATTAATAGCACCCTCATCTTTATCGGGAATTAAAATAACACATTTATAATAAACTCCTCCTCCAACCAGAAAAGCAATAATTAATATTAACCAAAAAGAAACAAAAGGATGAAGTGCTACTCCTTTAAAGAAACTTTTGATTCTTTTTTTAAATCCTTTTATTCCTAATTTCATTTTGCAAATACTTTTAATGACATTTTTGAAGAAATATCGTTAGGAGAAAAATCTACTACACTTTCTTCGCTTTCTTCTCCCATTCTATTAATAGTCAAACCATCAACTTCTACTAAATAAGTAGCGTTTTCTACTTTTTCCAGAAAAACCATAAAATCCGAGAAAGACCCTAGAACTTCCATCTGAAAAACAGCATAAAGCTGGCCTTCTTCTTTCTCTTGTTTTTTATTAACAGAAGATATTTCTATAAAGACATTTGAATCAATAGCAGTTCTCTCTAGAAAATCAATAAAATCAATAGGGACATCAGAGTCTACAAACATTTGTTCAATATTTTCTAAATCAGGGCTGATCTTGGTATAAGTCTCTTGAAATTTTTTAAGTTTCTCTCTTTCTTGACAAAGAGTTTTCTGAGCTTCTTTACTTTCCCTTAACTCTTTAGCATCTTCTTCTATCATTTGAAAAACAGGGATAACAATCAAGAAAACTAAAGCAAGAAATCCTGCTATTAATCCTGTTATAGAAATATAGAATTTTTTATTTGGACTTATCTTCATCTAATTTTGTTTTAAAGCTCAAATTAAAACTTATATCCTCCGCCTGTATCCAAACAGAAGGAGGAAAGAATAATTCTTTAAATTCATTTCTTACTTCCAATTCTTTCTTGAATTCAAAAAGAGATTCTCTATTATCAGCAAAACCAGAAACAGTTACCTGTCCACCTTTGGGCTGGTAAGAAAAAATTGTTAAGTAAACTCCTTCTGGAATGGTCGCCGAAACTTTTTCCATAATATCAGTCAGTTTGAATTGTTCTTCGTAAAAAGAATTAATCTTAACAAAGGACCTATTCGCCTCTCGTATCTCTTCTACTAGATCCCCTTCTTTAGGCAACCCCATTTCTTCTCTTTCTTGTTCTAGTATTATTTTTTCCGCTGACACCTGGCCAGAGAGATAGAATCTTATTGAGATAAGAATCATAATCAAACAAGCAAGAAAAACAAAAGCAAGAAGACCAATAATTAAGATTATCTTTCTTTTTTCTTCTGTCGCTAAAAACCTTTTTTCTTTGGGAGGTAAAAGATTAATCATGATTTTTCTCTTATTCCTCTTAAAGCTAACCCAATAGCGGTAGCATATTTTATTGAGTCGCTAGGAGAAAGAGGTTGTTTCTCGTTTGAATCTTTAAGAACGTTAACCCATGGATTGCCCATTTCTACTGGAATGTTCAATTTATCTCTTAAATAATCAGTTAACCCGGCAAGATTAGCTCCTCCTCCACAGATAATAATCTTCTCAATTTCTGATTGGTCAGAAGGTAAAACTCCTTTTCTACCATGGCCATGCGTTCTATAGAAACTTATATGCTTACTAACTTCATCTACTAAAATTTGAAGATGAGGAGATAAAGCTTCAAAAATTTCTTTGGCTTTCTTGGTATTGTTAGAAAGACCATATTTATCCTTAAGCTTTTCAGAATTCTTGAGAGTGATTGATAATTTTTCTGATATTGCCTTAGTTAACTCTTCCCCTGAAACATGAATAGAACTAGTAAACCTTAAAGAGTAACCAGAGAAGATAATAAAGCTAGTTCGATTCGCTCCGATATCAATTAAAAGTAAGTCTTGGGGAACAACTTCATTCTTTACAAGAGATCTCGCAATAGCTAAAGATTCTACTTCCATTATTCTTGGCTGAAGCCCTGCTCTTTTTAAACAAGAAAGATAAGGATTAATTACAACTCTAGGGCAAGCTACAATAAGAACTTCATAATGATCTAAATGTTCATGAGCCGGTTTGAGGAGATGGGAATCAAGGTAAACATCTTCTATTGACATTGGAATATAATTCTCTGCTTCATACTTCACAGCACTTTTCAAATCCTCTTTTTTAATCTTTGGCATTTTAATTACTTCAAGAAAACTCTTTTCTTCTGGAAGAGAACAAGCTACATTTTTAATCTTAATTTTTTCTCCTTTAACACTCGCAACAGCTTTTTTAATTGACTCCACTAAAGAATCTTCATTTTTAATAACTCCATTCTCTAAAATACCTGGGGTTACTTTTTCGTTTCCTAAAGAAGCAAGAGAAAAATAATTTCTCTTCTTTTTAAGCTTCACGACCTTAATAGAAGTATCAGAAATATCAATCCCGAAAGATTCAGGTTTTATATCTAAAAATCTAGGCATTTATTTTTAATTCAAAATATGTAAACTTATTATATCAATTATTCTACTTCCTCCCAACTTATAACTTCAAAATCAGAAGAAGCATAAGGAATAAAAGGAGGAGGCTCATATATTAATTCAGAATCAAAGTAATTTTCTCTTTCTCGATAACCAGAAACTGCTACTCCCCCCGAAGTCCATTGAGTACCAACCCTTCCGTTACTAACTATTGATCCATAAATTTCTAATTTATCCTTAAGGTTCCAATCATAATGGTTTCTGCCAAAACGTCCTTTTTGAGCTATGAAGATTCCTCTAATCTCCATTTGATTAGGAGAATCAGGAGAAATCAAAACGCTTCTTTCCGATATAACTCCTAGTCCATCTGAACCATCTAAAGAAGTATAGTTTATATCTCCGGGTAAAATAACATCTGTTTCTTCTCCAGGAGTTATAAGATTAGCAGAAGCAATGGTTACCTTTCCTTTAACTTCTCCTTCTAACCAAAGATTATCTTCTATAAAGATTAACGGGCAAATTGAATCAATAGCATGACTGCTATGATAATATTCATTGTCGATAGAGAAATAATCAACATGCCATCCTTCTTCATCATTATATCCCCATTCAGGATTAAGATCAGTGATAATCCAAACTTCAAAGGTTCCGTCATTAACAAATTTAATATGGTAACCTTCTCCATCTGAATCGATATCAGAAACTGGAGGCCAATAATCCTCTTGAGGACCACCCTGGGTCTTACTTTTAATGTCGGCTAGATCTACCGTGATTCCATCGAAGTCAAAAGGAGTAACAGGATAATCAAACAAATCAGCGTCTGCGTTCCCGGTAGTAGTAAAAACTCCAGGACAAATACAATCACCTCCTTCCGTTCTGCAACCATCGCTTGTTGGACAAGAACTACAACCAAAAGAATCAGTGCAAACCCACTCCCCTTGAGCACTGCTAACAAGTGATTGGTTCTCTCCATCCATCCTAATCCCTCCATTCGAATGATAAACTCCTCTTAACTCTCTATCATCCCCAGCCCAGACATTATCATTAATAAGGTAAGCATATTTTGCTACAGAAACTCTTCCATAGAAAACTCCTACTTCTCTTTTAATGTCAGGGAAATCATAAGTCCAGCCAGTAGAAACAATATCTCTTTTCACTGCTTCTTCACAGCTAAAAGTGGAAGTGGCCTGAACAGAAAACTTCCCTATTGGAGCTCCGAAAGCATCATAATATTCTTTTTCCCCTTCACAATTTTCCTCAATCTCGTTGTTTAAACACCACTTATAATAATCAAGTCCTGCTTCAGCAATATGAAGTGATTTATTCCAAGCTTCTCTTTGAGCAGTGTGTTTCATTTGAAGAAGAATAAAGCCTAGTAATCCAGCAATCAACAGAGAAAACATTGCTCCGAAAACTAAAGCATAAACTACCATCGATCCCTTTTTTGAAAAGAAATTAATCATTCTTCTTCTTTTAAGTTTCTTAATTGAACCGAGGATTCTAATTCAAAGTCAGAAGGAGCTCGGTTGGGATCAACATTAATTACTAAAAATACTTTCATTAACTTTGTGTCAATTAAACGAGAGGGATAAATTTCAATTCGATTTCCTTCTTTATCATAATATTTAAAAATAGGAGGAGAGTTTCTAACATAGGAGCTTAAAAGAGTTATTTCTTCTTGGTCTTCCGGGTATTGAGGGGGATCTCCTACTGGACTAATAACCCCTTTTTTAAAATTAGTTTCTCCTGAAGTTAAAGTCTCCGTCCAGGTCAGCTCGAACCGAACCTTCATAGCATGGTTGGGATTTTCCCAATCACAAAAATCATTCACTCTGAAATTAGAATCAACAAGAACTTGAAGACTTCCGTCAGAAGCTTGACTTGTAACATCAAAAACAGTGTTCCCTTCCCAGTCGCCGATACAATCATGGCACCCAGTTTTACAAAGTTGTTCTCCCATATCAATGCCGTCGATATAGATATCAGCATATTCTTGAGCCCAGCCAAAGTCCCCTTCAAGAGAGACTTCAAGTTCAGCGGAATTAAGAGCTCCGCTTAAGAAATCATCAAAAGAAACACTACAGGAACCTCCGTCAGAAAAAGTAACACACTCTTTTGTCTCACTCCCCGAATTTGCAGTTCCCAAAAAATATCTTACTCTTTCTGTGTCCCCATCTTCGTCAATATCTGAATAAAAGATAAATTCCTTATCTTGAGCTACCTCTATAGGATAAGAGCCGTCATCACCAGGTCGCGCTTCTCTTATCTCTTTAACCATAGTTTCTATTCCTTGTCTTGCTTCATTAATTGCTATTGATTGTTGCCAAGCATAACCATAAGTTCTGTAAGCAATAAAGATAAAAGAGATTACTGCTCCCATAACTAAAGCAAAAATAATTATTGTGACTAAAGACTCTACTAGAGTAAATCCTTTTTCTTTTTTAATTTTCCTTTTATCCATTTTATTCTATCTGTTCTAATGAAATATTTTGAGTCTCATCTCCTGAAATAGAAATAGACACCGAACTAGAAGAATAGTTTGTTGCTTCAATTTCTAATTCATAAGTCGCCGAATCCAAGGGAATAAAATAAGTCTGCCCGCTACTATCTGTCTGCTGAGTCACATCATATCCTAAACCACTATTATAAAGTCTTACATCGGCAGAGAAGACAGGATCAAGACTCTCAGAGTTTTTTACTGTAACTAACAGAGAATTTTCTGAGTCAAGATAAAGAGTAACATTTTGATTAACGTTATCAGGCAAAAGGTTGATTGGCTGAGGAGAAGGATCAATATCTATCAAATCTAGTCCAGTAGAAGGACTAATAGAAAAATTATATAAATCCCACTCCATCCCAGAAAGATCAAGGTGTCCAGAACTATCTGAAGTATGGTTCTCACTATATTTATAAACCGGGTTTTCATCAGAATCAGTACCGATTGTCTTGTTCCCCTGAAGAGAGAAAGTAACATTCCCAATAGAGGTGGTAGCGTCTGTCCTCCAAGAAACCTGCCAGCTATCAAGAACAGGAGTTATAGAAGAATCGTTTGTTGATAAAGCTCCTTTAATTTTAAGCTGAGGATAACTAGTAATATTTAAAGAAGATAATTCTAAAGGAGAACTATCGAATCCAGAATAATTACCAGACAAATCGCTCTCGGGAATGATATACCAATCCGTCCCGGAAGCATAATAGATATAATAAAGAATGTCTGTGTTTTGGGATTCTGAATCATTCCAAGAGAATTCGTCCCATTGGACCAAACTAGAAGGATTAATATTATTAGAAAATAATTCTCCTGATAAAGAATAAATCCCCGAAGAAGAAGCCAACTTAACCTCACTTTCCCCAATTAAAATATTAGAAGATTCAGATACTTTACTAGAATCATCGAAAGAATCAGAGAAACTATCAGACGCCCAAGGAGAAAGAGTGTCTATGGAAAAACTACTAGTTTCGTCAATTGAAAAACTGATTTCTGTTAAAGCTCCTTTTTTAACTATTGGATTAGCTTTGTCAGGAGAAGCTACCTCGCTAACACTATAGCTCCTTGCGGTACTACATCCTGATTTATCCACAACCACTTTGTAACCAGTTGAAGTTGCCAAAGAGAAGTAATGATCTCCGTCATTAGGAGTAGCACTTTTAATCACTTCGTCTGTACTTGGATCTCTTATCTCTATTGCGGGAAAAGGAACCATTAATCCATAAGCATCAAAAACAGAGACACGAAGAATTCCTCCTTCGTCTGAACATTCTTGAGCTAAGTTTTTTGGAGCAATGTTTGTCGTTAAAAAAACTTCTCCCCCAAAGGGGTCTGGCCAAGAAACATTAATTTCTACTTTTTTGTAATCATTAGGACAAGCATCTTCTGGCTCTGCAACTCCATCAGAAGAATCAACTACGTAATCTACATTAGCTGTTACTGTAAAATTAATCCCGTTCGAAATAGTAGTAGTTGAAGAATCTAAAGAACCTTCAGGAAAGCCGCCAACCGTTCCAACGTCTTCATAAGGAAGATTCCTTGCCATTTCTATCCAATGATTAGCAATAGCCGTAGCAGCAATTTTATTCCGTGATTGATTCACTGATTTTATCCCCAATCTAAAAGCACCGAAAACTCCTAAAAAAATAATCAAGACGAGAAAAACACCAATGAGAATATCTACTATTGTAAATCCTCTTTTTTGTTTTTTATTTTTTTTAATCATATCCCTCCTAACATGGAATACATTGGTTGAATCATAGATACAGCAAAAAATCCAACCGCTGCTCCAATTACGATCATAATAACTGGCTCAATTACAGAAGTTAGATTCTTGGTAAGGTTTTCTACTTCACTTTCAGAAAAATCAGCTAGCTTTTCTAATATTTCTGCTGTTTCTCCTGTTTCTTCTCCTACAGCGATCATTTCGGAAAAAGAAAAAGGATAGAGCGCTTCGTAAGGAGCAACTGCTTCTGAAAGTTTAGTTCCTTTTTTTACTCTCTTCGCTGCTTCAACCATCGCTTCTCTAAAAAAACAGTTATCTAAAGTCTTTGAAACAATCCTTAAAGATTTTACAATTGGAACACCAGAATTAATAAGAGAACTCAAAGTACGAGCAGTATAAGCAGTATTACTACCTCTTACAATAGAAGAAACGACTGGAATTTTTAAAGAAATCTTGTCAATAAATTTCCCTCCTCCTTTTGTCTTCATAGTAATCCGAGCAACAATAGCTAAAACAGCAACTAAGACAACAAACAAGTACCAGAAGTTAATCATAAAATCAGCGCCTTTAATAATCAGTTGAGTAGTAAAAGGAAGTTCTATCCCAAGGTCATCAAAAGTCTGAGAAAGACGAGGAACAACCATTACTAACATTAATATTCCAATTCCAAGCATCGCCACAATAATAACTGCGGGATAAATCAATGCTCCTTTAACTCTAGACTTTAAAATATATGTTTTCTCCATTTGATCATTTAAGTTCTTTAATACTTCTTGTAAATTACCTGTTTCTTCCCCTACTTTTATCATGTTGCAAAAAAGATCCGAAAAAACATCTGGCCTCTCTTCTAATGCCTCTGATAGTTTCTTTCCTTTTATTACTTCTTCTTTAATATCTAAAAGAACTTTCTTCATCTTTGTATTGTTAGTTTGAGAAGAAAGCATTCCTAAGGCCTTAGGCAAAGGAACTCCTGCTTTAATCATTAATCTAAAATTCCTAGTAAAAAATAACTTCTCTTTTAAAGGAACTCCTCCGATAGAAGAAAGGATATCTATTTTACTCTTTGGTTTTTCTTGACTAGCAGAAACTAAAATATATCCTTGTCTTCTAAGATTCTTAGCTAGATCTTTTTCGTCTTGAACCTCAATAGAACCAGTCTTTGATTCTCCTTCAAGAGAAGTAGCTGTATAAAAATATTTAGGCATTAGTTTCTAATTTGATTTAATCTTTGATTACTCTGAGAACTTCCTCGATTGAAGTTATCCCTTGAGCAGCTTTAATAAAACCATCCTCAATCATAGTTTTCATCCCTTCCTGTTGAGCTCTTTTTTGAATTATATCTGTATTCGCTTCTTGATTAATCAATTCTTTTATAGTTTCAGAAATATTCAAAACTTCAAATATTCCAATTCTTCCTGAATAACCCTCGCTTTCCTTCTCTCCTTTCTCAGGACGGTAAAAAATAATGTCTTCAAAACTATCGTTAGGCTTTGCTAATTCTTCTTGTTTAAGGATATTGAGAATATTCTCTACGTCAATTTGCTTACTCAATGCTTTCACTCCGGAGCTTGTGAAATTATATTTCTCTTTATCGTCACAAAGTTTCCTTACTAATCTTTGAGCTAAGACAACGTTTAAAGTAGAGGATATCAAAAATGGTTCGACCCCCATATCAAGCAACCTAGGAATAGTCCCAGCAGCATTAGTAGTGTGAATAGTAGAAAGAACCAAGTGTCCAGTTAGGGCAGCATTAGTAGCTAAACTAGCTGTTTCTTCGTCTCTTATCTCTCCCACCATAATTATGTCTGGATCTTGACGGACTAAAGACCTCAATCCCGAAGCAAAAGTTAAGCCAATTTTTTTGTTAACCTGAGTTTGGTTAATCCTTGGCATTCTATACTCTACTGGATCCTCAATTGTTGAAATGTTTACTTGAGGATCATTCAACATATCCATTATTGTATATAAAGTAGTAGTTTTACCAGATCCAGTAGGACCGGTTACTAGAATCATCCCTACCGGCTTCTTTAAAGAAACTTGTACTTTTTCCAAAGCCTGATCTCTAAGACCAAGCCCTTCCAAAGTGTGAGCTTTAGCACTTTCTGACAATAATCTCATCACTATCTTTTCTCCATTTATTATTGGGAGAACTGAAACACGAATAGAATATTTATAATCTTCTGTCTCAACTTTAAATCTTCCGTCCTGAGGAAGACGATGTTCATCTAATTTTAGATCAGACAAAACTTTAATTCTTGCTACTATTCCAGAAGCTGCTTTTTTAGGTAAAACCATAGCATCTCTTAATATTCCATCGATTCTGTAACGAACAATTAACTCTTTTTCTAAGGGTTCGATATGAATATCTGAAGCCCTTTGTAAGATAGCATGATGAATAAGAGTATCTACAATTCTAATAACGGGCAGCTCTTCGGCTACTTTTTTAAGTTCCTTATGATCTTCGGGAGCTTCCTCTTCCCTAACCGGAGAAATCACTCCGGCATCCTTCTTGATAATATCTCCGAATTCTGCCTCTAAGGTTTTTTGATATTGCTTTAAAGCATTTTTTATTCCTTCAGAAGTAGTCAGTCTCGGTAAAATTTTCAGCCCTGCTTTCTTTTTAATAAACTCTATTGTTTTCAGATCAGCGGGATCAAGCATCGCTACTTCTAAGTTATTTCCTTTTTTTCGGAAAGAAACAATATTATTTGAACGAGCCACAGGCTCGGGAATAATTTTCAAGACATTTGCAGGAATTTCTTCTTTTTCTAAGTCAACAAAAGGAATCCCCATGATATAGGCTTCTATTTTTATAAGATCGTCTTCAGAAATTAAACTCTCTGCAACCAAAAGATCTCCCACCTTCTGGTCGGTTTTCTTTGCCTTTTTGAGAACCTGATTAAACTTTTTTTTATCAATTAATTCAGAATCCAATAAAAAAGCTTTAAGTTGTTGAGGATCTACTCTCATAATTTAAAATCTTTTTAATCTAGGACTTAGTTCAATTTTCAGTCTTTTTGAGAGTTGATTCGATCTTATCTAAAACATCACTTAAACTATAATTCACTTTTACCAAGTAAGTAGTAGCTCCTAGTTCTAAAGCCTTGTTAATATCAGACATCGTTTCAAGGTTGGTTAAAATTATAACTGGAATACTTTTCGTTTCTTCGGTCTTTTTAAGCTCTGCTAAAACTTCAAAACCATTCATTTTAGGTAAAATTAAATCAAGAATAATCAAGTCCGGTTTCTCTTCCTTTGCAGTTCTGAAACCACTTTCTCCGTCTAAAGCAGATTTCATTTCATACCCTTCCGATCTTAATAACTTACCAAAAGTTTTTTGAAGAGTAGATTCATCTTCAATAAATAATATTTCTTTTGCCATAATTAATTAGATTTATCTTTTTAAATTTTAATCGGCAAGGTGAACCAGAAAGTGCTTCCTGCTCCTTCTTTAGAAATAAAACCCACCTTACCTTTGTGAGCTTTAATTATTGATTTAATAATATATAGTCCGAGTCCAGAACCTTGAGTTTGATGTTTTATTGCATTCCCAGAACGAAAGAATTTAGAAAAAATATACTTCTGATCTTCTTTGGGGATTCCCACTCCTGAATCTTTTACTTCAAAATATATCTCTTTTTCTTTCTTCTTCTCAATATTAACAAAAACATCCCCTTTATTATTACTATATTTAATTGCGTTGTTAATTAAATTTTCTACTACTTCTCTAATCTGGCTTTCGTCGGCATAAACCATTGGCAATTTTTCAGGAGAGTTCATTTTTAACTCTACATTAGTAGCCTTAGCATAGGCCTTAGATTCTTTAATCACCTTTTTTGTTAATTCTCCTAAGGAAAAATCTTTCTTGTTAAGAGGTAATTTCCCTTGTTCAATTTTAGATACGGTAACTATTTTGTTTATTAATTCTTCTAACCTTTCACTATTCTCTCTTAAAATATCAAGATACTCTCTTTGGTCTTCTTCAATCTTCCCAACTTTATTAGAAATTAAAAGATCTACTACCCATTTTAGATTAGCAAAAGGAGCTCTAATCTGATGACTCATTATTGTTAAAAATTCTAATTTCATCCTAGCTGCATCTGCTAACCTCTGCACGCTACTGGTGACAAAATAGGCAAGAATTAATAAGACCCAACTAGTAAGAAGAACTATCAAGGCAATCATTAAAGGGTCGTCAACGTATCGAAACCCCAAAGCATAAGTAAGTAATGCAGAAAGAATAATAACAGCCCCCATCATTACAAAAACAAATTGAGGGCATTGCCATAGTGGAAGATTATATTTTTTACATTGCTTAACAATGTTAAGTTGTTCAATAATTTCTCCTTTTTTCATTTTAATTTATTATATTTTTCTTCCTTGATTGATCTTTATTATTATAGCATAAAAAGAATATAACGGTAAAACAGAGAAGCCCTTGATAAATACAGTTTTTCATAGTAAAATATCAAACTACCGGGGCGTAGTGTAACGGCTAGCACGAGTCCTTTGGGAGGATTTATTCCGAGTTCGAATCTCGGCGCCCCGACAAACTTGCAAGAGAGCTATTTTTAAAGTAATCTAATATTGAAAAACTATGCGGGTGTAGTTTAATGGTAAAATCTTTCCCTTCCAAGGAAATGTCGGCGGTTCGAATCCGCTCACCCGCTCCAAACAAAAAGCCACCAAGAGATTGGTGGCTTTTCTTTTATGGAAAGTAATCTCAGCTGATTTATTTAACAGCTTCTTTTAATTGCTTTCCTGCTTTAAAGCCAGGAACTGTCATTGCTGGAATCTGAATAGCTTCTCCAGTTTGAGGATTGCGTCCAGTCCTTGCTTTTCTTTTGCTAACTTTAAAAGTTCCAAAACCAGTTAAAGTTACTTCCTCTCCTTTTACTAAGGAAGCAGTAATTTCTTCTATTAAAGTGTTTAGGTAATTAGTAGCTTCAGCTTTTGAGCAGTCTAATTTTTTAGCCAAAGCTTCAATTAAATCTCCTTTGGTCATAATTTTTCTTTTTTAATTTTACTTTCCGACCTTTAGATTTAGCTTTATTTAATTATATCATCCCTATTTAGCGTACTCAACAACCCTAGACTCTCTTACAAGGGTAACTTTAATCTCTCCTGGGTATTTTAACTCTTCTTCAATACTGTTGGCAATATCCCTGGCAAGCTTTTTAGATCCAATATCATCTATTTCTTCAGGCTTAACAAAAACTCTAATTTCTCTTCCTGCCTGGAGAGCATAAGCTTTTTCTACTCCATTAAAATTAAGTGCTGTCTTTTCTAAAGCTTCAAGTCTTTTAAGATAATTCTCGAGAGTATCTTTTCTTGCTCCCGGTCTACTACCAGAAATAGCATCGGCGGCTTGAACGATTATCGCTTCAAGTGTTTCCGCTGGGTATTCTTCATGGTGAGACTTCATCGCTTTGACCACTTCTTCTTGGACCCCAAATTTCTCTAAGATTCTTATCCCGATATCAACGTGAGAACCTTCAACCTGGTGATCGACTGCTTTCCCAATATCATGCAATAAACCTGCTTTCTTTGCAATTTGAGGGTCTGCTCCAATCTCTGAAGCAAGAGCAGCAGATAAATGAGCAACTTCAATTGAGTGGAGAAGTACGCTTTGTCCATAACTTTGTCTAAAATGTAATCTTCCCAAGAGATGAATAATTCTGGGATCAAGACCAACTACTCCTGTGTCGTAAACAGCTTTTTCTCCTGCTTCCTTAATTTGCTCTGCTAGTTCTTCTTTAACCTTGTCAATAGTTTCTTCAATTCTTGCTGGTTGAATTCTTCCGTCAGAAATTAATCTCTCAAGAGCAACTTTAGCAATTCTTCTTCTTATTGGATCAAAGCTAGAGATTATAACTGTTTCTGGTGCTTCGTCTACTACTAACTCTACTCCAGTCTTTTTCTCGAAAGCTTGGATATTTCTTCCTTCTTTTCCGATTATCCTTCCTTTAATATCTTCGCTAGGCAAACTTACCGTACTAGTAGTAAGTTCTTGAGCTTGAGGAACTGATAATTTTTGAATGGTAGTAGCAAGAATTTCTTTTGCTTTCTTTTGAAATCTTTCATTCTTTTCTTGCTCTAACCTCATAATTTTCTCTGAAAGCTCTTTCTTGTATTCGTTCTCTAAATTAGCAAAAAGCTCTTTCTTGGCCCTTAATTTACTTAAACCAGATATTTTTTCAAGCTTCCTTAGAGATTCCTTTCTTATCTTCTCGAGATTAGTTTTAATCCTTTTAACTTTACCAATCTTTTCCTTGATCTCTCTGTCTTGTTTTTCTATTTCAGAAGATTTTCTATTAAGATTCTCTTCTCTTTTTAATAACAAATTCTGAGCTTGAATAAGTTCTTCTTTCTTCTTTTCTTCTTCTTGACGAACATTCTTCATTATCTTAGAGGCCTTTTCTTGGGCTTGAGATAATATCTCTTCGCTCTTTTCTTTCGCTTGTATTATCTTGCTTTGAAGTTTTTCCTCAATCGAACCTATCTTTTTCCGGGCAATTGATTGGCGGGCTAGATAACCGAGGACAGAACCTACGGCTAAGAAAATAGTTCCCGCAATAACTAAAATTAGTAATTCCATATTTCAATTTGATAACTGGTAATTCGACATATTATTCCAAAAATAATATTGTAGAAAGTACCAAAAATTCAACTTTAATTTCTTATTTCTGACTAATATTATACAGAAAAATCGCCAAAAAGTCAAAAACAAATATTGACTAACAAGTGGCGATTAAGGATTAGACAAAAAGTCTGAATTTTATTACTTCGACAACTTATCTCTTTCTTCTTTACTCTTCAAGACTTGATCTATTATTCCATATTTTTCAGCTTCTTCTGCTGATAGGAAAAAATCTCGATCAGTGTCTTTTTCTATTTTCTTTATTGGGTGTCCAGTATGTTTTGATAAAATTCGGTTTAACTTGTCTTTTACTCTCAACATGTGTTTTGTCCAAATCTCAACCTCCACTGCTTGTCCTGACGTCTTCCCCATAACCTGATGTAACATCACCTCAGAATGAGGAAGAGCATATCTTTTTCCTTTAGCTCCTGCTCCCAACAAAATCGCTCCACCTGAAGCAGCTTGTCCTAAACAGAAAGTAGAAACATCACAATCAACATATTGCATCGTATCATAAATAGCCAAGGCAGAAGTCACTGATCCACCTGGACTATTAATGTATAAGTAAATATCCTTTTTAGGACTTTGGGATGCTAAAAAAAGTAATTGAGCAATTACTAAATTGGCTAAAGCATCGTTAATTGGTCCTGTCAAAAGGATTATTCTTTCTTTCAATAATCTAGAATAAATATCGTATGCTCTCTCTCCATGATGACTTTTCTCAACTATCGTTGGAACTAAAGGCATATATTTTTATGACTTTTTAGATTGTTTTTCTAATAATTGAAAAACTTTTTCATTAATTAGTCTCTCTCTAGTATAATACTTCGCTCTCTCTAAATCAAGACTTTCTTTCTTGGTCGTAGGATTCGCTGCTAAAAGTTTACTAACCTCTTCTTCGGCCTCTTTTTCAGAAGCATCAATGCCTTCTTTCTTAGCTATTTCTTTCAACACAATATAGGTTTTAACGTTTCTCTCAGCTGGTTCTTGAAAAGAATCTTTTATCTTTTCTTCTGACTTCTTTGCGTTTTTCAAGTAATCTTCAAAAGAAGCATTGGGGTTTTTAGAAAAACTTTGCTTAAAATCTTCAAAAAGCCTTTCTTTCTCTGCAGTTATTAGCGAATCGGGAAGATTCCATTCAATAGCTTGATTAATTTTGTCAACTATCTTTTCCCTTGCTTTATCTTTTGATTTCTTTTCTTTCTCTTTTTCAATTCCTTCTTTAATATTGTCTTTTAATTTCTTTAAGTTCTTAAAATCTCCTAAAGACTTTGCAAAATCATCGTTCAGTTCTGGTTCTTCTATCTCACTTACTTCCTCTAATTTAACATTAAATTTCACTTCTTTTCCTGAAATTTCTTTTGAAGAAAAATCTTTCGGAACTTTAAGAGAAAAATCTTTTTCCTCTCCTTTTTTCATCCCTTCTATTTTTTCCTCAAACCCAGGAATTAGTTTTCCTTCTCCTAAAATAAAAGCGTCTTTTTTCCTTTCTCCTCCTTCAACTTCAGGAGAGAAATATTCAATATGTACAAAATCTCCTTTCTTGGCTGTCCTATCAAGAGGTTTAAGTTTAGAACGAGATTTCTGAATCCATTCTAATGTCTTTTTAATATCATCTTCCCTAACTGGTTCTGGTTTTTCTTTAACCTTACCTGCTATTTCTTTATAGTCAGGCAACTCAATATTAGGGAGAATAGTAACTTCCACTCTAAACTCTAAAGGGTTATTAGGAGCTAATTTTAAAATCTCCACCTTTGGCCTTTCGATAACCTCAAGATCTTTTTCTTTAATAATCTCTACATACTTTTCTTTTATTGCTTGCTGAGCAGCATGATTAAGAATTTTTTCTTGTCCTATTTGTTTCTCAGCAACTTCTTGAGGAACTTTTCCAGGTCTAAAACCATTAACTTTAACTTCTTTCCTAAGTTCTTCTAAAGCCTTCTTGCAATAACGATCAAAGCTTTCTTTGGAAAGCTCTACTGTTATCTCAATTTCTGTTTTTGACTTGTTTTTTATTGATGTTTTCATAAAATATGATAATTTAATATTAGTTCTTTTTAAATGGGAGGTGAAATATCAATGATTTCTGAAATAATAGGATTCTTATTAATGGTTCTTAATGGGTGGGCAGTAATAATCTATTGGAGATTACAAGGAATTCCCTTTTGGATATCCTTGGGAATGCTTACCACCTATTGGTCTTTTACTCTTCTCTTGACCTATTTTGGTACTGGATGGTTAATAGATATTCTAACCAATTGGAGAATAAGTAAAGAATCAATTGATTCTCTTCAAAAAACTATTAAGAGATACAAGAAAAAGAATCCTTTTAATAAAAGAAAAAAGAAAATAATAGAATGCTTAGTAAAAAAGAAAGCGTGGATTGTTTATTCGTTAAGCTTTATCCCTTTTGTTCCAGAGCTTCCAACAATGACAATTGCTGCTGCAAGAATAATGAAGCTAAAACATGCTATTCCTATCCTTTTGGCAGCCAACGCTTTCAGAGTATCAATGCTTTGTATTGTGGTCTATTATTTCCTAAAAGTGTGATTAATCACACTTTTTTATTTTAATCAACCCTGATTATAATCTTCTATTCCTTTTTTAATCATTTCTTTGGCTTTTTCTACTCCTTCCCATCCTTTAATCCTTACATGTTCGTATTTCCCTTTTTCTAATTTTTTGTAATCAGAGAAAAACAACTCAATCTCTTTTTTAACATGCTCTTCTAGATCGCTAATATTCTCTACCTTGTCAAACCTAGGATCAACTTTCCTTTCGGGAACAGCAACAATCTTATTATCTTCTCCGTTCTCGTCTTCCATTAAAAGAACACCGATAGGGCGTGCCTTTATTACGCAACCAGAAAAAGTAGGAAAACTAGATAAAAGAGCCACGTCTAGAGAATCTCCGTCTCCGGAAGCAGTTTGAGGAATAAATCCATACTCAAAAGGGAAAAAGAAAGGAGAGTAAAGAGTTCTGTCTAATTCAAAATATCCTTCCTCTTCATTGTATTCATATTTATTGTTTGCTCCCTTCGGAACATCAATAACTACATTAATATTTTCTGGAACATTTTCCCCAGAAGGAACATCTTTAAAAAGGTTCATGATAATTTAATTAATTTTATTTTTCTTTTTTTGTTTCTTTTTCTTCCTCCGGTTCTTCTTCAGTTATCCCATCAGTTTTTTTATCGCTTTTCTTTTCTATTTCTTCCATTTCAACTTTAGTTCCTCCTTCACTTCTAACATCAATTTTCCATCCAGTAAGCTTGGCTGCTAATCTAACGTTTTGACCATTCTTTCCTATTGCTAGAGATAGTTGGTCTTCGGGAACAACAACTTCTGCTTTATTCTTCGGAGCGATCTTTACTTCTGTTACATTTGCTGGAGCAAGAGAATTAGCGATAAAATCATTTGGCTCTTCGGACCATTCAATAACATCTATCTTTTCTCCGCCGAGTTCATTAATCACTGCCATAACCCTCGTTCCTCTTTGTCCTACTACCGAACCAATAGGGTCTATATTCTCATCGGTCGCAGTGACTGCTATCTTCGAGCGAGAACCCGCTTCTCTTGCTATAGACTTAATAACAACTTCTCCAGAAGATATCTCTGGAACCTCTAATTCAAAAAGCTTGGAGACAATCTTAGGGTATATCCTAGATAAAAATACCAAAGGTCCTTTAGGTGTTTTTTCTACTTTCAAGATATAAACCTTAAGTCTTTGAGAAACTCGATAAAACTCGCCTGGAGTCTGTTCTTCAGGAGGCAAGATTCCTAAAGTTTTCCCTATATCCATATAGACTGTCTTTCCTTCAATTCTTTGAACTATTCCAGAGATAATATCCCCTTCTTTTTCTTTATATCCTTCAAAAGCATTTTCTCTTTCTGTTTCTTTAATTCTCTGAAGAATTACCTGTTTTGCAGTTTGAGCTGCAATTCTTCCATAATCTTTACGAGCTTCTAAAGCAATTTCGATTTCTTCTCCTGTTTTCACTTTCTTCTCAACCTTTTTAGCGTCTTCTATCTTAATGTGTCTCTCCGGATTAAATTTAACTTTTTTGTCTTCTTCGTCTTCTTCTTCCTCTTCTCCCTCCTCGTCTTGTTCTAATTGCTTTAATTCTTCTATTTCTTCTTCAGTAAGAAGCATATCTTCGTCTACAACTAACTTAACCTGCCAAAAGTTAACTTCACCAGACTTAGGATCAAGTTTAGCTTTGATTTTCTGTCCTTTTTCTCCGTAATCTTTTTTATAAGCTGCAGCTATTGCTTGCTCAATAATTTCAATAACTTTTTCTTTTTCAATTCCTTTTTCTTCAGCAATTTGAGCAATAGCTGAAGTAAATGTTTTTATATCCATATCTTTTATAGTTAAAAAAGGTCTCATTTTCTGAATGAGACGACCTTTATTAATACCTCAATGTAGCAAAACAAGGATTAATGTCAACCCTTATTATTGTTATTAAATAAAAAGCCCAAAGTATAATATATTTTTGGGCATATGTTGACTTATTCTTGATTCGCTATCCTCTGATAGTTTTCTATGGTCACAAGGTCTTCCATCCTCTCTAGTCTTTGAAGATACAAAATTCCTTTCAAATGATCTGTTTCGTGCTGAATAATCCTTGCTATAAAATCTTTTGCTTCAAAAATTTTCTTTTTCCCTTCTTTGTCAGTGTATTCTACTTTTATTTCTTTGTAACGGGGAACTAATCCCCTGTAACCAGGAACGCTTAAGCATCCCTCCCAACTCTTTTCCGTTTCTTCTAGTCTCTTAGTAATTTTCGGATTTATCATTGTCTCTGGTCCGAAATCAGGAGCATCGGGATAATTTGGGGTCTTAAAAGAATGAACTATAATTATCTCCTTGGATTCAAAAACCTGAGGAGCAGCTAAGCCAACTCCACCACTTTTATTCAGAGTAGCAATCATTTGATTAACTAACTCTTGGATATCAGAATCTCTTGCGTCAATTACTGATTTTGCTTCTTTGAGCAAAACCTCATCTCCCAACGTAGCTATTTTAAGAATTTCTACCATACTACAACCTCCAATTAAATAATACGTGATTATTCTCTCTTCGTCAAGATTAAGAAAAACTATTTTAATTTTTTGTTTTTGGTCCGTTGCGAGGAAGTAATATTAGAAAAAACCTTGGAATTTCCTTTATTCTCTACTTGTTGTGTGTCGAACCAACGGCTCGATCGGCGTAAAAAATCAGGAATGTAAACTATGGTGGACCTGAGCAGAATTGAACTGCTATCTGCGCAATGCGAATGCGCTATTTTGCCAATTAAACTACAGGCCCTCTCAATTCTAACTTCTTTTAATATCCTTATAGAGAAGGAAATAATAAGCCATAAAGAAGGGAGCTGTAATAAAAGATGCTATTTGACTACCGAGACCACCTGCTATCTCTTCTGAAACAAAAGAAATGACTATAGCAATTATCAACAATAAAACCATTCTTATTGCTATCTTTAGAACTCTCCCCGAAACATAATGCTTACTGGTCTTTAAAGCTTCCCATCCTCTTTTATCCTCAATAATCGATATTAACGGAGCAAACCCATACCAAACAAGGAAGATAAGTCCGGGAATAATAAGAGCAAGAGAACCAAGAGAAACAATAATCGCTACTATTAAAGATGTCCACCAATAAGGTATTATTTTAGAAAAAGCAGTACTGTAGATTTGAGTTAAACCTAAGTTTTTATCACGATCTTTTATTGCAAATATTAATGCAAGATAACCCACCGATTGAACAATTATTACTGGAACAATTGTTGTAAGAAAAATCAGCGAAAAAGATCCCCAAGGAAAATCAGAGTAACTAATATTTTCCGGGACGCTAACCGTTAACCCTGTCAAAAAAAGGATCCCAACGGCTGCGATCACAAAAGAAACCAAGCTAGGAAACAAAATAACTAAGATTAGCTTTGAAAAGTTTTCCTTATAAATATTCCAAGATTGTTTCAAAAGATCAACAATCCCAATCATCTCGTTTTCTTTTGAGAAAAACTCTTTTTCTTCTTCAATGTTCTCTTCTTCTATTATTTGATTGTTTTCTTCTTGCTTGTTCTCCATTTTAAAATTATTTAAATATTAATATTCTATTTGGTCGGGGTGGTCGGATTTGAACCGACGATCTCTACGTCCCGAACGTAGCGCCCTAGCCTCTGGGCCACACCCCGGATCAGCTAACCCAGTATTTTTTCTTAGTCATCTCGTCTCTTTTTATTTCTATTTCTTCTCTCTTTTTTCTAGCTTCTTTTGCCTTTTCGCGCAAATCAGATTCTGAAAGATTCGCTATTTTCTTAACTTCATTCTCCAGAAAATCTTTTTTATTCCTTTTTGGATCATCTAGGACAAGACCAAGTAAAATATCTAATACTTGTCCTACCATAGGACTAGGATTTATTCCAAGGGTTTTCATAATATCTTCACCACTAAGCTTAAGCATCTTAACAGAAACAGGGTCCTGAGAAACCTTTTCAATCACATATTTTAGATATCTTAGTTTATAAGGTTCTGCTTTAGGACAGCCCGACCCAACTCTGTCACATTTTCTTAGTTGAATTAATTCTTCTATATTCTCAGAACCAACTTGTCTAACTAGTTTTCTTACAGAGCTTTCTCCAACTTCGTCAGGATGATAATAAAATAAATGATAACGGACCAACTTTCTTATCTTTTTAAGGTCCTTTTTAGAGAACCTTAAACGAGTAAGAATCTTATGAGTCATTTCTGCCCCGATCATTTCATGGTTATAGAATGTAGCATCTTCTCCCTCTCCTTCTTTAGATCTAGGCTTACCAATATCATGAAGTAAGGCAGCTATTCTTACGTATTTATTATATCCTTGTTCTGCTGCATATTTTAAAGAACGAAGGGAATGTTCATAAACATCATAAATATGATGTTTGTTTTGAGAGATCTTATAGCCTTCAAGAAGCTCAGGAAGAATATATTGTAAGAGATCCAGCTCTCTTAATAAATCTATTCCCTTTGCAGCTTTTTCAGACATAATAATTTTAATCAACTCATCTCTTACTCTTTCATTAGATATCTCTTTTAAAAGACTGGAATTATCTTTTATTGCCTTAGATGTCTTATCTTCAATTTCGAAATCCATCACGGTCGCGAATCTCACTGCCCTCATCATTCTCAAAGCATCTTCAGAAAATCTTTCTTTTGGATCTCTTACTGCTTTAATTATTTTTTTCTCGAGATCTGCTTGCCCGTTGAAAGGATCAATTATTTTTTCTACTTCTCCTTTTAAAATTTCTGCCGCCATGGCGTTCACAGTAAAATCTCTTCTTGATAAATCTTCTTCTACAGTTTCTGCCCAATGAATCTTATCAGGATGACGCTTATCGCTATATTGTTCTTCTGTTCTGTAAGGAGTAATTTCTACTTCTTTCAAGCTTTCATCTCTAGAGTTAGTTAAAACAGTAACTGTCCCGAATTCATTATTGATATAGTGCTTTTTAAAAATATCTGATATTTCTTTGGGCTTAGCGTTAGTTGCTATATCCCAATCCTTTGGTTTCTTTTTCCTTAAAAGATCACGAATACAACCACCTACAATATAGATTTCGAATCCACTTTCTTTTAACTTCTCTACAATGTTTTTAATTTCTTTTGGAATCTTCATGTTTTCTTTAACTCAATCTTAATCTATAAGCTTGTTTTTTTCAATATTTCTGGTAGAATATTTTCCAATAGCCCTCGTAGTGTAATGGATCAACATGTTTGTCTTCGGAACAAAAGATAGGGGTTCGAATCCTCTCGAGGGCACATATGAAAAAATTATTTTTATTTTTATTTTTTTTCATATTCCTACTAACTCCGTTAGTTAGTTCTGCTGGTACCTACCAGGTAACTGTGGGGGGAGGACCGACTTACACAGCTACTTACGAAGGATTGGTTCCTTGTGGTAAGTGCGTAACCGTTCCTGCGGGTTACCCAGACTCAACCGTCTCAGCAAATGCTGCTGACTGTGCAGCAAACGGATATTATTGGCGAGGAGGACAGTGCCATACATGTCCATCAGGAAAAGGGTTCGTCCCTTGCACTTTTTGTCATATCTTTGTTATGATTGACGGGATAGTTGATTTCATCCTACTAAAACTTGTCCCTCCAGTGGCCACCATCGTTCTTATCGCTGGAGGTATTAGTTTCTATTTCGCCTCTGGAAGTCCGGAAAGAGCAAATAAGGCAAAAGCCATCCTAACTTCAGCAATAATAGGATTGGTGATAATTTACACTTCCTGGATAATAATAAACGAAGTGTTTAATATGGCAGGACTAGCAAGTTGGGTAGGATTTGGAAGCGGTTGGTTCCAGATCAACTGTAAAATTATTGTCACGCCAATTTAAAGCCCTCATAACTCAATTGGCAGAGTAGCTGCCTCTTAAGCAGCGAGTTCCAGGTTCGAGTCCTGGTGGGGGCACCAAAAAAAGAAGAACAGAAAGCTTTTCTGTTTTTTGATTTTAATGTAAAATATAAAAACATGTTAACACAAGAAGAAAAAGAAAAACTCATAAAAAAATACAAGCTTCACGATAAAGACACTGGGTCTACAGAAGTACAAGCAGCTCTACTAACTGAGCAAATTAACCAGCTTTTAGATCATCTAAAAACCCATCCCAAAGACCTCCATTCTAAAAGAGGTTTATTAAAGATGGTTTCTAAAAGGAAAAAATTACTTAAGCATCTAGAAGTTGAAGACGAAAAAAGATATAAAAGTTTAATAAAGAATCTTGGACTTAAAAAATAATTTTCATGGTTAAAACACCAAAGCCAAAAGAACAAAGAGTGGAAGTTTTAATTGACGTTCAAAATCTCTACCACTCAGCCAAGAACCTGTATCAAGCAAAAGTAAACTTTGGTGAAATTCTAAAGAAGGGTATTTCAGGAAGAAAGTTTATTAGGGCTTTCGCTTATGTCGTCAAAACAAAAACGGGTGAAGAAAAACCTTTTTTTGAAGCTTTGTCAGGATTAGGAATAGAAACAAGAGTAAAAGACCTAAAAGAATTCTACGGAGGAATGAAAAAAGCAGATTGGGACGTAGGAATAGTAATTGATGCAGTAAGAACTGCTCCTAGTTTAGATGTTATTGTTCTTTGCTCAGGAGACGGAGACTTTGTTCCTTTAGTAGAATACCTTAAAAATAAAGGAAAAAGAGTAGAGGTTATTGCTTTCGGGAAAACCACTTCTTCTGAGTTAAGAGAAGAGGCAGACGAATTTATTGACCTTGATAAAAAATCTGAAAAATACTTGCTTAAAAAATAAATGAATTATGGAAGAAAAAACGTTTAAAACGGATTTAGGAGGAAGAGAATTAAAAGTTATTGTTCGTGATTTAGCTGAAAATGCCAATGGAAGTGTCTTATTACAGTACGAAGACACTCTTCTTTTAGCTACTTGCGTAACGGCTAAAGAAGAAACAGACAATGTTAATTTTTTCCCTCTAAGCGTAAACTACGAAGAAAAATACTACGCTGCCGGAAAGATAGGTGGAGCTCGTTATGTTAGAAGAGAAGGAAGACCTTCAGACGAAGCAATCTTAAATTCAAGACTAATAGATAGAGCAATAAGACCAAGGTTCCCCGAGAACCTTAATAGAGAAGTCCAAGTTATAATTACTTGCCTTTCTTGGGACGAAAAAAACGATCCTGCTCCCCTAGGATTGCTTGCTGCCTCTATAGCTCTTTCGATATCAGACATTCCTTGGAATGGTCCCGTTGGAACAGTAATGATTGGAAAAACAAATGGAAACCTTGTTTTAAATCCAATTTACGAACAAAAAGAAGAATCGAATCTTAGCATCACTGTTGCCGGCATAGAAGAAAGAGGAGAAACACTAATTAATATGGTGGAAAGCAATAGTAAGGAAATTGAAGAGGAAACAATTATTGAAAGTTTAAAACTTGCTCAAGAGCATATTAAGAAACTAATAGATTTTCAAAGAAAAATAACTGAAGAGGTTGGAAAGAAAAAATTAGAAATAAAAGAATTCGAAAAAGAAAAAGTAGAAAAAGATATTAAAGATTGGTTGGGAAATAAAATAGAAAACATTCTTGAAGATCCTTCTCCCGATCAAAATGATAAATTAAATGCTCTTAATAGAGAGTTTTCAAAATATCTAAAAGAAAAATATGAAGAACCGAGAGAGATAAGATTTGGATTAAAATTCTTTGACAAGGAAACTGATCGAATCGTTCATAAAATTGTTCTTGAAAAAGATATTAGAATAGATGGAAGGAAATTAGATCAAATAAGAGAAATAAAAGCAGAGGTAGGATTAGTACCAAGAAGTCATGGGTCTGGTTTATTCCAAAGAGGAAAAACCAAATCTTTATCTATTCTCACTCTTGGTACGCCAGGAGATCATCAGATAATAGAAGGAATGGAGATAGCGGGGAAAAAAAGATTTATGCATCACTATAATTTCCCTCCCTACTCCGCTGGAGAAGCCAGACCAATAAGAGGTCCGGGAAGAAGAGAGATAGGACACGGAATATTAGCAGAGAAAACATTAAGACCTATTATTCCTGTTTTTGACGATTTTCCATATACTACAAGAATAGTATCAGAAATTCTTTCTTCTAATGGTTCGACGTCTATGGCTTCTGTTTGTTCTTCCTCTCTTGCTTTAATGGACGCAGGAATACCTATCCAAAGACCAGCAGCAGGAATTGCTATCGGTTTAATAACAGACGATGACGGAAAATACAAAATTCTTACAGACATTCAAGGACCAGAAGACCACCACGGAGACATGGATCTAAAAATAGCAGGAACCGAAAAAGGAATTAATGCTCTTCAAATGGATGTTAAAATATCGGGAGTGACAACAGAAATTTTTTCTAAAGCTTTAGAAAAAGGAAAAGCAGCAAGAATGAAAATCATAGAAAAGATAAAAGAAACAATTCCAGAGCCAAGAGAAAACCTTTCTCCTTGGGCTCCTCGAGTTTACTCTTTAAGAATTGACCCTGAAAAAATCGGTGACGTTATTGGTCCTGGAGGAAAAACTATCAGAAAAATAACTGAAGAGAATGAGGTAGAAGTTGATATTGAAGAAGACGGAGAAGTTTTTGTCTCTGCCGAAAAAGAAGAAAATGCCAAAAAAGCTATATCTTTTATTAAAAATATAACCAGGGAAGCGAAAGCTGGAGAAACATTTGAAGGAAAGGTTAAAAAAGTACAAGATATTGGTGTTTTCGTAGAAATATTGCCAGGCAAAGAAGGGCTAGTTCGTTTACCAAGATTTAAAAAGAAGGACATTAAACCAGGACAAAGAATTTTGGTAAAAGTAGACGAAATTGACTCTCAAGGAAGAATTAATCTTTCCCTTATAAAATCATCTAAATAAAAATTATGGCAAAAAAAGATGAAAATTTAGAGGAGGATTTCATCAAGAAAGAGGCCATCTCTACGATGAAAAAAGACGTAGAGAAGTTAAAGAATAAAGGAGAAAAAGGAGAAGAAAAGAGAGAAAAAAGGAAAGAAGCAAGAGATCAGTTAGAAAAAATTGAAGAAGAGAGAAAAAAGAGGGAGGAGGAAGAAAAAAGGAAAAGAGAAGAAGAAAAAAGGAAAAAGATCGAAGAAGAGAGAGAAAGAATAAGAGAAATAAGAGAAAAAATGGAAAAAGAGAGAGAAGAAAAAGAAGAAGAGAGTAAAGAAGAGAAAGAAAAAGAAGAAGAACAAAAAAGATTAGAGGAAGAAAAAAGAAGAAAGGAGAGAGAAGAAGAACAAAAAAGATTAGAGGAAGAAAAAAGAAGAAAGGAGGAAACAGAGAAAGAAAGACAAAGAAAAGAAATAGAAAGAGAAATGGCAGAAAAGATAAAAAGAGAAGCAGAAGAAAGAGAAGAAGAGAGAAAAAGAAGAGAAGAAGCGATGAAAGTAACAGAAACAAAAGAGGAGCTTGAAGAGAAGCTATCAGCTTTAGATAAAGAAAAAAAATCTAATCAAGAAAGAAAAGACTCTTTTCTTAAAAAAAGAGAAGAGTTAAGAGATTCTTTAGAAAAAATTACCACCAGAGAAAAAGAGGCAGAGATAAAAGTAAAAGAGATAGAAAAAGAAGAAAGAGAAGAAGAATCTTTTGACGAAAAGAAAAAGATAGAGAAAAAGAGATGGAAGGCTGACGAAGAAAGGAAAAACATAGAAAAAGAAAGACAAGGAAAAGAAGATGAGATAAGTAATATTGAAAATCAAATAGAAGAAATAGAAGATAGAGAACAAGAAATAGAAGAAGAAAAGAAAGAAATAGAAAAGAAAATAGAAATCGTTACCGCAAAAGAAAAAATAGAGAGAGAGAAAAGAAGAAAAGAAAGACTAGAAAAAAAATTAGAAGAATTATTCAAAGAAAGAGATCCTTTTGAAGATCAACTTTCTAAAATATCCGAAGAAAGAGAAGAAATAGAAGATAGATTGACTGAAACTATAGAAAGAGAAGAAGAGATAGAAAGAGAAATATCTGAAATAGAAGAAGAAGAAAGAGAAGCAGAAACTCCAGAAGAAAAAAGAGAAATAGAAAACAAAAGATGGAAGGTAGGAGAAGAAAGGAAAAACATCGAAAAAGAAAGATGGGAAATAAACAATAGAATTAAAGAACTCAAAGAAAGAGAGGAAGATATAAGAATAAAATATCAATCAATAACTAGAAGAATAGAAAGAGCAGAAAAAAGAATTGAAAAAATATCAAAAGAGATAAAAAGACTAGAAAGCCTCTCCCCTTTTGTCGCAACAGAAGAAAAAGAACCTATTAAAGAAGGTCCCACAGAAGAAGAAAAAGAAAAGAAAGAAAGAATAGAAAGAAAAAAAGAAGAAGAAAGAAAAACAATCGAAGAAATAAAAAAAAGAGCAGAAAGAAAAAAGAGAGAGGAAGAAGCAAGAGAGAAACTAGAAGAAGAAAGAAAAAAGAGAGAGGAAGAAGCAAGAGAGAGAGAGGAAGAAGAAAAAAGAGCAGAAGAAGAAAGAAAAGAATTAATTAAAAAAAGAGAGTTGGTCGAAAAAGAAAGAAAAAGAGTTGAAGAACAAAGAAAGAAAGAGGAAGAAGAAAAAAGAAAAAGAGAAGAAGAAAAAAAAGCTCGAGAAGCAAGAGTACAAAAAGACCTCGAGCTCTTAAAACAAAGGATAGAGAACCAAAAAAAACAAACACAGAAAGAAATTAAAAAAGAAGAACCAGGAGAAGAACCAGAAGAAGAACCAGTTAAAATAAAAGAGAATATCAACGAAGGAGGAGGAGTTCCTAAAAAACCTTCGTTGGCAGAAAAAATATTAGTTAGAGTAATTATAGTAATTTTAATTGTTATTATTGCTGGTGTTTTTCTTTTCTGGTATTGGTACTGGAAAGAAGATGAAAGTACTCCCCCGTCAGAAGAAAACACCCCAACCTCAACAGAAGAAGACTCTGGAGAAGATTCTCAACCAGCCGCATCATACTTAACTTTTAATGAAACAGAAACATTAGAGGTTCCTAGTATCCAGAAAGTCCCTAGCGCCTTAGAACAAATAATAAACAAAGATTACGAAAGAGAAACTTTAAACAGAGTTATAATTGACAACTTAGAGAAAGAAAAGAGAATGACTATCAATGATTTCTTATCAGATGCTTTCCAAGTTGAGGCTCCGGATGAATTATATTCAAAAATTGAAGAAGATTTTAACCTTTTCCTTTACTCTCAAGAAGAAGGAAATAGAGTTGGGTTTATCGTAAAAATAAAAGAAAAAGAAGGATTAGAGCAAATATTCTCTTCCTGGGAAGAAGAAACCGAAGAGGATTTTGTTAGCTTATTTAGCGTTCTAGGAAAAGAGGATCCTGCAATATATCCCTCTTTCCGAGGAGCTAATTATAAAGGAATCTCCTATCGTTTCCAAACCTATACCAGAGAAGACCTAGGATTCTGCTATTTAGTTTCTGAAGAATTTCTTGTGATAACTAGCTCTTCTAAAGAAATGGAAAAAATTATAGACAAAATAAATGAATAAAAAAACTCTTCAACAATTAGAAGAAAAACTAAAAGAGCAAAAAACTATCCTCGAAAAAGAGCTTAAGGTTTTTGCTAAAAAAGACAAAAAGTTAGAAGGAGATTGGGATACTCGTTATCCTCAGATGGAGAAAGAAGCGGGCGGAACAAGCCAAGAAAGCGAGGCAGACGAAGTAGAAGAATATGAATCTCTCATCTCTGTTGAACATAACTTAGAAAAACGCCTTCAAGGCGTAAATAATGCCTTAGAAAGAATTAAGAAAGGAAAATACGGTGTTTGCGTTAAGTGTAAAAAAGAGATATCTATCGCACGATTAAAGGCTTTCCCGGCAGCAGAAACCTGCAAGAAGTGCAAAGAATAGAAAATTTATTTTAAAACAAAAAGTTCCCACTAAAATTTTATTAGTGGGATTTTTATATGTTTTTTGTGCTTATCCTAGTGTAGGAACATAGATTAGCGGAATAGCATAAGTTGATTCTATGCAGAAAATTCTTACGTTGGTGTCTGGTCCTTTTCCAAGAGAATCGTATGGATCTGCTACGCATTTTAAGTAGTAGAACCCTCCTCCACCGTTAAGATTTTCGATCTTATGCATTTTTACCTTAGCCGTTTCTCCAGGCTCTATTATTTCTGTGGTGAACGTATTTCTATGATTTACAATACCTGGTGGGAATAATGGCCCAAGGTATGTTTGGATATAGGTTCTAGCAGCTTCGTCACCAGTATTTTCTACTATACAGTAGAAGTAAGTATCAAGATAGATCCACCAACCACCGAGAGTAACTCCTATTTTCTTAATTTTAAATTCTGCTCCTGAATTTTCATCGTTTGTTCTTTCTTCATTTTCTATAACAGAAAGGTTTTTTTGATATTGTCCTGCTACAACAGGGGTAATGATGAATACAGTCACTAGCATAACACAAATGATTTTAAAAACTTCTTTCCTTTTCATTCTTTTCACTCCTTTCCTTTTTGAAAGAACTATTTCTTTCTGATTACATTATACATTATATACCATATTTTGTCAATAAAATTTGAAATAAAAAACTGCTCTAAAAGCAGTAATTAAAAACCTGTGTTAGGTAAAATTAGTAAGCAAAGGGATTGGTAGGAGGAGTTCCTTGAGAACTATAGACACCAAAGTGTACGTGACAACCACCGGGACCTTCTGGAATTGTCCTACCAGTATACCCCATTAATCCAATAATTTCTCCTTGAGACACTTTCTGTCCTACAGAAACTAATACTTTCTGAAGGTGCCCATAGTGAGTAATTAATCCGTTAGGATGTAGAACTCTAATATATGTCCCTGCTCCCATGTTATAACCATATTCAATTTTTAAAATCGTTCCTTCTGCGGCTGCCACAATAGGCTTTCCACAACTACCTCCAATATTAGCAAAGTCTATTGCGTTATACCAATGAAGTCCTTGAGTAATCTTATAAGGAGGTAAAATAGGAGCAATAAAGTAACTAGAAGCAACAGGAATACTATTTTGAGTTACTGAGCTGCTAACAATTGTTCGAGCAGGTTTTTCTCCACCAGGAACAATAAGAATGTCTCCGATGAAGATCTCTTCTTCTTTAGGAAGTTCATTAAAAGAAATGATGTCTTCTGTCCCAACCTGATAGGTTTCAGCAATCTCGCTTAATGTGTCCCCCTTCGCAACATGATGAATGGTTCCAGAAACAGGCAAAATAATTAATTTTTGACCTGGGCTAATTACTGAATTTTTATTTAGATCATTAGCCCAAAATAAAGTATTTAAAGAAACTCCAAAATCTTCTGCTATCTTTCCCAAACTATCTCCTTGCTGAACTATATATTCTTTTATTTCTTTGCTACCTCCAAAACCTTCTTCTTCAATAACCGTTCCTAGAACCTCTGAAGAATCAACGACCTGAGAACAAGAAACTCCTGCTAAGCTATTCTTCTGGATAAAAGCCAAATCAGGAGATTCTACTCCTGTCTTCGTCTGTTTCCCTATAAATGAATTTTCTGTCGACCCTATTAATAAGTCTTTACTGGTCTCAGAGTTACTTTCCTGGTAAATACCTACATAAAAAATAACCAAGAAAAGCATTAAAGAAATTCCTAACAAGAAAAAGGGTCTTTTCAATAAACTCATATCCTGTATTTAAAGATAATGTTTTAAGAATATAAGTCAAGGGTTTTCTCCACAATCCTATTTCTCATAGCTAGAAAAAAATCTTGAAAAAAGTTAAAATTATAAAATAAGGTCTCAAGGTAAAATTATACTACTAATATATTTTTCGATGTTTAAAAAATATTACAAGATAATAATTTCCTCTGTTTTAATACTATCACTTTCTTTCGCGATAGTTTCTAGCTTAGGAATATTTTTCAAAGAAGAAGTTAGCGCAGCAGATATCCATTTAGAGTTTAAGTGTAAGAAGAACGACTGTCCTGGAGACAGGATTTTTATAAGAGTTTGTTTAAATGACAATAGCGCTTGCACTCCTGGTTTTGATAATATTTCTGATTTAAAAGATAAGTTAAACGACTTAGGATGGGGAACCTCTGTAGACTGGAGCAAAGTCCCAGGTATTTTAGAATGTGAAGATTATGAGATATGTACTAGAGCTTTTTCTCCAACACAATGGAAAAGAATAACTTCAGGTATCCCTCACTGTGAGTGTGAAGGAAAATGTTTAGCTGATCCTGTAAGAGATGGAAAAAATGATCCTCCTGAACTACAAGAATCTGGAATCAAAGATGGAATTGATTTTGTCGATCCAAATAATGATATTTTCTTGCCAGCTTCTTTTCATTGGCTTGAAGTAGAAGGAGCTAAATCTTATAACTGGAGAGCAACTCCTAATCCTCTCTCTCTTTTCAGTTCTACTACAAACGTGGTAAATTCCCCTGTTCTTAACGATGCTCATCCTGCCATCCCTCCTCATAACCCTCCGACTGATTACACTCCCGATTCATGTTCTCTTCAGTCAGCTAATAATTATATTTGGAAAGTTCAGCCTTGTTGTAGCGCTTACGGAACAAACTGTAAGCCATGGGTTTCTTTGCCCGATTGGAATTTTTCTACAAGCCTTGCTCCTGAATTACTTTTACCTTTAGATCCAGATTGGAACAATAGTACTTCTCAGGCAACGGCCTCAATTCCTGTCCTTCTTGATTGGTGTGATCCTCCTGACAATAAAGACTACCTAGGATCGGGAGAACATGGAGATTACTTATATGACGAAGGAAGAGGAGATAAAATCACTCATTACAGATTAAAAGTATTTCAAATAGACAGCAGTGGAAACGAAGAATGTCACCCCTTCGGGATGGAGCCAGATGGAAGTTGTGGCTATAAAGAGATAATAGAAGGATCTGATTGGCCTTTTAATAAATTATATTCTCAGTTTGAAGATGCGGGAGGACAATTCTTTATAGAAGACACAGATTACAGGTGGATGATAGCAACTTGCTACCTCGATGATGATGGAAATGAAATCTGTAGTGATTACAGCCAAAAATGGGGATTTTCTGTAGGAGACTTAGATTATGAATTCAGGTTGGTTTTCCCTGTTAACGATACCGTAAATCAGGTTGGATTACCTTTAAAAGCTAGATGGACAAACCCTGAAGGCATGAACTCTTTTATATACGAAATAGTACAAGGAGGAGCTTCTGTAATCTCCGGGACCACAACACAAGACCATAGAATATTAAATTTTCCAGAAGTTCAACTAGACACTGTTTATAGTTGGAGAGTTAAACCCTGTACTAACCACAACGCAGACCCAGCAGGATGTAAAGATTGGATTTATTCTCCTGAGTGGCAATTTAAAATTACTGGGGTTCCTCCAACGACGACCGCTCCTGCGAACGGCGCTTTAGATATCGTTTTACCGGCAAAAATAGAATGGGAAGAAGTTTCGGGAGCTAAATCTTATAGATATAAAATAACTAAAGGAGGAACAACAATAAAAGAAGAACTTGTTCGCCCTCCTCAAAAGTGGGGGCTGGTAGGTTACCCTGAATTGAAAATGAATAACCTATACTCTTGGCAAGTACAAACGTGTGCAGATGAAGATGGGAATATTTGTGGACTATGGAGCGCTCCAAAAACCTTTCGAACCTTCCAAATGACAGCTCCCGTTCTTCAATCTCCTGCTAACGGATCCGCAGTTCAACAAGCAACTGAAATAATTTTTAAATGGGATTCGCTAAGAGGAGCCCAAGCTTACGAATATGAAATAATTTATCCTCCAACTGGATCTACAACAGTCCATAAAATAATAACTTCTAATTCTGCCAGACACATTAGCGTAGACTTTCCAGAAACAGGAGTTTACAACTGGAAAGTAAGAGGATGTTTAGATACAAGTTGTGACGAATCAAACGGAGGAACAGGACCATGGAGCCCGACATGGAACGTTGATATAGATCTAGTTGCAGACGAGTCTAAACAAGGAGGATTGGTTCCCTGTGGAAGAACTTACGATGATCCGAACACTCCTTGGAACGAAAGAGAACAATGTCAAATTCACCATTTCTTCCTTCTAATTAGAAATGTTGTCGAATTCATTTTGTGGAAAGTGGCAACAATATTATTAATTCTTTCTTTGATAGTATTAGCGGCAATACTATATCTTTCAGCTGGAGACGAAAGAACAATTAATAAAGTAAAATCGCTTATAAGGTCAGTAATTATTGGTTATTTAATAATTTTATTTGCTTGGTTAATAATAAATACTGTTTTAGCTCTAGCAGGATTTAACTTCCAACTATTCGGAAATTGGTGGGAACTAAAATTCTAAAATGTTTAAAGCAAAAAAAATAATAAAAATATTCTTTGCTCTCTTTCTGATCTCTGGAATTATAATATGGATAGTAAATGGCTATATTAGCAAAGAAATAATGGGTGGTTTCAATAATTCCTCCCCTTCTGAGAAGATAGGCACACTAGAAAACATGAAAGACGAAAACAACTTTCTTGAAATAGAAGAAAAAGAATTCACAAGTCAAGATGGAAAAATAAAATTCAGTTACTCCTCTCTCTGGCAAAAAATAGAAGACGAATCAATTTTAGCAGAATTAGTACCAGGAGAAGTACGCCAAAAATACGCAGCTGAAATAATCTTTCTAGCTCATAGACTAGAAGACCAAAAGTATAATCAGGTAATCATCGCAAATAAAGCAGTCGTTGAGAGAGAAAAAGAAGCAATAGAAATAATAAAAGATATGAACAAGGGAGAAGAAAGGACAATGGAAATAATAGAGTCAACTATTGAAGAAGAAGAGAATAAAATTTATTTCGAAGCACTTTACACTAAAGAAAATAATCCAAGTCTTCATTCTAAAGAAGTTTCTGTTATTCTAGAGAAAAACGAAAAAGAAGATTATCTTTATCTTGTAAGTTTTACTACTTCTGAAGAAGGATGGGAAGCTTCAAAAGAAAAAGCAGAAAACATTATAAGCTCTGTTCGACTGGTAGAATAATTTTATGTTATAATACTTAAAGTAATAGGTTAGAAAAAAAATGCGTAAAAAAATATTTCTATTAATTGCTTCTCTAATAATCGTTATCGGGTTATTCGGAGCCTTAGAAGCATACGGATTAGAGACTAATTGGCCAGTAGCTCCTGGAGGGCTAGAATTAGACGATGACAGCACTCTGCTTGCATTCGTAGACTATTGTTATCGATGGGGAATACTTTTTGGTGGATTAGCAGCTTTTGTCGCGCTTATTATAGGAGGTTTTAAATATTTAACCTCTATCGGAGACCCGAATAAAATGAGAGAGGCGAGAGAATGGATTATTTCTGCTTTAGTAGGATTAATTTTAATAATATTCAGTTTCGTTATTTTAAATACATTAAATCCAGATCTAACAACCCTTACTACTCCAACTACGCAAGTTGGAAATTTAGCATATGGAGGATGGCAAGCTCCTAACTGGGATAAACCGTGTGAATGGGCAGAACTATATATGAAAAAAAATTATGACGCAAGTGGAGGAATGATAAGAATCCCAGGTTCTTACGGAGTCCCTCTTACAGCTTATAACATAGGATCGTGCATAGACACAGGATCTAGTTGGTGGATTTTTTCCTTTTATTCAACTCCAATAAAATCAATAAAAGTTGAAGGAGCTTGTCAGGTCAATTTATATCAAGAAGCTGGGTGTCACGGAGACTTTGATGCTATAGCAAAAAGTAATGCCAATCTTGCGTGGTTATCGCAAGACCACTTCTATTCAGTAAAAGTTGTTGATATTTCTCCTCCTCGAGCCCCCGAAGTTGAAAATGTAGGATCAGGGGCTCCAACAATAACACCAGGAACTTCAACCTACCAAATTCAATTAACCGGAAGAGTTACCGATATGAAAAAGAATGACAAGGTTGATCTTTATATGGAACTTGGAACAGACCCTCTATTCCCTTCAGAAATATGGTGGCCAGAAGATCAAGACGATCGTATTTCCGCTTATAAAAACGGAGACTCAGTAAGTTACACTGTGAAAAAACTAGCTACATCAACAACTTACTATTGGAGAACAATAGGAGTTGGTTCTGGTGGACTACAGGGTCACAGCGCAACTTCAACATTTACAATTCCGTAATAATTTAAAATGTTTTTAAGTAAAAGGATAAAATTAGGAATACTTTTATTATTATTAGTTTTTGGGACCTTTCTGTTTTTAACTCCTGCTCACGCGATTATTGGAACCGGTATTTTTGATTGGTCCTCGGCGGTTTTAGACGCTCTTGATACAATAGATCAAGCAATTTTGAGTTTTTTAATAAAGCTAATAATTTTTTCTTTTGTCTCGGCAGGATTTGTTATGGTAAGTGCTGCTCTTTTACAATGGGCAATAACTCTTCCTTTAAACATCTCTAACGCAGCTGTTTTAGGAGGATGGAACTTTGTTTTAGGGTTGGTTAACCTTGGTTTTGTTCTTTCTTTTATCTTTATTGCCTTAACCTATATTTTGAGACTTCCTCAATACGAAATGAAGAAAACCCTACCAAGACTTATTCTTGTTATTCTTCTTGTAAATTTCAGTATGCTTTTAGTAGGAATGCTCGCTGACGTATCTCAATTTGTCACAAACACTCTTCTAGATGCATTTGGAGGAGACTTTGTAAAAACGGCAACAATGCCTTTAAAACAAAACTTAGGAGCGATAACCAACGTTATAATAATGACTGTTACTGCTTATATAGCATCTGCTTTTACTGTGTTTGGCGCCCCTATTGCTTTGGCCTTATTAGCGTACCAGACCTTCTCAGGTAATTTGCTTGGGGACATCTTTGCTTTAATAACAATGATTGCAATGAACGCAATAATGGGAGCGATATTCTTCATTTATACCGTTTTATATATTGTAAGAATTGCTGCTCTTTGGATATTAGCAATATTCTCCCCTTTGGCCTTTTTCTGTCTAATATTTGACCAAACAAAAAAATACTTTAGTTCTTGGTTTAAAATGGTGGTGGGATGGGCATTCCTTGGAGTAGTTGCTCTATTCTTGATGGGACTAATAATCTCTCTGTATACTGATGCGTTTTTCAGTAGACCAGGAAATATAGTCACGACTTCAGTTCCAGGTCTACCCGGTATTAGACTCCCCTCTTCAATGTATAACTATATATTCCTCTTGTGTTTCTTGGCAGTGGCTTTCTATATTAGTATTAATTATGTCCCGGCAGGAGCCGATAGAGCAGTAGGATTTATTAGCGGTAAATTTAAAGCAATGGGAGGAGTTACTGGTGTAATCAATAAAGGGAGAAGAGCAACAGGAGAAATAGCCAGAAAAGCCGTACCAGAAAAAACAAGAAAAGTAATGAGACAATGGGCGGCAACCCCAACAAGAAACAAACAAGGAAAACTATTGCCAACCGCTTCTTCTATAAAAGAAGTAACAGAAAAAGGAGGAGTCAAGGGTGCCCTTGCTCAGCTTTCTAATCCTTACATGAAAAGACAAATTGGGAAAAAAGTTGGCGCTGTAACTTACGAAGCAGACAGAAGAGTAACCAATGAAACTGCAGAAAAAACAAAAGGAAAGAGCTCAGTAGAGAATTTAACCGCACTAAGAAGTACTCATGATCCAGCGAAACAGTTAGGATACCTGAAAGGAATTATGGACAACGGTCAATTAGGAGATGTTATGAACGAAAAAATAGTTGGAGAAGGAAATACTCTAAAAGCAGATAAAAGAGTCCTTGAATCAGCATACCTTGCGTCGGTAAGACAAGTAAGAGACCCTATGAGAAAACAAATGGAAAGAAGCTTTAAAGACACAATCGGAGCAGAAAGATTTAAAGAAATCCAACAAAGCGAAGGATATTATACTAAAAAAGACGAAGAAAAAGACAAAGAAAAAGGATATGTTGATGAAAATGGAAAACTTGATTACAACGCAAAAATTATAGGAGAAGCAAAAGAAGAAAATAAAATAAAGCAACTTGAGAAAGGATGGCATAAAGATGATAAGTCAATGGATGCAGTTCATAAATTATGGGAACCACGCCAAGTGAAACAAGCTGCGGGTATTTTTGGCAGAGAATTTATTGAAAGATTAGAAGAAACAAAAAAATCTCCTGGATGGTATTATGCTCCTGAAAAAGCAACAAGAAAAGCAAGAAATAAAAGTATGCCTAGATGGTATGCCAGCTCTGCCGCTTCTTCTTTAGGTGTTTCCCCTTTGAGAAGCAAGACAGGAAAAGTACTTCAGGGCAAGGATGTCAATAACTGGGAGAGAGAATCTTTAGAAATGGAAAAAGAAGCTAGAGAAAAATGGGGAGAAAGAGCAGAGAGAAAAGAAGACCAAGAAGAAAATAGAGAAAAAGCGGAAAAAAAATCGGGAGACTGGTATAATAGAAACATGCCTTAAAAGATAAAAAATCATTAAATAATTTTTGAAATGCCAAAAGACCCTTTAATAAATCAACTTTGGAAGTTATACGAAAAAATCCCAACAGAATTACAAGAAGCAATTTTTTCTTCAGAGACTTCTGATACTATTTTTGATGTTTGTGAAAAGAATAATATAGAAAATAATTACGAATTATCTAAAATAGTAGGAGATTCTTTATTGGGAATCTTGCCTCCCGAAGAAGTTGAAAAAAATATCAAAGAAAAGCTAAGTCTTTCCCCTGAAAAAGCAAACAAAGTTGCTCGAGAAATAGATCGCTTTATTTTTTATCCTTTAAAAAACAGCTTAGCTCAACTATATGGAGAAGAATTAAAAGAATTCAAAATAAGACCCGAAAAAAAAGAAGAGAAAAAAGAAAAGGGAAAACCTAAAAAAACAAAGAAAAAAGAGGAGAAAAAAGGAAAAGATTCATACAGAGAGCCACTAGTTTAATACGTTGCCTTTTAAAAATAAAAAAACGGAGACATATAGTCTCCTTTTTATTTTTTTGATTTAATTGATGTGACTTCCTATTTCCTGTCTTATTTCTTCTTTAGTAAAAGAACCTTCATCTTTTGAAGATTCTTTTTTAGAAGAGGAATTACCTCCTCTAGGCATTCTTTGCCAAACACTAAAGACTTCTAGCAATAACTTTTCGAGGCTTCCCATGTTCGCTCCGTCTACCCTGACGTCAACAAAACTTCCTCCTTTTATTGCCATATTTCTATGCAACAAGTCCCAACTTTTTTCCCACAGCTTCTTATGATCTTTGATGAATTGCTCAGGGTTCTCTTTTAATTCTTTCTCTATTTGTTTTCTCGTCATGCCTGTCTCTTTTTTCATCATTTCCATAACAGAACCAACTGTTTTCTCTGCTTCTTCGTCTGCGTAGTAAACCGACGCTTCTTTTTCGAGCCTTGATTCGTCTAGAATTGTAAGCTTTCTTTCTATTGACGGAGGAAGAAATATTTCTTCTACCGCTAATTCTATTCCACTCTCCTCAAAACCGGCTTGAATCATGGTTCCGTTTGGTTTTCTGAAATTTTCGTCTGCTTGATCTTTAGCTGTTTCGAACTTTTCTGTTGCTTCTCCCCAAGTTCTCGATCCAAAAGCGACCCTTAAAGAACTTACTACTGTTTCTTCTGTCCAATTTTTAAGACTCTCTTCATCGGCGGGAATATGGTTCTTATATATATCAATCAATCTTTCGTTTCGTGGGAAGTTTATATACGCTGTACTGTCTAGCTTTATCACCTGCTTTCCATATTCTGTCTTATCTTTTCCCCTGGTAGGCCAAGTTCCTTTTTTCGTAATAATAGCTCTTTTGGGATAATCCAAGTTGTATTTCTTTTTGGGATATTTCTCTATTTTATTCCCCCAAAACCAAGGGACAACGTGGAGACCGCTATCAACGAACGAGACCGGAGTCCCTACAATAATAAGAACACCCATTTCATTTCCATCTACAATCACTATGGTTTTTTTAACCCATATTGCAATAAAGATTAAAAGCGCATATATCGATAACCCTCCAATATATATTGGTAAGATTATGAAAAACGCAATAATCACAACAATAAGTTCAAAAACCAGCCCCCAGAACAATATACGATAAGCTTTGGCAACATTTTCGGAACTTCTTTCTTGCTCTGCTACTCTTTGTTCTTCTATTCTACTATCGCTCATTCTTATCATCTCCTATTTATTTTTCAAAGTATTTCTCTAATAACCATACTAGAGGCTAAGTTAACTCTTAGCGTAATTATTATATTATAATATCTGGTAATTGTCAAGGTTTATACATTTGCTTGTTTTTGTGTTAAAATTAAAAGAATAGTAAAATATATATAGATAATGCGTTTTACTGTTCCCCAATTTATTAACTACGAGGCTAAGGTAATCGGGCCCTTCACTTTTAAGCAATTTATTATAGCAGCAGTTGCAGGTGTAATTTGTTTCGCTGCTTTTATTAAAACCCCGATTTACGTTTACGTTCCAGTTTTTCTTATAGTTGGAGGAGGGGCTTTGGGTTTAATTTTTGTAAAACCAAAAGGGAGAACCCCTGTAACAATGCTTAAAAACTTTTTCTTCTTTACTGCCTCTCCTAAAGTCTATGTATGGAAAAGAAAAATTATCCCAACTAGAATAGAGAGAAAAGAAGAAGAAAAACCGGAAGAAAAAGAGAAACCAAAAGAAGCCACTCTAAAAATAGGAAAGGGAAGTAAATTAAAAGATCTTTCTAGGAAAATAGAAACTTCAAAAAAATAGAAAAATGCCTAACCAAACACCGACTCAAGACTTTTTACAAATTAAAGAAATTAGAGACGGAACTCTTGTTTTAAAGAACAATACCTTAAGAGGGGTTATAATAACCTCCTCTTTAAACTTTGCTCTTAAGTCGGGAGAAGAACAAGATGCTATAATTTATCAATTCCAGGACTTTATAAATTCACTGGATTTTTCTTTAGAAATTGCAGTTCAGTCAAGAAGATTAAATATAACTGGCTATTTAGAGAAGTTAAAAGAACTTGAGAACAAAAAGACAAACGACCTGTTAAAAGCTCAAACAGAAGGATACCGTAATTTCATAAAAGACCTTATTTCTAAAAGCTCTATAATGAGTAAGAAGTTTTTTGTGATAGTTCCCTTTGTTCCGTTTAGCGTTGAATCAAAAAAGAAAGGAGGGCTTTTGAAAAAACCTAGCCTCCCTACTCTAACCGAAGAAAGATTTAAAAGGGGAAAAGACCAACTAATGCAAAGGATGGAATTTATTGCCCTAGGACTACAAAGATGCAATCTTCAATGTTCTATTCTTGGAAGTGAAGAATTAATAGAACTGATGTGGAGCTTACACCACCCAGAACAATCAGAATATGGATATTACCCAGAAATTCCTCCTGAAATAATTAAGTAATTAAAATAAATATGGGTTTCTCACTTTTTCAAAAGAAAAGAGTACCAGAAGCAGAAAAAATCCTCGAAGAAAGCACTGTTACTGCTAAAGACATAATTGCTCCCTCCTCTATTTCTATAAGTAGTGGAGAAATTAGGATAGGAGATCGTCTATCAAGATCTTTCTTTATTTTTTCTTATCCAAGATATTTAAGCACGGGATGGTTCTCTCCAGTTATCAACCTAGACACTCCTTTAGATATTTCTATATTTATTCACCCGGTAGAAACAGGACCAATGCTTAAAACCTTAAGAAGGAGAGTAACAGAAACCCAGGCCGAGATCGCAGAGAGAGAAGAAAAGGGGTTAGTAACCGATCCTGCCCTAGAAACGGCTTATAGAGACCTTGAGACCCTCAGAGAACGACTACAAACAGCTCAAGAGAGAATGGCTAACCTTGGTATTTACATCAATATTTATGGAGAAACAGAAGAAGAACTAACAGACGTAGAAACAACTCTTCGCTCAATTCTCGAAGCAAGATTAATCTATATTAAACCAGCAACCTACCAACAGAAAGAAGGGTTTATTTCTTGTGCTCCTTATGGTTTAGACAAGTTAAGTGTTCATAATCCCATGAACACTGGACCAATATCTAGTATTTTTCCTTTTATATCTTTTGATTTGAGTTCGAACGAAGGAATCTTGTATGGAATAAACCAACACAATAGTTCATTAATTTTGTTCGACAGATTCTCTTTAGAAAATGCAAACGAAGTTATTTTTGGTAAATCAGGAGGAGGTAAAAGTTATACAGTAAAACTAGAAATTTTAAGATCGCTAATGCAAGAGATTGGAGTTATTGTAATTGATCCTGAAAATGAATATGAGTTTTTAGCAGAAGCAGTAGACGGATCCTTCTTTAATATCTCTCTTTCTTCTGATAATCATATTAACCCTTTTGATCTTCCAGAAATAAGAGAAGACGAAGACCCTGAAGACGTATTAAGATCTAATGTTATTAATCTGGTTGGTCTTTTAAGAATAATGCTCGGAGGTCTTTCTCCAGAAGAAGATGCGATTATAGACAGGGCAATAACAGAAACTTATGCCGCAAAAGATATTATTCCTGAAAGCGACCCAAAACAATGGAATAAAAACATTCCCTTGATGCAAGATCTAGAAGTAGTCTTAGAAGGAATGGAAGGAACAGATTCCTTAGTAAGGAGATTAAGAAAGTTCACTAAAGGGACTTATGCTAATTTCTTTAATCAGCCAACAAATATCGAAACCGACAAACTTTTTGTCTCTTTTGGAATAAGAGACATGGAAGAAGAGTTAAGGCCAATGGCAATGTTCACTGTTATGCGTTACGTATGGAATAAAATAAGATCTGAAGTAAAAAGAAGAATATTGGTTGTAGATGAGGCTTGGTGGATAATGCAAAATGAAGATGGAGCTTCTTTCTTGTTCGGTCTAGCTAAAAGAGCAAGAAAATACTGGCTTGGAGTAACCACTGTTACTCAAGACGTAGAAGACTTCTTAAAGTCCAACTATGGAAGACCGATTATAACAAACTCTTCTTTGCAATTAATAATGAAACAGGCTCCGGCGACTATAGAAGTTTTACAAAAAGCTTTTAAATTAACGGAACAAGAAAAACACATCGTGCTTGAGTCTTCGGTAGGAGAAGGACTGTTCTTCGCTGGTCCAAAACACGCCGCAATAAAAATAATAGCTTCTTATGCTGAAGACCAGTTTATTACCACTTCTCCAGAAGAGATTAATAAAATAAAAAAGGCTAAGAGTAAACTAGCCGATGAAAAATTCCAGTAAGTAGTTTATTTGTTTTTACGGATAAGGCTTTATAATAATTCTTCTTTTTGACCCCCCGTCTATACTTTTAGTGATTATATTCTCTCGATCAGCCAACTCAAGATGAACTACTCTTCTTTCGTAAGGCAACATAGGAGGAAGAGCTTTCTCTTTTTTACTTAAAGCAACATCGTCCGCTACTGACCTGGCTAACTGTCTTAAATAGTCAGTTTTTTTCTCTTTATAATTATTAACATCAAGATTAAGATAAAATTCTTTACCTATTTTCTTTCTAGTAATAATCCTAAGCAACTTCTCAATAGAAAGGAGAAGGATCCCTCTTTCCCCTATAATAGACTTAGGGTCTTCAACTTTTATATTAAAAGGAACGGTTTTATCTTCTAACCTCTTGTTTTCTATCTCTACCGAAACTCCCATTTTTTGAAAAAACTCTTGAACTATTCCTTTTATTTTTATTAATTCTTGTGGGGTGATCATTTTTCTTTAAACGCTAAATACTGTTGTCCTACAGAGAATAAAGCAGTAACAATCCAATAAAGAGCAATAGCAGAAGGCAGCCTCCATAAAATAAAGAGCGTGACTATTGGAAAGAAATAAAGCATCTGTTTCTGCATAATTTCAGAAAAGTCATTTTTATTATCTTTATTGCTACTAATATTTTTAGAGGTCATCATTTTAGATTGAATAAACTGAGTCCCTCCTGCTACCGCTGCTAAAACAGGAGAAGGATCAGCAAGGTTCAAAACCCCTAAAAACATTGTATTTATTTCGCCTGAGAAAGAAATAAAAGAATAAAATAAACCTTGATCTATCCCTCCAGAATTTCCAGCTAACGCTTTTAAAACAAGAAAGAGAGCAATTAAAATAGGAAGCTGGAATAAAACAGGAAGACACCCAGAAAAAGGACTAATCTTCTCTTCTTTATAAAGTTTCATAACTTCTTCTCCTTGCTTCTGTTTATTGTCTTTATATTTCTTCTGTATTTCTTTTATCTTAGGCTGTAGGTCTTGTAATGCTTTTTGAGACTTAACTGATTTTAATGTTGAGGGGTAAAGTAAAAGCCTAACAATAACAGTTAGGACGACTATCGCTACTCCAAAGTCCTGCCCAGGCAAAGTTTCGTATAATAAAACCAAGGCATTTAATATGGGACGATAAAGAATTGTGTTAAAAATTGAACTTAAAATTTCCATTTTATTCTTTTAATTACGGCCAATCTACTCCCCCTTTGCTTAAAGGATTACATCTTAAAATCCTTTTTGCTCCTAAAAAAATCCCCTTAACTATTCCGTATTTTTTTATAGCCAAAACAGAATATTGAGAACAGGTAGGATAAAAACGACAAGACCTTCCTTTAAAGGGAGAAATAAAGTGTTGGTAGAAATTAATTAATTTTAAAAGATACTTTTTAATCATTAAGAATTTTTGCTTTTCTAAACAACCCCTCAATACAGCTTTCTATTTCTTGAAATTCTTTATCCCGAGCTTCTGGTCTAACTATTATGACGATATCTTTTCCTTTCTCGAGATTTTCTATTGTGTTTTTAACAGCTCCTCTCAACCTTCTTTTAATTCTATTCCTAATAAAAGCCTTTTTGCTTACTTTTAAAGAAACAATAAAACCTATTCTAGTCTCTTTAAGATTGTTTTCAGTTGTTTTTAAAAATAAAAAATCCTCTCTAAAAGGTTTTCCTTCTTTAAAAACTTTTTTAAAATCTTTCTTTTTTTTAAGCCTATTTTTAAGAGGAAGCATTGCCAATTAATCTTAACTGTTACATCAGAAAACCTATGTTTAAGATAATACTTTTCCCAACTAAAGTCAATTAGAAGTTTCAACAACTTGTCCCCAGTTTCTCAACAAAAAATCGGTTTTTCCTTTGTTTTACACAGACATTTGACTTTTCCCCATATATGCTATAATGCATAAGTATTAATTTTATATACCAATTATGACCAAGGAAGAACTTTGGCAAGCAGTATTAGCTCAAATCCAATTTAAAATATCCAAGGCTAACTTTGCTACTTGGTTTAAAAACACAGAGATAATAAAGAAAAACAAAGGAACTGTTACAATTTCTGTCCCTAACACTTTTTCCAAAGAGTGGTTAGAACAGAAATATAATAAAATTATCTTAAAAACAGTTCACGAGCTAGACGAAAAGACAAGGGAAGTAAAATACATAATAGATAGAAACGCGTTAAAAAAGAAAAAAGAAGCAAAGGAGTCTCCTCCAGAAGAAGAAGTTTCCGATCAGTTAGGGTTTGAAGAGTTTAAGGTTAACCAGAAAACAAATTTAAATCCAAGATACAAGTTTGATAACTTCGTAGTAGGCCCTTTTAATGAAATGGCTCATGCTGCTGCTTGCGCTATAGCTAAAGAGCCTGGGAAAATATATAATCCCCTGTTCGTATACGGAGGAGTTGGATTAGGAAAAACTCACTTGATCCAAGCTATTGGCAACCAAATAATTGATAATTTCAAAAATAAAGAAATAAAATATGTTCCAGCAGAAAGATTTATATCTGGAATTGTTAATTCAATAAGAAATCATAATATAGATCAGTTTAAATCGGAACATCAAAAAACAGACGTATTAATTATAGACGATATTCAGTTTTTGGCAGGCAAAGAAAAAACTCAAGAAGAGTTTTTTCATCTTTTTAATAGTCTTTACGGAAAAGATAAACAAATTGTTTTATCTTCTGATCGAGTCCCTAAAGCCATCCCTTGTCTAGAAGAAAGACTGAGGTCTCGTTTTGAAGGAGGAATGATAGCAGATATTGGAAGTCCAGACTACGAAACTAGATTAGCTATTTTAAAAACAAAAACAAAACAAAGAAATATAAGTCTACCTGATGAAGTATTATTTTTTATCGCATCTAATATTAAAAACAATATTAGAGAACTAGAGGGATCATTAAATAGAATTGTTGCTTACAAACAAATAAACAATAAAGACCCAAAACTAGAAGACGTTAAAAAATTATTAGAAAAGATTATCCAAACACCGAGAAAAATAGTAACAGCAGGACAATTAATAAAATTAGTAGCTAGTTTTTACGATTTAAAAGAAAGAGAGCTTTCTGATTCTTCTAGAAAAAAAGAGGTTGTCCGCCCAAGACAAGTAGCAATGTACCTTCTTAGAAAAGAATTAAAAAATTCTTATCCTGCTATTGGCAGAAAATTAGGAGGGAAAGATCATACAACTGTAATTTATGGATGTGAAAAAATAGAAAAGAAAATTAAAAAAGACGAAACTTTAGCTGAGGAAATAAGGTTAATAAAACAAAGGATTCACAGTGGATAATTTGGGTATAATTTTTAATCTTATTTAATTAAGAATATTTATCAACATTTATTGTTATTTTCTCAACAACTTATCCATTCTTCTTAAAAACAATAAAACCCTTTAAAGACAGTAAATAATTAAAAAATAAAAGAATAAAAAATTTTTATTAACAGGTAATAATAATAGTAATATAATATATATATAAATTATAAAATATTAAAAAGAAATGAAACTTTCAATTTTAAAAGAAAATCTTCTAAAAGGTCTTAATATTGTAAGTAAAGCTACTTCTAAATCTATTACCTTACCTATTTTAAATAACGTACTCTTGTCTACAGAAAAGAATTTTTTAAAAATATCTGCTACTGATTTAGAGTTAGGAATTCAGTATTGGGTTTTATCTAAAACAGAAAAAGAAGGTTCAATTACAATTCCTGCTAAGTTTTTAACTAGTTTAATTAATTTAATTCCAGATGAAAAAATAAACCTTGAAACGAAAGGAGATACTTTATTTATTAAGGGTAAGAATTATAAAAACGAAGTAAAAGGGTTGAGTTCGGAAGACTTTCCTGTGATTCCCGAAGTTAAAGATGGTCAAGTCTTAGAAGTTGATAGTTTTAAGTTAACAAGTGGGTTTTCTCAAATAGTAAATACTGCTTCTACTTCTCAAACAAGACCAGAGATTTCTGGGGTTTATATTTTTTTAGATAAAAATATTATTGAGATGGCGGCAACAGATAGTTTTAGATTGGCAGAAAAAAGAGTGTCAATGAAATCTTCTTTAGATAAAAATATTTCTCTTATTATTCTTCAAAAAACTATAAGAGAATTTATTAGTATTTTTGGTGAAGAACAAGGGATCTTGAAATTATATTTTTCTCCAAACCAAATAATGTTTGAATCTTTCTCTAAAGAAGTTTCTCATCCTAAAATTAGAATAACTTCTCGTTTAATTGATGGAGAATATCCTAATTATAAAGAAGTGATTCCTTCGGGTTTTAAAACAAAAATAATATTAAACAAGAAAGAGTTTTTAAATAAAATTAAGGCAGCTAGCCTTTTTAGTAATAAAATTAACGAAATTGTTCTTGATGTGGATCCAGAGAAAAACGTTGTTGATATTTCTTCTCAAAACCAAGATTTAGGGGAAAGCAAATCTCAAATGAAAATAAAAGGAGAAGGAGAAAAAGTTAAAACCTCTTTTAATTACAGGTTTATAATTGACGGCCTTTCTAATATAGAAGGAGAGAAAGTGGCTTTAGAATTAAACGGAGAAGAGGGGCCGGGAGTGTTAAAACCTTTAGAAAAAGAAGACTTTTTGTACGTTGTAATGCCTATTAAGAATAATTAATTTTTCAAGAAGCCAAACAACTAAGAGTCTATTTTTTAATAGGCTCTTTTTATTTTAGATTATCTTCTTATTGCTGTTTCCCATTGTTCATATTGAGGATCTATTGATGGATTGACAGGGATTGGTCCTTGTGGGTTTTCTTTGTCAACATAATAAAGTATTGAATGAGGTCCTATTTCTCCGTTTAATACTGGTTTTTCTGTTTCTATTTCTTTAGGTTTTGTAAATTCTTTTTTTTGAACTTTTGTTAAAGCAAATTCCATAAAATCATGCCATATCGGAGCTGCTAATACTAATCCCGGTTGTTGCGCCGAAGGAGTATTGTCGTTATTCCCTGCCCAAACCCCAGTTACGACTGAAGGAGTGTATCCAATAGTCCATGCATCTCTGTACTTTTGAGTAGTTCCTGTCTTAGCTGCAACTTGATAATTTTCAAAATAAAGAGCAGAGTTTGGTCTAAACATTGGTATTCTTGCTTCGTTGTCTGATAAAACGTCATTTAATACTCTACAAGGTTCTGGGCTTATAACTCTTTTTGGTGTTTTTTTATTTTCTTCTATAATATTTCCTTCTAAGTCTTCAATGCGAATTACACTAACTGGTGGAACCGTTAATCCTTCTGTAGCAAAAGTTCCATACGCTGAAACCATATCAATCAGTTTTACCTCCCCTCCTCCGAGAACCAAGGATAATCCATACTGAGAAGAATCTTTAAGAGTTGTTATTCCTAACTTTTGAGCAAGAGAAATTGTTTCGTCTAGTCCTGCTAAATAGAGAGTTTTTACGGCTGTTAAATTAATTGATTGAGCTAAAGACTTTCTCATAGTTAAAGGACCTCTAAATCTTCCATCGTAATTTCCCGGATGGTAACAATCTAAACCGTATTTATCTTTTTCTTGATTTGCATTAGGGTTGCAGTTTAAGTTGAACTCAGTTTTAACATCCCACAGGACTGTTTCAGAAGTAAAAGCTTTTTCAAACGCAGCAAGGTAAGCAAAAGGCTTAAAAGAAGATCCTGGTTGACGTCCTGGATTATTTTTTGTTCCTACTGCTATATTAAACATAGGATCGAACATGCAGTTTTTTCCTGAAATACAATTTTCTGGATAAGGGTCAGCAAACCAGTCAGCAGAACCAATCATTGCTAATATTTCTCCCGTATTAGGATCTATTGAAACAAGAGAAGCATTGTGAGCGTTATATTCCTTGTTTCTTTCAACGCCGCTTTTTATTGCTTCTTCTGCTTTTTCTTGTAGTTCCCAATCAAGAGAAGTATAAACTTTTAATCCTTTTTGACTAAGAAGCTCTTCTCCGTATTTCTCAATTAAATAATCTTTGACATAAAGAGAGAAGTGAGGAGCTTTTATTGGATTAGTGGTTTTTGCAAAATTTAAACTTTCTTCTTTTGCTTTCTCTGCTTCTTCTTTACTCACAAAATTTAAAGCAGTCATCTTATCTAAAACATAATTTTTTCTCTCTATTAACAAGTCTCTATTTTCTCCATAAGGAGATAGTGCGGTAGGGGCTTGAATAAGAGAAGCTAACGTAGCCGCTTCTGACAATGTTAGATCTTCACACCCTTTTTTAAATAAAGTTTGACTCGCTGCTTCAACTCCATATGCGTTTGAGCCAAAAGGGACCTGATTTAGGTACCATTCAAGAATTTCTCCTTTAGAATATCTTCTTTCTAACTCTAAACTTAGAATTATTTCTCTTACCTTTCTTTCAATTGTTTTTGTTCTTGTTAAAAAAGAAGATCTTATTAATTGTTGAGTTATCGTAGATCCTCCTTGAGAAAGCTCCCCTTTTTTAATATTTACAATTACGGAGCGGGCTATTCCCTCAACGTCTATTCCTCGGTGTTGATAAAATTCTTCATCTTCAGCAGCCACCACAGCGTTCTTTATGTAATCAGACATTTCTTCTAGTGGTATTATTTCCCGCCTTTCTTCTCCGTAGATTGTGTAAAGCAAAACTTCCCCTGTCCTATCGTAGATTTTAGTAGATTGAAAGATTCTTTGCTCCATAAAACTTTCTGGCCTGGGCAGGTCTTTTGCATAATAAATAAAAACCCCAATACCAGAAAGAACAAGAAACAATAAAAGACCAAGGATTATCTTAAAGACAAAAGAAACCTTTCTTTTTTTCTTGGTGTATACTTTTGAATAATTTTTTCTTTTTACCATAATTCTTTTTAAGATGTTCTTACTATTTTAAGTAAAATATTATAAATTGGCAATTAAATGTTTTTTTAGTATGATAAAGGTGTATGAAAAAAGAAGAAAAAATAAAAGGAATTTTAGAAAGAGGAACAGACGCTATTATTAAAAAGGAAAGTATTATTAAAAAGCTTAATAGTGGAAAACCTCTTAGAATAAAGCACGGGATAGATCCAACCGGGCCTAAAATTCATATTGGTCGGGCTATTTCTTTTTGGAAACTTAAAGAGCTTCAAGACCTTGGTCATAAAATAATTCTTATTATAGGAGATTTTACTGCTCAGATAGGAGACGCTTCTGATAAACAATCTATGAGACCTCCTTTAACCGAAAAAGAGGTTAAAGAGAATATGAAATATTATTCTAAACAAATAGGGCAAATATTAGACCTAAAGAAAACAGAAATTCGTTATAATAGCGAATGGCTAGGAAAATTAAAAGCAAAAGAACTAACTGAGCTTGCCACGAAATTTACTGTTTACCAAATGATTAATAGAAGAAACTTTAAAGAAAGGTTCGAAGCAAGAAAACCGATTGGTCTTCATGAAATTTTCTATCCGATATACCAAGGATATGATTCTATGAAGGTTAAAGCGGACATAGAAGTAGGAGGATTTGACCAACTTTTTAATCTTTTGATCGGAAGAGAGGTTCAAGAATTTTACGGACAAAAACCTCAAGACGTTATTACTTTTAATTTACTGTATGGATTAGACGGAAGGAAAATGAGCACTAGTTGGGGAAATGTAGTTAACGTTACTGATTCCCCCGTTGAGCAATATGGTAAGATAATGTCAATGAAAGACGATTTAATTATTAATTATTTTGAGTTGGCAACAAAAGTTCCCTTAAAAGAAATAGAAAACATTAAAGAAAACCTTAGAGAAAAGAAAACCAATCCTAGAGATATAAAGGCAAGACTTGCTCGAGAGATTGTTAGTCTTTATCACGGAGAAAAAAAAGCCATTCAATCTGAAAAGGAGTTTAATAAAGTTTTTAGAAAAAGAGAGAACCCTTCAGACATGAAAGAAGTTTCAGTTAATAGTAAAAAAATAAGTATTTTAGACTTACTAGTTAAAACCGAATTAGCGTCTTCTAAGTCTCAGGCAAAGAGGCTTATAGAGCAAAAAGCTATAAGAATAGAAGGCAAGATTCAAAAAGAATGGAAAAAAGACATTATTATAAAAAAAGGGATGGTTGTCCAGTCGGGGAAGAGAAAGTTTGTGAAGATTAAATAAAAAAGAAAAAGGTCTTTTAAAAAACCTCTTTTATAAAAGAGGTTTTATGCTTTTTTAGGATTAATTGTTTTAGGAGGATTCTTATAATAACATTTCTTTAGAGCCCCGCAGATTGCTATTCCTATAGCGTCAGAGGCGTCGTTTGGCCTTGGGATCTCTTCAAGATTAAATAAGTCTTTTATAATCTCTTGGATTTGTCTCTTTTTTGTCCATCCGTGTCCTCCGACAATCATTTTTACTTCTAATGGAGTAAATTCATAAATCGGTATTTTTTTTCTGGCTGCAGCAAGCATTATTACTCCTTTTGCCTGGCTTACAGGAAGAGCTGTTTTCATGTTTCGGAAGAAGAAAACGTTCTCTATTGCGAGTATTTTAGGGCGGTGTTTTTTAATTAATTTTCTAAGATCACTGTTAATCATTCTTAGTCTTTCGGCGTCGCTGAATTCTGGCGTTGTTTTAACGCAACCATACTCGACAAGCTTTAGTTTGGTTTTTTTGATATTGATTTTTAAAGCGGAATCTTTTAAAACCTTTTTTTGAGTTGAAAATTTTACTACCCCATATCCTGTTGTTGCCGTACCAGGGTCTATTCCAAGAATTTTCATAATTACGATTTTAGATTTGAGTATACTTCTTGCACTCCCTCGTTTTCTTCTAATGCGTCAAAAATATTTTGGCATTTTTGGATAGTTTTTTCGTCAACTTCTAGTTCTTCTTTGGCGACCCAATCAACAGAAGAAGAATCTATTTTTATCCCTTTCTTTTTTAAGGAGTTTTTTGCTTGCTCTAATTTTTCTGGCTTAGCGTGAATTTCTAGAATATTGTCTTGGTGTAGAAGAAAATCTTCTGCTCCTGACTCTATTGCTTCTAGCTCTATTTTTTCTTTATCTTTAAGGTTTTCTTCTTGGTCTTCTAAATTTATAATTAAAGACCCCTTTCTTTCGAACATCCATTTTACAGAACCCTCGTCGGCCAATTTCCCATTATTTTGACTTAATATTTTTTTAATTTCTGAAACAGTCCTGTTTTTATTGTCTGTAATTCCTTCAATTATTATTGCTACTCCTTCTGGGCCATAAGCCTCGAAGATAAAAGAGTCTAATTTTTCTCCTTCTAGTTCTCCCGTTCCTTTTTTTACAGCTCTTTCTATGTTGTCTTTGGGCATATTAAAATCTTTTGCTTTCTCTATGGCAAGCCTTAAATTAGAGTTTGTTTCGGGGTCTCCCCCACCTTCTTTTGCCGCAACAGAAATCTGACGAGAAATTTTAGAGAAAACTTTTCCTCTCTTCTTGTCTGCAGCTTGTTTTTGTCTTTTTATTGAATGCCAATGTGAGTGTCCGCTCATATTAATAATTTTACTTCAGTTTTTTTATTTAATCAAACCTAGTCGTTAATTTCTTCTAGTCTTTTTCTTAATAACAAGATTAAAGTACCCGAAATAATACTAACCAATAAGCCTATTAACAAAATACGCAAGAAAGAGTAATCTAAAGAAGGTCTTTTTATCTCTGCTAACTGTTTTGTTTCTTCTTTTTCTTCTTTTTCTTTTTTTGGTTTATTTTCAACAAAGGGGTTATTTTTATTACCGGGAGTAGGCTCTCCCCAGTAAAAAACTCCCTCGTCGCGATTAAAAGATTTTCCCTCCGGGGCATTTTCATAAGAAACTGAATCAACTTTTTCTCCTTTAGGATCGATCAGAATAACTGTGTCTTTTTCGTTGTTTAGAGATATTTTAGAATCGGTTCTTTTTATAAGATAAAAACCTTTTGCTTCTATTCTTTTATCTAAAATAAACTCTTTTGTCTTTCCATAACTATCTTTTATTTTATAATCGAAGAGGTTAACCTTAAAATTATTATTGTTATATAATTCAATCCATTCGTTTTCACTATCAGGTCCTTCTGGAGAAGGCATGATTTCATTAATAAAAATATTAGAAGAAATAAAGCTCTTCTCTGGATTGCTATTTTCTGTTATAATATTCTCGCCGTTTGTTTCTTTTGGGGTTCCCCCTGCGCTGTTACTTGTTTGCCAGCTTTGAGACAAAAGGACTCTTTCCATTGTTGCTTTTGTTGTGTTGTTCCCTTCTGGCCATCCGGAAAGGCAATCAACGAAATCTACGGTATTTTCTTTATTTTTAAGCAATAATATAGTTCCTTTATTACTGAGACCTCCTTTGTAAATTAAATCTGCTTTTTTATTAGGAACTGTATTATCGTCTGTTCTTTCTAACAAGAAAAAATTATTAGGAGGAATTTCTCCATCGAGAGTAATGTTAATTTTTTTGTCTTGAGTGGAGAGCGTCCACCCTTCGAGACTTACAGAGAAATCAGAATTATTATATAATTCAATCCATTCGTCCGAGTAGGATTTTTCTGTTCCCATCCAGGCTATTTCATTTATTACAACGCTTGCGAAAGAAACCGAAGGGATAATTAAAAGCAATAGGAATAGTAAGATTGTTTTAGAGTATTTCGTCTTAAAAATAAAAACCCAGCTTAGGCAGGGTAATACTCTTGACAAATATTTAAAAATCATCTATAATTATGATTGAAGTGGCTCCCAAGCTGGGGGCAGGGATTTTTCTCAGATGGGTAGTTTGGATTCGTCGAAACTATTACTCGAAAAAATCCTGTCTTTAGGCCTTACGCGCTCTAAATTGTCTCCCCCAGCTTAGGGGTCATTTTTTTTAAGAACCTGCCACTCTTTCTATTTCTTCAATAGTAGTCACTCCTTCTAAAACCTTAAGCAGTCCGTCTTGTTCCATTGTGGCCATTCCTTGTTTAATTGCTTTTTCTTTTAAAGCAGAAACAGAAGGAGAAGTAAGTATAAACTCTTCCATTTTTCCGTCTATTAAAAATGCTTCAAAAATAGCTATCCTTCCCCTATATCCAGTGCCATTACAAGCTGGACATCCTTGAGCTTTAGAGATTTTTGTGTCTTTATTTATTTTAGGGGCCTTTACTGATTTAGGTAAGTTTTTTAACTTACTTTTTATTTTCTTTAATTCTTCTGGAGAAGGTTTTTCTTTTTTACAACATTTATCACAAACTTTTCTAACTAATCTTTGAGCGATAGCGATATTTAAAGCAGGAGCAATATTTACTGGCTCTGCTCCAAGAGAAAGCATTCTGGTAACAGTTCCCGCCGCGTCATTTGTATGTAGGGTTGACAAAACGAGATGTCCAGTCATTGCTGCTTGAAGCGAGATTTCTGTTGTTTCTAGATCTCTTATCTCTCCTACCAGGATAGCATCTGGGTCTTGTCTTACTATCGATCTTAATCCAGAAGCAAAGTCATATCCTTTTTTTGGATCAACTTGTGTTTGAGATATTCCTTCTAAGTGATACTCAATAGGGTCTTCGATGGTAATAACTTTTATTTTTGGATCTCTTATCTTTTTAAGGAAAGCGTAAAGGGTAGTAGTTTTACCAGATCCAGTAGGACCGGTTACCACTATCATCCCGTTTGGTTTTTTAATTTGCTTATTAAATAATTCAAGTAAGTCTTTTCTTAAGCCTAAATCACTTACACTTATTAAGTTTTTAGGATCTAATAATCTTAATACAGCTGTTTCTCCATATTCAGAAGGTAAAGTAGATACTCTGACTTCTATAGCATTATCTTCTACTAAAATAGAAAAACGACCGTCTTGAGGTCGATCTGAAATGTTCAGCTTTACGCCAGAAAGGAGCTTTATTCTATTAATGATCTTTTGATATTTTTTTCTGCTAAAAACAAAAACATCGTGAAGGATACCGTCTACCCTTACCCTTAAATTGACATCTTCTTTGCGAGGTTCAAGGTGAATGTCAGAAGATTTTAATCTAATTGCTCCTCCTAAAACGGTCTCTATAACCTCTGTAAGGCTTTTTTCTACATTTTCCTCTATCGCCTTCTTGAAATCGGAGACATTTTTTATCTCTTTAGTAGAAGAAAGTAATTGAGAAGATATCTTTACTTGTTTGGTAATTTCTTCATTCATTGTAAAATGAATAAATCAGAATTATTATAACTTATATTATTTTTTAAACTAAGTCAACGTGGAATACTTATCTAAAGACGAAAAAGAGACAAAAAAGATAGGAAAAGATCTAGCAGAAAAAATATTGAAAAAAAAGAAAGAAAGAGCAATCGTTCTTTCTTTAGAAGGAGATTTAGGAGGAGGAAAGACTACTTTTTTACAAGGGTTTGCGAAGGGATTAGGAATAAAAGAAAAAGTATTAAGTCCTACCTTTATCATTGTTAGAAAAAATAAAATTCCTAGGAAGAAAGAATCCAATTTTAAATGTTTCTTTCATTTTGACTGTTATAGAATAAAAAAAGAAGAAGAAGTTTTAGATCTAGGATTTAATGATTATATCTCTAGTCCAGAAAATATTGTTGCTATTGAATGGGGAGATCGGATTAAAGGAATTTTGCCAAAAGAGACAATTGTTTTAAAATTCATATTTATAGACAAAGAAAAAAGAAAAATAATAATAAAAAATGAATAATAAAAAATGAATAATAAAAAGAAGTTACTTTTAATAGATAGCAACTCCTTGATTCACAGAGCTTTTCATGCCTTACCTCCCCTAACTAATAGAAAGGGAGATCAGCTCGGGGCTGTCTACGGGTTCTTGTTAGTTTTTTTTAAAGGACTGAAAGATATTAATCCTCAATATGTGGCTGCAGCTTTCGACGTTAAGGGACCTACTTTTCGTCATAAAGAATTTGACCTTTATAAAGCACAAAGGCCTAAGATGTCTTTTGATCTTTCTCAGCAAATTCCAAAAGTTAAAAGAGTTTTAAGGTCTTTTAGGGTTCCTATTTTTGAGAAGCAAGGATTTGAAGCAGACGATATTATTGGGACTATTTCTCAAATAATGTCTAGCGAAGAAAATATTGAAACTATTATAATGAGTGGAGACAAAGACCTTTTTCAACTTATTGACTCTAAGACAAAGGTTTATGGATTAAGAAAAGGAGTTAAAGATACGGTTTTATACAATATAGAAGAAGTTATATTAAAATATGAAGGGTTAAAACCGAAGCAGCTTATCGATTTTAAGGGGTTAAGAGGAGACCCCTCTGATAATATTACAGGAGTTCCTGGTGTAGGGGAAAAGACAGGGATTAAATTGATTAAAACTTTTGGCAGTCTAGAAAAACTATATGAAGAATTAGAAGAAAAAGAGAAAATAGAGGGAGTTAGTAAGAGAATAAGAGAAAAACTCTTGAACAATAAAAAAGAAGCTTTTCTTAGTAAGAAACTTGTTAAAATTAAATGCGATGTTCCAATCAATTTCACTTTAAAGGATTGTCTTTTTGATGACTATAAAATAGAAGAAATTAAAGGAATCTTTAATGAGTTTGAGTTTAATAGTTTAGTAGAAAAAATACCCAGAATTAATATTTCAGAAAATTATTAATTTTTGTTAAAATGTATTTTAATAATCTATGATTTTAAACTAGAAAATGGTAAACTTAAATAATTATGAATGAAGATCAAGAGGAATCTAAAGTTAAAACTAAACTAGAGAAAGAATTTGAGGAATTCAGCGAAGAAGACGTAGAGCCTAAAGACACTCATAAGGCTCTCTTGAATATATTAGAAGACGTAGAAGAAGCAAGGTCGAAGGCGGTTGATGAAAAAAATAAAACACTAGCAATTATTACCAACTTTACTGATGGGCTTGTTTTTTTTAACGAAGAAAATGTTCTTACTTTAATTAATCCTACTGCCGAAGATCTTCTAGATGTTAAGGCAATAGAGATTATCGGGAACCATCTTCTTAAAAAGACTTCTTTTTCTAAGCTTGAAAAAATATTAAATCTTTTAAGAATAGAGAGCGAGAAAAAAATTTCTAGAGAAGAGCTTAAGTTAGAAGAAAATTTAATTATAGAAGTTTCTACGATTAAGGTTCAGAGAGGAGATAAGAAGATAGGAATCTTAGTTGTCTTACATAATATTACTAGAGAGAAATTAGTAGAAAGATTAAAAACAGAATTTGTTTCTTTGTCTGCCCATCAATTAAGAACTCCTCTATCTGCAATTAAGTGGACTCTGAAGATGATTTTAGATGGTGACATGGGAGAGGTTAACGAAGAACAAAAAGATCTTCTTCGAAAGACCTATGATTCTAACGAAAGAATGATAAGCCTTATAAACGACCTTCTTAATGTTACTAGAATTGAAGAAGGAAGATATATTTATAAAAAGAAACTTGTTGACCTTTCGGACTTAGTAAAGGAAATAGTGAAAAACTATAAGGAAGAATCAAAAAGAAGGGGTCTTAGTTTTAAATTTAAAGCTCCTAAAGGAAAAATCCCTGAAATTAAAATGGATCCTGATAAGATTAAATTGGTAATTACTAACTTAATAGATAACGCGATAAGATATACTTCAGAAAAAGGAAAAGTGATAGTTTCTTTAGAAAAGAAAAAGAATAACCTAGAATTCTCAGTAGAAGATTCTGGGATTGGAATACCAGAAGATCAACAAGAAAGATTATTTTCTAAGTTTTTTAGAGCTTCTAACGCTGTAAGGACAGAGACGGAAGGATCTGGTTTAGGTCTTTTTATCTGTAGAAACATTATAGACGCTCACAACGGAGAAGTATGGTTTGAGTCAGAACAAGGGAAAGGCTCTAAGTTTTACTTTAGCTTACCAATAAAAGAAAAAGATTAATACTTATCTTGGTTTGCAAATATTCTTTAAAAATAATAAAATATAAATAACATGGCAGAAGAAAAAAACAAGAAAATTTTAATGATTGAAGATGAAAAAATTATCGTAGATCTCTTAAAGAGCAAGCTAGAAAGAGAGGGATATAATGTTATAGTAGGAAGAGACGGAGTCGAAGGAATAGAAAAAATGAAAGAAGAAAAGCCAGACCTTATTTTGCTTGATGTTGTAATGCCAAGAAAAGGAGGATTTGAAGTTATAGAAGAAAGAAATAAAGACGAAGAGCTTAAAAATATTCCTGTAATTATTATTTCTAACTCTGGGCAGCCAGTAGAACTTGATAGAGCTAAAGAACTTGGAGCTATAGACTGGTTGGTTAAAACAGAATTTGATCCCCTAGAAGTTATCACAAAGGTCAAAAAACAAATTGGTTAAATAACATGGCAGAAGAAAAAAACAAGAAAATTTTAATAGTAGAGGACGACAAGTTTTTAAGAGAACTAATAAGCCAGAAGCTTGTTAAAGAGAAGTTTGACATAGCAGAAGCAGTAGATGGAGAACAAGCTGTTAAAAAAGTAAAAGACGTTAATCCGGACTTAATATTGCTTGATTTGATTTTACCGGGGATAGATGGATTTGAAGTTTTGACTAAGATAAAAGAGGACCCTGTCCTTGCTGAGGTCCCAGTTATCATTCTTTCTAATTTAGGACAAAAGGACGACATAGAGAAAGGTCTTAACCTAGGAGCAACTGACTATTTAATAAAAGCTCATTTTACTCCTAGCGAAATTATAGAGAAGGTTAAAAAGAATTTGAAGCAATAAAGATGCCTGAGCTACCAGAGGTAGAAACTACAGTTAGAGACTTGAAAAAAAAGGTCCTGGAAAGGACCTTTGTTGATGTTTGGACCGACTTCGAGAAGATTGTTAAAAAACCAGAGAGTTTCAAAAATTTTAAGAAAGAGATTATTGGGAAAAAAATTAAAGATATTAGAAGAAGAGCGAAGTTTATTATCTTTGATCTTTCTGAAGATAAATCTCTCTTGGTTCATCAGAGGTTAACCGGACATTTATTGGTTGGTAACTGGGAAAAGAATGAAGGGAAATGGAAGAATGACTCTACTCCCCTATCAGACAGAGTAAACACCTATATTCATTTAATGTTTTGGCTCGACGATGGTTTAATGATTGCCTTGTCTGACCTGAGAAAATTTACCAAGATGGAAATTTTTGACACAAAGGGAATAGAAAGCTTAGATAAAATAAAAAAATTAGGCCCCGAACCCCTAGAAGAAGAATTTACTTTTGAAAAATTTAAAGAAAGAGTTAAAGACAAAAAGAGGAAAATTAAACAAGTTTTAATGGATCAAGAAATTATTTCTGGAATTGGCAATATATATGCTAGTGAAATATTATTTAAAGCCGAAATTCACCCTTTTAAAAAAGCAAACGATCTTTCAGAAGAAGAACTTAAGAAGATTTATTGCTCAATTAAAAAGGTTTTAAAGAGAGCAGTTGAATTAAGGGGAGAAAGTTTTGCGGACTGGAGAGACGCAGATGGTAAGAAAGGATCTTTTGACGACGAAAGAAATGTTTACCAAAAAGAAGGAGAGAAGTGTCCTCGTTGTGGAGGGACAATAAAAAGAAAGAAAATAAATAACAGGTCAACCTATTTTTGCCCTAAATGTCAAAAAAAATGATTTATTTCTTTTACGGAGAAGACGATTATAGGTCTCGTGAGAAACTGAAAGAAACAATTGCCGACATCAAAAAGAAGAGCAAAAGCGAGCTAGCCCTTAGTTTTTTTGATGGAGAGAAAGATAAGTTCGAAAAAGTAAAAGAGAATCTTTTTTCTAATTCAATATTCAAAGAAAATAAAGCACTAATTATTAACAATGCTTTTTCTAATAAAGATTTTGAGAAAGAATGTTTAGACTTATTAAAGGAAGGGAAGATTAAAGAAGATATTATTTTTTATGAAAAAGGAAAAACAGACAAGAGAGGATCTTTTTTTAAATCTCTGGTTAAAAAAGCAAGAACTCAAGAGTTTAATTTTTTGACAGAGAAGAATCTCGAAATGTGGATTAAAAGAGAAATTAAAAAAAGAAATTCTTCTATTTCTGACAAAGCTGTTAGTTTACTAATCAGGTTTGTTGGTAATAACTTATGGAGGATTGTTTCTGAAATAGAGAAGCTCTCTTTATATAAAATAAATTCTGGATCTAGAATAGAAGAGGAAGACATAAAGAAAATGGTAAAGTCGGAGCTTGAAACAGATATTTTTAAAACAATAGACGCTATTTCTTCTCAGAATAATAAAAAAGCTTTAGAGTTATTACATTCTCACCTAGAACAAGGAGATTCTCCTATCTATCTTTTCTCTATGATAAGGTTTCAAATTAAGAATCTTTTAATAGTAAAAGACTTGTCTGAAAAGGGTATGCCCTACTCCCTTATGGTTTCAGAGTCCGGACTACACCCTTTTGTGATGAAAAAAAGTTATAATCTTTCTCACAGGTTTAGCTTAGACGGTTTAAAGAAAATATATTGGGAAATTTTTGAACTTGAAATTAAAATAAAAACTGGGAAAATTGATCCCAGTGTTGCTCTAGATCTTCTTGTGACAGGAATTTAGTTATTTCTTCTTTGTTATTCTAGCTAGTCTTGATTTTTTCCTTGATGCAGTGTTTTCCTTTATAATTCCATTTTTCATTGCTTTGTCTATTGCTTTATATGCTTGGGGTAAAAGTTTTTTTGCTTCTTCTAATTTCTCTTCTGAAACCAAAACCTCAATCTCTTTTGTTAGACCTCGAAAAGTTTTTTTATTCTTCGAATTTCTTTTTGTTCTTTTCTCTCTTTTCTTTAAAGATTTTTTTGCTGCTTTTGTAATTGGCATATATATTTAATTTCTAACTAATAAAAATATCAAAAGTTTGATATTATATACTATACAATCCTTTGACTTAATAAAGATAACACAAGAATTAAAATTATTCAAGCTTTCATGTTTATTGTAAAGGCAAAAAAAACAATTAAAAAAATTTTACCAAAACCTTTGATTAATTATTATCACTTTTTTTTGTCTTTTCTAGGATCTCTGATTTATTTCTTTCCTTCGAGAGAAATAAAAGTGATTGGTGTGACTGGGACGAATGGTAAATCTACCGTAGTTAATTTAGCAAGCAATGTTCTAGAAGAGGCTGGATATAAAGTAGCTTCTATTTCTTCGATCAACTTCAAAACAGGGAAAGAAGAACATCCAAATCTTTTAAAAATGACAATGCCGGGAAGATTAAAATTGCAAAAGTTTTTAAGGAAAGCTGTTAAAAAAGATTGTGAATATATAGTTATAGAAGTAACCTCAGAAGGCATTAAACAACACAGGCATAATTTTATAGAGTTTGACGTGGTGGTTTTTACTAATTTAACTCCGGAACACATAGAAAGCCATGGTTCCTTTGAAAATTACAAGAAAGCCAAAGGAGATCTTTTTAAGTCTTTAGAAAAGAGCAAGAAAAATAATAGAACTTCAATTGTTAATTTAGATGACGAGAATTCTGAATTCTTTCTTTCTTTTAATGCCGAAAAGAGAATAAATTATGGAATAGAAAATAGCGACGAGCTCTCTTTGCAAGCAGAAGAATTAAAATTATCAGAGGAAGGAACTCGTTTTAAATTAAAAGGAAAAGACTTTAACCTTAAAATTAAAGGGAAATTTAATGTCTATAATTCTTTAGCGGCTATTGCGATTGGATTATCTCAAGGAATAGATATTAATGTTTCTAAAAAAGCGATTGAGAAGATAGAAAGAGTTTCTGGAAGAATGGAAGAAGTAATAAAAGAGCCGTTCAAAGTGATAGTTGATTATGCTCATACCCCAGATGCTCTTAAGAATATTTATTCAAGCATTTCTTCAAGAAAGAAAATTTGTGTTCTTGGGTCTTGTGGCGGAGGAAGAGATAAATGGAAAAGATCTCAATTAGGGAAGATTGCAGATGAATACTGTGATCAGATTTTTTTAACAAATGAGGATCCTTACGACGAAGATCCGGTTGAGATAATTGATAAAATTGCAGAAGGAATTAAAGAAAAAAATCCGATTAAGATAGTAGACAGAAAATTAGCTATTAAAAAAGCTCTTCGGTCAGCTCAAAAAGGAGATGCGGTGATTATTACAGGAAAAGGATCTGAACCTTGGATGTGTGTCAAAAACGGGAAAAAAATTCATTGGGATGACAGAGAAATAGTTAAAGAAGAGATCGGTAAAATCAAAAAATAATAGCAACTTGAATTCTAGAAAGAAATAAACTAAGATTACTAAATTAATAAATTTAAATTTAACTTATGACTAAAAAAGAATTACCTAAAAGCATAAGAAAACACTTAAGGAAGAAAAAGGCTTGTGTAAGGCGCGAAACTACTGATTCTAAGAAAAGAAAAAAGAAAATAGAAGATCTTTATAAGAAATTCTTAAATAAGCAGCCCAAAAAATGAAAGTTAAAGATATTTTTGACCTAGCAATTAATCTTGGGATTAAACATGATTTTCGAAGTAGAGATCAAATAGAGAAAATCCTTGAAGAGAAAAGAGAAAAATATAAGGAAAAACAAGGAAAAGGTTTTTTTGACGAAGAAGCTTTGGAAAATCCTTATTTAGACTCAAGGATATACAATGTCAGCAAAGACATTGAGGTTAAAAAAATCCTTACCGGGATTGATATTGATCCAGCAGAAATACTCATGGCTAAAGAATTAGGAGACATAGACTTAGTGATTGGTCATCATCCCGTAGGGAAAGGGTTGGCAAACTTAGCCGATGTGATGAGTTTGCAGTGCGACGTTCTTAATCAGTATGGCGTTCCTATTAATATCGCAGAAGGTTTAATGAAAGAAAAAATTGAAGAGGTTTCTAGAAGTTTAAATGCAAAGAATCATCAGAGAACCGTAGACGCTGCTAGAATTTTAGAAATTAATTTAATGAACTCTCACACTCCTTCTGATAATTTAGCGGCTAGTTTTCTGAAAAAGAAAATAGAAGAAGCAAATCCTGAGAAAGTAAAAGACGTATTGAGTTTATTGAAAGAGATTCCTGAGCATAAAGAGGCTATTAAGATAGGTGCAGGACCGAGAATTTTTGCAGGAGACCCAAATAGAAGATGTGGTAAAATTGCTTTAACTGAGATAACGGGCGGAACAGAAGGTTCTCCTAAGCTTTACGAGAAAATGGCTCAAGCTGGAATAGGGACAATCGTTGGGATGCATGTTTCTGAGGAACATAGAAAGGAGGCAGAGCACGCGAACATTAATTTAGTTATAGCAGGACATATGTCTTCTGATTCCCTTGGCATGAACCTTCTTTTAGACAAAATTGAAGAAAAAGGAATAGAAATCATTCCTTGTTCTGGACTAATAAGAGTTTCTAGGAATTAATAAGAAAATATTTTTTGTCTATTATAAATCTGGCTAGAGAGCCAGATTTTTGATAGGATTAAATTAATGAGAACAGGCGTTGCAACAGTTCCTTTGGATTGGGGTAAGTGTCCTCCTTGGTTGTTTAGAAGAATGAAAAGGCTATCTAGAGGGATAGTCTTTGCTATCGTTGAAGAGTTTGGCGAAGAAGAATTAATCAAAAGACTTTCTGATCCTGTTTGGTTTCAATCACTTGGTTGTGTTATTGGTTTTGACTGGAATTCTTCTGGTTTGACTACTACCACTCTTGGCGCTTTAAAAGAAGGATTAAGAGGAATAGAGAGTGAGATAGGAGTTTTTATTTGTGGAGGGAAAGGGAAAACTTCTAGAAAGACTCCTAGTCAAATTCAAGAATGGGGAAGATTTTTGAAATTTCCTCTTAATAAGATTGATGATTTAGTTTATGCTTCAAAAACCTCGGCTAAAGTAGACTCCTCTCTTGTGCAAGATGGGTTTCAGATTTATCATCATAATTTAATATTTTCAAGGAAAGGAAGTTGGGCGGTAGTTCAACAAGGATTAGATACAAAGAACCAGAAAGCAAGAAGGTATCATTGGTTATCATCTAATATTAATAGTTTTATCGAAGAGCCTCATTCTGGGATTGTTTCTCAGGAGAAAAAGAAACCTCTTAATCTAACGGCGAAGGAAAGTAGTAAAAACAGAGAAATAAGCAGAGAGTTGGTCGTCGAAGAACCAAAGCAGCTTATAAAAGATTTAAAAGTTGTTGTCGAAAGGTCCCCTTTTAAAAATAATAGAAGTTTTACTCAGATGAGTTTAACAAACATCGAGTTTGATTGGCATCCTGTTGTGAACGAAAAGTTTGACATGAAAAGATTGGAGAAAAACATTTCTCTTGCTAAGAATGCTAATCCTAGTAATTTTGAAAATCTTTTAACTACTAAAGGAGTAGGTCCAAAAACGATAAGGGCACTTTCTTTGGTCGCGGAATTAATTTATGGGGCAAAGCCTTCTTACGAAGACCCAGCAAGATATACTTTCGCTTACGGAGGAAAAGACGGAACTCCCTACCCTGTTGATCGAGGTGTTTATGATAAAAGTTTGGAAGTTATAGAAAGAGGAATTAATAAAAGTAAAATATCTTCTAAAGAAAAAGACTTGGCGAAAGAAAGACTTTTAAGTAAATTTAATTAACTTTTTATGAAGAATTATTCTTCTAAAAAATCTAAAAAAGGAAAGGTCGCCTATCGCACTCCTAGTCGCTTTATTTATAAAAAATGCAACAAGATAAAAAAGAAAAAAACAAGAAAATAAATTTAGATATTTTCTTTAAAGAATTACTCTTGTTTTTCTTCGCAATTATTTTAGGAATGGGCACTGCTTTTAAATTAAATAATGTTTTAGAATTACAAGAAATTGAAGTTTCTCCTATTAATCTTTGGTATTTTATCCTTTATTTTATTGTTGGAACTATTTTAATTTTACTCATTTCTTTTTTTATGAAATCTGCTCCGAGAAAAGGGAAGATTTTTAAAGGTCTTTTTATTTTTGCTATTTTCTGGGGAGGGTTAATAGTTCTTGATACTTGGCTTGGTTCTTATTTTCTCTTGTTTGGAGACGTGTTATCCTTATTCTTAATATTATTTTTAATATTTATTTGGATTAAAAAACAATCTATCTTAATACACAATATTTGTATAGTTCTTGGAATAGCTGGAATGGGAGCGACTTTAGGATTAAGAATGGAAACGGAAACCGTTGCCATCCTTTTATTTATTTTTGCTATTTATGATTTTATTGCTGTTTACAAAACAAAACATATGGTGAAAATGGCAAAAGAAATGATAAAACATAAGGCTATTTTAGGAATTATTGTTCCTAAGAAAGGGCTTGGGTTTGGTGGAGAGTTAAAGAACGTTAAACAAGGAGGAAAATTTCTTGTTCTCGGTGGAGGAGACATCGCTTTCCCTTTAATTTTTTGTGTTTCTCTGATCTCTGAAAATATTTATCATTCTTTTTTAGTATTTTTCTTTTCTTTAATTGGTCTTTTCTTTAGTTACTTTATATTTTTTAAACAAAAAAAGCAGAAACCAATTCCTGCTCTTCCGCCCATTGCCGCCTTTTCTATTTTAGGATATCTGATTACTTTTTTCTTATAATTGACAACCTCTTTTGGGGTGATAAAATAGTTATAAAGTTCTTTGAAAAGGCGGGAATTGTCAGGGCTTTAATTTTTCCTCCTTAACGGTTTTTTACTCGGCTTGTTTCCTTCTTTTTTTGTCAAGACTTTCTAATAGAAGTCTTATATAAATCTGCCTCCTTTGATTTTATAAGATTGTATCCTCCCCCATTTTAAAATATTTGCTCTGACAACCGATGCCCTAAAAGAGAGTCGTCTTAATAAAAGACGACTTTTTTATAATCTTTTGACCATGTAATCTTTTTTAAGCTTATAGTCAAGCTTTCTATAATATTCTCTTACGCCAACTCCTGAAATCACTGATATTTTTGGGATCTTCTCTTCTTTTGTAATCTTTTCTGCTTCTTTGATTAATTTTTTCCCTAATCCTTTGTGTTGAGGAGCAGCCCCTTTTTCTTCTATTGGGATTTGTTGACCGTAAGTGTGTAGCTCTCTTATTATTGTAGAGTTTTCGAGAACGGTAATAAAGTGTTTTTTGTTCTCTTTAATTTGAGAAGGAATTCTTAATCTCAAAAAGGCAAACAATTTGTCTCTTTTTTTATTCTCGAAACTAAGAAATATTTCTTTTCCTCTCGAGGCTTTATATTCTTCTTTAAATAGATAGATTTTTTCTTTTGGGTTATATCTTTGCTTTACTTCTCTACACCTTATACATTTACAAGATAAACCTTGCTCTTTCATTCTTTTTTGAGCTAACTCTCTTATATTTGAGATAGTTGACCCTGCTTCAATTTTTTGAGAAGGAATATCTCGGAACAATCTTGCTAGTCTTACCCAATAAGGGATTATTTTTTTTATTTTAATTAATAATTCTGTTAATTCTTCATCTTGATGAGGGACAAACTCTTTTCTCTTCCACATTTTATATAATTCTGCTCCTTTACAAACAAGACAAGGGTATATTTTTAACCAATCTGGTTTATAGTCTTGGTTGTTAAATATTTCCTCGAAAGCCTCTAAGTCTTTTTTAAGATTAGAACCTGGAAGATTGGGCATCATTTGATAGAGAACTTTTAATCCTGCATCTTTTAATAGTTTAGTTGCTTCAATAGAAGCTTTTTTAGTATGACCCCGTTTACATTTTTTAAGCACGTCGTCAAAAACAGTCTGTGCTCCAATTTCAACCATGGTAACTCCGAGCTCTCTCATTAATAATATTTCTTTTTCGTTTATAAAGTCTGGCCTAGTTTCTACCGAAATTCCGACAATTCTATTCTCTGATTTTTCATTTAATTTTTGTTCTAATTCTAAGTCGTTTTTATTTGTTATTTTTTTAGGTTTTCTTTTATTTGCTGCGGCGAATAGATTTGTAAAGAAGTTTATCTTATATTCTTCTGGATAATATGAGAAAGTAGCACCAATAACTCTAATTTCTATTTTGTCTATTGGATGACCCTGTTTTTTTAGACTTTCTATTCTTTTTTGTACCTGAAGGAACGGATCAAAATTTAATTTTAAGGCTCTTTCTGCAGCCGGTTCTCCTCTAAGATAGCTTTTCGGCAATCCTTCTTCTGAGGGACAGAAAACACATTCTCCTGGGCAGGGATAAGGGTTAGTAAAAACAGAAACAACAGAAACTCCAGAAAGGCTTCTTACCGGTCTTTTTCTTAGAATTCTCTCAATTTTTATATTCTTTTCTATTCTTTTATCTTTTAATAGATTGTGATAAACTTGAAGAAGCTCAACGTTCTTCGGGCAAGAAGCGTCAAATCTCTTTGCCGTTTTTCTCTTAATTTTTGACAGCTTCTCTTTATCTTCAATTTTATCTTCTATTATTTTTTTAATAATTGTTTCATTTATATCCATGGATAAAAAATACGCTGAATATTTATTAGTAAAGACACGTCAAGATTATAACCGAATTGCTGAATATTTTTCAAGTACAAGATCTTTTTTGTGGAAAGAGTTGATTCCTTTAACAGAATATATTAAACCTGGAGACAATGTATTAGACCTTGGTTGTGGGAATGGACGCTTGTATTCTTTTCTTAAAAAAAGAGGTATTAAATATACCGGAATAGATAGTTCTGAGAGAATGATAGAAATAGCTAAAGAAAAGAACCAGGAAGGAGATCCGAAGTTTGAAGTTGTAGAAGCTTTAGATTTACCTTTCTCCGAAAACTCTTTTGATAAAGTTTACAGTGTTGCTGTTTTGCACCACGTCCCCTCTTCTGATTTCCGTCTAGAATTTATGGAGGAAATTAAAAGAGTTTTAAAATCTAAAGGGAAATTAGTTTTAACTGTTTGGAATTTAGCTCAAATAGATAAACCTTCCTTAATAAAGTATACTATCTTGAGGCTTTTTGGAAAGTCCAAACTTGATCCAAAAGATGTTTTTTATCCCTGGAAAAATCCAGAAGGGAAGATTTTGGCTCAGAGGTATGTTCATTGTTTTTCAAAAACAGAGCTAGAAGAATTAGCTAAAGAGGCAGGATTAAAAGTTAAAGACTCGGGTTTTTTAGCCAGAGGAAAAAGTCAGAAAGCTAATATTTACTTAGTTGCAGAGAAGGTTTAAGCCCTTATAGTTTAATGGATAAAACATAAGCCTCCGGAGCTTAAAATAGAGGTTCAAGTCCTCTTAAGGGCACATTTGTTATTTAAAGTGTTAATTATTTAAGATATAATGTTAATATGAGTTATAAAATTGCTGTTTCTGGTGCTTCTAGAACAAGTTATTGTTGTAAAAATATTGAAAAGCTAGGAGAGGAGATTGGAAAAGAAATTGTTAAACAGGGATGTATTTTAGTTACAGGAGCAACTGTAGGTGTTCCTTATTTTGCTGCGAAAGGGGCAAAAAAAGTTAATGGGATGAGTATTGGTTTCTCTCCAGCTGCTTCTGAAGTAGCTCATAAAAAAGTTTATCATCTTCCAACAGATGCTTTTGATGTGATTGTCTATACAGGATTTGGTTACTCAGGGAGAAACTTGATAATGACTAGAGCAGCAGACGCAGCGATATTTATTTGCGGGAGAATGGGTACTTTAAATGAATTTACTATTGCTTTTGAAGATCAAAAACCAATAGGGGTTCTAGTTGGTTCTGGGGGCACAGCGGATGAGATCAAAGATTTAATTAAAAGACCTTTTAGAGGAGAGCTTAAAACCATTTACAGTAGAGAGCCTAAGGAATTAGTCAGTCGATTAATTAAATTAATTAAAAAAGATAAAAGTAAATAAAGGTCGTTAAATTTAATTTAAATATTTTATGCCTAAAAAAACTTCTCAAAAAGAAATCTTAATTGGAGAGATTACTCATTATTTTGGAGATATAAAGGTGGCTGTTATTAAACTTAAAAAACCTCTTAGCGTGGAAGATAGTATAAGAGTAGTCGGTGGTGAAGACACTGACTTCAAGCAGAAAGTAAAATCAATGGAGGTTGATCATGAAAAAATTAAAAAAGCAAAAGCAAGAAAGGAGGTAGGACTAAAACTAAACAAGAAAGTTAGAGAAGGATATAAAGTTTATAAGGTTTAACTGAAATGTATTTTCATTTTCATACTGCATTACAATTATTATTATCTCTTTTCTTAGGAGCTTTAATTGGTGTTGACAGGGAGTGGAAAGGGAAAAAGGCTGGTCTTCAAACTTATAGTCTGGTTTGTTTAGGGTCTTGTGTCTTTACTTTAGTTGGTCTTGAGTTTATTAATTATTTTGCTTCTAATCCTAGTCTTAGCTTTGACCCTGCAAGGATTGTTCAAGCGGTAACAATAGCAATTGGTTTTATTGGTGGTGGGGTTATTTTTAAAAAGTCTGTTGATATAGAAGGGTTGACTACTGCAGCTGGTATATGGATTGCAGCAGCAGTTGGGATAACAGTAGGGATTAAACTTTATTTCTTAGCTGTAATAACCACCTTAATGGCGATTATTATTTTTACAGGATTTGGACTTTTAGAAAAGAAGATTTTTAATCGCTATAAAGAAAAAGAGGATAGAGGGAAATTGTAATTTTCTGAAGAAGAACTAAGCGTCCTTTCTTTTCGATATCTTATGAAATTTATTGCTGATTTTCATATTCATTCTAAATATTCTAGAGCAACTTCTCCAAAATCAGATCTAGAAAACTTAGACAAGTGGGCAAAGATTAAAGGAATTAATGTTCTCGGTACTGGAGACTTTACTCATCCAGAATGGATTAAAAGCATCAAGGAAAAACTAGAACCCTCGGAAGAGGGTCTTTTTAGATTAAAAAAATCAAATTCCGAAGTGAGATTTATTTTAACCGTAGAGGTTTCGAATATCTATATGGAAAAGGGAAAGGTTAGAAAAGTACACAATCTTCTCTTCTCCCCTGCTCTTGAAATAGCAGAGAAGATAAATAATAAATTAGGGAAATTCGGGAATCTAAAGATTGACGGACGTCCAATGTTAAAATTGAGTTCGAAGGAATTATTAAAAATTATTTTAGATGTTTCTCCAAAAACTTTTTTAACTTGTTGTCATGCTTGGACTCCTTGGTTTGGTGTTTTTGGTTCTAAGTCGGGGTTTGATTCTTTAGAAGAGTGTTTTGGTGATTATTCGAAATATGTTTTTTCTATTGAGACCGGTCTTTCTTCTGATCCTCTTATGAATTGGAGAGTTTCTTCTTTAGACAAGATTACTTTGATTTCTAATAGCGATGCTCATAGTCCTTCTAAAATAGGGAGAGAGGCAAATGTTTTTGATACAGAGTTAAGTTATTCAGGTATAAGAGAAGCTATTAAAAATAAAGACCCTGAAAAATTTCTTTATACGATAGAGTTTTATCCTCAAGAAGGAAAATATCATTATGACGGACACAGAAAGTGCGGTGTTTCTCTTTCTCCAGAAGAATCGAGAAAATATAATAATCTTTGTCCTGTTTGCGGAAGACCATTAACAGTAGGGGTGTTAAATAGAGTTGAGAAATTATCTGATCGAGAGAAAGGATTTATTCTTCCAGGAGCAATCCCTTTTAAAAAATTAATTCCTTTGAAAGAAATAATATCAGAATCTTTAGACGTTGGTCCAAATACTAAAAAGGTTGAAAAAGAGTATTTAAAATTAATTAAAGAATTCGGAAGCGAGTTTCAAATATTATTAAACGCTTCAAGAAAAAACATTGAAAGAATAGTCGTTCCTGAGATAGCCGAAGGAGTTATCAGGGCAAGGAAAGGAAAGGTCTATGTAACTCCTGGTTATGATGGGGTTTTTGGAGAAGTTAAGATATTTACAAAGAAAGAAGATAGAAAATTTTTAAAACAAGAAACTTTATTCTAAAAAGTTTGTTTAAATTGTTTTAGGTGGTAAAATTTTATAAAAGGTCCTTTATTTAAAAAATAATAGAATTATGAAAATAAAATTATTAATAACCACAGTTTTTCTTTTGGTTATTATTCCTTCACTAACTTTCGCTGATGGAGGGATGGTAATTTGGCCTAGAAATATTACTTTAAATCAACTAGCTCAAAATGCTATTGTTGCTTGGGAAAAGGGAGAAGAAATAATTATTCTTTCTAATGATATTGAGAGTGATTTTGAAGGAACCGCTCTTAGAATAGTTCCCCTACCTTCAGATCCTTATGAAGTAAAAGAAGGCTCTTTTGATTCTTTTGAAAAGATTACTGAGATAATGAATGAAAAAATAGAAGAAGGAAGAGTAAAGTATCGCTGGGAACTTAATCAATCTGCTGACGCTGAAGGGGGTGTTCCCGGAATAGAGATTACTTTTCATGAACAGGTGGGTGCTCACGACTTGACCATAGTCAAGGTCAACGATCTGAACGATTTTATTGAATGGATAGAGGAATTTGCAGAAGACAATGAATTCTCTATGTTAAACGAGACGCACTGCGACACTTATAATTACGACAATTGTCCTTCTGAACTAGGTTGTCATAAGGAAACAGATTGTTCTCCTGACGGTTGTTCACGCTATTGCGCCGGAGGGACGATTAGCACTAATAAAGTGTCTGTTAATTTTAGAAAAGGAATAGAAAATTATCTTAAAAGAGAGATAAATTATTTTGTCTTTGATGTAATCAATACTAGTAAAGGAGAAGAAAGTATTAATCCTTTGGTTTATAAGTTTGAATCAGATTATTTATATTATCCTGTTTTAGTTTCAGGAATTTCAGAGATTTCTCAGAGCACGGCTCAGATTAAGGTTTTTTTTGTAACAGAGAGTAAGATTGGTGATGCGGGTTATTGGCACCCATATTGGCGCGGGAGATTTGGTTATTCGGCAGAGTTCGATCAAGAAGAATTAGAAGAGATTAGTGAGGATATAGCTAGTCTTTTTGAAGAAGGCGCGAGGGTAACTAGTTTTGATTATTATGGCTCTTTGAGAAAGTTTGATAAAGATTTAATATTTTATCCTAATATTTGGAAAAGAAATCTAAGAATAGGTTCTCAAGGAGAAGACGTTAAAGCTCTTCAGAAAATTCTTATCAATGAAGGACTTTGGGATTCTCAAGCTGGAGCTACTGGTTACTTCGGGCAAGTTACCGCTAATGCTTTAGCAAGATTTCAAGAATTAAATAAATCTAGTACTTTAGATCCTTATGACTTACAAAAAGGGACGGGATATTTTGGATCAAAAACAAAAGATGTTTTAGAGGATTCTGTTTCTTTCTCTTTAGAAGATGTTATTGAAAATATTTTTTCTAAAGATCTTTACTTGGGTTCTCGCGGAGAAGATGTTAAAAAATTTCAAGAGATATTAATTCAGGAAGGAGTTTGGGAAAGAGAGGATATTGGAGCTACTGGTTATTTTGGCCCTGTTACTAAAAGGGCAGCAGAGAAACTTCAAGAAAAATATTCTTCAGACATTCTTGAGCCATTAGGGTTAACAAAACCCACTGGTTTTATTGGAAAATCAACAAGAGAATATTTAAATAAATTAAATAGATAAAAATATGAGTAGTTCTAAAAAAGAAACTCCAAAATCTCGTGATTCATTGTCTAGAAAAGAGTTAAGAAGCAGACTGAGGAAGGCTCCTTCTCGTGTCTCTAGTGGGAGTAGCTGGACTAGTAGTAGTAGGAGGTTCGACGAAAAAGAAAGAGTAAAACTAGGAAAGGATGTTTTCGGGAAGAAATATGGTAATTATATTTCTAAATCTGAGTTTAAAGACGCTATGAAAAAATTAGACAGAGCTAAAATTAAAGCAAAAAGCAGCCAGGAAAGAAAAAAAATAGAAACACAGAAAAGGTTTCTAAAACAAAGAAAAGACTTCTTGTTTAAGAAATAAAAACTTCTTTATTTCTTAGGAACCCAAGTTATCTTGGGTTCTTTTATTTCAAATTCTCCCGGAATAAATTTTTTAATTATCCAAATATTCGTTTTAGAACAATTGTTTATCTTTGGAGCGTTGATTGTTGCTTTTTTATTCGAAAGTGCCATGTAAATTAGGACTTGATCTAAGGAATTTTTATCGATACATGTCTTTGTTTTTTCTTCTTCTAGAAGGTTTATAGCTGCCTCCTTTCCAACATCTTCTGCTCTTTTTCCAAGTTTTCCCAAACTATAGGATCCTATTTTTGTTTTTTCAAAGTCTCCTATTAAACAAATATGACTTCCAGGAGATTCTGATTGATAGTAGTTTATTTTTTCTTCGGTAGGCAATTTTAATTTTCCAATGATTTCTTTTGTTCCAGCAATTTGTCTTTGGGCAACTTTTTTTTCTTCTAAAGATTTTGAAGCTCCTGAAATAATTATTATTTTATTAAGATTTCCTCTCTTTGTGAGATTTATTTCTTTTATTTCTGAAGGATAAATTTTTAATTTAACTTTTGACCCTCCTTGAGGATAATACCCTCTTTTTAAAATTTCTATTTCTGTTTTAATTCCTATTGTTTCTATTAAATTTAAAAAACAATGGTTAAAGTAGTCCATTGTTTGAGAAAAGAAAGTGTCGGTTGCTCCTCCTTCAATGTCGATAGTAATTTCATTTTTTAACGAAGGAGCAATTACTATCAAGTTTTTAAGGAAAAAAGGTATGCTAGTTGCTGTAGGGAGATTAATTCCAATATTATCTTTTCCTTTTTCTATCTCTCCCGGGGAAAAAGTTAATTCTTCCTTTTTTTCTTCAATTCTTCCATTGCAAAAATATGCCAAAGCTTTTAAGTTTGTTAAGCCATGATCTTCTAGGTCTGAACTTGAATCCGATTTTCTTATATTAAAAATGTGGAATGGTTTTTTTGTGACGATCGATAGAACACCGGATGTTTTTAATATCTGGTCGCTAGAATCACTAAAAGAACCATCTATTTCTAACATAACTTCTTTATCTTATTCTATTACAAATTTTGATTTTTTGGAACAACCCTTATAATGAAAATAAATGAAAGGACTATTTATTGGCACTTCAGGGTTTAGTTATTCTCATTGGGAAAAAGGGGTTTTTTATCCTGAGGAGTTAAAAAAGAACAAGAAACTTGAATATTACTCTGGAAATTTTAATACTGTTGAATTGAACAGTTCTTTTTATCATTTACCTAAAAAGGAAACCTTTTCTAATTGGAAAGGAGAAGTCCCAAAAGGTTTTATTTTTTCTGTGAAAGTTAGTAGATATATTACTCATATTAAGAAATTAAAAGATAGCAAAGAACCATGGAATAACTTGTTAGAAAGGTCAAAAGGTCTTGATTCTAAACTAGGGCCTTTTTTATTTCAATTTCCTCCGAATTGGAAGAAGAACAAAGAGAGGCTAGAAAAACTATTAAAGAATATTGATGGTGATTATAAAATTGCTTTTGAATTTCGTCATCCAAGCTGGTTTTGTCCTGAGATTTATGAGATTTTTGAAAACTATAAAAATGTTTCTTTTTGTATTACCGATTCTCCTAATTGGCCAAGTATCGATGATTGTAAGGGTGATTTTGTTTATATCAGGATGCATGGGAAAGACAAGCTATATAGTTCTAGTTACTCAGAAAAGAAGTTGAAGGAATTATCGGAAAAAATTAAAGAATATTTAAGCAATAATTTAGAGGTTTATTGTTATTTTAATAATGATGCTAAGGGAAACGCTGTTAGTAATGCTAAGGAACTTTTAAGAATTTTAAAAGAATAATTTTGATTTTTTTGAAAGTTGTGTATAATATCTAATTGTATGCGAAAGATAATCTTATTTATTCTTTCTTTATTAATAGGGTTAGCGATATTCAGTTTTGTTACAACAGAAGTAGGAAAAGAAGAAATCGTCAAGGCTTTTTCCTTGTTTTCTTGGCAAGGGATTTTTTTAGTTATATTTCTTACTGCTCTTATTGCTCTAATAAGCGTTTTAAGGTTGAAGTATGTTGTTAAAAAATATGGAAAAGAAATTTCTCTTTCAGAGACAACAGAATTATGGGCAGCAGGATTTGCTGTCTCTTTTTTAACTCCAGTTGCTATTTTAGGTGGAGAGGTCTTAATAATTTATGTTCTTAAAAAGATTCATCGTTTTTCTTGGAAGAAAAGTATTGCCGCTGCCTTTGTGAACAAGGTCATGGACGCTAGCGCTTTCTTTCCTTTCTTAATTTTAGGGTTGCTTGTCTTCCCTGTTTTGTCTGACTATTTTCCTTCCGGGAAAATGATATTTTTTGGATCAGGAGTAACAATTTTCTTTGTTGTTCTTCTTGCCTTTTTTTACATTAAAAGCTTTAAGAAGGAGAGCATTTTAGAGATTATTCTAAAACTTTTTGGATCTAGCAAAAAGAAGGTCGAAGAAAAAAGAGGAGGAAGGATAATTATGAATGCAGAAAAAGAAGTTCTTGAATTTTTCGGCCTTAAAAAAAGAACTATGTGGATAGGATTATTCTTGTCTTTTATTAAGTATTTATTAATATTAGCTAGAATTTGGGCTATAATATTCTTCTTTCAGGGAGGATCAAGCATTCTTAGAGCGCTTTCTATCTATGGTTTCTTTAACTTGTCTTCTTTAATTCCTGTTCCTGCGATGCTTGGTAGTTTAGAGATTATAGAAAGTTTAGTTTTTGAATCATTAGAAATGGGAGCTAATGTAGGAGTTGCCTTTTCTTTGATGATAAGATCAATGGACCTCTTATTGGTTCTTGCTGGAATTGTTTTCTTGTTTAAAATAGGGATGAAGTTAGCAGGGATGAAAATAACAGATTTTATTGGTAGAATCGTTTCTTCTAAAGACTCTTCTTTCTTTGACGAATAAATCCTTTTTATTGCTCTTTCTTCCCGCTTTAATCCACAAAAGCGGTTTTTTTATTTTATAATTAGTTTTATAATAATAAACGATGCGAGATAAATACCTAAAAGCAAAGAAAGCAATTAAGTATACAGGAGTTTCTAAGAGTACTCTTAGAAGGAGGCTTTCTGATGAATTAAAGAGGAGTGGTCTTAAATGGGATGACTCCCCTAGTCTTGTTCGAGAAAGGACTTCTAATATTATTAAAGTTTTAGAAGGGAGAGATGATAATGGGCAGGAATTATATCATTGGGAGTATTCAATTCCCTTTTTGACTATGGTCAAAGAAAGTGTTAACAACTTCTCTGACTATAGTCAGAGAATATCTGACCATAGTCAAAGGATTCCTGACTATGGTCAAAAAACGTCTGACCATAGTCACGAAGAGTCTGACCATAGTCACGAAGAGTCTGACTATAGTCAAAAAACAGAGAATGATTCTAAAAAAGATATTGATGAAGAAACTAAAGGGTATTCTGACCATAGTCAAAGGATTTCTGACTATGGTCACGAAGAGTCTGACCATAGTCAGCAGGGTTTTAATAATAAAATGAACATGGGTCAAAGTTCTAATCCTGACCATAGTCAGGATAATAATGGGTCTTCTGACCATAGTCAGGAATATGTTCACGTTAGCAAAGATTATTTTGAGATGTTGAAGGAAGAGTATAAGGCAAAAAGAAAGCTTGAAGAAGACTATAGGAATAAAGATAATCAAATAAATTTAATTGTTCAGAATCTTTCTAAGGCTATGGAAACCTTAAAAGATAGAATTAAGGCCCTTGAAGCTCCTCGGGAAGATCGTCAAGAAGAAGATCAAGAAAAAAAGATCCATGAAGTAAATCATTTAAAAGAGGAAGACTATGAATGATAAATTTGTTTTAAAAACTAAAGGATTTAACGATGTTATTAATATTACAGACCAAATTTCTGAGATAGTAAAAAAATTTGATGTTAAAGAAGGGATTTGTTTTATTTCTTGTCCCGGATCAACTTCAGGAATTACAACTATTGAGTATGAAAGTGGAGCAGTAAGTGATTTAAAAAGGATTATAGATAATCTTATTCCTATGTCTAAGGATTATGAGCATTGTAAAAAATGGGGAGATTGTAATGGTTATGCTCATATAAGGTCTGCGTTAATCAAACCTTTTTTAGCTGTTCCTATTGAGAACAGGGAATTACTATTAGGAACGTGGCAACAGGTTGTCTTTCTTGATTTTGACAACAGAGAAAGAAGAAGAGAAATAAGAGTAAAGATATTAGTAGGATGAACATCAATCTTAATAAAATTATAAAATATTTAATTCTAAGCGATATTTCTTTTTGGTCTGCTTGGGGGTTAGTAAATCCAATATTTGCTATTTTTATTGTTGATAATATTCAAGGAGGATCGGTTTTTGTTGTCGGAGTTGCTGTTTCAATATATTGGATTCTTAAATCTCTCCTAGTGATACCAATAGGAGTTTTTCTGGACAGTCTTCCTAGTGAAAAAGATGATTATCTTTTTATGGTTTTAGGGCTCTTTATCGCCAGTCTAGTTCCTTTGGGATATTTAGTTGCTAAAGTCCCTTGGCACATATATTTACTCCAGGCAATCTATGGAATTAGTATTGCTATTTCTGTTTCTGGTTGGAGAGCAATTTTTACTCGTCATATAGACGAAGGAAGAGAAGCAACAGAGTGGAGCATGGATGACGCTGCTTATGGTTCGGGGATAGGAATTTCTGGAGTAATTGGAGGATGGGCGGTTAGTTCCTTTGGATTCAATCCAGTTTTTGTAGGAGCAGGAATCATGGGTTTAATTGCTACCTTTATTCTTCTTGGTTTAAAAAATGAAATTAAGGGAGTTTTTGACAATGGGATTAAAATTGACTTTAAAAGTATCTTAAAAGAAGAGGGAAATAAGAAAAATGAATAATCAAAAAATTGCTCAAATGTTTTCCGAGATAGCTGATTTTTTGGAGATGGAAGACGTACCTTTTAAACCTCAGGCTTACAAGAAGGCTGCTATTATTTTAGATAATCTAGAAGAAGACGTAAGCGATGTTTATAGTAAAGGAGGGAAAAAAGCCTTGATAGATCTTTCAGGAGTAGGGAAGAGTATGGCTGAGAAGATAGAAGAGTACCTTAAGACGGAGAAGATAAAATATTACGAGGAATTAAAGAAAAAAAATCCTGTAGATATAGACGAGCTAATAGCAATTGAAGGAATTGGACCAAAGACGATTAAAACTTTCTATAAGAAACTGGGAATTAAAAACGTCGAGGATTTAGAGAGGGCGATTAAAAATCACGAAATTGCTTCTCTTCCTGGTTTTAAAGAAAAAACAGAAGAAAATATTTTGACCGGGATAAAGTTTTTAAAAAGAAATAGAGGAAGGTTCCTTTTGTCTGAAATATTGCCAGAAGCGGAAGAGATAAAGAACAAATTAAAAGAGCTGAAAGAAGTAGAGAAAATATCTATAGCAGGATCTTTTAGGAGAAGGAAGGAGACTGTTGGAGATATAGATATTTTAGTTGTTGCTAAAAAATCTGAGAAAGTAATGGATTTTTTTGTTAATTTATCTGACGTAGTAAAAATCTGGGGAAAAGGAAAGACTAAATCTTCTGTGAGAATGAAAGGTGGTTTTGACGTAGACTTGAGAGTTGTCAACAAAAAAAGCTATGGTTCGGCACTTCAATATTTTACCGGGGCTAAAGATCATAATATTACTACAAGAAGAATTGCTATAAAAAAAGGGTTAAAACTTAATGAGTACGGGGTTTTTAGAGGAAAGAAGATGGTGGCTGGTTGGAACGAAAAAGGTGTTTATAAGAAGCTAGGTCTTAGCTGGATAACTCCCGAGCTTAGGGAAGACAGAGGAGAGATTGAAGCAGCAAGGAAAAACAATCTTCCAAAACTTATTGAATTAAAGGATATTAAAGGGGATCTTCATTGTCATTCAGAGTGGGATGGGGGGAATCATTCTATAAGAGAGATGGCAGAAGCTGCTATCAATAGAGGTTATCAATATTTGGGGATTAGCGATCATACTAAGTTTTTAAGAATCGAGAATGGATTAGACGAAAAGAAATTAGAGAGGCAAAGGAAAGAGATAGAAAAGCTTAATAAAAAGTTTAAGAACTTCAAGATATTACAAGGAGCAGAAGTTAATATCTTAAAAGATGGTTTTTTAGATATTAGCAATGAAGCTCTTGAGAAACTAGACTATGCTATTGCTGGAGTTCATTCTTCTTTCAAGATTTCTAAAGAAGAAATGACCAAAAGGATTATTAAAGCAATGAGTAATCCTTTTATTAATATTATTTCTCATCCTACTGGGAGGATATTAAAAGAGAGAGATCAATATGATATTGATATTGATAAAATTTTTGAGGCAGCAAAAAAGTATGAAGTTTTTCTAGAGATAAACTCTTCTCCGAAAAGATTAGACCTTAATGATGTGAATGTTAAAAAAGCGATTGATTATGGATTAAAGTTAACGATTAATACAGATTCTCACCACAAAGATCAATTGAGGTATATGAAATTTGGAATTATGCAAGCGAGGAGAGGGTGGGTAAAAAAAGAAGACATAATAAATACATTTTCTCTCGAAAAGATAGCTAAACTATTCAAGAGATGATTTGTTGTTAATAACAATAAAAATAATGATTGTTTCACTTAACTAAAATCTTCTAAAGAGCTATAATAAGTTTAAGAAATTTAATTCAGTAAGGTAACATTTTTAAAAATAATTTAACTAATATTTATATATGTTCAACCTTCTCCAAAAGATCAAAAAAAACAAAAAAGGTTTTGGAATATTCGAGGTAATCTTGATGATGGCAATCATTGCTTTGGTTGCAACTCTTGTCATTGCCTACCTTGGCATGAACAGAGCAAAAGGAAGAGATGCAAAGAGAGTAAACGAACTTAACTCTCTAAGAGATGCTCTCCAGATCTACTACATGGATCATGGTTATTATCCTACTTCTACTGCTGAAGAATCAGAGTGCTATATCGGAGAAACAAATAGTGCAGATCCAAATTATTGTGATGGCCTTTATAATGAAGGAGACTTTGTTCTTTCAGAATACATTCAAAAATTATCAGATCCTTTATTTGGACAAAGTGATCCTCCTAAAATATGGGCTTACCGATACATGTCTACTTCTAGTGGGGTGGGGTACAGAATTTACGCTGACTTAGAGGCAGATGATTATTATGAAATTGTTTCGGGAAGTTGGATGGCAGGAGAATCTGGTCCTCCTCCTCCTTATTGTGGAAATGGAATTGTTGATTTTGGGGAAGAATGTGATGATGGAAATAGCGACAATACAGACGATTGTGTAAATCAATGTGAGCATGCAGAATGTGGAGATGGTTATTTATGGAGCGGGGTAGAGGAATGTGACGACGGAAACACTATTAATGGAGATGGTTGTAACTCTAATTGTGAAATAGAGATTATTGTTTGTGGAAACGGAATATTAGAGGATGGTGAAACGTGTGATGATGGCAACACTACTGATTGCGATGGATGTAGAGGAGATTGTTCTCGAGCAGACAATATTTGTGGAGACGGTATCCTAGAATGTAGCGAAACGTGTGATGATGGCAACACTACTGATTGCGATGGATGTAGAGGAGATTGTTCTCGAGCAGACAATATTTGTGGAGACGGTATCCTAGAATGTAGCGAAACGTGTGATGATGGCAACACTACTGATTGCGATGGATGTAGAGGAGATTGTTCTCGAGCAGACAATATTTGTGGAGACGGTATCCTAGAATGTAGCGAGGAATGTGACGACGGAAACACTATTAATGGAGATGGTTGTAACTCTAATTGTGAAATAGAAGGTTTCGCCTGCGGTAACGATTTAACATTTAATTATAAGGGAAGTGAAGTTACTTATGGAACAGTAGAAAGTCAAGGAGAGTGCTGGATGGATCGCAACCTTGGAGCTTCCCAAGTAGCTACTAGTCCTTTTGACACAAACTCTTTTGGGGATCTCTTTCAATGGGGGAGATCAGATGATTATCATCAAGATCGTGGGAGTAGCATAACTTCAGATCTTTCGTCTTCAGATAATCCCGGTCATAGTGATTTCATTAGTTCTTTAGACGATCCCTGGGACTGGAGAGATCCTCAGAATAATGATTTATGGCAAGGAGATGGAGGAGTTAACGATCCTTGTCCTGACGGCTGGAGAATCCCGACTGCTTTAGAATGGAGTAACGAAATGAATAGTTGGGGTTCAAAAAATAGTACAGGAGCTTTTAATAGTCCGCTAAAAATTTCTACTGTTGGTCGAAGAGCAAATGATTGGGGTCGGATTATAAGTTTTGGAGACGAGGATTGGGATAAAGTTGAACTTGTAAGTTCTAATAGCACGGAAAACAGTAGTTATCCTTTAGTAAAAGTGGATGGGAATAAAACAGTCCATGTAGTTTGGGATGACTCTACAGATAATTATATAGGCAGTGGAGCAGATCGTGATATCTTCTACCGTTATAAACCAGATGGAGGAAGCTGGAGCAGTGTTGAATTAGTAAGCGCAGGAAGTACCGGAGTTAGTAGTCGCCCTTCTTTAGTAGTAAGCGATAGTGGAACAGTTTATGTTGCTTGGGAAGATTATAGTTATGGTAGTGGATCAGATCGTGATATTTTTTATAGAAGAAGATTGTCAACTGGTATTTGGGGATCTATAGAGCTTGTGAGCACGGGGAGTAATGAAAATAGTGGCTATCCTGCAATAGATATTGATGGTAGTTTAGGGGTTTATATTGCTTGGGATGATTATACAGATAATTATATGAGTAGTGGTCCAGATCGTGATATATTTGGTCGTTATAAGCCAAATGGAGGAAGCTGGGGTACTGTTCAACTAGTTACTCCAGAGAGTAATAAAAATAATAATCGCCCCTCAATATTAGTTGAAGATTCAAGATCAGTTCCTGAAGAAAGAACAATTCACATTGCTTGGGACGATGGAGATGATTTAGCTGGAGGAAGCGGTAAAGATCGTGATATCTTCTACCGTTACGGACCAGATTTAGGAAGTATGATGAGTCCTGTGGAATTAGTTAGTATTGGAAGTAAGCAAAGCAGTATTATGCCTTCTTTGTTGATTGATAGTGGAGGAGATTTGCATATCGTTTGGCGTGACGAGATGAATAAGAAATGGGATATATATTATAATTATAAAGCTAACGGAGGTATCTGGGATTCTACTATAGAGAAAGTAAGTATAGAAGGAAAACACGGTAATTTCTATACTTCTATAGAAATAGATGATGACGATACAATCTACGTTGCTTGGGATGATGATACTAATTATGCAGGAAGTTATCCAGAGCCTTCTGGGGACGATTACGATATTCTTTATCGTTACAAACCAGACATGGGAAGTTGGAGTAGCGTTGAATTGATAAGTACTGGACGTGAAAAGGACAGTCTTTATCCTTCTCTTGCAATTGACGGAGATGGAACTTTTCACGTTGTTTGGCAAGAAAAAGTTGGTTCGGAGGAAGAGGAAGATGTTATCTGGGATCAGCCTACTATTAAGTTTGAAAATGGTGTTGCCACCAGACTTGGGGCTTGTTGGGTAAGACTTAATCCGAGTTGGTCTAACTGGAATACCTGGGTAGAATTTAGTTTTTCAGGGATAGACAAGGGGTTGATAGATGAATATGTTTATGCTTATTTCGATTTGGGAATGACTAATCATATGGATGGAGAAGGAGGAATGGATGCTATTTTAGATGTTTATGCTCATTCCTCTAATGGAGGGATCCTATTTAGAGAAGTATTGTTTGATAACGATGATCCAGAAAATATCGTAAAAGCATTCTTAACTTCTGGGTCTTACGATACACATGCAGTTGTTGGAATTCATAAGGATTATATAGCAGAGGATGGGACTATTGATATAAGACTAATAAGACATCCTGACGAAGATCCATTTGGACCTAGTGCTCCTCTCGGGGAATCAGTCCCAATTCAACCTTATGGTTCAGAACCTTATCTTCCTGATCTTTATGATGATGGAGATCCTCGCACTGTTCATATAGGGGTTGGTACAGAAGGAAGTGGCTGGGATTGTTTTGACGGTGAGACCGTTCGCGCTGGAGAAGTTTGGTTAACTCCTAAACCGGAGCCAGTCACAGATATTTTTTATAGAAAGTATAAAAAGGATACTTCTTATTACTGGAGTGGTGACACTGATTCATCTTATAGTTCTTACCTTTATTTCAATAGTTTTGAATCTTTTGTAGACCAGGAAGGCAGAGCAAACGGAATGGCAGTACGTTGTATTGAAGATGCTGCTGGTTCTGGCGCAGGATGTCAAAGACCTTCTGGTTATGCTTTATATTTTTGGGACACATCAGGTTTTTATGATTTTCCACTAGAAGCTCTTTCATCTGAAAGCTTAGATATTTCTAGTGACGTAACTGGTATAAGTATAGAATTTTGGATAAAAGCAGATTATCATTCTAATTATCCGATAGATAAATGTGCTGACGGTAAGGGTGGTTATTGTATGTATTTGTGTGACTATCCTGCATCTGGCCTTCCAGAAACATTAACCTTTGGTGGATATTCCGAAAGTTCTGGATGGCAAGAAGTTATTACATACGGAGCTCCTAGTATAGGAGATTGGGTTCACTTAGTTGTAACTTATTCTCCAGACAACCATATGGTTCTTTACAAAGATGGTGAGATATTTTACGAAGCTACCTTAGAAGAACAATACAAGATAGCTCCAAGTCCAGACTTGGATTTAGGTATAGGGAACGGAGTAAGAGCTATAATGGATGAAGTTAGAATTTATGCAGATGTTTTGTCTCCAGAGTTAGTATCTGATCATTGCTCCGGTGATTTTTCATTAGATAGTAGTGGTTGCGACGGAGTATGTGATTTGCAACTTCTTTATCATTTTGAAGAAGGTTCTGGAACAGAAGTTCTTGATTCTTCTGGAAATAATAATACTGGTTTTCTTGATCTAGATAATGTTTCATGGGTTTATATTGAGTAATCATTAAACTTTATAATTTTTATGCTTAAGAATTTTAAATTGAATTTTAAAATTGTTGTATTCTTAGCAATAATAGCAATTTTATTAATTAGCCTATTTTTAATGGTTAATTATTGGCGAAAAAATTATTGGCATCAGAAAGAAGAAGTTTTACCTGAGCCCGAGGAAGAGGAAGAAGAAATTTTAGAAGAGGAAGAAGAGAAAGAATTAAAAAGTGAAAACACTATAGAGGTTCCCGTCTGGCCTGGAAAAGAAGAAAAGGATTAGAAATAGAAAGTATAAAAAAGATACTTCTTATTACTGGAGTCAATAGTTTTGAATCTTTTGTAGACCAGGAAGGCAGAGCAAACGGAATGGCAGTACGTTGTATTGAAGATTAATTATTAACTTCTAAAAAATTTTATTAAAAAAAATAATAGTCTCATCATGCTCAACCTTCTCCAAAAGATCAAAAAAAACAAAAAAGGTTTTGGAATATTCGAGGTAATCTTGATGATGGCAATCATTGCTTTAGTTGCAACTCTTGTCATTGCCTACCTTGGCATGAACAGAGCAAAAGGAAGAGATGCAAAGAGAGTAAACGAACTTAACTCTCTAAGAGATGCTCTCCAGATCTACTACATGGATCATGGTTATTATCCTACTTCTACTGCTGAAGAATCAGAGTGCTATATCGGAGAAACAAATAGTACAGATCCAAATTATTGTGATGGCCTTTATAATGAAGGAGACTTTGTTCTTTCAGAATACATTCAAAAATTATCAGATCCTTTATTTGGAAAAAGTGATCCTCTCAAAAACTGGGCTTACCGATACATGTCTACTTCTAGTGGAACGGGGTACAAGCTCCATGCTGACTTAGAGTCAGACGACTATTATGAAATTGTTTCTGGTGGATGGACAGCGGGAGAGGTTACTCCTCCGCCACCACCGAAAACACCTCCAACTGTTATTACGAAAGATGCTACTAATATAGAAGGGGATTCTAGTGGTTACCAGGCGAATCTTAATGGAGAAATAACAGATACTGGAGGAGAGACAGCTTTTGCAAGAGGTTTTGTCTTAACTTCAGAACTGGGATATTCTAATTTTGTTGAAGAAGGAGGTGCTTATGGAGTTGGGAGTTTTTCTCACCTCTGCGAAGATCTTACTCCAGGAACGACTTTTCATTTTAAAGCTTGGGCCGAAAATACAGAAGGAATGGGAGAAGGATCAGAATTAAGTTTTACTACCGGAGCTCCTGCTCTTGATACCTTTTTTGAACCCTCTATTTACGATGTTTTTAAACAACATGGACCCTTAGAAGTTGTAGTTAAACTTGAAGGTCCAGTTTCTCAAACACATCCTTGGCCAGTAAGAGTGCAGTATAGTTTAGCTTTTGACTCGGGAACAGCGATAGAGGGAACTGATTACAGTTGGAGCGGACCTGGGACAGTAACTTTTAATGCCGGAAAAGCGACTACTTCTTTTAGTATTAATGTTCTTAGCGGAGAAGGAGGAGATAAAAATTTACGTTTTGAGTTAGTAGATGCGGAAGGAGCAGTTATTGTTGATCCTTCTATTGCGATAGTGAATATAATGAATAATCCTCCTGACGCTAATAATGATAGTGCGGACGTCAATAACGGAGGATCGGTTGAAATTCCTGTTTTAAATAACGATTCTGATATAGACGGACATGATCTTGAAGAGAGTAGTGTTATTGTTAAAAGTCCTCCTTTTCATGGAGTTGCAATCCCTAACCCTTCAGGGACGATTACTTATACTCATGATGGAGGGAAGGTGGTAGCTGATGATTATTTTACTTATACCGTGAAAGATGAATACGGAGCAGAATCTAATGAAGCGTCAGTTGCCATAGGAGTAAATAATACAATTTGTGACAGCTGTGCTAATTGTAATGCCTTAATTCAATCAACTGGTGCTGGAGGAACCGTAACCCTCCAGAACGATATATGGAATACTGAAGGTGATTGTATAGAGTTTAATTCTAAAGATAATATTATTTTTGATTGTAACAATTATACTATAGACGGAGACGGAGATAATGATGGTTTTGGAATTCGTCTTTATCCTAACTCTGACGGGAACGTAATTAAAAATTGTAATATTAGAGATTTCCATATTGGAATATATGCTTTTGAAGCTTCCTCAAATTATATCGAGAACGCTGATTTAAATAATAACGGATGGGGGCTACATGCCGGAGGAAATAGTTTTACTGGACCGGTTTCTTTTGATCTTGATTATGTCGATGCTTCGAATAATGATTATGATGGGATAGTTCTTCATGAAGTTGATAATAGTAATTTTAGTCATATTACTACCTACAATAATGGTCAAGCAGGAATGTCTATTAGTAGTTGTGAAGACAATATATTCAGCGAGGTTGATTCTAGAAGAAACGACGGAGATGGAATGGATTTTTCTAGTTCTCATCGTAATAATTTAAATAATATTTCTTTAATCGATAACTATCCTGAAGGTTTGTATCTTTCAAATTCTAGAAATAATTCTTTCTCAAATTCTACTATTTCAAATAATCAGTTCTGGGATGTTATGCTTTATATGTCTTCCGGTAGTTATTGTGATAATACTTTTAATAATGTTATAGGAACTAACGGTTTACCAATAAGGTATTACAGCTCTGCAGTTAATTTAAATGGCCAAACCTTTTCTGAACTTTTGCTTTGCAACGCTGACGGATCTTCTTTGAATAACATTACTATAGACGCCAGTGGTAATAACGGGCTTTGGTTTTCGCAGACTGATAATACCAGCGTAGTGGGGTTAAATTCTTCTGGGAATAACAGTGGAGTTTGGTTGAGAAATTCTGATTATAATAATTTCCAATCAATCGTTGCTAATAATAATCGTTCGGGTTTTGCTATGAGAGATTGTTCAAATAATAGTATTTTATTTTCTCAAATTGCTAATAATCCACACGGAGACGTGATTGTTAACGCTACTACATTAAGTGATGATGAGTGTATTCATACTTTGACTGATGTGGAAGGAACAAATGGTTATTCGATTGAGCTTTATCATCAGCAGGTAAGTTTAAGCGATAGGACGCTTTCCGAATTAATACTTTGTAACGCGGATCATTCTGATTTGAGTAACATTACTATAGACGCTAGTGGCAATAATGGGCTTTATGTTCTTAATACTGAAAGGGCAAGTTTTTCTAATGTAAACTCTTCTGGGAATGGATATGGTTTATATATGCACGGTTCTCATAATAATAACTTCCGTGGTTTTACAGCGAATAGTAATAGCGACACAGGCGTTGGACTTTCTTCCTGTGACAACAATGTTTTTGAAGATTTCTCTATTAACTCAAATAATTGTTGGGGTTTTAAGCAGTTTCATGGCGTTGGTAACGTTCTGAAAGATTCAAATATAGAAGGCACTAGAAATAATTATTATTATGAGTGTGGCGGACTAACTTTTAGTAATGTTTCAGGAAATGAATATTATAATAATGTTATTTATAATAGTGCGGTTCCTGACGTTGTCTCTTGGAGCGATCCTTTTGAGGCTAATAGTTGGAGTACTTCTCCTCAAACAGGTCCGAATATAGTAGGTGGACCACATATAGGAGGGAATTATTGGAGAAAATACTCTTCTTGTAATGATTATAACGGCGACGGTTTCTGTGATCTACCTTACGATGTAGAACATGGTGATGCTGACTGTTCTGATACGAATAATTGCGATAATTATCCTCTGAAAAGATAGATCTTTCCTGACTTATCTTTAATTAAAATTTTCATTTCTTATGCCTATAATGAAATCAGCCGGAGCTGTTATTTTTCGGCGTGAAAATAATGAAATTAAATATCTTCTTATCAAATATGGCTGGGGTCATTGGGAATTTCCTAGAGGGGGAATAGAAAAAGGAGAGTCTATAGAAGAAACAGCTAAAAGAGAAATTAGAGAAGAAACCGGGATAGAAGATGTTAATTTTGTAAAAGGATTTAAGGAATGGATTAAGTTTTTCTTTAAACAAGAAGGAGAGAATATAATGAAAATAGCTACTTTTCTTTTAGCTGAGACAAAAACAGAGGAGATTAGGCTTTCTCACGAACACGATGACTATCTTTGGTTAAACTATGAAGATGCTTTAGAAAAATTAACCTTTGATAATTCTAAGAAAATTATTGAAAAAGCTCATGATTTTCTTTCTAAAAAATGAATAGCTTTAAAGAAAACATTTATAAAATAGTAAAAGAAATTCCTAGAGGTCGTACGATAACCTATAAAGAAGTAGCTAGGTTAGTTGGTAGACCAAATGCATGGAGAGCAGTTGGAAATGTTTTGAACGGAAATAAAGATTCTAATATTCCTTGTCATAGAGTAATTAGATCTGATGGTAAAATAGGGGGTTATAACAAAGGAGCTAGAAAGAAAAGATCTTTACTCGAAAAAGAAGGCGTGTTATAAGGGTATATCGGTTTTAGATAAATAGGAGGGTTAAAACTGAACAGCTATTTTGACAAAAAGAAAACTACTGAGGCAGAGGATATCTACAAATCTTTCAAAGAAATCGAAAACAGAATAGACAATGTAGTGAAAGAATGTAATTTCGGAATGATTCTATCTAAGATGGAAAAGAATTTAGAAACAGTATTAAAACTAAAAAAGAAAGCTGGTAAATTAACTAAAAAAGAAAGAGAAAATCTTAAAGAAGTTCTTAGAAAGGTAGAACTAAGAAACGAACACGAAATAAATAATATTATAAATATTTCTCATAAGATTGGAGGTAAAATAGGAATAGTAGGGGACGAACTAGTAAGGGAAAGAATAGGTTTAAATAAGCGCTATGAAGAAATTAAAAAGGAGCTTGATTAAAGCTCCATTTTATTTTTCTTGGTTTGTTTTTTTTATTTTACCTTGTTCACTATCTCTTTAAATATTTCTGGTTTTTCTTTTGCTAGTTGAGCTAGAATTTTTCGATCTAGTTCAATTTTTTCTTTCTTTAATCCATTAATGAACTTACTGTAAGAAATATCATTTTTCTTACAAGCAGCGGAAATTTGAGTTTGCCATAGTTTCCTGAATTCCCTCTTTTTAGTTCTTCTATCTCTGAAAGCATAAGTCCAAGCATGCATTAACGCCTCTTTTGCTGCTTTATATTTTGATTTTCTGCCCCAGCGGAAACCTTTAGTTTGCTTGGTGACCTTCTTTCTTCTTTTGTGTGCGGCTTTTCCTCTTTTTACTCTTGCCATACTATTTATTGATTAATTTTTTTACTCTTTTAGCTAAAGGTTTAGAGACTTCAACCCATTTCCTTTTCTCTCTTATCTTTTTGCCGGACTTCTTTGCTCGGCAATGGTCTTGTCCACTAACTCTTCTCAAAACCTTACCTTTCTTGGTAATTTTAAACCTTTTTTTAACTGATTTTCTTGTTTTCATAATATTTATTCTTTAAAAATTATTACAGTTAATGCGCCTGGATTTCTTTTAATTTTTCTTTCTACTTTTATTGGAGTTTTTTCGTTTATGATTTTAATAAAATCTTTTACTTTTTCTGTAGCAATTTTCCCTAAAGCTTTTTCTCTTCCTCTCAATCTCATTTCTATTTTAACTTTATCTCCTTTATTTAAAAATTTTTGAACTGCTTTTGCTTTTGTCTCTAGGTCGTGAGAAGAAGTGTTAAAACCAATCCTTATACTTTTCAGAACGCTTGTTTTTTTGTTTTTTTTGTCTTTCTTCTCCTGTCGGTAAAGATATTTTCCGTAATCCATTATCTTGCAGACAGGAGGATCTACTTTATCAGTTACTTGAACCAGGTCTAGTTCTCGTTCCTTACTAATCTGGAGCGCTTTTTCGCGCTCTACTATTCCCAATTGTTCTCCTTTCTCATCTATTAATCTTACTTTTTCGCTTCTTATTTTTTTGTTTACGGGTGGTTTTTTGGTCAAAATTTTTTATTTTTTATTTTTTTGTGGAGATGGAGGGAATTGAACCCTCGTCCAGGAATTTATCCTTAGATGATTATACAAACTTAGCTTGTTTTCATTTTCGGAATTCTGTTTAGAAAAACAAGCAAAAAAGAAGAATTCCTAGTCTCATAGATTAAGACAATTATTCTGAGACAAGAATAGTTGTCTGTATCTCGATTTATGACATCTAATTTAGCTATCGAGAATTACTAAATCGATGGCTTTAGGCAAGTGCTAAAGCTGGTTCTTCTGATAAGTTTTCACTTATTTTTTCCTGAAAGTTTTATGAGTTTTCAGGATACTCAGTTTGATCATCTAGGAATTTGATTCCTGTCGAATCTCAAACATCCCCATTATCTTTTAAGAGCTCTTCTGATTTGTCTATCTACTTCTTTTTTCTTAATTTTTTCTCTTTTGTCAGTCTTTCTTTTTCCTTTAACTATAGCTATTTCTAGCTTAATTTTACCTTTCCTAGTATAAACCTTTAAGGGGATAACTGTCAACCCTTTCTCTTTTGTTTTTCCTATTAAACGTTTTATCTCTAGTTTCTTAAGAAGTAGTTTTCTAGATCTTTGAGGGTCATAGTCAGAAGAAGTATTATTTGGTTGATAAGGAGGAATATTGCAACCGACCAGAAAAACTTCTGGTATCTCCTTGTTTTTTTGTTTCTTTAATATTACGTAAGATCCTTTAATACTAATCTTTCCGTTCTTTATAGATTTTACTTCTTGGCCAGCCAATTTTATTCCTGCTTCAAGCGTTTCTATAATTTCGTAATCGAAGTATGCTTTTTTATTTTTAGTGATAATCTTCATATATTTAGTTTATCATTAAACCCTTTAAATTTTAAGCAAAATAGGATAGACTAAAAAATAATATGGAAATCAGAAAAAAGATAAAAGGATTAACAGAGAAAGCCTTCTTGAAAGAGGGAATAGAGGTTAGTTCTGTCAAAATAGAAAAACCTTCTCGGTTAGAATATGGAGATTATGCTGCTGTTCCAAACATCTCTCATGAAAAGAAAAAGATCAACAATCTTAGTATTTTGGAAAATATTAAGAAAGGGAAGAATTTCGGAAAATATTTTAAAAAAGTGGAGAGCAAAGGAAGATTTTTTAATTTCTTTATTTCTGAAGAATATTTAAAAGAAGGGTTGAAAGGGATTTTAAAGGAAAAAAGAAATTTTGGCAAACTTGATAAAGGAAAGGGTAAAAAGGTCCAAGTAGAGTTTATTTCTGCAAATCCTACTGGTCCCTTGACGATAGGTAATGCTAGAGGGGGTCCTTTTGGTGATGTTTTAGGTAACGTTCTTAGAAAGGCGGGATTTATTGTTGAAAAGGCTTACTATGTTAATGATTATGGGAATCAGATTATTTCCCTTGGGCACTCTGTGTTAAAAGATGAAGAATCTCAATATAAAGGGGATTATATAGATCTTTTAAATGAAAGAATAGAAGAAAAAGATCCCAAAGAGGCAGGAGAAAAAGCAGCAAAGATAATATTAGAAGAAATGATTAAGGAAACCGTTGAAAAGTTGGGTATTAGTTATGATGAATGGTTTTCAGAAAAAAGACTACATGAATCCGGGAAGATTAAGGAAGTTTTAGATTCTCTTGAAGAAAAAGAATTAGTCTATAAAAAAGAAGGCGCTCTTTGGTTCAGGTCTGAAGAGTTTGGAGATGAGAGAGATAGGGTTTTGATAAGAAAAGATGGAACCCCTACTTATCTAGCAGGGGATATAGCTTATCATAAGTATAAATTTGAGGAGAAGAATTTTGATAAAGTGATAGATATTTGGGGAGCAGATCATTGTGGGGACGTGCCAGGCCTGAAGGCTGGGATGGATGCTTTAGAGCATAAAGATAAATTAGACTTTGTTTTACTTCAATTTATTACTCTATTTAAAAACGGGAAAGAAGTAAAAATGTCTAAAAGGAAAGGAGTTTATATTACCATGGATGAACTACTTGAAGAAGTAGGGTCCGACGTGGTAAGGTTTTTCTTTCTACAAAGATCTGCTGGAACACATTTAAAGTTTGATCTTTCTTTAGCAAAAGAACAATCTAAAAAGAACCCAGTTTATTATGTCCAATATGCTCATGCAAGAATATGTAGTGTTTTCGATAATGAAAAAAAATACTCAAGAAGTGATTTAAGTTTATTAACCCATTCTTCAGAGATAGGTTTAATTAAAAAAATTATTCAATTCCCGGAGATTATAGAAGAGACAGCAAATGATTTTCAGCTTCAAAGAATTCCTCAATACAGTATTGAGGTAGCAGAAGCATTCCATAAATTTTATAGAGATTGTAAGATTATTTGTGAAGACGAAGAATTAAAAAAAGCGAGATTGTCCTTATCTTTAGCAACTAAATTAATATTAAAAGAAATTTTAGATTTAATGGGAGTTTCTGCTCCTGAAAAAATGTAAGAATATGGATTTACCTAAAAAAGAAAAAGAAGTTCTTAAATTTTGGGAAGATAATAAAATCTTTCAGAAAACCTTAGAAAAGAATAGAAAAAAACCTCGGTTTGTTTTTTACGAGGGACCTCCTTTTGCTAATGGGAAACCTGGGATTCATCATCTCTTAGCTCGTTCTTTTAAGGATGCTATTTTACGTTACAAAACAATGAAAGGTTTTTTCGTTGAAAGAAAGGCGGGATGGGATACTCATGGTCTTCCTACGGAGATGGAAACAGAAAAACAGCTTAAAGTTAAAAGTAAAAAAGAAATAGAAGCGGTTGGTATTGAGAAATTTGCTCAAGAGTGTGAAAAGAATATTTTTAATTACAAAAGTGAATGGGAAGAATTTACTAAGAGAATAGGCTTTTGGTTAGACTTAGATAATCCTTACATTACTTGTGATCCGGGATATATGGAGTCTGTTTGGTGGGAACTAAAACAAATCTGGAAAAGAGGTTTTCTTTATGAAGATTATAAAGTTATTCCTTATTGTCCGAGGTGTGGAACTTCTCTTTCTTCTCACGAAGTAGCTCAGGGGTACAAGAAAACAAAAGATCCTGCTATTTACGTTAAGTTTAAAATAAAGAAAGGAGGAGAAAAGTTTAAAGGTTCTTATTTAATTGCCTGGACCACTACTCCATGGACTCTTCCTGCCAACGTAGCTATTGCTGTTAATCCTGAATTTATTTATTACAAGGTTAAAGTGAATGGAGAGAATCTTATTGTGGCAAAAGGAAGGTTGGAGAAATCAGGAATTGAAGGAGAAATAATGGAGAGATTAAAAGGAGAAGAACTAATAGGGGTAGAGTATGAGTCATTATTTAATATTAAATCGGCTAAGGGAGAAAAAAATATCTATAAAGTTATCGGAGCAGATTTTGTATCTTTAGAAGAAGGTACAGGATTAGTTCATGTAGCCCCTGCTTTTGGTGAAGATGACATGAAAATAGGGAAAGAAAACGATTTACCCGTATTAGTAACGGTAGACGAAGAAGGAAAGTTTAAAGAAGAAGTGACACAATGGAAAGGAAAATTTGTTAAAAGTGCTGATGCTTCAATAATCGAAGAATTAAAAAAGAGAGAGCTAATTCTTAAAGAAGAAGAATATACTCATGATTATCCTTTCTGTTGGAGATGTGATACTCCTCTCCTTTACTACGCTAAGAAAAGCTGGTTTGTAAACATGCAAAAAGTAAAGGAAGAATTATTGAGTAATAACGAGAAAATTAATTGGGTCCCAGGGCATCTTAAGGAAGGAAGATTTGGCGAATGGTTAAGAGGAATAAAAGACTGGAATCTTACGAGAGAAAGATATTGGGGGACTCCTTTACCTGTTTGGAAGTGTTCTAAATGTGACCATCTTGAGGTTATTGGATCTAGAGATGATTTGTCTTCCCAAGATTTTAGTAATAATGATTATTACTTAATGAGGCATGGTCATTCTTGTACTCAAGAAGAAAAAAGACTTTCTTCTTGGCCGGAAAAAAGACATTGCCCTCTTACTACTAAAGGGAGAAAAGAAATTTCTGAACTAGTTAAGAATTTGAAAAAAGAAAAAATAGATTTAATTTTTTCCTCTGATTTATTAAGAACAAAAGAAACCGCAGAGATAGCTTCAAGAGAAATAGGAGTAAAAGTAAACTTTGATAAAAGATTAAGGGAAATTATTTTTGGTGAGTTTGAAGGGAAGTCCACTAAAGATTGGAGAGCAGAATTTCTTGGGACAAAAAGAGGATTTACTAACCCTCCTGAAGGAGGAGAGAGTTTCGGAGAAGTTAAGTTAAGAGTATTTGATTTTATAAAAGAAATAGAAAAGAAATATAAAGGGAAAAAGATCCTAATAGTTAGTCATGGAGCGCCTCTTTGGTTTTTGCAGGCTACTGTGAAAGGATTAAATAATGAAGAAATTTTAGAAAGATTTGAAGATCTTGTTCCTAGTAATAACGAGATAAGAAAAATTAGATTTAAAGAATTTCCTTATGACAAAAAAGGAGATCTTAATTTTCACAGACCCTATGTGGATGAAGTTAAATTTAAATGTCCAAAGTGTGGATCTTTAATGGAAAGAGTTCCTGAAGTGATAGATTGCTGGTTTGATTCTGGATCTGTTCCTTATGCTCAGCTTCATTATCCTTTTGAAAACAAGGATATGATTGATAAAAGAGAATTCTTCCCAGCTGACTTTATTTGCGAGGGAGTAGATCAAACAAGAGGATGGTTTTATACTTTGCTTGCTATCTCTACTTTGCTTGGTTTCGGAATATCTTATAAAAATGTTATTTCTCTTGGAATAGTTTTAGATGCTAAAGGGAGAAAAATGTCTAAATCAAGAGGGATTATTGTTGATCCTCAAGAAGTTGCAAGAGATTATGGAGTTGATTGTGCAAGGTTTTATTTCTATACCATTAATTCTCCGGGAGAACCTAAGAGGTTTGATTTTAAGGAGCTCAAAGATCTCTCTAGGAAATTCTTTGGTACTTTTTGGAATAGTTTTAGATTTCTATCAATGTATTCTAATAAGGATAAAGAAGTTGATTTAGAGATTAAGCCGGAAAATTTGCTAGATAAATGGATTATTTCTAAATTAGAAAATTTGAAAGAAGAAGTAGATAAAAAAATGGAAGAATATCAAGTAGTAGATGCTGCCAGGCTTTTTGATAATTTTGTAGACGATTTGTCTAATTGGTATATCAGAAGATCTAGAAAAAGATTTCAAAAACCAGAAAGCGAAAAAGAAAAAGAAGATGCTGCTCAAATTTTATCTTATACATTAATAGAATTAAGTAAGTTAATAGCTCCTTTTACTCCCTTCTTTGCAGAAAGTATTTATAGAGAAATGCCTTCTTATAATGGGAAAAAGGAGTCAGTCCATTTATGTGATTATCCTGAACCTAATAGAAAATTAATAAACAAGGATTTGGAGGAAAAAATGGAGAAGATTAGAGAAGTAGTTGCCCTTACTTTAAATAAAAGAGCAGACGCTGGAATTAAAGTGAGACAGCCACTTTCTTCTTTGAAGATTAATAAAAAAAGATTTGAATTGAAAGAAAAAGATCTTATCAATTTAATTAAAGAAGAAGTCAACGTTAAAGAAATTTCTTTTGAAGAAATTAAAGAAGAAATAGAATTAGATACTACTATTACGCCAAGTTTAAGAGAAGAAGGGATAATAAGAGAAATTCTTCGTCACGTTAAATCGATGAGAAAAAAAGCAGGATATAAACCAAGGCATGAGATTATAATCTATTCTTCGGGAGACAAAGAATTAAATGATGTTTTGCAAAAGAACAAGGACGTTGTTTTAAAAGAGACTAAAGCGAAGAATATAGAATTTGGCAGAAAAGAAAAAATGGCTTTTGGGTCTGAGAGAGAGACAAGTTTCGGACAGAAGAATTTATGGCTGGCGATTAAGAAAGTTTAAATATGTTTGTTCATTACAGAACCCTTGGAATTATTATTAAAAAAGAAAACAGAGGAGAGGCTAATCAACTTTTGACCATTATTACCAAAGACTTTGGTAAAGTGAAAATATTAGCTAAAGCTATTAGGAAAATAAAATCTAAACTTAAATCTGGAGTTCCTTTATTTTCATTGTCAGAGATTAATTTTATTCAAGGAAAAAGATACAAGATTCTTACCGACGCCATTAGAGAGAAGAAGTTTACCAATATTAATAGTGATTTAAATAAGTTAAGGATAGTAACGGAAATCGGAGAGAATATTGATTTTCTATTAAGAGAAGGGGAAAAAGAAGAAGAAGTTTGGAAGTTGGCCTTAAAGACTTTTTATAAAATAGATGAATCTACCGATAGCAATTTTGATTTTTTAATCTATCATTATTTTTTCTGGAATCTTTTAGTTTTTTTAGGATATAAACCAGAGTTAGTTAATTGTTCTTCTTGCCAAAGAAGACTAGCTCCTAGCAATCTTTATTTTGATTCAAATCAAGGAGGAGTAATTTGTAGTAGTTGTTTTGAGAAGCTGAGATCGGGAGAGAGAATTGATCCAGAAACGGTTAAGGTTGTAAGATTTTTAATTAAAGAAGATTGGGAGGAATTAGAAAAACTAAGAATTGACCGAAGTCATAAAAAAGAACTTAAAAAGATTTCTAATGTTTATCTTTCTTATTTTAAAGATATTTTAAATCCCTTATAAATTTGATACAATAATATATTATGAAGAAAAAGTTTATTATTTTCCTTACCTTATTAACCGTTGCTCTTGGAGTAGCTGGTTTTTGGTATTATCAGAAAAATTCTTATTCTAAAGAAATTCTTAAATTAGAGATATTAGGTCCTACAGAGGCTAGTTTAGGGGAGGAAGTTGAGTACATCGTTAAATATAAGAACAATGGTGAGGTGCGCTTAGAAAATCCTAAATTAGTTTTTGAATATCCTGAATATTCAATTATCGATTCAGGAGATCCTATTAGAAAAGAAATAGGAGAAGAAGAACTTGGTGAAGCAATCTATCCCGGAGAAGAGAAGACAATCTCTTTTAAATGTAGATTACTGGGGAAAGAAGATCAGTCTCGGATAGCAAAAGCTTCAATGAGTTACCAGCCCAAGAATATAAATGCTTGGTATGAGACCGACACTACTTTTACCACGATAATTAAAAAGGTTCCTATTAGTTTTCAGTTTGATTTACCTTCTAAGGTAGAACCAGGAGAAGATCTAAAAGTTAGACTGAACTATTTTTCTAATGTAGATTTTCCTCTTTCTAATTTAAGAGTAAAAATGGAATATCCTCCTGGTTTTAATTTTGAAAAGTCAGATCCAGAATCTTTAGGAGAAAAAGAGTGGGAAATAGGTCTTCTAAATAGAGCAGAAGGAGGAAGAATAGAAGTGACAGGAAGCCTCCAAGGAGAACTTGGAGAAGAGAAAATTTTCAGAGCCGAACTAGGAAGCTGGAAAGATGGAGAGTTTGTTTCTTTGAAAGAGATTAACAAAGGAGTAGAGATTGTAAAACCAGACATTTATATTACCCAGCAAATTAATGGTAGTCCTGAATATATTGCTAGCCCAGGAGATTTACTTCATTATGATGTGATATTTAAGAATTTAGGAGAAGAACCTTTGAGCAATTTATTTATGGTCATTCAATTAGAAGGAGGTATTATTGATTTAGAGAGCATAAAAGCTCCTGGAGGAGACTTTGAACTTGGAGATAATTCTATTGTATTTGATTGGAGAGATAACCCTCAGCTTGCCTTTTTGGACAGTCAAGAAGAAGGAGAAATTGACTTCTGGATTGAATTAAAAGATGATTGGGAGATTTCTAATCCTCAAAGAGACAAGAATCTTTTAGTTGGGAATAAGATTATTCTATCTGAAGCAAGAGAAGAATTTGAAACAAAAGTTAATTCTAAGCTGGATCTTGTTCAGAAAGCTTATTACGAAGATGAGGTTTTTGGAAACTCGGGTGCTATTCCTCCTCAAGTAAGCAGGAGAACTACCTATACCATTACTTGGCAAGTTAAGAATTATTATAATAGAGTAGAAGACGTGAAGGTAAGGACTATTTTACCTGACGAAGTTGAGCTAACAGGTAAGATATATCCAGAAGAAGAGGAGGAAGATTTTGTCTTTGACTCTGATTCGAGAGAAATTATCTGGAATGTGAAAGATCTAGATCCTGGAGCAGGAATTGTTAGCCCAGCTTCAACTATTTCTTTCCAAGTAAGATTGTTGCCAACTCCTTCTCAAAAAGGAGAACCTGCGATACTGATTAATGAGTCAGAAGTTTCAGGAGAAGATCAATGGACAGAGCAGATTATAATTGATACCGCTTCTTCTACAGACACTACTTTGCCTGATGACGATACTATTTCCGAGGAAATGGGGATTGTAGAATAATCAACTTGACTTTATCTTATAAAAGCCTTTGTATAGAATACAAAGGTTTTTTTATTTCTTAAAAAAAGTTAAAATAGTAATAATGGAAGAATTAATGGATAAAATTATCTCGCTTTGTAAACATCGAGGGTTTATCTTTCCCTCTTCTGAAATTTATGGAGGGTTTGGTTCGGGTTATGATTATGGTCCTTTGGGCGCTGAATTAAAAGAGAATATTAAAAAGGCATGGTGGAAAGAGATGCTGGTTAATCATAAAGATATAGTTAGATTGGATTCAGCAATTTTAATGTCTCCTAAAATTTGGAAAGCTTCCGGACACTTAAGCGCAGGTTTTGCTGATTTATTAGTTGAATGTAAGGAATGTCATAAGAGATTTAAGAAAGAAGAAATTAAAGATGGTAAATGTCCAGAATGTGGAGGAGAGATTACCGATCCAAGGAAATTTAATTTAATGATGAAGACTTTTATAGGGGCTTTAGAAGAAGAAAGCTCAACCGCATATTTAAGAGCAGAGACTACCCAGGGGATATATGTGAATTTTCAGAATGTAATGAACTCTATGAGGATGAAGATTTCTTTCGGGATTGCCCAATCAGGAAAAGCTTTTAGAAACGAGATTAATCCTAAAAACTTTATTTACAGAAGTAGAGAGTTTGAACAAATGGAGATGGAATGGTTTTGTCATCCCGAAGATTCGGAGAAATATTTTGATTATTGGAAGAAAAAAAGAGTTGAGTGGTATCAAAAGATGGGACTTAAAAAAGAGAATCTTAGGATTAAAGAGATTCCTGAAGATGACTTACCTCATTATGCTAAGCAAGGTGCAGACATTGAATACAAATATCCTTTTGGATGGGGAGAACTAGAAGCAGTGCATAATAGAGGAGACTGGGATTTGTCTAATCATGCAAAGCATTCTGGTAAAAATTTAAAATATTTTGATCAAGAGACCAAAGAAGAATATTTTCCATACATCATTGAGACATCAGGAGGATTAGGAAGATCATTTTTAGCGTTCTTGGTAGAAGCTTATACTGAAGTAGAAGGAGGAAGAACTAAAACAACTAAATCTACCAAGAAGGTTGAAAGAGTTTTGAGGCTTCACGAAGAATTGGCTCCGATTAAGATATCTGTTTTGCCTTTGGTTAAAAATAAAGAAGAAATAACAGGAAAGGCAAAAGAAGTTTTTAAGATGCTTAATCCTCAATTCAAATGTTATTATGATGAAGTTGGTTCTATTGGTAGAAGATATAGAAGGCAGGACGAAATTGGTACTTTATTCGCTATTACTATTGATTTTGATACTCTCGAAGGAAACAATGTAACAGTGAGGGACAGAGATACTATGGAGCAAGAAAGAATAAAGATTGAAGATTTGGTTGATTATTTCAAGAAGAAACTAGGAGAATAATTCTATGAATCCAAAGGTAACTTGCGGAGCAATTATTAGGCAGAAAGATAATATCTTGTTAACGAAAAGAAATATAGAGCCGTTTAAAGATTGTTGGTGTTTACCTGGTGGTCACGTTGAAGAAAATGAAAAAGTGATAGATGCGATTAAAAGAGAAACCAAAGAAGAAACAGGATTAGATTTTAAACCAGTTTTCTTCAGTTATTATGATGAAATTATTAGTAAAATAAACTGGCACGCAGTAGTTTTAATCTTTACTGGAGATGCTGCTGGTGAAATTAAGAGAGAAGAAAAAGAGGTAAAAGAAATAAGGTGGTTTTCAAAAAGAGAAATTGAAAATATTAAATTAGCATTCAATCATAAAAAAATATTAAAAGACTATTTTAGAAATGTATAAGAAAACAACTTTAGAAAATGGATTAAGGATTATTACTGTCCCTTCGAAAAATACTAAGGCAGTTAGTGTTTTGGCTTTAGTAGGAACTGGTTCTAAATATGAAACCAAAGAAGAGAATGGAATCTCTCACTTCTTGGAACACATGTTTTTTAAGGGAACAGAGAAAAGACCTACTCCTTTAGATGTAGTAGAAACCCTTGATAAGGTTGGAGGAATTTTTAATGCTTTCACTTCGAAAGAGTTAACTGGTTATTGGGCTAAGGTTGATTCGAGACATTTTGAACTAGCTCTTGATTGGGTTTCGGATATTTCTCTAAATTCTAAATTTCCGAGTAAGGAAATAGAGAAAGAGAAAGGAGTTATTATTGAAGAAATTAATATGTATCTTGATACTCCAATGTCTTATATCTTAGACCTTTGGGAGAAACTTCTTTATGGAGATCAGCCAGCAGGATGGTTGACTATTGGGACTAAAAAGAATGTTTTAGGTTTTAAAAGAGATAATTTTGTAGATTATATCGGAGATCATTATTCTTCTAAAAACACTGTTGTTTGTGTGGCTGGGAATATAGATGAAGAAGAAGCTATTAAAAAAGCTAAAGATTATTTTTCTGGTATCAACGAGAAAGATAATAAATCTAAAATTCCAGTTGAAGAAAAACAGGAAAAACCAAATATTTTATTACATCACAAAGAAACTGATCAAACTCATCTTTGTCTTGGAGTAAGAGGGTTCGATTTATTTGACAAAAGAAAGTTTTCTCAGTCTGTATTAGCAACGATATTAGGAGGTTTTATGAGTTCTCGTCTTTTTATGTCGGTGAGAGAAGAAAGGGGTTTGGCCTATTACATTAAGTCTGTTTCAGATAGTTCTACTGACGCCGGTTATTTAGTTACCAGAGCAGGAGTAGATCATAAAAAGGCAGAAGAGGCTGTAAAAGTTATTGTTGAAGAGTATAGAAAAATAAGAGAAGAAGGGGTGGGAGAAAAAGAGCTTTGCAAGGCAAAGGACTATATTAGAGGAACCTTAACTTTATCTCTTGAATCTTCTGATGCATTGGCTTCTTTTTATGCTGTTCAGGAGGTACTGGAAGGTAAAGCCTTAACTCCAGAAGATAAATTTAAAGAGTTGGAAAAATTAACTAGAGAAGATTTGCAAAAAGTAGCAAAAGAAATGTTTAAGCCAGAAAATCTTAATCTTGCTTTAATTGGGCCGTTTAAAGACAAAGAACGTTTTGAAAAAATATTAAATATTTAAATTAATAATATGGACGAACAAAATAATTCTTCTCAGAAGTATTTTCTAGACATTTCTTGGGGAACAATATTCAAGATTCTAGTAGCGGTATTTTCTATTTATTTTATATTCTTAATCAGAGAATTTATAATTTGGTTTGTTTTTGCTTTAATTATTTCTATATTATTTGAGCCCATTGTTAAATTTCTTGTTAAAAGAAAAGTTCCTCGTGTCTTAGCTGTGGTTTCTGTTTATTTTGTTATCTTTGGTATTATTGGATATTCTCTTTATTTATTACTGCCCTTTTTCTTTACAGAAATGCAGAAGTTTGCTGTTAATCTTTCTGAGAATATTCCTGATTATTTAGAAAGAGCAGCCCCTGTTTTTAGCAGTTTAGGATTAGAGACTCCTGAGAGTTTTAGTCAGTTTTTATCAGATTTTCAGAATACTTTCGGGGAAATGGAAGAAAATTTACTTTCATCTCTTCTTGCTCTTTTTGGAGGAATACTAGCTACTTTTTTCACTTTTAGTTTGGCAATATTTTTATCTTTTGAAAAAGGATTAATGGAAAAAGGATTAGCCTTATTCTTTCCTAAGAAATATGAAGGATATCTTCTTGATCTTTGGAATAGGTCGAAAAAGAAAGTTACCGGATGGTTCTTGGTGAGGATTGCTGGAGTTATTTTTGTTGGGTTTAGCTCTTACGTTGCTTTTAAAGTTTTAGGAATTAATTATCCTGTTTCTTTTGCCATGATAATGGGAATGTCTGACTTTATTCCTATTCTTGGTCCGATAGTAGCTTCAGCTTTTATTATACTTACCGTTTCAATGGATAGTTTTTTGCAAGCTGGTTTTGCCTTGATTGCCCTGGGATTAATACAGATATTAGAGGAAAATGTTTTCTTGCCAGTAATGACTAGTAAAACTGTGAAAATTTCTCCGGCAGTTGTTTTAATATCCTTGTTTATAGGAGGAAAACTTTGGGGGATTTTGGGAGCTATTCTTCTAGTTCCTTTAGTTGCAATATTATTTGAATTTTTAAAAGATTTTCTTTCTGAGAAAAAAGATGAAATTTTCTCAGGGTCTTCTAATAAAGATTCATTATAGTTTCTATGAAGAAAGATAAATTCTATGTAACAACTCCTATATACTATGCTAATGCCCGTCCTCACATAGGAAATGCTTATACTACTATTGCTGCTGATGTTCTAGCTCGTTATTATGATAAGTTTAAAGGAAGAGATTCCTTTTTTTTAACTGGGACAGATGAACATGGGATAAAAATAGAAAAGGCAGCTGAAAAGAAGAAACAAAAACCTCAGAAATTATGCGATGAGGTTTCTTCTAATTTTAAGGAAACATGGAACGAGTTAAATATTTCTTATAATCGTTTTATAAGGACTACAGACGAAGGTCACGTGAAGGCTGTTCAGAAAGCATTACAAGAATTATATGATAAAGGCTTTATTTATAAAGGAGTTTACAAAGGGCTTTATTGTTCTGGCTGTGAACAATACAAGACAGAAAGCGATCTTGTTGACGGGAAGTGCCCTGATCATCAAATAGAACCAGAGGTTATGGAAGAAGAAAGCTATCTTTTTAAGTTAAGTAGCTTTGAGGACGAGCTTCGGAAGAAAATAGAAAAAGATGAATTTATCATTAGGCCAAAGGAAAGAAAAAACGAAGTTCTTTCTTTTCTCGATCAAGGGTTAAAAGACATTTCTATCTCTAGAAAAAATGTTAAATGGGGAATTCCTTTGCCTTTTGATAAAAAATTTACTGCTTATGTATGGGTTGATGCTTTTTTGAATTATCTTACTGGAATTGATTGGAAAGGGGAGGCAGGTAATTTTAAAAATGATTTTTGGCCAGTAGATTTGCAGCTTATGTCAAAGGATATTCTAAGAGTTCATTCTACTATCTGGCCTTCTTTGCTGTTGGCATTAGATCTCCCTCTGCCTAAAAAACTTTTTGTTCATGGCTATTTTACGGTTAATGGTCAGAAGATGAGCAAATCGCTTGGCAATGTAATCTGGCCTAAAGAGATAGTTGAAAAACTAGGTTCTGACGCTGCTCGTTATCTTTTATTGTCTGCTACTCCTTTTGGGAAGGATGGAGATATTTCATGGGATAAATTAACGGAAAAGTATAATGCCGATCTTGCTAATGGAATAGGGAATACTGTGAACAGAACCTTAACAATGGTAGAAAAATACTTTGACGGTGTTCTTTCTTCTTCTAGAGAAGGGTCTGAGCTAGAAGATTGGTTCTGGAGAGAGTGTTACCCTTCCTGGAGCAAGAATATAGAAGAACTTCATTTTGAACGTTCTCTACGTTCTGTTATTGATTTATTTAAGAGAATAGACGAAGATATTGAACAATTTAAACCTTGGGAGAAATCAAAAGAAGATTTTGAAAGACCGGAATTTAAATCTAAATTTTATTCTTGGTTGACCCTAATTAGATTTTCTTCTTGGCTTATTGCTCCTTTTATGCCTAATACTTCTAAAGAAATTTTAAAGCAAATCGGAATTGATTTTTTGAAAGAAGAGAAAATAGATTTTAAGAAAGATTCTTTAGAAAGGAATGAGATTAGAATTAATAAAGGTTCTGTTCTTTTTTTGAAGTATAGGTAGGATTTCATTATTGAAAAAATAATCTATTTATGTTATAAAAAAGGTAGCTCCTTTTAAACAAAGAGGAGAAAAGGAAAAAATAGGAGGCGGATACACGTATGTGTTACGCAGTAATCGATATAGACAAAAAAGAGAAAGATGGAATAGAAGAAGTAGGAAAGGAAGAATATGAGAGGTTTTTGGGAAAAATCTGCAAAGGAGTAGAGGAAAGCTTTGAAAGTTGGCTTGAGATACACGAAAAAGCAAAGAAAGAATTTGAAGAAGGATCTAAGGCTCTAAAAGCCATAGAAGGGATGTGTAACCAATTAAAATTTTCTCCAGAAGAAATTATTGAATTAAGAGGAAAGACTAAACACACAACAAGATTAGCCTTGAGAATTCCAGGAGATGCTCGGAACAAGAAAATAGAGAAAAGAATAATTGAAGCTCTTAAAAACATTCCCGAAGTGCTTTATGTAAAAGTAACAGACCACGTTGACGAAAGAGATTTGCTCAACAAAGAAAGGATTGTTTTAGATCTCTCACCGATTTTTACTAGAAAACCAGAACCAAACATAATATAAATAAACTCCTCTATTTTTTAAAAAAGCAGTTCTAAAAAAGAACTGCTACTCTTTTAACTATATTCTAATTAAATATGATAATTGATACTCATGCTCATCTAAATTTTAACGCTTTTAAAGATGATTCTGATGAAATAATCAGAAATTGTTTAGATAACGATCTCTGGGTTATTAATGTTGGGACTCAGAAAGATACTTCAAGGAAAGCGATTGAATTAGCTGAAAAATACGAAAAAGGAGTTTTTGCTGCTATCGGGATTCATCCTATTCATTTAGATACAGGTTTAGTAAAATTAAAAATAGATGAAGAAGAAGCTAATTTTACATCAAGAGAAGAAGTTTTTGATTATGAGGATTATAAAAAAATGGCGAGATCGGAAAAAGTTGTTGCCATTGGAGAAATAGGATTAGATTATTGGAGGAAACCTAAAACGGAGAAGAAAATCGGTGAATTTAAAAAAAGACAGAAACAAGCTTTTTTAGAACAAAGAAAGTTAGCAAAAGAGTTAGTCTTACCAATGATTATCCATTGTCGTTTAGCTCATGATGATATTCTAGAGTTAATTGATTCTAAAGATAGAGGAGTAGTTCATTGTTTCACCGGGAACATGACTCAGGTAAAAGAGTATCTTGCTAGGGGTTTCTACCTTGGTTTCAATGGGATAATATTCAAATTAAATTTAAGGAAAATTATTAGAAAAACTCCTTTAGAAAGAATATTAATAGAGACTGATTCTCCTTATTTAACTCCTCCCGCAGAAAAAGGAAGGAATAATCCTTTCTATGTAAAGCACGTAATAAATGAAATAGCAAAAATTAAAGAAAAAGATCCTAAAGAGATAGAAAACATCACTTCAGAAAATGCAAAAAGATTATTTAATATTTAAATAACTTGAAAGCTTGTTATTCCAGTGGCATAATAAAAATGAATTAAGATTATGGATTATAATCCTCAAAAAATAGAGAAGAAATGGCAAGACTATTGGGAGAAGAATAACCTTTATAGTTCAGAAGATTTTTCAAAGAAGCCAAAGCAATATATTCTGGTTGAATTTCCTTATCCTTCTGGACAAGGATTACATGTTGGCCATGTAAGGGGATATACTGCTTTAGATGCTATTGCAAGAAAAAGGAGGATGCAGGGATACAATGTTCTTTTTCCTATTGGATGGGATGCTTTTGGTCTTCCTGCTGAGAATTATGCTATCAAAAAGAGAGTTCATCCGAGTGAAATAGTCAAGAAAAATATTGCTAATTATACAAACCAAATAAAATCTTTAGGACTTTCTTTCGACTGGTCCAGGGAAATAAATACCACTGATCCTGATTATTATAAATGGACTCAGTGGATTTTTTTACAACTATTTAGAAAAGGATTGGCTTATCAAGCAAAAGTTCCTATTAACTGGTGTCCTTCTTGTAAAATCGGACTAGCTCATGAAGAGGTTGTTCATGGAGAATGTGAAAGATGCGGGGCTAAGGTAGAACAGAAAGAGATAAAACAGTGGATGCTTAAAATTACTGATTATGCAGACAGATTAATTGATGATTTAAAAGATTTAGACTATCTGGAAGAAATTAAGAAACAGCAAATTGAATGGATAGGTAAAAGCCATGGAGTGGAAGTTGATTTTAAGTTAGAAGATTCGGAAGATAAGATAAAGGTATTTACTACCCGAGTCGATACTGTATTTGGTGTGACAGCTATTATTATTGCTCCTGAACATTACTTAATTGAAGAGATTGTTACGAAAGACAAATCAAAAGAGGTTAAAAATTATATCAAGAAGTCAAAAGAGAAAACAGAATTTGAGAGGACGAAGCTTGATAAAGAAAAAACAGGAGTTTTCTCAGGATCTTATTGTATTAATCCGGCTACTGGAGAAAAGATTCCCATTTGGATCGGAGATTACGTAATAGCTACTTATGGAGGAGGAGCGGTAATGATGGTCCCTGCTCATGACAAGAGAGATTATGATTTTGCTAAGAAACACGAATTAGAAATTAAAGAAGTTATCTCTGGGGGCGACATTTCTAAAGAATCTTATACTGATTATGGGAAGCTAGTTAATTCAGGAAAGTTTAATGGGCTTGATTCAAAAGAAGCAATTAAAGAAATTACTGATTGGTTAAAAGAAAAGGATCTTGGCAGAAAAAAAGTAAATTACAAATTAAGAGATTGGGTTTTCTCTAGACAACATTATTGGGGAGAGCCTATTCCTGTAATTCATTGTGAAAAGTGTGGGGTTGTTCCTGTTCTAGAAAAAGATTTACCCGTTAAACTTCCTTTTGTTAAGAATTACAAACCTGCTGATGACGGAAAATCTCCCTTGGCAAGTATTGAAGAGTGGGTTAATGTTAAGTGTCCAAAATGTGGCGGAAAAGCAAAAAGAGAAACTGACACTATGCCTAACTGGGCTGGTTCTAATTGGTATTATTTAAGATATTGTGATCCAAATAATAATAACGAATTAGCTAGCCCCAAGAAATTAGATTATTGGTTGCCCGTTGATTGGTATAATGGGGGACCAGAACATATTACACTTCATCTTTTATATTCTCGTTTTATATATAAATTCCTTTTCGATATTCAAGAGGTTCCAACGAAAGAGCCCTATAAAAAAAGGACACTCCATGGGATTGTTCTAGCTGAAGACGGAAGAAAAATGTCTAAGTCTTTAGGAAACGTTGTTAATCCTGATGATATAATTAAAAATTATGGAGCAGACTCTTTAAGAGTTTATGAAATGTTTATGGGTCCCTTTGATCAATCGATAGCCTGGAGCACAGAAAGCCTTAACGGTGTTTATAAATTCTTAAATAAAGTTTGGCGATTGGTTTTAAGTTGTAAAGAGAGAAATAAGAGTGGCGGGGAAGCGTTAAAAGAGATTCATCAATTAAATAAAAAAGTTGATGAAGATATAGAAAAAATGAAATTTAATACTGCAATCGCTGCTTTTATGGAATTTATTAACTTTGCTCAGAGTAATAAAGAGGAAATCGGGAAGGAAGTATTAGAAAGAATGCTTATTCTTCTTTCTCCGATAGTTCCTCATATGGCCGAAGAGTTATGGCAAGTTTTAGAGAACGAAGAAAGTATTTTTAAAGAAGAGTGGCCTGAATATAATCCTGAATTTCTTAAAGAAGACACGGTTATTATTGTTATTCAGGTAAATGGAAAAGTCAGAGATGAAATTAGAGTAGAGTCAGGTATTTCTCAAGAAGAAGTTGAAAAACTTGCATTTAAACGAAAAAAGTTGCAGAATTGGATAGGCGACAAAGAGATTAAAAAAGTTATCTTTGTTCCAGGTAAACTTATTAATTTTGTGGTTTAATTATGTGTGGAATTGTTGGTTATATAGGGAAAAGACCAGCCCTGCCAATATTATCTTCTAGTTTAAAGAGACTTGAATATCGAGGCTATGATAGCTTCGGGTTTTTTGCTTTGAGCAATTCAAATCACTTTCTATTGAAAAAAGCAGGAAAGATTTCTGAGTGGGAGAATAGACTCTCTAATTTTGACGGGAACATTGGGATAGGACATACTAGGTGGGCAACTACGGGGAAGGCAACGGAAAATAATGCTCACCCTCATTCTGATTGTAATAATGATATCTTTCTAGTTCATAACGGAATAATTGAAAACTATGAAGAATTGAAGAGTAAACTTTTAGAAAGAAATCATAAATTTACTTCTGATACCGATACAGAAGTTCTTGCTCATTTAATAGAAGAGAAATTTAAAGGTAATTTAGAAGAAGCAGTAAGGAAAGCGCTAAAAGAAGTAAAAGGAACTTATGGAATTGCAGTTGTTTCTAAAAAAGATCCCAACAAGATTGTTTTAGCTAAGCTTGGAGCACCTCTTTTAGTTGGTGTTTCTGATAACGAGTATTTCATTGCTTCTGATCCAGCAGCTATGGTTTCTCATACTAGGCAAGTTATTAATTTAGACGACAACGAAGTAGCTGTAATATCTCAAGACGACTGTCTTGTTTTAAAAGAAAAACCAATAGAAAAAATTGATTGGGAGATTAAAGAAGCTGACAAGGAGGGTTTTTCTCACTTTATGTTAAAGGAAATATTCGAAGAACCTAAAGCTGTAAGAGAAAGTATTAGAGGAAGATTTGATTTAGAAAATGGAATAGCAAGATTAGGAGGGCTGGAACAGGATTCGGTTGAATTAGATAAAATTAAAAGATTAGTATTGATTGGTTGCGGGACAGCAAGGTTTGCAGCAATGATAGGAGAGTATATGTTAGAGGAATATGCTGAAATTCCTACAAAAGTTGAGTGTGCTTCTGAGTTTAGATACAAAAAACCTATTCTAGATAAAGAAACTGCTATTTTAGCCATTTCTCAATCAGGAGAAACAGCTGATACCCTTGAGGCGATTAAAGAAGCAAAGAGAAAAGGGAGTTTAACTTTAGGATTAGTAAATGTTGTTGGCTCTTCAATAGCCAGAGAGACAGAGGCTGGGATCTATACAAGGTCAGGTCCAGAAATTGGAGTAGCGGCAACCAAATCTTTGGCCTCCCAAATTTCTATTCTTGCTTTACTTACTGTTTATTTGGGAAGAAAAAAAGAAATGAGTTTGATTACCGGAAAAAGAATAATATCTGAACTAGAAAAGATACCTGATCTTTCTAAAAAGATTTTAGATCAGAAAGAATATATTAAAGAATTAGCAAAAAAATATTCTAATTTCAGAAATTTTTATTATCTTGGAAGGAAATACAATCAAGCAACAGCTCAAGAAGGAGCATTGAAGTTAAAAGAGATTGCTTGGAAGATACATGCCGAAGGGATTCCTGGGGGAGAGATAAAACATGGTCCAATAGCTACTATTGATAAAAATTTCCCTGTAGTTTGTATTATTCCCACAGATTCTGTCTACGATAAAATGAAGAATGCTATTATGGAAGTCAAATCAAGAGACGCCAAAGTTTTAGCTATTGCAACTGAAGGTAACGAAGAAATCAAGAATTTAGCCGATGACGTGATCTATATTCCAAAGACCTTAGAAATGTTAACTCCTATTCTTTCTATAATTCCTCTTCATTTATTTGCTGCTTATCTTGGGTTAGAGCTGGGATTAGACATTGATAAGCCGAGGAATTTAGCTAAATCAGTTACAGTTGAGTAGTTTAAAGAAAAATAAGTATTTATAGATTTTTTAATAAAACTTTAGCTTAGAATCATTTCTAAGCTTTTTTATTTGATATCTTATTTATGAAGGGTTAAAATTATATTATATAGCTAAAGAGATAATTGTATGGAGAAAGAAAAGAAAATTATTTGTTTCGGGGGAGGGAACGCTTTAACTAAAGCAGTTCTACCTGCTTTGTTAAATGTTTCTACTAACATTGTTTCTATCTCCTCTATGTTTGATAGTGGAGGATCTAGCGGACAGCTCAGAAAAGAATTTGATATTTTACCACCCGGAGATATTAGAAGACATTTAATTGCTTTATCTAAAGCCTCAAAATGGAAAAAAGAGCTTTTTAATTTCAGATTTGGGGAAGAAAATTTTGAAGGAGGACATAAAGGGCACAGTCTTGGCAATGCTTTTATAGCTTCTCTTGAAGAAAGTTTCGGAGATTATAATAAGGTGTTAAATATTTTGCATGAATTTTTAGAAGTAAAAGGAAAGTGTTTACCAGTAACAGTCGATAAAAGTAATGTTTGTGCTGTTTTGAGTGATGGAAATAAAGTCGTTGGTGAAGATGAAATTGATGTTCCTAAAAAACATAATCAAGATCTTGAGATAAAGAAAATTTTTTTGGATCCTCCGGTTAAAGCTTTTTCTCTTGTTTTAGAAGAGATTCGAACCGCTGATATGATTATTGTTGGTCCAGGAGATCTTTACTCCTCTTTGATTCCTTGTCTGTTACCTGAAGGGATTAAAGAAGAAATAGTGAAGAGCAAAGCAAAGAAGGTTTTTATTTCTAATATAATGACAAAGAGAGGGGAGACAGCTAATTTTGCAGTTCTTGATTTTACTAAAGAAATTGAAAATTATTTATCCGGAGAGTTTGATCATGTAGTATATAATAATTATTTTCCTTCTTCAGAAAATGTTAATACTTACAAAAAGAAACATTCTGAACTCTTAGAGATGGTAGAATATAAAGAAGGGTTATCTGAGGAAAAATTTATTGGAGAAAATTTGTTAATTAGTGATAAAATAATAGAACACGATTATAAAAAAATTGAAGAAATTATTAAAACATTAATCTAATATTTTTATGAAAGCAGTAATTTTATCAGCAGGTGCTTCTTCGAGGTTCTGGCCAATTAACGGATATCATAAATCTCTAATTAAAATAATGGGGAAACCTTTGATGTTCTGGCTCATTAAAGGACTTGAAGAGAAGGGGATTAAAGAAATAATTATTATTCAAGGCCCTAATAAAGAAGCGGAAAGAGAACTCGCTGACTATAAAACAGAAAGTTCTATTAGTTACGTTGTTCAACCTGAGCCGAAAGGAACAGGAGACGCAATTCTTAGAGCTAAAGATCTTGTAGATGATCAATTCTTTGTCTTAAATGCGGAGAGAATAGATGCTAAAGAGCATATTGGTTTGATTCTTGATAAATTCAAAGAGCAAAAAAGTAAATTAGTATTGCTTGCCGGAGAAACTAGCAACCCTTGGCTTTATGGGATTTTGAAAGTAGAAGGAGATAAAGTAATAGATCTAATAGAAAAACCGGAGAGAGGAGAGGAACCTTCTAATCTTAAGATAGTAGGAACTTATTTCTTACCGAAAGAATTCTTTGATTATCTTGAAAAAGTTCCAGCTCACATGTATTCTCTTGAAGAAGCACTTCTTCTTTATGTTAAAAAAGAAGATGTGAGAATAGTAAAAACTGAAGAAAAAACATTTTCTTTGAAATATCCTTGGCACTTATTTGAGATGAAAGATTATCTTTTTAATAATTTCTTGGAGAGGGAAATAGATGAGACGGCTAATATTTCTAATTCGGCAGAAATAAAGGGGAAAGCTTTTATAGGGAAAAATGTAAAAGTACTTGAAGGAGCTGTTATAAAAGGTCCTTGTTATATTGGAGACAATACTATAGTCGGAAACAATGCTTTGATCAGAGAGTATTCCAATATAGAAGAGGATTGTTTAATCGGGGGGTTTTCTGAAGTAACTCGCTCTATATTCCAAAGAAATGTACATACTCATTCTGGGTATTTTGGTGATTCTATTTTTGGAAGAGGTTGTAGAGTAGGAGCAGGGACGATTACTGCAAATGTTAGGATTGATAGAGAAACAATAGAATCAGTTGTAAAAGGTAAGGCGGTTGACAGTGGTCTCAATCAATTAGGATCAATAGTAGGAAATGATACTAAAATTGGAGTTCACGTTTCTTTAATGCCAGGAGTTTTGGTTGGAGGTAATTGTAAAATTGGTCCTCATTCTATTGTTCTTGATAATATTGAGGATAATACAACTTTTTATACTAAAGCTCAAAGTGTAGTAAAGAAAAAATAAATCATTATGGTTTATGAAAATAATATTTGATTTTGATCACACTCTTTTCTCGACCAAAAAGCTTTATTTAGAAGCAAGGAATTATTTTAGTTCTTTAAGTGTTAGTAAAGAAGTTTTTGATGAAAGTTTCAAGGAATCGAAAGAAGGAGGAAAAGCTTACAAGCCTCAAAATCTTTTTGAGATTATTCATCGTAAAAACCCAGAAATTTCTATTGATGAAATGGAAAAAGCTTCGAGGGAAATAGCTGATAAATTTTCTAATTTTATTTATCCCGACGTTAAATCTTTTTTAGAAGAGTTTAAAGAAAACGATTTATATATTATTTCTTATGGAGGAGAAGACGGTTCTTTCTCTAGAGGGAAAATTAGGAAATCTGGTATTAGAGATTATTTTAAAAAAGTTTTTATAACAAAGAATAATAGTAAGGTTAATGCATTATCTAAAATTATAGATGAAGGAGAGACAGCAGTTTTTATTGACGATTGCCCAGAGGTTTTATTTGAAGTTAAAAATAGTTTTCCCGAGGTAACAACAGTGAGGATTAATAGAGGAGAGGGGAGATATAAAGATCAGCAAGGTGTTAAGGGAATTGATTTTTCAGTTAAGAATTGCGAAGAGTTGAAAAGTATCTTGACAGAGATATAAATAATGAGTTAAAAGAGATTAGTACTTTATAAATAAATATAGAGGTGGAATAATGAAAGAGAAAATAAAAGCATATCTAGAACTGTCCCGTCCTCTTAACTGTTTAATAGGAGGTTTTGCGGTTATAATCGGTTCTCTCGTGGAAGGAGCAACCTTCAGTTATCTTCCTTCTGTCATCGTAGCGTCATTAGCTGCTTTTTTTATAACAGCAGGAGGTAATGCTATAAATGATTACTTCGATTGGAGAATTGATCTCGTTGCTCATCCGGAAAGACCTGTTCCTTCAGGAAGGTTAAGTTTATCAGAAACAAGTATTTTTACTTTAATGTCCTTCTTTATTGGGCTTGGATTAGCATTCTTTGTTAATTGGATTTGTTTCTTGATCGTTTTGATAAACGTTTTCGTTTTAATCTCTTACGAGAGAGTATTAAAGAAAAGAGGTTTTATTGGGAATCTTGCTATAAGTTATCTAGTTGGCTCGCTATTTTTATTTGGCGGAGCTTCTGTTGGGATAATCTATAACACCATTTTTCTTGCGCTTCTTGCTTTTTTGTCGAATTTAGGCAGAGAAATGATCAAAGATGTTGAAGATCTAAAAGGAGATCAAAATGAAAGGAGAACTTTTCCAATAATAAGAGGAACGGAAAGAACATTACTTTTTTCTTCGGTTTTTCTGTTGGCTGCAATAATATTTTCTTTTTACCCTTGGGTCCAAGGAATTTTCGGAAAAGAGTATTTTCTGATAGTATTATTAGCAGACATTGCATTCTTGATTTCTATTTTTACTTCTTTCAAAAACGTAAAGAAAGCAAAAAACATTGTGAAGTTAGGGATGATTATAGCGTTAATTTCCTTCTTAGTAGGAGGTATAATATGAAGGTTTGGGAAAAAATATTAGAAAAAATAAAAGAAAAAGAGAGGCTGCATTTTACTCTTATCGATCCTGACAAACAAGTGCCAGAAGTTGCAGGAAATATTGCACATACTTCATTTTCTGCTGGGACTGATGCTATTCTAGTTGGTGGTTCCTCTGCTACAAAAGGAAACGAAATCGAAAAGACGATAATGGAAATCAAAAAAAGGATAGGAAGATCTATTCCTATTATTCTTTTTCCTTCTGGAGCAGGAGCACTTAGTTCTTTGGCTGATGCTGTTCTTTTTATGAGCTTATTAAACTCAGAAGATCCTTGTTATATAATCAGGGAACCAGCTAAAGGAACATTGCACATTAAGACGATGAGCCTAGAAACAATTTCAATGGGTTATCTTGTTATCAGTCCTGGGATGAAGGTTGGAGAAGTAGGGAAAGCCAATTTGCTAAAAAGAGATGATTATCGCGAAGCTCTTCAGTATGCACTTTTCACAAAATATTTTGGTGCAAAGATGCTTTATCTCGAGGCGGGATCTGGATCCCCAGAACCAGTGTCTAATGAAATGATCGGAACAATAAAAGAAAACGTAGAGATTCCTTTAATAGTAGGAGGAGGAATCAAGGATTATAAAACAGCTTTAGAGAAGATTAAGGCAGGAGCAGATATTATTGTTACCGGCAATATAGTCGAAAGCGAAGGAAAAGATCGATTAGAGAGAATTATTAAAGCAGTGAAGGAATATAAATAAAAAAATATAGCACTCTTCTTTTTGAGTGCTTTTTATTTATCTTGATATTCAAAAATGATAAACTGAACCAATCTTATGAGTAAGAAAAATAAAGCATTAGTCTTATTCTCTGGAGGACTAGATTCTATCTTAGTCGTTAAGATTTTAGAAAAGCAAGGGATAAAAGTAAAAGCCCTCTCTTTCAAGAGTTATTTTTTCAGCGTAGATCAAGCTGAAAAATCAGCTGAAGAGAATGATATAGACCTGATGATTGTTGATTTTTCTAAAGAACACTTAGATTTAGTTAAAAATCCTAAATATGGTTATGGAAAAGAGTTTAATCCTTGTATTGATTGTCATCTTCTTATGCTAAAAAAAGCAAAAGAAGTTATGAAGAAGAATAAATTTTCTTTTGTTGCTACCGGAGAAGTTTTAGGACAAAGACCAATGTCTCAAAATAAAAAAGCGCTTAACCTCATTAAAAAAGAGTCTTCTTTAAACGGTTATCTTTTACGTCCTTTATCAGCTAAACTTTTAGAAGAAACAATTCCAGAGAAAAAGGGTATTATAGACAGAGAATCTTTGTTTGATTTTTCCGGGAAACAAAGGAAAAGTCAAATGAGATTAGCGAAGAAACTTGGGATAAAAAAATATCCAAATCCTGCGGGAGGATGTTTACTAACTGATTCAGAATTTGGAGAAAGATTAAAAGATCTTTTTGAAAATTGCTTTAATTGCGATGGAAACGATATTAAATTATTAAAATATGGTCGGCATTTTTGGCGAGAAAAGTTTTTAATAATCGTGGGAAGAGACGAAAAAGAAAATAAAAAAATTAAAAAGATTGCTCGAGAGAAAGATGTTGTAGTTGAGATGAAAGAATATCCTGGTCCTGCCACTTTAATTAGAAATTATGGTTCAAAAGGAGTCTCTGATGCTATAATAGGAGTTGCTAAAGATCTAACCCAACATTATTCTACTAAGGCAAGAAATGAAATTAATGTTGGTTTTAAATTAAAAAATATTTGACTTAATACATATTTATTGATTAGTATTAATACACACTAATTAATAGAACATGAAATTAATAAAATATAATCCAGAAAAAAGAAAAGAATTAATCGAAGAAATAGTTGATTATTTAAAGAAAGGGAAAGTTATAGTTCTTCCAACAGATACTGTTTATGGTTTAGTAGCTGATGCTACTAATGAAAAAGCAGTAAGAAAGGTTTTTCAAATTAAAAAAAGAAAGAAAGAAAAGGCTCTTTCTGTTTTTATTAAAAATATAGAATCGGCTAAAGATTATGCTATTGTAGGCTCTTCTCAAGAATCGTTCTTAGATGAAGTTTGGCCAGGGAAGGTAACTGCTGTTTTGAGGAGAAAAGAGAAGTGCTCTCTTCCCGTTATTCTTTTTGGGAAAGAAAGCACTATTGGTTTTAGGATTCCTGATTGTGATTTGATCTATGAGATTATTGATATTTTTAAAAAACCATTAACTGGAACTTCGGCTAACATCTCTGGGAATTCTAGCTCGGTAAAGATTGATAGAGTTATTAAACAGTTTGAGAATCAAAAATATCAACCTGAATTAGTTGTTGACGTGGGAGACCTAGAAATAAGTAAACCTTCTACGGTAATAGATCTAACTAGGCCTGAACCTCGTGTTTTAAGGATTGGTTCTGCTCTAAGAAAAAAAGAGGAATAATGGATGCTTTTCTATTTAATAAAATAAATAATCTTGCTTTAGAAAATTTTTACCTTGATAGCGTAGGTATATTTTTAGCTCATTATCTGCCATTTATTTTAGTTGCTTTCTTGTTAGTTTTTTTATTGCTTGACTTTAAGAAGAGAAGGAGAGTTTTTTTGATGTCTTTCTTCGCCGCCGCTCTTTCTAGATTAATTACTGAAGTTTTTAGAATTATATGGGAAAGACCTCGTCCTTTTGTTGAGAACAATGTTAATCTTTTAATAGAGCGTCTTTCTAGTAATTCTTTTCCTTCAGCGCATACTTCTTTTTTCTTTGCGCTATCGACTGTTTTGTTTTTTTATAATAAAAAAATAGGAACAATATTTTTCTTCTGTTCCTTTGTTATGGCAATAAGTAGAATTTATTCTGGCGTTCATTGGCCTTCTGATATTTTGGTAGGGTTTTTAGTCGGGATTCTTTCTGGCTTTATTACAATTTTTATATTTAATCGTTTTATTGAAAAATAATTTCTAATTAGCAAAACCCCGGGTTTCCCCGGGATTTTTTGATTAGTGCCGGAGGTGGGAGTTGAACCCACACGAGGGTTAACCTCAGTGGATTTTGAGTCCACCCTGTCTGCCAATTCCAGCACTCCGGCCTATGTTTAAATTAGCAATTAATTGTTTTTTGTCAATTACTTTCTTTGTAGTCGCATTCCTTATTTGAACATTTTACTTGGCCATTTTTTGTCTCTACTAAGGGCTTTCCACATTTAGGACAGTTTTTTCCTATTGGTTTATTCCATGTTGCGAACTTACATTCAGGGAAACGACTACACCCAAAAAAGAATTTACCTTTTCTGGTTTTTCTTTTAACGACTTCTCCTTTTTTACATTTTGGGCACTTGATTCCTATTTTAGGAGGAGGAAGAGGTTTACTAAATTTACATTCTGGAAAGTTAGAACAAGCATAGAACTTTCCGAATCTCCCTAATTTTATTACTAAAGGAGATCCGCATTTTGGACATTTTTGATTTGTTTTTTCTTCTAGTTTTTTCTTGGCCACTTCTTTTTGTTTCTTTTTTAAATTTTCCTCAAAAGGTCCATAAAAATCTTTTATTATTTTAGTCCATTCTTTTTCTCCTTGGGCTACTTTATCTAAGTTTTCTTCCATTTCTGCGGTAAATTTAATGTTTACTATTTCTGGAAAATGCTCTACTAAAAGGTCGTTAACCATTAACCCTATTTCAGTAGGTTTGAATCTTCTTTGTTCGTCTTTCTCAACATAGTTTCTGTCTTTTATAGTAGCAATAATTGGAGCGTAAGTAGAAGGTCTTCCAATCTCATTCTTTTCTAATTCTTTAATTAAAGAAGCTTCAGTAAATCTTGCAGGTGGCTTAGTAAAGTGTTGAGAAGATTTAATTCTGCTTAAACTTAAGAGATCTTCTTTTTCTAATTTTGGTAATTCATTTTCTTTAAATTTCTGAGGATATACTTTTAAAAATCCATCAAATTTTAAAGTTTGACCCGAACTTTTAAAAGTATATTCTTTTGCTCTTATTTTTATCTGAGTAGCATCAAAGATGGCTTGATTCATTTGGCAAGCAATAAACCTTTCCCAAATTAGTTTATATATTTTAGCATTATTTTGTTTAAGTTTTATTTTTCCTGGTTCTTTTTTAGGATTAGTAGGTCTTATTGCTTCGTGAGCTTCTTGTGCTTTTCCTTTTGCTTTGTATTTTCTTTTAAACCCAGGCCAGTATTCATTTCCGTATTTTTTGACAATAATATCTTTTGCCGCAGAAAGAGAAGATTCAGAAAGATTTAAAGAGTCAGTTCGGTGATAAGTGATTAATCCTTTTTCGTATAAGTTTTGTGCTACTCTCATTGTAAATCTTGCAGGCATTCGGAATCTTTTCCAGCTTTCCTGTTGAAGGGTGCTAGTAGTAAAAGGGGGGAGAGGATTTCTTTTAACTTCTTTCTTTTTGATCTCTTTTATTTTGTATTCTGCTCCTTCTAGTTCTTTTATTATATTTTTTGCTTCATCTTCTTTTTTAATTCCGAGCTTTGGTATTTTCTTTCCTTCTTTTCTTGATAAAATAGCTTCAAATTCTTTTTTCTCTTTTTCGAGCAGAGCTTTTATTTGCCAGTACTCTTGAGGATTAAAACTTTTAATTTCTTTTTCTCTATCAGCTACCAATCTTAATGCCACTGATTGTACTCTTCCGGCAGAAAGACCTCTTACTATCTTTTTCCAAAGGAATGGTGATAATTTATAACCTACAATTCTATCAAGTATTCTTCTTGCCTGTTGAGCATTGACCAGGTTAGCATTAATCTTTCTAGGAGATTCTATTGCTTCCTTGATTGCATTCTTTGTTATTTCATGAAAAACTATTCTTTGGTAATCTTCTTCTGATAATTTGAGCACTTGAGATAAATGCCAAGCTATTGCTTCTCCCTCTCTGTCTTCATCGGTGGCAAGAATGACTTCGTCTGATTTTTTGCTTTCATTCTTAATCGTCCTTATTACTTTATTTGCTTTTTTAGGAATAACGTAATTTGGTTGAAACTCATTTTCTAATTCTACTCCAAATCTGTTCTTAGGAAGATCTCTGACATGTCCATAAGAAGAAAGGACCTTAAATTTAGAACCCAAGAATTTTTCTATTGTTTTGGCTTTTGTTGGAGACTCAACTATTACAAGTTTCATTTTTAAGTAAAGTTAATTTTATCTTTTTAACTGATTATTCTTTTTTTTGCAAAGGATAGATAGTGGAAAAGATATTTTCTTGACAAAACCCCTGAATTAATTATAATATAAAGTAGCTTTGAGTAAAGTTTTTTTATTTTTAAAGCTATCTGGGAGTAGCAAAAATTAAGTGATCCCTCCTTAACTTAATAAGTAGCTGAAAGATTTAGGGTTTTTAGACTTATGTTTAAAGGCTCTATTCACTCACAGGTAGCTTTAAGAATAAAAAGCTTTTTAAAAATATATATGGAGGAGATATTAAATGAATGAAAGAAAAGAAAGTATTGCGTCTTCGAGAGAGAAAAGTGATATCATTTTAGAGAAATTTAGCAGGAGAATTCCTTTTTTTATTACTCCTGACGGGATAACGATAATTTCTCTTTTACTTGCTTTTTTTGCCTCTTTTTTAATCTATCTTGCTGGAAATTATTATTCTCGAATAATACTTTTTTCTGCAGCAATAATTTTAGCATTAAGTTCTTTTCTTGATGCTTTAGACGGCAATCTAGCAAGAATAAGAGGGGAGGAAGGAAAATCAGGAGACTATCTTGACCATAGCTTAGATCGTGTTGCTGACCTAGCACTACTTTTCTCAATTGGATTAGGAGGTTTTGTCAACTGGACTATTGTAGCATTTGCTATAGGAGGAGTTTCTTTGACTTCGAATCTTGGATCATTGTCTAAGACGGTAGGATTATCGAGAAACTATGGAGGACTTGGAAGGGTTTGGCGCTTGCTTATTATGATATTAGTTCTTATTTTGAACTCTATCTGGTGGCAAGAAATAGCTATTTTCTCTAACGCTCCAAAGTTTACCTTTCTAGGGTGGATGACAATATTTTTCGCAATAGGGGGTTTCTATACTGCTCTCTTAAGATTCTGTGACGCAAGAAAGAAATTAAAAAATACATAGGGCTCAAAACCCTATTTTTTATTTACTTTTATTTAATTTTGTGCTTATAATTAAAGAGCAAGTTCTTTATTAAAGGAGGTGATTTCTTGGAAAAAAGAGATAGAAGAAGCAAATTCGTGCTTTTTGTGATGTATGTTGGTCTTGTGGTTGCTTTGCTAGGGATTGTTTTATTAATTAAGTCTCTTATTTTTGCTGAGCTGCATTTTATTGCTGCTGCCGCGATTATGGTTGTCATCGGAATACTTCTTTTGTTAGCAGGAGTTTGCTCTGATTCTAAAGCATGATATCTGGAGTATTTATTTCACTCCAGATTTTTTATTGAAAATAGTCATTGATTTCTTTGTTCCCTCTTTAATTGTTACTTCTATTGCTTCAGTAGTTTTTTTAATTACTTCTGTTAATTCTTTTTCTTCTTTTTTATTGAAATTAGAGATAACAAATTTTTCTGTGTTAGACATTTTTTTTTCTTTAGGTTTAATGCCAATTCTAATTCTAATAAAGTTTTTCGTTTTTAAATTTTCTGTTATAGAAAGAACTCCCTTGTGTCCCGCCGTCCCTCTGTTCTGAGATATTTTTATCTTATTGAAGTTTATATCTATGTCATCATGCACTATAATTATCTTTTCTGGTTTTGCTTTGTAATAATTCAGAATATTTTTGAGTGACTCTCCAGAGAGATTCATAAAAGTTAGGGGTTTTATGAGTTGAATTTTTTCTTTACCTATTTCTCCTTTGCTTATCATTGCTTTTACTTTTTTCTCTTCTTTCCATGATTGGAAGTCGTTTTTTTCTTTAAAATAATTTAAAACCCTCCAGCCAACGTTATGTCTGGTTTTTTCATATTTTTTCCCTGGGTTACCTAACCCTACGATTAAAATCATTAATCTATTATATCATAGAGAAAAAAAGTAAGGTAAATTTTAGCTTGTTAAATTCTAAAATATTGTTATAATAATAAAACTATGAAGAATTTTCTTTCTTTTACTTTTGAAATATTAAAGATAGTAATTATCGCATTATTAATAGTGGTTCCTGTCAGGTTTTTTTTATTTCAACCCTTTGTGGTGAGAGGAGAATCGATGGAACCTAATTTTTCTGATGGAGATTATTTAATAGTGGACGAAATTTCTTATAGAATTGGTTCTCCTAAAAGAGGGGAAGTAATTGTTTTTGATTCTCCGGGACCTCAGCAAACTAGGTATATCAAGAGAGTAATTGGTCTTCCTGGAGAAACGGTAGAGATAGAAGATGGAACAATCACTATCTATAATCAGAAAGGAGAGAAGATTCTTAATGAGAACTATATTCCTAGTAGCGTTACTACTACGGGGAGTATTAAAATTTCTTTGGAAGAAGGAAATTATTTTGTCCTCGGCGACAACAGGTTAAGGTCTTTTGATTCAAGGAAATTTGGTCCTCTTAAAGAAGAAAGTATTGTTGGAAGAGCTTATCTTAGAGCGTGGCCGTTTGATTCTTTTTCTAAAATATATGTTCCTTCTTACTAATTTTAAAGAAGATATTCATGACAAGAAAAAAAAGAAAAAAAATCCAGAGTCCTTCAGGAATGCACGATGTTCTTCCTAAAGAACAAAGATATTTTAAAGAGGTTCATAAGGCAGTTCGAAGCCTGGCAAATTATTATAGATTTGGAAAGATTGATACTCCTATTGTCGAGGATGCAGAATTATTTGATAAAGGAGTGGGAGAAAGTACGGAGATAATTCAAAAACAAATGTACGTTTTGAAAACTAGAGGAGGAGATTCTCTTGCTCTAAGACCAGAAGGAACAGCTCCAATAGTTAGATCTTACATTCAGCATGGAATGAAAACTTTACCTCAACCGGTAAAGCTTTGGTACTTTGCTCCTTTTTTTCGTCACGAGAGACCTCAAGCTGGAAGATATCGTCAATTTTGGCAAACAGGTTTAGAAGTTTTGGGAGACGAAAATCCTGTAATCGATGCTCAGGTTATTCAAATCTCTTATGAGATATTAAAGAAATTGAAGTTTAATAACCTAGTCATTGAGGTGAATAGTATTGGTTGCTCTCAATGTCGTCCTTATTACAAAAAGTTATTGAAGAATTATTTGAGACCTTATCGTTCTTCTCTATGTAAAGATTGTCAAAATAGATTTAAAGATAATCCTTTAAGAATCCTTGATTGTAAAGAAGAAAAGTGTAGAGAGATTGTAAAATCTGCTCCCCAAATCATAGATCATCTTTGTAAGGACTGTCACGGTCATTTTAAAGAAGTATTGGAGTTTTTAGATGAATTAGAATTACCTTACCATCTCAATTCTTATCTCGTTAGGGGATTGGATTACTATACTAAAACTGTTTTTGAAATAGTTCCCGGGAACGAAGAAGGATTACCTCTCTCCGAAGATTCAGAAAAAGATAGCCCTGCTCCGCTTGCAAAAAACTCTCTAGGCGGCGGAGGAAGATATGATGGCCTAGCAAAGATTTTAGGAGGGGAAGACTTGCCTGCTTTTGGGGTAGCTTTTGGAGTAGAGAGAATAATAGAGTTGATGAAAGATAGAGATATTAAACCTTATAAATCAAAAAAGCCTAAAGTTTTTCTAGCTCAACTTGGAAAGAAAGCAAAGATAGAAAGTTTGAAATTAATGGAAAAGTTTAGGAAATCAAGAGTTTCAGTTATCACTGCTTTTGATAAGGACTCTTTGAAGTCTCAATTAAAAGTAGCAGATAGATGGGGAGTAAAGTATTCTTTGATTCTTGGACAAAAAGAAGTAATCGACAAAGAGATTCTTATTAGGAACATGAAAACTGGGAAACAAACTGCAGTAGACATTGATAAAGTAGTCAAAGAAATTAAAAAAAGAACTTAATTTTTATGAAAGGATGTCTTTTTTGTAAAATTGCGAATAAGGAAACATCAACAGAATTAGTTTATGAAGAAGAAGAAATAGTCGCCTTTAACGATATTAATCCTTTAGCTCCAGTACATGTATTGATTATTCCTAAAAAGCACATTGCTAGTATTAATGATATTGAAGAAGAGGACATTAAACTTATTGGCAAAATGATTTTGACAGCCAAGAAAATAGCTGATAACCTTGATATTGCTGAAGATGGATACAAACTCCTATTTAGAGTAGGTCGTCACGGAGGACAAGAGATTGGTCATATCCACTTACATCTTTTAGGGGGAGCTCCTTTAAGAGAGGATATTGGTCCTATCAGTAAAGAATAAATTTTAATTAAGTAGTAAAAATATGAAAAGAAATATGGTAATAGAAGTAAACCGCAAACAAAAAGAAAGTAATCAGAGTTTAATTAGGCGTTTTACTAAGAGTGTTAAGAAAAGTGGTATTCTTATTCAAGCAAGGAAAGTACAATACAGAACAAAATCTAAAAGTGATCAATTGAAGAAAAGAGACGCTTTAAAAAGAAGAGAGCTTAGAAAAGAATATCAGAAAAAAAGAAAACTTGGAGAATAACATGGATCTTAGAGAGGAAATTAAAAAAGATTTGAGAAAATCTTTGAAGGGAAAAGAGGAAATCAAAACCTCTACTTTAAGATTATTAACCTCTTCTATCCTTAATAAAGAAAAAGAAAAAAGACTGGAACTTTCCAAGAAAGAAGAATTAGAAGGAGAAGAGCTTGAAGAAAAGAGCAAACTTAACTCAGAAGAATTATTAGAAGTTATTTCTTCTGAAGTAAAGAAGAGAAAAGATTCGATTGTAGAATACAAAAAAGCAGGGAGAGAAGATTTAGCTAATAAAGAGGAGCAAGAGGCAGAAATTCTTAAGAAATATTTACCAGAACAAATGTCTAGTGAGGAAATTGAAAAGATAGTAAAAGAAGTTATTCAAGAAACAGGAGCTTCTAGCATGAGGGACATGGGAAAAGTTATGAGCGTAATTATGTCTAAAGTAAAAGGTAAAGCTGATGGAAAAGAAATCAATAACATGGTTAAAAAGCTACTATCTGAATAGTAGTTTTATTCCTCTAATTTTGGAACCAAAGCGACGTTTCCCCAACGTTGCTTTTATTGATTTAGGGCTCTTGATTTGATAATATATATTTAAGCTATGATAGAGGTTAATAATCTGACTAGTTTCTCAATTGATGAGTCCTTCATCGTAGAAGTTGCTGAAAAGGTAATAAAAGGAGAGAAAAAAGAAGGGCTGGATTTATCAGTTGCTATAGTTGATTCAAAAGAAATAAAGAGAATTAATAATCTTTATCGAATGAAAGATAAAGTAACAGATGTTCTTTCTTTTTCTGATTCAGAAGTTTCTCAGAAACATTTCGGAGCAACAGATGGTTTAGGAGAAGTTTTGATTTGTTTTGAAAAAGTGAAAGAAAATGCTAGTCAGCAAAAGATTGATTCGAAAGAAGAACTAGCAAGAGTTTTAATCCATGGAATATTACATTTAGTAGGATACGATCATGAAACCTCAGAAAAAGATGCTGAGAAAATGGAAAAAAAGCAAAACTATTATCTTTCGAATATTAATTGATTAATTTTTGTGTTTAATAAAAAAAATAACATTATTACTGGACTTGATATAGGGAGTGAAGAGATTAAAGTTTTAGTTGCTACAAAAGAAGGAGAAGATTCTGAATTTGAAGTCCTTGCTTATACTTCTAGACCGTCGGTAGGAGTAAGAAGGGGAGTTGTAGTAAACCCAGATGAACTATCAGAAGAAATAAATATTTTAATCAAAGAAGCAGAAAATGCTAGTGGCTATCAAATAAACTCTGTTTTTTCTAATGTTAATGGTTCTCATGTAGATGTTGTTCCTTCTCATGGGATGATAGCGGTTTCTAGGGCTGACAGAGAAATTTCTCAAGAGGATGTAAATAGAGTTGTTCAGAATGCTCAAACAGTGAGTCTTCCTTCAAACAGAGAAATACTTGATGTTTTTCCTAAAGGATTTGTCGTTGACGGAGAGTCGGGAATGAAAGATGTTTTGGGAATGAAGGGGACTAGATTAGAGACAGATGTTCTATTACTAAGAGTAGTTTCTCCTTATTTGCAGTATCTTACTAAATCAGTAATCAATGCTGATCTTCAGATTAATAATTTAAGGCTTTCTGCTTTTGCCGCGGCGCAGTCAGTTTTAACAGATCAGCAAAAAGAATTGGGAGTTGCATTAGTAGATATTGGTGCAGAAACAACAGGATTGGTTGTTTTTGAGGAAGAAAGATTAATACATGCAGCAGTTTTTCCTATCGGATCGAATCACATAACTAATGATATTGCTATTGCTTTAAAGTGCGATATTGATTTAGCGGAAAAAATTAAAAGAGAATATGGTGCTTGCACAAGAGTGAAGAGTAAGAAGGGGAGGTACAAAAAGAAAAAGATAGAAATTTCTGAATCTCTTTCTTTTACCGAAAAAATGCTTATTGATGTTATTGAAGCTCGTGTCTCTGAAATATTCGACGAGGTAGACAAGGAGCTTAAAAAAATATCTAGACAAAGGCTTCTCCCAGCAGGGATTGTTCTTACAGGAGGAGGTTCAAAAATTTCTAAGATAAAAGAATTGGCGAAGAGGGAGTTAAAACTTCCTTGTAAAATTGGCAAGCCCAAAGGATTTATTGGTTTAGAAAAAGATTCTTCTCTCGCTACAGTTTGTGGGTTAGTATTAGACGGAGAAGAAAATGAAGGAGATAGATCTTTTTCTGATTCCGGAGGAATTTTGTCAAAAATTAAAGGATTTTTTAGAATATTTATCCCATGAAAAGAATAAAACCAAGAATAAAAGTAATAGGGATAGGAGGCTCAGGGTCTAACGCTGTTACAAGAATGATGGATTATAATATTTCTGGAGTGGATTTAATTATTATGAATACAGATGCTCAGGATATTAAATCAGCTAAGGCTGATTTAAAAATGCAGATAGGCAAAGAAGCTACCCAAGGACTTGGGACGGGAATGGATCATAAATTAGGAGAAAAGTCAGCGATAGAAAGCAAAGAAGAGATCAAAGAAGTTCTCAAGGATTCAGATATGGTTTTTATTGCTTGTGGCCTTGGAGGAGGAACTGGAACTGGAGCAAGTCCAGTTGTTGCAGAGCTTGCGAAAAAGACAGGAGCTCTTACTATTGCTGTTGTAACAAAGCCTTTTACTTTTGAAGGAAGTACAAGAAAAAGAATAGCTCAGAAAGGGCTGAAAAAATTAAAAGAGAAAGTAGACACTCTTCTTGTAATACCAAACGATAAGTTATTAAAAATGAAAGATAAGGATATTCTGTTGGAAGATGCTTTCTGGGCCTGTGACGAAGTTTTAAGGGAGGCGGTTCAAGGAATATCTGATTTAATTGTGAAACCAGGGATTATTAATCTTGATTTTGCTGATATTAAATCGATTATGAGAAACTCCGGTCCTGCTATTTTCGGAATTGGGAGAGCTACCGGTTCTAAAAGAGCGACAACGGCTACCTTAAGAGCTATCAATTCCCCGTTACTTAATTTCTCTATTAAGGGAGCAAAAGGAGTTTTGTTTAATGTCTCTGGCTCAAAAGATCTTACTCTTTTCGAAGTGAACACAGTAGCAAAAATAATTACAAAAAGTGTTCATCCAAAAGCAAAGATTATTTTTGGGGCAGCGCGGGACAAGGGATTAAAAGAAGGAGAGATAAAAGTGGTAGTTATTGCTAATGGGTTTAGAAGTTAGTGATGAGTTTTTCTAAGATATTTTACTACTTTTGCCTTTCTTTTATTATCGGGATAGGCATTAGTTCCTTCCTTTCTATTAGTCAGTTAGTACAGCTGACTTTTTTTCTTTTGTCTGTAATGTTTTTCTCTTTTGCTTTTTATTTATTTAAGAGTAAAAGAAAATTTATTATTTTTTCTTTTTGCCTTATCTCTATTCTTTTTGGATTTTTGGTTTATCAAATCAACGAGATAAAAATATCTGATAATAAATTGAATGATTATAATGATCAAGGAAAGGTTATTTTAGAAGGAGTAGTTTCCGATGAACCTGAATTAAGAGAAGAGAGTACAAAGATAGAAGCCGAAGTTTTAGAAATTTCTGGAAAAAAGATAAGTGGTAAGATTTTAATTACTCTCGGACATTATTGCGATATTAATTACGGAGATAGAGTTTTAATAAAAGGAGAATTGAAAAATCCTCCTAATTTTGAAGATTTTAATTACAAAAAATATTTGGCGAAAGAGAAAATTTATTCTGTTGCCTATCATCCAAAAGTAGAGAAAATTGCAGAAGGGGAGGGGAATTTTTTATTCTCTAAAATATATCATTTAAAGGAGAAGATGAGAAAGGTAATTAATAACAATCTTTCTCCTCCTCAAAGCTATATTTTAAGCTCTTTGATTCTTGGTGACAAAAATAGAATGCCTGACGAATTAAAGGAAAAGTTGAATGTGTCTGGCTTAAGGCATATTACTGCTATTTCGGGAATGCATATTGTAATTATTTCCTCTGCTTTAATGAGTCTTTTAATTAGTATTGGTATCCATAGAAGTTATTCTTTTTATTTAACAATTATCTTTTTAGCCCTTTTTATATTAATGATAGGAATACCTGCTTCAGCCCTTAGAGCTGGAATAATGGTTGGTTTTCTGCTCTTAGCTCAGAAGCTAGGGAGAAACTCCTCTTCTTTAAGGGTAATTATTTTTACTGCTGCCGGGATTTTGTTATTTAATCCCTTATTCCTAAGATATGACGTTGGATTCCAATTATCTTTTTTAGCAGTAACGGGGATTATTATTCTGACCCCATTCTTTGAAAATTTATTTTATAAAGTTTTTAAAAACAATTTTTCTGGTTTGTTTAAAATTATTTCAATGACTATTTCTGCTCAGATTTTTGTCTTTCCTCTTTTAATATATAATTTTGGTGGGTTTTCTCTTGTTACGATTTTTACTAATATTTTAGTTCTTCCTATTTTACCTTTTTTGGTTGGGTTTGGATTTTTATTTATTTTAACAGGGATTGTTTTCCCTTTCTTCGGATGGATTATTTCTTGGATTTGTTGGATTTTTTTAACTTATATTGTTCTCGTTATTGATTTCTTTTATAATCTTCCTTTCGCATTCTTTAAAATAAATGAGATGTCATTATCTCTGCTCTTTGTTTCTTATTCTTTTCTTCTATTTATTTTCTGGAAGATAAAGAAAAATGGAAAGGTTAGTTTTTTAAGTTATTAATATAATTATGTTATTATAAATAGATAATGGAGAAATTTTTAACTTTCCCAAAAGGTTTTTTATGGGGTTCTTCTATTTCTTCTTATCAGACAGAAGGAGGGATAGATAACTGTGATTGGTCTTATTTTTTTCCCGCTGGAAAGGCTTGCGATCATTATAATAGATATGAGGATGATTTCGATTTGGTTAAAAGGTTAAACCAAAATGCTTTTCGTTTTTCTCTTGAATGGTCAAGAATAGAGCCAAAAGAAGGAGAGTTCGACCAAAAAGAAATTGATCATTACAAAAAAGTTTTGATATCTTTAAGAGAAAGAGGAATTGTTCCTTTTGTAACCTTAAATCATTGGACTCTCCCTCTTTGGTTTGTCAAAAAAGGAGGATGGTTGAATTCTAAGTCCCCAGATTACTTTTCAGAATATGTTGAAAGAACAATAGAAGAACTTGGGAGGTACAGTAATTTTTGGATTACTCTTAATGAACCATTAGTTTATACGGGTAATTCTTATCTTAAGGGAGAATGGCCGCCCCAGAAAAAGAGTTTTCTAAAGTCAATTCTCGTAACGAAAAGATTAATAAGGGCTCATAATAAAAGTTATTCGATAATTAAAAATTCTGACAGCGATAATCAAGTTTCAATTTCTAAGCATAATATTTTTTTTGATCCCTATAAAGGGAGAACATTTAATGGATTTTTAGCAGGAATATCTGATTATCTTTGGAATGATTATTTTTTAGAAAAGACAAAAGATTGTATGGATTTTATTGGTTTAAATTATTATTTTCGAAGAGGGATAAAGCTTAATTGGCTAAAAAAAGAGAAAAAAAAGAAAGAAGAAATTATTACTGATTTAGGGTGGGAGGTTTATCCAGAAGGAATATATAAGGTTTTGAAAGATGCTTCTTTTTTCAAGAAACCAATTTATATTACAGAAAATGGATTAGCTGATTCAGGAGACAAGAAAAGAAAGAAATTTATTAAAGATCACTTAAAGTGGGTTCATAAAGCAATAGAGGATGGGGTAGATGTTAGAGGTTATTTCCATTGGTCTTTAATGGATAATTTGGAATGGGACAAAGGGTTTTGGCCGAAATTTGGACTAGTTGAAATTGATTACGAGACAATGTCAAGGAATCCTCGTCCAAGTGCTTTTTATTACGCTGATATTTGTAAAAAAAATAAAATAGAGATTTGATATGTGGTTAAGTTTAGCGATATTGAGTTATATTCTTTTGGCAGTATCTGCCTTCTTAGATAAATATATTTTAGGTGGTCCTTTACCTTCTCCTAAAATGTATTCTTTTTATACAGGAACTTTTTCTCTTGCTGTTGTTCTTTTAGTTCCTATCGGTTTGTTATGTTCTTTAGGAGGAGTCCCTTTTCTAGAGAACATTTTTCCTGATCCTTCAGAACTTGTTCTTATACCGAATATCTTTTTAATTGCCTTGAGTTTCGCCGCTGGGAGCGTTTTTCTTTTGGCATTGTATCTATATTACAAAGGAGTTATTGAATTTGAAGTTTCAAGAATAGGACCAATTGTTGGAGCTATTAATCCCTTGTTTACATTATCATTTATTTATCTTTTTGCTTTGATTCCTCTCAACCTTGGTTTTGAGAGAGAAACATTAACTTTTTATAAGTTTTTAGCGTTGTCTTTTTTAATATTAGGAAGCCTTGCTTTGAGTTTACAAAAGGAGAGAGCGGCTACTCTTAGAAGTCTTAAAATGTCTTTTCTTGCTTCTTTGTTTTTTGGATTAGCGTTTGTTCTTATTAAAACAGTTTATAATTTTCTTCCTTTCTGGACTGGTTTTATTTGGATCAGAATAGGTACTTTTATAGCAGCTCTTGTTTTCTTCCTTTCTCCCGAAGTAAGAGCCAAAGTTTTTACTAAGAAAAGAAGTTTTGCAGTCAAAAAAGTAGCTTATCCTTTTTTCTTTGGCAAGGTTTCTGGAGCATTGGCTACAATTTTACAGAACGGATCAATATTTTTAGCTCCGGCAATATTCCTTCCAATAATTAATGCTTTATCTGGTGTTCAGTATGTGTTTTTGATCCTTCTTGCATTCTTGTTCTTCTTTAAATTCCCTCACATACTAAAAGAAGAAATATCTAAAAAAGTTTTAGTTCAGAAGACCCTAGCAGTTTGGTTTATAGTAATGGGGCTATTATTTTTATCTTTTTAATATGTTTAAGAAAAAACTTAAATTATTTCTTGGAGTTATCGGCATCATTGTTTTACTTTTTTTTGGCTGGCTTTTTATTGGGAGAGCTCCAGTGTCAGAAAATATTAATTGGGGAATAGCTTTTTCTCAAAAACAATCTCAAGACTTAGGTTTAGACTGGAAAGAAAACTACTTAGCCATCTTAGATGATTTACAAGTAGATGATTTAAAAATTATCGCTTATTGGGATTTGATTGAACCTCAAGAAAACAATTATGATTTCAGCGATCTTGATTTCCAGGTGGCAGAAGCAGAGAAAAGAGGAGTCAATTTAGTTTTTACTTTAGGAAGAAAGGTTCCTCGTTGGCCGGAATGTCATATTCCAGGATGGGCAAGAGGACTAAGCCAAGAAGAACAAGAGCAGGCTGTTTTAGATATGATTGAAGAGGTTGTTTTAAGATATAGAGGAAGTGATTATGTCTGGGCTTGGCAAGTAGAGAATGAACCCTTCTTTAATTTTGGCGAATGCCCCGAAATATCAGAAAGTTTTTTAAGAGAGGAGGTAAGGTTAGTTAAATATCTCGACCAAGAAGATCGTCCAGTGATAATTAGTGATTCTGGATCAAATAGATTTTGGTTTAAAGTGGCAGGGATAGGGGATATTGTAAGCATCAGCCTTTATAGGAAAGTTTGGTTTAATGAGTTTAATAGTTATGTTAAATATCCTTTTCCCGCTGTTTTTTATTGGCGCAAAGCTCAAATAATAGATCAAGTTTTTCACAAGAAAGTTATTTGTGGAGAATTACAGGCAGAACCATGGGGGCCTGTCCTTATTCATAGTTTACCCTTTGAAGAACACAAAGAAACTATGGATTTAGAGAAGTTCAAAGAGAACATTGAGTTTGCAAAAAGAACAGGATTTGATCGTTTTTACCTCTGGGGGGCTGAATGGTGGTATTGGTTGAAAGAAGAAAAAGATATGCCAGGGATCTGGAACGAGGCGAAGAAACTGTAATTGATTTTTGAATTATAATTGATAAAATATTAATAGTTAATAATTAATACTCTTTTTTATAATCATGCTTAAAGAAATGAGGAAAATTATAATAATTGTAGTTTTAATTTCTTTACTTTCTTCTTTGTGTGGTTTTTTAGCAGGATTTATATCAAGTGATTATCGTTATTTTAGGATAAGGGACAACCTTGCTAATTTAGGTCTTGATGTTTCTGAAGGAAAAGAAGAGCCAGAAGAATATTCTCCTGTTGTTCCTCAAGAGCAAGCCGTTATAGAGGTGGTTGAAAGAATTTCTCCTGCGGTGGTTAATATTATAATTACTAAAGATGTTCCTGTTGTTGAAAAGTATTACATTAATCCTTTCGGAGAAGGATTTGATTTTGAGATTCCTCAATATAGAGATAAGGGAACAGAAAAACAAGAAGTAGGAGGGGGGTCTGGTTTTATAATCTCAAAAGATGGAACTATTTTAACTAATAAACACGTAGTAATGGACGAAGATGCAGAATATACTGTTTTTACCAATGAAGGAGAAAAGTTTCCAGCAGAAGTTTTAGCAAGAGATCCTACTCAAGATTTAGCAGTTTTACAAATTAAAGAAGCTGATAAAGATTTTCCAGTAGTTAAGCTTGGAGACTCTTCTAAATTAAAGATTGGACAGACAGTCGTTGCAATAGGAAATGCTTTATCTGAATTTAGGAATACAGTCTCTGTGGGGGTAATTTCAGGCCTAGGAAGAGCGGTAACTGCTTCTGGTGGAGGGATAGTAGAAACAATAGAAGATGTTATTCAAACAGATGCAGCGATTAATAAAGGAAATTCAGGAGGCCCTCTTCTTAATTTAAAAGGAGAAGTAGTTGGGATTAATACTGCTACCGTATTAAACGCTCAGAATATTAGTTTTGCTATTCCGATTAATAAAGCCAAGAGAGATATTGAACAAGTGAAAGAAAAAGGAGAAATTACTTATCCTTTCTTGGGGATTTATTACGCTCCCGTAACAGAGGATTTAAAAGAAGAATATAATCTTTTAATTGATTACGGGGCTTGGGTAGGAAGGAATAAAGAAGGAGAGATAATCGAAGACCCAATCTTTCCCGATTCTCCGGCAGAAGAAATAGGACTAAGGCAAGATGATATTATTATTGAATTTGATGGTAAAAAAGTAACATCAGAAAATTCATTAGCAGAGATTATTTTGAATTATAACCCGGGAGATAAGATTAATTTAAAGATTTTAAGAGATGGCGAAGAGCAGGTTTTAGAAGTAACTTTAGCCGAAAGATAACCTTGACTTTGCTCTTCATTTTGTTAATAAGTAATTACTATGAATGGTTCTAATTTTACTCACAAAACTCAACAAGCGATATTAAAAGCGCGAGCAATTGCCCAGAAGAAAAATCATCAACAGGTTGATGCTTTGCATCTTCTTTTAGCGTTGCTTTCACAGAATAACGGAATAGTTTTGACTGTTCTTCAGGAGATAGGGGTGGATATAGAAGACTTAAAAAGAAGAACTCAAAAGTCTATTAAAAGTATTCCTCCCTCAACAACGAATCAGAAAGTTGGTCAGTTTTATTTAACTCAGGACATGGGAGAAGTGTTAGAGAGAGCAAGGCAAGAAGCAATGAAAATGGGAGATGAGTACGTATCAGTAGAACATTTATTATTAGCATTAATTCAATTGAGCAATAAAGCAGGAGAAGTTTTAAGAAAAACTAGTTTAGTTGGGGAAGGTCTTGATTTTGATAAGCTCAATTATGATTCTGTTTTAGAAACTTTGAATAAAGTGAGGGGAGGGCAGAAAATAACTGACCCTAATCCTGAGTCAAAATATCAGGTTATTGAAAAATATGCTCGTAATTTAACCAAAGAAGCTAAAGCTCAGAAATTAGATCCTGTCATTGGAAGAGAATCAGAGATTAGAAGATTGATGCAAGTACTATCTAGAAGAACTAAAAATAATCCTGTTTTAATCGGAGAAGCAGGAGTGGGGAAAACTGCTATTGTAGAAGGATTAGCTCAAAGAATAGTTAAAGGATCTGTTCCTGAGAGTTTAAAGAATAAACAGCTTATCTCTCTAGATATTGGATCTTTAGTAGCTGGCACAAAGTTTAGAGGGGAATTCGAGAATAGAATTAAGGCCTTCTTAAAAGAATTAAGGAAAGCAAAAGATAAATACATTCTTTTCATTGATGAACTTCATACTTTAGTTGGTGCTGGTAAAGCCGAGGGAGCAGTTGATGCTTCTAATTTACTAAAACCTGCTCTTGCAAGAGGAGAGCTAAGAGCGGTTGGAGCTACTACTTCTAAAGAGTATCAAAAATATATTGAGAAAGACGGGGCATTAGAGAGAAGATTTCAACCAATTTATGTCTCAGAGCCCTCTGTTGAAGACGCTGTAGCTATTTTAAGAGGGTTAAAGGAAAAGTATGAAGTTCACCATGGAGTTAAAATTAAAGACTCAGCACTAGTCGCTGCCGCTGAATTATCTCGTCGCTATATTACAGGAAGGTTCTTGCCAGACAAAGCAGTAGATTTAATGGATGAAGCTGCTTCTGGATTGAGGCTTGAGATAGAATCAGACCCTGCTGAATTAGACGAATTAAAACAAGAAATTAATAAGCTTGAAATTGAAAAAGAAGCTTTAAAAAACGAAAAAGAAAAAAAAGCGAAGCAAAGATGCAAAGCAGTCAAAAGAAGTTTAGCTGATTTAAAAGAGAAGGCAGAAGAGATAGAAGCTAAATGGAGAGTAGAAAAAGAATTAATTTCTAAAATTAAAGATTTAAAAAGAAAAATAGATGCCCTTTCTTCTCAATTAGAGATGGGGCAGATTTCTGATCTTCAGAAAATAGCTGAGATTAAATATGGAAAGCTCCCTGAATTAGAAAAAGAATTAAGTTCTGCAGAAAAGAAATTAATCAGAGTGCAGAAAAAGCATCGTTTGTTAAAACAAGAAGTTACTGAAGAAGATATCGCAAAAGTTATTTCTCGTTGGACCGGAGTTCCAGTAACTAAATTAATGGAAAGTGAGGCAAAGAAGTTGACTAAAATGGAGAACATTTTGAAGAAAAGAGTTATTGGTCAAGAAAGAGCAATACAAGCAGTCTCTTCTGCAATTCGTAGGTCTAGAGCAGGAATTTCAGAAGAAGACAAGCCTTTAGGTTCTTTTATGTTCCTTGGACCCACTGGAGTAGGGAAAACAGAAACTGCTAGAGCATTAGCTGAATTCTTGTTTAATGATGAGTCTGCTTTAGTCAGACTAGATATGTCTGAATATATGGAGAAGCATGCTGTCTCTAAAATGATTGGTTCTCCTCCTGGCTATATTGGTCATGATGAAGGAGGTCAATTAACTGATAAGATAAGAAGAAGGCCTTATTCGGTAATTCTTTTAGATGAGATTGAGAAAGCTCATCCAGAAGTATTTAATGTTCTACTTCAAATATTAGAAGATGGAAGATTGACTGATGCTAAGGGAAGGACAGCTTCTTTTAAAAATTGTATTTTTATTATGACTTCCAATGTTGGTTCAGAAAATATTAAAGAGATGAGCAGCCTTGGATTTGGGAAAAAGGACTACAAAGAAAACCAAGAAAAGCTAAGAGAAAAAGTTTCTGAAGCTTTGAAAAAACAATTCCGTCCTGAGTTTATAAATAGGATTGATGAGATAGTAGTTTTCAATTATTTAGGAAAGAAAGAAATTAGTAAGATTGTTACCCTTGAGTTAAGAAAAGTTAAAGAAAGATTGAAGAAGAAGAGCTTAAAACTTAAGGTTTCTAAAGAAGCGCAGAAGTTGTTAGCTCAAAAAGGATTTGATCCTAATTTAGGAGCAAGGCCGCTTAAAAGAGTAATCCAACAAGAAGTTTTGGATCCACTTGCTCTTAAGATAGTTTCCAGAGAGATAAAAGAAGGAGACCAAGTATTTGTAGGAGCCGAGAAAGGGAAAATTATTTTTAAAGGACCAAAAGAAATATTAAAGATTGAAAAGAGAGAGAAAGTAACTGCAAAAAAATAAACTAAATTATTTAACAAATGACCAAAAATATTATTATAGTTATTGGAATTTTCCTAACTGGAATAGTAGGTGGTATTTTTGCCGAGCAGCTTTTGTGGCCTTATTTTGTAGAAAGGCCTCTTTTTTTAGAATATGGGTTAGAACAAAGACCAATTTATATTACCGAAGAGAAAGAATTTTATATCGAGGAAAATACTGCTCTTCGCGAAGCTATTAAAAAAGTAGACAGCGTAGTAGTAGAAGTTAGAGCTAATGGTTCTGAGCAAATAATCAGCGGAACAGGAATTATTATTACTTCCGACGGATTAGTTCTTACTGTTTCTGAGAATGTTCCTGAAAATTCTGAAGTAACTTTAATTTCTCAAAGAGGGAACTTAACAGCAGAGGTTATTAAAAGAAAGAATGGATTTGTTTTATTAAAAACCCAAGGAGATGGTTGGCCTACCGTCGGATTTGCCAATGAAAACAATATTGAACTCGGTCAAAGAGTATTTTTTCTTGGAACTTTTCTTGAAAACTTAGATCTAAGAAATTTTGTTGACGAAGGAATTTTAAGCTATGTTTCTGAAAAAGAAATTAAGACTAATATTTTAGATGAAGAAATCTCTACTGGTAGTCCCTTGTTTGATATTAAGGGTAACTTAGTAGGAATAAAAAGTGTTGATCAAGAAGGATCTTTTATTATTCCTATTTCTAAGATTAGTGAATTTTCTGGTTTTTAATTTGTTATGAATAAAAGAGTTCATGCTTTTGTTCTAGGGAGAGTTCAAGGAGTTTTCTTTAGAGCAAACACTAAAAAAGAAGCTGAAAGATTAAAAATAACTGGTTGGGTTAGAAATTTGGAAGACGGAAGGGTGGAATTTTTAGCCGAAGGGAAAGAGGATGATTTAGTTAAGTTGATAGATTGGTCAAAGAAAGGACCTGCTTGGGCAAAAGTTGAAAACGTTAAAGTGGAATGGGGAGACTATAAAGGAGAGTTTGATTCCTTTAGAATTAAAAGCTAATTTTAATATTATCTATGGCTATTACATTAGAAGAAGTTAAAAAGAATAAGGAAATATTAGAATTTATTCACAAAAGTAGAGATGCTCTTGCTGCACTTTCTTTTACTGATCACGGATTAAGTCATGCAAACTTCGTAACTGAGAGAGCGCAGGAGATCTCAGAAGCAATTGGTTTAGATGAAAGAGAAAAAGAATTGGCAGCAATTGCTTGTTTTTGTCATGATATGGGGAATTTTTTAAGCAGAAGTAATCATAATTATTTCGGAGCTCTTCTCTTCCATCAAGTTTTTAATAGTAATTTTGAGCCGGAAGAGATGGCAATAATAATGCAGGCGATAGCTAATCATGACAAGGGAGATATGAATCTTACCAATAAAGTTTCCGCAATTACTATTTTAGCTGATAAATCTGATGTTAGGCGTTCTCGGGTAATTACAAAAAACATGGAAGAGATTAAATCCGATATTCATGATCGAGTAAATTATGCAACCAAAGAAAGTAAGGTGGGTGTTGATAATAAAAACAAGAGGATTGATTTAATATTAAAAATTGATACTAATTTTGTTCCTATAATGGAATACTTTGAGATTTTTACCGATAGAATGGTTTATTGCAGAATAGCGGCAGAGTTTCTGGGTTATAATTTTGGTTTGGTTATTAATGATTTTAAATTACTTTAATCTTGATTAACAAAAAAAAAGCTTTTACTTTAGTTGAATTATTGATTGTTATCGCAATTATTGGAATTATTTCTAGCGTTGTTTTGGTTTCTCTCTCTGGTGCTAGATTTAAAGCAAGGGATTCCCAAAGGAAGACAGAGGTTTCTCAAATTGGGAGAATTCTAACTTATTCTTGTTATCTTCCTGATGGGGGAGCAGGAGAATACGATCTCGTTTCTCTAGCCGAAGAATTAATAGCCGAAGATCCAAAATACGAAAAGCACCTTTCAAATATTCCTCGAGATCCTAAAACAGGAACCGAGAGTGAATCGAAATATATTTATGTAGTAGATGAAAAAGGAGAGAATTGTGCTATTTATGCCAACCTTGAAAATTCTAATGAGCCTGTGAACTTATCAAATAATTCTCCTGACCCCGAAGGAGGAACAGGAGTTTTTGATTCTGGTAGCCCTGGCTGGAATGGAACTTCTCTTTATTTCCAATACTCTAATTAATTATGCGTAGAGAAGAAGCATTTTCTTTAGTGAAACAAAATATTTTTAGTGAGAATTTGATAAAGCATTGCTTGTCTGTTGAGGCAGCAATGAGAGCCCTTGCTTTTCATTTTGGAGAAGACGAAGAAAAATGGGGGTTAGCTGGCCTCATTCATGATATTGACTATGAAGTGACTAAAAAGGATCCTGATAGACATTCTTATGTCGCGGCAGAAATGTTGAAGGATTTAAATATTGACGAGGATGTTGTCTCTGCAGTTAAAGTCCATAATTATGAACATAGAATAGAACCAGAAACATTAATTGAAAAAGCTTTGTTTGTCTCTGATCCTACAACTGGTCTTATTGTTGCATCGACTCTTGTTTTACCTTCTAAAAAGATAAAAGATCTTAAGATTGAGTCGATCTTAAAAAGATATAAAGAAAAGTCATTTGCTAAAGGAGCTAATCGAGGAATCATCTCTCGAGTTGAGGAATATCTCGATCTGAGCTTAGAAGATTTTTTTGAAATATCTCTTAAGGCAATGCAAGGAATTTCTAAGGAATTAGGACTTTAATATGTTAATAAAAGTAAAAGTTAATCCTGGATCCAAAAAAAGGAAAATAATTAAAAAAAGGGAAGACGAATTTTTAATAGAAGTTAAAGAGAAACCAAAAGAGGGGAGAGCAACCGAAGAAGTTTTTTCTCTTTTGTCTGAGCATTTTAATGTTTCTCGTGATAAAATTAGAATAATTAAAGGTTTTAAAAGAAGGAATAAAATTTTTGAAATTAAAAAAATATGAGTTCTCTTTATGTAATTGATCTTAAAGGAGAAAAGGAGCCTTTTTCTTTTAGAAAAGTTTATAAATCTGCTCAAAGAGTTGGTGCTTCAAAGAAACTAGCTCGAGATATTGCTAATACTATCAAGAAGGAAATAAAACCAGGGACTAAAACTTCTGAGATTTATAAAAGAGTAAAAGAGCTTTTGTCTGAGAAAGAACTTAAGCCTGCTTTAAAGTTTTCTTTGAAAGAGGCAATGAGAAAACTTGGTCCCACCGGTTTTCCTTTTGAAAAATATATAGGAGAGATTTTCTCCTCAAGAGGATTTAAAGTAAAACTTAACCAAAGAGTAGCTGGTCGTTGTTGTGTTTATGAAATAGATTTTTTAGCTAGTAGAGAAGACTTAGTTCTTGTCGGAGAGTGTAAGTATAGAAGCGATCCTGCAGGAAAAGTAGATTCGAATATTGCTTTAATAAACCATGCTCGTTATCTAGATATTAAGGAAGGCAGTTCTTTTGGAGAAAGGTCTGTTCAAAGTGTATTGGTTACCAACTCTAAGTTTACAGACAAAGCTATTAGATATTCTAATTGTGTGGGAGTTGAACTTCTTGGGTGGCGCTATCCTAGAGAAAAAGGATTAGAGAAACTAATAGAAGAAGAGAAAATGTATCCTGTTACCATTCTACCTTCTTTGAGAGATGACATTTCTAATACTTTGGCAAAAAAGAGAATGATGATGGCTAAAGATCTTTTAAAGACGGATATCAGGGATTTTTCTAAGAAAACAAGAATTCCTCAAAAATTACTCAAGAAATTGAAGAACGAAGCTAGTATTCTATTAGAATAAAATCTTTTTATGATATAATTAAATTAATATGGCCCAAAAAAAAGAAAAGGGCGATCTTAATAAGGAGATAAAAAGACTTGAAAATGAACTCGAGAGTGTTTTAACTCTTTTTAATAATATTAATGATGCGATAGTTTTTGTAGACAGAGAGAGAAAGATTATGAGAGTAAACGAAGCTCTTTGTAGAATCGGAGGATATGATAAAGAAGAAATTGTTGGTCACAGTATAAAAGAAATAGCTTTAAAAGGAATGATTTCTGCCAAAAGCTTACCAAAGATTATGAAAGGGTTGGCAAAGAGATTCTTAGGACAAGAAACTTCTCCTTATGAAGTTGTTATGAAAAAGAAGAATGGAGAAGAAGTGAATGTTGAAATTCATGCTGCTCCTCTTATTAGAGAAGATAAAATTGTGGGGACGGTAGCTGTTCTTCGTGATGTAACTAAAAGAAGAAATTTGGAAGAAATATTAAAGAATAAAAACAAAGACTTGGAAAGGCTTAATAAAGCTATGATAGGAAGAGAATTAAAAATGATTGAACTAAAGGAAAAAGTGAAAGAGCTGGAAAAAAGGACGAAAGAGTAATTGATCTTATTTTCAGAATAAAAACCCTGTGGCTAACAGGGTTTTTTGTTTTCAAGATATGTGATTTAGATAAATAAATTACTCTTCTTCGTCATCTTCTTCTTCGTCGTCTTCTTCTTCGTCATCGTCATCATCGATATCAAAATCGTCATCTTCTTCTTCGTCATCGTCATCACCATAATCTTCGTCCATTTCGTCATTCATTTCTTCGTCCATTTCTTCTTCGTCGAAAGAAAAGAAGTTATATAGTTCTCTTTCCATAATTTTTTATTTTTCAAAAGGAATATTTTTATTTATCGACCTTTTACAGAATTATATTTTTCTTTAAAACTATGTCAAGCCCCTAGTCTTTGGATAACTTTTTTCTCTTTTATTACCTGTTATGATAAAATAAAATTATAGTTATAAAATACTTTTTGTTCGAGTCTGAAAATTTAAAATTAGTTTTAAAATAATCTTATTTAAAATGAAAAAAGACGTAGATAGTAAAATAGCAATAGCAGTTCTGGTTGTTCTTTCAATGGCTATTGCTGTTTATGTTTTTGTTGGTTTTGAGAACTTGAGATTTTCAAACATAACCGAAGTAGTTAGGAAAATTATTAGTCGTTCTTCTTTCACGACAAGCGAAGTAGAGGGCATTACTAATTTTTCTTCTGAAGAAGACTTTCAATCTTGGCTTCAAGAAGCCGATCTTGATTTAACTTCCTTTTATGGCTCCGGCCTTATTTCTTCTGTGGGGCGTCGTTCTTTTAGCGAGGAGATAGAAATGACATTGGCTCCTAAGGCAATCGATGACATGGATCAGGGTAACGGCGAGAGTGTAGAGAGGGTTTCTGAAACAAATGTTCAAGTTGAAGGAATAGATGAGCCAGACATTGTGAAAACTGATGGAGAAAAAATTTATCTCTCTTCTGGAAGAATTTACTATCCTGTTTTAGAAAAAGGAATTTCTCCTTCTCATATTGGAGGAGTAGATCTTGTTAACGCTTTTCCTCCTCAAGACCTAGAAATTGATTCTGAGATTGATAGAAGTGGAGAGATGCTCTTAGCAGACGATAATTTGGTTATTTTTTCTGGAGGAGAGGTTCTAGGATACGATGTTTCTGACGCTAAGAATCCTGTAAAAGAATGGAATCTAGAACTAAAATCAAGGACATCTTTAGTTGGAGCAAGATTGTATAACAACAAGGTTTATCTTGTCACAAAGACAAATATTGACAATTATCATCCTTGTCCTATTAGGCCTCTTTCGATAGAAGGAATAGATTTTGAGGTTAATTGTGACAGTATTTACCATCCGATAAGACCTGTTTCTGTCGATGTAACTTATAATACTTTCGTTCTTGACCCGGCAACTGGAGAAATTGAGAAGAGTATTTCTTTTGTTGGTTCTTCGGGTCAATCAATAGTATACATGTCTCAGGAAGGGATTTATGTTACTTATTATTACTACGGGGACTTCATTAATTTTATGTCGGACTTCTTTAAAGAAGAGTGTAAAGACATAATACCTCAGAGAGTGATAGATAAATTAGATAAATTAGAAGAGTATGACATTAGTAAAGCAGCAAAAATGACAGAGTTTAAAGTAATTATTGATAGTTACTTTAATTCTTTGGATGACGACGAAAGGTTAAAAGCAGAGAACAATATTACTAATCGAATGAATGATTATTACAAAGAACATAAAAGAGAACTAGAAAGAACAGGGATAATAAGGATTGATTTAGATGATTTCGGGATCGCAGCATCAGGAAACGTTCCCGGAAGACCTCTTAATCAGTTTTCTTTAGATGAATATCAAGGGAATTTAAGAATAGCAGTTACGGTTGGTGACGGTTGGTCAATAATTGGTAATCTTGGAGATTCAACTAATGATGTTTATATTCTTAACAACGATTTGAAGATAAAAGGATTTGTTACTGATCTTGGTTTGACAGAAAGGATATATTCAGTGAGGTTTATCAAAGAAATGGCTTATTTGGTTACCTTTAGGCAGGTAGATCCTTTCTATGTGTTGGATTTGTCTGATATTGAGAATCCCGAGGTAAAAGGAGAATTAAAAATTCCTGGTTATTCTTCTTATCTTCACCCAATTGCCGAGAACAGGATACTTGGAATAGGGAAGGAGGGTTCTCAGGTAAAAATATCTTTGTTTGACGTTAGTTCTCCTGAAGACCCGAAAGAGATTGATAAATATCTCTTGAAAGAGTATTGGTCTGATATCTTGAATACCCATCATGCCTTTTTATTAGATGATAAACATGAAGTATTTTTCTTACCTGGTAGTCAAGGAGGATATGTTTTTTCTTACCAAGGGGACTTCTTAGACCTAGAACGAGCAGTAAGTGGGATAAATGCTAGAAGAGCTATTTATATCAATGATTATCTTTATGTGATAGGAAACAGCGAAATTATTGTTTTGAACGAGGAAGGATGGGAAGAAATAAATAATTTAGAATTATAATTAATAAATAAAAATATGAATGATAAAAGTATCGTTCCGATAATTCTTATCGTTGTTCTAGTTATTTTAATTGGAGCAGTAGGTTTTCTTTTGATAAAGGGCTCTGGCGACGAAGAGAATAATAATTCTCCAGGAAACAACGAAGATGAAGTTGAATGGAAAAATCCTGACTATGTTCTTAATCATGAAGAATTAATAGGAGGAGAAGTTTCTGTTAAAGGAACTGTTCAGATAGGAAGTGATATTTCTTGTCAGGAAGACGGATATTGTAATGCTTCCTTGATTTTAGTAGGAGAAAAAGGAGGAGAAATAGAATTAGGAGGGGTTTATGACGGGATAAAAGTTGAGTGTCTTGGAGAAGAAACACCTGACGAAGATCAAGAATTGGAGTGTTTTCCTCTTGTGGAAAATAGAGAGTACGTAGTAACCGGAGTTTGGATGGGGTCTGAATTAAAGATTAGTAATTACGAAGAATATAATAAGTAAATATGTATCTAACTATTATATTGGCTGGCTTTGGCGGAGGAGTAATAAGAGGAGTAGTTGGTTTTATCAAACATCAGTTTTCTTATAAAGAAGTTGAGTTTAAACCATCTTATTTTTTAAGCATGATGGTTCTTTCTGGAATTGTTGGTTTGTTAGCCGCCGTTAGCATTAGAGAGTTGGGTTTTACTTTTCTGGGATCTTTTAGTCCTGCTTTATCTTTTATAATCGGGTATGCAGGCGGAGATTTTATTGAGAATATCTATAAGATTATTGTAAAAAAGCCAGATTTGTATTCTTTCCCTGAAGAAAAAGAAAATAATAACTTAAAATAGAAAAAGGTTGGTTTGCAAACAGTAAATTAAATAGTAAAATAGAGGATTGAAAAAACATAAGGTTTTCCTTATGTTTGTTAATTAAAATTAATAATAAAGAAATATGTTTGATAATATTAAAAAAATGAAGCAGCTTAGGGATCTAAAGAATTCCTTAGCAAAAGAGACAATAGAAGTAGAGAAAGAAGGAGTTAAAATAATCGTTAATGGGAATATGGAAGTGGAGGACTTGAAGTTAAACAATGATTTGGAAAACGAGAAGCAAGGAGAAGTGATAAAAGATTGTTTTAATGAAGCAATCAAGAAGATTCAAAGATTGTTAGCAGAAAAAATGATGCAAATGTAGGCTTATGGAAGTTTTTAATCCTAAGAAAGTAGAAAAAGCGGAAATAATAGTAGGTATTCCTTCCTACAACGAGGTTAGAACAATTGGCTTTGTTACGGAACAAGTTGCTAAGGGTTTAGTTGAATACTTCCCAGATAAAAAGAGCGTAATAATTAATGTTGATAATAATTCTCCTGATGGGACGAGAGAAGCGTTTCTTAGGGCTAAATCAAATATTCCTCTGGTTTATGCAAGTTCGTCACCAGGAGAAAAAGGAAAGGGGTTTAATTTTTACAACCTTTTTTCTTTATTCAAGGAATTAGAAGCAAAAACTGGGTTGGTTGTTGATGCTGACTTAAAGAGTATCAGACCAACTTGGGTCAAGAAGATGATAGATCCGGTTGAGTCAGGTTATGGTTATATTGCCCCTTTTTATAATCGCAAGAAAGATGATGCAACTATCACTAATAATATTGTCTATCCACTTCTTTATGGATTGCTTGGAATAAATATTCGCCAACCAATAGGAGGCGAATTTTCTTTTTCAGAAAAGTTAGTTAGTCTTTGGATGGAGAAAGAGTGGGTAGATACTACTTATCAGTTTGGGATAGACGTTTTTATGAGCTTGAATGCTGTTTTATCGGGAGAGAAGTTAGGTCAAGTTGATTTAGGGAGGAAAGTTCATAAGCCTAGTACTCCTAATCTAGGGCCGATGTTTATTCAGGTGGTTAAAACTATGTTTAAGAGTCTGAAGGGTAATTTAGATAAAATTAGAAAAGTAAAAAAGGTAAGAGAGATTCCTATTATTGGAGGAAAGAAAATTATTGAAATACCAAATTCTATTCCCGCTTATGATAATTTTAAAAGATTATTCAAAGAAGAGTTTGACTTAAACAAGAAAACATTTGAAAAATATCTTTCTGGCGATAAATTAAAAAAAATAGAAGAGAATAATGATTTTAAGATTGATTCAGAAATGTGGGCAGAAATAATGTATGATTTTCTTTGTTATTTTAATTCAGAGAACGAAACAGATCTTTTAGAAGCCCTAAGATGTCTTTATTTTGGCAGAGTAGCATCTTATTTGTCAGAAGTAGCTTATTTGTCTCCTAGTGATTCAGAGAAAAAAGTAATTACTCAAGCGAACAAATTCTTTGAGAATAGAGGGTATTTCTTAGAAAAGGAGAAAAATGATTATTTCTTGAACAAGGGATGGAGCCCTTTTTAATTTTTAAAATTAAAAATAAACAGTATCTTTTTCTTTATAATTTAAACTAAAAGTTACATTTTATGTAATATTTAGTTCAAGTTTTAATTTTAGGTTTTTTATATTTTTTGTAATTTGAACTAGAAGTGCTCACAAAGGTCTACTACCATTTTATATTTTAAAAAAATGTGCGTTTAAGCAATATTTGACTTTTGATGAAAATGAAGTTAATATTTATCCAGAATAAGTTTTTTAGTGCTGAAAAAGAATTAAAAAATGGATAAGGAATATTTTTCAAAACTTACCTCCAGGCTTTATCGTCTGACCTTGTTTTTTCCACAGGCAGATCCAATAAAGTCTAAAATGAGAAAGTTAGGAACAGATATTTTGTCTAACTTGATTTTTATTCTTGAAGGAGCTTTTTATAAATCCAAGGATATTATCGATGATACAAAAAGGGATGTTGAAACCCTTGATTCTTTTTTTGAAGTAGTAAAAGATTTTAATTGGGTTAAAGATTCAGAACTCTTGGAAATTAAAAAGGAATATAGTAAGATAGGGAAAGAACTTAAAAGAATTTCAGAGATTCAATCAATTGAAGCAGAGGAAGTTGCTCCTCTTCAAATTGAGGGAGAAAAAGAAGATCATTCTGATGAAGTAGAAGAAGAGGAAGAGGGGATTGAACTTTCAGAACTTGAGTTGAAAAAAGAGAAACCTAGAAAAAAGAAGAAAGAAAAAGTTTCTCAAAAAAAAGAAGATATTTCTTCAGATGAACTTTTAGATCGTCAGAAGAAGATATTAAATATTCTTAAAGAAAAAGATAAAGCCCAAGTCGGAGACTTTAAAGAAATTTTTCCCGATGTGAGCAAAAGAACCTTAAGAAGAGATTTCAAGTATTTAACAGAACAAGGTTTTCTAGAAAGAGAGGGAGAAAGAAATAATACTTTTTACAAGGTAAAAGGTTGATAGGACGTGTTTTAAATGATAGGACATTAGTAGATTAGATAGGACATAGTATTAAAAGATAGGACAAGAGGGGTTGTCCTATTAATAATCAAGTTACCCCTTTAGTTACTTAAAGCTTTGTATGAGTAATCCTAAAAAAGAATTTAGCAAAATGTATGACCGATATATTGATAGAATATATCGATTTGTCCTGCTTAAAGTAGGGTCAGTTGAGATTGCTGAAGACTTAACCGCGGAAACGTTTCTTAGAGGATGGAACTTTTTTAAAGAGAAAGAGGAAAAGATAGACAACCCCCAAGCGTTTCTTTACCAAATTGCCAAAAACTTAATTGCTGATTTTTATCGAAAAGAAGGAGGAGTTCAATTGGTTAGCGATGAAAACCTCCAAATTTCTGATCCTAAGGAAGATTTAGAGAAAAAGGCCAATCTTAACTCTGATTTTAGGGTTATTCAACAAGCAATGGCTAATTTGAACGAAGATTACCAAAACGTGATTGTTTGGCGTTATATCAATGATTTACCCATTAAAAAAGTGGCTACTTTACTAGATAAGCCTGAGAGTACTACTAGGGTAACTATTCATAGAGCAATAAAGTCTTTAAAAAGAGAGATCGATAAGAAAGACATTAAACTAGGCTAAAAAGCCCGATATCCGATATTGGGTGTAACATTTTCCTTTTTTTTACGTCATAACTACAATGAAGGGTGAAACCGAACTAATTAAAGATTTGGAGAAGCTCAGAAACGTCAAACCCAGTAAGGACTGGGTTATTCTTACAAAGAAAGATATTTTAGGTGAATCAGAAGCACCTTCTTTTAGTTTTTCAGGAGGTTTCTCTTCTTTGTTCTTGAGATATAAGTCAGCTACATTAATGTTAGTTGTTGTTGGTTTATTGCTAGGAACATTTGGTTTTGCACAAACTGCTTTACCAGGAGATACTCTTTATGTTTTAAAGAAAGCAACTGAAAGAACAAAAATCGCTTTTGTTTCTAAAGACGAGAGGGCTAATGTTCAATTAAGCTATGCAAATGAGAATCTTGAGAATCTAGTTATGATTGCTCAGAATAATCAGGTAAACAGGATTGCTCCTATCATTAATGAGTATCAGAACAATCTTACTCAGGCAACAGAGAGCTTGAGTGATATTGAAAAAACTGATATAGATAGAGTAAAGGATATTGTAGAAAGAACAAAAGAGATAGAAAAAAACAGAGAAAAGTTAGAAGTTCTTGGTGTTATCCCTGGAGGAGAAGAAGAGATTGATCAAATGATATCTAAGATAAGTGAAGACGAAAAGAACGCTAAGAAGTTTATAGAATTGTCAGTTGAAGAAATGGAGAATAGGATTCTTTCGGAAGAGGAAGGGAAGAACCTAGAAAAAATAAAAGAATACTATCAAGAGGGAAGGTATGATCAGGCCCTCAGGCTTTTGATTTATCCACAGGAAAAGTAAGAATGAGCGTATTGAAACTAAAGATATAATTTAGTATATTTTTTATTATTGTCTATCATCTTTCTTATACTGTTTCTAAGCATTGCTTGGAGATAGTAAGAGAAAGGTCGATTAAAACAAAACAAAGACAAACAAATAACGCACCATGGTCGATGCGTTATAGAAAGAAAAATAGCCGTGGCTTTATGGCTTCAAAGCTTTGGCCATAAGGTAGGTCGACTCGGCCACAAAAAAGGTTAAAATTAAAATAATAATTATGGTTAAAAAATTATTCGCAATTGCTTTAGTCATCGGCATGTCCCTTTGGGCAGTCGCTCCTAATGTTAATGCTGCTACTTTAAGCGAAGACCAAATTGATTCAATTTTGAGTCTTTTAGAGTCTTTCGGAGCAGGCACTGACACTATTAACGATGTTGAAAGCGCTCTTAGAGGCGAGCCGGTTGACAACGATGATGATGACACCCCAAGTGGTGAATGCATGTGTGAATTTACCAGAAACCTTTATCCAGGAATGGAAGGCGAAGATGTTAAGTGCTTACAAGAGTACTTAAACGATGCTGGTTATACAGTAGCTTCCTCTGGTGTAGGTTCTCCTGGAAATGAAACCATGTACTTTGGTTCTTTAACCAGAGCAGCTGTCAAAGAATGGCAAGATGCTATGGGAATAGAATACGGAGCATACTGGGGATACTTTGGTCCTTCTTCACAATCTGTTTATAACAGTACTTGTGAAATGGACGACGACGATGATGACGATGATGACGACGATGTTGATGTAGAAGGTGACGTCTTAGACGTACAAGTTTCTGCTACAACTCCTGAGTCTCAAAGTATTGCTAAAGGAGCAAACGCTAAATTCACCAAGTTAGTATTTACTGCTGGTGACGAGGACGTAGAAATTGATAAGATTTATATTTATCGTAGCGGTTTAACTGCTAACTCTGATCTTGAAAATGTAAAGATTATTGACGAAGATGGTGTTTACTACGGAAATATTGGTAGTTTCAACACTAATAACAAGGCTATGATAACTTTCACTAATCCTTTAGAGATTGACGATGGAGACAGTGAAGTTTTCTATATCCAAGCTGGATTTATTAGTACTGCTACTGCTGGTAGGACCGCTGCTTTAGGAATACATTCTGCTGATGACATTGAATGTAATGTTGATGTAGAAGGTGATTTCCCTGCAATGGGTAACGAAATGTCAGTAGTAAATATTACTATTGGTACCGCAGTATTTGTAGAGGACGGAACTACTCTTGACTCAACTCCTGATATTGGAGACGAAGATGTAGTTCTTAATCAATTTAAAGTAAGCGCTGGTTCTACCGAAGGTATTACTCTAGAAAGTCTTACCGTTATGGAATCAGGAACAGCTTCTTTAGACGATGTTGAAAATATTGAATTATATTCTGTTACTGAAGGAGAAACAATAGCAGAAGTTGACGGATGGAACGCATCAGGGAAAGCTCATTTTGCTGATATTGATGTAGAAATTAGCAAAGGAGAAACTCATCGTTTTGAAATCAGAGCCGACATTATTGACGGTGCTGGTTTAACAGTTAACGCTGATTATGAAGATGGTAGTGACGTTTTAGCTCAGGTTAAAGGTAATGATTATGGTTTCTATATTACTGCTACCGACGCAGGTAACGGTAAAGGATCTAATGATCAAACCATAAATTCTGGCGGATTAACTGTCACAAAATCTTCTAACACTCCTTCTACAGGAAATATTGCAGAAGCTGATGATCAAGAACTCACAACTTTCGACTTCTTAGTAACCGGAGAAGATACAAGAATTTCTTCACTTAAAATTACTTGTGCTACAAGCACAGGAAATTTACTTTATAGTGAAGTTACTAATGTGAAGATTTACGACGGAGAAGGTAATATTGTCGCCGGACCTCAGGACCTTGACAGTGATATGACTGAAACCTTTACTGATGTGTTCATAGCTCCTGTTGGAACTACAGAATATACCGTGAAGGCTAAAATTTCTAGTGACGCATCTACAGGAGACAGTATCAGATGTGGTATAGCTGCTGGTACAGATATTACTGCTAAAGGAATGACTACAAATGAAACAATTAATCCTTCTGCTACTTCTATCTATGGTAATTATCTTACCGTTGCAGGAGGAGCTTTAGCAGTTACTACCTTAAACACTCCTGTTGCTGCTAATATTTCTCAAGGAGCTGATGATGTTTTATTTGCAGAAATTTCCCTTGATGCTGGTGATTCAGGTGAAGACGTTCATGTTACAGCTATGCAGATACAACATGCAGCAGGAAATGCTAGTAGTTCATATGCTGAGATAGATAACTTAGAGATTTGGGCAGACCTTGACTCTTCTGACTCTAGTCGTGGCGATGCTTACGAAACAAAGATAAGTGAAACCAAAAATCCAAGTAGTACTGCTACAGGAAGCGCTGCTCAACAAGCATTTACTTTAACAGATACAATTGTTATTCCTAAAGGAACATTCAAAAAAGTAGCTGTTATTGGTGACGTTTCAGCTAGTGCAAACGTGGGTGGTACTCACACTTTGCTTGTTTATGATAACGCTGCTGGTATAACTGCTTCTGGAGCTGAAACAGGAAGCGCTATTGCAGAAACTATTGCTGGCTCTGGTCAAGCAATGACTATTACTGGAAACGGAGTGTTAACTGTTAGTGTTGACAGCTCTTCTCCATCTGCTGATATTTTGTTGAGCGAACAAGAAGAAGTTACTGTTGCAATATTTAAGTTAGCAGCTAGCGCAGTAGAAGATCTTGACCTTGATAGTTTCGAAATTACAGATGATGGAACTTCTGGCGATGACATAGTAGCTACTTACTACTTCTACCACGGAGACACCATTATCGGTGCAAAACCAGGAGCAACAGGAACTGCCAAGATTCAAATTTCTGATGGCATGGTAGTTATTCCTAAGAATGACGATGTCAAAATTACTGTTAAGGCTACTATGAGCAAAGTTGACGGAACATATGTTGCTAACGGAGATACCTTAAAAACAACAATTGCTGCAGCCGCTGATGTTGAGACTACAGGAATTGATTCTGGGGCAGACGTAAACAGCACACAAACAAGTGTTGACGGTGCTACTCATACTTTATATGAAAGTAGGCCTTACTTTGAGCTTGCTGATAGCTCTCCTTCTGGAGGAGATTTAATTCCTAACGCAAATCATCTTTTAATGATTGTTGACGTTACAGCTGCAGATACTGAAGATATTTCTTTCGTATCTGATAGTGCTTCTAACTCAATTATCTTCCAGGTTTCTGATACAGTAGGTGGTACTACTAGTACCGGAACTTGGACATTAAAAGATAATGATGGTAATCAGTTAGCTACATCTAGTGTTACTTCTGGTGATGATTCTACAGTAACCTTTAGTAACTTCTCAGAAAATACTGAACTTGTGATTCCTGCTGGAGAAACTAAGAAAATGTATGTTTACGGAGATACTACTGATTACACCACTACAGGTGATTCTATCCAGGTTTGGTTAGACGCCAGCGCTAATGACGTTGATTGGTCAATTGACGAGGCTGGCTCTTACAATAAGGGTGATATCATATTTAAGGGTGGTATTTACGGTGGTTCTTTTGTAAAGCCTGGTAGCTAATAGTTGCTATTGAAACCCGCATCTTTTCCTTGTAGAGATAGAGCGGGATGAGCTGAAAAGCCCCCCATTTCGGGGGCTTTTCCTTTTGTTTAAGCTGTGCTATAAATAAAATTGATTAGTTTTATTTTTATATGAAAAGAATCAGCAGAAAAATATTAATCTGTTTTTTGATTGTTTTGTTTGTTTTTCCGTTATTTATTAGAGCTGATTCAGTTGAAGATACTGAAGATTTTTTTGTTGATTCAGGATATGATCGTAATGACAGAGAAGAGCTATCTGCTAGCTTGATATTAGAAAGTGATTTAGCCTATTTCTATATCGAAGAAGAGTGGTGGAATAAACTTGGATTTTCTCGTCAGGAAGAGATAGAAAATTCTTTGGAAGAATTGTCTCTAGCTTTTGGAGAAGAGATATATCCTACCTTAACTTCTAATTTTGGATCAGAATGGAAGCCAGGAATAGATGAAGATGATAAAATAACAGTTCTTTTTCACTGGATGAAAGAGGGGAGAGCAGGATATTTCAGGGAGGCAGACGAATATCCTCTTTTGCAAAGCCCTTATTCAAATGAAAGAGAAATGGTTTATTTGAATACAGATTATATCACTAATGATTTAATAGATAGTTATTTGGCGCATGAGTTTACTCATTTAATTACTTTCAATCAGAAGAAAAAAGAAAGAGGTATTTTTGAAGAGGTTTGGCTTAATGAGGCAAGAGCTGAGTTTTCCCCAACTTTAGTCGGTTATGATTCAGAATATACTGGAAGTAATTTAGAAAGAAGAGTTTCTTTATTTCTAAAGAATCCTTCTGATTCTATAACTGAATGGAAAGGAAAAAGTGATGATTATGGAGTTTTGAATATTTTTACTCAATACCTTGTTGATCGATATGGAAAAGATGTCTTGATTGATTCCTTGCAATCAGGAGAGTTTGGGATTGCAAGTATTGATTTAGCATTAGAGAAGAATGGTTTTGATAAGAATTTTTCTCAAGTTTTTCAAGATTGGACTTTAGCAGTTTTATTAAATGACTGTTTTTTTGGTGAAGAGTATTGTTATTCTAGTAGTAATCTTAAGAACTTAAGAGTTGGCCCTACGTTGAATTTTTTCCCTTTTGCTAGTAGAGCAAGTTTAAAAATAGAGGACTATATTAAGGATTGGTCAGGGAGTTGGTATAAATTAATGGGAGGAAAAGGAGATCTTGAGATTGATTTTAAAGGCATTGAAGGAGTTGATTATAGGGTCTTTTATGTTCTTAACAGTAATAGTAACGAGTATAGTATTAATAAATTACAATTAAATAACAGTGGTTCTGGTGCTATAGAGGTCGATGATTTTGGAGAAGATTATAAATCTATCACCCTTGTAATTTCTACTGGAGAAAAGAAAGAAGGTTTTGGAAGATCAGAAATAGCTTATCCTTTTTCTTTTGAAGCAGTGACAATAGAGAAAGAAAACGGGGAAGAAGAAGTTGTTCAAGAGTTTTTGACTCAAATCAATCATTTAGAAGTGGAGATAGAAGAATTAGAAGAAGAAGTGAGTAAAGTTGAGGAAGCCGAAGAGGAAACAATAAGAGAATTATTAGCAAGATCAGAAAACCTTGACTTGGAATTAAATAGAATATTAGAAGAAGTTCAGAGTAATGAAGAAATGGGGGAGGAGATTAATCAAGAGTTCTCAAATAGGCTGAATGATCTTAAAATTGAACTGAATGTTATTGAAGAAGAAATAAATAATCTTGAAAAAGAAGAAAAAGAAGACCCAGGAGAAAAAGAAGAAATTCCTTTAATAACTATCCTCGCTAATATGATGAATGATTCTAGGATAGATGTAATTAGAGAATTTTTAGGAGAACAAAGGATTGTTTTCTATATCTTTTTTAAATATTTCTTTATTTAAAAGAAATCAACAAATAAATACCCAGTTTTTCCACAGTTTATACTCTTTTGATACTTATTGGCCCCTCTTGACACTAATGAAGAGGGGCTTTAATATTAATAATAGTTAATTATTGTTGTTTATGGTTGATATTAAGCCGGATCAGGTTTATACAACTAAAGAAGCGAGAGAATTCTTGAAAGTAAGTAATAGTACAATCAAGAGATTAATTAAAAATGGAATAATTAAAGCCCATAAAGTAGGCGGTACTTATAGGATTTGGGGAAGTGAGATATTAAGACAAGTTTCTCCAGAGTTAGAATCTAAGGTTTACCGAGCTTATAAAAAGGTTAGAGATAAAACTAAAGATACCATTGAGGATTGGTAATAAAATATGAATTTAGAAGAATTAATTAAGAATAAAAAAGCAAAAGTTGCAGTAATAGGACTGGGCTACGTTGGATTGCCTACCGCCGTTGAACTTGCGAAGGCGGGGTTTTTTGTTTTTGGAATTGACATTAAAGAAGAGAGGGTGAATAAAGTAAATCAGGGAAATTCTTATGTTTCTGATGTCTCTAATGAAGAATTAAAAAAAGTACTAGAAAGAGGAAATCTTAAAGCTTCCAGCGACCATTCTTTATTAAAAGAATCAGACGTTATTTTAATTTGTGTTCCAACTCCTTTAGATAAAAATAAATTTCCTGATACCTCTTATATTGAATCTACTGCTAATAAAATATCTGAATATTTAAGAGTAGGTCAGCTTATTATATTAGAAAGTAGCACTTATCCCGGGACAACAAGAGAGGTTATTTTGCCAGAACTAGAAAAAAATAATTTAGAAATAGGAAGAGATTATTTTTTAGCTTTTTCTCCAGAGAGAATAGATCCAGGAAATAAAGAATATAAATTTTCAGATATTTCTAGGGTAGTAGGAGGAATAACAGAAAAAGGAACTAAGCTAGCCGTCTCTTTTTATAAATCATTTATTAAAGGAAAAGTTAAAGCAGTTAGTTCTCCAGAAACAGCTGAAATGACAAAAATTTTAGAAAATTCTTTTAGATTAGTTAATATTTCTTTAATAAATGAGCTTTCTCTTCTGTGTGGAAAAATGGGAATTGATATTTGGGAAGTAATAGAAGCTGCTAAAACAAAACCTTATGGTTTTAAGGCCTTCTATCCTTCTCCAAAAATTGGAGGTCATTGTATTCCTCTAGATCCTTTTTATCTTTCTTGGAAAGCGAGAGAGCATAATTTTTGGACTAAATTTATTGAATTGGCAGGAGAAATTAACGAACAAATGCCTCATTATGTTGTAACTAGAGTGATGTGGTTTCTAAATCTTCATAAAAAACCTGTAAAAGATTCAAAGATATTAGTTTGGGGAGTGAGTTACAAAAGAGACATAGGGGATGTCAGAGAGTCAGCAGCTCTTAATATTATTCCTGATTTAATTAGAAAAGGAGCTAAAGTTGATTTCTTTGATCCTCATGTAAAGGAGATGAAAATAGAAGAGCAGTTATTGAACTCTATAGAGTATTCTCCTGAAACATTAAAAGATTATGATTTAGTTTTAATTATTACAGATCATTCAGGATTTGATTACGATGAAGTTGCTCAAAAATCTAATTTGGTTGTAGACACAAGGAATGCAATAAAATCAAGAAAATATAAAAATGTTTCATCTTGGTAATTTAATATAAGAAATATGAAATTTTCTATTATAGGAACTGGCTTTATAATGCCTCGTCACGTTGATGCAATAAATAAAGTAGGAGGAAAAATTAGAAATATAGTTAATGATGCTTATAATGATAAAGACTGGGAAACAATGGTAGAGAAAACAGATGCAGATTATATTGTTATCTTAACTCCTAACGATCTTCATTTTGAAATGATTCTGAAATCTCTGGAACAAGGGAAAAAAGTCCTTTGCGAAAAACCCTTGGTTGTCAATTATTCTCACGCCAAGGAATTAGTAAAACTCGATGAAAATAATATTTTTACAGTCTTACAATTAAGATATCATCCTTTAGTAAATAAAATGAAATCTGAAATAGGAGAAGGAAAACATGATATAGAAATTGATATTTCCGTTTACCGGGATCAAAAATATCACAATGGATGGAAAGGACGAAGAGAAAGATCTGGGGGAATATGTTTTAATTTAGGAATTCATTACTTTGATACGTTTTTGTGCTTGTTCGGGAAGCCGGAAAAAACTACAACAAGCCTTCTGGCCGACAGAGTAGCTGAAGGAACAATGGAAAGCGATAACTATAATTGTCGCTGGAGAGTAAGTACTAACGAAAAAAGAGAAACCCAAAGAAGATTGTTTAAAATAGACGGAAAGGAATATAATTTTTCTTCCCAAGATAATCTATCTTATGAAAATCTTCACCATTTTGTTTACCGAGATTTATTAAAGGGAAAAGGATTGTCTTCTGCAGAAGCTTTGAAATCGATTGAGCTGGTGGAGGCGCTATATAATAATTAAATTTTAAATACATGAAAAGACAAAACATTATAATACATAATCCAGTTTTTATTGAGGAAGGCACTCAGATAGGGGGAGGAACTGTGGTCTGGCATAATTCCCAAGTGAAGGAGGGAGCTATTATTAGAGAAAACTGCATTGTTGGTCATAATTGTTTTGTTGATGCCGGTGCCAAATTAGGGAAAGGAGTAAAACTTGGATCCAATGTAGATGTTTGGAATAAGATTGTATTGGAAGATTTTGTTTTTGTAGCTCCAGGTGTTGTTTTTATTAATGACAAAAACCCCCGAGCTAAGTATCCCAAAAATAAATTTCCAGAATACGGAAAATGGTTACCTATCCTAGTGAAAGAAGGAGCTACTTTAGGTTCAAATTCAACTATTCTCTGTGGAATTACTATAGGTAAGTGGGCAATGATTGGGGCAGGTTCCGTAGTAACTAAAGATATTCCAGATTATGCCTTGGTAATTGGTAATCCTGGAAGAATTAAGGGTTGGGTTTGCGAATGCGGAAAACCTTTGGACTTTAGAGGATTAAAAGCTGCTTGCCAAATTTGTGGAAGAAATTATGAAAAGAAAAATGATAAAGTTGAGGAAATAAAATGAAATTTTTTGATTTGACCCGACAATATAAATTAACGAAAGGAAAAATTGATGCGGCCATCAAGAAAGTTTTGGCTGAAGGTGTTTTTATAGACGGGAAAGAAGTTGAAAAGATAGAAAAGAAAATAGCTAAATTTTGCGAGGTTAAATATGCAACGGGAGTAAATTCTGGAACCGATTCTCTTTATCTAGCCTTGAAAGCTTTAGGAGTTAGAAAGGGGAACGAAGTTATTACAACTCCTTTTACTTTCATAGCTACAGTTGAGGCAATAGCGAATTTAGGGGCTAAACCTGTTTTTGTAGATATCGATCCTGGTACTTTTAATATCGATCCTTCAAAGATTGAAGAAAAAATAAGTCGGAATACAAAGGTTATTTTGCCTGTTCATTTGTTTGGTCAGATGGCAGAAATGGATAAAATCTCAAAGTTAGCTAATGATCACAAGCTTTTTATAGTTGAAGATGCAGCTCAGGCAATGGGAGCTGAATACAAGAGAAAAAAAGCAGGGTCTTTCGGAGATTTTAGTTGTCTTAGTTTTTTTCCAACAAAGAACTTAGGAGCCTTTGGGGATGCAGGGATGATACTGACTAACAAAAAAAAATTATCTAATGAAGTTAAGTTATTAAGAGCTCACGGGTCTTCTTTTAAAGATAAGTATCTCAATTTGCTTCTAGGAACTAATTCTAGACTGGACTCTATTCAAGCAGCCATTTTAGGAGTAAAAATTAATTATTTGAATAAATGGAATAAAGAAAGGATAAAAAAAGCGGAATATTACAGCAAATCATTGGAAAACGTAGGAGATATAATCATTCCTCGAATAGCTCCCGATAGGAATCATATTTTTAATCAATATACCATTAGAACCAAAAAAAGAGACAAGCTTTTAAATTTTTTAAAAAGGAAAGATGTTCCTGCTATGATTTATTACTCTTTACCTCTCCATCTGCAGCCTGCACTTTCTTATTTGGAACATAAAAAAGGAGACTTTCCGGAAGCCGAGCAAGTTGCTAAAGAAGTTTTATCTTTACCAATATATCCTGAATTATTCCAAAAAGAACAAGAGATTATTATTAGAGAGATTAAAAATTTCTTTAAATGATTTAAAAATGAAAATTAATGGATTTACTATCAAAGAGTTATTTTTGGAAAACAAGTCTTTGAAGCAAACAATCTTTAAAAACATGACTTGGCTTTCCGTTTCGGAGTTTGTGACTCGGCTTTTTTCTTTTTTTCTGACCGTTTTCATTGCAAGAATATTAGGCGCTGAAAGCTATGGTCTTCTGACTTTTGCCATCTCTCTTACAGCTTTTTTTTCTATTTTGCTTGGGTTTTGCAATGATTCAATTATTATTAGAGAGTTAAATCAGAGGAAAGAAGCAAAGAGTGAGCTGGGAACCGTGTTGGGGTTTAGAATTATTTTAGGGATAATTGTCTTCTTTCTAATAATCGGCATTTCTTTTTTTGTTCAGGAGGCAGCTAGGTCTTTGGTTGTAGTGTTTGCCTCTGTAGTTTTGGTAGATGCCGTTTCTACTTTCTTCAAAGCGGCCTTTAGGGCAATTCAGAAGATAGAGTACGTAGCTCTAGCGGAAGTTGGAAAATCTATTTCTTTAACGGGTGCCGGGATCTTAGTTCTTGTCTTTTATCCCAACATTAATCTTATTTCCTACGCTTATCTTTTAGGAAATATTACTGCTTTCTTGATTGGCTTTTTGGGGATTAGGCGTTTATTTACTTTTCCTTCTTTGTCTTTTAACTATGGAATAATTAGAAAGTACTTTTTTTTATCTTGGCCTTTAGCTTTAGGGGCAGTGTTAAACATAGTATATATCCAAATAGACTCTGTTATGATGGGTTTTTGGGGAATGGTTCGGGAGGTTGGGTGGTACCAAGCGGCCTATAAAATAATAAATTTTGTTACTTTCTTCGGAGTTGTAAAAATAGTTCTTTTTCCTGCTATAGCTCAAGCCTTTAAAAAAAGTAGGGAATATTTTCAGAGAATCATTAATAGGTTTTTTGAGCTGGTATCTTTCATTGCTTTGCCTGTGATGGCTGGAGGATTTCTTTTAAGCAAGGAGATAATACTTTTTTTGTATGATGACGGATTCTATCCTTCCGTATTAGCTTTTAAAATATTAATATTTGTATCTGGGTTAATATTGTTTACCTTGTTAGCTGATGCGGTTTTAATATCCGGTGGATACCAAAAAATAATATTTTATCTTACAGGATCTACTGCTTTGCTGAATGTTGCCTTGAACTTTATCTTAATCCCTAAGTATTCTTTATATGGAGCCGCGATTGCTACTCTGATCAGTTATGCCTTTCTTTTCTTGTTGAGCTTCATTGTTTTAAAAAGATTTAGATTACTACCCAATTTAAAGATGATTTTTGCCCCTTTGCTTTCCGTAGTAGTCATGGCTGTTTTTCTTTATTCGGGACTTACCCAGCAGCTCAATGTTATTTCCCAAATTGGAATCGCTGGATCTTTATACTTAACCGTTTTCTTCGGGGTATTTCTGTTGAAAGGGAAGTTAATGAGAATTAAAAATTAAATCTATGAAGATATTAATTGTTATCGGCACTAGGCCTAATTTTATAAAAATAGCCCCATTTCTGGATGAGGTTAAAAAGGAAAAGAAAATTCAGAGAGTAATGGTTCACACCGGTCAGCATTATGATTTTGAGATGTCTAAATCCTTCTTTGAGGATTTAAAAATACCAAATCCTGATTATAATTTAGGAGTAGGGTCTGGTTCTCATGGATGGCAGACAGGAGAGACGATGAAAAAACTGGAACCCGTTGTCTCAAAAGAAAAGCCGGATTTGATTATTGTTCTGGGAGACGTTAATGCAACTTTGGCCGGTGCTCTAACGGCTGTTAAAAATCATTTTCCCATAGCTCATATTGAAGCTGGTCTTCGGAGTTATGATAAAGGAATGCCAGAAGAGGTGAATAGAGTTTTGACTGATCATATTTCCGATTTTCTTTTTTGCCCGACGGAAACTTCGGTAAGTAATCTGAAAAGAGAAGGAATCGAAAAAAGAGTTTTCAATGTTGGAGACATAATGTACGATGCTTTTTTAAGAAACTCAAGAATTGCCCAAGAAAAGTCTTCTATTCTTGAGCAATTGGAAATTAGAGAAAAAAACTTTTTCCTTCTTACTCTTCATCGTTCTCGCAACGTAGATAACTTGGAAAGATTTGAAAGAATAATAAGAGCTATTGGAAAAAGCAGAGAATTGATTTTATTTCCAGTTCATCCTCGGACGAAAAAGACCTTAGATTCAATTAAGATGGGTTTTAGAAATGTAAAAATTATTGGTCCTGTTGGGTATTTAGACATGTTGATTCTGGAAAAAAATGCTAAGAAGATTCTTACTGATAGCGGAGGAGTCCAAAAGGAAGCTTATTGGGCAAAAACGCCTTGTATCACTTTGAGGGAAAAAACGGAATGGGTAGAAACTATAGAGAGTGGTTGGAATATATTAGTAGGAGATGATAAAGAAAAGATTACCCAGGCTATTGGAAGTTTTAATCCTAAAAACGAACAACCGGATTACTTTGGTCAGGGGAACACATCTAAGAAAATCATTAACATTATAAAAAGATGATATATATATTATTACCAACGTACAACGAAGAAAGATCCTTGCCTCTTCTGTTGGAAAAAATAGAAGGCACCTTGAGAAAACATGATTATAAAGTGGTTGTAGTTAATGATGGAAGCGTTGATGGAACAGGGAAAGTTTTATCGGAATTTAAAGATAAGATTCCTCTAGAAATTATTACTCATAAAATAAACAGGGGATTAGGAGAAACGACTAGGGACGGTTTTGAGAAAATAGCTGAGATGGCTGAACCTCAAGATGTTGTGGTAAGGATGGACGCAGATAATACCCATGAGCCAAAATATATTTTAGCTCTAGTTGAGAAAATAAAAGAAGGGAATGATGTTGTGATAGCTTCTAGGTTTCAGGAAGGAGGAGGAATGGTAGGGGTAGGAAAATACAGATCTCTGATTAGTTATTGTGCTAGTCTAATTATTAAAACCTTCTTTCCTATTCGAGGAGTAAAGGATTACTCCTGTGGTTTTAGGGCTTATCGTGCGGGAATTATTCAAGATTCTATTGAAATCTTTGGGAATCAATTTATTGATTTGAAAGGAATGGGATTTACTGGTACCGTGGAGAAGATAATTAAGCTTCGAATGCTGGGAGCTAAAATGGCCGAGATTCCTTTTCAGTTAAGGTATGACCAAAAAGAAGGATCTAGTAAAATGGTGACCAGCATTACAACTTTGGGATATTTAGTTTTGGTGATAAAGAACATTTATCCTTGGGGAAAACATGGAAAGGAACTGCAGAAAAAAATAAAGGAGTATAAAAAATAAAATGTGCGGAATCTGTGGTATATACAATTTTGATTCGGGGAAAAAAGTCAAAGAATTTACCTTAAGAGAAATGGCAGAAGCTATAAAGCATCGAGGACCAGATGACGAAGGTTTTTATATTGATGGAAATCTTGGTTTTGGTCACAAGAGATTGTCTATTATCGATCTTTCCTCGGCCGCGCACTTACCAATGTCTAATGAGGATGGAACTGTTTGGATAACTTATAACGGAGAAATATATAATTACTTAGAACTGAGAAGAGAATTAATTGATAAGGGGCATAATTTTAAATCTCATTCAGACACAGAAGTCATTATTCATTTATATGAGGAAGAGGGAGAAAAATGCTTGAAAAAGTTTAATGGCATGTTTTCTTTTGTTTTATGGGATAAAAGAAAGAAAAAACTTTTCGCAGCCAGAGATAGATTGGGAATAAAACCTTTTTACTATCATTTAAATAAAGAAAGATTTGTTTTTGCTTCTGAAATTAAATCTCTCCTTCGTTCTGGAATTAGAGCGGAAGTTAATTTGGAGGCTATAAATAATTATCTTACTTACCAATTTTGTCTCGGAGAAAAGACTTTCTTTAAAGGAGTTAAAAAACTTGAGCCTGGACATTGTTTGGTTATTAAGAATAGAGATTTGAAAATAAGTAAATATTGGGAATTAGGTTATAATGCTTGCCAAGAAAAAGAGGAAGGATATTTAGCTGAAAATCTCTTGGGTCTTATTCAAGACTCAGTAAGGATTCAATTGAGAAGCGACGTTCCTTTGGGGGCTCATCTAAGCGGGGGATTAGATACGAGCATAGTCGCTTGTTTGGCTTCTAAATTATCTAATGAAAATTCAGGTTTAAAAACTTTTACTGGGTTTTTTCCTTTTGGAAAGGAATACGATGAAAGAGAATACGCTAGAACAGTTTCTGAATTTGCAAAAACCAATCATTTTGAAACTTCACCCAACGTAGATAATTTTATTAATATTTTACCCAAATTAATTTACTTTATGGATGAACCGGCAGGTGGACCGGGCCTCTTCCCTCAGTATTTTGTTTCAAAGTTAGCCGCAGAAAAAGTTAAATTGGTTCTTGGTGGCCAGGGAGGAGATGAGGTCTGGGGAGGATATACTAGATATTTGGTGGCATACCTTGAACAGGCTCTTAAAGGGGCTATTCTTGGAACCCAAGAAGAAGGAGAGTACGTAGTAACTTTAAAGTCTATTCTTCCCAATTTAGGAATTCTTGAAAATTATACTCCTACTTTACAATATTTCTGGCAGGAAGGAGTCTTCGGTCCTATGGATGAAAGGTATTTTAGACTGGTTAATAGAAACAGGAACCTAGATAGCATTTTTTCTTCGGATTTTTTAGAAGAAGTAAAAGCTAATAATTCTTCTCTTGAAGAATTCAAAAATTTATTTAATTATCCGGAAACTCCTTCTTACTTTAATAAAATGACTCACTTTGATTTAAAAACTCTCTTGCCAGCCCTTCTTCATGTGGAAGACAGAATGAGCATGGCTGTGTCTTTGGAATCTAGAGTTCCTCTATTGGATCATAGAATCGTGGAGTTTAGCGCTGGAGTTTCTCCTGTTGTTAAATTTAAAGGAGGAGAATCCAAACATCTCTTAAAGTTAGCTTCCAAAAACACAATTCCCAGAGAGATACTTAATAGAAAAGACAAGATAGGTTTTGCTGTTCCTCTCTCTAGTTGGTATCGCGAAGAAAAAATCCAAAATTTTTTAAGAGAGACTTTGTTAAGTAAAAGAGCTAGAGAAAGAGGAATTTATTCTTCGAAAGGGATAGAGAAGTTGATTGGAAAAGAAAAGAAATTTGGAAGACAAATTTGGGGACTTCTTTGTCTAGAGCTTTGGTTTAGAAACTTTATTGATTCAGATTATGAAACAAGAGACTTATCTTAAAAAAAGCATAGATCAGATTCCCAGGGTTTTGAGTTTGGAAGATAGAGATTTTTCTTCTCCGACTTTTGGTTGTTTTGATAGAAAGTATTGGAGTTGGAAGTTCAAAGATTTTCCGGACGCAACCTTACAAAGAAATGTTTATCCTTTGAGTTTGGTTTATTCTATTGATTTTAAAGGAAACGAATACTTTAAAAATAAACAAGTTGAAAAATGGATAAAAGCTGGGATTTTATATTGGGTTTCAATCCAGCACAAAAATGGTTCTTTTGACCAAGCTTTTCCCAATGAATACAGTTTTGGAGCAACAGCTTTTACTCTTTATCCCATGATTAAAAGTTTCTTGATTGTAAAGAATGAATTTTCTTCAGAAGAAAAGAAAGGCATTCTTTCGGCTTTTAGGAGGGCAGCTGGCTTTTTGGTAGATAATAACGAGGTCCATGGCTTTATTTCGAACCACTTATCTGGAGCTGCTCTGTCTCTTGATATTGCGGGAGAAATTTTGAAAGAAGAAAAATACATTAAAAGATCTCGAGAACTAATTAATCTTGTTTTAGAGAAGCAGTCAGAGGAAGGATGGTTTTTAGAATATGAAGGACCAGATCCTGGTTATGAGACTCTAGGCCTCTCTTATCTGGCAAAGTATTATCAAAGAAATAAAAATCAAGAAGTTTTGAGAGCTTTGAAAAAATCAATAGAATTCCTTTCTTATTTTGTTCATCCCGATGGAACTATTGGTGGAAAATACGGATCAAGAAACACAGAATTATTTTATCCAGCTGGTTTGGAGATTATTAAAAATGGAATCCCTTTATCTGTAAAGATTTTAGAGAAACTTAAAAAATCCATTGGACTTTCTTTCGTGGACGAAGAAAATCTTTCTCCTTTATTAGAAAGTTATCTGGAAGCTTATATTAATTCAGAGAGGATGGAAGGAGGAGGTGCTTTACTTCCTTGTGAAGAAGAAAAAGAAACAAAATTTTTTAAAAAATCAAAAATCTTTATTCAAGGAAATTCAAATTATTATTTAATCTGCAACGCAGCAAAAGGTGGGGTTCTGAAAATATTTGATAAAGAAAAAATAGTCTTTGGAGACGATGGATTTTTAGGAAGAGTAAAAAAAGATTTATTGACAACTCAGATTTTAAATCCCAAAGCCAAAGTTAGCATAGGAGAAAATAGGATTGAAATAGAAGTTCCTTTCATGAAGTCTCCTAGAGACGTCGTTACTCCTCTAAAATTTATAGCGCTAAGAGTAATAAACCTTACTGTTTGTAAAAACATTTATTTGGGTAACTTTATAAAAAAAACTTTAATCAGGATGTTAATTACTAAGAAAAAAGCATATCCCGTTTGGCTGAAAAGAGAAATTGTTTTTGGAGAAAGAGAAATTGAAATCAGAGATATTTTAACAAAAGAGAAAAATATTAAGTTTAAAAGCTTAGACTATGGCAAGAGCTTTTTCTCTATCCATATGGGATCTGCTGGATATTTTAATTTCTCTCAATTAGAAGAAAAAAGAAAACTTAATCCCTTGGATTTGGAAATATTTAATAAGAAAAATAAAGTTGAAATCATTAATAAAATTAATTTCTAATTTATGTTGAAAGGTTCTATTACAATTGATATTGATACTTTAAGTACTCATTTAAAAGGCCAGGGTTTAAAGAGGGGAGAATATGATTTCCTAGATTTTAGGGAGGGAATTGATAATTTTTTAAGACTTTTAGCTGAATTCGATATTAAGGCCACTTTCTTTGTTGTCGGAAAAGACCTTCTTTATTCTCAAAATAGAGCAACTCTTCTGAAAATTATAAATTCGGGACACGAAGTCGCCAACCATTCAATGAATCATATTCAGGGGTTTCGTTTTTTAAGTAAGGAAAAGAAAGAAAAAGAGATCGCGGAAGCCGAAAAAATTATCTTTGATATAACCGGAAAGAAAACAATTGGATTCAGGACCCCGGGTTGGAATATTTCAGATGACGCAATTGATATTTTAGAATCTAGAGAATATCTTTATGATTCTTCAATTTTTCCCTCTTTTCTGAATCCTCTTTTGAAAATTATGCATTATACGGCAATGAACAAGAGAGAAAAAAGAGACAGAACGACTCTTGGGAAGTTGAGATACTCCTTAGCTCCTGATCTTCCTTACATGACTTCTTCCAGTAGTTTTTTAAAGAAAGACAAGGAAGGTCTTCTTGAGCTTCCTGTTTCAGTAACTCCTACGATAAGAATTCCTTTCTTTGCTACCTTCTTATTGAAAACAGGAGAAGGTCTTTTTCGAAAGTCCTATCGGGCAATTAAAGACAAGAAAAGACCTATTATTTACGAATTTCATTTGTTCGATTTTGTCAATTTTGATAAGAAAGAATTTGCAGATCAGATTCCTTCCAAGGGAGACAAGGGGGCATATATTCCTCAAAGCATCCACACTCCTTTTGAGAAGAAATGGGATTTGTTTAGAAGGGCGATAGAAATAATGGCTAAAGATTATAAATTTGAAACAATGGAAAAGTTAACTAAACATTATTTAAAAGAAAATGATTCCAAGGCTTAAACCATACTTTAATTTCAAAGAAATTATGGCGGTTTTAAAACCGCAAGGAAATGCTTTAGAAAAATTTGAGAATGAATTCGCAAAGACTTTTGAAGCTAAATACGCAATATCTTTTCCTTACGGGCGCAGTGCCATATATGCTTTATTGGAATGTATGGGAATTAAAGATTCCGAAATTATTGTCCCGGCTTATACCTGTGTAGTTGTTCCTCACGCAGTTGTTTTATCGGGAAATATTCCCAGGTTTATTGATGCTAAAGAAGACTTTAATTTAGACATGGAAGAAGTTAAGAAAAAAATAAACAAGAGAACCAAAGCTATAATTCCGGGGAATATCTTTGGTTATCCTGTTAACACAGATGAGCTAAAGAAGATAAAAAAAGACATCTTAGTAATTCAAGATTGCGCTCATTGTTTTGGAGCTACATGGAACGGGAAATTAGTTTGCAATGAAGGGGACGTTGCTTTCTTTTCTCTGAATTTTTCCAAACAATTATCATCTGTTTTTGGAGGGATTCTTACTACCAATGATAAAAAAATATATTTAAAGCTCAAAGAATACCAAGAGAACAATTTTAAAAACCCAGGAATTAGAAGATTTTTCAAAGCTTTATTTTATTTTCTTTCCACTTATCTTGTTTTCAACAAGTTCTTATATAATTTTACTCATTACTTTGATTATTTGGAAGAAAAAAAAGGATTGGGAAAAATAACCAAATATTACAATGAGAATAAGATTGATTTTCCCAAAGATGCTTTTGAAAAGATGTCTTCTTTGGAAGCTAAAATTGGACTGGAACAAATTAAAAAGTATCCAGAGATTGCCAAAAGAAGAAAGGAGATAGCCCAGCTATACAAAGATGGTTTAAAAGGTATTCCAGGATTAATTCTTCCTCCTGCCGTCGAAGGGGCTACCTATTCCCATTATGTTCCTAGGATAAAAAACAGAGAGAAGGTTATTAAAAATATGAAAAAAATGGGAGTTCAGTTAGGAAGGTTAATTGAGTATTCTATACCTCATATGAGGGTTTATCAAAAATACAGAGATGGTGAATTTGGTAATTCATTGCAGTTTTCAAAGACAACAATAAATCTTCCGATTCATCCAAGTCTCGGAGACGAAGAAATAAAAGATATTATTAAAAAATTTAAAAATTATAAGCTGATTCTATGAAAAGAAAAATTAAGAGAATTATAAAGAGAAATAAATTCATTTACAATCTCGTTGTTCCTTTGTGGATGTCTTTTCAGTTGTTTGTTAATTACAAATATAAAAAGGTTCCTCTGTCTGGGAAATTACGAATGATAAAGAAATATTTTGTTCAGGTTTATAAGGGATTGCCTAGAATTCTAGCTTTTGAACCTGTATCTACTTGTCCTTTGAATTGCGAATTCTGTATTCTGAAATCTTTAAGGACTTTTGAAAAAAGGAAAAAGGTGAGAATGAGCTTCGAGGAATTTAAAAAAATAATTGATGATATTTCCTTTTTCTGTACCGAAGCTCATTTTAGCGGGGGAGAGCCAATCTTAAACAACGATATATTTAAGATGTTTAGATATTGTCGAGAAAAAGACATTTTTACTTTAATGGCAACCAATGCACAATTATTGGATGAAGAGAAGATAAAATCTCTCCTCAAAGACCCCCCTAACATTATTCTTTTATCTTTTGAATCTCCAGACAAGGAAGTTTATGAGAAGATTAGAAAACAAGGAAAATTTGAAAGATTAGAAAAGAACATTAGGGATTTAATCAGCGAGAAGAAAAAAACGGGCCAGTTTTATCCTTTAATAATCCTGCAGATGGTTTTGACTAAGGTTAATCAGTATCAGGAGAAAGATTACCATAGTACAGTTTCTGCTATGGGGGCTGATTTTTCCTCTATAAAAGCTTTGGGAGTATGGCCAGAAGGGGATAAAGAGTATGTCCGAAAAATGGAACAAGAATACATTATAGACGAAAGAGAGCATCCAATATCAAGGCACCGCTTGGATGAGAATGGAAAGCTGATCCCTAAAAAGCCCCGATTGGGAGAATGTCCCACTAGATATACCGCTTACATAGGAAGTGGAGGGGAAATTTATCCCTGCTGGTATATTGTTGCCCAGGATTTTTCTCCGGGAAATGCTGTAGAACAAAACTTTGTCAATGTTTGGAATGGTAAGACTTATAAAAACTTTAGAAAAAAAATGTTTGATGGAACAGCTTATCCGAGTTTATGCGATAAATGTATTGGCATTAACACAAAGGGGATCGAAAGAAGAGTAAAAAAATAGAACTATGATGAGAAAAATGAAAAGAGAAGATGTCAAGAAGGTGGCCAGACTTCATCTTGAATCTCTGCCTGATGACTTCTTTCCCTCCTTGGGATTAAATTTTTTGGAGAAAATATTTTATTCTGGATCTTTAAGTTCTTCTTCCGGAGTCACATTTGTCAGAATAGAAGATAATAAAATAGTTGGGTTTTTAACTATGTCTTATAATAATGATTTTTTTGGGGATATATTAAAGAGAAAGCTTTCTCAAGTAATAGTATTTTTCTTTACAAAACTCTTGTTAGATCCTAAATTATTAAGAAAAAGCCTGAGTATTTTTATAGTTGAAATGTTAAAGAAAAAAAAGAAAAGTAAGCCCGAAATTGTTTTTATTGTGGTAGGTAAGGATTTCAGGAAAAAAGGAATCGGACGAGAGCTAATAAGTTGTGCCATACAAGATTTAAAAAGCAAAAAAGAAAAAGAGTTAATAGTGAAAACATTATCTTCTAATCTTAATGCTCTCAGGTTTTATAAAAGAATAGGGGGAATAATTAGAAGGGAAGTTATTAGAGCGGGTAAAAAATACAAAGTTATCTTTTTTAAAATATAGAATGAGGCAAAAATCTACTTTCAATAATTTTTTTAATCTTTCATTGAGGCAAAAAATGTCAATTTTATTTGCCCAACCCTTAATCCTTTTATTTTTGCCTCGTACTTACTGGCGTTTTTATAAAAATGTCCTTAATCCAGAAGAAAAGGATAAATATATTACTGGTTTTTCCAAAAAAACAGCCGTTGTTTTTCCTTGGTATCTCAGAGTAGCCGAATGTGTTAATAAGTATGGGCGGAGAGGATATGTTTACGAAGATGGATTGGGGTTTTCTCTTAAAGAAAGATTTTGGTTGAATCCTACTGCTTTAAAAATATACAATAATTTAAAAGTCCGTAAATACGCTCTCCTTACCTCCCTTATTTTGTTGTCGAGTATTTTTTTTATTGGGATTTTAGAAGGAATTGAGGTTACAAGATTAGGAATTTTGATTATTTTGATTGGAGGAAGTTCTCTTTTTCTTCTTCCTTTCTTTAGATTGTCTAAACCAGAAATATTGAGTTGGGCGTTCTTTCCTTTGGCCTTTTACTCGTTTTTAAAAGGATATTTTGTAGTTTCTATTATCTTATGTTCTGTTATATCTATTTTGAATTTTACTGTTACTTTGTTGATTTTAGAAACTATTTTGATTTGGTCTCTAGTATTTTCTAATTTAATAGAAGGTATTTTTGTTTCTATTATACCTTTAACTAAATTATTCTTTGACTTTATCCCTTTTTTAAAAAGATCTTTTGCTAAAGGCTTAATTGAGATTTTGGGAGGAGGAAGAAAAACAAAAACTAGAAGCAAGGAGTTCTTAAGGGTGAGACCTAATGATATTTATTTATCATTTTTTTATTTGGCTTTTGTAGGAAGTTTTTTGATTGAGAAAGCTCCTACTCTTTATATATTATTATTATTAAATCCTTTATTTTTATTTGTAATTAATCAGAACTTTTTCAGGGTAGCTGATAATCATACTTTTTATAGATTTTTCTTTGTAATTAGCACAGTTTTCTTTATTATTTATCCAACTCCTTTAACTTTTTTGGCTTATCTAGTTTTAATATATATTTCATCTGTTGGCTTGTTTGAGACGGTCGAAGATATTATTTCTCAATATCCTCATCTAGTTCCTTGCTCTGTTGAAAATTCTAATAAATTTCTGAAAAATTTATTTAATCAAATTCCTAATAATTCAAGAATTGTTTTCGAAGTGGAAGATACCGAAAGAGAAATGATGGGATTCTTGGTAGCCTTTTATTACTTTGAATATCTTTTCTTAGAGAGAGGCATAGAATTTCTTCCCATGGAATGGTTAAGACTAACTCAAATGAATTATTTTGTTAAAGATTATGTTAAAATTAATAAGAATAGTAAAAAAGAGGTTCTTGAAGATGAACTTAAAGAATTAGGAGCAGGATTTATAATGGTTTACTCGAATAATTTTTCTGATAAATTAGAAAAATGGGGATATAAAAAAGTATGGAAGATTGAATGGAAAAAATTAAAAGAGCTTCTTTGGAATTTTGAAGAAGTTCCACAAAAAGACTTGCACTTATTTCAAGTTCCTTTTTTAACTAGTTTGATTGAGCCTCGAGTTGCTCTTAAGAAAGAAGAGAATAGAATAGAGTTTAAAGCTAAAAAGGATGAAAAATACATTATTAAATATAATTACCATCCTTGCTGGAAGGCTTATCAGAATGGCATGGAAATTAAAATCGAAAAACTTAAAGGAAAAATATCTTATATCTTTTTAGAGTCAAAGGAAGACGGAAAAGTTGAAATAAAATTTAATACTAACAGGCTTAAATAACATGTCTTTTGTTTCATTAATTTTGCCTTGCAGAAATGAGGAAAAATTTATTGAAGAATGCTTAAATTCTATAATTAAAAATGATTATCCGAAAGACAAGATGGAGGTTTTGATTATAGATGGAAAATCAGAGGATGATACAAGGAAAATTGTTGATAAATTTTCAGAAAAATATCCTTTCATAAAAATCTTAGATAATCCTAATAAGTTTACTAGTTTTGCTTTTAATATCGGGATTAATGAATCAAAAGGAGATATTATTATAATAATGGGAGTTCATGCAACTTACCCTAAGGAATATATCTCTAAATGCGTAGAACATTTAGAAGAATCTGGAGCAGATAATGTCGGAGGGATTATTAAAACTATTCCTAAAAATGATTCAGTGATAGCTAAATCAATTGCTTTTTGTTTATCTCACCCCTTTGGAGTAGGAAGTGCTTTTTTTAGAATGGATATGAGTAGGCCAAGAGAGGTAGATACTGTTTTTGGAGGGTGCTATAAAAAAGAAATATTTAATAAAGTAGGATTGTTTAATGAAAAACTTAAAAGATCTCAAGATATAGAATTAAACTCAAGAATTAGAAAAGAAGGAGGAAAGATAATGCTTTTTCCTGATATTGTTAGTTATTATTATCCTCAAACTTCTTTGACCGGTTTTTTAAAACATAATTTTACAGATGGAATCTGGAGTACTTATCCTTTGAAGTTTGATATTAAGATCTTTTCCTTCAGGCATTTAATTCCTTTAATTTTTGTTTCATTTTTATTGATTTCATCTTTATTAGGACTTGTTTTCTCATTTTTCTCTTTTCTTTTTTATTTTGTTTTTTCTTTATATCTATTAGCGATAATTGTTTTTTCTTTTAGTATTTCAAAGAGAGAAAAGGATTGGGATTATCTTTTTGTAATGCCTATTGTTTTTTTGATTCGCCATTTTGGTTATGGTTTAGGGTCATTATGGGGTTTAATTAAATCAAAAATAAAATGAACATATCTAGTAAAATATTTTTAGACGGAGCAGACCCTGAAGAATCAAAGAAGGCAAAACAACTTCTTGGTTTTTTGGATGGACAAACAACTAATCCTACTTTATTAACTAGAAATCCAGAAGCAAAAGAAATAGTTGAAAAAGGGAAGTTCAAAGAAGAGGATTTATATTCTTTTTATAAAAAAGTTGTTAAAGAAATAGCTAAAACTACTTCTGGTCCTATTTCAATAGAGGTTTATGCAGATAAGGGTACTAAAGCAGAAGAAATGGTAGAGCAGGCAAAGAAAATGATTCAATGGATCCCTAATGGCTGTATCAAGCTTCCGATAACCAAAGAAGGATTAAAAGCTGCTAACATTGTTACGAAAGAAGGAATTCCTGTTAACATGACTCTTTGCTTTTCTCAGGAACAGGCAGCAGCTGTTTATGCTGCTACAAAAGAAGCTAAAGCCTCTGTCTTTGTTTCTCCTTTTATAGGAAGATTAGATGATAGAGGAGAGAAGGGAATAGATTTAGTAGAAAACATTCTCAAAATGTATAATGGAGGAGATGGTCATGTTTTGGTATTAGTAGCAAGTATTAGAAGCTTGGATCATTTATTGATTAATATAAAAATGGGATGTCCTTTAATTACTATTCCTTTTAAGATTATAAGGGAGTGGGAAGAAAGAGACTTTATTCTCCCTGATGAAGATTTTGTTTATTCTCCCGAATTAAAAGAAATACCTTATAAAGATATTTCTTTGGATAGAAACTGGGAAGAATATAATATTAATCACGAATTAACTGATATCGGATTAGAAAGATTTTCTAATGATTGGAAATCAGTAATTAAATAAAAAATGGAAGAAAGAAAAAAGAAAGAAATTGAATATTATGATAATCAGGCAAAGAAAGAAATAAAAGAGGTTGAATTTAAAGGAGATTTTGAAGGGTTTGATCCTACTATCTTGAGTAGTTATTCTTTTTGTTATCAGTTATTAGAGAAACATTGTAAAAACAAAAAGATACTGGATTATGGTTGCGGAAATGGAGTCCATTCTATTTTCCTTGCTAAATTAGGAAAGAAAGTTGTTGGAATTGATTTATCTGAAAAAGCTATCTCTTTAGCAAAGAAAAAGGTTAAAGAGAATAATCTAGAAGAAAAAACAGATTTTCTTGTTATGGACTGCGAGAAACTAGAATTTCCTGAAAATCATTTTGATGTTATTTTTGACGGAGGAACTTTTTCTTCTTTAGATCTCGATAAAGCTTTACCTGAATTGGCTCGAGTTTTGAAAAAAGACGGAATTCTTATCGGAATTGAAACACTGGGCCATAATCCTTTGACTAACCTTAAAAGAAAGGTTAATAAGAAAGTAGGGAAGAGAACAGAATGGGCGGTAGATCATATCATGAAAATGGAAGATTTCGATAAGGCTAGTAATTATTTTCAAGAGATAGAAGATTATTACTTTCATCTTATCTCTTGGGTTAATTTTCCTTTTTTAGGGTTTCCAGGTTTTGTTTATCTTCTCAAGGTATTAGAAGCAATAGAAAGGTTTTTATTAAATTTTTCTTTCTTAAAAAAATATTCCTTTAAAACAGTTTTTGTTTTTTCAAACCCAAAGAAATGATTAAAAGAATTTTTGATATAATAGCTTCTTCTATTGGTCTTTTGCTCTTATCTCCCTTTTTAATATTCGTTTCTATCTTAATAAAAAGGGACTCTAAGGGCCCTGTTTTTTATAAAGGATTAAGAGTAGGAAGAAGAGGAAAGAAGTTTAAAATATTTAAGTTTAGAACGATGGTTCCGGAAGCAGAAAAAATAGGTGGGCCTTCCACCTCCGCTGATGATACTAGATTGACCAAGGTCGGTAAATTTTTAAGAAAAAGAAATTTAGATGAATTTCCTCAATTGATTAACGTCTTGAAAGGGGATATGAGTTTCGTCGGGCCAAGACCAGAGGTTCCTCAAGAGATTGAACATTATCCGGAAGAGAAGAAAAGAATAATATTAAGCGTGAGACCAGGGATTACCGACTTAGCATCTTTAAACTTCCCTCATGAAGAAGAAATACTAAAAGGAAGCAAGGATGCTCATCAAGCTTACAGAGAAAAAATTCAACCAGAGAAGATAAGGCTTGGAATAAAATATGTAAAAGAAAAATCTTTCTGGTTAGATATTAAAATAATAATTAAAACAATATTTACTGCTTTAAAATGAACGAATTAGCTAACAAAGCAAGGGAAATAAGGAAAAGAGCGATAACGATGGTCTATAACTCGAATAGTGCTCATTTAGGGTCAATAATGTCTGCAATAGACATTCTTACCGTTCTTTATTTCAGAATAATGTCTATTGATCCCAATAATCCATTAGACGATAAAAGAGATAGATTTATTTTAAGCAAAGGACATGCCGTTGCAGGACTGTATGCTACTCTCTTTCTAAGAGGCTATTTTGAGGAAGATCTTTTGGGAAGTTATTGTAAAGACGGGAGTAAGTTAGCTGGTCATTCTACGATGGGATGTGTCCCAGGAATGGAAGCTTCTACGGGTTCTCTTGGTCATGGATTACCAATATCAACAGGAATGGCTTTAGCTGCTAAAAGAGACAAAAAAGATCATAGAATATTTTGCTTGATGTCAGATGGAGAGTGTCAGGAAGGATCTAATTGGGAAGCAGCTTTATTCGCAAGTCACCATAAATTAGATAATTTGGTTGCCATTATAGACTATAATAAAATTCAAGCTCTTGGAAAAACCAACGAAGTTTTAAATTTAGAACCTCTTGTTCAAAAATGGGAAGATTTTGGTTGGGCAGTGAAAGAAGTTGATGGACATAATTTTGAAGAAATTGAACAATCTTTATCAGAAATTCCTTTTTCTCAAGGAAAACCAAGTTTATTAATAGCTCACACTGTTAAAGGAAAAGGAATATCATTTTTAGAAAATACTTTACTCTCTCACTACAAACAACTTAACGAAGAGGAATACAAAAAGGCAATTAAAGAACTAGAACAATGAGAAATACTTTTGTAAAAACATTAACTAAAATTGCTGAAAAGGATAAGAATGTTTATCTTTTAACTGGAGACTTAGGTTATTCTTTATTTGATGATTTTAGAAAAAGATTCCCTGACCAATTTGTTAATTGTGGAGTAGCCGAGCAGAACATGATAGGAGTTGCTGCAGGATTAGCATTGGAAGGGAAAGAGGTTTATGTTTACTCTATTGTTCCTTTTGTAACAATGAGATGTTTTGAGCAGATAAGGAACGATGTTTGTTATCAGGATTTAGATGTTAATCTTGTTGGAGTAGGAGCAGGATTCGCTTATGGTTCTTTAGGTTCTACTCATCATGCAATTGAAGATATCGCTATTTTAAGAACCTTACCTAACATGACTGTTCTTTCTCCAGCCGATCCGATGGAGACAGAAAAACTGGTTTATTGCTCTTATCAAACTTCACATCCAACTTATCTTAGATTGTATCGAAGTGGAGAAGATAATTTATATAAAGAAGAGCTAAATGTTGAGATAGGAAAACCCTCTGTTGTTAAAGAGGGGAGTGATGGATTAATTATAGCGACAGGAGTAAATGTCGGTCTTGGGTTGGAAGTAGTTGAGAAATTAAAAGAATTAAATTATAATTTTAAGTTAATTAGCCTTCATACATTAAAACCAATAAATAAAGAGGCTTTATTGAAAGAGATAGGAGGGATTGATAAAATATTTACTTTAGAAGAACATAATATTATTGGTGGATTAGGATCATCGGTTGCTGAGATTATTTCAGAATCTGATTGGAACGGTTTTTTCGAAAGAATAGCTATTCCTGATCGCTATCCTTCTAAAGTAGGAAGTTCAGATTATCTTAGAGCAGAGAATAAATTAGACGTAGGAAGTATAACGGAGAATATATTAAGTAAAATTAGAAAATAATATGCCTTATAAAGTTCCATTTGTTAACTATCCACTTCAATATAGTAAAATTAAAGAAGAAATAGATAATACTTTCCATAGAATAATGGAAAGTGGCGATTTAATTTATCGTGATGATTTAGTTAAGTTTGAGAAAGACATTTCTTCTTTTATTGGAAAGAAATATGGAATTAGTACTGGGAGTTGCACCGGAGCTTTATTTTTATCTTTATATGCTAATGGAATTGGGCCAGGAGACGAAGTTATTACTGTTGATCATACCTACATTGCTACAATAGATGTAATTAAAAGATGTGGAGCAAAACCTGTTCTTGTTGATGTAAAAGATGATTTTAATATAGACCCTGAATTATTAGAGAAAGCAATTACAGAAAAAACAAAGGCAATTATTCCTGTTCATCTTAATGGTCGTTCTTGTCAGATGGATAAAGTAATGGAGATTGCAAAGAAACATAACTTGATAGTAGTTGAGGATGCTGCCCAATCATTAGGGGCAAAGTATAAAGGAGAACCAGTTGGTTCTTTTGGCGAAACAAGTTGTTTCAGTTTTTATCCAGCAAAGATTCTTGGTTCTTACGGGGAAGGAGGAATGGTTTGTGTAAATGACGATGAATTAGCTGAGAAGTTGTATTATCTAAGAGATCACGGAGAAAAACCTTCTTACAGAAAAAACGAAGAAGAAAAAGATAGTATTGGTGGAAAGATACATAGTTATGGATTTAATACTATTATGGATAATCTTCAAGCAGCTTTCTTGAATGTGAAGTTCAAACATTTTCCAGAATGGATAAAAAGAAGAAGAGAGATAGCAAAGAGATATAATGAGGGTCTTTCTAATATTGACGGCGTTGTTTTACCTCCTTTTTCAGAAGAAGGGGATTATTATGATGTATTCCAAAACTATGTTGTCAGAACAAAAGATCGCAATGATCTAGTAAGACATTTAGAGGAAAATGGAGTGGAAGTATTGACTAAATGGGCCATTCCTAATTACAAGCAAGAAGCTTTAGAAGATTTGCATCAATTCGATCTTCCTAAAACAGATCAGATATCTAATGAAGTTATATCTTTACCAATGTATCCTGAACTTACTGACGAGCAAATAGATTATGTAATAGAAAAAGTGAAAGAGTTTTTTAAATAAGTATGCTTAATAATTTCATAAAAAAATATCTAAGGAAAACAGCAAAGACAAGAATGATATTCTTTATGGTTAACGACTTGGTTTTGATACCAGCGGCGATTGCTTTATCTTTTTTCTTGAGGTTTGAAGGGCAAATTCCTCTTCAGTATTATGATGTGATTGGATTAATGACATTCCTAACGCTTATTTTTTCTATTCCCATTTTTTACTTTAATGGGCTGTATTCTTTTTCCTGGTCTTATGTTAGTGCAGGAGAATTAGTTTCTTTAGTAAAAGCAACGATTATTAGTTTTTCTTTTTTGGGAGCTGCATTCTTTATTTTTAGAGATTATAGTGTTTTTTCTGGTTTTCCTCGTTCTACGATATTTATGAGTTTTTTCTTAGTCGTCCTTTTCTGCGGAGGAATTAGGTTCTCTAAAAGATTTTATTTGCAAACCTTTAAAAAGAATATAAAAGGAAAAGAAGGGGATAGTAAGGTTTTAATTGTAGGAGCGGGAGATTCTGGAGAGCAGATATTAAGAAGTATGATTTCTTCTAGTTTTTCTTCTTTTAATCCTGTTGGTTTTGTTGATGATAGCTTAGTAAAACAAGGAGTTTCTATTCACGGTTTGAAAGTTCTGGGAAAAGTAGAAGAAATTCCTAAGATAGTAGAAAAAAAGAAGGTAAACTCTATTATCATTGCTATGCCTTCCGCTGGTCCAACCGTAATAAAAAGAGTAATAGAGATGGGTAGAAGCGCGGGAGTAAAGGAAATTAAAGTTGTTCCTATCTTAGCTGATATCGTAGGAGGAGAAGTTTCTGTTGCCAACTTAAAAGATATTAAGATAGAAGATCTTTTAGAAAGAGAACCTGTCTCTCTTGATCTTGGTTCTATTAGAGATTTTATAAAAGAAAAGAAAGTTTTAATTACAGGAGCTGCTGGTTCGATAGGCTCAGAATTATCTCGTCAAGTAGCCAGATTTAATCCTTCTTCTTTAGTCTTGCTTGATCAGGACGAAACAGGAATTTTTAATATTTTAGAAGAACTAGAGCGTAAATTTAATAATTTCGATGTTCTTTCTGAAATTGCTGACGTTACTGACAAAGAAAAAGTAGATTATATTTTCGGTAAAATTAAACCAGATATTGTTTTTCATGCTGCTGCTTATAAACATGTTCCTTTAATGGAAGAACATTTTGATGAGGCAGTAAAGAATAATATTTTTGGGACGAAAAACGTGGCGGAAGCATCTTTAAAAAATAGTGTAAATAAATTTGTTTTTATCTCTACCGATAAAGCTGTAAAGCCTGTTTCTGTTATGGGAGCGACAAAGAGAGTAGGAGAGTTGATTTGTAGAACTTTAAACGATAAAGGTTCTACTAAATTTGTTTCAGTGAGATTTGGTAATGTTCTAGACAGCAGAGGGAGCGTTATCCCTATTTTTAAAGATCAAATTAAGAGAGGTGGTCCAGTAGAAGTGACTCATCCAGAAATGAAAAGATATTTCATGATGATTCCTGAAGCTTGCTTATTAGTTCTTCAGGCAGCAGAAATGGGGGAAGGGAAAGAGGTTTTTGTTCTTGATATGGGGAAGCCAATAAAGATTTTGGATTTAGCAAGAGAAATGATAAGACTTTCTGGATTGGAGCCGGATAAAGATGTTCCTATTGTTTTTAGTGGTACTCGACCAGGAGAAAAATTATTCGAAGAAATTCTAACTGCCGAAGAAGGGGTCAATGCCACTAAACAGAAAAAGATTTTTACTGCTAAGATTTCTTCTGATATGAGCATTGATTCTTTCGAGAATATTCTTAATGAAATTAAAAAAGTTGTCGAAGAGAAAAACAAGGAAAGATTAAATGAATATCTTAAGGAGATTATTCCTTCTTTTTCTCCTTTAAAAGATCATTGATTTTTCAAAACAAAATAATAGTTATATAATAAAAAATAGCTTATGAATATCGAGAAAATTTGTAAGAAAATTATCAAATGGGGAGCTTATCTTATAGCATTTACACCTCTTGTATTAAATGGGGATTTTTTCTTTCCTTTTGTGGGGCCAAAAAGTCTTTACTTTATGGGTTTAGCCGAGGTTATTACTGCTGCCTATATCATTCTGATCATCTTAAACCCAAAATACAGGCCTAAATTAAACACTCTTACCAAGGTTTTTATAATTTTTCTTTTAGTTTCTACTTTATCTGCTGTTCTTGGAGAGAACTTGTTAAATAGTTTTTGGTCAAAGCATGAAAGAATGACTGGTTTGCTAACCTGGTTTCACTTGTTTCCTTTCTTTATTGCTATTTCTTCTGTTTTTAAAAGAAAGGATTGGATTAAATTGTTTGAAATTTCAATATTTGCTTCTTTAGTAGCAGGAGCAATAAGTCTTTTTCCAAGAATAGGATATACTCCTTTGAAAGATAGAAATTTTGATCCAAGAGGAGGAGCTACATTAGGTAATAGTTCTTTTATGGCTACCTACCTTTTGTTTAATGCTTTCCTTTCTCTTTGGTTGTTTCTTATTTCTTTTAAAGAGAAAGCGATTGGTTGGTTCTCTTATTTAGGAAATGATCAGTTGTTTAGAGTTTTTGCCGGAGGAAGTTTTGCGTTTTTATCTATAACTTTATTCTTAAGCACCGGTAGAGCAGCATTCATGGCTTTTCTTGCTGGTTTAGTTCTGTTTTTCTTGCTTAGATTAATCTTTAAAGAAAAAGGGAAGTTGAGAAAGATGGGAATTGTCACTTTGATTATTTTATTAGCAGCAGGAATAGGAGTTATTTATTTCTCTGTTCAAGAGGGAGATAATTCTATAAAAAGAATTGAAGCAGACGCAGGATTTAATCTTAATGATAGACTGGCTGTTTGGAATATAGGAATTAAAGGATTAGAAGAGAAGCCGTTGCTTGGTTGGGGGCCAGAGAATTATGAATTAGTTTTTGCTAGGCACTTTGATTCTAGGATATTTCTTCCTGAATATGGAGCAGATCTTTGGTACGACAGAGCTCATAATATTGTAATTGATACTCTTGCAACAAGAGGTATCTTGGGCCTTATTTCTTATGCAGCTATATTTGGAGGAGCTCTTTACGTTCTTTGGAAAAAGTTCTTATCTGACAAAATATATTTTGTTACTGCGGGAGTCTTTACTTCTTTATTATTATCCTATTTCCTTCAGAACCTTACTGTTTTTGATATGATTAGTAGCTATATGATGTTTATGATAGTTCTAGGATTTATAAGCTCTTTAGAACAAGAAGAAGATGAAAACGTTGTTTCTGAAAACAAGCCAATGGATAATAAAAGAATAGCAATGATTGTTCTTGTTTTGATTCTTTTTGCTTCTTCCTTTTTCTATTTTGTTTTTAATCCTTTAAAATCAAGTAATTATATGATAAAGGCAATCCGTAGTGAAGAAGTTCATGAAAGGATAGGTTTTTACGAAAAGGCCTTAGAAACATCTCCTCTTGGGAAGTATCAAATGAGGGAAGTACTTGAAAGAGATGCTTATGCGTTTTTAAACCAAGAGGTGATTAATGGAACATCTATCGAGAGAAGAAAAGAGGTGTTAGATTTTGTTGCTCAAGAGCTTGAAAAAAATCTTGAGGAATCTCCTTTGCTATTTTCTTCTTATCTAAAACTAGGAAGAGTCTATAACATTTACGCAAGAGCAGTTGATGGATCTAAGCTTGATAGAGCTTCTGAAGTTTTAGAAAAAGCGATTGAAATTTCTCCTACTCATCAGCAAGGTTATTGGTATCTTTCTCAGGTAAAATTATTCCAAGGAGATCTTGAAAGAGCCATTGAATTAACCGAAAAAGCAATTGAATTAGAGCCTAGAGTAGAAAAGTCTCATTTAGTAGCCATTGATGCTGCCAGGATAGCAGGAAGATTTACCGGAGACTACAATAAAGCTTTAGAATTAGCTAATGAAGCTATTAACATAAATCCGGAATGGCAAGAAGATATTCAAAATATTCTCCAGAAGTAAAGTCTTGACAAAAGCGTTTAATTTTGCTAACATTTGACATAGTGAGTGCTTGCCTTTAAGGCAAACTTCAATTCTATATAGGCAAAAGACCTTGCAAAAGCGAGGTCTTTTGCTTTTTTGTTTTTAATGATATATACTAAAAATTGGATCGGGGGCAGCACTCACTAAATTTTAGAGTTGGAGTCTACTCCCTCGATCCATTTTGTTTTTATGATAAAATATTCTAATGGGTAACATTAAAGAAAAATTATCTTCGGTAAAAGAAAATGTTCAATTAGTTCCCTATACTACTTTTAAGATTGGAGGAGAGGCAAGGTTTTTTCTAGAAGTAGAAAATAAGAAAGAACTAGTTAGAGCAATTAAAATTTCTCAGGAAAGCAATGTTCCTTTTTTTGTTTTAGGGAACGGAAGTAATGTACTCTTTTCAGATAAAGGTTTTGATGGTTTGGTGATTAAAATTAATCTCAAGAAAATGGAGGTTAAAGAAAATAAAACAGTTTGCGAATCAGGAGTTTCTTTAAACAGGTTGGTGAGGGAATTGTCTGAGAATGGGCTATCTGGTCTTGAGTGGGCAATTGGTATCCCTGGTAGTGTTGGGGGAGCAATAAGAGGAAATGCTGGTGCTTTTGGAAGATCAATAATAGATAATATTGTAGAAGTAGAAGTTTTAGAGAAAGATAAAATTAGAAATTATTCTAAAAAAGAATTATTCCTTGGTTATAGAGATAGTATTTTTAAGAAGAATAAAGATCTTGTTATTATAAGTGGATCTTTTGTTTTTGAGAAAGACAAGGTAGAAAATATTAAAGAAAAAATGAATAAATATTTAGAATACAGAAAAGAAAATCATCCAATATCTTTTTCTTCTGCAGGTTCAGTATTTAAAAATCCTGAAGGAAAGTCAGCGGGGGAGCTTATAGAAAAATGTGGCTTGAAAGGAAAGAAAATTGGTGGTGCTGAGATATCTGAGAAGCATGCTAATTTTATAATAAACACAGGTGGCGCTAGCTCAAAAGATGTTATTAATTTAATCTCTTTGGTTAAGAAAGAAGTCAAGAATAAATTTGGAATTGAATTAGAAGAAGAAATAGAATTGGTTGGTTTTTAATCTTATAATTCCACTATTGACAACTCTTTCAAAACCAGGGAAAATGAAATAAGATTTATTCTTTGCAAATAGCATGTCGAACTATTTGCATTATTCAAAATTGCAGTTCGGGATTTTTTCTGAACTGGAAATACAAATGGCAAAGAAAAAAGCTTCTAAAAAGAAGACCACCAAGAAAAAAAAGAAATAGAGTCTTCTGAAGTGTCTTTGCTCTCTTCATTCTTGAAATTTAGCTAAATATGCTATAATTCCAAGAGAAGAGAGCTTTATTTTTTAAAAAATATTTTTATGAAGATTAATATTAAAAGCACAAACATAGAACTAACTCCTGCAATAAGAGAATACGTTGAAGAAAAGATAGGTAGCTTAGAAAAATTTATTCAGGGAGTAGAAGAAGATCATGATTTCTCGGAAGAAGGAAAGCCTCCTATCGAAACATGGGTTGAGTTAGAGAAGACAACTCATCATCAGAAAGGGAAAGTATTTAGAGCAGAATGTCAGATTAAGATTGCTGGAAAAAGCATAAGATCAGAATCTACTCAAGAAGATTTACACCTTGCTATTGACGAAGTAAAAGACGAACTGCAAAGAGATATTAAAAGATTTAGAGAAACAAGAATTTCAAGATATAAGAAAGCGGCAAGAAGGTTCAAGAAGAAGATAAGTATTTCTCCATTAGCTAGATTTAGGAGAAAAAAGAAATAAAAATTGTTAGCTAGATTATTCAAAAGAGCAGCTTTTTTGTGAGCTGCTCTTTCTTGCAATAACGATACTCTTGTTATATAATAATGAGGATTTATTATGGCTATTTTAGATAAAATTTTTGGAGATCCTAACGAAAAATACTTGAAAAGTATTCAACCGTTAATTGATAAAATCAATGAACTCGAAGAAAGATTCGGGGATTTTTCGTCTGATCAATTAAAAGAAAAGACCAAAGAACTTAAAGAAAGATTAGAAAAGGAAAGCTTAGATGAAATTCTTCCCGAAGCATTCTCTTTAGTGAGAGAAGCGTCGAAGAGGACTTTAAATCAAAGGCATTTTGATTGTCAGTTAATTGGAGGAATAGCTCTTCATCAGGGCAACGCTATTGAGATGAAAACAGGAGAAGGTAAAACGTTAGCAGCTACTTTACCTGTCTTTCTTAATGCTTTAAGCGGGAAAGGAGTGCATGTTGTTACTGTGAATGATTATCTTGCCCGAAGAGACATGGTATGGATGGGTCAGGTCTATAATTTATTAGGACTATCAACTGCTTGCTTGAACCATAGGCAGTCTTTTTTATATGATCCTGAATATAAAAAAGCAGAACAGGAAAAAGATGAAACAAGAGATGAGTTAGGTTCTTTTAAGGTAGTAGAAGATTTCCTAAGACCTTGTTCTAGAAGAGAAGCCTACGCTGCTGATATTACTTACGGAACTAATAATGAATTTGGTTTTGATTATTTGAGAGATAACATGGCTTACAGTAAAGAACAGAAAGTTCAAAGAGGATTTAATTATGTTATCGTTGATGAAATTGATTCAATTTTAATCGATGAGGCAAGGACCCCTTTGATTATTTCTGCTCCTGACGAAGAAAGTTCTAAGTGGTACAAGGACTTTGCTAGGATAATTCCTCAATTAAATCAATCAGACTATGAAGTTGATGAAAAGATGAAAGCAATTACTTTAACTGAGCAGGGGATAGCTAAAGTGGAAAATATTTTAGGAACAGAAAATATATATGAGGACAGAGGAGTTAAATATCTTCATCACTTAGAACAAGCATTAAGAGCTCAAGCAGTTAATCCTTCTGATGGAAAGCCTTTATTTGCCAAGGATAGAGATTATGTTATTAAAAACGGAGAAATAATTATCGTCGACGAATTTACTGGAAGATTAATGCCGGGAAGAAGATGGTCGGGGGGATTACACCAGGCTATTGAAGCAAAAGAAGGCGTTGAAGTAAAACCAGAATCGAAGACTTTAGCTTCAATTACCTTTCAAAACTATTTTAGAATGTACGATAAGCTTTCTGGAATGACCGGAACAGCTTCTTCTTCTGCGGAAGAATTTGATAAAGTTTATGGATTAGAAGTTATTATTGTTCCTACTAACTTACCAATGATTAGAAAAGATCTTTCTGATAGGGTCTACAAGACGGAGAAAGGAAAATTTAAAGCAGTAATTGAAGAAATTAAAGAAAGAAACAAGAAGGGGCAACCCGTATTAGTTGGGACAAGATCAGTAGATAAAAATGAGTATTTAGGAAAATTGTTAGACAGAGAAGGAATCTCTAATCAAATATTAAATGCTAAACACCATGAGAGAGAAGGAGAAATTATTGCTCAAGCAGGAAGGAAAGGAGCTGTTACAGTAGCTACTAATATGGCAGGAAGAGGAGTAGATATAATATTAGGAGGGAATCCTCCAGACGACGAGGAAGCAAAAGAGATTAAAGAATTAGGAGGGCTCTATGTTCTTGGTACTGAGCGTCACGAGGCAAGAAGAATTGACAATCAGCTGAGAGGAAGAGCGGGAAGACAAGGAGATCCAGGGTCTACTCAGTTCTTCGTTTCTTTAGAAGATAGTTTAATGAGAATTTTTGGAGGAGAGAAGTTACAGTCTTTAATGAATAGAATGAAAATTCCAGAAGATCAACCAATTGAAGCTAAGTTAGTTTCGGGAGCGATCGAATCTGCTCAATCTAAAATTGAAGGAATGAATTTTGATGCAAGACAGAGAGTTCTTGAGTACGACGATGTTATGAATAAGCATCGTGAAACTATTTATAAAAAAAGAGACGGGATTCTTAATGCGTCTCCAGAAGAGTTGAGAAAAAAAGTTATTGAAGTTTTAAACAATCAAGGATTCAAAGAAGAAGATCTTAGAAAGAAAGAAGAAGAAATCGGAGAAGAGAATGTAGAAAAAGTAGAAAGATTAGTATTTTTAAAGAATATTGATTATCTTTGGACAGAACATTTAAGTACCATGGATCAAGTAAGAGATTCCGTAAGACTTAGAGCTTATGGACAGCAAGACCCTTTAGTAGAGTATAAGACAGAAGCTAATATGATGTTTCGTAAGCTTCTTAATGCAATAGAAGAATCAGTTGCTAAATCTATCTTGAATGTAAGGTTAAAAAATGACCCTCCAAAAGTAGAAAGGAAGCCAAACAACTTTTCTTCTAGTGCTTCTTTTTTCAAGAAAAAAGGAAAGGTCGGCCGAAACGATCCTTGTCCTTGCGGTAAAACCGATCCAGAAACAGGGAAACCTGTGAAGTATAAAAATTGTTGCTGGCCTAAATATGGAAGATAAAAAAGATTTCAAAATTTTAGCTAAAGAGTTTTTAAATCCTCATAAAGAATATCTTTGCTCTCTTTTCCCTTACATTATTTTAGCTACTCTTGTTTTTATTACTGGGATAGTAGCGGGTTATTATGTAAATAAATTTTTTCCTGAGAAAACCCAGGAATTAATTTCTTTGTTAAGAGAAGAGTATAGTTTTATATTAGAGGCAAATAAGTTTTCTCAGATTCTTTTCATTTTTCTTAAAAATGGAACAGCTTCATTTATTGTTCTTATGACTGGTGCTTTTTTTGGAGTCGTTCCTGTTATTAGCCTAGTAAACAATGGAGAAATATTAGGAGCATTCGGAAGTGCTTTCTTGAAAGAAGAAAGCTTCTTGCGTTTACTGGCAGGGATATTACCTCACGGAATTATTGAGGTTCCTTTCTTTATAATTTCTTCAGCAATGGGATTAAAGATTGGAAGGACGGTCGTTGAAAGGATTTTCAAGAAAAAAGGAGATATTAAAAAAGAGGTAGGATTGGCATTGAATACTTTTTTGAAAATAGTTCTTGTTTTTCTTTTTATAGCTGCTGTGGTTGAAGTTTTAATTACTCCTGAATTATTTATGATATTTTAATAATATGTTTTTCTTTCCCGTCGGTTGTTTAATTTTAGTTTTATTTGTTCTTTTTTTACCATTCTTGTTTCTGCTTTTGTTTTTTCATGTAATAACCTTTGGATTCGAACAGCTTGGTTTTTCTCCAGAAGCGACAATTCTGATTTTGGCTCTTATTCTTTTTGGATCGATGATTAATATTCCTATTACCAAAAGGAAAATGATGAGAGTTGAAAGGCCTAGTTTTTTTGGTTTTTTAAAAAAACATTCACTTGAATATCAGGGAATTAGTGTTAATTTAGGAGGAGCAGTGATTCCTGTCTTGATTTCTTTGTTTTTTTTGGCTAAAATCCCATTAAGGCCTACGTTAATAGCGATAGGGCTAATGACATTAATTTCTTATGGTCTAGCGAGGATTATTCCCGGCCGAGGGATAGTGATTCCGGCTTTTATTCCTCCTATATTCTCTGCTCTTTTTGCTTTTGTTCTTGTTCCAGAATTTGCTGCTTCAGTGTCTTTTGTTTCTGGAGTTTTAGGAATATTAATTGGCGGAGATATTTTAAATCTAAGAAAAGCAAGAAAAGTTTCTCCAGGAATGCTTTCCATCGGAGGAGCGGGAGTTTTTGACGGAATATTCTTAGTAGGAATTGTTTCTGTCTTGTTAACTAGTTTTTGATTTTTATGAAAAAGAAAGTTTATTTAATATTAATTTTTGTTTTAGTTATTTCCTTTATAGCTGGGATTTTTGATTACCCAGTTTATTTTAATAAAGGAATTGATTATTTGAACGAGAAAACCTCTCTTGAATTGCCTTATTTCCCTGAGAGAAACTTTAAGCTGGGATTAGATTTGCAAGGAGGGAGTCATTTGGTTTACGAAGCTGATCTTTCTCAAATTAAAGAAAAGGATCATGGTTCAGTAATGGCTGGATTAAGAGATGTTATCGAAAGAAGAGTAAATCTATTTGGAGTATCAGAGCCTATTGTTCAAACTGAAGTAGCAGGAGGTGATTACAGGTTAATAGTAGAACTAGCGGGAGTTAAGAATATTTCAGATGCTATTAATATGATAGGAGAAACTCCTTTTTTGGAATTTAAAGAACCGAAACCAGAATATGAGGAAATAATGGAACATAATATAGAGGTTTATGAAACAGGAGAAGGGGACTGGAAAGAACCTTTCCAGTCAACCATTCTTACTGGTAAATACCTTGAAGAAGCTCGTTTAGGATTTGATAATATTACCTCTGAGCCAACTGTTGTTCTTAAATTTAACGAAGAAGGATCAGAAATATTTAAAGAACTCACTGAGAGAAATATTGGTAAGCCATTGCCAATATTTATCGATGGAGAAATAATATCTTCTCCAACAGTTGAAGAAGCAATCCCAGGAGGAGAGGCAAGAATTTCAGGGAAGTTTACTAGAGACGAAGCTCAAAAATTAGTTCAGAATCTGAACGCAGGAGCATTACCGGTTCCAATAAATATGATTTCGCAACAGACTGTTGGTCCCACTCTTGGAGAGCGTTCTTTGGACAAGAGTTTAAAAGCAGGAGCAATAGGGTTTTTAGCAATAATATTATTTATGATAATATTTTACAGGTTTCCTGGATTCTTAGCTTCTATTTCGTTATTGATTTATGTTGCGATAGTTTTAGCTTTGTTTAAGTTGATTCCAGTGACATTAACTTTAGCAGGAATAGCTGGCTTTATATTATCGATAGGAATGGCGATTGACGCCAATGTTTTAATATTTTCCAGAATGAGAGAAGAAAGAAAGATGGGTAAAAAATTTAGTGAAGTTGTTGAAGAAGGATTCTCTAGAGCATGGCCTTCCATTAAAGACAGTAATTTTACTACCTTGATTGTTGCTTTAATTCTTTTCTTCTTCGGAACAAGTTTTGTTAAAGGTTTTGCTTTTACCTTAGGACTTGGAATATTAGTAAGTCTTTTTTCAGCAGTGTTTGTCACTAGAAGCTTTTTAAGAGTTTTTGTTAATACTAGATTTGAAAATTGGGAAAAAATATGGAAATAAATTTCTTGAAATACAAAAAAATATATTTTGCAATATCTGGAATATTGATTCTAATTAGCATTGTTGCTCTTGGATTGTTTGGTTTAAAATTAGGGATTGATTTTACTGGAGGGAGTATTTTAGAAGTGGAATACAAAGAAGATAGATTGGCTAACCAGGAAATTGAAGGAAGGTTGTCTGATTTAGAATTAGGAGAAATTCAAGTTCAACCAACAGGAGAGAAAGGAGTAATTATTAGAATGAAAGATATTTCAGAGGAAACACACCAAGAAATTCTGACTAAAATGGGAGGAGAGAACGTGTTAGAAGAAATCAGATTTGAAACGATTGGGCCGGTTATTGGTCAAGAAGTGAAAGAGAAAACTAAAATTGTTATTATTTTAGCAATACTTTCTATTCTCGTTTATGTTACTTTTGCTTTCAGAAAAGTTTCCCAGCCTGTGAGATCTTGGCAGTATGGTATTGCTACAATTATTGCCCTTACTCATGATGTCTTTATCCCTATTGGGATATTTGCAATTCTTGGAAAGTTTTATTCTGTTGAAATATCTATTCCGATAATTACTGCTTTGTTAACTGTATTTGGTTATTCTGTTAACGATACGGTTGTTGTTTTTGACAGAATAAGAGAGAATCTTATGAAAAAGAGTATAAGCTTTGAAGAAGCAGTTAATCAAAGTTTAAATCAGAACTTATCTCGTTCTGTAAGTACTTCTTTAACAACTCTTTTTGTTTTATTGGCTATTTTCTTTTTCGGAGGACATACTTTGACTTTCTTTAGTCTTGCTTTGATCTTAGGAGTAGTTCTTGGAACCTATTCTTCGATTTGTTTAGCAGCACCTATTTTAGTTGTCTGGCTTAAGAAAAGTAGGGGTTGACTTTAATTTTACAATGTGTTTATATAAGAGAATAGTCTATAATAAAAATAGGAGGGTATTTATTAATTATGAAAAAATTAAACTACAAAAGTGAATATCAAAAGTTATTAAAAAAGTTACCGAAAAGGACTAAAAATGTTATTAGTCGCAGGTTTGGTTTGGAAAAAGAAGAAAAAGAAACCTTGGAAGCTATTGGAAAAAGCTATAATATTTGCAGGGAAAGAGTAAGACAAATTGAAAATTCCGGGATTAGCGTTATCAAAGAAGAAGTAAAAGATTCTACTTTTTCTAATATTTTTCAAGAATTTAAAGATTATTTGAGAAGCAAAGGTGATTTAGAGAGAGAAGACGTATTATTGAGACAATTTGACTCTCAAGAAGAAAAGAATCAAGCTTTGTTCTGGTTAACTTTAGGTAGTCCTTTTAAGAGGTTTTCTGAGACAAAAAACTTCTATTCTTTATGGACTATTAATCCTGACTCAGTAGAAGTAGCTAAAGAAATAGTTAATCATTTTATTAAGATATTTAAGAGAAAAAAGGAATTGATATCTCAAGAAAAAATATTAGATGTCTTTGAAAAAGAAATTGATCTTGATAAAAAAATTAATTCTGACGCTTTAGTCTCTTATTTAAAAACTTCAAAGGAGATTGGTCAGAGCCCAGAAGGATTTTTTGGTTTGAAAGATTGGCCTGAAGTTAGTCCTAGAGGAATAAAAGACAAAGCTTACTTAGCTTTAAAGAAAGAGGAAACTCCTCTTCATTTTAAAAAAGTGGCAGATTTGATTAATGAATTAGGATTAAACCGTGATTCTTCAGCTCTTCCTCAAACTGTTCACAATGAATTAATCAGAGATCCAAGATTTGTTTTAGTGGGGAGAGGAATATATGCTTTAAAAGAATGGGGCTATTCTCCCGGACAAGTAAAAGATGTCATCTTGGCTACTTTAAAAGAAAGTAATAAATCATTATCTAGAGAAGAAATAGTAGAAAGAGTTCTTTCTCAAAGAATGGTAAAGGAGAATACTATCTTATTGAATTTACAGAATAAAGAATACTTTAAAAAAGATTCTAAAGGAAAATATACAGTAAAAGAGGGTTAAAATAAGATGGAGGCTTATTCTCAATTAATAATTCTTTGGACAATTTTAAAAAATTGGTGGTGGTTGCCTTTACCTTTTGTTTTTTACAACCACTTTCTTTTTTTCTGGAGATGGTATCAAACTGAAAATTTTCTCAGCGGAGTAAATCAAGTTGTTTTTGAAATCAGGATTCCTAAAGAAGTTGTCAAACCCATTAAAGCAATGGAACAAGTCTTTAATGGTTTTCATGGTGTTCATGACGTATTTACTTGGGGAGAAAGTTGGCTTGAAGGAGAAATTCAGTTAGGTTATAGCCTAGAGATTGTAAGCATAGAAGGAGAAATTCATTTTTTCATTCGCTGTTCTGATAAATTTAGAGAAATACTTGAATCAAATATTTATTCTCAGTATCCTGATGCTGAAATTTCAATAGTTGATGACTATACAAAATTACTTCCACCGAAGACTCCCAATAAAGATTGGGATCTTTTTGGTTTTGATTTTGAAGTTACTAAACCAAGTGCCTATCCGATAAAGACCTATAAGTATTTCGAGGATGGGAGAGAAACGGTTGAAGAAAAGAGATTAGATCCTTTGGCTGGACTATTAGACGGAATGGCTACTTTGGGGCCCGGAGAACACATGTGGCTTCAAATAAGGATAAGTCCTATTAGAACAGAGATAGGTTGGCAGAAAGAAGGTGAAGAAGAGATTGATAGATTAGTACATAGAGATGTTAAAAAAGAGACTAAGTTTACCCCAATGGTAAAAGAAGCAGCTGATGTTTTGATCTCTGGGAAGCCCCCGGGAGGAGTTGAAGTAAAAGAAGAAGAGGAATTCTTTTTACCTCCTGAAATGAAGCTTACTCCTGGAGAAAGAGAAGCTGTTGCGGCAATAGAGGAAAAGATTGGTAAATTTGGTTTTAATACTACTATTCGTTGCCTTTATCTTGGGAAAAAGGATGTTTTCTTTAAACCAAAAGCTCGTATCCCTTATGGATTTTTTAAGAATGTTTCTTCTGAGAATATGAATGGGTTGAAACCTTATAAATATACCATTCCTAAGGTTCAATGGTTTTTAAAAGAAAGAAGGCAATATATGAGGAAGAGGAGGATATTTGACAGATATGTTAGAAGGATGTCTCCTCAATTTCCTCTTGATCCTAAAGCAGCTACTTTTGTCTTCACTGCTGACGAGCTGGCAACTATTTTTCACTTTCCTGGAAAATCATCAGCTCCTGCTCCAACCGTTTCAAGGGTTGAGGCTAAAAAGAGAGAAGCTCCTCCTGAGCTGCCTATTGAATGATAATTAATATATCATTATGTCTGATTCTATAAATTTCTTTGGAGAAACAACATTTCGTAATCTTAAGAAAAGATTTGGGATAAAAACCGACGATCGTCGTCGCCATGTTTATGTTGTTGGTAAAACAGGAATGGGTAAAACTGCTCTTTTACAGAACATGGCTATTCAAGACATTCAGAGAGGAAACGGTATTGGATTTGTTGATCCTCACGGAGAGGCAGCGGAAGAGCTTTTAGATTTTGTTCCTTCAAGTAGGATTAACGATGTAGTTTATTTTAATCCTGGTGACACGGATTATCCGATAGCTTTCAATATTATGGAAAAGGTGGGTCCTTCTTACAGACATCTAGTAGCTGGAGGATTGATGGGAGTTTTTAAAAAGATTTGGCCAGATGTTTGGTCGGCCAGGATGGAATATATTTTGAATAATTGTATTCTAGCTTTGTTAGAATATCCGGGAGCAACATTACTTGGAGTTAATAGAATGTTGGCTAGTCCTGATTTTAGGAATAAAGTAGTTGAGAAAGTAACTGATCCGGTTGTTAAATCATTTTGGACTCAAGAGTTTGCTCGTTATAATCAACGCTATGAAATTGAAGCAACAGCAGCAATTCAGAACAAGATAGGTCAATTTATTTCTGCTCCTTTAATCAGAAACATTATTGGCCAAGTAAGATCTTCTATTGACATGAGAAAGGTTATGGATGAGAAGAAAATATTAATTGTTAACCTTTCTAAAGGAAGAGTAGGAGAAGATGCTTCTAGATTATTAGGAGCTCTTTTAATTACTAAGCTTCAGTTGGCGGCAATGCAAAGAGTAAATATTCCTGAAGCAGAAAGAAAAGATTTTTATCTTTATGTTGATGAATTCCAAAACTTTGCTACTGAAAGTTTCGTTAATATTCTTTCTGAAGCAAGGAAGTATAGATTATGTTTAACCTTGGGTCATCAATATATTGCTCAAATGGAAGAAGAGGTAAGGGATGCTGTTTTTGGCAACGTAGGAACACTTGTATCTTTCAGAGTAGGGGCTGAAGACGCTGAATTTATTGAGAAAGAATTTATTCCAGAATTTAACGCTGAAGATTTCGTTAATCTAGCAAAATATAATATATATCTTAAGTTAATGGTTGATGGATTAGCAGGAAGACCTTTCTCTGCGAAAACTCTTCCTCCTTTTGAAAAGCCTGAGAATTCAAACAAAGAGAAGATAATAAAAGTTTCTCGGGAAAGATTTGGAACTCCCAGGAAAAAGGTGGATGATAAAATTGCTCGTTGGACTGAAAATCTTAACGAGACAGGAGAACAGGCAAAAATACCTCCTGCTCTTTATGATGCTCAGTGTGATAGTTGTAAAAAGTGGATTAAAGTTCCTTTCAAGCCAGACCCTAATCGTCCGGTTTATTGCAAGTCTTGTTTAAAGGACATTAGAGAGAATAAAGATAATAAAGATAATAAAGATAATAAAGAGAGAAAAGATCCTTCTAAAGAATCTGGCCAAGAAAAGGGTTTGCCCAGACCAGTTGCTTCTAAAAAAGATACAGAAAAAGAAAAAATCAAGAAAAAACCTAGCTTAGAAGAATTAAGAAAAGCACTTGAAGAATCTTTATCTTCGAAAAAAGAAGAAAATTAATTCAGGATTATTTTTTTATGAGGACAATAAAAGACATAAATGTTTCTAATAAAAGAGTTTTAGTAAGAGTTGATTTCAATGTTCCCCAAAAAGATAATGGGGAAGTTTCAAATAATTTTAGAATTAGATCTTCTCTTTCTACGATTAATTATCTGTTAGAGAAAAAAGCAAAAGTAATTTTAATTAGTCATTTAGGAAGACCTAAAAATAAAGAATCAAAGTTTAGTCTTAAACCAGTTGCAAAAGAATTAGAAAAATTACTAAGAAAGAAGGTTTTATTTCTTTCTGACTGTGCAGGGAAACAAGTTGAGGATACGGTTAAGTCTATGAAGTCTGGAGAGGTTGTTCTTTTAGAGAATTTAAGATATTACAAAGGTGAGAAAGGGAATGATCTTGATTTTGCCAAAGAGTTGGCTAAATTAGGAGAGATCTATGTTAACGATGCTTTTTCTGTCGCTCATCGTGAACACACTTCTGTTGTTCAATTGCCCGTTTTAATTCATTCTGCCGCAGGCCTTTCTTTTAAAAAGGAAGTAGATGTTTTATCTAAGGTCACTCAAGATCCGGAAAGACCTTTGGTCTTTATCGTCGGAGGAAAGAAGTCAGCAAAAATTGAAGCAATTCCAAAGCTAGCTAATATGTCAGATCATTTGTTGCTTAATGGTTATCTTGCTCAGAGTATTTTAATTGCTAAAGATATTTTGTTAGGTAAACCAGGACCAGAGGAAGAAATAATAAAAGCAGTTAATCAGATAAACCTTACCGATAAAGGGATTCACTTACCAAAAGATGTTTTGTTTTCTTTAGAAAACGACTGGAGTTATAAAAGAGTGGCAGCTCTAGGTACTATCAGAAAAGAGGAAAGTGTTTATGACATTGGGATAGATGCAATCGAAGAATTTTCTAAGATAATCAAAAAGGCAAAAACAATTGTTTGGGCTGGACCGATGGGTTTTTTTGAAGAGGATAGATTTAATCAAGGAACAAGAGAAATAGGAGAAAGTATAATCTCTAATAAAGAATCTCTTAATATTGCTGGAGGAGGGGATACTATTGCAGCGGTTAATAAATTTGAATGGTCTGTTGGTTTTGATCATATTTCTACCGGAGGAAGTTCATTGCTTCAGTTTCTTTGTGGAGAAATATTGCCTGGCATTGAAATATTAGAATAGAATCATTATTGACATCTCTTTACTTTAATGTTAAAAATATTCTGGAGGGTTAAAGAATGGAAAAAGAAAAAAGAGATTTCCACGAAAAGATTTTGAAAGATTTAAAGATTTTTTTTGAGACAACTAAGCGAAACTTTATTCGGAACAGAAATATAATAGCTAGCCCAGAAGTTCTAACAGCAGAGAATAAAATAGAAATGATAGCGAGATGGTTCCAAGGAGATTTAATAGAGACGCCAAGATGGTTTATCGAAGAAGCATTAGTAGTTTTCAGAAAGTATATGGGCATTAAGTTTCTTGCTGATAAAGTGATTATGAATGAGGCCAGTCTAGCTATCAGGAATATTGAGAAATGGATTGAAATTAAAGAACAACTAGAGGAAACAAATCAAAAAACTTTTTTAGATTAGTTTTTAAAGAGAGCTTATCAATTTAGCTCTCTCTTGTCTTTTAAAATTGGACTAATGAATTATTAACGCTATAATATAGAAATCATTAAAATGTTTTTATGAAAGAAATTAAAAATTTGAAAAAAACAGCAAAGAGAATAAAGAAAGCTATTAAATCAGGAGAAAAGATTATTATTTATGGAGACGCAGATTTAGATGGAACCTCCTCTGCTTTAATCTTAGAAGAAAGTATAAGGAACTTGGAGGGGAAGGTAGAGAGAATTTATTTCCCTGACAGGGAAAAAGAAGGGTACGGTATTAATAAAAAAGCTCTCAATTATTTAAAACCATTAGCACCTGCCTTATTGATTAGTGTTGATTGCGGAATAGGAAATTTTGAAGAAGTGGAGATTGCCAAAGAAATGGGATTTGAAGTTATAATTATTGATCATCATAAAGTTTTAGAAAAAGTACCCGATGCTTCTATTGTTGTCGACCCTAAACAAGAAGGAGATGAATATCCTTTTAAAGAGTTTGCCAACACTGGAATAATCTATAAATTAGCTGGAGTTCTTTTAGGTAAAAAACTAAAAGGCTCTTTAAATCAAAGCTTTTTAGAATTAGTAGCTTTAGCTACTATTGCTGATATGATGGTCCAAGTTGACGAAAACAGTCTTTTCATAATGGAAGGGCTAAGATTCTTGCCTAAAACTGTTAGACCTGGGCTGAGGGCCTTCTGGGAGCTAGGATTTGTTAAGCAGAAAGAGGGCACTAGCAAGAGAACTGCTGGAAAAATTACTTCAGTATTAAATGCTGCTGGAGTAAACAAAGATCATCTTACTGATTGTTATGTTCTTCTTACTGCCTTTGATCGAGAAGAAGCAAATAAAGCAGCTCAGTTTTTAATTGAGAAAAAAGAAGAAAAGAAAGCGATGATAGAAGACATAACTTGGGAAATTAAAAAGAGGGTGATTGATGGTTTCAAGAAACCATTAATTTTTGAAGGAGACGAAAATTGGCCCTTAGCTTTTGCTGGATCATCAGCTTCAAAAATATGTAGAGAATTTAAAGAACCCGTTTTTATTTTTAAGAAAGGTAAAAAACTTAGCAAAGGAGCGGTGAGAACTCCGAAAGGGATTGATTCGGTAGAAGCTATGAGTAGCTGCGCTGATTTATTAGAAACTTTTGGAGGGCATCCTTTAGCTTCAGGGTTTACTGTAAAAACCAGCAAGCTTAAAGATTTTGAAGCTTGTTTAATTGATTATTTTAATAAACTATAAAAATATGGAGAAAATAATTGTTTATACTGATGGAGGATCAAAAGGAAATCCTGGTCCTGGTGGAATAGGGGTAGTAGTATGTAATGAAGAAGAACAGGTTATTAAAAAATATAGTCAACCTCTCGGAACAGTTACTAATAATCAAGCAGAATATCAGGCTGTTATTTTTGCTTTAAAGAAAATCAAATTAATTTTTGGTAAAAAGAAAACAAAAGAATTAGAAGTTTTGATAAAGACTGACTCACAATTATTAGAAAGACAGTTGAACGGTCAATATAAAATAATGGATGAGAAGATTCAGCCTTTATTTATTGAAGTCTGGAACCTTAAGTTAGAATTTAAAGAAGTAGTTTTTGAAAATATTCCTAGAGAAGAAAATCAGGAAGCAGATAAACTAGTTAAGCAAGCTTTCGAGGAGAAAAGTGATCAGAAACTAATTTAGTCTGTTTGACAAGGATAATCTATTGAGTTATTATAATAGTAGTCCAACTAGATTAGGTAATCGCTGTATACGTTGTATGCAGAGGAAAGTCCGAACATCCTCCCTTAGTATACGGGGATAAAAAGATAGCGGCTAACCGCCGTCGGCCGAAAGGCTAGAGGTGCGAACAGTGACGTTTCTTGTCGAAAGACAGGAAATATCCTATTTCGATAGGATAAACTTAGAGAGTAATCTCTAAGGTGAAACGGCTAAATCCTTATCGGGTGTAAGAACAAACTTTTCGGCAAGCTCCGGATTTGTCGAAAAGAAAGGTAGTTCGCATGAGCTGAGAAGTAATTCTCAGCCAAGATTAATGATTACCGCCTGATTAGGTAGTTCTAATCAGGAACAGAATTCGGCTTATAATCTAGTTGGGCTTTTATTTTTCTTTTAAAACTTGTAAAATAGAAAACGACCATCATGATTAGGCGTTTTTTTAATTCTCAAACAAAAACTGTAACTTTTGCTGCGGGACTATTAAGTATTTCGGCCTTAGCTAGTCGATTTTTAGGTTTAATTAGAGACGGGCTATTGGCTGGTTACTTTGGAGCTGGGACTGAAACAGATATTTATTTCGCTGCTTTTAGAGTGCCGGATTTTGTTTATAATTTTCTTATAGTTGGAGGTCTTAGTATAGCTTTTCTACCTTTGTTTGCTGAATATTATTCAAGAAATAAAGAAGAAGCTTGGAAAATAACGAATAATCTTTTAAATGTTTTTTCACTGTTGATTATTTTTCTTTCAGCAGTTCTTTTTATTTTTACTCCTTGGTTGATAGATCTTATCACTCCAGGATTCTCTTTAGAAGAAAAAGAGTTAACTTCTGCTTTGACTAGGTTGATGTTTTTGAGTCCTATCTTTTTTGGGATTTCTAATATCTTCTCAAGTATTCTTCATTACTTTAATCGCTTCTTAGTTTATTCCGTTGCTCCTGTTCTTTATAATCTTGGAATTATTTTTGGTATTGTTTTCTTGGTTCCTCGATATGGAATTTTTGGTGTAGGGATCGGGGTTATTATTGGAGCTCTTGCTCATCTTTTAATTCAGATACCTTCTGCTGTTGGTTGTGGTTTTAGATACAATCCTATTTTTAATATTAAACATTCTTCTTTAAGAGAAGTAATTCGCTTAATGCTTCCTCGTTCTTTTGCGGTAGGAGTTCAACAAATTAACTTAATTGTTATTACTTCAATTGCTTCCACTTTGTTTGCTGGGAGTATTGCTATTTTTAATTTTTCTAATAATCTTCAATATGTTCCCGTGGGAATTTTTGGGATATCCTTTGCTGTTGCTTCTTTCCCTAAACTTTCTAAAACATGGGCTCAAGGGAATAAAGAAGATTTTTTAAATGATTTCTCAAGTATTTTTCGTCAGATTATGTTCTTGGTAATCCCTGCTAGTATTTTGATGTTTTTATTGAGGACACAGTTAGTTAGAGTAGTTCTTGGTAGTTTAGGTCCTGGAAAATTTGATTGGCAAGACACAATTTTAACTGCAACTTCTTTAGGGATTTTTAGTATAGGTATTTTTGCTTCAGCGTTAATTCCTCTTATCTGCAGGGCCTTTTTCTCTTTTAAAGACACGAAAACTCCTACCCTGATTGCTGTAATTTCTGTCGGGTTAAATATATTGTTAAGTTTTTACCTTGTTTCTGTATTAGAAAATCCTGGTTTTGTTTATAATTCAATTGTTAGAATATTTGATCTCGACGGAGTAAAAAATATTTCTGTTTTAGGTCTTCCACTTGCTTTTACTAAGGCTGTTGTTTTTCAGTTTATTCTTTTAATTATCTTTTTCCATAAAAAAGTAGGGGGTTTTGGAGTGAAAAAGATTGCTTTTTCTCTCTGGAAAATAATGATTGCAGTTCTTCTGATGTTTGCTTCTGTTTATTTCTCTATTTCTCTTACGGGTGGAATATTAGATACCAAAACCTTTTTAGGAGTATTTGCCCAGGGAATAATATCGGGATTGGTTGGAATAGTGGTTTATTTAATAACTAGTATTGTTTTTAAAATACCTGAAATTAAAATAATAAAATCTGCGGTATTAAAACAGTTTTCTAAATAGTTAAAACCCTCTTTTCGGAAGAGAGTTGAATAAGTTAGTTAAATCTAATAGAATATAGATTAGAACAGTCCGGCTAGGAGCCATCCCATCATACTTAAAATCATTACTATCGCCATGAGGCCCCAGAAGATTTTGATTATTTTCTTTGAGGTATTTTTCATATATGGTTTATAAAAATATTAAAAGAAGAAGTTTTTTTGATAAAAATAAAGTGTTTACTTTTCTTTTAGCAATTCTTCTTTTGATAATAACATTTTATTTAGCCATTTCAAATATTAAACTCAATGAAAAAAGAAGCGAATTAGACAAGAGAGCAGAAGAATTAAGGCGAGAAGTAGAAGCTCTTGAAGAAAGAAACAGTCAATTACAAGGGGGGCTTTCTAATAGTTTACAATTGGAACACAAGGAGAGAGTTTTAAGAGAGAAGGGGCTTTACAAGAAAGAAGGAGAGAACATGGTAGTTATATTATCTCCAGAGAAAAAGGAGGAAGAAGAAAAAGAGAAAGAAGAACCTAAAGGTTTCTTTGAATCTCTTTGGGAAAAAATTAATTGGCGGGATTAGTTGAGCGGTTCAACGTTATCTTCCCAAGGTAGAGAGACGGGTTCGACTCCCGTATCCCGCTCCATCTTAAAAAATTTGCTTTAACTCTATTATTTGACAAAAAAAGTTGCAGGATAAATAATAGAGTAATAGTTTTTAATAATTATCAACTTTAAAACAATCAATATCAATGAAAAAAGATTATTCAATCTTAATAGGTGGTGAAGCAGGTCAAGGGTCTAGAATGGCAGGAGAAATAATTGCCAAGTTGTTTTCAAAGCTTGGCTATAATATTTTTATTTATAATGACTATCAATCTTTGATAAGAGGCGGTCATAATTTTTCTCAGATTAGAGCTTCTGACAAAAAAGTGTTAACTCATCGTGAAAAATCAGATTTCCTTTTAGTTCTTGATAATAACACTCTCAAGAAACATAAGAGTGAATTAGACAAGAAAGGAATGATTATTTATGATAGCGGAGCGGTTTCTGTAAAATCAAAGAATTCAATAGGAATCCCGTTGGGAGAGATCGTTAGTAAAATGGGAGGAAGACCTATAATGAATAACGTTGCTTTAATTGGAGGTTTTTCAAAAATTGTTGGAATAAAATGGGGAGTGGTAAAAAAAGTTGTTGGAAAGAAGTTTGAAAAATATAAGGAGATTAATCTTAAGATAGCTAAAGAAGCTTACGATCAAACAGAGAATTTAATAGAAGTTAAAGATCTAAATAAAAAATCTCTTCCTATGATTACTGGGAACGAAGCTCTTGCCTTGGGGGCAGTAAAAGCCGGGCTCGATCTTTACATCGCTTATCCTATGACTCCTTCTACTGGAATCCTTCATTTTTTAGCTAATCATGGAAAAGAGTTTGGAGTAGGAGTTTCTCATTTAGAGAATGAGGTAGGAGTGGTAAATGCAGCTATCGGTGCTGCTTATACCGGAGCAAGAACGATGGTTGGGACTTCTGGAGGAGGGTTTGCATTGATGACTGAAGCTCTTAGTCTGGCTGTGCAGAATGAAACTCCTTTAGTAATAGTAGAAAGTCAGAGAATGGCCCCAGGATCAGGAGTTCCTACTTATAACGCTCAATCAGATTTGTCTTTTGCTTTATCAGCCGGGCATGGAGATATTGTAAAATTTGTAGCTGCTCCTGGAGACGTTGAAGAATCATGTTTTTGGGGAGGGAAGCTAATGAATCTTTCTTGGAAATATCAGACTCCTTCAATTCTTTTGGTAGATAAAGAAATATCTGAAAGTACTTTTAGTTTTGATGAAGATGTTTTGAAAGAAGTTGAATATGAAAAGCCTTTACTATGGAACAAGAAAGGGGAGTACTTAAGATATAAAAATCTTAAGAACGGAATTTCTCCTTTAGCTTTTCCTGGAGAGAGGAAGGCAACAGTTAAATCTAATAGTTACGAACACGATCAATTTGGAATTACTGTTGAAAACGAGAAAGAAGTAAAAGAAATGCAAGACAAGAGATTGAGGAAATTTAAAGAAATGAAAAAGGAAGTAGATAAATTAAAAGCAGTTAAGGTTTATGGAAAGAAAAAAGCTAGAAAAGCAGTTATTGCTTGGGGATCAACCAAAGGAGCTGTTAAAGAGGTAGCAGAAAAAATGGGATTGAGAATGGTTCAACCTATTATTCTTCAGCCGTTTCCAGAGAAACAAATTAAGAAGTGCTTAAAAGGAGTAAGTAAAGTTGCATTAGTAGAAAATAATAGCACCGCTCAGTTGAAAATATTACTGGATCAAGTTGGAATAAAAGTAGATAAAAAGATTTTGAAGTATGATGGCAGACCTTTTGTTCCCGAGGAAATAGAAAAAAAATTAAAAAACTTTTAAAATATGCCTAAAAAAGAAATACAATTAGATACCGAAGCTAAAAATACTTGGTGCCCTGGTTGTGGTAACTTTGGTATTATGTCAGCTCTTAAGAGTTCTATTTCTTCTTTAGTTGAAGGAGGGCTTAAAAAAGAGAATTTAGTTTTAGTGAGCGGAATTGGTTGCGGTTCTAAGATAATTGACTATATGAACATTAATACTCTTTCTGCGTTGCACGGAAGGCCGATAGCTTCTGCTCAAGGAGTTAAACTGGGAAATCCAGAATTAACAGTAATAGTCTCTACGGGAGATGGAGGAGCCTATAATGAAGGAATTTCTCACTTGATTCATGCTGCCAAGAGAAATATTGATATTACCGTTTTAGTCCACGATAATAGATTGTTTGCTTTAACTACTGGTCAATTTACTGCTACTTCTCCAGAAGGATTTAAAGGCAGGTCTACTCCAGAAGGGAATGTTGAAGAACCATTTGATCCTTTAGAATTGATGATTGCTTCTGGTGCTACTTTTATAGCTAGAGGATATGCTCTCAGAAATAGTCATCTACAAGACCTTATTAAAAAAGCGGTTAATCATAAAGGATTTTCTTTTGTTGAAATATTACAACCTTGTATAACTTTCTTTAATGCTATCGAGTTTTATAACCAGCGTGTTTATGAAATGAAAAGTGTTCCTGGTTCCAAAGACGAAGCACTATTAAAAATTAAAGAGTGGAATTATGAGAATAAGGAAGATGATGAGAAGATTCCTTTAGGAGTTTTTTATGACATTAATAAACCTGCTTATGAGAAAGAAGCGCTTTTTGGCTTGAACCCCTCTAAAGATAAAAAGAAAGTTAATCTTAATAATTTCTTGAAAGAATAATCTCTCAAGAACACTTTACAAATCTTAATTTTCGTGTTATCTTTTTTTAGGAGGTGTTTAAAATTAGGACATCTTTACTAGAGAGCGAACTAGAGAAAAAGAATGTTCAAGAGATAGAAATTCCCAAAGATCCATTAAACGGTCTTAAGGAAAAAGTAGAAATAGAAGTTGTTTTAATTCTTGAAAAATCAGGATCAGCCCTTACTTTTAGAGAAGTTTGTAATAAAAGTAGGTTTTCTGAGATGGATGTTAAAAGAAATCTAGAAGCATCACTCTTGATTAAAAAGACAAGTATGGGAAAGCTTAAAGATTTTTTTAATCTTCGGAAATGTCCATTTAAAACAAATCCTAGGACTTTTCTTTATTACCTGGAAGACGATGATATTAGAAAGTGGGTTCGAGGGAACTATCATCTTATTTAATTAGTGCTTCCTTCTTTAAGGAAGTATTCTTTTTATCAGAATTATGATTTTTATTAAAAAATGTTTAAAGTAGAAGGAAAAACTTTCAATTTTTATTGCTCTAAAAGAGAATTGAGAAGTTGTGATCATCCAGTTGTTAAAGATTTTGCTAAAGCTAAAGTAGAGTGGATAAGAAAAAATATTGATCTGGAACAAAAAAAAGTTCTAGAAGTGGGAGCAGGAAATGGCTATATATCTAATCATTTAAGAAAGTTTTGTGATCTTACGGTGTCAGACATTTCAGAAAAACAATTAGGATTGAATCCTGCTCAGGAAAAAGTAGTAAGTTCTGTTTATAACCTTCCTTTTGAGGATAACGAGTTTTGTTGTGTCGTTTCTTCAAACTTACTTCATCATTTAGAAAATCCTCAGAGAGCTATAGATGAGATGGCTAGAGTTTCTAAAAGATTCATTGCTTTAAGTGAACCTAATAATCAAAGTCCTGCTATTTGGCTCCAAAGTTTAATTCAAAGACACGAGAGAAACTCTCTCTATTACAGTAAGAAATTTTTAACTAAACTTATTTCAAATTCTAATTTAAGAATAATTAATCATACTTACAGCGGGGGATTAGTAATGCCTAATTTTACTCCTAAGTTTTTATTACCATTACCTTTAGTTAAATCAAAAACTAGACATCCTTTAAGTCTATTTCAAATAATAATTGCAAAGAAATAATCTTGCCAGAGTAGCTCAGGGGAAGAGCAACGCTCTCGTAAAGCGTAGGCCATCGGTTCAAATCCGATCTCTGGCTCAATTTGACTAGAATATTAAAATATCAATTAATAAATTATTATGGGTAAATCTGTCTATATAGATTTTATATTAACTTTTTTCATTTGCATTATTCTCTTATTAATCCTACTTAGTGGAACAGATTTTGATTTCTCGAATCTTTTTGCTTCTGTCGGGGAATTCTTTTTAAGAATTTCTAATAAATAAGATAATTGATTTTTTGGTTATAAAAAGTTAAAATACCTTATATGAAAGAAATTCAAGAGAAAATAGAAGGATTGCAAAGTAAAGCCCTCTCCTTAGAGGAGTATCTTTGACATTGATAAAAAGAGAAAGAGGATTGTAGAACTTGAAGAAAAGAGCAAAGATCCTAATTTCTGGGATAATCAAGAAAGGGCAACTAAAATTAGCAAAGAAATAGCTGACTTAAGAGAAGAGATTGAAGAGGTGGAAAAGATTGAAAGAGAGTTGGCCGAGTTAAAAGAAATTAGTAAAATATCTGAATCAGAAGATCTCGAGAAAGAATTCGAAGAAAAAATAGATCTTTTAGAAAAAAGAATTAAAGAAGAAGAAATCAAGACCTATCTTTCCGGAAAATACGATAAAGGAAATGCAATTATTTCTATTTATTCTGGTGCAGGAGGACAAGATGCAGAAGACTGGACAACGATGTTATTAAGAATGTACCGGAGATTTTGCGAAGATAGAGGGTTTAAAGTTAAGATTTTAGATCAGTCTTTTGGAGAAGGAGGTGGTCCTGAAGGAAGAATGGGAACTAAAGAAGTTACTTTCGAAGTAAAAGGAAAATATGCCTACGGGCTTCTTAAAGGAGAAGATGGTACTCATAGAATAGTTCGCCTTTCTCCTTTTTCTTCACAGAGTTTACGTCATACATCCTTTTCATTAGTAGAAGTTTTACCAGAAATTGGAAAGGACGATCAGGTGGAAATAAAACCAGAAGAAATCAGAGTAGATACTTTTAGAGCTTCTGGTCCAGGAGGACAATATGTAAATAAAAGGGAAAGCGCGGTAAGAATTACCCATCTTCCTACTGGAGTCGCGGTGAGTTGTCAGTCAGAAAGATTACAAGGACTTAATCGTCAAAAAGCAGAAGCGCTTCTTTATTCTAAGCTTTATCAAAGAAAACAATTAGAGCAGAAAAAAGAATTAGAAAAAATAAAAGGTCCTTCGTCTTCAGCAAGTTGGGGAGAGCAGATTAGATCTTATGTTTTTCATCCCTATAAAATGGTTAGAGATAATAGAACAGGAATAAAAACTAATCAAGTCGAAGAATTTTTAGACGGAAACTTAAATGAATTCATCGAAGCAGAAATTCAACTTAAATAATAATAGGAAATTGATATCTTTTCAAAACGTAAGTAAGGATTATTCAAGGGGGGTCAAAGCCCTAGATGATGTTTCTTTTAATATCAGAGAAGGGGATTTTGTTTGTTTGGCTGGTAAGTCTGGAGCAGGGAAGACCACTCTTTTAAAGCTGTTGATAAGAGAAGAAAAGCCTACTAGAGGAAGAATTATATTTGACGGGTTCGAAGTTCAGAAACTCGGAACAAAAGATATTCCTTATTTCAGGAGAAGAATTGGAGCTGTTTTCCAGGATTATAAATTACTTCCTTCTAAAACTGCCTATGAGAACATTGCTTATATCATGGAAGTGATGGGATTTAGTAAACAGGAAATTGATAGGGAAGTTCCTCAAGTTTTAGAGATAGTTGGCTTGGTAGATCGTGCTCATCAATTTCCTAGTGAGCTTTCTGGAGGAGAAAGACAGAGAGTCGCTATTGCAAGAGCTTTAATTACTAGACCTGAAGTGATTTGCGCTGATGAGCCGACAGGAAATCTTGACCCTTATCATACCCGTGATATAATTCAACTGCTTCTAAAGATTCAAGAAATGGGCAATACGGTTATTCTATCAACTCATGACAAAGGAATAATTGATAATTTAGAAAGAAGAGTGATTACTTTAGAAAAAGGAAAAATAATAAGAGATGAAAAAAAAGGTAGATTCGTATGTTAACTTCTATTAAAAAAATATTTAAGTTTAGTTTAGAAAGTATCTCTAGAAATAAAGGGTTATTTTTTACCACTACTCTTGTTATAACAATTACTACTTCTTTAATATCAGGAGCATTTCTTTTAAGAGGAGTAACTGATTCTTTAGTTTCTCATTTGCAAGAAAAAGTTGATATTAGTGTCTATTTTAACGCCAATGTTGATGAAGGAAGTATCATTGAAATGAAAGATCAATTGGTTGAAGTTCCAGAAATTCAGTCTATTGAGTATATTTCAAGAGAAGAAGCCTTGGATATTTTTAGAGAGAAGCACAAAGACAATCCATTAATCATAGAATCATTAGAAGAAATAGGAGAGAATCCTTTAGTGGCTCATCTTAACATCAAGGCTGCTCAGGCCTCTCAGTATGAACAGATTTCTAGCTTTCTAGAGAAAAGTTCTTTTAATAAAATTATTGATAAGGTAGATTATCATCAGAATAAAACTATTATTGAAAGAATATTTTCTATAAGTTCAAATGTTGAAAAGACATCATTAATACTTATAGTTGTTTCTGCTTTTTTAGCCGTTTTAATAGCTTTTAATACCGTAAGACTTGGAATATCTAGTTTTAAGAAAGAGATTTCTATTATGAGACTGGTAGGTGCTTCTAACTGGTTCATTAGAGGACCATTTGCTGTCCAAGGAATGTTATCTGCTGTTTTGGCTACCGTTTTTTCTTTGTTAATATTTTTTACCGGATGTTATTTTCTTTCTCCTAAATTAGAGATTCTCATCACTGGTTTTAATTTAACTCAGTACTTTAGAGTAAATATTGGAACCATTCTTCTTATTCAACTAGGAGCTGCTATGGGGCTTGCAGTTATTCCTTCTTTGGTTGCAATTAGAAAGTATTTACATATTTAATTGATGCGGGGTCGTCTAATGGTAGGACAGATGCCTCTGGAGCATTAGATCTAGGTTCGAATCCTAGCCCCGCAGCACACAAGTACAATTCGGATTTTCCAGGTATTTTCCCGCGCCGCGCCTTCGGCGTTCAGATGATAAAAACTGTGAATTTTCAAGTATTTTCCACGCTCCACGTGGGAAATATTTTATTTTTTTGTTAAGCAAAACAAGGTTCGAGCTAACTTTTTTAATAAATTCTCCTTTTTCTTTCGGTGTTCCTTGTGATGCTATGATTCCCGCTTGTTTTGCGTCCATAATGAATTTTCTGACTGGTTCGAGCCAGTAACTGCCCTTCAGCTTGAAATCTTTTAATTTCTCTTTTGTCTCAATCTTTTGATTGAGAATTTTTTCTTTTTTATCAATATATTCTTCTTTGGTTATCAATCCTTCAAGCTGTGCGTCTAAAAGTTTATCCAGTCTGTTTTCGCATGTTCTAATTTGAGACTTTAGGTTTTGAATAAAAGAAGAATTAATTCCGTCTTTTACTTCTTTCTCTTTATCAAGTACTGCTAGCATTTTTTCTGTCCAGCTTGGAGATAAAGAAATATCTGAAAGAATTTTAGATATTTCGTCTGTTAATAATTCTTCTCTTAGATATTTTTGAGAGCAGGGGATACGCTTTTTGGTGCATCTGTAATAAACATGTCCCTTCTGAACTTCAGAAGTGATAGCGCAATTGCATTCTCCGCATTTGAGTAAACCCCGAAAAGGAGAAGATCTTTTATCTCGTTTAGTGTGATGAGCGTTTCTTTTCATTATTTCTTGTGCTTTTTCAAAAAGCTTCTTACTGATTGCTGTTTCATGAATGCCCTGATATAATTCTCCGTTGAATTTAAAGGCACCATAATAGAAAGAATTTCTAAGTATGGCTTGAATATTAGAAACAGACAATTCTTTTCCATTCCTACTCTTTAACCCTTTCTCAGAAATTATATCTCTTAGGTTCTTAAAGGAATAGTTGCCTGTTGCGTATAATTTAAATAATTTTTGTATAAGGTGAAATCTTTCAGGATCCTTTACCATTTTTTTAGTTGCTTTATTATTTAAATAACCAGTAGGAGCTACCCCTGGATATTCTCCTCGTCTTACTTTTTGCCTCAATCCTCTTTTTACATTTTCGGATAAGTTATCTATATAATATTTGCTTTGACCAAAAGCTATACTAAGCATAAATTTACCTTGAGGTGTTGGTTCAAACCAGAAGGTTGGGAATTGCAACCCTTTAATTTTATCTGTATCCAGAAGGTAAATAACCTTTCCGCCATCAATGGAGTTTCTGGCCAGTCTGTCTGGATGCCAAGCTAAAATTCCCTGAGCCTTTCCCTTGATAATTTCATTCATCATTTTATTGAATATAGGTCTTCCTGGTTTTTTAGCAGTTTTTGATTCGATGAAGGTTTCTACAATTTCCAATTTTTCCTTTTGAGCAAATTCTTTTAATTCAGCAATTTGAGCTTCGATAGACAGGATTTGTCTTTCCGGTTCGTCAGTTGATTTACGGGCGTATAAAAAATATTTAGTCATGTTTTTAACCAAAACGGACAACGCTGTGGAACCAATCATACCCAAAGAGTAGACTGAACAGACGTTGCCCGTTTAGAGATATAATCTTAATTGTTATATCAAGTTCTTTGAGTATAATAATTGGTTCCAATTTTTATTATATAAAAGATGAAACATTTGGCAAATGTTTCATGGAAAATTCACAGTTTTTATCATCTGAACGCCGAAGGCGCGGCGCGGGAAAATACCTGGAAAATCCGAATTGTACTTGTGTGCTGGGACTCTTGGATGATATCCGAACGTATTTTAAAGATAATTCTGACTTTAATTGACCCCCGACTATTTAGTATTTAGGTATTTATTTGCTCGGCCGCAGGCTTTGCCTGCAGCCTCGCTTTTTGGGCTAGAGTTAAAAAGTATCTAGATATTTTTTGGTAAAAAATTGAAAATTAGAGTTAGTATAAAGAAGAAACATTTATTTGTTATAGAGATGCTTGTAAAGTATAATATAAAAAAGGCAATCATATTTTTTTCGAATGAATTAATTACTCAAAATAATCTTCAGATTTTTGGTTAAAATAAAGACTGACTATAAGTATGGCAAAAATAAAAAAAAATCTAAAAACCGATAATTTCCAAAATCAACTTTCCAAGAGAAATCTAGAAAAAAATTCTAACAAAATTCCTTTTCAACTTTATAATCGGAGATATATCGGTAGTAAATACAAGCTAATTGATTGGATTTTTTTCATTTTGAACAAAGAATGTAAAGGGAAATCTTTTACTGATATTTTTGCTGGGACGGGTATTGTTGGAGCAGTTGCGAATAATTATTTTGAAGAGATTGTTTTAAATGATTTTTTGTATTCAAATTACGTAATTTATAAAGCTTTTTTTGGTAAAGGGGACTGGAGTTCGAAAAAGATTAACAGTATTATAAATAATTATAACGATATTAACGGAGAAGATTTAGACGAAAATTATTTTTCAATAAATTTTGGTGGAAAATATTTTTCAAAAAATTCCGCAAAAATTATTGGATTTATCAGGGAAGATATTGAAGAAAAAAAAGACAAACTTACAAAACGAGAATATGACATGCTTATTTCGTCTCTCCTTTACTCTGTTGACAAGGTAGCGAATACTGTGGGGCATTACGATGCGTATTTTAAAAAAGAGGCTCTGAATGATAGTTTCTTTATGCGACCAATAACTCCTATTAAAGCAAAAAAAGTCTTGATATTCAGAGAAGACGCAAATCAATTAGCGAAGAAAATCAGAACAGACATTGTCTATATTGATCCGCCATATAATTCTAGACAGTACAGTCGTTTTTATCATATTTTAGAAACGCTTACGAAATGGGATAAACCAAAACTACATGGAGTTGCATTGAAGCCTGAAGCAGAAAACATGAGTGATTATTGTCGTGTTAGTGCAAAGAATCGTCTTGCTGAATTAGTGAATGACATTAAAGCAAAATATCTTGTCGTTTCGTACAATAACACTTATAATTCAAGGAGTAATTCTTCAAAAAACAAAATTACTCTTAAGCAAATTGAGAGTATTCTTAGTAAAAAAGGTAAAACTAAAATTTTCAAAAAGAATTACCGTCATTTTAATGCCGGAAACACTGATTTTAATAATCATAGGGAATATTTGTTTGTAACTAATACTAATAATGAATAAAGAAATTAACAGATCACCATTATTTTATGTCGGAGATAAGTATAAGCTGATGGGACAATTGTTAGACTTGTTTCCAAAAGAAATAAATAATTTTTATGAACCGTTTGTAGGGGGTGGTACAGTTTTTTTGAATATAAAAGCCAAAAAATATTTTTTAAATGATATTGATAAAAATCTCGTGAATATACATAAGTTTCTTGTTTCAAGCTCTAAAAATCCAGACAAATTTTTTAGAGATATTGAGAAAATAATTCATAAATACAAACTATCTTACTCTTATAAAAGAAACATTGTGCCAGACTCATTAAAAAGAAGATATAAAAAAACTTATTACGCAAAATTCAATAAAGATGGTTACGAAAAATTAAAGATTCATGTTAATAAAAATAAGAAAAACGATCCTCTTATTTTATATATTTTATTAATTTATGGTTTTAATAGAATGTTAAGGTTTAATGGTGGGGGTAAATTTAATTTACCTGTTGGAAATGTAGATTTTAATAAGAATGTTGAGTCTTCATTAAATAGTTATTTCGACTTTGTCTCTAATAAAAAAATTAAATTTTCTTCTCAAGATTTTAAGGAATTTATTAAAAGAAAAAAATATGAAAAGAATGACTTTGTTTACTTTGACCCTCCATATTTAATTGCTGCCAGTGAATACAATAAACTTTGGAACGAAGAAATGGAAAATGATTTTTTAAGGTTGATAGATAAACTAGTTAAAAACAAAGTCAAGTTTGCCCTTTCGAATGTAACACATTATAACGGGAGTAAAAACAATTTATTGATTGAATGGATGAAAAGATATAATGTGTACAATATTAAGAGTAATTATATTAGTTATCACAATAACACTAAGAAGAAAATTAAGGAGGTTCTAATTACTAATTATTAAATTTATGCCAAGGCAATCAAAATATAAGCCACTATTATTTACAACAACGCTCAGAAACCCTGAACGGCTAAAGTGGTTTCTTGCTGTTTTGAAAGATTACGATGGGCAAATTCTAACTGACGAATTATCTCAAAAAATAGCTGGCGAAGTTATTAGAAACGGGCTTTATAAACCAACAAAATTATCTGATGCAGTAAGTAGTAAACTTAAAAGAAAAGAGTTATTGACAAACCAGGAAGTAGTAAAAGTATTAAAAGATAATCCTCAAAATCATAAAGAAGCAGGATTTAGTAAGGGTTGGCCTTCTCGTTTTGATACGTGGTTTAAGATAGCTAAAGAACTTGGATTTGTATTTTATAAACCTGGAGAGAAAATAAGATTTTCCGAAATAGGATTAAAGCTTGTTGATAATGAACATCCCGAATTCGAACAGCAAGCTTTTTTAAATGCTTTTGTAAAATATCAAAGCAATAGTCCTTTTCGTAGGGTACGAAATGAAAATGTGCCTTTAATTTTACTTCTGCAGGTAATTTCAAGATTGAATGCCGACAAAACCTTTAATGGAGCAGGTATTTCAAAAATCGAATTGCCACTAATTATTTATTGCAAAGATAATAATGCAGAAAATCTGTATAAGATGATAAAAAAACTTCGTAAAGATTTTGGGTTTTCACCAAGTTGGGAAGTGATTACTGATATTTGCAGGAACGAAATAATGGAAGGGAAGGACATTGTCCGCGACGATAAATCAATTATGGTTGATTATCCTGACGAATTTATCAGAAAAATGCGACTAACTGGACTCATATCTTTACGAGGTGGCGGAAGATTTATTGATATAAACAAAAAAGAACAAGACAAAGTTAATTATGTACTTGCTAACTATTCTAAATATAAAAAATATGAAACTGAAGAAGATTATTTTGAATACATTTCAGCAGTAGACAAGAAACTTATTTCATTTGTACCAAAACCAGTATCGTTAACTGAACAGGATAAGTTTTTAAAAAAATGGATCGGTATTTATTCTTGGGAAGTTATTAAATTAGAATTATTGAATTTAGCTAAAAGCCAGCTAACAAAAGATGAAGTATTGAAGTATCTCTCTAATCCTATTAGGCTTGAGTTTTTGACTGCTCTTGCTGTAAAATCGAGATTTCCGAATGTAAAAGTTATTCCTAACTACCCAATTGATGATGAAGGTATTCCAACGGCAACGGCTGGAGGAGTTGGGAATACGGGAGATATAGAATGTTTCGAAGAAACCAATGGAATTTTAATTGAAGTTACGATGTCAGAAGGTCGAACGCAGACTGTTATGGAAGTATGGCCAATTAGTAGACACTTGGCAGAATTTAGCAAGAGAGTAAAAAAATCAATGTGTTATTTTATTGCTCCTAGTATATTTATTGATTCAGTGAAACAGATTGATTATGTGAAAAAAAATGAAGACCTTTTTATCTTTCCTAGAACTATTGAAGAATTTTTGGAATATTTGGAAAATAACGAGGTTTTATATTGCTCTCAATAGAAAGAAAGTTAAAATAAATGGAATTAAGTCGCTTTATGAAAAAGCAACAAATAAAAGCCAAGTCTAACTTTAAAATAAATAAGACTGATTTGAAAATAATCAGGGGTTTATCAGAATATCGCTTTCTAGATACAAAACAGATAATAGCTTTAAATCCTGGGTTGTCTGAAAGGACAATTAAAAGAAGGCTCCAATATCTTTTTCAAGCAGGATTTCTGGACAGGCCTCAAAGCCAATTTTCTTATTTTAGTCCATCGAGATATATTATTTATACAATCGGGAAGAAGGGGATGAAGCTGATTGACCCCGACAAGAAAAACAATATCAATATTCCAAAGAAAAACAGGAGGGTAAAACCTCTTTTTTTGTTTCATGCGCTGATGGTATCTAATTTCAGGCTTGCTCTAAGTTTAACTTTAAAAGATGAAGAAGAATCAACTTTGCTAAGGTGGAGGCAAAATGATCTAAGCGATTCTGTATATGTAGGATCGGAAAGGCTTCCTGTGAATCCGGATGGATTTTTTACAATTGAAGATAAAGGAGATCTGCTCCATTTCTTCTTGGAGGCAGACCGTTCTACAATGACTACAAAAAGATTTCTGAATAAGATGAAAGCTTATTGGCAATGGTGGCTTGAAGAAAAGTGCAAGGATAAGCTGGGTGTATCAAAGTTCAGAGTTTTAACCATTACAATTTCCGAGGAGCGGAAAGAGAATCTAAGAAGAATCACCAGAAAAGCAAATGAAGGCAAAGAAGGAAGCAATATGTTTTTGTTTGTCTGCGAGAAAAATTACAGTATTGAAAGGCCAGAATCAATACTGGATCCAATATGGCAATCTTCAAGAGATGATAAATATCACCATCTTTTAGAATAAAAAGGTCGCTGAATAATAAATTAAAACAAAAAGTAAAATGGTAGATCGTCCTAAACAATTAAAAGAAGAAAAAACTCTGGAGAAGTGGTCTTATTTAATTGAAGACGCAAACGGAAAAGGAGAAGAAATTTATAACAGTATAGTAAGGAATATTGACAAAGTTAAGCCAGAGGCGGTATCAGCTAGAAAGGAAACTGTAATGCCTCAAGTCAGTTTTTCGGGATTCTTCAAAGCCAGAAGAAGAGAGTTCCTTGTTGTAGATAATTCAAACTTCAAGAGTTACAAAATATATGTTGGCGTAAGAGATTACGGGAAACAGCTTCTTGTCTCATGGTATTTGGTTTGTGAGCCTGGAGTGTTAGGCCAGCTAAGCAGAAAAATGGCTGAGTTTAAGTTTATGCCTCTCCAGATGAATCTTTTTGACGAAGAGGAGCTGACAGCTTATACCACTACAGTCCATCATGCCGTCTTAGGCGCAGTAAAAGAAGTGATGGAGGGATTAAACCAGGACTTTGCAAAAGTCGACAGAAAATCAAAGGGATTTTTAAATATCTCTTAATCCAGATTCATTTTTTGGAAAATGAAACTTAATTTGCTAAAGTTATTTTTTAAAAGGTTATTTAAAAGAAAATCTCCTTTTTTGACTATTGGAGATGACCTGAAAGTGAAGCAAAGAGAGCCAAAAGAAAATGAGCTGGCTTTAGGTTGGGCTTGGGGACACGAAGAGGGGACAAGCCAGGAAGTTTCCCAGCTTAAAGGAATAGACGATAAATACCGTTCCGCCCATTTTTATATTATAGGCGGATCCGGTACGGGCAAAACTAAATTCTTGGAATCGCTAATTCAACAGGATATCAAAAAAGGAAATGGCTTTGGCATTATTGACCCTCACGGGGATTTGATAGAAGACGTAAAAGGATGGCTGTATCTCAGCAACCAAAACAAAGACTTTCTGGAGAATGTAGTTTTGATAGACCCGACTGACCCTGATTTCACGGTAAGCTTTAATCCTCTGGAGAAGATAGAAGGAATTCCTGCTGCAGAACAGGCAAAGGAGCTGCTGGAGGTATTTAAAAAGATATGGTGGGACTCCTGGGGAGCAAGAATGGAAGACATTTTAAGGAACTCTTTTATCGTTTTAGTAGAAAATGAACTGACTCTTCTGGAGCTTCCTTTGCTTCTATCTGACGCTGTCTTCAGGAAAAGAATTCTGAAGAATGTTAAAAATGAAACCTGTATCCAGAGGTTTAATGAATTTGACAACCTGAACCCTAAAACAAGAAGAGAGTGGATGGAGTCTACCCTTAACAAAGTTAATGCCTTTCTTTCTGATGAAAGAATAAGGCAGATATTTTCTTCCCAGAAAAGCACCTTTAATTTAAGGGAGATAATGGACAACAGGAAAATCCTTCTTGTTAAGCTGGACAAGGGGAGACTGAAAGAAAGTGCCAGTTTACTGGGGTCTCTTCTGCTAAGCAAAATCCAAATGGCTGCTTTCTCAAGGACAGACATTCCCCAAAGCCAGAGAGTCCCTTTTTATCTCTATATTGACGAGTTCCAGAATTTTGCTACAAGAAGCTTTATCGACACTTTAAGTGAAGCGAGAAAGTATAAGCTTTCTCTGGTACTGGCCCATCAGAACCTAAGCCAGCTTCCAAAAGAATTGAAGGACTCTATTCTTGCTAATTGCGGAATCCAGGCCTGTTTCAGGGTTTCCAGAGAAGATGCCCAGGTTCTTGCCAAAGAGCTGTTAAGCGCTCTGTATTCCCGTCCTCCGGGCTGGGAGGTCAATATCCAGTCTCTTCAGAGTATTTCTCCCAGAGAGTGTTTTATTAAGAATAAAATAGAAGGAGGAGTGGTATTTCTTACAACACCAACAGTAGTCAGCCCCTGGAAGGATTTTGAAGGAGAATCAGAAGCTTCTTTTAAAGAAAAGATTGATAATTCTGGAACAGGGAAGGAGTATTTAAGAAATAGAAGTGAAATCGAGAGTCTTTACAGAGATAGATTAAAGTATTTAACTAAGAGTATAGAACCGGATGATTTTAGGGAGTCTAAATAAGATAATAACAATTATAATATTAATTATACCTAATCATAATGATGAATTTAGAAGAAGAAAAAGCGGCTTACCGTACTCATTATAATTATGCTGATTGTTTAGCAACTCTTTTCAATCAAGTCTTCCTTAAATACAATTTAAGAGTTAAGCGAAAGAAAGTTCCTGATTATAAGAGGAAAAAGAATTTGATTGATCTTACTAGAAAATCTTTAGAAGATGAATATAAGATTGTTCAAATGGATAAAGACTATTCTTATGCATCAACGTCTTGGCTTCTAATAAAGTCTTATTATTTAATTTTCAATCAACTTTTAACTATTGATTATTTGATAAAAGTTCAAAAAAAAGTTTTTGATTATAACCACTCTACTTGTGTTAGTATTATCAATCATATCCTTTAATTGGTTAATTAATTCCTTTTCTCTTATGTAACCATTTTTACAATGAATATCTTTTGATCTGGTGCAGCCATAGTATATATACCGAGCAAGCGTACCATTTTATTTTTATTTAGATATTGTCAGTTGCCTTAGAAGTAGATTTACTTAAAAGCTAGGGGCTTGACAAGTATTTTTGATCCTCTATAATACGATCGAAACTATTGACAGGCTTTGTTGGTGGTTCATCTATAATAATTAAATAAATATTAAAAATATGGAGATAATAAAAGAGAAAATTAATATTATACCTGATAAAACTCTTTTTCCCAAGCTTGGTCAGGCAGGTTATTCTATAGGCGAAGCTATCGCTGAATTTGTTGATAATTCAATAGATGCTCGATTACCAGATAGAGCTGTTGAAATTTCTATAAGAATAGACCCGAAAGGAAGAAGTATTAGCATAGAAGACAACGGAGCAGGAATGAACAAAGCAGTAGCAGCTAAAAGTATTATTTTAGGATTGTCTGAAAAAAAGGGACAGCTTGGGCAATTTGGATTAGGTCTTAAAACGGCTGCCATGAGTTTAGGTAAAAGGTTTGTCGTTGAAACAACTCAAAAAGGTATAAAAGAAGAATATAAGCTGGTTTTTGATGAAGATGAATTTGTTGAAAAGGGGGATTGGTCTAAGTTTGATATTCATATCAAGAAAGGAACAGAGATTAATCGTTCCGGAACTAAAATTTCGATAGAGAAATTACGGGTTTCGTTTCCTGCCAATCTAACTACTTACGTAAGAAAGCAACTAAGGGAAAGATTTTCTCCTTTTATCCTTAATAAAGAAGTAAAAATTAGATTAAATAATAAATTATTAGACCCAGAGCGTATTAAAATTATTCCTAATACTAGAAAGCGTTTTACAATAGATTTATCGAATGGAGAAAAAATAAAAATGTGGACTGGTATTCTTGAAATTGGATCTCAAGAGAAAAGCGGTTTTAATTTGTATCGTAAGGGGAGACTTATTCGTGCTCATGAAAAGTTAGGGTATCAATATCATCCTTCTAAGATGTGGGTTGCAGGCGAGATTTATCTAGATTGCATTCCAGTTACTCATAACAAAAGAGAATTTATTACTACGCATCCTCTTTATATAGAATTCTTAGAAAAATTTTTAGAAAAAATTAAATCGGTTCTTAAAGAAGCACAGCAAAGACATAGAGAGAAGAAAATTAAAGACCTTACTCAAGAAGTAAAAGAAACTCTGAAAGACAACATTTTAAGAGCGGTGGGAAAAGTTGAAGATTTTCAAGAATTAGCATTTCCCACTAATGAGGTTCCGAGTAAACGTACACAAAAAAACGGTAAATTATTTGGTAAGGAGCTTCGTAAACCTAAAGAGGATATTGTTGAAATAAAAGAGAAAAAAGAGATTAAAAAGAGTAAGAAACGTACTCCAAAAAAAACCCAAACTAAAAAGGCAAGATTTATTACAGTAGCAGGGAATAAATATAAATTTGATTACGAATGGCAGGAGCTAGAAGACGATGTTCCAAAGGTTAGCTATACTGATAAAGATCGAGGGTTAATTATGATTCTTCTTAATTCTCGTTTTCCAGCATTAAATATAATAAAAGATCAAGTGTTTTATGTGGCCTTATATGTTACTGAAGGTATTGTAGAGGAATTTTTAAGAGAAAATTCTCGTCCTTTTGATAAAGTAGTAGAATTACGTGATAAAACTATAAAGAAATTAGCAGAGATTATTACTGAAGATTCAGAGCAGGATATTATTAAAAAGGCATCCAAGATTTCAGAAGCTAGATTTAAATTATTAAAAGAAGAATTAGAAAACCAAGAAATTGAAAGTTTATCTAAGCGCGAAAAAGAAATACTAAAACTTAGATTAGGTATAGGAGAGAAAGTACATACACTTGAAGAAGTTGGAAAAAAAATGAAGCTTACAAGAGAAAGAGTACGTCAAATAGAAAAAAAAGCTATTTCTAAAGCAGTAGAAGATTAATAATTTATTTATTTTAAAATTTAAGAGTATTACTTTCTAATTAAAAAATATATGATTCAAATAACTTCGGAAAAAAACAAAAAAGCTTTTAAAAATATTTTCTGGATTATTGTTATTTTAACACTTGCTATGTATTGGTTTGATCAATACGTTTATTATTTTACAGACGAATATTACCTTCCCGAAGATTCTTTTATCGAAGAGTCTTTGTCAAATGAAGAGGATTTTTCAGATGATTATTTTTGGTGTTCAGAAAATAGCAACGTGGGACTTATCAATATACACGGACAGGTAGTTACTTATCTACCAGATTCGTATTATTCAGAAGATGCAGATTGGTCATCTCTTGATGTGGTAGCTTCGGAAGATTTAGTTTATTATATTGAAGAACTTGAAGAAGACGCTGATATAGAAGTAATTATTGTAGAAATAGACTCTTACGGAGGAATGCCAACAGCCTCAGAAGAAGTGATGAAAGCATTAAAGAGAGTTCAGAAGCCAACTATAGCTCTCATAAGAGAAGGTGGAGCTTCTGGAGCTTATCTTATAGCCACAGGAGCTGATAAGATCTTTGCTAGCGAAATGTCAGATGTCGGGGGAATTGGGATTACAATGTCTTATTTAGATTATTCTCAGCAAAATGAGCAAGAAGGTATAATTTATCAGCAATTATCTTCTGGTAAATTTAAAGATTCAGGAGATCCAGATAAAGAATTGACAGCTGAAGAAAAAGCACTCTATATGAGAGATATCCAAATAATACACGATGCTTTTGTAAAAGATATAGCTGAGAATAGGGGATTAGAAATTGAAAAAGTTGAAAGGTTGGCTGATGGGTCTACTTTATTAGGACAGGCAGCTAAAGAAAACGGCTTGATTGATGAGATAGGGGATTTGTATGATGTTAAGGAATGGATAAGGAAAGAATTAGGAATAGAGCCCATTATTTGTGTTTATTAAAGGAATGTACTATAAAAAATAAATTAATATATAAATTATATGACCAGAATAAATCTAAAAACAGGTAGGATAATTAAACTTCAAGAATTTGAAGGAGGCAATCCCGAAAAACAATTGCAGAATTATATTGAAAAGTATCTTTATCAATTTTTTCAGTGTTATTTTTTAGATAATTTTTATAAAATTCCAGGAGGGGAAATAGATACTCTATCTATTACCGAAGATGGAATTCCTTGTATCATTGAGTACAAGCATAAAAAAGAAGAAACAATCTTAAACCAAATTGTTTTTTATTATGATTGGTTGATGCAAAGATCTACAAAATTTGAATTTGAAAGAATCGTAAAAGAAAAAGGACCTAAAAAACCAATAAAAGTTGATTGGTCAAAATTTCGCTTAATATGTGTAGCAAAAGAATATTCAAAATGGGATAGAAGTTTAATCAAGCATTTAGATACTGAAATAGAGTGTTGGACTTATTCCTATCACGAAGGAGAATTAGATGTTCATTTAGACCCTATAATTAATCAGTATAAGAAAAAAACTTCTTATGGAAATAAGCCTATTTCTAATAAGGAGATTACGTTAGAAAAACATAGAAATAAAGCAGACAAAGAAGGCAAGGCTTTATTAGACAGGGTGAGAGAAGAAGTTTTTAAATTAGGGGATGACATAGCAGAAGGTTATGCTCCTGAGTATATTAAATATTATGTGAATACAACATTTTTATCTATTCATGTAAGAAAGAAATGGCTAATAGCTCAATTGCGTGTGGATGAAAGTAAATTTAAAGATCCTAAAGGAATTACAAAAGATATTTCAAGTAGAAAGTGGACTGTAACAAGAGAAATGAAGATTAAAAATATAAATGAAATAGATTATGCTATTTCGCTAATAAAACAAGCTTACGATTATCAATAATATGTCTCATAAAAATAATCAAAAACTGAAAAAATCTATATCTAAGATAAAAAGGTTAGCTAAGGAGGTTTATAGGGAATTAGGCAGTGGCTTTGATGAAAGAGTTTATCAGAAGGCAATGGAAGTTGGTTTAAGATTAAATAAAATCTGCTATGAAAACCAAAAAGTTGTTGAATTAAAATTTAAGAATTATTACGTAGGAGAGGGATACCCTGATCTTATAGTGAGCCTAAATGGAATTAAAATTATATTAGAGTTAAAAGCCGTGTCAAAAATCGGAGGCAAAGAAGAAAATCAACTTAAGGGTTATATGAAAATCTTAAATATCTCTTATGGATTATTGATTAATTTTCAAACTCCGAGTTCAGATACGTCAAAAGAAACAAATTTAGAAATAATAGAAACAGAGATAGAATAACTTTATTTGTTTTCAGGGGTATTCGCCGCAACAGCAAGAATATCCCTGAAAGTAAACAAATCTATGAAAAAAGGCCCAAAATTTAAAAGAAAAGAATCTACCAAACAAAGATGGCTAAAAGCTCATGAACTTAAAAGGATTCCTCCAGGAAAAGTATTAGATCACAAGATTCCTTTAAAAGACGGTGGAAGTGATAGTTTAAGGAATCTTCATTTAGTAAAAAAGAAATTTCATAAAGGAAAGACAAGAGCAGAAGCGAGGATGAGAGCTAAAAAAAGAAAATAACCTACCTGGATAGATTAATCTCTTTAAAGCTTATCACTCTAGGATGAAATAAATTCATGTATATACTTTATATTGATGAATCAGAAAATTCTAGCAAAAGTAATGACTTATCACCTAGTGTTTTTGGGCTAAGCGGTCTTCTTATTACTGTTCGCTATATCCCTTCTTTTATTGAGAACATAAACAATTTTAAAGAAGGTTTTAATGTTCCTCCAAGAAAAGAAATCAAGGGTTACGAAATTTTTAACCAAAAAAATTGGGGTGGATTATCAGACGATGGAAGGCGAGATTTCTGCAATCAATTGTCGGGCATCATTGTGGGGAAGGGTGCACTTACTAAAGGATTTTTCGTATTTAAGAAATCAAAATTACAAAAGGAGGATTATTTGCTTTGTTTGGAAAAAATTATAGATAAAGCTTCAGAATACGTTGCTAAGTATGGTCGTCCTACATCAAAACAGTTGCTAATAATTTTTGACGAGAAAGAGAATCTCGAGAATGCTATAAACAAGACAATTTTGAAAAAACAGAAGGAAGTTCTTAAATTTTTAAAAAAGAAACAAAAAAGGATCTGTCGTATAATTGATCATGGTTTTCCGGGTAAATCTAATATGTCTGATATGTTGCAAGCAGCAGATTTTGTTGGATATGTGATTCGATTGAGCAAAACTATTCAGAGAAAAGATACATTATTTGAAAAATCAAAAGATAAAAGATTTATTCAGTTTGTAGATGGTTTGGTCAAAACCTTAAAGGGCAAAGTAAGTCTAATTAAATTATAATGGATTAACTATCTGATCTTATTAACTTGTCATTCTAGAATGACAACTGGATGTCAACTTGTAACAATAATATAAACCCTCTCATTTTCCTTTAATTACTCTAACTCTAGCCCAAAAAGCGAGGCTGCAGGCAAAGCCTGCGGCCGAGCAAATAAATACCTAAATACTAAATAGTCGGGGGTCAATTAAAGTCAGAATTATCTTTAAAATACGTTCGGATATCATCCAAGAGTCCCAGCCAGTGTTTATTAATTAGGAAATATCTAGGTCGCCAGAGAAGGTGATTTTTTTAATATATTTTTTTGAAAATGAACTTAAAGAGAATAATATTTTTACTATTGTTGCTTTTACTATTATTTTCTTTTTTCCAGAAAGAGAGACTTCCTAGTAATTTTGACGTTGATGATCGCTTATATCAAGATCCTATTCAAACAAAGGTAGATAAAGATGTTTTCCAGATAGAGAAGAATAGAATTGTCTACAAGATAGAACCTTTGTATGAATATGAATTGTATGGGATGATTGTTTCTTATCATCATTCTGATAGTTTATTCGATTATTATCATATGAAATGGAGTGATTTTTTGAATGTGAAAGATATTTGTGTAATATGGGGAGATAATATTAAAGAAAAGGTTTATGAATCACTTGAATTCAAGAATGGATCTTGGACTTGTTATGTAGAGGGTTCTCGAAAAGATCTAAATCAATTAAAAGAGAATGAACTTTCTAATAATCATTTACTGTCTGATAAAAAAGAGGTTAGTGACAGCATAATAAGATCAGGAATTGGAGATCAGATTTACTTGAAAGGATATTTGGTAAAATATTCTATTATTGACGGGAACTTTTCTAGAGGAACAAGTGTGACTAGAGATGATAAAAAGGGCGGAGCTTGTGAAACTATATATGTTACCGATTTTATTATTCTGGATAGAGCTAATTATTATTGGCATCTTATTTTTTCCATTTCAAAGTATTCAATAATTGCTTACTTAATACTTTACATCATCTTTCTTTTTTATAAATTAGTTAGAAGGTATCATTTTAAATATAAACATTCGAATTTATGAAAAAACAGATTATAATTATTCGTGGTGGAAATTCTCATGAATCATATGAGGATTATATCTCTTTCTTAAAGAAATATGAGATTGATCCTGAGAGAATAGGAAGTAAGGGGTGGAAAAGCAAGTTGGCAGAAGACCTTGAAAACGAATTTGAAGTAATTCCTTTTAGGATGCCATGCCCGATGAATGCCAAGTATTATGAATGGAAAATTATGTTTGATAAGTTGTTGCCATTTTTGAGAGACGACGTTTCACTAATAGGCCATTCTCTTGGTGGTATCTTTCTGGCCAAGTATTTGTCTGAGAATGATTTTCCCAAGAGAATAAAAGCAATCTTCTTAGTCTCTGCTCCTTTTGACGAAGAAACAACAGAAGAGTCTTTAGGAGATTTTAATTTACCAGATAATCTTGAAATGCTTGAAAGTCAGGGAGGGGAAATATTTTTTTATCATAGCGAAGACGATCCTTGTGTCTCTATTCAAGACCTTGAAAAATACAGGAAATCTTTACCAAAAGCTAATTATAGGGTATTTAAAGATAGAGGACATTTTAGTGGATCTGACTTTAATGAGTTACTTGAAGATATTAGAAAAATATCTAATAAATAATAAACATGTCTTTATCTATAGGAATAGTGGGTTTGCCAAATGTTGGTAAATCAACCTTATTTAACACAATTACAAAAAAACAAGTTGATATAGCTAATTATCCCTTTTGTACTATCGATCCTAATGTCGGAGTAGTTATGGTTCCTGACGAAAGAGTTGACAATCTTACCGATTTGATGAATTCAGAGAGAAAGATATATACGACGATTGAGTTTTTCGATATTGCCGGGCTTGTTAAAGGAGCAAACAAGGGAGAAGGGCTAGGTAATAAATTTTTAGCTAACATTAGAGAAACTGATGCTATTGTTTATGTTCTCCGCGCTTTTTCTAATTCTAATATTGTTAATACCCGAGAAAACGTTGATCCTCTTAAAGAAAAAGATGTTTTGGATACAGAATTAATGTTGAAGGATTTAGAAACTTTAGAGAAGAGAATAGTGGGGCTAGAAAGGGAAGTGAAGGCAAGAGAAAAAGAGGCGATTAAAGAAAATGAAGTTTTAACGAAAGCTAAGTCTTTTTTAGAAGACGGGAAGATTTTGTCAGAGCAAGAATTTGATAAAAATGAAAGAAAAGTTCTTTCTCAATATCAACTTCTGACAATGAAGCCAAGATTGTATCTTTTGAACGGAGAAAAAAAAGAAGTAGAAGAAAAAGATTTTATAAAGGTTTTCAAGGAAAATGAATGGCCATTTCTAATAGTAGACATTCTTTCTGAAAATGAAGTAATTGATATGTCTAAAGACGAAAGAATTTCTTTGGGGCTGGAACCAGAGTCTAATTTAAAAAATCTTATTAAAAGAAGTTATGATATTCTTGGTCTTATCACTTTTTTAACTACTGGAAAAGATGAGACTCGCGCTTGGACAATTAGAGAAGGAAGCACTGCTCCTGAGGCTGGAGGAGTAATCCATAGTGATTTTCAGGATAAATTTATCAAAGCAGAAATTATCAATTGGAGAGAATTATTAGAAGCAGGAGGAATTGCAGAAGCAAGAGAAAAAGGGCTCATTCGTACTGAAGGAAAGGATTATACGGTGAAAGATGGCGATGTTATTGAGATAAAGCATTGTGCTTGAAGACTTTTTATACTATTTATTCTCTTTAATTTATTTAAAACTATGTTAAAATTAAATAAATAAATCTAGTCGTATGAGTGATAATTTTTTGATTAGAAAAACAAAAGTAAGAGTTATTGGAGTTGGTGGAGGAGGAGGATCTATTGTTTCTGAGCTTGCTAAAAAGATTAAGAAAGCAAGTTTTTTTGCTGCCAATACCGATAGCCAAGCTTTAAAAAAAACTCCTAAGAAAGTTCATAAATTACAGATTGGTAAAGAGATAACTCAAGGCCTTGGAACTGGGATGGATCCTGAAATAGGAAAAGCTGCAGCAGAGAACGATAAAAGTAAAATTGAGAGAATTCTTGAAAGGCCTGATTTTTGTATTTTTGTTGCTTGTCTTGGAGGAGGAACAGGTTCTGGGGCAACTCCTGTTTTTACCAGAATATCTAATAATTTAAATACCGGGATTAATTTAGGGATATTTACACTTCCTTTTGATTTTGAAGGAGATAAAAGGAAAAGAATTGCAAAGAAAGCTTTAAAGGAATTAGAGTCAAACTTGAATGGTGTATTAATTATTCATAACCAAAAAATATTTAACGTTATTGATAAGAAGACTCCTCTTGATAAAGCTTTCGAAGAAGTTAATAAAGTTTTAGCTAGAGACTTAGAAGGTTTAATTGACCTAATCTATAAACCAGGATTGATAAATATTGATTTTGCTGATTTTAAAACTGTTTTATCGGGAAAGAAAAAGAAAATTTATTTCAGTACGGCGGTTGCAAAAGGCCCAGAAAGATCAAGACAGGTGTCTAAAGAAGCACTTTCTTCTCCTTTGATTGATTTCGATTTTGAGAATTCAGATAGATTTCTTTTTAATATTGCTACTTCTTCTAGTTTGAAAATGAAAGAGACAGAAGAAATTTGTAATAGTTTTTCTTCTTTAAATAAAAGAGCAAAAGTTGTTTTCGGGGTTGAAGAAAACCATTCTTTAAACAAATCAGAAATAGAGGTTACTTTGCTTATTGCTGGGAAGAAGGAAAAAGAAGAAAAAGGATCAGAAAATGTTTCTCCTAAGAAAGAAGAAGAAAAGGAAGAAAGGAAGGTAAAAATTAAAAAGAAAAAAGTTTCCAAGAAGAAAAATAAAAGAAAGGTGGAAAACGTAGAAAAAGAAAAGAAAAAGAAAAATAATAAAAGAAGGAAAAAACCATCTACTAAGAAAGAGTCAATAAAGGTGGAGGTTAAAGTTAAAGAAAAGAAGAAGAATGCTGACGATAAAAAGACAGGAAAAAAGAAAAAGAAAAAGAAAAAGAAAAAGAAAAAAGACAGAGAGAAGAAGAGACTTAATGCTTTAGAGATAAAAGAGGCTGTTCAAGAAAAAGAAAGGAAAAGGTTAGCAAAAGAGGATAAATGGGATATTCCTGCTTTTTTGCGCCGAAGTCCTTGGAAAGATAAAATTAACAAAAATAACAATTAACTATGGTTAAAAAAGCTATAATTCCCATTGCTGGAATGGGAACAAGATTTTTACCTTTGTCTAAGGTGGTTCCTAAAGAATTGTTTCCTTTAGCTGGAAAACCAGCAATACATTATATTATAGAGGAAGCTAAAAAATCGGGAGTAAGAGATGTAACTTTTGTTACAAGACCGAAAAAAAAAGAAATATTAGATTATTTCGAGGACGATACTAAGCTTAGTAAAATATTAAAAGCAAAGAAAAGAAAATATCTTTTGAATGATTTAAACGAAGTTAAAGAGCTTGTTAAAGGTCTTTCTTTTTCTACTGTTTCTCAGAAAGATCCTTTAGGTGATGGACATGCTATTCTCCAAGCTAAAAAGAATGTTAAAAAGAAACCATTTGGTGTTTTTTTTGCTGATGATATTGTAGATTCTAAAACTCCTTGTTTAGAGCAATTAGATAAGGTTTTCGGAACTGCCCAAGCTCCAGTTTTGGCATTAAAGGAGGTAAGCGAAGAAAGAACTCCTAACTACGGAATTGCTGAGGTTGAAAAGATATCCAACCGTCTTTACAAAATAAAAGGGATTGTAGAAAAGCCGGAATTAGGGAAAGCTCCTTCTAATTTAGCTATTGTAGGGAGATATGTTTTAACGCCTGAAATCTTTGATTACTTGGAGCAAGAAGCAGAAAATGCTAAGGGGGAGGTAATATTAGCTAATGCTTTGAGAAAGTTTTTGGATAATGGTAAAATGATTTATGGTTATGAAATAAGGGGTAAGTGGTTGGAATGTGGAACAAAATCTTCTTGGCTTGAATCTAATCTTTATCTTTGTTTAAAAGATCCGGAAGTCAGGAAGAAAGTAGGTGATATTATAAAGGAATTTTGAAAATGAAAAAAATAACCAAGGATATTTTAAAAAATATTTATAAAGAGAGACCTGTTAATGCTCATAAGTATGATTATGGGTTTGTTTTAGTAATAGGAGGGTCTGAGATGTATACTGGTTCTCCTGCTTTATCGGCAATTGCTGCGTATAGATCTGGATCAGACCTGGTTCATATTATTGCTCCTCAAAGAGCAGCTGATATTATTGCTTCTTTTAGCCCTGATTTAATCTGTTGTCCCTTAAAGGGATCTCATCTTAATAAAGATCATCTCTCTGATTTAATTTCTATGACAGAAAGTGCAAAGATTGTTTCTCATGGAAAAATCTGTGTGGTTATTGGAGGAGGTCTTGGAAGGACTCAAGAAACTCAGGAGACGGTTAGAGAGTATCTTTCTCAAATATCTATTCCAGCGGTTATTGACGCTGATGCAATTCATGCAGTATCAGAAGATACAGAGGTTATTAAAAGGAAACCTTTCTTGGTTACTCCTCACGGATATGAGTTTTCTCTTTTGTCGAAAAAAGAAATTAAGGATATCTCTGATGAAGAAAAGATAAAAATAGTAAAGGAGGAGGCAGAAAGTTTAAGAACCAATATTTTATTCAAAGGGAATGTTGATATTATTACTAATGGAAAAGAAGTTGTTTTAAACGAAGCAGGAAATTCTTATCTTTCTGTTGGAGGAACAGGAGATATTTTATCAGGAGTAGCTGGATCTATAATAGCTCAAGGGTTTGATCCTTTCTTTGCTGCTCAAGCTGCTGCATATATCAATGGAAAAGCAGGAGAGATTGCTTCTGAAAGCAAAAAAGAAGGGCTTCTCGCTACTGATTTGATTGATGTTATTCCTAAAACTTTACATTAAATAAAAAATTATGTTTGATTTAATTATTATTGGAGGCGGTCCTGCTGGTATGAGCGCAGGGATATATGCCGGAAGAAAAAAACTTAATACTTTAATTATTTCTAAAGATTTTACTGGGCAAATCGGCCAAGCTTTTACTATTGAGAACTATCCTGGTATCAAGGAAATAAAAGGGATGGAACTTGCTGATAAACTAGAAGAACACTTAAAAGAATTTATGGTTGACATGAATGCGGGAGAAGAGGTGACAAAAATCAGCAAGAAGAAAGATTGTTTTGAAATTAAAACAACTGAAGGAGACAGGTATTTTGGGAAAGCCGTTATTGTTGCCTCGGGAGCTAATCCAAGACATTTAAAGGTTCCTGGAGAAGATAAGTTTTTAGGTAAAGGTGTTTCTTATTGTACTATTTGTGATGCTCCTCTTTTTAGAGATAAAGAGGTAGCTGTAATCGGAGGAGGAAATAGCGGTATTGAGGCTGCTCTTGATCTAACTAAGCACGCAAAAAAGATTTATGTTGTTGAATTTGCTTCTAAGTTAAAAGCTGATGAGGCTATTGTAGAAAGAGCCGAGAAAGATGAAAAAATTGAAATAATTTGTTCGGCAGCAGTTAAAGAGATTAAAGGAGATAAGAGGGTAGAAGCTATTATTTATCAAGACAGAGAATCTAAGAAAGAAAAAAAGTTATCATTAGAAGGGGTTTTTGTTCAGATTGGATATATTCCTACCGGGAGTTTTGCTGAAGGTTTAGTAGAGTTTACTAAAGGAGGAGAAATTAAGATTGACTACAAAACCAATGAGACTAAAACGAGAGGGTTATTTGCTGCAGGCGACGTTAGTTCTGTGCTTTATAAGCAAGCAATAATTGCGGCGGGCGAAGGATCAAAGGCTGCGCTTTCTGCTTATGATTATTTGGAAAAGAATAAATAGGATTAGTTTTTAATATGATTTCGATAATAATACCTACATTAAACGAAGAAGAGCATCTTCCTTTTCTTTTAGAATCATTAAAAGATCAAACTTTCGATAGTTTTGAAGTTATTATTTCAGACGCTGACTCTCAAGATAATACGAGAAAAATAGCGGAAGATTTGGGGTGTAAAGTAGTCGAAGGAGGATTGCCGGCGAAAGGAAGAAACAACGGAGCCAAGGTAGCAAAAGGTGACATTTTATTTTTTCTTGATGCCGATGTTGTTCTCCCAAAAGATTTTATAGAAGAAGCTGTTAAAGAGTTTAAAAAAAGAAAACTAGTGATAGCAGGATGTTATGTTCAACCTTTAAGCAATAAGGATGCTGATAATTTTTTGTATGGAACAGGAAATCTTTATTTCAAATTTACTCAGTTCTTTTTTCCTCAAGCCGCTGGACATTGTATAATTGCAAAGAAAAAAGTCCACGATAAAATAGGAGGATTTAATGAAAAAATAAAATTAGCAGAAGACCTTGATTATGCTAAAAGAGCAGCAAAAGAAGGAAAGTTTAGATATCTAGAAAATGTTAAAGTTCCTGTTTTAATGAGGAGATTAGACAGAGAAGGAAGAATGAATATGGCGGTAAAGTACGCATTAATTGGTATTTATTTTTCTCTTTTTGGAGGAGTGGAATCCAATATATTTAATTATCGTTTTGCTCACTACGACGAGGAAAAAGAAACTTTTAAAGAGAAGCTGGAGTCTCTTAATCTTCAGATAAAAGTAACCTCAAGAGTTAAAGACATTAAAGCAAGAGAAATTATAGATTCTAGAGGTAATCCCACTTTAGAAGTAGAACTTATTACCAATGGCTCTTCTTTCAAATCTTCTGTTCCTTCTGGAGCTTCGACTGGTAATTTTGAGGCAAAAGAATTAAGAGACAGTGATTCTAAAAGATATCAAGGGAAAGGAGTTTTAAAAGCAATAGAGAATGTAGAGAAAATTATCACTCCGAAGTTGAAAGGGAAATATGTTTTAAATCAGAAGAAATTAGATTCTCTTTTAATTGATTTAGATGGTACAGATGATAAAAGTAAATTGGGTGCTAATGCTACTCTTGCTGTTTCGATGGCTCTTTGCCGAGCAGGAGCAGATGCTAAAAATTTACCTCTTTATAATTATCTTGCTGATGTTTATTACAACAAAACTTTAACTTCCTATAATAAAAAGTTTTCTCTTCCTGTTCCTTGTTTTAACGTGATTAATGGTGGAGCTCATGCAGGGAACAATCTTGATGTTCAAGAATTTATGCTTGTTCCTCAAGCGAAAACTTTCTCTAATAACTTAAGAAAAGGAGTTGAAGTTTATCATTCTTTGAAAAATATTTTAAGAAAAGAGTTTGGAAAACAAGCTATCAACTTAGGAGATGAAGGAGGTTTTGCTCCTGCAGTAAATAGTGCAGAAGAAGCATTGAGCATTATAACAAAGGCGATTAAAGATGCAGGGTATTCTGGTAAGGTTAAAATTGGTTTAGATGTAGCTGCGACAGAATTTTTCAAAAAAGGGAAATATCATTTAGAGGGTAAAGATTTTAATTCCGAAGAATTGATTGATTTTTATAAAAAATTAATTAATAAATTCCCAATTGTCTTTATTGAAGATCCTTTTTCTGAAAACGACTTTAAGGGTTTTTCTCGCTTCAAAAAAGAAGTAGGAGATAAGATAGTTATTCTGGGAGATGATTTACTTACTACGAATGTAAAAAGAATTAAAAAGGCTAATAGAGAAAATGCTTGTAACGGAACTATTATCAAACCTAATCAGATAGGGACCATTACTGAAGCAATTGAAGCAATAAAATTAGCTAAATCTTATGGATGGAAAATATTGGTCTCTCATCGTTCTGGAGATACTCCTGATTCCTTTATTGCTGATTTGGCAGTTGGGGGAGGAGCTGATTTTATTAAATCTGGAGCTCCAGCACGAGGCGAGAGAATTGCAAAGTATAATCAATTATTAAGAATAGAAGAAAAAGTAAAATAAAGATATGAATTCTTCAGAGGTTAAAAAGTTTTTAAAAGAAACTGCGGATAAAGTAATTCCATTAGTCAACGAAATATTAGTTTCTGATGTTGATAATAGAAATAAAAACGCAATAAAATATCCAATTTCAACAGGAGGGAAAAGAGTGAGGCCGGGTCTTGCTATGGCTTCCTGTCTAATGTTTGGAGGGAAAGAAGAAGATGTATTGTATGCAGCAGCTAGTCTAGAAATACTTCATAACTATAGTTTGATTATTGATGATATGATTGACCATAGCTCTTTAAGAAGAAAAAAGCCTACATGCTGGGCTGAATTTGGAAAATCGATGGCAGAATGTGTTGGTATCGATTATACAGCTTCTATTTTTCAAGGAGCTATAAAATCTAAAAGATCAGCGGAAGTCACAAAAGTCTTAGCAAGAACTATGAAGGTTCTAGTTGATGGAGAGATTCTTGATATATTATTTGAACAGTCTGGAAGAGAAAACGAGCCTTTTGTGAAAGAGAATAGATTTAAGAGAATAGAAGATGAAGATTATTTCGAAATGGTAAATAAAAAAACTTCAGCTTTAATTCAATCAAGCTGTGAATTAGGAGCAATGTTAGCAGGAGCTAAAGAAAAGGAAATAGAATATTTAAGGAAATATGGTTTTGGCTTCGGTTTAGCTTATCAGATTCAAGATGATATTTTAGATATATTTGGCGATCAAGAAATATTTGGCAAAAGAAAAGGTCAAGATATCAAAGAAGGGAAGTTAGGTAATATCGTTATCCTGTATGCATTTAGGGAGCTTTCTTCTTCTGATAAAGAAAAGTTTTTAAAGATAATCAGAGATAAAGATGCTAAAGAAGAAGAAATAGAAGAAGCAATTAGTTTAATTGAAAGAACTAACAGCGAAGAAAAGACACGTAAACTAGCAAGAAATTTTGTAAACGAAGCGAAGGATAATTTAAACTATCTTCCTAAAAATAAATGGAATGATATCTTGAGAATTATGGCAGATTTTGTTATAAAAAGAGAAAAATAATTCTTTGTTTTGTTTCTTTTGGAAGAGGGTTCTAAAACCCTCTTTTTTATTTGACAAAGCACCAACTTATGTACTAAAACTAATGTAGTTCTATAAAAATAAATAGGTGATGAAAATGAAAGAATTAGAGAAAATAAAATCTGTTTGCCCAGAATGTTTGAAAAAAGGAAAAGTTAACGTAGTCCCAGCAACTGTTATAGAAAAAGATGGTCGGGTTTGGATAAGAAAAGAGTGCACGAAGCATGGTACTTTTGAAAGTATTTTTTTTGGAGACGTTAATCTCTATAAAAAATGGATGAAGTACAAAGTAACTGGGAGAGAAATGCCAGAGATTAAAACCCAGTTTTTCGATGACCCTCTACTCTATGACGTGCATAGGTCGCAGACTGTTCTTACGAATCTGATGGCAACTAATAGATGTAATCTACGTTGCAGTTATTGCTTTATGAATGCAGGAGCTTCTGGTTATGTTTATGAACCTGATTTAAACCAAATAAGATGGTTGCTAAAACAAGCTAGAGAACAAAAGCCTATTGGCTCTAAAGCGCTTCAGATTACCGGTGGTGAACCTACTATAAGAGATGATCTCTTTGAGATTATTAATATGGCAGAGGATCTTGGTTTTACTCATGTCCAGTTAAATACTAATGGAATTAAACTCGCTGAGGATCTTGATTTTTGCCGGAAGGTAAGAGAATCAGGAGTGAATACTATTTACATGAGTTTTGACGGAGTGAGCAATGAAACTAATCACTGGTTGAAGCAAAGCAAGAAAGCAATTGAAAACTTGAGGGAGGTTGGACAAATGTTAACCCTTGTTCCCGTTTTAAGTGGAGACAATATCCATGAAACAGGTGAAATTATTAATTTCGCTTTGAAAAACCTGGATGTGGTGAGAGCAGTTAATTTCCAACCGATTTCTTTTTGTGGTCGTTTAGATAAAATAAATGACAAGAAAAGAAAAGACCAAAGAGTAGACTACGTGAAAATGATGGAGGCTATCGAGAAAGATTTTCAAGGAAAGATCTCAAGAGATGATTTCTATCCTGTACCATTTGTTTTCCCTGTTTCTAAGATAATTGAAAAGCTGACTGGAATTCCTCAAGTTGAACTTACTGCCCATCCAGGATGTGGCGGAGCAACTTATCTCTTTATTGAAGATGGAGAACCTATTCCAATAACAAGATTCCTTGACGTAGAAGGACTTATGGATTTCGTAAATTATCAAAGCGAAAAGAAAGGAATTTTAAAGAAAGTAAGAATTGGCGCGGCTTTTCTAAAGGAAGTCAATAAATATATTGACAAAGAGAAAGCACCGAAAGGGTTTGATCTCAAAGAGATTTTAAAAGGAGCTGTTCTTGGAGGAAGCTATGATTCTTTAAGGCAATTTCATTACAAAAGTCTTTTTGTTGGATCTATGTGGTTTCAAGATCCTTGGAATCTAAACATCGAAAGACTCAAACGTTGTGTTATTCACTATACAACGCTTGAAGGAATGGTACCTTTTTGTGCTTATAACGGTCTTGGTTACGGAGAAAAAATTAGGAAGAAACATTCTATCTCGATAAAGGAATGGGAAAATAAGGTAAACAGAAAAATGAAAGACGATTTATGGAAGGGCGGAAGGATTAGCTAGGCTCTTTAATAAAACATTAGGGAATTATTTAATAATTCCCGTTTTTTTTATTCTAGAAATTTTTTTGTTATTCTTTCCGCTTCTTTATAATTTTGGATCCATTTTATTTTATTGTTTCTTTTAAACCAAGTCATCTGACGTTTAGCAAATTGTTTTGTGTGAGTTATTATTTTATTTTTAACTTCTTCTTCGTTTATCTCTTCTTCAAAATATTCTTTCCATTCCTGATATCCTATAGTCTGGAGTATAGGAATCCAACCATATTTTTTAACTAATTTTTTTGTTTCTTTTTTTAATCCTAGACCTATCATATTTTCTACTCTTTTCTCTATTCTCTGATCGAGTTCTTTTTTAGGAAGATTAATTCCGACTTGAAGGCTGTCGAATATTTTTTCTCCTTTTCCTCTTTGTTTCCAAAAAGGTTTCCCTGTTACTTTTGATACTTCTATTGCTCTTATTAGTCTTCTCTTGTTGTTTTTTTTAATTTTTTCTGATCCTTCTGGGTCTAATTTTTTGTAAATGTTAAATAATTCTTTTTCGCTTTTTCTACCAAGTTTTTCTCTAAGTTCTTTTTGAGGCGGGACTTTTGGAAATTTAATATTTTCAACTACTGATTTAATATATAATCCTGTTCCTCCTACTAAGAAGGGGAGTTTTCTTTTTTCTTGAATTTCTTTTATTTTATTTATTGCTAATTCTTTATAAATTGCTACATTGAACTCTTGGTTTGGCTTCCTAATATCTATTAGATGATGAGGAATTCTTTCTGTTTCTTCTTTTTTTACTTTAGCGGTTCCGATGTTCATTTCTTTATAAATTTGTCTTGAATCTGCTGAGATTATTTCTCCATTAAAACGTTCAGCTAGTTTTATTGATAGCTCTGTTTTTCCAGATGCGGTTGGTCCTAAAATTATTATTATTTTTTTTAGATTCATTTTTTAATTATATCTTAACTTTTGATTTAATAAAAAACTGAGATAAATTCTCAGTTTTAATTTAGTGTTTAAAGTATCTTCTTCCAGTGAATACCATTATTATTTCATTTTCATCTGCTGCTTCTATTGATTCTTGATCTCTTATTGATCCGCCTGGTTGGACAATAGCCCTTACTCCTGCTTTTGCTGCTTCATCTACAGAATCTCTAAAAGGGAAGAATGCGTCACTAGCCATTGTAGATCCTATTATATTTTCTCCACCTTTCTTAGATCCTATCCAAGCTGCATCAACTCTTGCAGTTTGACCACCGCCAATTCCTACTGTTTGACATTCTTTTACATAAACAATAGAGTTTGATTTTACGTTCTTGACGCATTTTACTGCAAACTGCATTGTTGCAATGTCTTCAAATGTCGGTTTTTTCTTAGTCACTGTTTTCCAGTTAGTACTATCTATTTTTTGGATATCTCTTGTTTGAGCGATGTAACCTCCAGTAACAGGTCGGTACTCTATTTCTTCTCTTGGTATTTTTCTGTCTAAACCTTTAACAAGGAGTAGTCTTAATTTCTTTTTCTGACCAAATATTTCTAGTGCCTTATTAGAGAAACTTGGAGCTATTACTATTTCTAAAAAGTATTTTGATAGTTCTTGAGCTACGAACATATTAACTTCTCTATTGAAAATTACTATTCCTCCGAATGGAGAATAGATGTCTGTAGCAAAAGCATTTTTCCAAGCTTGGAGAAGGTCAGAGTTGCTAGCTATTCCGCAACAAGTTGCATGCTTGATTATGATGCAAGTTGGACTGTCAAAGTCTTTTATTGCTTCGATAGCATAGTCTGCATCTAATACATTGTTGTATGACAATTCTTTTCCCTGTAATTGTTTTGCGTTTACTATACAAGGCTCCATTGTAGAGAGAAGAGTTCTATAAAAAGCAGCTTTTTGGTGGTTGTTTTCTCCTTTCGACAGATCTGATATTTTTTTTAGTGCAGGATATACTCTATTTGGGAAGATACTATTTTCTTTTTCTTCTAAAACACTTACTAAATCTTTCATTATTTTATTCCTCCATTTTAAAAGTACCGTATGTTTTTTATAACAAAAATAGCTCTTTGTAAAGCTGTTTTGTGGAAAATTAAACTGATTTTCCTTCTAGTCCCCAATGCGTAGCATCGGTAATTTCAACATTTAAGAATTGTCCGACCCCAACCTTCTTTTCTTTTACTTTTACTGTTTTGTAAAATCTGTTTTTTCCAATAGAAAATTCTCCTTTTTTCTTGTTAATTAGTATTCTTTCTTCATTCCCAATATGTTTTTTATTATTTTCTAAAGCAGTTTCTTTTAAAATTCCGGTTAACACTTTTTCTCTTCTCTTTTTTTCTTCTTTAGGAATATTATCTTTTATTATTATCGGTTTTTCTCTATGAGAATATTGAGAGATATAGGCCATGTCGAATTTAATTTCTTTGAATAGTTTTACTGTGTTTTGAAATTTTTTTTCTGTCTCTCCGGGGAATCCTACTATTACATCTGTAGAGATGCAGATATTTGGAATTGCTTTTCTTATTTTTTTTACCATTTCTTTATACTCTTTTACGGTATACGGTCTATTCATTCTTTTAATAATTTCTTCATCTCCTGATTGAACTGGTAGGTTTAAATATTCTGTTATTTTTTTACATTCTTTCATTGATCTAATTAATTCTTCTGTGAAATCTTTAGGATGAGAACTAGTAAAGCGAACCCAGAAATCTCTCTCTATATCATTTATTTTTCTTAGAAGAGTAGAGAAGTTGACGTTTTCTGATTTATAAGAATTAACATTCTGACCTAAAAGCCAAATTTCTTTTATTCCTTCTTGAGAAAGTTTTTTTATTTCCTTTAACACCTCTTCATGGTTTCTGTTTATTAAAGGACCTCTAGTGTAGGGGACTACACAAAAAGTACAAAAATTATTGCACCCCGTAGAGATTGGAACAGAAGCGGAAAATTCATTTGAGTAAAGTGGTTTTTGATTGAGATATTGACCTTTATACTCTTCGCAAAAAAATTTATCTCTTTGGTCTGGAAGGTAATAATAACTGTCTTCTTTTAATATTTCTTCCCATTCTTTTAAAGTTTTTATAGGAAGGATGTAGTCAAAATGTTTTTTAAATTTTTTGTAGTCTTTTTTAAGAATACATCCAGTAAGCAATGTCTTGAGTTTTGGGTTTTTCTTTCTTAAATCTTTAAATTTATTAGTTTGCCCATAAACTCTATCCACTGCTGATTGTCTTATTGAACACATTGTTATAATCAATAAATCAGCATTTTCTTTCTTTTCTGCTTTTTTGTATCCTATTTTCTGAAGAAATCCTGCTATTCTTTCCGAGTCAGAGATATTCATTTGGCATCCAAAGGTGATGATATAGTATTTCATTATGGCTAATATTATCAGAATTTTTCTTATTCTTCAATTTAAATAAAAAGACCTCGTTTTTAATTCGAGGTCTTTTTCTGAATTATCAATCTTTTTATCTTTGACAACAGCAAGTTTTTTCTGCTCCTAATAATCTCTGCCTTCTTAAACTAGTAGCAACTTTACAATCTTTTGTTTCTCCTACGTCTATTTCTGTTTCTTTGCATCCCATTTCGGCATCTGTTGTTACGGTCCAGTTTCTGCAGATTCCTGATTCATATCCCAATGATTCACATTTTTCTTCACAGCTGAGCTCTTCTTTTTCTTCTTTACATGTTCCTTCATAATCAATTTCAACTCCAGCAAGTTCAGCAAAACAAGAGTTGCTATATATTTTTCCATTTACTCCGCAGACAGGATCCCAGAGAGTTATACATACTCTTTGCTCTTTATTTTGAATATTTTCTCCTTGGTTCTGTTCTTGGTTTTTTTCTTGGTCTTCTATTTCTATACATCTATATCCATCTATGCATCCATTTTGATCTCTTGAGAATAATATCCTTCCGTTTTCGCAAAAATCTTCTGAATAGGGTTCTATTTTTGGACATCCTTCTTTTGTTAGCTCAGAAGGTATTATTTCAATAATACTTCTTCTTGCATCTCTTATTTTTTCTCTTACCCGAGATGTTTCTGGTAATTCTGATTTAAGATTTTCAATTATTTCTAGTTGTTTTTCCTTATTACCAGAAATTCTTTTAATGTATTCTTTGAATTTCTCTTGATCTTCTTCTGACCATTTCTCTGCAGTATCTTCAAGTCTTTTCAAACTATTCTCTTTAGCTTTTTTGATTGACTCTTTTACTTCTTCAGGAACTACTTCTTCTAATTCTTCTAATATTTCTAGGTTTTTAAATTCCTTAAATTGAGATCCTTTTACTTCTTGAAGATTATTCTCGATTCTTTCTTGTATTCTTTCTTTTTCTTCTAATTTTGTCATTACTCCACCAAATTTTCTCAGATGTTCTTCTCTTGTTTCTCTTATTCTTTGAGAAACTTCTTCAGGAACTTGTCCTTCTATTTTCTGAAGAACCCTATTATGCAGTGCCTGGTGTTGAGTAAACTTGTCAAGGAATTTTCCTACCTCTTCGTTTTCTGAAGCTTTTTCTTTTATTTTTACTGCTACTCCTTCAATCTCGCTTATTTCTTCTTTGTATCTTTTCGCTGCTTCCATTATCTCTTCTTTGGTAGCGCCTGAATCTATTAATTCTTTTAGTTCAATTAATCTTTCATTAGCATGTTGAGCCCTAATTTTTATTTTATTAACCGGATCAAGACTGACAAAAAGATGTATTTTTCTTGTCCACTCTTTGAAGAAATAGAAATGGTTATTTGGTAAAAGCATCGGTTTTCCTGTTTCTAAGTCTTCTGGCACTATATTCTCATCTAATGTTATTTCTTCATCTACGTCTTGAGTTTTAGAACATATTACTTGAGCAGGATAACTTTCAGCCAAGAAACATTCTGTTCCTTCAGGGCACCGATAATAGCTACATGGATTTGGTTCAGCACATCTATTACCGATATCTGGGAAACTGATACATTCTTTTCCTTCTGAACATGGGTTCTCTGAATCGCATTCAATGTCGGTAATTGAAGGGTATGGTTCTTGAGCAAAAACGACAGAAAAAGTGCTTAGCAATAAGGAAAGAAGCAAAGTTACAGCAAATATTTTTTTAATCATATTTTTATTTTTTGTTATTAGTTTCCTTTACGACTTTTTGAATAAAATCTTTTGTTTTGAATTCTCCGATATCTCCTTTTTTTCTATCTCTAACTCTTACTGATTTTGCTTTTTCTTCTTTGTCTCCAACCACTAAAACGTATGGTATTTTCTGAATTTCTCCTTCCCTTATTTTCTTAGAAACAGTTTCGTTTTCATCTTTTAATTTACATCGTATTCCTTCATTGCTGATTTCTTTTAATAATTCTTTTGCGTATTTTTTATGTTTGGTTCCAACAGGAATAATATAAACTTGGATAGGGGATAGCCACAAAGGAAGAGCTCCTGCGTAATGTTCTAGAAGAACTGCAATAAACCTTTCCATGCTTCCCAACAAAGCCCTGTGGATCATGTATGGTTCTTTTTTTTCTCCCTTAGAATCAATATAGAACATTTCAAGTCTTTCAGGGAGATTAAAGTCAAATTGAATGGTAGTGCATTGCCATTCTCTTCCAATAGAATCTTTAATCTTGAAATCAATTTTTGGGCCGTAGAACGCTCCGCCTCCAGGATCAGTTTCGTATTCTAGGTTGAGTTTTTCTAGAACATATTTAAGAGATTTTGTTGCTTTTTCCCATCTTTCCTCGCTTCCTACACATTCTTCTGGTTTAGTTGATAAGCAAATGTTAAATTCTTTAAATCCAAAAGCCTTTAACATTTTCATTGTATATTTAACAAGTTTTGCTATTTCTTGAGATAATTGACTGGGTTCACAGATTATGTGAGCATCGTCTTGAGTAAAACCTCTAACCCTAGTTAGTCCGTGAAGTGTTCCTGATTTTTCGTAACGATATACAGTTCCAAATTCAGCATATTTTATAGGAAGATCTCTATAACTTCTTATCTTTGAGTTAAAAGCTTTTACATGAAATGGGCAATTCATTGGTTTCAAGAGATATTTCTCGTCTTCTATCTCAATGGGGGAATAGAGACTGTCTTTGTAGAAGTTCCAATGACCCGAAGTCTTCCACAATTTTAAGTTTCCAATATGAGGGGTAGAAAGCCATTGGTATCCCTGTTCATTCAACTCTTTATAGAGGTAATCTTTTATTTCTTTTCTTAGAATCGATCCTTTGGGGAGCCAAATTGGAAGTCCTGCTCCTACTTCTTCGTCAAAGATAAATAATTCTAACTTTTTTCCAAGAATACGATGGTCTCTTTTTTCAGCTTCCTTTTGTTTTTTTACGTAGTCTTTTAATTCTTTTTTACTTTTAAATGCTATACCGTAAATTCTTGTTAGCATTGGATTTTTTTCGTCTCCTCTCCAATAAGCTCCAGCTATTTTAGTTAATTTAAAAGCATTACTAGGAATCTCTTTGGTTGTTTTAATATGTGGTCCTTTACAAAGATCAGTAAAATTTCCACTTTCATAAATACTTATTTCTTTTTCTGGCAATTCTTCTATTAGTTCTATTTTGTAAGGTTGGTCTTTAAATATTTTCTCTGCTTCTTTCTTGGATTTTTTTTTCTTATTGAACTTAATGTCTTTTGAAATTAGCTCTTTCATTTTTTCTTCTATTTTTGGTAAATCTTCCGAAGTTATCTTTTCCGGTAAATCAAAATCGTAGTAGAATCCGTTTTCTATATCAGGGCCAATACCAAATTTAGTACCAGGATAGAGTTCCTGTACTGCTGCGGCTAAGATATGAGCAATTGAATGTCTGATTGTTTCTATTTTATTCATAAACTTGGATTTTTTTTTAAAAATAATATATTATATTATTTAATAAGAGGTGAATTGATTGAGGAAAAGCAATAAAGTAGGCAAAACGTTAGACAAGAGGTCAAATTTTATAGATCGTCGAATAATTGAAAAAGAAGTTGATTCAGGAAACAAAGAGGGAGTGTAGACAGCTCTTTATCAAACAAATATTTAATATAGAGGCAACAATAAATTCGTTGCCTTTTATTTTTTTTAAGATTCTCTTATTTCCTCTATTTTATCACAGATTATCTTTGGTTGGTTGCCTTGATTATCAACTTTTCCAGTAATCATAACAATTTTATTTTCTTCAAGGACATTTAAACTTCTTTCCATAACTCTAGGGAACACTATTACTTCTATTTTATCATTAAGATCTTCTACCTTCATGAACAACATGGGATTTCCATTTTTTGTTATTATCTTTTTCATTCTAGATATAATTCCTCCAATTTTTATCTTTTGTCCCCATATTGTTCCGCTTACTTCGTTTATTGGGCAAACCTTATCTTCTAATTTTTTCTTAAATCTTTTTAAAGGATGAGAGCTGATATATAATCCTAGTAATTCTTTTTCCCAAGATAGTTTTTCTTTTTCCGGTACGGGGTCAACATCTTCTAATTTGATGTTGGGATTAGAATGGAAAGACTCTCCAAAAAGACTGCCCTGATTATTTTCTTTGTTTTTCTGGATCTCTCTGTTTGTATTAAGTAATCTTTCTAAGTTATATAATAATTTTTGTCTTTCTTCGAAGCTATCGAAAACTCCTGCTTTAATCATGCTTTCCATTGATTTTTTATTAAGAACGCGATTTCCTACTCTAGAAACAAAGTCAGATATAGACTTAAAAGGACCCGACTTTTTTCTTTCCGTTATAATTGTTTCTACGACGTTGCTTCCTACGTTCTTGATAGCTAGTAATCCAAACCTTATTTTTCCTTTTTCTGGAACAACAGAGAAGTTTCTAAAGCTTTCGTTGATATCTGGGCTTAAGACTTCGATTCCCATCTTTTTACATTCAGAGATTAAATCAGCGATTCTTTCAATGTCGTTCTTCTCAGAAGTTAAGAGTGCTGACATGAATTCTACGGGATAATGAGCTTTGAGGTAAGCAGTTTGATAAGCTATCATTGCATAAGCAGTAGCATGACTTTTGTTGAAACTATATCTTGCTGCTGGCTCAATCCATCCCCATATTTTTTTAGCTACATCTTCTTTAATACCGTTATCCTTCATTCCTTCAATAAGTTTTTCTTTTTGAGCAATGAGTAATTTTTTTATCTTTTTTCCTACTGCCTTTCTTAAAATATCTGCTTCACTTAAAGAAAAACCTGCTAGTTGTTGAGCAATTTGCATAATTTGTTCTTGGTAAACAGGTAGTCCGTAAGTAGAAGATAGGATATTTTTTAATTTTGGATGAAGGTATCTTACTTCTTTATCTCCGTGCTTTCTTTGAATATATTCAGGAATGATTGCCATCGGTCCCGGCCTATAAAGTGCAACCATAGCAATAATATCTTCGAAGTGAGTTGGCTTTAATTGCTTAAGATATCTTTTCATTCCCTCAGACTCTAATTGGAAAACTCCAGTTGTTTCTCCTTGTCGAAGTAGGCTGAAAGCTTTTTTATCTTCTGGTGGAAGATTTTCGATGTCTATACTTTCATCTTGAACTTTATAAACTCTTGCCAAGGTGTCTTCAATAATAGTTAGATTCTTGAGTCCAAGAAGATCCATTTTTAATAATCCTAGATCTTCAATTGAATGCATCTCGTATTGAGTGACAATAGCGTTATCGTCTTGAGTGGGATGTTGCAAGGGAACTGTTTCTTGGAGAGGATCTTTTGAGATTACGATTCCGCAAGCGTGCGTAGAAGCATGCCTAGCACATCCTTCAAGTTTCTTCGAAAAATCAATCAATTCCCTTGCTTGTTCGTCTGTCTCATAAAGTTGTCTAAATTCTTGGATTTCATCTAGTGTTTTATCTAAAGTGTATCCAAATGGAATTGTTTTCGCTATTTTATCGCAATAACTGTAAGCAAGATTCATTGCTCTTCCTACGTCTCTAATAACTGCTCTTGCACTCATAGTCCCAAAGGTTATTATTTGAGCTACTCTATCTCTACCGTATCTTTGAGCTACGTAATTTATAACCTCATCTCTTCTTCGATCAGTGAAATCTAAATCAATATCTGGCATTGATATTCTTTCTCTGTTTAAGAATCTTTCAAAAAGAAGATTATATCTTAAGGGGTCTACGTTAGTAATACCAAGTAGATAAGAAATTAGGGAACCGGCAGCAGATCCTCTTCCTGGCCCTACTACAATTCTATTTTCTTTTGCCCAGTTCACAAAATCTTGAACAATTAGGAAATAAGAAGAAAATCCCATTTCTTCTATAACTGATAATTCGTAATTCATTCTTTCTTTTACTTCTTTGCCGGGTTCTTTATCGTATCTTTTTTTAATTCCTTTTTCACACAACTTTCTTAAGTATGATTTTGGAGTTTCTCCTTTAGGTACTTCGAAATAGGGAAGTTTTGTTTTCCCTAGCGTGAATTCAAAATTACATTGATTGACAATTTTCTGAGTGTTCTCTATAGCTTCCGGGACATTTTTAAAAAACTTTATCATGTCTTCTTGGCTCTTTACTGAAAAGTCATCTGTTTGCATTGTTATCCTTTCTGGATCATTTGGATCTGCGCCAGTATTAATAAGCATCAAAATGTCCTGAGCTTTTGCATCCTCTGGATTTAAGTAATGAGAGTCACAGGTTGCAATAAGAGGGATGTCTAATTCTTTAGAAAACTTGATAAGTTGTTCGTTTACTTTTTGCTGTCCTTTAATATTAGGATGATGTTGTATCTCGAGATAAAAACTGCCAGGATCAAAGATTTCCTTATATTTTAAAGCTTGCTTTTTTGCTTCCTCTATTTTATTGGCAATAATTAGTCTAGGAATTTTTCCTTGAATGCAAGCAGTCGCACCAATTAGCCCTTCGCTGTGCTTTGCTAGTATTTCTTCGTCAATTCTTGGCTTATAATAAAATCCTTTAAGATTTGCAGCAGTTATTAATTTTACTAGATTTTCGTATCCCTTTTTGTTTTTCACTAAAAGGAGCAAATGATATCTTTTATTATCAATATTTGGTCTTTTTTGCTCCATTTTGTTTACCGCTTGATAAACTTCGCAACCAATGATTGGTTTTATCCCTTTTTTCTTCGCTTTTTCGTAAAATTCAACTGCACCATAAAGATTACCATGATCGGTTAAAGCAACAGAATCCATGCCTAATTTTTTGACATGGTCTAATATTTCATCTATTTTTGGTAATCCATCTAGTAAACTATAATGCGAGTGCAAGTGGAGGTGAGTAAATTTCATATTTTTCTATCAAACAATTTATCTCATTCTATCCCCTTTAGAGTGCTTGGTCAAATAAAAAAATCCTTTTGTAAGGATTTTATTTTTATTTAAATTTCTCTAAAGGTTCTAGCTCTTGGCTTATTCTCCGTTCGTGAATCATCCATCTGATAAGAGGGTCTTGTTCTGGTGATTTTTCCATTTTATTTAGAATTTCTTCTGGTAAGTCTGGCTTTGTTACGATCTTAGCTTTTAGCTTTTTCTTTTTGTTTTTTGGTAGAGCTTCGTCTTTTTCTATTTTTTCAAGAACTTCTTCTATTTCTTCTCCAGAGCAGTTAGATATTTTGTTTTTACATTCTTTTGTTTTGCCTCTGACTTTTTGCCAATTTTTTATTTTTTTAAAGATCAAATACTTCCCCTGTGCTTATTTTATTATTTTAAAATTATTTTATCAAGGGTTAATATGTTAAAATTTTAATAATGAATATTTGGAAAGAAGAAGAGAAAATATGGGGGAGAGGGGTTAAGAATGTGGTGTGTTTGGATGAAGCAGGAAGAGGCCCTCTAGCAGGGCCAGTTGTGGCTTGTGCTGTTTACGTAGAAAAGAAAAAGAAGGATGATTTTATAAATATATCTAAAAGAATTAAAGATTCTAAAAAATTAAGCTCTAAACAAAGAGAATCTTTATATAAAGAAATAACAAGCCATCCTCAAATTAGCTGGGCTACTAGTAAATCGTCAGAGAAAATAATAGATAAAATTAATATTTTAGAAGCTACTAAAGAAGCAATGAGAAAAGCAATTAGGAATTTAGAGAAGAAAACAGGAGAAAAAGCAGAGTTCTTAATTATAGATGGTAATTTTAAGATAAAGTCAAAGTTGGAACAGAGGCCTATAATAAAAGGAGACCAAAAGGTTTTTTCTGTTATGGCTGCCTCTATAATAGCTAAAGTAAAGAGGGATAAGTTAATGGAAAGATTTCATTTAAAGTACCCTCGTTACGATTTTGTTTTTCACAAGGGATATCCTACAAAAAATCACATCTTTTTGCTGAAAAAATATGGTCCTTGTAAAATTCATAGAAAGACTTTCCGTCCAGTAAAAGAATTAATAAAAAAACCATTAGATTGTTTCTAATGGTATTCTTTTATTTTTTTTATGATTTGATAGGGCTTACTCGAATTTTCCAGGTGGTTTTAGTTTCCTTAATTTTCTTCGGGAGATCTATCCCATTCTTTGAGACGAATTCTTTTAGTTCTTTTTCGTTGACTTCGGTTTCTATTTTCTTCTGAACTAATTTATCTAATTCGTTCTCTTTAATCCCCAGATCCATTAAAATCTTCTTTATTGTTTCTTCGATAATTCCTTCGAACTGCATTTCTTCGTAGGGGATAGTGATACTTATAGTTGCTATTTCTTTTGCTACAACAGAATAAAGCATTCCCAAGGAATCTTTTAGTTTTTCTCTATCCCAATTTGTTCTCTCTGAAGGGAAAACCGTTAAACTGAAATTTTCTTTACCCGAAATAATTCCCCGAAGACCTCTATTCGATTTTACTAGAGAAATTATCTCTTTCTTTTTTTCTTTTTGTTCTTTCTCTAATTCTTTTATTTTCTGATAGTTTTCACTATATTCAAATGCTTTCTTTTGAAAGGTTTCGAGATCAGAAAAAGGGATATCTAGTCTAGAACCTGGCTCGGTTTTGATTTCTGTTTCTGGCAACGAAGTAGCTTTTTTATCAAATCTTTCTCCTTTATCAATTGTCATTTCCTATATACCTCCTTTGTAAAAGAGCTTTCAGCTTATGACCTAAGATTATGAAATAGGAATACTCTTGTCAAGTAAAAATTTTTCTGTTAGTATTAAACCAGTTTTAAGATTAATTAAGTAGAAAAAGATAAAGATATGGCAGTTCCCAAACAACGTCACACAAAATCTAGAAGGAATAAGAGAAGGATGCATATTCACGTTGAACCTCCTCACTTAGTCAAGTGTCCTAAATGCGGAAAAGCTGTTTTACCACACACAATGTGTTGGCACTGTGGTTATTATAAAGGGAGAGAAGTGGTTAACGTTTTAGAGTCCTTAGAAAAGAAAGAGAAAAAACAAAGAGAAAAAGAAATGGAAGCTGAAGAGACTGCAAAGCAGAAATCAGCTAGTTTAGAAGAACTTTCTAAAAAATAAACTTATTTTAAAATGGGTAGTAGACATCTTTCTCGCTCAATAGTGATGCAAAGTCTTTATGAGTGGGATTTTTATGGTCAGAAAGACGGAGATCTTAAGAAGGTTGTAGAAAGAAATATTGAAGAATTCGGACCTGGGTTAGAAGATACTGATTTTATTTGGAAGTTATCAAAAGGAGTAAAAGACCATTTGTCCGAACTTAACAAGATTATTGAGAAAGCAGCTCCTGAATGGCCACTAGACAAAATTACAATTGTCGATCGTAATGTCCTAAGGATAGGACTTTTTGAATTAATGTATGCAGATCAAGAAAGTGTCCCACCCAAGGTTGCAATAAATGAAGCTATTGAATTAGCGAAAAGTTTTGGTGGCGAAAGTTCAGGAAAGTTTATAAACGGAGTTCTAGGAACTGTCTTCAAAGAAGTTAAAAAAATGAAAGAAAAGAAATAGCTTATGGTAGAATTTTCTTCTCTCGAAAAGAAATTGAAAATTAAATTTAAGAATAAAGATCTTTTAATTCAGGCTTTTGTTCATAGGTCTTTTTTAAATGAGCACCCTAATTTTAAAGTAGGCCATAATGAAAGATTAGAGTTTTTAGGAGATGCAGTTATTGAATTAATAGTAACCGAATATCTTTTTAAAAAATATCCCAAGAAAGCAGAAGGGATTCTAACAAGCTGGCGAGCTGCTTTAGTGAATACTAATCAGCTAGCAAACAAAGCAGAAGAGCTTGGTTTAGGAGAATATCTTTTACTTTCTAAAGGAGAAAAAAATGATATTGAGAAAGCTCATCATTACATTTTAGCAAATACTTTTGAGTCTTTAATGGGAGCAATTTATCTTGACTTAGGATTTGAAAAGGTTAAGAAGATAATAAAAGACAATTTATTAAAAGAATTGCCCGGGATAATTGAATCAGGAGAATTCAGGGATCCCAAATCTTTGTTTCAAGAGAAGGCTCAGGAGAAAGAGGGGATTACTCCTAATTACAAAGTTCTGAAAGAATGGGGGCCCGATCATGATAAGAAGTTTGTAGTGGGAGCATTTTTAGAAGACAAGTTGATTGCAAAAAGCGAAGGGTCTTCTAAACAAGAAGCAGAGATTAAATCAGCAAAAAAAGCATTAGAAATTAAGAATTGGTAAAAAAATATGTTAGTAATTAGATTATTAAGAGCAGGAAAAAAGAATCAACCTTTTTTTAGAGTGGTAGTTACTGAAAAAAGTAAAGCTCCTAAAGGAGGTGGATTTATAGAAAAATTAGGATATGTTAATCCTTTGACAAAAGAAAATTCTTTAAACGAAGAAAGGATTAAATATTGGATTGAGAAAGGAGCTCAATGTTCTGACAGAGTTCATAATTTGTTGGTTGATAAGGGAGTTTTTGAAAAGGAAAAAATTGCTGTTCATAGCAAGAAAAAAGGAGAAGGGAAAGAAGAGGTGAAAGAAGATAAGCCGTCTGGAGAAGAAAAGAAAGAAGAGACTCCAAAAGAAGAAAAGAAAGAAGAGACTCCAAAAGAAGAAAAGAAAGATGACGTAGAAGAAGAAAAAAAGGAAGAACAAAGAGTAGAAGATAAATCTGAGAAACCAGAAGAAGAGAAACTAGAAGAAAAAGAGGAAGAAGCTCCTCAAGAAAAAGAGGAAGAAAAAAAAGAGGAGCCTAAAGAGGAAGAAAAAAAAGAGGAAAGTTCTGACGAAAATAAAGAAGAAAAATAATTTTATCAGGACTTGACATTCTTTTTTAATTTTCCTAATATTAATACGCATGATAATAGTTGTGAATAACTTAAGAAACAAAGGAAGTAGTTGATTAATTTTTGAGAATTTTTTGTTCTCGAATAGACTGCTTCCCAAAGCAGTTTTTTAATTGAATGAAAGATAGAAAGAGAAAGAACTTTAAAAGTTAATAATGATTATTAGTTTCTAGCCAAGATTAAAAATTTTTAAGAGCAGATGGTGGATGCCTAGGAAGACTACGGCGATGAAGGACGTGGCGTGGCTGCGATAAGCCTCGGTGAGGTGCTAAGCAACCTTTGATCCGGGGATTTCCGAATGGGGTAACCCGTCCTGGCTATATAAACCAGGATAGTCCCGACTAATGGGACAGCGAACCCGCTGAAGTGAAACATCTCAGTAAGCGGAGGAAAAGAAAAAAATTGTGTTTTACACAAAAATTCCCTTAGTAGCGGCGAGCGAAGAGGGAAGAGCCTAAACTTGAGTGCAATATAGCGCTTGAGGGTTGTAAGGGAGTAATGTCGGAGCTATTCCTTATCGATAGGAATACCTCTGAGGGAGAGTACTTAGATAAAGTTTGGTTAGTCGAAGCACCCTGGAAAGGGGCACCATAGACGGTAATAGTCCGGTAGACGAAAATCACTTTATGCTCCTTATTACTTTTCTTGAGTACTGTGGGAAAAGTTATCCTGCAGGAAACAGGCTGGACTGCCAGCCAAGGCTAAATACGTTAGTCTTACCAATAGTGAACCAGTACCGTGAGGGAAAGGTGAAAAGCAGGGAGGTGATCCCGGTGAAATAGAACCTGAAACCATTTTGCTCACAAGGAGTCGGAGCCATTTTTTAATGGTGACGGCGTGCCTATTGAAGAATGAGCCAACGAGTGTTTGTTTGATTTTTGTCTAAGAGGTTATGCCTCGAAGACCTAGGGAAACCGAGTGTGAAAGCGCGATAAAGAAATCAGGCAGACGACCCGAAACCAGGTGATCTTACCATGGCCAGGGTGAATCCCGACGAAAGTCGGGAGGAGGCCCGAACCCGTGAGCCGTTCAATACTCTGGGATGAGCTGTGGTAAGGGGTGAAAAGCCAATCGTACCTGGTAATAGCTGGTTCTCCTCGAAATAGCTTTACGGCTAGCGTCGGTTTTGAAATAGTTGGAGGTAGAGCACTGGATGGAATATCGTGGCGTTTCGCCAGATACTCTAACCAAACTCCGAATGCCAACTATGAATTTCCGGCAGTCAGACTGTGGGCGCTAAGGTCCATGGTCAAAAGGGAAACAGCCCTGATCTTCATCTAAGGTCCCTAAATCTGAGCTAAGTGCAAGTAAGGAGGTGGAATTTCGGAGATAGCTAGGAGGTTCGCTTAGAAGCAGCTATCCTTTAAAAAGTGCGTAATAGCTTACTAGTTAAGAGACTCCGCACCGAAAATTCACGGGGCTCAAGCTCAGTACCGAAGATAAGGACGTTATCTTTTGATAACGTGGTAGAGGAGCGTTCTCTTCGCGTTGAAGCTCAACTGTAAGGTTGGGTGGAGTAGAGAGAAGTGAGAATGTTGGCATGAGTAACCGCAATTCCGATGAGATTTCGGAACACCGAAAGTCTAAGGTTTCCTTAGCAATGATAATCAGCTAAGGGTTAGGCGGTCCTTAGAGAAAACCGAATGGTGTACTCGATGGACAGACGGTTAATATTCCGTCCCATCCGTTAAATAACCTTAGAAGGACGGAGAGTAGTAGTCTAAGCGTATTATTGGATTTACGTTTGCTCTGTGAGGGTTTCCAAGCAGAGTGAGGACTTCTCTTTTCGGAGAGAATAACTTAGATGAGCACTCTTCCTAGAAAAGTTCTAAGTATTTATTTAATGGATTCCGTACCGAAAACCAACACAGGTGGACAAGTGTAAGAACACTAAGGTGAACGAGTGAAAGCTCCTGAAGGAACTCGGCAAAAAAGCAGGTGTAACTTCGGGATAAACCTTGCCTTGGTTTATAGCCAAGGCCGCAGCGAAAGACCCCCTGGCGACTGTTTACCAAAAACACAGGTCCCTGCTAACTCGTAAGAGGATGTATAGGGGCTGAGGCCTGACCAGTGCTGGAATGTTAACAGGAGGTGTCTTTCTAGTTTTCTAGAAAGGCTCATCCTCGAAGCTCCAGTAAACGTCCGCGGTAACTATAACCGTGTTAAAGTAGCGTAGTCCCTTGCCAGGTAAGTTCTGGCCCGCACGAAAGGCTTAACGACTGGGGGACTGTCTCCAGGAGCAGCTCGGTGAAAATGCAATACCGGTAAAGATGCCGGTTACCTGCGGCTAGACGGAAAGACCCCGGGAGCTTTACTATAGTTAGATATTGGACTTTGGTCTTAGATGCGTAGTGTAGACGGGAGACTTTGAAGGACTGATTCAGGTCGGTCTGGAGTCGCCAATGAAACACCGTCCTTTTAAGGTCTTTGTTCTAACCCTGTTAACTCAGGTGACAGTGTCTAATGGGTAGTTTAAGTGGGGCACTTGCCTCCCAAAGAGCAACGGAGGCGCTTAAAGGTCGGCTAGCTCCGGATGGAAATCGGAGTGATAGGACAAAGCCATAAGCCGGCTTTACTGCAAGAGAGATATCTCGCGCAGTTGCGAAAGCAGAACTTAGTGAACCGACTCTGGTTAGTAGGACCGGAGGAGATCAACAGCTAAAAGTTACCCCGGGGAAAACAGGCTAGTAGGGCCCGCGAGTCCGTATCTACGGCCCTGTTCGGCACCTCAACATCGGGGCGCCATCCTAAGTAATTAGGAAAATATCAATTAGATTGATAGAAAAATACTGGCTCATAACGGTGAAATCCACGTTTCTAGCCTTACATCTTTTTACGATGTAAATAATAATGTGGACAATACCGTGGGAAGTTTAATTCAATGATTGTAAATTATAGAATTAAACCCCGTAGAGACTGATCCTGAAATTAGTTTTTCTGTGAAGAATACTAACGTAAGGTGATATTCTGTAGAAAACAGGATAATACGCCAGCTCCTATTATCTTCTTTGAAGAAAATAGGATGAAGGTATAGTCCGATCCTTCTGGTAACAGAAGAAAATTCGACAGCGATGTCGGCTCAACGCATCCTGGGGGTGAAGCAGCTCCCAAGGGTTTGGCTGTTCGCCAATTAAAGCGTTACGCGAGCTGGGTTCAGACCGTCGTGAGACAGGTCGGTCCCTATCTACCGCAGGCGTCAGAATCTTGAGGGAACTTGATCTTAGTACGAGAGGACCGGATTGAACCAACCTCTGGTTTACCAGTTGTTCCGCCAGGAGCATTGCTGGGTAGCTAAGTTGGGTCGGGATAAGAGCTGAAAGCATCTAAACTCGAAGCCCATCCCAAGATTAGGATTCTTAGGTCGGTTGAAGACTACGACCTTGATAGGGCACAGGTGTAAGCTCAGTAATGGGTTAAGCCGAGTGCTACTAATGACCATATCTTTATATCTTGGCTAGAAATTAGTAATCATTATGTTTTGGAAAAAGAGGTAGCCAAGGGGGCTATACTGGAAGTGTTCCACCTGTTCCCATACCGAACACAGAAGTGAAATCTTCCGAGGCCGATGATAGTGCCTTTGGTGCGAAAGTAGGTAGTCCCCTTGATTGCCTCTTTTTTATTTTAAATCTTGATTTTTTTAGAAGATCCTCCTATAATAAAAAAGTGCTTTTTCAATAGGAGGTGTTTTATTGAAAAGAATTAACAAGGGAATAATCGTTGCTGTTGTTGGGCTTCTTACTGTTGCAACTGGATCTTTTGTAAATTTTTTTGCTCCCAATCTTATTATTGGCGGACTAATTATTGCCTTGGGAGGAATACTTTTTTTAACGGGGGTCTACCTCGTTGACAGCTCAGAAAGTGAGATTGATATCCCGGATAGCAATAAAACAAATTAAGAGGGAATTAAACCCTCTTTTTATTTTATCTAGTTTTTAATATATAATAAGATAATGACTTTTTTAAGAAAAAGACCTAAATTTTTGTTTTTTGTTTTATTTGTTTTAATCGTTGTTGGGCTATATCTTTTCCAGGGAGGAATAAAAAATTTCTTTTACTCTCATTCTTTTTCTCTTCAAGGAAGTTTATTGGATAAAGGAGATAATATCTCTGATGTTTGGCAGGGATTTTTTAAAGCAGAAGAACTGAAAAAAGAGAACGAAGAATTAATAAAGAGAAACCAAGAACTGATTTCAGAGAATAATTCTCTTAAACAATTAAGAGAGGAAAATGAGATATTGAGAAAAGCTTTAAATATTGGTTTGCAGGAAAGATTTAGGCTTTCTCTAGCAGAAGTTGTTAATGTTGATATTTTGAGAGATTATATTGTGATTAATAAAGGTTCTCAGGACGGATTGGACGAAGGAATGCCAGTAATTAACGAGCAGAATGTTCTTATCGGAAAAATATCAGAAGTTCATGATAATTTTTCTAGAGTAATCTTGATTTCAAATCAGGATAGTTTTTTCCCTATTAAAATAAAAGAAAAAGAAGTTTCTGCTACCGCTAGAGGAAAAGGAGGATATCTTCTTTCTCTTCAGGAAGTTCCTAGAGAAGGGGACATCGAAGAAGGAGACGTTGCTATAACTACTTATTTAGGAAGGGATTTTCCTGAGGGATTATTAGTTGGGGAAGTTAATAATGTTAAAAAAAGTGATGTAGAAGACTTTCATAGTGGAGAGATTACGCCTTTTTTTGAGATAAGAGAGATTAAAAAAGTTTTTGTTATCATTAATTTTTGAAAATGAAAAAGGTTCTAATATTTATTCTGATTTTTTATCTTTTGACCTTAATTCAGACTAGTTTCTTTTTTCATTTTAATTTGTTTGGTGTTACTCCAAACTTAGTTTTTATCCTAGTTATTCTTTTTAATTTTCTAGAAAAAAAAGAGAAGAGTGACGGTTTAATTATTGCTACTGTTGGAGGATTTTGCCTTGATTTATTTTCCTTCCTTTCTTTAGGCATCTCTATTTTCTTGCTCTTTTTCATTGCTTTTCTGATTAAGAAGTTTTTAAAGCCTTTGATTGAAGAAAATATTATTCATTTTGCTTTTGTTCTTTTGGGTTCATTTGTTTTTTATAGTATTTTTTCTATTTTGATTAATTCTCTTCTAGATTTTTCTTTACCTCATTTTTTTGTTTGGAATAAATTGATAGTTGTTGAATTATTTTATAACTTACTAGTAGGGTTAATCTTTTATCTTATTTTTTTATGTTCAAAAAGAATATTAGAAAGATAAAAAGAATTGGGAAGGAGATAGAACTCCAAGAAACTTTTCTTGATAAGCTAGCTCAGAAAAAAGAGCGAGATTTTGGTTTTTCTGAAAAGAAATTTGAAGTTCCTCTTTCTCAAAAAAAACTTAAAATCTTTTATATTTTCTTTCTTCTGATAATTCTTTTTTTATTAGTTCAGGTTATACAATTTCAAGTGATTAAGGGAGAAGAGTATCTTGCTATGGCAGAAAGAAATAAACAAGGGCTTCGTTATGGTCAACCGATAAGAGGAGTTATTTACGATAATTCTGGGGAACAACTTGTTTTTAACAAATCAAGTCATGACTTAATCGTTAGTATTAAAGATCTGCCTGAGTCTGATTTAGAGGTTGAAAAAGAAATTGAAAAAATCTCTAAGATAATCTCTGAAGATCTTTCTGGTCTCAAGAAAGAGATAGAAGATACAGACTTTGATGTTATTTTAGTTGAAGAAAATTTAGACCATGAAATTCTAGTTCTTTTGGAAACAAAGATTGATAATTTTCCTGGTTTTGAAATTAAAGAAAACACAGTAAGAGATTACCAAGAAGGCGTTCTTTATTCTCACCTTATTGGTTTTACTGGAAAAATAGGAGAAGAGATAAAGGAATTAGATAATTATTCTATTACTGACTATGTAGGGAAACAAGGAGTTGAGAAGTCTTACGAGGAAACATTAAGAGGAAGTCCTTCAAAAATTTTAGTAGAAAGAGATGCAATAGGGAATAAAATATCAGAAGAGGTTATTTCTAGTTCAGAACCAGGAGATAGTTTAGTTCTTTGGTTAGACGCTGATCTTCAAAAGAAACTTACCCAAGCTCTTCAATCAAGTATGGAAAGAGTCGGGGCTAAAAGAGGAGCAGCAGTTGCAATGGATCCAAGAACGGGAGGAGTGTTGGCAATGGTTAGCCTTCCTAGTTTTGATAACAATCTTTTTTCTAAAGGAATTTCTTCAGAGGATTTGGTAAAAATAAACAATGATCCAAACGAACCTTTATTTAATAGAATTGTTTCTGGAGGATATCCAGTTGGTTCTACAATTAAGCCTTTAATGGCTTCTGCTGCTTTAGAAGAAAATATTGTTTCTCCTGAGAAAAGCATTTTATGTGAAGGGAAAATATCTATTCCTAATCCTTATCATCCTGATAAGCCTTCTATTTATTTAGATTGGGAGACTCATGGTTGGACTAATGTTAGAAAAGCTATTGCTGAATCATGTAATGTCTTTTTCTATATTGTAGGAGGAGGATATGAAGATATATCGGGTCTTGGAGTAGAAAGAATCAAGAAATATTTAGAATTATTTGGTTGGGGAGAGTTAACAGGAATAGATATTCCCGGTGAAATTAAGGGAAGAATCCCTGACCCTGAGTGGAGAGAAAATTATTTCGACAACTCTCAAGATAAGATTTGGAGAGTGGGGAATACTTACGGACTATCTATCGGTCAGGACAATCTCTTAACAACTCCTCTCCAGGTTGTTACGGCGATGTCTTCTATTGCCAACAAAGGGATTCTTTATCAGCCTCAAGTAGTTAAGCAAATAGTGAAAGGATCTTCCGAGGACATGAAGATAATAAAAGAGTTTGAACCAAAGATTGTTAGAAAGGGATTTATTTCTTCGGAAACCCTGAAGGTGGTAAGAGAGGGGATGAGAGAAGGAGTAGAATACGGTTCAAGCGTTGCTCTTTCTGAATTACCAGTAAGAGCTGCTTCTAAAACGGGAACTGCACAAACTTCAAGAGAAGGAATTTATCATAACTGGGTTTCTGTTTTCGCTCCTTATGATAATCCAGAAATAGTGATCACGGTTGTTATTGAAGACGTAGAAGGGGTTCAGTTTGCAGCGATTCCTGTGGCAAAAGACACTCTTAACTGGTATTTTAAAGATAAAGAAAATTAATTTGTTTTTAGCGATAAAAGGTATTAGAATAATATAATATGGCAAATTTTGACTTATTGTTATTTCTAATGTTGATTGCTATTCCGGTTTTTTGCTTTATAGAGATTAGTTTAATGTGGGGCTTTATCAGTCTTGGTTTTTTAAGTTTAATGTTTTTAATCTGGTTTAATAAAAGAACCGAATTCTTTAGCTAAAGAATATAATGGAATTTTTATTTTTAATCATCTTAATATTAGTTGTTATTTTCTCCCGCGCTCTCCTGATATATGTCTCTAGTGATGCAAAGCACAGATTTCCTGTTTTTATAAAGATGATGATGATTGTCCCCGGTTTTAGTTTTGCTGCCGCTGTTTTTTTTGCAGTAGTAAATAATTATATCGGAATTTTGACTGCTGTCCTTCTATGGGTTGTTATTGGAGGGAGTTATCTTGCCTTGGTTTATGCAAGAATAAAATAAATTATTATGGTTGAAAGTATTTTAATGGTTATAATAGGTTTTTCTGCGATTGGCGTATGTACTATTCCAGTTCATGGTTCTCCCGATTCAAGGAAGATAATTTTTGGTATTCTTTTGATTATTATAGGAATAATGACAATAGTTACTTAAAAATAATTTAATTTTAAAAAACATTATGGGTTTTCTAGATAAAATTAAAGAAGGGATGGCTCAAGTAAAATTAACTTATGTTGGAGGTCATCCAGACATTAATAAAGCTTGTCTTGTTTATGTTGGGAGAGATGGAGATAATTTGAAGATCTCCAGAGCAGGAAGAGTTCTTACTAATATTCCCGTTTCTTCCATTAAATCAACTCAGCTTGAAAGAGCTGATAGCAGGTCCTTAGGGAAAGGTGCCTTAGGAGCTATTGCTGGCGGAGCTTTACTTGGTCCTTTGGGGTTAGTTGCTGGTGGTGCTTTTGGAGCAAGGAAGAAAGATGCTAGTGTGATTGTTGTTACTATTGATTACAATGGATCAGAAATGCAAGTTTTGTTTGCTGCAGCTGATAAGAAAGACGATATTAAGAAAAAATATCCTAGGTTTGCTAATTTGTTGAAGTAGGTAATCAAGAATTGATCAGTATGTTAATTGTCCCATTTACTATTATGGTATTCTTAGCGATGGGAATTTTATCTGCGGGGGGGCTGTTTCTCCTAAGTCTTTCAAGCTTTATGGGCACGAAGAAAATACACCAATGGAAATGTTAATTCTTAGCTTTATTTTTATCTTTTCTGCAGCAGTTATCGCAGTTGACCTTATTAATTTTACTTCTTTATATTGATTTTTTAACTTTCTTTCAGCTTCTGAATCTGTTCATTTAAAATTAGTGAATAGAGAAGCAGGTGAAAGAATGGATTATCCAATAATTGATTGGAAAGAACAAACCTTTAAGCAGGGAAAATTTTGGTGGAAATAATGTTACCGTATAAACCAAATTGGAGAAAAAGAGATCTTTGGCCTCCTTGGAGCTGGCCAGATAGCGATTATCCGCCATGTTAATTTTTATAATCGAACCTTAATCTTAAGGTTCTTTTTTTGTTATAATAGAAGCGTATTAAGCTATATAATAATATTATTTAAAATGAAAGATTCTGTAATAAAAATATATTGTATGAGCTGTAATACCCTTCTTTACAAATATCATAAGATAGGGAAAGGTCATCTAGTGAAGTGTTATAAAGATAGAATCGTTAAAGATTATACAAAAGGTGATCTAAGATGTCCTAATTGCGGAGAAGAGTTTGCCAGAGAAAGAATGATTCATGGGAAACCAGCTAACAAAATAATTCAAGGAAAAGTTTTTGTTAAGAATTAGTCTTATATTGGAGTAATTTAATTAAGGATATTTCTTATCTATCAAGGATGTTTGTCAAATACATCCTTTTTTTATTGACAAAAAATTATTTTCTAATTATAAATAAATTGATCTTGCTCTTTCTGTCCTGGGTTGGTTTTCTTGCTGAGTTCCAATCCAGGACAGAGGGAGTAAGGTCGGCTCTTTTAAAATTTAAAATACAAAACAATGAATCAAAAACTCAGCAGACATCAGAATCTTTGCTTCGAAGGCGTGGTTATTGTTTCTCTGGAATACGCTAAAAAATATTACGACTGTTATTGTAAAGATTGTAGGGAACAGCTTTCCAAAGCAATAGATTTTGATGTTAAATTCATTATTATGCATAAAAATCATATTGTTGGAGTTATTCTCTGATTATATTGCAAAAAGGGTTTTCTTTCGAAAGCCCTTTTTTATTGACAAAAAGCAAAAAAACTATGAAAATATATAGTAATGAAGAGAAATATGAATGTATTGAATATGTCCAATTATCAAGAAAGGGAATTTTTGAATTTCGTTTCTCTTATAATTAAATAATTAAAAACAAAACCCAACAGTAATTGTTGGGTTTTTTAAAAAAAGAAAGAACGGCCAATTTATTTTAAGTTGTTTTGATAGGCGCTTAAAATAAAAAAGACCGCAACAAATTTGCCATGGCAGATACATCGTATCAACGGGGTAAAAACCTGTCAAGATTTAAATCTGGGGAGAAATCTAAAAAAGAAATAAAGATTTTAGGAGCAGGGATTTCTGGTCTGACTGCGAGTATTGTTTTAGCTAGAGCAGGTTATAAAGTGAAGGTTTTCGAGAAGCGTTCTCGAATTGGTAGTTTTCTAGAAAAAGATGTTCATTCTTTGAAGAATTATATTTACGACTACGATATAATAAAGAAATACAAAAAGTTAGGAATAACCATTTCTAATTTCTATCCTATTTATAAAGAAGTTCGTTTTTCTTCTTCTCTGGAAAGCATTGAAATTTCTTCTAAGAAAGAACCTTTATTTTATAATATAATTAGAGGATATGGTGACGGAAGATCTTTAGACGTTGATTTGTTTGAGCAAGCAAAGAAAAAAGGAGTAGAGTTTCTTTTTAGCCAAAAGATAAATTCCAAGAAGAACAGCATGGATATTATTGCTACAGGAGCTCGCTATAGAAAAGGATTGGTTTATGGCTATCATTATAAAAATGTTTCAATGAAACCCAATGCTGTTTATTTTTTCTTAAATAGTAATCGTTCTTCTTATGGATATACTTATGTTAATCCTTTTGAAAAAGAAGCATCTATAGCTATTGTTTCCCCTGAAAGGGATAGCAAAAAATATCTTAAGAGAAGAATAGGTTCTATTAAGAAAAATAAAGTTATTGATAAAGTAATTAAGAAAGCTAAGCTAGAAAATGATTTTTTTGGATATGCTTATTTTAAGCTTCCTAAGACCGCGGTTAAGAATGGAAAGTTGTATGTTGGGGAAGCTGCCGGCTTCTTAGATGCATCAACTGGATTCGGAGTTCATTATGCGATTATGTCTGGTTATTTAGCGGCTCAGTCAATAATAGAAGAAAAAGATTATGATAAATTATGGAAAAATTCCTTCGGAGAAGAATTAAAAAGAAGGTATTTAAGAAGAAAATCTTTTAAAAAGATGGGGATTAAGAAACAAAAGAAAATGATAAGTAAGCTGATTAAGAAACATGGAGAGAAGATCTCAATGAATGATTATATGAAGATTTATAAAAAAATTCCTCAAGAAGTTAACGTTTAATATGGCTAATATTAGAAAATTAGCTTGGAATGAATTTGTGTACGGAGGTCATCTCCTTTCTCTGGGAGCAGTTAGTATCGTTTTTACCTCAGCTTTGTTGCTGGGGATAAAAGTTACTTGGGACTGCTTAGTCGCTGTTTATTTGGGAATGCATTCCGCTTATCTTTATAATCGTTATAAGGAATTTCACAAAGATTATCTGACAAATCCTGAAAGAACCAAGCATCTTAAAAAAATAGTTAATAAGCTCCCTCTTATAATTATTTCTTTTCTGATATTACTTGTTTTGATTTTGGTTTTTTATAGTGAACCAACCGTTTTGTTTTTTGGGTTGTTTTTACTTGCTGCTAGTCTTTCTTATAGTTATAGTAAGGGGTTGAAAAATCTAACTAAAAGAATCCCTGGATTTAAGAGTATTTTTGTTTCTTTAATGTGGGCTTCTTTGCCAGCTTTTTTAGTTTTTTATTATTCTGCTCCCGTGAACATCGCTCTTTTTTTGATGATAGTTTTTGTTTTTTTGAGATTTTTTGTTAATACAAGCTCTTTTGATATTAAAGACATTGAGAGTGACAAAGAGGAAGGACTGTTAACTCTAGCTATTATTCTAGGAAAAAACAAATTAATAAAAACACTTATTTTATTAACTATTATTTCTTTGATTCCTTTGACGATAGGTATTTACCTTAAATCCTTTCCTTTTTATTCTTTAATTCTTCTTGTCTTTATTTCTCTATATTCTTTATTTTTTTTGAAAATAACGAATAATGATAAAATAGAAAATTATTTTTTATATAATGTTATAATAGATGCAGAGTTTTTTTTGTGGCCGCCATTTCTTTTATTGGGTAAAATTATATTATGATTAATCAAATATTTGTTTTTTTAATTAGCATACTGGGAATTTGGTTAGCTGCATGGGTTTATCTTGCAAATCCTAAAGAGAAATCAAACAGATGGTTTTCGGCAATGACTTTTTTCCTTATCCTATGGGCAAATTTTGCTTATTTAGGAACGTCTGCTGATTATACTTTTAGAGCAACTTTTTTTTATAGGTTTAATTGGGGAGTTGTTGCCCTTTCTGCTTTAGCTGGTTATTTCTTTGTTGTTTATTTCCCAAAAGAAACAAAAAGATATTTTACTTTAGACGTAATTGTATCAATTACTACTTTGTTTTTTTTCTTTATCTCTGTTTTTACCAATCTGGTAATTAAAGAGGTTAATTTAATGGAATGGGGACCAAATATTGTTTTTGGAGTGGCAGGGGATTTTTTCTCAATAATATCTGCTTTTTGGCTTCTTTCAATTATCGGAACTCTTTTCAAAAAATATTTAAATTCTTCCTCTGAAGGAAAGTTAAAAATAGAATATTTTCTGATAGGAGGGTTTGCTTTTTTTCTTTTTAATTTAATTTTTAATATTATTTTTCCTGTTGTTTTTGATTCAGTTAGATACCAACACTTTGGTGATTTTTCTGCAATTTTCTTATTAGGGCTTACGGCATATGCAATTGTGAAGAGAGAATTGTTTGGAACAAAAGTTGTAATTACCACAATCTTTGTTGCTTTGATTGCTATTCTGCTTGCTGTTGATACATTGTTCTTTACCAATCAATTGCTGTCACAATTATTCAAAGGAGGAGTTTTAATAATTTTCCTATACTTTGGTTATTTATTAATTAGAAGTGTTATTAACGAGATCAAGAGAAGAGAAGAAGTAGAGAGATTAAGCAGAGCTAAATCAGAATTTATCTCTATTGCTTCTCATCAATTAAGAACACCTTTAACAGCAATTAAAGGATACATCTCGATGATCTTAGAAGGGACTTATGGGAAAATACCAGGAAAGGTGCAAGAACCAATGGAAAAGGTGTATGAATCTAATAATAGATTGATTAGTTTGGTTAATAACTTATTAAGCATTTCTAGAATTGAATCAGGGAAACTTAAGTTAGAAGCGAAGAAGGCTTCTATTGAAGATGTTATCTCTAATGTATTAGATATTTTCCAGATAGAAGCAAAAGAGAAAGGAATATATCTTAATTTTAAGCAACCGAAGGAACCATTGCCAGAAATTGTAATGGATGGAGAAAAAATGACAGAAGTAATCTCTAATGTTGTTAATAATGATATAAAGTATACTGAGAAAGGTGGGATTACAATAAAAGTAAAGGAATTAAAATCTAAGATTAGAATTATTGTTGAAGATACTGGTGTAGGGATGACAGAAGAGGAGTTAGACAAAATGTTCAAGAGCTTCTCTAGAGGAATGGCAGGGAATAGATTGTATACCAAGGGAGCAGGTCTTGGCTTATACATTTCTCGAAAGTTTGTTGAAATGCATGGTGGTAGGATCTGGGCAGAATCAAAAGGGAAAAACAAAGGTTCCACTTTCTATATCGAGTTGCCTATGAGATAAAGAAAAGATAATATCTGTTATTAAGGGACTTTCAAAAGGACCCTTTTTTAGTTAGAATAAAAAAAGAAATTATTTTTATGGATAAACACTACCCAGAAAACTTAGACAAGAAATGGCAAGATTATTGGGAGAAAGAAGAGATTTATAAATTCAACCCTAAAGGAAAGGAGATTTTTTCTATTGATACTCCGCCTCCAACAGTAAGTGGGGAAATGCATTTAGGTCATCTTTTTTCCTATACTCATCAAGATATTATTGCCAGATTTCAAAGACAACAAGAGAAAGAAGTTTTCTATCCTTTTGGATTAGATGATAATGGACTACCAACAGAGAGATTGGTTGAGAAGAAGAAAGGGATAAAAGGAAGTGAAATGGATAGAAAAGAATTTATTGAAATTTGTAAAAATGTTTTAGAAAAAGAAGAACCAAGGCTTATTGAAAATTGGAAGAAGATTGGAATGAGTTGTGATTTTGATAATTTACTTTATTTTACTTCTAACGAAGAAGTCCAGAAATTAAGCCAGAAATTATTTTTAGATTTGTTAAAAGAAAAAAGAGTTTATCAGAAGGAAGCACCAATTATCTGGTGTTCTGAGTGTCAGACGGCTATTGCTCAGGCAGAACTAGAAGACAAAGAAGAAGAAACTCTTTTCAATGATATTGTTTTTAAATTAAAGGACAGCAATGAAGAAATTATTATTTCTACTACCAGGCCAGAACTGCTTTCTTCTTGTGTTTCTATTTTTATTCATCCAGAAGATAAAAAACACAAGGAGTTAATTGGGAAGAAAGCTATTGTTCCTCTTTTTGGCCAAGAAGTTGAAATAAGAACTGATGAAAAAGTTGATCCAGAAAAGGGGTCTGGAATTGTAATGTGTTGTACTTTTGGAGACACAACAGACGTAGAATGGTATCTTTCTCATTCACTTCCTTTAAAAGTTTCTATAGATAAAAAAGGAAGGATGAATGAAAAAGCGGGGAAGTATAAGGGAATGGAAACAAAAGAAGCAAGAAAGAGAATAATTGAAGATTTAAAGAAGAATGGGCTTTTAAAAAAGCAAGAGAAGATTACTCATACTGTTAACGTTCATGAAAGGTGTGGTCATGAGATAGAAATAATTAATACCAAACAGTGGTTCTTTAAATATCTTGATTTAAAGAAGGATTTTATTGAAATGGGGAATGAAATGAATTGGTATCCAGATTATATTCAACAAAGATATGAGAACTGGATTTCTGGATTAAATTGGGATTGGTGTATTTCAAGACAAAGATTTTATGGGATACCCATTCCTCTTTGGTATTGCAAAAAATGCGGAGAAATTATGGTTCCCGAAGAAAAAGATTTACCAATCAATCCCTTGATTGATAAACCAAAAAAGAAGTGTTCTTGTGGAGGAGAGATAGTAGGAGAAAAAGATCTTTTGGATACTTGGTTTACCAGCAGCCTGTCTCCTAGAATTGCTTTAAATATTTTAGAAGAAGAAAGAGATCTTTTTCCAATGAATCTTCGTCCTCAAGCTCATGACATTATTAATACTTGGCTTTTCTATACTGTCGTCAGGTCAAAAGTTCATTTCAATAATATTCCTTTCAAGGACATTGTAATTTCTGGTTTTGTTTTAGATCCAAAAGGAGAGAAAATGTCTAAATCTAAAGGAAATGTTATAAAACCAGAAGAAATGATTGAGAAATATCCGGTTGACGCATTAAGATATTGGGCAGCCAGCTCTTCCTTGGGAAGAAATATTAGGTTCGAAGAAAAAGAAATAAAAAAGAGTCATCGATTAATGACAAAGCTTTGGAATGCCAGTCGTTTCGCTTTGTCTCACTTAGAAGAATTTAAGAAAAAAGAAACAGGAGATTATTTAACTGATCAATGGATTGTTGCTAAACTAGCTGGAACGGTTAAAGAAGCAAGAGAAAGCTTGGGAAAATACGAATATGCTAAAGCAAAGATTTCAATAGAAGAATTCTTTTGGAATGATTTTTGTGATAATTATTTAGAATTAATTAAATGGAGATTATACGGAGAAGAAGTAGACGAAAAGTTAAAAGACTCAGCAAGGCAAACTCTCTATTTTGTTCTTTTTTCTGTCTTAAAATTGTTTGCTCCTTATATTCCTCATATTACAGAAGAGATATATCAGCTTTACTTTAAAGAAAAGGAGAAAGAAAAAAGTATTCATCTTTGTTTGTGGCCAAGAATTGAAAAGATTAATAATAATTCAGAGGAATTGGGAGATCTTTTAGTTGATTTAACTTCTGTTATCAGAAAGGAAAAGTCAGAAAAGGGACTATCTCTCAAGAAAGAAATTAAAGAATTATCTATTGATTGTGATGATTCTTTCAAGAAAAAAATAGATAGTTTTTCTAAAGACCTAAAAGAGGTTAATAGTATTAACGAAATTGAATTCGTTAAGATTAAAGAAGGAATAAAAATAAATGAAGATATTAAAATTAAAATAGAATTTTTATGAAAATAATTTTGACTATTTTAGATGGATTGGGAGATACTCCTATTTCTGAACTAGGAGATAAAACTCCTCTTGAAGCAGCCCATACTCCTAATATGGATAAATTAGCAGAAGAGGGAATGTGTGGCTTAGTTGTTCCTTATATCTTTCCCGGAGAAGATAATCCTACTTCTGAGGGAGCTCACGTAGCACTGTTTGGTTACAAAGATTATTTTCTTGGGAGAGGTCCTTACGAGGCAGCGGGAGCAGGAATAGACATGGAGGAAGGAGACGTTGCTTTTAGAGTTAACTTTGGAACGGTGGATGATAATTTAATAATAACTGATAGAAGAGCAGGAAGAATCAGTAAAACAGAGCTGTTGTCTGAAGCTGTTTCTGGGAAAGAAATTGATGGGGTTGAATTTATAGTGAAAAGTTCTTTTGGACACAGAGGAGTTTTAGTAATGCGTCCTAATAAAGGAATAAAATTATCAGCCAAGGTTTCTGATGGAGATCCTCATAAGGTAGGAATCAAAGTGAATGAAATTAATAATCTAGAAGAATCAAAGGAAGCTAAGTTTACCGCAGATGTTTTGAACAAATTTCTCGGTTGGGCTCATGATGTTTTAGAGAATCATCCTTTTAATCAAGAAAGACGAGAGAGTGAATTACCTCCTGGTAATTATCTTTTAATAAGAGGAGCGGGGGAAATGAGTGAGGTCCCAAGTTTTAAAGATAAGTATGGGCTTAATTCTGCTTTTGTAGCAGGAGGAACTCTTTATAAAGGAGTAGCAAAAATAATAGGGATGGAAGAAATTAATGTGGCGGGAGCTACTGGGCTTGCTGATACTGATTTAGAAGGAAAAATTCAAGGAGCAAAGGGAGCATTAAAAGATCATGATTTTGTGTTTCTTCACATTAAAGCAACAGATACTTTCTCTCATGATGGTGATTTTGAAAACAAGAAGTTGTTTATTGAGGAAATTGACAAACACGTTAAAACTCTGCTAGGATTAGAAAACACATTAATAATTATCACTGGAGATCATTCAACTTGCTGTAAGCTTAAAGACCATTGCAAGGAGCCAATTCCTTTTTTGTTAAATGGAGCAGAGAAGGACGAGGTAGATTCTTTTTGCGAAAAAGAATGTAAAAAAGGTGGCTTGGGTAAGTTTAATCAAGATGATCTAATGAAAAAGGTTTTGGATATTAATAAAAATAAAAAAATAGATTAAATAACATGAAGTGGGATTTTAACAAGATTTCTTTCAAGAATATTTTCAAGAAAGAAAACATTAATTCATTAAGCCTTGGTATTATTGGAGCAGGAGTAATCCTTGCATTAGTTTTAATTATTATGAGCCAAGGCGGATTTAGTAAGGAAGGCGACATTGCTTTATCTCCTCAAAAAGCAGGAGAAAAGGCAGTTCAGTTTATAAACGAAAACCTTTTAGTTGAAGGAGTTACTGCTTCTTTGGTTGATGCGATTGATGAAAACGGAGTTTACAAAATAAAGCTTGAAGTTGAAGAAGAAGAGTTTGAATTTTATGTCAGTCAAGACGGAGAGTTGTTATTTATGCAGGGAATTAATTTAAACGAAGAAGAGGAAGAAACTCAATCAGAAGGAGCAATAGTAAAATCAGACAGACCAGATGTTAGACTTTTTGTAATGTCTTATTGTCCTTATGGACTGCAATCTCAAAAAACAATGCTTCCTGTCTATGATTTATTAGGAGAAAAATCTGATATTGGTGTTTATTTTGTTGACTATGTTATGCATGGGAAAGAAGAGATTGATGAAAACTTGATTCAATATTGTATTCAAAAAGAACAAGGAGAAAAATATGTTGATTACTTGAGCTGTTTTGTTGAGAGTGGAGAATCTGATAGTTGCTTAACTCAGGTAGGAATTAACAAGGATAATCTTTCTGCTTGTATTTCTGCAACAGACGAGGAATATGAGATAACTAAGAAATATAATGATCAGTCTACTTGGCTTAATGGATCATACCCTGTTTTTGATATTCACAGTTATCTAAATGACCAACTTGGGGTAAGTGGCTCTCCGACCCTTGTTATTAATGGTACTGTTATCCTTACATCTCAACCTCAGCCTGAAAATGCTCCACCGAGTTATGTAGTTGTTCCTGATTTCAGCAGAACTCCAGAAGGATACAAGAATGTTATTTGTAAAGCATTTAATAATCCTCCCGAAGAATGCAACGAAGTTTTATCTGAAGAAACACCCGCTCCTAGTTTTGGAGGAGTAAGTGGTGGTTCTGGAGATGGAAGCTGCGAGTAATATTTATAATAGAAGTTTAAAAGACGCAGTTTTTAGAACTGCGTTTTTTATTTCTTCTTAGATGTTAATCTTTTTAATCTTTTCTGAGTTTTGCTATTTCTTTTTTAAGTTCTATCATTTTGTTTTTTCTTCCTATTGTTAAGCGATAAAACTTTTCTAATTCTTCTATTCTTTTATTTAATTCCTTTTCTCTCTTTTCTAAGAATTTTTTGTTTTTATTTAATTGTTCATAAGCAGAGAAAAGTTTTTTTCTTTTTTCTTCGAAACTTTCTTTGAATAAAAAAGAGGCTTTTGTAGCAAAGATAATTATTCCTATTTCGATAGAAAGCGTAGCATAAAAGTAATTTCCTTCATGTATGTTGATTCCTGTAAAAATAACTGGAGGATGGATAATTTCTAGATATTGTAGAAAAGCTAATCCAGCCAAAGAGAGCATGCTTAAAATAATAAGTAATAGTTTTTGTCTTTTTCCAAAAAGAAATGTTTCGTATATAGGGAAAAAGATATATGTTATAGGTGCTATCCAGGTTATGCCTCCCATATAATAAACAAGTATTGTTATTAGTATTAATTGAAATATTATCCAGAAAGAATGTATAATATTTATTCCTGTAACCGTCTTTGCTTTTTTGCTAGACCAAGCGAAAAGAAAGGTTGCAAAAGTCCAAAGTACTAATAGCAAAAAAATATTATAAGAAAGGGGCCTTTCTAAGAGAAATTTAACGATAAGACCAATAACGATAAAACCAATTAGCGTTATTCTTAAGGAGCTAACTCCTTCTTCTATTAGTTTTACTAAATTTTTTTGTTCAGTTGATATTTCTTTTTTCATATTTTCCAAAAATGCAATAATCCTGTTTTTCAATTATTGTTTTTTCTCTTTAATTCCTTTATTACTTTTTTAAGTTCTATCATTTTAATTTCTCTACTAACGGTCATGTTATAAAATCTTTCTAGTTCTTTTACTCTTTTTTTTAATTCTTCGTCTCTTTTTTTAAGATTGTCTTTAATTTTCTTTAATTTATTGTAAGCAGAAGAAAGTTCCTTCATTTTTTTCTCTAAATCTTCTCTAAAAAGAGAAGTAGCTGTAATCGTAAAAATAATTATTCCTATTTCGAAAAAGAGAGTAATAATAAAATAATTATTTTTATAAATATCTACTCCTTCAAATATAATATGAGGATGAATAATTTTTAAGTATTGAAGCAAGGAAGGAATTGTAAGAAAAGTAATAGTCAGGATAGCCATCATTATTCTTTGTTTTTTCTCAAAAAGAAAGGTTTCATAGATAGGAAAAAGAGCATAAAGCAAGGGACCAATCCAAGCTATTCCTCCTATGTAATGAGCAATGATAGCAATAAACAATAATTCATAAACAATCCAAATAAAATGGATGTTATTTATACTAGGCATTGTTTTTGCTTTCTTGTTAATGTGTAAGAAAAAATAACTTAATGCTATCCATGCTATTTCTACTATAAATACTATGTACGACAAAGGAATCCCAAAAATAAACTTAAAAACAATAGAGAGTAAAAGAAAAATAAACACCATTGATCTTACAGAATTGGTGCTTTTTTCTATGTTCTTTAAAAGTTCTTTTTTTCGATTTATTTTTAGTTGATTCATGATTTACTTCTTTATTATATCATTAATCTTTTTTCTTTGAAGTGAGAGTTTTTTAAAATTATGATAAAATAGAGAAAAGGTTAAAATAAAATTATATGGATTATTCTATCGGAGTTGATATTGGAGGAACCAAAATCAATTTTGCTTTGTTAAAAAACTGGGAGAAAGAAAGAACCAAGAAAATAATGACCCCTCAGACAAAAGAGGAGATTGTTGCTGTGGTTGAAAAAAACATCAGAATTTTAACAGAGGGAATTTCTGATTCCAAGATTGTTGGCATCGGAATAGGAGTTCCTTCTTTATTAGACAAAGAGAAAAAGAAAATATTGAATCCTCCTAATTTGAAAGATTTAGCAGACTTTCCTTTAGTAAGCTTTGTTGAAAAAGACATGAGAATCAAAACTATTTTAGAAAATGATAGTAATTGTTTTACTTTAGCAGAAGCAATGATGGGAGCAGGGAAGGATTGTTCTATTGTTGTTGGAGTTACTATTGGAACAGGAGTTGGAGGAGGAATTGTATTTAGAAGAGGGGAGGATTATGAGATTTATCAGGGAGCTTTTGGTAGAGCAGGAGAAATAGGGCATATGGTTTTTGATTACAAGGGTTTTGAATGTAATTGTGGTAGCAGGGGATGTTTTGAAAATTATGCTTCCGAAAAATTCTTTAGAAGAAAAACTTCTCTTTCTTCTATAGAGCTTGAAAAGCAAGCAAAAAAAGGAAGCAGTAAGGCTAAATTCTTGTATGAAGAATTTGCCAGAAACCTAGGAGATGGTTTAGCAAGCATAATTAATATTATAGATCCGGAGGTTATAATTCTTGGGGGTGGTTTTTCTAAGGCAGGTTCTCTTATTCTTGATCCTCTTCAAAAAGAATTAGAAGAGAGAGTTTTCTTAACAGAATCTAAGAATTTTGCTAAAATAAGAATTGCTAAATTAGGAGAATTTGCTGGTGCGATCGGAGCAGGTCTCTTATTTAAGAATAAAAATTAATGTTAAAATGTTATGGCTAAAGTAAAAGTATATTCTACTCAGTTTTGTCCTTATTGTGTTTCTTTGAAACAATTTTTAAAGAAACATAATGTCGATTTCGAAGATATCGATGTTACAAAAGATAAAAAGCTTCAAGATGAAATGATTGAAAAGTCAGGTCAAATGGGGGTTCCAGTAGCTGATATTGACGGAGAGATTATTATTGGTTTTGATAAAACCAAAATTGCAAAATTATTAAACCTTGATAATTAAATAAATTAATAATACATATTATGACTAAAGTTGCTATTAATGGTTTCGGTCGCATAGGCCGAAGTGCTTTTAAAAGCATTATTGCCTATCATCCTGAGTTAGACTTGATAGCTGTTAATGATTTAACAGACATTGAAACGCTAACTCATCTTTTAAAATACGATACTGTTTATGGAGTCTACGATCGAGATGTTTCCATTGAAAAGAATAAATTAATAGTAGAGAAAGAAGGTAAGAAGAAAGAGATAGAAGTGTTTTCTGAGAAAGACCCGGCTAAGCTTCCTTGGAAAAAGCTGGGAGTAGATGTTGTTTTAGAATGTACTGGCGCCTTCAGAGATAAAGAAGGGTCTCAAAAGCATTTAGAAGCTGGAGCTAAGAGAGTAGTTATTTCTGCTCCTGCTAAAGATGAAGACATTCCTTCTTATCTTTTAGGAGTTAATGATGAGAAATTTAATCCAGATAAGGATTTAATTTGTGACATGGGATCGTGTACTACTAATTGTTTGGCTCCGGTTGTTAAAGTATTGAATGATGATTTTGGATTAGTAAAAGGGTTTATGACTACTATTCATAGCTATACTACCACTCAAAGAATATTAGATTTACCTCATAAAGATTTAAGAAGAGCAAGAGCAGCAGCAGAGAATATTATTCCGACTACTACTGGAGCAGCAAAGGCAATTGGAAAAGTTATTCCAGAAATAGACGGAAAGCTTGATGGAATGGCATTAAGAGTTCCTACCCCAACTGTCTCTATCGTTGATTTAGTTTGTGAGTTAGAAAAAGAAGTTTCTATTGAAGAAGTTAATTCTGCTTTCAAGAAAGCATCAAAAGAAGATAGGTTTAAAGGGGCTTTGGCTGTAGAAGAAGCACCTTTAGTTTCTTCTGACTATAAAGGGAGTTATCATCCTTCCACCGTTGATCTTCAATCAACTAATGCTATCGGGAATATGGTAAAAGTTCTTTCCTGGTATGATAATGAATGGGGTTATGCTTCTAGGTTCGCTGATTTTATAGAGTTTATTGGGAAGAATCAACATTAAACAGAAGAAAGGGTGTTAATTTCTTAAATCGAGAAATATCAAATACGTGATTAAGATAAAAAGTTATTTTATTTTAATAATTTCATTAAAATAAGTCTAAAAGGACGTAGAGATATTAGTTGTAAAAATTTAATATTAAAAGAATCTTTTTAAACAAGAGATTAATGTCTGAAGAAATAGAAAAATATTTTTCAGAAGAAATAAAAAAAGTACTTGATAAAGTTCCAAGTGGTATTTTTGTTGTTGATAAAAAAAAGAAAATTATATTTTGGAACAAATCCGCAGAGAAAATCACCGGCTATAAGAAGAAAGAGATTCTGGGAAAAAATTGTCTTTATTTCGCAGTAAAACCTTGCTCTTTAAAATGTGGACTTTATTCAAGATCAGTTAAAAAACCAATTTATTTCAAAGAAGCTATTATTAAAACAAAAAACGGTGATTTTAAAAAAATAAGGAAAAATGTTGAAACTTTAAAAAATAAAGAAGGTTGTATTATTGGAGGAATAGAAAGTTTTGATGATATTACTAAAATAAGAGAGACTCAAGAATCTTTAGAAAAAAATAAATTATTCTTGCGAGCTTTGATAGATTCGGCTTATGATCCCATAATAATTATGAACTCAATTGGAGAAGTTGTCTTTTGGAGTAAAAGAGCAGTTAAAATGCTTGGCTATTCAGAAAAAGAGATGATTGGGAAGCATTTACATGATATTATTCCTTACGAAGAGAAGCATAGAAGGATTAAGAAGAATATTCAAAGGTTTGGCAAGACAGGAAAAAGTCCGGTTCTTGGAAAAATTACTAGATTGAAAGTTATTAGTAAAAATAAAAAAATAATTCCTATCGAGCTTTCTGTGTCAAGATTAAAAATTAAAGATGAATGGCATGCTATAGGGGTTATAAGAGATATAACAAAAACGGTGAAGAAAGAGCAAAAAGAGAAGATGCTTTCTTCTATAGTGAGTAATTCAAGCAATGCTATTATTGGTAAAGATCTTAAAGGTAAAATAATTTCTTGGAATAAAGGAGCAGAGCATATTTACGGATATTCTGAAAAAGAAACAATCGGTAAAGATATTTCTATTATAGTGCCAAAAAACAAAAAAAAAGAAGTTGATCAGATTATCAAAAAAGTTACAAGAGGAAATAATGTAAAACCGTTTAATACTATAAGGAAAGATAAAAAAGGAAATGATGTCTATGTTTCTTTGTCAGCTTCTCCTATCAATGATCCAATTGGTGGGAACATTGTTGGTATAGCTGCTATTGCGAGCGATATTACTTCGCAGGTAAAGCTTGCAGAATTAAAAGAAGATTTCATTAGAAGAACTAATGAATTAATTAAAAAAATTGTTCCTGTAATGCAACAAGTTGCTATGGGGAATCTTTCCCAAAGGATAAAATTAACAGATAAAGAAGATGAATTTACAGATTTGTTAATAGCATTGAATCTTACAATAGAAGATCTAGAGATGGAAAAGAAAGAAAATGAAATTCTGATGAATCAAATAAACAGGAAGAAAGCAAACCTTGAAGAAGAAGTGAAAGAAAGAACTAAAGAGATATCAAAATTATACTTAGAATCAAGAAAAGAAGAAGAAAAAAAGGACGCTATCTTAATGGGCATTGGAGATGGAGTAATGGTTATAAACAAAAAAAGAGAAGTTGTTTTGTTTAATAAAGCAGCTAGTGATATTTCGGGATACGAAGCAGATTCTATTGTAGGAAAGAAATATAATTCTGTTCTTAAATTTATTGAAGAGAGAAAAAAGAAACCAAGTTATAAATTTATAGAGGATACTTTCAAAAGAAAAAGGATACAAGAAATGAGTAATCATACTGTTTTAATAAATAGAAAAGGGGAAAAAGTACCCGTTTCTGATAGTGCAGCTCCTATAAAAGATAATAAAGGGAATGTCTCTGATTGCGTGGTTGTTTTTCGTGACGTAAGTAAGGAACGTGAAGTAGAAGAAATGAAAAACGATTTTATATCTATTGCTTCTCATCAACTTAAAACTCCTTTAACTGCAATAAGATGGCTTGTGGAAATTTTATTATCAGGTAATCAAGAGAGCCTCACAGAAGAACAAAAAAATATATTAGAGGATATCTATAGTTCCACAAAAAGAGAAATTAAAATAGTCAACGATCTTTTAAATATTTCTCGTATTGAATCTGGAAGGTTAAATGTTAGTGTTGAAAAAATAAATTATTTATCTTTGATTAAAGAAATAATAAAAGATTATGAGAGGATAGCAGGAACAAAGGAAGTAAAAATATCTTTTGAAAACATGACGAAGAAAAAGATTATTTTAAAAATAGACAAAACGTTAACATCTCAAGTTATTAAAAATCTTTTATCTAATTCAATCTATTATTCTTTCAAAGGAGGGGAAGTTAATGTATTAATAAAAAAAGCTAAAAAAAATTATGTTTTTTCTATTTCTGATAATGGGATAGGTATACCTGAGAAAGATCAAAGTAAAATATTTAAAAAGTTTTTTAGGTCAAGTAATGCTAAGAGAAAAAAACAGGATGGTTCTGGTCTTGGATTGTATTTGTGTAAAATGATAGCAGAAGTTTCTGGTGGGAAAATTTGGTTTGATTCGAAAAAAGGAGAAGGGACCACTTTCTATTTCTCGATTCCAGAGATAGGAATGAAAGAAAAAGAAGGAGAAAAAATTATTATTAATAATTAAATAATATTTTATGAAGAAAAATAATAAAAAAATCCTTCTAGCAGAAGATGAGGAATTTTTATCAAAGGCTTTGGTTTACAAATTAAAGGGAGAAGGATTTGAAGTTTTTTCAGCTCATGATGGAAAAGAAGCTTTGAATATTGCGAGAAAAGAAAAACCCGATCTTATTCTTTTAGACATAGCAATGCCTAAAATTTCTGGACTAGAAGTATTAGAAGAGATTAAAAATAATAAAATTTTAAAAAAAATACCCGTTATAATGATTTCTAATCTTAGTCAAGAAAAAGATATTAAAGAATCTATTTCTCGCGGTGCTTGTAGTTATATGGTTAAGTCTAATTTTTCCATGAAGGAGATAGTTGAAAAAGTTAAAGAACAGTTAGAAATTTGAATTTTATGAAGAAAAATCTATTTTTTATTATTATTTTTTTGTTCTCTTTTGTTTCTCTATTTCTGATTCTCTATCTTCAGATTTGGAATCCAAGCTGGAATCCTTTTCGTCCTTCTCCTAATATTGTATTAGCTAAAATGGCTTTAAAGATGGGGAGCTTAGAATCTTATCACGTTCAAGGAAAATTAGAGAAGGAGGAATTTAATAAAAGGGAGTATGAAGAGAAAAAACAAACTTCAAATAAAAAAGAAAATTATTATAATTTTTCCTTCAGTGTTAATAATAAAGATCTAACAGAATTAAAGAGCAAGGGCCTTTTTGATTCTAATTATTATAGCGAATACTGTAATGAATATATTGATGATTCTGATAATGATCATTGTAATGATTTTCAATTATTTGATTCGCTGGAATTTGTGAATATTGGTGATGAAACTTATTTTCTTTTAAAAGGCAAGGATGATTATTTTGATAATAAATGGATTAATTTCAACAATAAAGAAGAACTAGGGAAGTTAGTCTCTTTTTATACTAGGGATTATGATTTAAAGGAATCGGAGATTAATGTTCCAGAAGAATGGAAAGAGGAATTATTAGAAGAATTAATTGAAATAATTTTAAAAGAGGATATTTTCGAGGTTAAAGAAGAGTTGCCAGACGAAGAAATCAATGGTCAAGAATGCTATCATTATTTACTAGGAATAAAAGAAAAGGGAATTAAAAACGCAGTTTCCAATTCTTTATTTGAAATTTCTGATTTTATTTCAGATTCAGTTTCTGTTTCTTTTCCAGAAAAAAGTGATTATTATAATTATCAGGAATTAGACTATTTATCTTTTGTTCCGGTGGTTCTCACGGGTTTTAATCTTGAGATTCAACAAGAAATCAGTGACCATTACGAAAAGATGGGAGAAATTAACCTTGAAGTCTGGATAGATAAAAGAGATAGTCATTTTGTTAAAGCTAAAATTGATCAAGAGAAAGATCTAATCGATTATTTTAAAGATCATTTTTCTGTTGCTTCTTACTGTAAGACCTTAGAAGCCAGAGAATCATTCTTGTTAGAAATTAATCTCTCTGACTTCGACGAAGGGATAGAAATTGAAGCACCAGAATATTTTATTGAAATAGAAGAGATTCTAAAAGACAGAGATGTTCCTATGACTGAAAACAACTATTAGGATTATTATTTATCATGAAAGAGGTATCTTATATCATATTTTTCATTGTAATTCTTTCTTTTTTTGGTCTTGCTCTATTTGTAAATGATTTTTGGAAAAATTTGATCAAGAAGTGGAAAGAAGATAATAAATTTAAGAGTAGGGTTTTAAAAGGTCTTTTAATCTCTTTTATTTTAATTTTTTTGTTTGTTCTTCTATTTATAATTATTAGATCTCATTTCTACCAAAAAGACCTTGATTTTTGTAATAATAAATGCCATCTTTCTGGAGGGAAGTGGCATTTTTCTGATCCGGATGTTCCTTTGGTTAAGTTAAATTTTGAGAATAAAAAAGAGTGCATAGAGTTTTGTTCCTCTTTTTTAAGAGATCTTGAAAACGAAGAGTGGCAAGAAATGGATTTAAAATCTATATATTAAAAATTAATAAATATTTTTTATGAAAAAGTTAATTATTATTATTTTGGTTTTTGTTCTTGTAGGAATAACAGGAACAGTTAGCGCTCTTTATCTGAGGATTTGGAACCCTATGTGGAATCCTTTTAGACCAGATCCTGAAGTAGTTATCTCTAAGATGGCTATTAGAATGAAAGAAATGGATTCTTTTCATGTGTCAGGTAAGGCTGAGCTTGAAATAGAAAATACGGGTATTGACTCAGAGTTTGATCTTGGGATTGACAGAACTGATCCAAAGAAACCTAGGATAAAAGGAAGTGCTAAGATTCCTTTATTTTTAACAAAGATTGAGTTTTTATTTGCAGAAGAAGCTTTTTATCTTAATCCAGGATCTTATATCAATACTATTGAGAGTTATTTAAGCATGATGATTGAAAAAGAGGTTGATTTTGGAGACAGGAAGTGGATTAAGATTGACAGAGAATCATTAGAATATTTAACGGAATCAGAGATATATTCAGATATATCAGAGTTTAATCTTTTACCCACTAAGAACGTTTCTGAAGAAGAGAAAAAAGAGCTCGTTGATGAAATAGTAAAAATTATTATTGAGAAAGACTACTATAGTGTTAAAGAGGAATTACCAGACGAAGAGATTGACGGAGAGATGTGTTATCACTATTTAATAAGCTTAAATGAAGAAGAAATAAAGAATCTGGTAACTGATTTTTATGGATTAGATTTCGTCTCTAATTATTTAATTGTTAATTACCAAATTGAACCAGGAGATCTATTAGAAATGAATATGGAGATGCAGCAAGAAATGGACTTGTTCTTTGAGGCAGTAGGAGATCTAGACTTAGAAATGTGGATTAACCAAGATGGATATTGTTTACACCAAGTAAAATTTGAAAAGAATACTTTTGGGGACGAAGATTTCAAATCAGTCATAGAATCGATTCTTGTGAAGATTAATTTTTCTGATTTTCAGAAAGATCAGGATATTGTTCCTCCTGAGAATGTTATAGAAATAAAAGAAATTATTGAAAAAATAGAAGAAGTAGCAATTGGCTCAAGAGCAAAAGCACGTGATGCTAAAAGAGAATCAGATATTAGACAGATCAGTTTAGCAATGGAGATGTACTACAATGAAAATGGTCATTATCCTACTATCAAGGATTCTGATTCCAATAATGTTATAGATAATAGTTCTAGTCCAACTCCTAATTATATGGATCCCTGGCCAACAGATCCGGGTGGAGGAGATAGTCATTGTAATAGCATCGAAGGTCAAAACTATTGTGGCTGGATTAATTACTATGATTTGAGCAAATATTGTATTTGGGCTAATTTAGAAGAAGGAGGAACCTTTGCTGCTAGCAACAAAGGAACAAAATTATTAGAAGTTGTTCCAAATAGTTTGAATTGTTGGTAAGATTTATTTTTCTAAGAAAACGTCGTTTATAAACGACGTTTTTTTAACTTTATTTAAAGTCTTCTTTTTGCTAGAATAAGATAATTAATAAATAAAAATACAAAATTACTTATGAAGAAAAAAGGAAAGCTTTACTATTCTACAAAAGAATTTAAAGCACAAGCTTGGGCTAACAAAAATTCAGTTTATAAAGAAGCCAATAAAGATCCAAAAAAATTCTGGGCAGGACTAGCAGAAGAAGTTTTTTGGTTTAAAAAGTGGGATAAGATTTTTGAACACAAACCCCCTTATTTTAAATGGTTTAAAGGTGGTAAATTGAACATTACTTATAATATTTTTGAGAAGAATTTAGAAGAAAGGAAGAACAAAGTTGCTTTTATCTGGGAGCCAGAGCCAACAGAAGAAAGACCAAGAGTTTTTACTTACTACGAACTTTACAAGGAGGTAAATAAGTTTGCTAATGGGTTAAAGAAAATAGGAGTAAAGAAAGGAGACAAAGTTGGTATTTATTTGCCAATGATTCCCGAAGTTGTTATTGCGATGCTTGCTTGTGCGAGGATAGGAGCAATACATTCAGTAGTTTTTTCTGCTTATAGTGCAAAAGCTTTAAAGATAAGATTGCAAGATACTAAGGCAAAAGTTTTGATTACAGCAGATGGTTATTATAGAAGAGGAGGAGTTGTTCCTTTGAAGAAGAAGGCAGATCAAGGACTTAAGAATACTGATGTTAAAAATGTGATTGTTGTTAAAAGGGCTGGTAATAAAATATCTTGGAAAAAAGGAAGAGATAATTGGTGGGACGATATTATCGATGGGCAGTCAGAACATTGTAAACCAAAAGTGATGAACGCTGAGGATCCTATATTTATTCTTTACACTTCTGGAAGTACGGGAAAACCAAAAGGATGTGTCCATGCTTGCGGAGGCTATACTGTTCAATCTTTATGGACGGGTAAATTAATATTTGACTGGAAAGACAATGATATATTTTGGTCCACTTCTGATATGGGCTGGGTGACAGGTCATACGTATAGTTGTTATTCTCCTTTGTTAAATGGAGCTACTTATCTTCTTTTCGAAGGGGCTCCTGACTGGCCAGAAAGTGATAGATGGGCCAATATTATCGATAAATATGGAGTTACTATCTTTTATACCGCTCCTACTGCGGTGAGAATGTTTAAAAAGCAGGGAGAAAAAATATTGAAAGGTCATAATTTTGAAAACCTAAGATTACTTGGTTCAGTTGGGGAGCCGATAGACGAGTCTGCTTGGAAATGGTTTTTTGAAAAGATTGGGAAGAAAAAGTGTCCTATTGTTGATACTTGGTGGCAGACAGAGACAGGAGGTATTTTATTAACTTCTTTGCCAGGAATTGGCCCATTCAAACCTTCTCATACTGGATTACCATTCCCAGGCATCCAAGCAGATATTTTAGATGAAAACGGTAAATCAGTTAAGAAAGGAGTAGAGGGAAATCTTGTTCTTCGTCCTCCGTTTGCTCCATCTTTATTAAGAGGAGTTTATAAAAATCCTAAGAAATATCTCAGTACTTATTGGAGTGAGTACGGTAAAGAAATTTACTTTACTTCAGACTCTGCGATTAAAGATAAAAATGGTTTAATAAGGATTGTTGGTAGGGTAGATGATGTTTTGAAGGTAGCTGGACACAGAATGAGTACTGGTGAATTAGAAGATGCTATTAATCATATTCCTGCGATTAACGAATCAGCAGTAGTTGGCATCCCAGATGAAATTAAAGGGGAAGTTCCGATAGCGTTTATTATTCTTAAAGAGAAAAAATCTCAGAAAGAGATTGAAAAGTTAATAGTTGATAAAGTCAAAAAAGAAATAGGTCCTACTGCCTTACCCAAGGCAGCATATATCGTTGAAGATTTACCTAAGACCAGATCAGGAAAGATAATGAGAAGAATATTGAGAAACTTGTTTGTTGGGGGAGAAATGGGAGACCTTTCAACTCTTGCTAATCCTGATAGTGTAGAGAAGCTTAAGAAAACTGTGAAATAAATGTTGCAGTCAAAATTATTTACAAAAACAATTAAGGAGTCTCCTAAAGAAGAAGAAAGCAAAGCTGCCCAATTATTAATAAGGGCAGGCTTTGTTGATAAATTAGCAGCCGGTGTTTATACTTTCCTTCCTTTGGGATTAAAAGTTCTAGATAATATTAGGAATATTATTTCTGAAGAGATGAAGGAAATATCTGCTCAAGAGATATTGATGCCAGCTTTGGTTCCTAAGAAAAATTGGAGTCAAACTAAAAGATGGGAAGAACTAGATGTTTTATTCAAACTAGAAGGAAGAACTGGAATAAAGTATGGATTAGGAGCTACTCATGAAGAAGTCGTGGTTCCTTTGATCAAAAAACATGCTTTTTCTTATAAAGACTTTCCTTTTGCTGTTTTTCAGATTCAGGATAAATTCAGAGATGAACTTAGAGCCAAATCAGGTCTTTTAAGAACAAGAGAGTTTCTAATGAAAGATCTTTATTCTTTTCATACTTCAGAAGATGATTTAAATGATTATTATGAGAAGGTTAAAGATTCTTATTTCAAGATATTCAAGAGAATAGGAATTGAAAAAGAAACTTATCTGACTTTAGCTTCCGGAGGAACTTTTTCTGATTATTCTCATGAGTTTCAGACAGTTACTGACGCGGGAGAAGACATTGTTTATATTTGTCCTAAATGTAAGATTGCTGTTAATAAGGAAATAATTAAAGATAATCCCTCTTGTCCTAAGTGCGGAGGGCAATTGAAAGAAAAAAAGAAATCAATAGAAGTAGCTAATATTTTTAAGTTAAAAGAAAAGTATACTGAACCCTTTGATTTCAAATATACTGATGAAAACGGAAAGAAAAAATTAGTTACTATGGGGTGCTATGGAATAGGCTTACCAAGATTAATGGGAGCAATAGTAGAAATATCTCGTGACAATAAAGGAATTATCTGGCCTGAGGAGGTTGCTCCCTTTTCTTTTCATTTAGTTTATTTAGGAGAAAAAGTCAGAAAGGAAGCAGATAAAATTTATCAAACTTTACAAAAGACAGAAGCAGAAGTAATATATGATGATAGAGAAGACAAGAATCCGGGAGAAAAGTTTGCCGATTGTGATCTTATAGGTATTCCTTGGAGGATTGTAATTAGCGAGAAAACTTTAGAGAAAAATTCAGTTGAAATTAAAAAAAGAAATCAAAAGAAAGTAAGATTGGTTAAAATAAAAGATCTTCCTTCTTTTGTAAAAGAAATATCATGAAGAAAAAGAAATTCCATTTTAATGTTCTAGATAAATTTCAAGAAAGATTTGCTAAAGACATAGCTATTGATTTAGGAACAGCAAATTCTTTAGTTTATGTAAAAGGAGAAGGAATTGTTATTTCTGAGCCTTCGGTTGTTGCTGTAAATAAGAAAACAGGGCAGGTATTAGCAATAGGAGAAGAAGCTAAAAGGATGGTAGGAAGAACCCCTGCTCATATCGTTGCTACTAGACCTTTAGTAGAAGGTGTTATATCTGACTTTGAGGTAACAGAACAAATGTTGAAGTATTTTATTGAAAAGGTTCATCAAGGAAAATTTAATCTGTTTTTAAGACCAAGAGTGATTATTGGAATTCCTTGTGGGGTTACCGAGGTAGAGAAAAAGGCAGTTCAAGATGCTGCAAAGAACGCTGGAGCAAGAGAAGTGTATTTGATAGAGCAGCCAATGGCAGCAGCTATTGGTGCTCGATTGCCCGTTCAGGATGCGGGAGGAAATTTTATTGTTGACATTGGAGGAGGGACTACTGAAGTAGCAGTAATTTCTCTTGGAGGAATAGTTACTTCTAAGAGCTTGAGAATTGCTGGAGATCGTTTAGATGATGATATTATTAATTTTGTCCAAGAAGAGAATCGTCTTTTAGTTGGCAAAAGAACTGCGGAGAGAGTAAAGATAGCTATTGGTTCTGCCTTTCCAATAAAACAGAAAAAAGAGATGCCTATGAGAGGAAGGAATTTAATCACTGGTTTACCAGAAGAAATTGTTGTAAGCGACGAAGATATTCGAGAAGCAATGTCTAAGTCAATTAATAAAATTGTTGATTCAATTAAAATTACTATCGAAGAAACTCCTCCTGAGCTTTTAGCAGATATAATGTCTAGGGGCATTTGTCTTGCTGGAGGAGGAGCCTTGTTAAGAGGTTTAGATACATTAATTAATAAAAAGACGAAGATTAAAATAGATGTAATTGATGACCCTCTTACTGCTGTTGTTAGGGGAGCGGGGATTGTTTTAGAAAATCTTGATGACTTAAAAGAGGTTCTTGCAGAAACTACCTTCTTAGAACCTCCTAGATAATTATGGTTGATAAAAAAGAAGTAAAACATATTGCTCAATTAGCTCGGCTTCAACTATGTGAAGAAGAAGAGGAAGGTTTTGCCAAGGAACTTTCTTCCATTTTAGATTATGTTGAAAAATTAAAGGAGCTTGATGTTGATAAAACAGAACCAACGAGTCATCCTTTTGATTCTGTTAATGTGATTAGAGAAGATGTTGTTCAGAGTTCTGATTCAGAACTAGTTAAGAAATTAAAAGAAGCTGCCCCTGCTTTAAAAAAGGGTTATGTCAAAGTTAAAACAATTTTTAAATCATGAGTCTTTGCGATTTAAGTATTAGGGAGATTAATAAAGGATTAAAAGAAAAAGATTATTCAGCAAAAGAGCTGGTGAATTGTTTCTTTGATAAAATAGAAGAAAAGGACTCGAAAATATTTTCTTATTTAAATACTGAAAAGGAAAAAACTTTTAAAAATGCTCAAAGAGTAGACGAGCTGATAGAAAAAGGAGAAGAGGTTTCTTTATTGACCGGGATTCCTTTCGCAGTGAAAGATAATATTTTGGTTAAAGGAATGAATTGTACTGCTGGATCGAAGATTTTAGAAAACTATATTGCTCCTTACGATGCCACTGTTATTAAAAGATTACTCGAAGAGAATTCTCTGATTTTAGGGAAGACCAATCTAGATGAATTTGCCATGGGTTCTTCAACCGAATATTCTGCTTTTGGAGTTACTCATAATCCTCAAGATTTAGAAAGAGTCCCCGGAGGATCTTCTGGCGGATCGGCTGCTTCTGTTGCAGCAGGTTTAGCTAGTTTTGCTCTTGGTTCTGATACTGGAGGTTCTATTCGTCAGCCAGCTAGTTTTTGCGGAGTAGTAGGGTTAAAACCTACTTACGGTTCTGTCTCTCGTTATGGGTTAATTGCTATGGCTTCTTCACTTGATCAAATTGGGGTCTTAGCTAAGAACTCAGATGATGCAGATATTATTTTTGATGCCATTAAAGGAAAGGATGAAAAGGATTCAACTAGCGTAGAACTGGAAGCAGGAGAAAAAGAATTCAATATTAAAGGAGCAACTATTGGCGTCCCTAAAGAATATTTTCTAGAGGGGATAGACCCGGAAGTCGAGAATAAAGTAAAAGAATCAATTGAAAAAATGAAGCAAGAGGGAATTAATTTTAAGGAAGTTTCTCTTCCTCATTGCACTGATCATGCTCTTGCTACTTACTATATTATTATGCCTTCCGAAGCTTCGTCGAATTTATCTCGTTATGATGGAATTAAATACGGTTTCTCGGATCAGGAAGTTGATGATTTAAAAGAAGTATATTCTTCTTCTCGTGAAAAAGGATTTGGGAAGGAGGTGATTAGAAGAGTCATGCTTGGAACTTATTCTCTTTCTTCTGGTTATTACGATGCCTATTATTTAAGAGCTCAGAAAGTGAGAACCTTAATTAGGGAAGATTTTGAAAAAGCTTTTAAAGAAGTTGATTTTATTGTTACTCCAACTACTCCCACCGTTGCTTTTAATATTGGAGAAAAGGTCTCTGATCCTTTAAGCATGTATCTTTCTGATATTTTAGTTGCAGCGGTTAATCTTGCTGGGCTTCCTGCTATTTCTCTTCCTTGTGGCAAGAAAGACATGTTGCCAGTGGGGATTCAGTTTATCGGAAAAGCGTTTGAGGAAAAAAGCCTTTTGAAATTAGGTAAATTTTTTGAGAAAATAAATAAATAATATGATAGAAGGTTTTAGTAATTTTCATCCTCAAAACATATTATCTTTTTTAGCTGATCCTCCTTTCGAAACTTCTTTATTTATTATTAAAGTTGTCTTTATCAGTGTTTCTTTGTCTTTTCTAGTTGGAATAATCTATTTCTCTAGAAATACTCAATGGCTTCAATGGGCTTTTGGCGAACCAAGAAAAGAATTCTTAACACAAAGACCATATGGAACAGAGAGGATCGATTCGGTTTGGAAAGAAATTGTTAAAAGGTTAGATGCGGGACTAGAGTCAGAATATAAATTAGCATTGATTGAAGCCGATGGTTTATTAGATGAGGTTTTAGAAAGGATGGGTTATAGAGGAAAAGATCTTGAAGAAAGATTGGATAAGATAGCAGTAAGTCAAATTCCTAACGTTGAAGAGATTAAGAAGGTTCATAAAGTAAGAGGAGATATTGTTCGGGACCCTGATTATAGATTGAGCTTGGAGGAAGCAAAGAGATTGATGGAAGTTTACAAAAGAACGCTTGACAACTTAGAAGCTTTTTAAGTCTTGATTTAATTTTATTTTTTGTTAATATTGTTATGTATTGAAGCGGGGTGGAGGAGTAGTACCTCGTCAGTCCCATAAGCTGAAGGCGCCGGTGCAATTCCGGCCCCCGCAACAAGATATTTTAATTTCCCTGCCGGTGTAGCTCAGTGGTTGGAGCAGAGTCTTCATAAGGCTAAGGTCGCTGGTTCGAATCCAGCCACCGGCACTCTGGGGGCGTAGATCAATTGGTTTAGATCGTCGCTCTGTCACAGCGAAGGTTGCCGGTTCGAGTCCGGTCGTCCCCGCAAATAAATCGCCTAACAGGCGATTTTTTGGTACAATAAAGAAACATCAATTAACTAAAACAATATGTGGAAATATTTAAACAAAGGGATCTCTACTCCCATAGCAATATCTATCATCTTAATCCTCGTAATTGCAGTGGGAGGATTTACTTGGTGGCAATACAGTAATATGCCCGAAGACAATCTTGAAGTAGAGTTGCCGGAGAAGGAAGAGGTAGGAGATGAGGGAGAAGAAGAGCCAGAAGAAAGTATAGAAACAGTAATTCCTGAAGCAGATAAATTTTGTCAAGAAAGAAAAGAAAAGGGTTTTTTTGACTCATTAGGTTTTATAGAAGAGGCTTTGGCAGCAGGAGATCCTAGATCAGAAGTTATTACTGGTCCCTCTTTTTACTTTAATTATGACGAAGATCCAGAGAAGGAAATAGTCGGTACTTGCCAATGGGATTTGTGGGGTGGTTATATGGCTTTTTTCATTCTAGATAAACAGGATGATAAATATGAGCCGGTCATGATAAGAGATCGTGGAGATAACCCAGGTCAAAGAAATTATAGTTTCGCAAATTTATCCATAAAAGATTTAAACGATGATGGTATAGATGAAATAATTTACGAAGAAGCTGGATGGTATGGTGGCGGAGGGAATGAACTTATTTATGTATATTCTCCTAAACACGATGATTTCTTTTGGCGAAAGGATCCATGGATCCACGGAGAAGATAATGATCGTGAATATGGTAAGCCGGTTTTTTCTGAAAATATAGAAGAATCAATTGAAATTAATAATTTTCTTAAAGAAGAAGAAACATCCGGTTGGAATGCTTATATTAACGGAGAATATGGATTTGAATTTATGTATCCAGATGATTTCTTTCAGAGAATGCCAGAAGTTGTATCTTATGATTGTCCGGATGTTAATTTTCCAGAAGAATGTCCTCATCGAATAAATACTACTCTCGGAGAATTACCTCCGAATTTCAACAAAAAATCAAAATTCTCATTATCTAATTTATATGAATATTTTTTTGGAGTAGCGCAAGCAAAAATAATTCCCGAAGTAGAAAAATTAGTTATAAACGATATAGTTTTTTGCCATAGATCAGAATCAGGGGCTGCGGCTGGTTCACAATACGTTAGTTATTATTATGCAACTGTGAGAAGAAGAGATTGTATTGTCATAGGATTATTTTTACAATATCCTAATTGCCTTAATTATTCCGAAGGAGAAATGCGTAATAGTTGCCAACAAGAAAATGATGCAAAACCAGGGATTCTTGAACAAGTAATTTCTACCTTTAGGTTTACAAAATAATTTTTATTCTAATTTTTTATTTATTCTATTAATAATTTATATATATTATTTTGATTTTCGCTTATTTTCACCCACTCAAAATCTCTAAAACTATCCGCTAGTCCCCGCAAACAAATCGCCTAACAGGCGATTTTTTGGTAAAATAAATTAATAATATTTTTAAATAAAATAAAATGAAATATAGAGTTCACCAGGTAAATATTAAAATAGCAAGCGAATCTAATAAATTAGAACAGTTCTTGAATAATTTAGAAGGGGAAGTAGTTGCAATAATTCCTGAAGTTAAAACATTCTTTCTTTTTTATGGAGCAAAGGTAAATTTTGTTCTTATTGTAGAAAAGCTTTCTTAAATATAGGTTTTTTTATTGTATAACAAAAATATGACAGAAGATATTATAGTAGTTTCATTTATATTTTTTATTTTTGCACTTGTTTTAAGTGTAAGATTTTATCAACTAAGAAAAGTGGACAGCAAAAAGAATAATTTTTTTTCATTTTTTTGGTTAGCTTCTGGAATAATTTGGTTCGTGGCAGCAATTAGAAACATGACGGCAAAAGATGATTTTGTAGGATTATTGATCTATATTTCTGTTTCTTTCCTTTCCTTTGTTTTATTTTTTGCTTATCGTAGAAATTTTCTTAAGTAATTTTAAATCTTCCGCTTACCCAAAAGTTCCAAAACTGTCCGCTAGTCCCCGCAAACAAATCGCCTAACAGGCGATTTTTTGATACAATAAAAGAACATCAATTAACTGAAAGAATTTGTTTGAATAATTAATTATCGCAGCTGATATATTTTCAAAAGCATTTAACTTTTTTCTTGAAATCAGCTTATGATAGAGAATAAGATATTTTTTAGTATAATATAATAAATAAAATATTATTAATAAATTATGAAAAATAATTTTGAAGATAAAGTAAAAATCTATTTTGATAGTAAAGAAAATATTATTAGAGGTTATTTTTTAGGAGACAGTAATGAGCAAATTGCCAAATTCCAATCTTCTTTACTAAAAAATTTTTACGAAAAATTTGATCAGAAAGAAAGATTAGTATTAATCGATTTAACGAAAGCGGGTAAGGCAGACTCTAAAGCAAGGAGAGTTTATGCAGAAGCTTTGCGAGATACCAAGGTTATTAAATATGCTTTTCTTGTTAAGAATAGGATCTTAAAAATGACGGTTTCTTTTATATTTTCTGTAGCAGAAGTTCCTAACGTTAAAATTTTTGAAAACGAGAGAGAGGCTATTAACTGGTTGAAGAAAAAATAATTTTAAGAACGGCGATTATATTATTTGTTAAATTGTAATTAAAATGAAAAAAAGTAACAGAGGATCTTCTACGTTATTAGTCATAGACGTAATAATCGTTATTGTTATTATAATAATAGCTTTAATGTATTTAGTTTCTTCTTAAGAAAGATGATATTCTTTTGACAAAATAATTAGTTTTTGCTATACTATTAATAGCTCCTTGTAAAGTTTAAAAAAGTTTTATGGAGTTTCTGAAAGAATTAATAGGAAGAGAGGTGTGCTTCTAAGTATGCCTCGCAGATAATAGTCATATCTGTTAATAGTAAAAAACCTATTTTTTCTTCAAACCATGAAACTAATTTATTTCGCGGTTCTTATATTCGTGTTATGGATAATTTCTCCAACTGTCTTCTCAGCCTTTGAAGAACTTCTCCTAGAAACGATAGAATTAGCTATAGACATAGTTAATGCAGTTGAACTTCCGCGATGATAAAGATTATATAAAAAGGATTTTCTAAACAGAAAATCCTTTTCTCTTTCTCGTAGAAGAAATTTTTTTTCGTTATAATAAGAAAATGATTAAAAAAATATTATTTTTTATTTTTCTGTTTTTCGTTATTATTTTATCTACTTTATTTTTTATTCAGATTAATACTCCTTGCAATTGTTTTTTAAAAGAAGTAGGGGATAGTGATGATAACAAAGAGGAATTATTAAAAGAAAAAATTGGACAAATGATTATGTTTGGATTTAGAGGAACAGAAATAGATGAAGAATCTCGTATTGTAGAATTTATCCAAGAAGTAAAAATAGGAGGGATAGTACTGTTTGATTATGATATTCCCTCAGATAGTTTTCCAAGAAATATTATTAGTCCAGAACAAACAAAATCTCTTATATCTGATCTTCAAGAATATTCTTCTACTTCTCTTTTTATTGCAGTTGATGTAGAAGGAGGAAAAGTTAATCGGCTAAAAGAGGATTATGGATTTTCTGCTTTTCTTTCTCCTGAGGAGTTAGGAAACATTGGAGATTATAATTTTACTGAAAGAGAAGCTTTAAGAATTTCTCAAGAACTTAGAGATTTAGGTTTTAACATGAATTTTGCTCCAGTAATTGATGTTAATGTTAATCCTGATAATCCTGTTATAGGAAGACTAGGTAGATCTTTTTCTCCTGATTATCAAGAAGTTGCTTTGCATAGCAAGTCCTTTATAAGAGCTCATCGTCAGAATAATATTATTTCTGTAGTGAAGCATTTTCCTGGACATGGTAGTTCTTTAAATGATAGTCATTTAGGATTAGTTGACGTGACAGAAACTTATAAAGAGGAGGAACTTTTTCCTTACGAATTTCTTCAAGAAGAAAGTTTACTTGACGCTGTGATGACTGCCCATGTTTTTAATAAAGAAGTCGACGAAGAATATCCTGCCACTCTTTCTCCAAATTTTCTCGAAGATATTCTAAGAGAAAGATTAGGATTTAAAGGGGTTATTATTTCAGATGATATGCAAATGGGAGCAATTGCAGGTCATTACGGGAAAGAAGATTCTATTATAAGAGCTATTAATTCAGGATGTGATATTTTGCTTTTCTCTAATAATAGCCAGGAGGATTATAATGAAAACCTTCCCTATGAAGTTCAGAACATTATTTATCAAGCAGTTATAGATGGAAAAATATCAAAAGAAAGAATTAATGATTCTTATAATCGGATAATAAAATTAAAGAGCGAGTTTAATATTGATTAATTTTATAATAGGGTAATTTTTGGTAAAATGAATAAATAATAAATATAAATTATTATTATGTGGGATAAATTAAATAGAGGGATCTCTACTCCAATAGCAATTATTGTTATTGTTATTTTTGCTTTAACAGTAGGGGCTATTGATTATTTACAATATAAAGAGATTCAAAATATTAAGGATCAGTTTACAGAACTAAAATTTCCAGAGAAGAAGAATTCTTTGTCTACAACAACTTGTATCTCTAGTCCGGATTGTATCTGCTGTGATAGTCTTTTACTTAATGGAGAGCCGATAGAATCAAATATTTGTGTTAACGAAGAATATGTTTCTTCTGAAAACTTCGAATGCCTCCAAATAGATTCTATAGATTCCTTTTGTGCTATGAACGGTTGTCAGTGCGATAAAAAGGAGTGTGTTTCTATAAGCTTAATGAATATTAATTTTGAAGAAGAAGGTAATTTAGCAAAAGATATTCCTGGTCTCGGAGAAGGGTGGTTTTTAGTTTATGAGAAACCTGGCGCTCCTGGGCTAAGTGTTAAGCTTGTCTTCAATAAAGAGACAGAGTGTGATTATTTAGGAGAAAACAATTGTGCTCCTTTCGTCAGTGGTGAACTTATTGGTCAGAGAATTTCTGTTTCTGGGATGGAAGAGGAAGGTTCTGTTTTAATTAAAGAAATTAATTTATTAGCAAGATAAGTATATTTTTAAGAATTGATGGTGGTGAATAAATATGTTATTTTTTCTTTTTTGATAATCACTTTCCTAATAGGTGGTGTGTTTTTTGTTTTAAGTAATGAACACTTTGTACAAAAAAGTAAAAATCTTGAGCTTTCTTCTTCTATTTCTAGTAGAAAACTTATAGATGATATTTTTAAGAATAGGGGTAAGAAAAGTGATTCTTCTCAAGAAGAAGAGGTTGTCGAAAAAAACCCTACTCTGAAAGAAGTGAAAGCAGTCTATTTTACGAGTTGGTCTGCTAGTAAAGAAATTCATATTGAGTACATAATCAACCTTGCTAAAGAAACAGAAATTAATGCTGTAGTTATCGACGTTAAAGACTTCTCTGGACGTGTGGCTTATGATACTGATGTCAAAGAGCTTGAAGAATATGGGGCAGAACAGGAAAGGATTGAAGATATAAAATCATTAATTGAAAGACTTCATGGTGCAGGGGTTTATGTTATTGCTAGAATTACTGTTTTTCAAGATCCCGTACTTGCAAGAGCAAGACCAGAATTAGCCGTTAAAAGTAAGAGTTCTTTGAACGGATCTTCGTCTGATGTTTTATGGAGAGACAATCTTGGACTTGCTTGGATAGATCCTTCTACCAAAGAGTCTTGGGATTATAACATAGCTCTTGCGAAAGATGCTTTAGATCATGGATTTGATGAAATTAATTTTGATTATGTTCGTTTCCCCTCAGACGGAAGTTTAGAAGATATGTTTTTCCCTTCATGGGACAACAAGAAAGCAAAACATGAGGTAATAAAAGATTTTTTCTCTTATTTGAGAAAAGAAATTCCTAACGAAAAATTATCAGTTGATCTTTTTGGTCTTTCTACAGTAAGTTATAGTGATTTAGGAATCGGTCAGATTATTGAAGATGCGTATGATAATTTTGATTATGTTTGTCCGATGATTTACCCTTCTCATTATAGTAGTGGTTTTTCGGGGTATGAAAAACCAGCCGAGCATCCTTATGAAGTTGTTGAGAAATCAGCAAGTGTTGCTCTCGAGAGATTGAAGAAAAACAATAACTACAAAGCTAAATTACGTCCTTGGTTGCAAGATTTTAGTTTGAAAACTGATTATGACGCTGAAATGGTACGTAACCAGATCCAAGCATTAAAAGATGTTACCGGAAAAGATTATGCAGGGTACATGCTTTGGAACTCTTATAATGTTTATACCGAAGAAGCTTTAAGATGATTTATTATTATTTCTGTGATAAAATGTAAAAGTACTATGTTTTCTAATAAAAAAATATTAATTTTTATAATCACTATTGTTGTTATCCTTGCTATTGGTATTTTTTATGTTTGGCAAGGATCTTTGATAAATATTAAAAACCCTGAGAACGGAACTACTACTGAAGAGACTCAAGAAGAAGACGAAGAAGAGAACGATTGGAAGATTTATAAAAGTCCTCAAGTCGGTTTCTCTATTCAATCTCCTCCTGGTATTACAGTTTACTCAGATATTCCTGGTGACTATATGTTAAATATTTCTGGTGTTTCTCTTCAAAGTCTCTATCTCACTCGCGTTCTTTCCGAGGGCTCCGAAGAGGGACTTACGATAGAGGTTAATTCTTGGGAGGCGGAAAAAGATGTTTCTTTTCAAGGTTTTATTGAAAAAGAAAAAGATTTTTTTGTTAGAGATCCGGAAGTAAAGAATATTTTTCTAGATGGAGTTTTAGGTAAAAAATTGTTTGTTGCAGATGAGAACAATTCTGTATTTAGGATTTTAATGGAGAGAAATAATCGTTTTTATAGAATATACGCTGTTATTAAAAACGAGGAAGCATATTTACCGATTTTTGATAAAATGATTTCTTCGTTTAAATTTGTTGACGAAGACGAAACTTATAATTGGGAAGTTTATAATAGCAGGAACTATGATTTTGAAATAAAGTATCCTAAAAGCGCAGAACTTAATGAGTTGTCTGCAATAGGAGACGAGATTTCAATTAGTTTGCCTTTCAACGAAGATACTACTTTAAGAGAGAAGTATTTGAGAATAAAAGTGGTAGACCCCTCTCCTGAAGAATGTTCCATTCCTGTTAATATTTCTGTTGAAGAAACGCAAGAAGTAAGTTTAAATGGCCTTGATTTTAAAAGAGAAGAAGGATGGGAAGGAGCAGCGGGGACAAGACATGATTATATTAGTTATTCTACAAAAAATAATGGTAGGTGTTTTAATCTAATGTTTGTTCTCGGATCAGTTAATCCGGGTGTTTTTGATGATCCTCCAGAAGAATTTAACGAGGAAGAAGAAACAAAAATTCTTTATCAAATGCTTTCTACATTCAAGATTGAAAAAGGGGAGATGTCTGAATGGGAAGATTATATTAGCGAAGAATATGGTTATAGAATAAAACATCCTTCTAATTGGATTTCCAGAGAAGAAGAAATAGGAGATTCAGAAAGAATAGAAACTATTATTGAAAGAGAGAATTGTTCTCTACATATTATGGAAATAGTAGAATCAGATTACGAAAGAAGGAGTAGTTATATTGAAAGCGGTTGTTATTCGGAAGAGATAGTTCAGAATTATATTAATTTTGATAAAATAACTTGTCCAACAAGACAAGGGTTCTCAAGATATTATTTCGAGAAAGAAGAGAAGTGTTTCTACATAGAACCAATGGACGAAATGAATGATTTAAGACCAGGGCAGCCAGTACCTGAAGAGTTTCTCTATAACTGTCAAGAATACTTTGATAACATGATTTCTACGTTTATTTTTAATTGATTTTCAAGGATTATTTTCTTGTTTTTGTTTTCTTGATTAAAAATAAAGTCCTATTCTTGGTTTGAAAAATAAAAATTTAAGAAAATATAATAAAGGGAGCTTATCCCTTGTTTTTATTGATTTTTCCACTAATTTTTCTTCTTGAATTAAGGGTATTTTTAGGTTAAAATAAATAATAGAAACAGGTAATTTAGGTTTTTTTATTTATGAAAAAGGTAAACTTTAAGAGTCTTAAAAGTAGGAGTAAAAATGAAGTGAAAAAAGCAAAAAGCTTGGAAGAGTTAGATGTGATTTTTAGAAAATATCTTGGTAAAAAAGGAGAGATTACTCAGGTGATAAGTTCTTTGAAAGAAATTCCTAAGAAAAAGAGAGCATCTGTTGGAAAGAATGCTAATGATTTAAAGTCTTTTTTAAGAGAAGAGATTAATAAAAAGGCTCATGAAATTAAAAATAAAATTGATAATGTTTCTGAGAAAAAAGAACTGGATATTACTCTTCCGGGGAAAAAGGTGGAAATAGGTCACTTACATCCATTAACTTCAATTAGAAGGGAAGTAGAAGATATTTTTCGTTCAATAGGTTTTTCTGTTACCCAGGGCCCTCATATTGAAACAGAATTTTATAACTTCGACGCCTTAAATATTCCCAAGAATCATCCTGCAAGAGATTTGTGGGATACTTTCTGGCTTAAAAGAAAACTATCTTCAAAGAATGTTTTATTAAGGACTCATACTTCTCCGGTCCAGGTTCGCTATATGAAAAAGAATAATCCTCCGATGAGAATTATTGCTCCTGGAAAAGTTTTTCGTCATGAATCTTCTGATGCTTCTCACGACGTTCAATTCTATCAAGTAGAAGGATTAATGATAGGAGAGGATATCTCTGTAGCTGATTTTAAAGGAGTGATTCAGGATTTCTTAACAAGGTTTTTTAATAAAAAAGTTGAGACTAGATTAAGACCAGGTTATTTCCCCTTTACTGAACCGAGTTTTGAAGTAGACGTTAAATGTTTTATTTGTGGAGGGAAGGGATGTTCTACTTGTGGTCATTCTGGTTGGATAGAGTTATGTCCCGGAGGGATGGTCCATCCCAACGTTTTAAAAGCAGGCGGATTGAATCCTGATAACTGGCAAGGTTTTGCTTTTGGAATTGGTTTTGATAGGTTGGTAATGATGAGGTATAAAATTAATGATATTCGTTTACTTTATTCTGGAGATTTAAGATTTTTAAATCAGTTTTAAATTATGATAATTTCATATAATTGGTTAAAAGATTATCTAAAAGGGCAAGTTCCTAATGCTAAAAAGATAGCAAATTCTTTATCTTTGCATTCTTTCGAAGTGGAGGAAATTAAAAAGAAAGGTCATGATTGGTTGATAGATGTGGATGTTTTGCCAAATCGAGCTCATGATTGTCTTTCTTTTATCGGTATTGCAAGAGAATGCTCGGTGTTTACAAAAGCAAAATTTAATAAGCCTTCTTTTTCTGTTAAAGAAGATAAAAACGTAAAGAGTTCTGATTTTGTTGAAATTAATGTAAAAGAAAAAGATCTTTGCCCTCGTTATAGTGCAAGAGTTTTAACTGGTATTGAGGTTGGAGAAACGCCAAAGAAAATAAAAGAGAGGTTAAATTCTTTAGGGTTACAGTCTATAAATAATGTGGTTGATATTCTCAATTACATAATGCTTGAGACGGGTCAGCCTCTTCATGCTTTTGACTTAGACAAAATTGGAGGAGGGAAAAAGAAAAAAATAATTGTTAGAAAAGCGAGAAGGGGAGAGAAGATTGATGCGTTAGACGATAATCAGTATAAGCTTGGAAAAGACATCTTGGTTATTGCTGACAACAAAGATGTTTTAGCGATAGCAGGGATAAAAGGAGGTAAGAAAGCAGAAATTACAAAGGATACCAAGAATATAGTAATTGAATCTGCTAATTTTGACATGCTTGCCATTCGTAAAGCGAGGCAAAAAATTTCTTTACAAACAGATGCTTCTTTAAGGTTTGAGCATGAACCAGATCCTAATTTTACTCTTCCTGTAGTAAATAGATCGGCTCAAATGGTAAAAGATATTTGCGGGGGGAAGGTTGCTAAGGGTGTTTTGGATTTTTATCCCGAAAGAGAAAATCCTTTTAGAACAAGAATTAGCCTAGATCGAATCAGAAGTTTATTAGGGGTAGACATTGAAAAAAAGGAAGTCGTTGATATTTTTAAAAAACTGGAATTTAAAATTATTTCTTCTAAGAAAGATGATATTTTAGTTGAGATTCCAACCTTCAGAAAAGATATTTCTATCCCTCAAGACTTGGTAGAAGAAGTAGGAAGAATTTATGGTTTCGACAAAATACCTGTTAGAAATCCTAACGTTTTAGCTTCTTTGCCTAATAGAAATAATGAAGTTTTCTGGGAAAACAGAACCAAGGATATTTTAGTTAGTTGTAATTTTTCGGAAGTATATAATTATTCTTTTGTGAGCGAGGAAGAAGCAAATAATTGTTATTTCAAAAAGCACTTAATCGAAGTTAAAAATCCTATCAGTGTTGAACAGAAGTATCTTAGACCTTCATTATTACCTGGATTATTAAGGAACTTGAGAGAAAATTTGAAAAACTTTTCCGAAGTTAAAATATTCGAACTCGGTAAGATTTATAATGATCTTAAAAAATCAGAAAAAAGGAATCTAGCAGGAGTTTTAGTAGAGCCAAAGGGAAGCTCAAAGAATTTCTTTAAAATTAAAGGAGTGCTTGATTTATTTTTTGAAAAAATGGGGATTTCTGATGTCTGGTATGATGAATTTGAGCCTACTCCGGAAGACTCGGAGCTCTCCATCTGGAAACCGGGGGTAAGAGCAGAGATAAAGATAGGGGATAGTGAAATAGGATTCTTAGGAGAAATTCATTCGAAAGTTTTAGAGAGTTTCGATGTTTCAGAAAAAGTTATTTCTTTTGATATTGATTTCGATAAATTACAGAAGTTATGCAGCGAAGAACATGAATATCAGCCAATATCTAAGTTTCCTGCAGCAGTAAGAGATTTAGCTATTCTAGTTCCAAGCGAGGTTAAGGTAGTTGAAGTTCTTAATTTAATTAATATTGTAGGAGGAGAAATAGTGAGAGATGTTGATATATTTGATATTTATGATGGATCAGGAGTTCCTGAAGGAAAGAAGAATTTAGCTTTTCATATTATTTACCAATCAAAGGAAAGAACTTTAGAAAAAGAGGAAATTGATAAAATTCAAGAGAAAATTATTAATGCTCTTGAAGAAAAAATTAATTGGGAGGTAAGAAAATAATTAATTGAAATTAAATTAATTCTTAATATATATGGTAGAAAAGAAAAAAAATAAAAAAGAAAAGAAGGTTAAGAAAAACAATAAAAAGAAGATAGATTACGGAGCAAAAGATATTTACGTTCTTAAGGGTCTTGAACCTGTCAGAAAAAGACCTGGGATGTATATTGGTTCTACTGGTCCCGATGGTCTTCATCATTTGATTTGGGAGTGTGTAGATAACTCTCTTGATGAAGCTATTGGAGGATATGCTGATAAAGTTGAAGTAGAACTTTTACCTGGGAATAGAGTAAGAACCAGTGATAATGGGCGTGGTATTCCTACCGACAAACATCCTCAGACCGGTAAATCTGCATTAGAAACAGTGATGACTACTCTTCATGCTGGTGCTAAGTTTGGAGGCAAGGCTTATCAAGTAGCAGGAGGGTTACATGGTGTTGGTGTTTCTGTGGTTTGTGCTTTATCTACTTATTTAAGAGCAGAGGTTTGTCGTGATGGGAAACATTATGTTCAAGAGTATGCAAAAGGGAGTGTTAAGGGTAAGGTTAAAAAAGAGGGAAAATGTAGTGAGAATGGAACTACGGTTATTTTTGAGCCCGACCCAGAAATTTTCGGAGAGGTTAATTTTAATTTTGACAGAATATTAAAACATCTTCGGCAGCAGGCTTATTTAACAAAAGGAGTTAAGATTGTAGTTAAAGATTCAAGAGACGAAGATCCAGAAAATCACCTTACTTATACTTTCTATTTCGACGGAGGAATAGCTTCTTATGTTAGGTACCTAATTAAAGATTCTAAACCTAAGCACGATAAAACATTTTATGCTTTCAATGAAATCGAAGGGGTAATTGTTGAAGTTGCTTTTAAATATACAGAAGAAAGAGAATGTTTCGAAGAAAGTTTTGCTAATAATATATATACCGGAGAAGGGGGGACTCATCTGACCGGATTGAGAACTGCTTTGACAAGAACTTTAAATGATTACGCAAGAAAAGAGGGTTATATCAAAGAATCAGAAAATAATTTAACTGGACAAGACGTTAGAGAAGGATTTACCGGTGTTGTTTCGGTAAAAATAGAAAATCCTCAGTTTGAAGGACAGACTAAAGCAAAACTTGGTAATCCTGAAGCAAAGAATTCAGTAGAAAGAACAGTAGCAATGGGTCTTTCAGATTTTCTTGAAAGAAATCCAAGAGATGCGAGAACAATTATTGAAAGTTGCCTTTTAGCTAGAAAAGCAAGAGTTGCTGCGAAAGCAGCTAAACAAACTGTAATTAGAAAAGGAGCTCTTGGCGGGTTAACTCTTCCGGGGAAATTAGCCGATTGTTCTTCGAGAAAACCTGAAGAATCAGAACTATATATTGTTGAGGGAGATAGTGCTGCTGGTTCTAGTAAACAAGGAAGAGATAGGAGATTTCAGGCGATTCTTCCTTTGAGAGGAAAGATTTTGAACGTTGAAAGAGCAAGACTGGATAGAATTCTATCCTCTAAAGAAATTAAGTCTCTTATTATTGCTCTTGGAACTGCAATCTCTGAAGACTTTGATTTAGAGAGGTTAAGATATCATAGAGTTATTATCATGACTGACGCTGATGTTGATGGAGCACATATTAGAACTTTAATGTTAACTCTTTTTTATCGTTACTTCCAACCATTAATTGAAAGCGGACATTTGTTTATTGCTCAACCTCCTTTGTACAGAATTCAAGCAGGGAAACAAATAGAGTATGCCTATACCGAAGCAGATAGGATAGAGATTATAGAGCAAATGAAGAAGAACAATCAAAAGCCTTCTCTTCAAAGGTATAAAGGGTTGGGTGAAATGAACCCTGATCAGCTTTGGGATACTACTATGAATCCAGAGAACAGAACCTTACTCAAGATAACCATGGAAGACGCTCAAGCTGCTGATCATATTTTTGATACCTTGATGGGGAAGGAGGTCTTTCCTCGCAAGAGATTTATTCAGACTCACGCCAAGACAGTGAAGAATCTTGATATATAATTTGTTTATCAAAAAGAAGAAGGTGGTAGCTTATCTTTTGAGATGAGCTATTCTTGTTCTTAATTAATTATGAAAAGTATTCTTTCTTACATTTTTATTATTCTAGTCTTAGTTTTATCAATTCTAGGATTAGTTTTCAGTTTAAAGAATAACCCCATAGAAAAAGGAACTGCTTCTATTGTTTCTCCTAAAGTTCAAAGAAACGAGGAAAATGAAGAGGAAAGAATAGTTAAAGTATTTGCTGTTGGAGATGTTATGTTAGACAGAGGAGTAGAAGTGAAGATATTAAATCCAGGAAAAGGAGATTTTAAATTTCCTTTTTTAAATATTAAAGATTATTTAAATGAAGCAGATATTTTATTTGGTAATCTCGAAGGGTCTGTTTCAGAAAGAGGAGTAAGAGTGGGAAGTATTTATTCTTTTAGGATGAATCCCAAGGTATTTGATGGGATTAATTATGCTGGTTTCGACATTTTCTCTTTAGCGAATAATCATATGTTTGATTATACAAGGATTGCTTTAGAGGATACTATGAATTATTTAAAAGAAAATGATATTGATTATGTCGGAGCGGGTTTTAATGAAGAAGAAGCATTTTCTTTGAAGGTTAAAGAGGTAAACGGAACAAAAATAGGATTCTTGGCTTATCTTGGGTTAGGTCCTCCTTCTTGGAGATCTTATAACAACAATTCAGGCATGGCTTGGGTTAGTCAAGAAGAAATAGGTTTATTAAGTAAAGAGATTGAAAAAGCTTCTCAAGAAGTAGACATTTTATTTGTTTCTTTGCATGCTGGAATTGAGTATTCTCAAGAGCCATCTGATTTTCAAAAAGAATTTGCTCGGATGTGTATTGATTCCGGCGCTGATGTCTTTTTAGGACATCATCCTCATGTTGTTCAAAGAGTAGAAGAGTATAACGATGGTTGGATTGCCTATAGTCTAGGAAATTTTGTTTTTGACCAATATTTTTCTAAAGAGACAATGGAGGGAATGATATTGGAGATTGTTATAATAAATGATAAAATAGAAAATGTTACCGAAAGAAAAACGATAATTAATGAAGATTTTCAGGTCGGGTTACATAATTAATTTTTCTTGACAGAGGGCCCTTTTATGCTAGTATTAAAAAAGGCCCGAGAGGGCTTTTTAAATAAGATTAACAATTATGAAATTGAATAAATTCGAAAATATATTTGGGAAGATTAAGAGTTTTTTGAAAGAGGTTCAATTAGAACTTAAAAAAGTAAATTGGCCTAGCAAAAAAGAAACGTTAAGATATACTTTGATCGTAATATTAGTTTCTGCTTTTGTTGCTGCTTTTTTAGGTGGCCTTGATTTTGTTTTTACTAAGATTTTAGAAAGATTTATTTTAAGCTAATTTTAGATTAAATTATGCCAAGACAAAAAGTTTCAAAAGATAGAAGATGGTACGTTATTCACACTTATTCTGGTTACGAAGATGCGGTTGCTAAGAATCTAAAACAAAGAATTGAGAACTTGGGGATGGAAGATAAAATCTTCAATGTTTTAGTTCCTAAAGAAAAAAAGATAAAAATTAGAAATGGTAAAAGGAGAACTGTAGAAGAAAAGATATACCCGGGGTACATCTTAGTAGAGATGATTGTTACCGACGATTCTTGGTATGTGGTAAGAAACACTCCTAGGGTGACTGGTTTTATTGGTGCCGGAACAACTCCTATTCCTGTTAAGAATAAGGAAATAGAAGGATTAAAATCCAGAATGGGAGTTGAAGAACCTAAATACAAAATTGAGTTTAAGAAAGGTGATTTAGTTAAAATTGTTGATGGTCCCTTTAAAGATCTTGAAGGAAAAGTCGATGAGGTAGATCTTGAAAGAGGGAAGATTAAAGTTTTAGTCAACATGTTTGGAAGAGATACACCGGTTGAGTTAGACTCATTACAAATTAAGAAAGTTTAAGATTAATTTATTAGTATGGCTAAAAAAGTTAAAACATTGGTAAAACTTCAAATACCTGCTGGGAAAGCTACTCCTGCTCCTCCTATTGGACCAAGTTTAGCTCAGCATGGAATTAACATCTCTGAGTTTTGTCAGAAATTTAATGACCAGACTTCAGACAAGAAAGGATGGGTAATTCCCGTAGAAATTAAAGTTTACGAAGATGGAACTTACGATTTTAGATTAAAGCAACCTCCAACATCTGAATTGATTAAGAAGATCGTTGGTTTGGAAAAAGGATCAGGAGAACCTAATCGTAAAAAAGTAGGTACCATTACTCAAGAACAAGTTAAGGAAATTGCAGAAAAGAAAATGGATGACTTGAATACTTCAGATGTTAAACAAGCAATGAAAATTGTTGAAGGAACAGCTAAAAGCATGGGGCTTGAAGTTAAAAAATCATAAATTTAAATTATTTTTAAAGTCATGATTCTTTCTGACAAAGATATTAAGAAATATATCTCGGAAGGTAAAATTAAAATTGACCCCGGACCTAATTTTGAGAAACAACTAGGTCCTTGTTCTTTAGATTTACATTTAGGAGATTCTTTTAAGCTTTTTAAACATGCTGAATATCCTTATATTGACTTGAATGATCATAAAACTCCTATTGATGATATAATGACTGAGGTTAAGATTACTAAAGACAAACCCTTGATTTTAAGACCAAGGGATTTTGTTATTGCTGTTACCGAGGAAAACATAGAATTATCTCCTGATATCATGGGAAGGTTAGACGGAAGAAGTTCTCTTGGTAGACTAGGACTAGTGGTGCATTCTACGGCTGCTAGATTTGATCCTGGTTGGCATGGTAAAGCAATAATGGAAGTAGGTAATTTAGGAGTTATTCCTATTGCTCTTTATCCTGGGATTAGGATTTGTGCAATGACTTTTGAAACTCTTTCTTCTCCTTCGGAGATTCCCTATCTCAGACAAAGAGATCATAAATATGCTGGTCAGTCTTCTCCTCAAGCTAGTAAGATAGAAGAGGAAGAAGATTAATTTATTATGGAAGAATTAGAAACAAAAGACCTTAAAATTAAGTTTTTAGGAATAATACCTGTTTTAAATCAAGAAACAGGTCCTTTAAATTCTCAAGAGATAGTTTCTTTTTCTGGTTTACTTACTTTTAAAGGTAAGTCAGTTCAAGAATTAGTTAAAGAGAGCTTAAAGAAGGGAGAAAAGATAGATGATAAAGTAAAAGGAATACTAAGAAGGTCTTCTTTAAAGGGTCATGCTTCTTTGTCTACTACTCCAGTTGTTTCTTTTCTATACGAAGGAAGTAAATTTTTAGATTCTCTTCTTACAGGGATGTATTTTGGGTCTTTCTTAGTAAGTTCTGGAAGAAGGACGAATACTTCAAGAGAGGATATTGTTTTTCCTAAGGGGATTCAAGAAAACAAAGAAGCGAAAAGAATTTATCTTAAATCTTCTTACAGGAAGATAGATTTTTATAATTCTCTTCTTGAAAGAGGAGTAAGAAAAGATTCTTCTTCAAAAATTTTACAATACGGCATCTATGGGACGGGGATTATTCAATTGCCCTTAGAGTCGATAATTTCTTTTGTAAGAGAGTATGAAATAGAGAAAGAATGGATGCCTGAAGAAGCAGGTATTTTAATTAAGAAGTTAGAAAGTAAATTTAAAGAAGCAGGGATTGATTTACTTTATAGTACTCGACTGATTGCTCCTAGAAATTCTTATCCTTATCCTAATGTTTTTAAAGATCCTAAAAATACTAATTTAACAAGAGAGCTGGTTGGTAAAAAAGAAGGAGATTTTGAGATTTCTTCTTCTGATTTTAATATCACTCCTGGTTTAAAAAAGAATTTAGAAGAACACCTTTCAGAGATTAAAGAAATGGCAAAGAGTAGGGAAGGTGTTAAAAAAAGGTGGCAAGAAATTATGCTTTCTAGAAGAAAAATATTGAGAGATTATAATCTCTCGGCAAAAATCGATATTCTTTCTTCTGTTCCTTGGCGTGTTTGGGGGGAGAAGAAAAGACACCGAACCTGCCCTCAGGTGATTGATTCTATCTACTATTGTATTAATAAGGCGGTAGATAAATTCGAAGAAATTAAAGAATTAATTGAAAAAGGAGAAATTAATCAAGATTTAGTTGAGGAAATAGAAAAAGTTCTTTCTATTCCTTCCGTTATAAAAAATAATCCCGATTATTTAGAAGAGTATTTGTTGGTAGCTAAGGAATCTTTTGAAAGTTATGTTGAATTAGTTGATTTAGGGATTAAAGAAAGAGATGCTATCTTCTTGATTCCAAGAGCAGTTAAGCTTGATATCCTACAATCTTATGATTTATATAATTTACTAACTGGTTATTATCCCTTGCGTCTTTGTCAAACAGCAGAAGAGGAAATGAGAAGTAATACTCTGAAAGAAGTTTCTTTGATAAAGAAACATTTAAAGGAAAAAGGTGTTGGTTGGATGGGAGATTTGATTCTTACTAAATGTGATTTAATTGGTTTTTGTCCAGAGGTTAAAGAATGTGGTCATATAAGAAAATTAGTAAAAGACTACGATAAAGATTTTCATGAAGAAATGAAAGAAGAACTGGAAAATAAGTTTCAAAATAAATTGAAAGAAATTAATGGAGAAGAATAAAAAAGATTCTAAAATTAACGATCTAATCGAAAAAGAAATTTCGAGACAGAAAGAGGGACTAACTTTAATTCCTTCTGAGAATTATGCTTCTCCCGAAGTTCTTTCTGTAATGGCAACTCCTTTAAGTAATAAATATTCTGAAGGATATCCTGGGAAAAGATATTATTCTGGAAATCTTTTTATTGATGAGATAGAAAAAACAGCTATTGAAAGAGCAAAGAGATTATTTAATGCAGATCATGCTAATGTTCAGCCTCATTCTGGGTCTCAAGCAAACGAGGCTGCTTATCTTGCTCTTCTTGATCCTGGCGATAAAGTATTAGCCCTTGATTTATCAGCAGGAGGTCATTTAAGTCATGGAGCTAAGATAAATTTCTCTGGTCGCACCTATAATTTCTTTCATTATGGAGTTAGTAAAGAAAATGAGTTGATTGATTTTAATGAAGTGGAAGAAAAAGCTTTGAAGTTTGAGCCTAAGCTTATAATTGCTTCTACTACTTCTTATTCCCGAATACTCGATTTTGAAAAGTTTAGAGAAATAGCCGATAAAGTAGGAGCTTATCTTTTAGCCGACATTGCTCATATTGCCGGTCTAGTTGTTGCAGGAATACATCCTCATCCTTTCCCCTTTGCCGACGTGGTGACTACTACTACTCATAAAACTCTCAGGGGTCCAAGAGGGGGGTTAATTTTATCTAAGAAAGAATTTTCGGAAAAGATAGATAGAGCTGTCTTTCCAGGGGTTCAGGGAGGACCTCTAGAGCATGTGATTGCCGCCAAGGCTATTTGCTTCAAGGAAGATCTAGAAGACGAATTTAAAGAATATCAGAATCAGATAGCATTAAATGCAAGAGCAATGGCAGATGTTTTTAAAGAAAATAATTTTAGAATAGTAAGCGGAGGAACAGATAATCATTTGTTTATAGTTGACATTTCTTCAACAGAATCTTCTTCAATGGAGATTCAAGATGAGTTAGAAAAAGTAGGAATTTTTGTTAACAGAAACAAAATTCCTTTCGATCAAAGATCGGCTTTTAATCCTTCCGGTATTAGAATGGGGACTCCTGCAATTACTAGTAGGGGATTAAAGGAAAAGGAATCAAAAGAAGTAGCAAATTTAGTTTCCGAATTGATTAAAAATATTAAATCAGAATCTGTTAAAGAGAAAGTGAAAGAAAGAATAAAAGAAATTTCTGAAGAATTTCCTATTTATAGTAATTTTGAGTATTAATTTTAGAAATGGATCTTTCTCCTTATCATTATTCGGGAAGAGTATTGATAGAAAGAAGCTTTTTAAAAGCCACCACTTGGAGAATTATTGGGACTGTTTCCCTTTGGATTACTGTTTATCTCTTCACCGGTAAATTATCTTTAGCAACTGGGATAAGTCTCGTAGACATAGTTTCTAATATTGTCCTTTATTATTGTCATGAAAGAATTTGGGATTGGTCAGACTGGGGGAGAAGGTTTATAGATGGGAGATTTATTAGTGAAAGTAAAAGAATGATAGCAAAAGCTGCTAGTTGGAGGATTCTTGCTAGCATTTATTTATTTCTTGTTGTTAATTTTTTAAGTGAACAAATTCTTATTGTCTCTTCCGGAATAGTTTTTGCTGACGCCTTTCTTAATATTATTGAATATTATTTTCATGAGTATGCTTGGAATAGAGTAAGGTGGGGAAGGATTAAAAAATTTGAAGAAGATAATCAATAAATTGTCTAGTTTGTTGATTTGCAATATAATGAAATAATAAGATTTTTTATGATTTTTTTTGAAGGCAAAAAAGAAGCGGAAAGAATATTAGAAGAAACAAAGAAAAAGATCGAGCAAGGAAACTTATCGCCAACTTTAGCGATAGTAAGAGCGGGAAATAATCCTGAAGTAGATTTATATATAAGAAACAAAAAGAAAGCAGCTCACAAAGTAGGAATCAAGATATTTAGTTATAGTTTTTCAGAAAAGGCAAGTGAGTATGAAATTATTGATAAGATAAGAGAATTAAACGAAGATGTTTTAGTAGATGGCATTATTGTTCAACTTCCTTTACCAGAAAAAGTTGATACTTCAAAAGTAATTTCTTCTGTCGATCCTAAGAAAGATGTAGATGGATTTCATGAAGTTAACAGAAGATTGCTTAAAAGTGATAATTCTTATTTTCTGCCGGTTTTACCTCTAGCTATTATGAAATCGATAGAAAGTGCAACGGAAGAATTGGAAGAAAAAAAGGTTGTAACTCTTTGTAATTCAGATATTTTCGGCAATACTATAGAAAACTTTTTTCAAAAGAATAAAATAGATTCGGATTATATCTTAGTTAATTCAAAGTCTATTTCTCAAATTAAACCCGATATTAGTTCAGCAGATATTGTTATTTCTGTTTGTGGTAAGCCTCGATTTATAAAAGGGTATATGGTTAAAGAGGGAAGTATTTTAATCGATGCTGGTATTAAATTTTTTAAGAAAGGTGTTATAGGAGACGTAGATCAAAAAAGCGTTGAAGAGAAAGCTTCTTTTATTACTCCTGTCCCAGGAGGAATTGGTCCTTTAACGGTTGCTTATCTTTTAAAAAATGTTTACTTAGCAGCAAAAAATGATTCTAGGCGTAAATAAATTATTAAAACTTGTTAAAGAAGAGAAGCTAGTAGAAGATCTTTGTGAAAGAGAAATGAATAATCCTGAAGGGGCAGGGTTTGATATTAGGATAGGCGAGTTATATAAAGTAAAAGGAGAAGGTTTCCTGGGAGTTGAAGAAAGAGACACTCCAGAGACCGAATTAATTGCAAGATTTGATTCGAGAGAAAAGAAACAGATTTCTCTTAAGCCTAATACCTATTATTTAATGAAAACAATTGAGAAGGTTAATATTCCAAAAGATCTCTTAGCTATTTTTACCCCTCGTTCTACTCTTTTTAGATCCGGTATTTATATCTTTGGTGGGCAGGTAGCCCCTGGTTATTCTGGAGGATTAACAATGGGTATCTATAATTTCAGAAATGAAGATTTTAAATTAGAGCTTGGTGCTCGGGTTTTGCACTTGATGTTTTTTGAAGTTAAGGGCGAATCTAATCTTTATAAAGGTCAGTGGCAAGGAGGAAGAGTTACTACTGAGCAAAAAGAGAAACAAATTTAATGATTAGAATTAATAGGGAGTAATATTTCTGCTCGAGGCAGATTTTTTTGTTGATAATTAATTTTATAAAATGATATAATGAATTAATGGAACAAGCGGCAAAAAGAAAATTTATTATTAGGAAATTTATAGAGTGGTATTTTTATGATCAACCCAAAGTTATTTTTAAAGCTTGGGTTAATTTTCTTAAATTTAACTTGAGTTATTTCTCTATTATTTTTCTTTTAAAAACTCTTTTCTCTCCTTGGAGAAGATATACTTGGTCTTATGGGAGAGGATTTAATTTTCAAAGATATTTAGAAGCTTTCGTTTCAAATGCTATTTCTAGAACATTGGGAGCATTCCTAAGAATTATATTAATAATTATCGGAATATTAGTAGAAATTATTATATTCTTCTTAGGATTATTTTTAATAATTTCTTGGTTTATTTGGCCATTAATATTAGTAATTGTTTTTATCTTAGGACTTAAAGTATTATTTTAAGTATGTTTAATTTTGATTTTAAAAGAACAGCAATATATCAAGCGGTCAGGTGGTCGAAGAGTTTCGAATTAGCAAAAATAATAAAGTATCTATCTGTCGGAATTTTTTCTTTATTACTTTTGTTGTTTGTCTATGGTTTTTTAACAGAAAACTTTTCTCAAGGGTTGTTAAAGATTTTACTTGGTAGTTGTTTGATTTTTCTTGTATTTTTTATCAGTTCTTGTTTTGCTTTATTATTTTTTGAAATAAAAATTAAAAATCCTAAGTTAAAAAGAAAAATAGAAGACGTTTTTTCAAGCTCAGAGAAATTTAATCTTGCTGATTTTCTAGACTTTGAATCAATAAAGTCAGTAGCTAAATCTTTTAGATTTACTAAGTCTAAAGATATTTCTGAAGTTAATTCTTCTATTCTTACTTATTTTGTTCTGAAAAATACAGAGGATGTTAATTTTATCTTTTCTAGGGTGAATATTAACTGGAAAGAGTTAAGGGATTTAATTAGAAAATATATTGATAATATTGATAGAAGTGGTTTTACCGGAGAATACTCTCAAGATTTTAAGGAAACGATTTGGAAATCCTTTGAAATAGCTCAAAAGAAAGGACATGAAAGACTAGAAACAGGAGACATAATTACTGCTCTCTCAGAGCATAATTCGATTCTAAGAGAGATTTTAATCCAAGCAAAGATTAGACCTGAAGATATTGAGAATTTAACTTGGTGGATAGATTCTTTTAGAAAGAGGCAGAAAAGTAGAAAGAGGTTTTGGGAGTGGGAGAATCTAATTAGAAAGGGTAGCTTGGGGAAAGAATGGGCATCTGGCTATACTGTTACCCTGGATAATTTTTCTTTTGATCTTTCTAAAAATATTAAAGATTATGGTTTCTCTGAAATAATTGGTCATGAAAGAGAGTTAAAACAAATGGAGAGAATTCTTTCTCGTGGAGAAATAAATAATGTTTTACTTGTCGGTCAACCAGGAGTAGGAAGAAATAGTATTATTAATTCTCTTTCAGAACTAAGTTTCTTAGGAAAATTATTACCAGAAGTTAATTACAAAAGATTTGTTCAGCTAGATTTGTCATTGGTTGCTTCTAATACTGAAACTCCCGAAGAGCTGGAAGGAGTTTTAGAAGAAATATTTCGAGAAGTAGTAGATGCAGGGAATGTAGTTCTTGTTATTGAAGATTTTCATAAATTTATAAGAGGAATGGCAGGACCGGGGATAATTAATGTTTCTGGGATAATATCTAAGTACTTACATCTTCCTCAATTCCAAATAATTGCCCTTACTACTTATTCTGGGTTACATAAAAATATAGAACAGGATCCTTCAGTGCTTTCTTTGTTTGGGAAAGTGGAGGTTTCTGAATTAAGAGAGAAAGAAACTTTGATGATATTAGAAAGAATGACTTTGGGATTGGAAGGTAAATACAATATTTTTGTTTCTTATCCTGCCTTAAGAGATATTATTAATTTTTCTGACAAATATATTCAAGAGACTCCCTTTCCTAAAAAGGCTATTGATTTGTTAGACGAGATAATGGTTTATGTTAGCTCTATCGGGGATAAGGTTGTTTTGCCTAAGCATGTTGCGAAGATATTTTCTGATAAAACAGAGATTCCAGTGGGTGAAGCAGAGTCTCATGAGAAAGAGAAACTCTTAAATTTAGAGGATCTTATTCATAAAAGGATAATTAATCAGAATATGGCAGTAGATTCTATAAGTTCTGCATTGAGAAGAGCAAGAGCTGATGTGACGGCAAGAAAGGGGCCGATGGGAGCATTTCTATTCCTTGGTCCTACTGGAGTAGGTAAGACAGAAACTGCCAAAGCTCTTTCTGAGATATATTTTGGGTCAGAAGGGAAAATGATTAGACTTGATATGTCTGAGTTTCAATCAATTGAAGATATCCCTCGTTTGATAGGGTCTCCTGGAGAGGAGGGTCTTTTAACGACTAAAGTAAGAGAAGATCCTTTTTCTTTGGTTCTTTTAGATGAATTTGAAAAGGCTCATCCTAATATCCTGAACTTATTCCTTCAGGTCTTTGATGAAGGACATTTGACTGATGGAATGGGAAGAAAGATTAGTTTTGAGAATACAATTATTATTGCTACCTCTAATGCAGGATATTTAGTTATTCTTGATGCTATTAAAAACAAGGTTCCTTTTGAAGAGGTCGAAAGCAAACTCTTAGACTTTATATTTGAGAATAAGGTTTTTCGTCCAGAACTGATTAATAGATTTGATAGTGTCGTTATCTTTAATCCTTTAAGCAAAGAGAACTTAATGAAAATAGCTAAATTATTACTGAACAAACCAAAAGAGAATCTCGCTAAGAGAGATATAGATTTTATTATTACGCCAGATCTTCAAGAGAGAGTGGTTGATTTAGGTTATAATCCAAACTTTGGGGCAAGAGAAATGAAAAGAGTTATCCAGGATAATGTAGAGAATTCTTTAGCAGAAGCTTTATTGAGAGGGGAACTTAAAAGAGGAGATAGTGTTAAGGTTGATCCTAGAAATTTTAAACTTATTGTTAATCCTGATTAATATTGTATAATACAATAAAGGTTTTTTTATTATTAATCTTAATCGTAAAAGCATGAAGAAAATAGTTTTAGGTATTGTTGCTGTAGTTTTGATCGGGGTTGGGGGGACTGTAGCAGCTCTTTATACTCAAACATGGAATCCAATGTGGAATCCTTTCAGGCCTGACCCAGAAGTTGTTATTAAAGAAATGGCAATTAAGATGAATAGTTTAGATGCTGTTCATAGTGATACAAGGATTGATTTGGGAATCCAAGGAGAGAAATCAATGAACGTTTTGCTTAATCTTTCTATGGATTCAGATAGTACAGATGAATCTAACCCAAAAAGCAAAGGTGTTTTTGAATTGGACTTGTCTTCTGAAGGAATAACTGTTTCTGGAGCAGGGGAGACAATTAGCGTAGGACAAACCTCTTATTTTAAAATTAATGAAATTCCTAGTCTTGGAGAATCTTCTCAGATGATGTCTGGGATAATTTCTTCAATAAAAGGAAAGTGGATTAGAGTAGGACAAGATGATTTAGAAGTTCTTTCTGAGGAATTTGGTCAAGAATATGATGCTTTATCAGAAGAAGAACAAGAAGAAATTTTAAACAAAGTGAAAAACCTTTTAGAAGAGAGAGATCTTTATTACGTAGAAGAAGAATTAATGGATGAAGAAATTAACGGAAAGATGACTTATCATTACATCTTAGCCTTAGACCAAGAAGCAGTAAAAGAATTTGTTCCTGAGTTAATAGAAGTATTTGCAGCTGATTATTTAGGAGAAGGAATAAAAGAAGTAGAGATAGACGAAATGGAAGAGGAGTTGTCTACTGGTTTAGATGATTTCTTTGAAAAGGTAGGACCACTAAAAGCAGAGGTTTGGGTCGGACAAAAAGATTATTATCTTTATCAGGTAAAAGTTGATAAAGAGGTAGACTTAAGTAGGTTATCTCAAAGCACTGAAGTTTCTTCTCCTGTAGAAGGAAACCTTCTAGTATTATTAGAAATGAATTTTTCCGACTTTAATAAACCAATTAGTATTGAAGAACCTCAGGACTATCAATCTATAACAAAACTAATTCAAACTCTTCAAGAGTTAATGATACAATCTATGATGGGAGGAATGTAAGAAATTTCTACATCTTTATTCAAGAAGTAGCCCTTAAATGGGCTATTTTTTGTTTGGGGAAAATTTGTGGAGAAAAACAAGTTGACAATGGTGGTTCAGTGGGATATTCTGTAATTGTAGGTTATAAATGTGGATAAAAGTGGGAAAAGGGTCCATATTTGGGGATAAATAACATGTTTATAGGAGAATACTCACATACAATCGATAAGAAGAAGAGATTAGCTATTCCTTCTAAGTTTAGAAAGGAATTAGGGAAGAAAGCGGTTATTACCCGCGGAATTGACAATTGTCTTGTTGTTTATCCAATGAGCGAATGGAAAGAAAAAGCTGAAAAATTAGGGAATCTTCCTAATGCTGAAGTTGACGCTAGGAAATATGCTCGAATAATGCTTGCAGGGGCAATGGACGTGAAACTAGATAACTTGGGTCGTATCCTTATTCCTGATTATTTAAAAGAATATGCTTCTTTAAAGAAAAGAGTAGTGGTAACAGGACTTTTTAATAGGCTGGAGATTTGGGAAGAAAGTAAATGGGAAGATTATAAAAAGAAGACTGAAGGTGCAGTTGGAGACATTGCTGGCAGGTTAAAAGAACTAGGGGTATAAGATGCATATACCTGTTCTTCAAAAAGAAGTAATAGATTTTTTAAAACCAGAACCCGGAAAAGATTTTGTTGATTGTACTTTAGGAGAAGCAGGACATACTCTTGCTATTCTGGAGAGCAGTAGTCCTTCTGGAAAAGTTCTAGCAATAGAGCGTGATCCAGAAGTACTCGATAAGACAAGAATTAAAATTGAGAAAAGCTTTAAAATAGCAGGATGGGAAAAAGAAAGAATAATTCTTGTTCATGATAGTTTTTCTAATATCGAGAAAATTATTGAAAAGCGTAATTTTAAAAGTAACGGTTTCTTGTTTGATTTAGGTTTCTCTAGCTGGCACCCAGAAGAAAGTAATAGAGGATTCTCTTTCAGGAAAAATGAAAAACTGGACATGAGATATAATCCTGAAGAAGGAATAACTGCAGAAAAGATTGTAAATGATTTCCCAGCAGAGAAAATTGAAGAAATAATAAAGGATTACGGAGAAGAAAGATTTTGTAAAAGGATTGTCTTTCAAATAGATAAAGAAAGAAGAAATAGCCCCATTACAACAACAAAAGAGCTAGTAGATATTATACGAAAAGCTACTCCTTCCTGGTATCACCATAAGAGAATCCATTTTGCTACTCGTACTTTCCAGGCATTAAGAATAGCAGTGAATGATGAATTGAATATTTTAAGAGAAGGGTTGAGTCAGGCTTTTAGAACGTTAGAGCCATCAGGTAGAATAGTTGTGATATCTTTTCATTCTTTAGAAGATCGAATTGTTAAAAATTTTTTTAAAAATAAAGTTAAGGAGGGATCACTTAAAATATTAACTAAAAAACCAATAAGGTCGAGCAAAAAAGAAATAGAAATAAATCCTCGTTCTCGTTCTGCTAAATTGAGAGCAGGAGAAAAGATATGACCAGAAAAATGAAAAAAAATCTTTTAAACAGTTTTAAAGCAAGAAAAAATACTAAGAAGAAAAGTTTTAGCTCAAGAGTATTTTTGATTATAATAATTGGTTCTTTGCTACTCCTTCTATCTTCTTTTGTTTTTCAGGTCGGAGAGATGAGCAGGAAAACATCTCTTATAAAAGACTATGAAGAACAGGCTGACTATCTAGTTCAGCAAAATAAAGAACTTGAAGTTTCTTTTTCTAAAAATAATTCTTTGAAAAATATTGAAGATTCACTACAAGAACTTAACTTCGAAAAAGTCGCTCAGGTAGAATATATTCAGGTTATGGATAACGCTGTAGCTGCTAAGTAATTTTTTTAAAAAAATGAACAAGCGACGAGCTAAAATAATTTTACTAATTGTTACTGCTTTTGGTCTAATTATTATATGTCGCTTGGCTTATCTTCAAATATTAAAATGCGATTTTTATAGAGCTCTTGCTAAAGGACAACAAATAATCTCTTATTCTATAACTCCTAACAGAGGAGACATATTTGCCCAAGATCGAGATGGGCAACTTTATCTTTTAGCTACTGATGAAAAATCAGAGTTTGTCTTTATTTCTCCCTCTCATTTAGAAAAGGAAGAAGAGGTAGTTAACTTTCTTTCAGAATCACTTGGTATCGAGAAAGATGTTATTAGTAAAAAAATAGAAAGTAAAGATAATTCTTTTGTTGTTTTAAAAAAGAGATTGTCAGATGAAGAGCTAGAGGCAATTAATAATTGTGACGAAGGTTCTATTCACGTAGGAAATGAAATAATTAGATATTATCCTGAAAGCGAATTTGCTTCTCATGTAATAGGATTTGTTGGAGGAGAACAGAAGGGTCAGTACGGAGTAGAAAACTTCTACGAAGAAGAATTAAAAGGAGAAGAGGGCATTGCTGTTGGAGAAATAAGTCGTGATGGTTATATGGTATTTTTTGATTCCGAGAATTCTTTACCTGTAAAAGAAGGTTCAGATCTTGTCCTTACAATAGATTTTTATATCCAATACGAAGCAGAAAAATTACTTCGACAGGCTAAGGAAAATTTAGAAATTGAGAATGGACAGATAGTAGTTATGAATCCTCAGACAGGAGAAATAAAAGCAGCAGCTTCTTTAGTTGATTTTAATCCTAATAGTTATTATGATTACGAACTAAATTCTTTTATTAATCCTGCTTCTCAAGTTTTGTTTGAACCTGGTTCGGTATTTAAAGCGGTTACTATGGCTGCAGCTATCGAAGAAGGAGCGATTAATCCAGAAACTACTTATATCGATGAAGGATTTATAAAAATTGGCCCTGATACAATTCATAATTATTCTAATAGATCTTACGGAGAGTGTACCATGACCGAGGTTCTTGAAAAATCAATAAATACAGGGGCGGTTTTTGCAGAACAAAAAATCTCTCCTGATAAGTTTCTAGATTACATTAAGAGATTTGGAGTTTTTGAAAAAACTGGAGTTGATACTCAAGGCGAAGTTTTTTCTAAGAACGAAGAGTTGAAAAAAGGATACGAAGTTAACTTTGCCACTGCTGCTTTCGGTCAAGGGATAGAAATGACTCCTATTCAGCTAATGAGAGCTTTTTCTGTTTTTGCGAATGGAGGAAAATTAATTCAACCATATTTTGTAGACAGGATTATTAATTCTAGTGAAGTCGTCTTAGACAATAAAACAGAGGTTCAAAGACAGGTTGTTTCTGAAAAAACTGCTTCTCGAGTAAGGGATATGCTTGTTAGCGTGGTAGAGAATGGATTTGGAAAGAAAGCGAAAGTACCGGGTTACTATATTGCAGGGAAAACTGGTACTGCTCAAGTTGCTTTCTCTTCTCTTGGGATCAATAAATCAGGATATTCAGAAAAAACAATCCAAACTTTTATTGGTTTTGCCCCTGCTTATTCTCCTGAGTTTCTTATTTTAGTCAAACTAGACAATCCTAATACGAGAACAGCTGAATATTCAGCGGTACCTATTTTTAGCGAACTAGCTGAGTATATTGTAAATTATTATCAAATACCTCCTGATTATGAGGAGGAAGAAGAACGATGAATCTTTTCAAGAAAATAATTTTAAAGATTAAGAAGCCAAAAGTTATTATAGTAACAGAAGATGATAAATCTATTATTAGATCGGTCTTTTCGATCATTAATAGTCATTTTAAAGTTAGAATACTAGAGGGAAGATTAAGCGTCCTTGATCTTATTTCAGGAGAAGTTATTTTAATTAATTCTAGTCTTGAGGACTTAAAACTATATGATTTTCTCTTAGAAAATTCTCAAAAATCAGTTTTATTATTTGCTGGAATAAATCAAGAATATTACAAGGGTAACTTCAAAGATCTTTCTGGTTTTGATCTTCTTCTTTTTAATTCTGATTCAGTTAATATTAGTAATTTTGAAAAGGAAGAATTTTCAGAAGTGTATGGTTTTGGCTTCAACAAAAAATCTGATTTTCAAGCAACAGACATGAAAATAAATAGTAATACTAATTTTAAATTGAACTACCAAGGGAGTATAATCCCATTTTGGTTAGAAGGAAGAAAAGAAAAGAAAGACGTATATTCAGTATTAGCTGGTTCTTCTTTAGGAAAAATACTTGGTTTAAATTTGGTAAGCATATCTGAAGAAATGAAAGGAATTAATATAGACAAGTAGTTTGAAATATGTTAAAAAATGGAGAAAGGCCCTATCGTCTAGTGGTTTAGGACGCCACTCTCTCACAGTGGTGACAGGAGTTCGAATCTCCTTAGGGTCACAAGTAAAGCTACCTCAGAAGAGAGGTAGTTTTTAGAAGAAAAATGAAAAAGGTATTATTTCTAATTATTATATCTTTGATTACTTTTGCTATTTTCAGGTTCTTGTTTTTTGTTCCTGGAGAGGTTTGTTTCAAAGGAAATTGTTTTTCTGTTGAAGTTGCAGACAGCGAAGAGGAAAGACGTAGAGGTCTAATGTTTAGAGAAAAACTAGACGAAGAAGAAGGAATGCTTTTTATCTTTGAAAAAGAGGGGAATTATCCTTTTTGGATGAAGAACATGAATTTTCCTTTAGATATTATTTGGATAAGCAAAGAAAGAGAGATAGTTTTTATTAAGAAAGATTTTCTTCCTTGCGATAATAAAAATTGTAAAATTATTAGTCCTGAAGAAAAAGCTAAGTATGTTCTGGAATTAAACTCTGGAACAGTTGATTTTTTTTCTATTCAAGAAGGGGAAAAAGTTGATTTTCGATAATTGTTAATTTGTTTTTTTGTGATAAAATAAGTATTAGAGTTAACTTATAATATTATGAATATTTTTAAAATAATTACATCGAAATACGCTGTATTAATTGTCTTAATAGCTGCTATTTTTTGCTGGATAGGAGTTGGTTGGCAATATTTTATGATTAAAGAGGAATCTTCTCAAGAATCTCCTCGGCCAGAATCAATATTAATAAAGCTTTATTATTATAATCAAGATAAGGCAGAGGAAATTGGAGATTTGTGTAGCTCGGACGCAGTAATTACCGTAGAGAGAAAGATTCCTGCTAGCCCTAATCCAATAAGAGATACGATAAGATTGTTGATTAAAGGAGAACTGACTGCCAAAGAAAAGGAACAAGGTTTTTCTACGGAATTTCCTAATTCTGAGTTTAAACTTTCGGGAAGCAAATTAGAGAACGGAGTTCTTTCTTTGGAGTTTACTGAAGTTCCAGGATTCACAAATGGGGGTTCATGTAGAATAGGGATATTGAAAGCTCAAATAGAAAAAACAGCAAAGCAATTCCCGATTGTTAAAGAAGTTGTTATAAAGCCAGAGTATTTATTTCAGCCTTGATTTTATCAAACTTTAATTTTAAAAGGTCAATTTATTGGCCTTTTTATTTATGACTTGGGAAAACTTATCTCACAGAAAAAAAGGTCTTATTATGGGATTAGTTATAGGGTTAATTTTTGCTTTTTATAGTAATGTCACTAAATGTCATCCTCGGATTTTGGGAAGTGGAGTAAGTAGTTGTAATAATTCATTTCAGGTGATAATAGGAATTATTGAATTTTTAATTTATTTTCCTTTTTCTTTTCTTGTTTCGTTTCTTCCTTTTTCTTTTTCTGTTAATTTTAAAATACTTCTAGCAATCAGTCCTTTGACTATATTTGGATTGGCAGGATCATTATTTGGTTCTTTAAGGGAAAGGTTTAAAAGTTAATTTGTTGATAATGTCTATTGACAAAATTTTGTTGAAATAGTATCTTTTATGGAGACAAGAGGGCAAGTTAGGTCGACTTGCTAGCCTTTTAAAAGATCTTCTTTTGTTTGGGAAGAGTGTTGAACTCTTCTTGTAAACTTTAAGAAGTTTTCTGATAGAACATGTTAAAAGTAAAATCAAGTCTTAATCTTTTTCTCCAAGATGATGAAGAAGAAGACGAAGAAGACGAAGAAGAAGAAGAAGAAGACGAAGAAGAAGAAGACGACGAAGAGTAGAAAAACGAGCGCTTTATAAGCGCTCTCTTTTTTTAAGGAATCCACAAATAGGGAACTAGAAAACCATCCTTTTTTTTATTATAATGAATAAATATGGAGGAGAAGAAATGGCATAATATTTCTTGGAAAGAGACAGTAAAATTTCTTGGGACGAGTGGAAGTAAAGGACTTGGTAAAAAAGAAGTAAACAAAAGGCGAAAGAGTTTTGGCCCTAATTTACTTCCAAGAAAGCAATCTTTGTCGAAGATTAGAATATTCTTAGAACAATTTCGTAGTCCCTTGATCTATATTTTAGTAATTGCTGGAGTAGTTACTTTTTTGTTTGAAAGAGGAACTGATGCTATTGTTATTTTTGCGGCTGTATTTTTAAATACGGTTGTCGGTTTTATTCAAGAAAACAAAGCATCAGAAACATTAGAAGAGTTAAGAAAAGTTGTTAAACACGAAGCAGAAGTTTTAAGAGAAGGAAAGTTGAAAGTAATTGATTCCTCCCTTTTAGTTCCAGGAGATATTGTTATTCTTAATCCTGGTGACAAAATTCCTGCCGACGGGAGGATAATTAATTCTCAAAATCTTAAAGTTAACGAAATGGCTTTAACTGGAGAATGGCTTGCTGCTGGGAAAGGAGAAGAGATTTTAGAAGAAGAAACTACTCTTGCGGATAGGGATAATATGGTTTATATGGGGACAGTAATAGAAGATGGTAAAGCAAAAGTAGTGGTAACTGCCACAGGGAAAGATACTGAAATAGGGAAAATAGCAGAGATGATAAGCGAAGCAAATGAAGAAGAGACTCCGTACCAAAAGAAATTGGCTCGTTTTTCCAAGGTTGTTGGTATTTTAATTTCAATAATCTCTTTCCTTATATTCATTGAAGGCATAATAACCGGAGGGGAGTTTATAGAAATGTTTAGTACGGCAGTGGCAATAGCCGTAGCTTCTATTCCTGAAGGATTGCCAGTTGCTATGACGGTAATTCTTTCACTTGGGATGAGAAGAATACTTAAGAGAAAAGGATTAGTTAGGAAATTAGCTTCAGCAGAAACATTAGGAAGCACCTCTATTATTTGTACCGATAAAACGGCGACTTTGACCGAAGGAAAGATGAAGGTAGCTGGAACTTATGGGAAAAAAGAATTGGCTATTAAAGCAGGAGCGCTAACCTCAGAAGCTTTTTTGGAAAATCCAGATGAGGATAAAAGTAAATGGGTTTTTAGAGGAAGACCAACCGACCAAGCCTTATTAGAAGCAGGGATTAATGAAATAAAACTGGATAAGGGTAAGGGTTTTGAGAAAAATAAAATATCAGAACTATCCTTTAATCCTATTAATAAATATGCTGCTGCCCTTTATAAAGATAACGATAAAAAAATTCTTTATGTTTGTGGAGCGCCGGAAAGAGTTATTAATATTTGTAGTTTAGGGAAAAATAGAAAAAAGAAATTAAAAAATGAATTAGAAAGATTTACTAGAAAAGGATTAAGGGTTGTAGCTAGTGCTTATAAAGAAACAAAAACTAAGAGACCAATCGAGAAGATGGTCAAAAATCTTGATTTTGCAGGATTTGTTCTTTTAAAAGACCCAGTAAGAAAAGAAGTTAAGAAAGCAATGAATACTTGCCGAAGAGCAGGAATGAAACCGATTATTGTTACAGGTGATCATAAACTTACTGCTAAAGCAATAGCTGAAGAACTTGGCTTTAAAGTAAAGGAAGAAAATATCTTAGAAGGCACTGATCTTGATAAAATGTCAGACGCTGAACTAGAGAGAAATTTAAAAAACGTTCAAATTTATGCTCGAGTAGAGCCAAAGCATAAAATGAGAATTATTGAAGCTTGGCAAGAAAAAGGAGAGGTAGTAGCAATGACCGGAGATGGGATTAATGATGCCCCTGCTCTTAAAAAAGCAGATATCGGAGTTGCTATTGGCTCTGGAACTGAAGTTGCTAAAGAAACTTCAGATTTAATTTTATTGAATGATAGTTTTTCTATTATTGTGGCGGCGGTTGAAGAAGGAAGGGCTATCCTTGATAATATTAGAAAAGTCATTACTTATTTACTTGCTGACAGTTTTACTGAAATTATATTAATTGGAGGGAGTATTTTAGCAGGATTTCCTTTACCTATTTCAGCTGTTCAAATTCTTTGGGTTAATCTTGTTGATGATGGTTTCCCTAATATTGCCTTAGCTTTTGAACCAAAAGAAAAAGACTTAATGAAAAGAAAACCCCAAGGGCACGACGTTCCTTTATTAAATAAGGAGATGAAAACAATAATTTTTATTATAGGGATTATTACTGATATAGTTCTCTTGGGATTATTTTTCTGGTTATTAAATCAAGAGCATGATCTTTTGTATGTTAGAACAATGATATTTTCTATGCTTGGAATAGATTCTCTTTTCTACGCTTTTTCTTGTAAGAGCTTAAGAAGGAATATATGGCACATTGATATTTTTTCTAATAAGCTTCTAATCGCAGGATGTCTTTTTGGGGGAGCAATGCTAGTAAGCGCTGTTTATTTCCAACCATTTCAAATCCTTTTAAAAACAACAGCTCTAGGTTTATATGATTGGATTCTTATATTAGGGCTTGGTATTGTTAAATTAATATTTATTGAGATTACTAAATGGCATTTTATTGGTAAGGCTCATAACAAGTAAAGAAAGGTTTTTGTTTAATTAAAGTAAAACTGTTTTATATGAAATCTAATGTTAAAAAGTTTATTTTCGGAGTTTGCACTCTTTCAGGGACTATTATTGGAGTAGGATTATTCTCGTTACCCTACATCGCTGTTCAGTCAGGAACTTGGTTAGTGATTGGATATTTTATAGGGCTGGGGGCTTTAGCTATTATCATGCAATTGATTTTTAGCGATATCGCTTTAAAAACTCCTGATTTTTTAAGATCTCCAGGTTTTGCTAACTTTCATTTAGGAAAGTGGGGGAAAAGGGTATCGTTAGCGTCTTTTGTCATAGGGATGTTTGGAGTTCTTTTATCTTATCTTATTCTTGGAGGAAAGTTTTTCTCAGATTTGCTTTCTCCTTATTTTGGAGGATCTGAACTAATGTACACTTTAATTTATTTTGCTTTAGGTTCTATTATTATATTTTTTGGGATAGGGATGGTATCTAAGATAGAGTTTTTAGGATTAGTTTTATTTTTTGGGATAATGATCGTTATTTTCTTTAGAGGGCTTCCTTGTTTTGAGTTAAGTAATGTCTATTTCTCAGCGGACAGAGGAAACTTATTTTTACCTTATGGTCCCATTCTTTTTTCGTTATGGGGCGTAGGGCTTATTCCGGAGATTGAGGAGATGCTTGGTAAAGACAAGTATCTTTTAAAAAAGATTGTTCCTGTTGCTGTAATAATTCCAGTTATTGCCTATATTTCATTTATTTTTATAGTCGTTGGTGTTAGCGGAGAGGAGACTTCTGTAGATGCCATTGAAGGGTTAAGAAGGTTTCTAGATAATAGGATTATTAATTTGGTTCTTGCTTTTGGTCTTTTGACTACTTTTACTTCTTTTATAATTCTTGGATTAACTTTAAAGAAAACTCTCTGGTATGATTTGAAGATGAACAAGAATTTGTCTTGTGCAATTGCTTGTTTTGTTCCCTTATTTCTTTTCTTGATTGGATTCAGTTTTCTTGGAGTTATTTCTTTTGTTGGAGCAATAACTATTGGAATTGACGGAATATTAATTCTTCTTATGTATCAGAAATTAAAAGGAAGAAAAGCTTTCAAAGTGACCATTCCTTTAATGCTTATTTTTATGTTAGCTATTGCTTATAAAGTTATTTATCTTTTTAAGTAATATATGACTGAGATATATTTATTAATTTTTATTATCTCCTGTCTTGTGCTAATTCGGGCCGGAGGATGGGTAGTCAGATCTTTAACTAGGATAGCTCAGTTTCTTGGATGGAGAGAGTTTATAGTTGCTTCAATATTAATGGCGTTTACCACTTCCTTGCCCGAGATATTTATTGGGGTAACCTCGGCTCTTCACCAAGAACCAGAGCTTTCTGTCGGGAATGTAATTGGTTCTAATGTTATTCTTCTTACTTTGGTTATAGGGATTGCAGCGATTTTTGCAAATGGTTTAAAGTTAGAAGGGAAAACATTGCAAAGGTCTACTATCTATGCTGCCTTTATTGCTTTTTTGCCCTTGATTTTAATAATTGACGGGGGATTGTCTCGTCTTGACGGGTTGGTTTTATTGATTGGATTAGTATTCTATTTCTATAGATTATTTATTCAAGAAGAGAAATTTACCAAGAAGTTTTCCGAACATTTTAAAAGAGACTGGGTCAGCCTTAAAACTTTTGTTAAGGATATTGCTATTTTTTTAGTGGCTGTTTTTATTCTTTTGCTTAGTTCTGAAGGGATTGTTTATTCTGCTACAAGATTAGCCGATGCTTTTGATTTACCTTTAGTTATTTTAGGGTTGTTTCTAGTTGCTTTTGGAACTTCTATTCCTGAAATTGTTTTTGGAGTAAGGTCTGTGATTATGGGACATAACGAAATGATTATTGGCGATGCTCTTGGGTCGGTTGTTGTTAATTCTTCTTTAGCTCTTGGTCTAGTAGCTTTGATATCTCCTTTTAAGATATTTAATCCTTCTGTCTATTTCGTTGGGATAGTTTTTTCAGTGATTGCCGTAGTTTTCTTTCTTATTTTTTCCCGAACTAATCAGAAAATTAACAGAAAAGAAGCGTTATTTTTAATTGAGATATATATTTTGTTTATTGTATTTGAATTTTTAACGAAACAATGGTAATATTATGGCCATGGAATTAGCTCTTTTGGGAATAATCTTTATACTTATTTTCTTGATTTTTTATCTTCTTCTAACTAATAAAAAAGAGGACACCTCTTTTTTTAGAGAAGAATTAAAAGAAATGAAAGAAGAAATAAAAGCTTCTCGAGAAAAGAGTTTTGAATTTCTCCAGCATCAATCTGGAGAAAGCAGAAAGATTAATAAAGAAAGCACAGAAACCATTAAAGAAATTACAGAAAAGCTGGCAAAGCTTAATGAAACTAATAAGCAAGTTATTGGTTTTGCTCAACAGCTACAATCTTTAGAAAATATCTTGACTAATCCTAAACAAAGAGGTATCTTAGGGGAGTATTATCTTGAAGAACTTTTGGAAAATGTTTTCAGTCCTAGTCAGTACAAGATGCAATATCAGTTTAAAGATAATCAAATAGTAGATGCTGTTATCTTTGCTAAAAACGAGAAGATTATACCTATAGATTCCAAATTTTCTTTAGAAAACTATAATAGAATAATCGAAGAGAGAGATAAGGAAAAAAGAGAAAAATTAGAAAGATTATTTAAGCAAGACTTGAAGACTAGAATAGACGAAACTGCGAAGTATATAAGACCTGAAGAGGGAACCTTGAACTTTGCTTTTATGTTTATTCCTGCAGAAGCTATATACTATGATTTATTAGTTAATAAAATTGGAGCTATTAAATCTAACACTAGGGACCTTATAGAATATGCAGGTTCGAAACATGTTATTATAGTTTCTCCTACTTCATTCCATGCTTATTTACAAACTGTGTTACAGGGATTAAGAGCTTTTCAGATAGAAAAGTCAGCTATGGAAATAAAAGATAGAGTAGAGAAGTTAGGTCGTCATATAAACAGTTACGATCTTTATATGCAAAAACTTGGTAAACATTTAGGAACCACTTGTAGTAGCTACAATCATGCTTATAAAGAATTTGCTAAGATTGATAAAGACGTCGCTAAGATTACCAAGAAAGATAAGCAAATAAATAATCCATTACAATTGGAAAAACCTGATCAAATAAAATAATTATTAAGAAATATGATTGCTGTAATTAAAACAGGCGGGAAACAATATTTAGTTTCTCCTGGAGATAAAATAAAAATAGAAAAAATTGATAAACCGGAAGGAAAGGAAATTACCTTTAAAGATGTCTTATTGGTAAATAAGGATAAGAAATTAGAATTAGGAACCCCTTTAGTTAAAGGAGGTAAGGTTACTGGAAAAATATTGAAACACGGAAAAAGAGAAAAGGTAATTGTTTATCACTATAAACCTAAGACGAGACAGAAATCGAAAAAAGGGCATCGTCAACCTTTTACTGAAGTAGAGATAGAAAAGATCGAGGGTTAGTATTTTCTCTTGACAAAATAGAGGTGTATGTTATAATATGGATGAGGTGGAAGGAAAAGATGATTCCTGGAAATACTATAGTACAAGTTGGCGGAGAGTTAATAACTCTAACAGCTAACAATAGGGAAGAAGTCAGAAAAATTCCGTTAGAACAATAAGAGCGATCTTTAAAACAACAATATCTCTATTTTAAAAAAAAGCCATTTTTCTCAAAATGGCTCATTTTTTTATAGCAGGGGAGTTCTTCATTTTCTTCTATTTAATGCTTCTTCTAGTGTTTCTTCGTCTGCGTATTCTAATTCTCCGCCCGTTGGTAAGCCTCGTCCTAAGGTAGTTATTTTTTTATCGAAAGGGGAAATTTTTGTTTTTAAAAATCTAGCAGTTGCTTCACCTTCGGTAGTCGGATTAGTAGCTATTATTATTTCTTCGAAGGAAGTATTTGATAACTGAAAAGAATTAGGGTCTTTAATCCTTTCTATTAATTCTTTTATCCTTATCTTTTCTTCGGAGTTTTTCTTTAAAGATATATTTCCTCCTAAGATAAAATATATTCCTTTGTACCTTTTAGTTCTTTCAATAGCGTTGAGATCTATTTCTTTTTCTACTATACAAAGTTTTGATTTATCTCTTCCGCGATTAGAGCATATTTCACATAATTCTCCTTCTCCTTCAAAATATTTAAAACAAAAAGAACATTGCTTCACGTTTTTAGAAAGTATTGATATTGAATTTATTAGTTCTTTCGTTTCTTTTTCTTGTGAGTTTAATAAATAAAATACAAAACGAGCCGCTGTTTTTGGGCCGATACTTGGGAATTTAGAAAATTCTTTTATGAGTTTTTGAATTGATTTAGGATACACTTTTCTACTTTTCTAGATTTCTAAAAGAGGCTAGTCTTTCATTGAAGAATAATTCTACTTTTCCGATTGGACCATTACGATGTTTTGCTACAATAATATCGGCAATATTCTTTCTTGATGTTTCAGGCCTGTAACGATCTTCTCGATGAATAAACATTACAACGTCTGCGTCTTGTTCTAAGGCACCTGATTCTCTAAGATCAGACAATCTTGGGACTTGAGGAGTTCTTTGTTCTACTGCACGTGATAACTGTGATAACGCTAGCACGGGAATATTTAATTCTTTTGCTAATCCTTTTAAAGCTCTTGATATTTCTGTTACTTGACGAACAATAGAATCAAAAGAAGTTTTTGGCTCGATAAGTTGAATGTAGTCAATGATAATTAACCCTAGTCCTTTTTCTGCCTGTAGTCTTCTAGCCATTGCTCTCATTTGAAGTACGTTTATATTGGCGGCGTCATCTATGTAAATAGGAGCATTATTTAAAGTATCTAAAGCATGTCTTATCTTAACAAAATCATTACTTTCTCCAGAATCTGAAAGATAACCCGTTCTTATTTTCCAAAGATCGATGTTTGCTTCACTGGAAATTAGTCTATCTACTATTTGATCAGTTGACATTTCTAGGCTGAATATTCCTACTGGGATGTTTTCTCTTGTAGCAATATTTCTTGCAAAATCTAGAGCAAGAGAACTTTTACCAAGACTTGGTCTTGCGGCTAAGATTATGAAATTTGATTTTTGAAATCCTGATATTATTTTATCTAAATCGACAAATCCTGTAGAAACTCCTCTTACTGCGTCTCTATTCTTTGAGAGATTGTCTATTCTTTCAAATGCTTCTTCTAGGTTTTCTTTTACTGAAGAGAATGACTGAGTTAAGCTTTGTTGAGCAACGCTGAAGATTCTTTTTTCTGCTTTATCCAGAGTGACATCAATATCTTCTTTTTCGTCATATCCTAATTCTCCGATATCATAAGAAGCATTGATTAAATCTCTTAAAATCCTTTTCTTTTGTATTATTTTTGCATAGTTTAAAACGTGAGAGGCAGTAGGAACTGAATTTATACATTCTGAAAGATAAGTTGATCCTCCTATATTTTCTATTTCTCCCACTTCTTTTAATCTAGTAGTAACAGATAAAACGTCAATTGCTTCTTGTTTTTCAAATAAATCTACCATTGCTTGGTAGACTTTTCTGTTAGGGTCTCTGTAAAAATCTTCAGGAGTTAAGAAGTCAATTACTTTATAAATTGCCTTTTCGTTAAGCATCAAAGAGCCGATTAATGATCTTTCGGCTTCTTTGTCCTGAGGAGGTAATTTACTTGAAGGATTCAATTTGTTTTTTTGGTTTTTAGCCATTGTCTTATTTTGAATTTAGCAAAAATAGTCTTGGTTTACAAGGTGTCTATTTGCTAAATTTCTTTATTTTGGGGCCTTCTTTAGTATCTTTTATTATATATCCTAGCTTTTCTATTTCCTTCCTTTTTTCGTCGGCTTTTTTCCATTCTTTGTTTTCTCTATAATTTTCTCTTTCGTTGATTAGCAAATTGAGCTTTTTTGATATCTTAACCTTGTCTTTCAAGTTGATAGTATAACTTGTTTTTGTTAAATCTATCTTGAATATTTCATCGGTTTCTTTAATAAAGTTTATTATTTCTTCTGCTTCTTTAGAGCTTATCTTATTTTTATCTATCAATTTATTTCCTTTGTTTATTAAATTAAATATAGAAGCAATTGCTTCTGGCGTATTAAAGTCATCATTCATTGCTTCTTGAAATTCCCTTCTTGCTTTTTCTACAATTTTATTTGAATTATTATTTATCTTTTTCTCTTTAACTTCTTTTAGTCTTGTTACAAATTCTTCTATTCTTTCAAGTTCTTTATTTATTTTTATTATTTTATTTTTACTGTAATTTATTGGAGAACGGTAATGACTCTTGATAATTAGGAATCTTAAGAGGCGTGGAGAGTTTTCTTTGAGAAAATCTCTGATTGTTATAAAATTTCCTAGCGACTTAGACATTTTTCTTCCTTCAACCCTTAGAAATCCTGTATGTAACCAATATTTTGCCATTGGTTTTTTGTTTGAAAGTGCTTCCATTTGACTTATCTCTGCCTCATGATGAGGAAAAATTAAATCTCTTGCTCCGCCATGGGCATCATATTGGAAACCAAACTCTTTTTCGGTAATCGCAGTATCTTCTATGTGCCAGCCGGGTCTTCCTTTTCCTAAATCACTTTTCCAGCTTGGTTCGTCTGGTTTCGAGAACTTCCATAAACAGAAGTCTCCTTTGTTTCTTTTATTTTTACTATCATCAATTCTTGAGACCGCGTCTTCTGATTTTTCAGATTTTCTTTTTGATAATTTTCCGTAATCTTTAAATTTGCTGATATCATAATAAATTCCATCTTCTAATTTGTAAGCAAAACCTTTTTCGATTAATCTTTCGACCTGGCTTTCTATTTCTTTAATGTAATCAGTTGCTTTAGCATATTTATTTACACTAATTACTCCTAAATCTTTCATATCTTTTAAGTATTCTTTTTCAAATTTTTCTGCAATTTCTTTCCAATTTTTATCTCTTTCTTTTGCTCTTTTTATAATCTTATCATCAATATCTGTTATATTCTGGAGATAAAACACTTTAAACCCTTGATCCTTAAGATAATTTATTATTACATCGAAGATAATATAAGTTCTTGCGTGACCAATATGAGAGAAATCATAAACTGTTGGCCCGCAAACAAAAATATCCAACTCCTTATCTTTAAGCGGTTTTAAGACCTCTTTTTTCTTTGACAGGGTATTGTATACTTTTATCATCGATTTTTATTTTATCACATTCTTTTAGTTTTTCACACCTTATTTTTATATTTATTTGTGATATAATAACTAAAATTAATAATAAATTTTTATAAAAGATATGAAGAAAAATGATATTTTGGCTTCTGTAGCCATCGGTTTGATTTCTGCCCTTATAGGATTTTTTATTTTAAGCTTTATTGGATTAGAATTACCTATTGTTGGCGATTATCCAATTCTCTTGTTTGTTATTCTTCCTATTGGTGCCATCGGGATGATTTTTGTTGCCTCTCTAATGTCTAAGAAAATGCCAGTTCTTTTACAGGTTGCGAGATGTTTTTTAGCAGGAGTTTTAAATACTTTGGTTGATTTAGGAATTTTTAATTTACTTTTTTATATCTTATTGCCTTCTGTTTTTCCTGTTTTCCTAACGACCCAAGAAAATTTCTTAATTGGAAGTATTACTTTTGGAGCACTAGCTTTTGCTGGCGTAAAGGCTATTTCTTTTAGTACCGGAGCTATAAATTCTTATTTCTGGAACAAATACTGGACTTTCAATAAAAGGGATTCTGAGTCTAAAACCAGAGAATTTGGTAAGCTTTATCTAGTAACTCTTATTGGGCTTGCAATTAATGTAGGGGCGGCTACTTTTATTTCAGAATATATTGGCCCTCAATTTGAAACAACAGTAAAAATTTGGGGGAACATAGCGATTGTTATTGCCGCGTTTGTTTCTTTTGCTTGGAATTTTGTTGGTTATAAGTTTTTAGTATTCAAGAAATAGTAATTACTTTGTTTTTAAAAAAATGAACCCATTTCTATGGGTTCTTTTTGTTTTCTATTACGATAAAGGCATCTTTTATCTTAGATCCTTCAATTTTGATTTCTGATTTTGAAAGAACTAGTGTTAGTTTCCTGAGGTAAGAATTTTTAATCTGTATGCTTTCTAGATTGTTGTTATCTGATATGGTTATTCTTGTCTTGTTACAATCTTTAATTATGATTTCTTTAACTTCTCTTTCCCTGATTTCTATTTTTTCGCCTTTTCTTCTTTCTATTATTTCTTTCTCAAAGCTCATGTTTAATCTTTCCTCGATTAAATAATAAATCATTATTAAAATATGTCAACGGTTTTAAGTTGTTTTATGCTGTGTTAAAATATTTAAATATGGAAAAAGAAAACTTAGTATTATATAGAAAGTATCGACCCGGTAAATTTTCAGAAGTAGTTGGACAAGATCATGTTGTTAAAACATTGACCAATGCTCTTTCAGAAGAGATGGTTTCTCATGCTTATTTATTTTCTGGTCCTCGGGGAACAGGGAAAACAACGATTGCTCGACTATTAGCAAAGGCAGTCAATTGTGAAGATAGAAAGAAAGGAGAGTTTGAACCATGCAATAAATGTTCTTCTTGCTTGGAGATTGAAAAAGGGAGAGCAATAGATCTTATAGAGATTGATGCTGCTTCTCATAGAGGGATTGATGAAATTAGAGACTTAAAAAGTGGAATTCGTTTTTCTCCAAGTAAGCTAAAATACAAAGTTTTTATTATAGATGAGTGTCATCAACTTTCTAAAGACGCAGCTAATGCTTTATTAAAAACGTTAGAAGAACCACCTTCTCATGCTGTTTTTATCCTGGCTACGACTGAAGCTCATAAAATGATTGGAACTATTGTTTCTCGTTGTCAGAGGTTTGATTTTAGAAAATTGAGAGTTCCGGAAATTATTAAGAAATTGAAGTTTATTACCAAGAAAGAAGGAATTAATATTGAAGATAAAGCTCTTAATTTAATTGCCCTTAACTCAGAAGGATCTATAAGAGATGCTGAAGGGTTTTTAGATCAGGCTTTGACTTTTTCTGGTGACGGGAAAGAAATTAAAACAGAAGATATTAGGGGGTTGTTAGGGACGGTTGAGGTTGAAGTCGTAGGGAAGTTTACTGACTTTATCGTCAATGAAGACAGTAGGGGAGCAATTAGTTTTTTAAATAAGACTTTTAATGAAGGATACGATCCTCAGGAATTTTTATCTGCTTTGATAAGCTATTTAAGACAAGCTTTACTTTTGAAGATTAGTTCTGATTTTGATGATCCTTTTGTGGTTAGCTTAACAAAAGAGGAAAAAGAGAGATTAGAAGAACAAGTTGAATCTTTTTCCGAAAAGGGTATTCGTGAAATTTTAAAGTTATTTTTAGAAGCGGAGGCAAAAACGAGATATTCTTCTATTACTCAATTACCTCTAGAACTTGCTTTAGTCCAAGCGGTGGACATTATGAATAGTTAATTCAAGATGAAAAAAGGCTTTATAATTATAGAAATAGATGGATTGTCTTATCAGGGAATAAAGGGAGCAATTGAAAAAAAGAGGGCTCCTTTTTTAAGTAAATTAATTAAAGAGAAAGAATCAAAATTAGAAAGGATTTATTGTGGTCTTCCTGCTTTAAATCTTCAAGCTGGGCTAATGTATGGAGAGCTTGTTAATGTTCCTGGTCTTACTTGGTACGATAAAGAAAATAAGAGATTTAGGAGTTTATTTAACAAGAAAGAAGCGAAGAGAATGGAGAAGAATTGGGGAAGTGGTATTTTTAAAAGAGGAGTGACAATTGGCTCTATATTCTCCGGAGGGGCAAAGAATAATTTCTCTGTTTCTAATTTTGACCTAGAAGCTATTCTTGAGAGTTTCTCTAAATTAGAAATAGTCTTATATATTTTCTTAAGTCCATTTATTCTATTAATAGATTTTGTTCTTTCTTTGTTTACCAGACTGAAAAGAGTAAATTTCTTTAGCGGTTTTTTTATAGACTCTGTTCTGAGAAAATATACATTTTTATTAATTAAAAAAGAGATTGAGAAGGGAAGTCCTTATATCTTTGTTAATTTTAGTGGACATGATAGGAGATCTCATATGTTTGGGAAGAATAGCTTTCTTGCAAAAAGAGTGATTAAGAGAATAGATAAAAAGATCGAGAAGATATATTATCTTTCAAAAGATAACAAGGAAATAGATTATGATTTTTTTATTATGTCAGATCATGGTCAAGTAAATTCTGTTCCTTTTGAAGATTGCTTTAATAAAAAGTTTAATGTTTTTCTTGAAAAGAAACTAGGAGATGAAGTTGGAAGGGGAGATTGTTTTCGAAGAAAATCTTTTGTAGATCAAATAGAAAAGTCAGTAGTTAAAATTCCTTGGCTTGACCAAATGAGCAAACCTTTTCGTAATTTGATGGAAGCTTATCTTGGGAATGATTGTGATTTTCTAGAAAAGAAGATTAATTTTGTTCCTTTAGCGAATATTGGTCATCTCTACTTTAATGACTTTAGTAAGAAGCTTTTTCTTGAAGATATCAACGAGAAGTACCCTGGTTTTATATATTTTCTTTTAAATCATGAGTTGACTAAACTATTATTAGTTAATTCTAGGGAAGGAATAATTATTTTGGGGAAAGAAGGAAGGATAATTTTAAATGATTCTAAGGAGAAAATAGAAAGAAAGGATCCTTTGGGAGATGTCTTTGATAGAGATTTTGTTATGAAAATGCTTGTCGGTCTCACCAAGATGAAAAATTCTGGTGATTTGATTATTATTAACGGAAAGAAAAAAGAAAAAGTTATTAGCTTTTCTTCTAGTTTTAGTTGTCATGGAGGAGTAAGTATAAAAGAGCAAAGTGCTTTTTTAATAACTCCTTTTTCTTATGATTCTTTTGAGGGAAATAAAGACTCAAGAGAACTTTACAATTTATTTAATATGTATTTAAATAGATAGTAATATTGCGAGATCGTCTAATGGTAGGACAGCGGGTTTTGATCCCGTCAATCTAGGTTCGAATCCTAGTCTCGCAGCATCATAGCATATTATTATTAATAAAAAGCCGCTTTATAAGCGGTCTTTTTTTTATTTAATATTTATTTTCTGGTAGAATAAAATATATAATTTGAAACTAGGATTAGATTATGAAAATTAAAAAGATCGTTATTACCTTTTTTATTCTTTTGCTTGGGATATTAGTTGGAGGATATCTTTTTAGAGACACTCAGCCGAGGTCTTTTTTGAGATTCGACGATTGTAGTGAAACTTGTTTAGAGTCAAATGAATTATTAGGATTAGTTGGATCAGTTGTTACTCAAAAATCTCCAGAATTAATTCCTTCCATTATTAAGGAAACAGACAAGACGATAGCTATAGATTCTCCTGTACACAGAGCTCCCATCCACTATGTGATAATTCCCAAGAAAGACATAAAAGATATAGCTGATCTTTCTCAGGAAGATAAAGAATACCTTGCTGATTCTTATGCAGTGATTGGAGATATTATTAGAGAAGAAGGCCTTAGAGAATATAAGGTTTATACAAATGGTCCTGCTTATCAAACAGTGAATTATCTTCATTTTCATATCTTGGCAGAGGAAGGGAAATAAGTTTTTTAAAAAATAAATCTAAGTTAATTCCAAAAAATAATTATATTTTAAAGATTATCTCCGGAATTATTTTTTATTTGAATTATTTAGCCTTATATTATATTCTTTAAAAAGGAAGTGATTATTAGTGAATGAAAGCAAGTTAGATAGAAAGAATTTTTTTGATCAGGTAGAAATAAAGTATAGAATAAGTGGATTTTTACTATTTATTCTAGGTATCTTATTTACTTTATACGTAGTGATTCCCTCTGGTTCTTTTGAGAATTTGCTTTGTTTAGCATTGGCTGAGACTGGATTTTTTGTAACAGGAATTTTGTTAATAATACATGGATCAGATGCTAAATACCTCTAATATCTTTGCAGGTTTATTTAAATCTGCTTTTTTTTGAAATTAAAATTTTAAGGAACTAAAAACTAGAAGATAATTGCCTTTTAGTATCAAAAAGTTATAATGGAGTATTAAAATTTTAAACTTTAATTTCTTATGTGGGTTGTATTTGCATTGGCAGCGTTGCTGTTATTTGGTTTTAAAAATTTTTTTGAGAAAGTTTCTTCTAAAAAAGGAGATATTGAGGTGATAATGATAATTGAAAGGGTCGTAGCTCTTATTATTATTTCTTTATCTTTTGTTTTTTATCTTCTAAGAACAGAGGAGTCTATTTTAGTTTTTAACAAAGGGGTTTTAATGGCTTTTTTAGCGGCAGTTTTTATGGCGGGTGGAACATTATTTCTTTATCGTTCTTTGAAAAAACACTCCTTAGCCATAGTAAGTCCTGTCACCAGTCTTGCTCCTTTGGTTCCTGCCATCTTAGGCATAATAATATTAAAAGAAGAAATAAACAGTTATTGGATAATAGGTTTGTTTTTTGCTGTTGCGGCCTTTTTATTTTTTACTTATAAATCTAGAAAGTTTAAAATTTCTGGTCTTCCTTTTTTAGCAATGGGAGCTTTTGGACTTATGTCATTTGCTAATAAGATGGCCGTTGGTTCAATCTCTCCTTTTTTCGCAACATTTTTAGTTTTTTCTTTTGCAATGGTTTTCTATGTAGCTTTTTTTATTTTGAAATCTAGGAAAAAGAAACTTAAAATTGAAAAAGGAGCGATCATTAAAAGTGTGAGCGCTGGAATTTGTTTAGGCCTTGGAAGTGTTTTCTTTTTTACTGCCTTGAGCTTAGGTCCAATTTCAAGAATTAGTTTTATGGTAGACCTCAACATTGTATTAACAGTTAGCTTAGCTTTATTTTTCTTGAAAGAAAGACTTGACAGTCAAAGATATGCTGGAATTATTTTCGCGATAGCTTCGATGATTTTACTTTCATTATCATAATTTTATTAAAAGTATTTTCTGTTAAATAAACAATAGGAAGAAAGGAGATTAATTTTATATTGACAATAATTAGTTATTTTTTAAAATAATTTTAGCTCTCTAAAATCATAGAAAATGAAAGTGAATAATGAGGGAAAAAAATGACAGGAGTGGTTAGATTAATATCTGACCCCGAGAACAAAACAGCAGAATATGCTATAGTTGTAGGTGATCCTTGGTAGAACAAAGGAGGTGTTCAAATGAGTATGTTTAAAAAGATAATTGGTTTTATTGGACTTTTCTTTTCTACTTTCGCTTTTTCTGGTATGTTATTCTGGGTTTTCAAGAAAAGAGGAAAAGGTGGAGGTACACAATGGGAAGTATTGTTATCGGACTTATATTGCTATATCTTTATCGTTTTAATCTTGGTTTCTTTGACTTGTTGATAGCTATATTATTATCATTTATCATTGGTCTTCCCGCTGTTTATTTAGGTAAGAAATTCATACTTGATATCTGGGGACCGGCAGAACGTCATACGGGAAAAGTTACTTCAGACGATTTTAACGAAATATGCATAGATGAAGTTCATGGAATGTTAATTTCTGTTTTACCTATTTATTTCTTTAATTTTGGTTTCGTTGAATTTTTCTTATTACACTTGGTTGCATTTTTTTCTTTTCGATTTTTTGATTCTAAAAAAATAGGACCAGTAAAGAGAATTGAAGAAACAGACAATCTTCCATCTTCGATGAAAATTATGCTTGATGATAGCATAGCAGGAATTTTGGCATTGATAGCAACTAGTTTAATGACAATATTTGTTCAATTTGTAAATATTTAACTCTACAATTCTTTGTAGAGTTTTTTTATTTTTTCTAAGAAGTAATAATTTTGCTATAATAAAGTTATTAATACTTAGAAGTAAATGAGTTTTTATTCTTTTTTACATTTTATCGTTTTCTTTGTTTTACTTTTTCTTGTAATTTATATCTTGCACAAGGGATATAAATTCATGCTTAATAAATTAGCAGCAGCGCTTTTTTCGTGTTTTGTTTTGTGGAACTTTGGACAGCTTTTTATTCACAACCCTAATTTTTCTAAAGAAACAGTAATATTTTTTTCTAAGATTGCTTCTATTGGATGGATAAGTTTTGCTAGCTTTGCTTTTCTATTTCTTGTTTTTTTTACCAAAAACGAAGATATATTTAAAAAGTATAAATTTCTTTTCTTGGCGGTTTTTGTTCTTCCAACTATTCTTATTTATAAAAATTGGGTTGGATTGATAACAGTTGACTTTATTAAATTCCCTTGGGGATGGCAGGATATTTGGTCAAACTCGATTTGGTGTCAAATATTCTTTGTCTATTATGCTTCTTTTTTAGCCGCAGGTTTTTATCTGGTTGTTGATTTCTGGAGAAAGACAAATGATGAGATAGAAAGAGAAAAATCAAAGATTATTTTTGTTACTGGTATTATTGCTGTTCTTCTTGGTTCTGTAACTGATGTTATTGCACCTCTTTTAGATATTAAAAGTGTTCCGAACATAGGTAATATTATTGCTATGATCTGGGCAGCGGGAGTTGTCTATATAATGGTAAAATATGATTTTTTAAGAATCACTCCATTTGTTGCCGCTAACGAAATTGTTTCTATAATTCCTGAATCTTTATTTCTGGTTGGTCCAGACATGAGAATAATTACGGTGAACAAGTCGGGTCTTAATTTGCTTGGATATAAGGAAAAAGAAGTTTCTGGATTATCAATGGAAAGTATTTTTCCTTCCGAAGAGATTAAAAAATGTTGTGGTAAAGAAGGATTCAAGAAACTTTTAGAAAAAGGGAGGTTTAGAAACAAGCAGGCTAATTATTTAACCAAGAACGAAAAACTTGTTCCTGTCTCGATGTCAGCAAGTTTGTCAAAAAATAGAAGAGGAGGATGGGAGTATATTGTAATAGTTGCTAGGGATATGAGAAAGAATTTAAAAATTCAAAAAAGACTAGAGAAAATGAACAAAGAATTAAGAGAAAAAATAGAAGAATTAGAAAAGTTTAGGAAAGTAACAATAGGAAGAGAACTTAAAATGGTTAAACTTAAAGAAAGAATTGCAGAATTAGAGAAAAAGGTTAATGATAAAAGTGACTAGCCTTTAATACTTGAATTTTTATTTTTTAGCATTTAATATTAATAGTAGAACATTTTAAAGAGAATAGGGTGATAAGGTGATAAGAAAGATATTAATGAAACACTTGATTAAAAGGGCAGCAAAAATTGCGATGCTTAATCGACCGGAGATAGAAGAAGAATTTGAAGAAAAAAAAGAGACGTTTCTAACGTCTCGTTTTTACTTGACATCCTTCGATTTATTAACTAAAAACTTATTAGAACACTAAAAAGTGATTTAATATGGGAAAAGAGAAGATTATTAAGAATAAAGAAGAAATTGTAGGTTTGATAACTAGGGTTGGTTATAAAAAAACAAGAGCGAAGATTATTACTTATTTTATCTTTAACGAAGAAGGTACTTCTTCTCAGATAGAAAAAGAAATGAACATGAGTCAGCCTCAGGTATCCGAATCGGCGAGAGAAATAATTAAAAAAGAATTATTAGAGGTGGTTTCGGACAAAGATGGGAAGGGAAGGCCAAAGAATGTTTACCGTCGCCCTTATGGAATTAGAGCAGATACCATAATTAGCAGTCTAGAGATAGAGTTGTTGATTCAGAAAGATAATATTAAGAGAAGAATGTCTGCTTTAAGGAAAATAGCAAAAGATATATAAATTTTTAATTTCCGTATTACTTTAAGACAATACGGATTTTTTATTTTTATGTTAAAATAAATTGTTGTAAGCAATATTTTATTATGCCATTTACTGAAATAGAAAAATTATTTGATCCTAAAACCATCGCGATTATTGGAGCCAATAATAATAGAGATAGCGTTGGTTATTTTGTTTTCGAAAATATTAAGAAAAGTGATTATAAGGGAAAAGTATATCCTGTTAATATTGAAAAAAAGAAGGTCCAAGGAGTAAAAGCCTATCCTTCTATAACTGACGTTCCTAAAAAGATTGATCTGGTAATTATTGCTACTCCAGCTAAAACTGTTTCTAAAATTGTTGAAGAGTGCGGAAAGGCTGGAGTTAAAGGAGTTGTTATCATATCTTCTGGATTTAAAGAAGCTGGAGAGGCAGGAAAAGAAATGTATAATAAGATATCTGAAACTGCTAAAAAATATGAGATGAGAGTAATGGGACCTAATTGTCTTGGTTTTATAAAACCCTCTATTAATCTTAATGCTACTTTTTCAGCAAGAGTTCCCAGAGATGGAAGTATAGCTTTTATTTCTCAGAGTGGAGCTTTATGTACCGCTATACTTGATTGGGCAATTAGAAGAAATGTTGGTTTCAGATATTTTGTCTCCATTGGTTCTATGGTTGACATTGGTTTTAATGATTTGATTGATTATTTTGGAAGAGATCCTAAAGTTAAAAGTATTCTTATTTACATGGAATCTCTTGCTGATCCAAGAAAGTTCATGAGCGCTGCTCGTGCGTTTAGCAGGAATAAGCCAATAATTGTTCTTAAGGCAGGTAAAAGTTCTGAAGGAGCCAAGGCAACTTTATCTCATACAGGAACTTTAGCGGGGAACGATCTTGCTTTTGACGCTGCTTTTAGAAGAGTAGGAGCAGTAAGAGTTAGTACAATAGACGAATTGTTCGATTACGCTAAAGCGCTTGACATGCAAAGAAGACCGGAAGGTAATAAGTTAGCCGTGATTACTAATGCTGGAGGACCCGGAGTTATTGCTACCGATTTTTTAATTCAAAAAGGAGGGGAGCTTTCTAAGTTGTCTAAAGAAAGCATGAATTATCTCAATGAGAAGCTTCCTCCGACGTGGAGCAAAGGAAACCCTGTAGACATTTTAGGAGATGCTGGTCCTGATAGGTACAGAGAAGCTCTAAAAACGTGTATTAACGATGAAAACGTGGAGGGGATTCTTGTTATTCTTACTCCCCAGTCTATGACGAGAGCAGAAGAAGTTGCCAAGGAAATTGTTCGTTTGTCTCAAAAGACAGATAAACCAATTCTAGTTGCTTGGATGGGAGGTGAAAGTATTGAAAAAGGGAGAGTATCCTTAGAGAAAGGGAGTATCCCGACTTATGATTCTCCGGAAGCAGCGATTGGTTGTTTTTTAGGAATGTATAAATATTCTAGAAATCTTGAATTGCTTTACGAGACACCAGAAATTATTCCAAGAGATTTTTCTCCTGATCGAGAAAAAGCAGAGAAAATAATTGATAAGGTTTTTAAAAGCAAAAAATCTTCTTTAAATTTGAAAGAGTCTAAAGAGCTTCTTTCTTGTTATGAAATTCCTGTTTTAGAAAGTTTCTTGGTGAAAGAGAAAAAGAATTTGTCGAGAACATTAAAGAAAACTGGTTATCCGGTAGTTATCAAGATTAATTCTTCTAAAATTGCTCATAAGACAGAAACAGGAGGGGTTAAGTTAAACGTTAAATCTCTTAAACAAGCGAAAAAATCTTTCGATCAGATTAAAAAAATATCTAAGAAGAATAAAGTGAAATTCGAGGGAGTTCTTGTAGAAAAAATGATGTCTGATGGACACGAGCTTTTAATCGGAGCAAAAAAAGATGATCTTTTTGGTCCAATAATTGTTTTTGGAATGGGAGGAATAGCGGTAGAAGTTTTTAAAGATACGAATATTGGTCTTCCTCCTTTAAACATGGCGCTAGCAACAAGGGTTATTGAGCAGACAAAGATATATGAGCTATTAAAAGGGATAAGAGGAAAGAAGGGAGTGGATTTAAAGTCAATAAAATTTCTTCTTTATAAATTTTCTTATCTTCTTATGGATTTTCCAGAAATTAAAGAGGTAGACATTAATCCATTTTTTGTAGACCAGAAAAAAGGGTTAGTTTTAGACGCCTTAATCGTTTTAGATAAAAAGTATAAGAGAGAAAAGAAAGATCCTTATTCTCATTTAGTTATATCTCCTTATCCCAAAGAATATATTAAGGAGAGCAGGTTCAAGGGAGGGAAGAAAGTAAAGTTGAGGCCCATAAAACCAGAAGATGAACCTTTAGAAGCAGGGCTCTTTAAAACATTCTCTGATGAAACAGAAAGATTCAGATTTTTCAGAAGAATTGGAGAAGTCGGTCATGATTTTTTAATTAATTATACTCAGATAGATTACGATAGAGAGATTGCTATTATTGCTGAGATTGAAGAAGGAGGGAAAAAGAAAATGATAGGAGTGGTTAGATTAATATCTGACCCCGAGAACAAAACAGCAGAATATGCTATAGTTGTAGGTGATCCTTGGCAGAACGAAGGGTTAGGGGATAAACTAACCAATCATATATTGAAGATTGCAAAGAAAAGAGGAATTAAAAAAGTTTACGCTACTTTTTTGAGAGACAACCATATAATGAGGAGAATGCTAGCAAAGAGGAATTTTGATATTAAGAGAAAAGAAGACAGTTATTATGCAGAAAAGATTATAAATAAGAAGTAATGGATATAATATATAATAAAATATTTTTAGAGCATAATACTGGTGGGCATCCCGAGAGCAGAAAGAGGTTGGAGGTTTTGGGAAAGATAAAAGAAACAAAGATTAGAAGCGGAGAAAAATATTTAACCTTAGTTCATTCTAAGGAATATATTGACAAGATAAAGGAAATCGTTAAAGAAAGAAGGTTTCTTGATATGGACACAGTGACTTGCAAGAAAAGTTACGAAGTTGCTTGTTATGCCGTCGGAGCTTCAATACTTGCCTCTGAAAGAAATGATTTTGCGTTAGTTAGACCTCCTGGACATCATGCTGGTCCAGATTATGGTGGTGGTTTTTGTTTGTTTAATAATTTGGCAGTTGCTGTCCAAAAAATTGTTAATCAAGGGAAAAGAGTTTTTATTCTTGATTTTGATAGTCATTACGGAGAAGGAACTGCAGAGATTTTTAGAAAGACAAAAGGAGTTTTATATACTTCGATTCACCAATATCCAGCTTATCCAGGGAAAGGATGGATTAAAGAAATGAAAAAAAGCAAAGGAAGAAATGTTTGTATTCCTTTGCCAGAAAGAAGTGGAGATGATCTATTTTTATTTTCCGGAGAATACCTTTTAGAAATTGCAAAAGAATTTAAGCCTGATGTAATTGCTGTTTCTGCTGGTTTTGACGGTCATTACTCAGAGGAATTATTAGGACTGAATCTTAGTGCTGTTTCTTATTACAAGATTGCTAAAATGTTCTCTAGTGAATTTGATAATATCTTTGCTGTTCTGGAAGGAGGCTACGATTTAGAATTTTTTCCTAAGTGCTTATATAATTTTATTTCTGGTGTTAACAAAGAAGGTTTAAAATTTAAAGATAAAGAAACTAAATCAAAAGAAGATGTTAAAAAAGAATTTAACAAAAGAATGAATTCAATAAAAAAGGTCTTTAATAAAAAATAAAAATTAATAAATAAAAAATATGGCTTTAGTTCCTTCTATTGATAAAAAAGATGTTAATGAAAAAGCTTTGCCCGTTTACGAGAAATTTGAAAAAGAAACTGGATCAGTTCCAGAATGGGCAAAAGTTATGGCTAATAGACCCGAAATATTAAAAGAGTTTAATGAGCTTTTTAAGTCAGTAATGGGAGAGGGAGAAATAGAAACTAAGTTGAAGTGGAAAATGGCTTATACTGTCTCTAATGCTCTTAGGTGTCCGTTCTGTGTGGATGTTACTAGTAAAATGATGGTGAAAATGGGGGCGGATGAATCAGAGATAGAAAATATAAAAGAGATGAAAAATCTATCTCAAGAAGAAGAGGATATATTAAAATTAGTTAAAGACGTAACAGACAATGCCAATGTCGATGATCCAGAAACATTCTCGAGATTAAGAGAAAGAATGTCTGATGCTCAGATTGTTGAATTAGTTTCTGTAATAGGGTTGTTTAATTACATTAATCGATTTAACAATACTTTAGCGGTATTACCTGAATAATTGAATTATGTGTTTCAGAAACACCTGGTTCAATATCGGGTGTTTTTTGTTGACAGTTATTTTCTTTAAGTTATCATGTCTTTGGAGGTAGTATGAAACAAAGAATAATTGATCGTTATAAGAAAGAGTTCCAAGAATATCCATTTAGACATCAGACAATAAATATTAAAGAAACTTTCCTATGTTTAGCAGGAATAGAGAAAGGGGAAGTTAAGATTTTTGATACTCCACTTTCGGAGAATTTTATTTATTGTCCTTTTTGCGGGGAGAAAATGGGTAAAGCCAGGGAGATAAAAGACGGTCGTAAAATTATTTGGGAGGATAAAAAATAATTAGGGAGAGATTCTCCCTTTTTTATTTTTCGTAATTAATTTAATTTTTTGATAAAATAGAACTATGAAGAAGAATAAAGTTTATTTTGTTTCTGACATACATCTAGGAAGAAAATCAGAAAAATCAGAAATTAAAAAGGAAAAATTTATTAAGTTTTGCAGGTCTATCAAAGGAAAAGCTCAAAAACTTTATCTCGTAGGAGATATTTTTGAGTTTTGGTTTGAATATAGAAAAGTAATTCCTTATGAATGTTTTGATGTTATTTGTGCACTTCATGATTTAGTTGTTTCGGGAACAGAAGTTATTTATATCGGAGGGAACCATGATTTTTGGAAGGGTGATTTTTTGACAGAAAAAATAGGAATAAAGGTTCAATTTCAACCGTTAAAGGTGAATATTGGTGAGAAAAGAGTGCTTATTCATCATGGCGACGGGTTTTTAAAATCTGTTCTTGATTTTAGTATTGCTAAAAAGATCTTGAGGAACAAAATTAATATATTTTTATATAAATTAATTCATCCTGATATTGGAATTCCTTTTGCTAAATTTGTAGCTAAGATATTAAGTAAAAAGACTCTTAAAGAATTAGACCTCGAAGAGGTTAAGAAAAAATATAGAGAGAAGGCAATAGAAGTATTAAGTAATTCTGAAATAGACGTTATTATTATGGGTCATACTCATAAAAGGGATTATTATAAAGAAGGAGAAAAGATATATATTAATCTTGGTTGCTGGGAGGAAAAATTTAATTATGCTGTTTTTGAGAAAGAAGATTTTAAACTGAAAGAATGGAAGAAATAAATTACTTCTTTTTAATAAACTTTGTTATAATATTAATAAATAATAAATATTAATTTAAAAAAATGGCCTTAGTAAATGTTGGTATAGGAGTATCAAAAGAAAGCGATTTAGTAAAATCAGCAACCGAAGCGGCTAAAGAATCTAAAAAAGAATTAGGAGAGAAAAAACCTAAACTTTTGATGCTTTTTTGTACTCATAATTATCCAAAAGAACAATATAAAAAAGCTCAAGAAGCTGTTTATAAAGTTTTTGGCGACGATTCTATCCCTTTAATTGGAGGAACTACTCTTGGCTTTTTTGCTAAAAATAAATATTATTTTGATCCTGGTTTATTTGGTGAAACTATAGGGAGGTTGTCTGAGGCTGTTGGAAAGGTATTTAAACCTCTAAAATTTAGTGGCTCTGCTGTTTTAGCGCTAGAATCTGATTTTATTCAAATAGGAGTTGGTATTGGAGAGAAGGCTTTTGATAATCCTCGTTTAGCTGGTTGTCAGGCTATTGAAAGAGCTTTGGAAAATCTTGATTATAATCCTCAAGTTGCTTATCTTGCTGCTTTAAAAAAGGGAGCAAGAGATATTACTAGGATTAGACCTGTTAATGGATTTTTGTTAACTCCTGGGAACTGTGAAGAAGGAAAGTTTTATGACTCTGGTATTGTCGAAGGAATAATATCTGTAGCTAAAGATTCTTTAAAAATTCAAGGAGGAGGGCTCTGTGGTGGAACGAATGAAAAGAGCACTATAGGAGGAACGTCTTTTTATAATGGGAGTATTTATGAAAAGACTGTAATAGTTGTTATCTTTGGATCAGAATTGACTATTGGTTTTGGATCGGGTTCTGGTTCAGAGCCGATTGATAATATAGGGCTAGTTACAGAACTAGGAGATGATGAGTGGACTATCAAAAAAATCAATGGAAAACCTGCTGCTGATGTAATCTGCGATGCTATTAAAAAGAATACTCCTGTTAGCGAAAAAGATTTTTATGAAGTTCCTGCTTTATTAGGACTAGAAGGTTATGCTTTAGTTTCTCCTGATACGAGAGGTAGTCTTTTTTGGTCTAATTTTCCGATAAAAGTGCTAGAAGATAAAAGTGTTGTACTTATGTTGCCAGCTAAGAAAGGAATGATGTTTGCTCTTGGTAAAGACACTAAAGAATCTTGTGGTAAAGCTACTGTTGATTCAACAAAGTTGATGATGGAAGATGTTAATACTAATAATTTCGGTTTTGTTATGTTCTTTTCTTGTGCAGTAAGAGGAATGATTATGGGAAGAAACTATTTTAAAGAAATTGAAGAGATTGAAAAAACCCTTGACAAGAAAGATGTTCCTATTTTTGGAATATGTTCTAACGGAGAACAAGCTTTTTACAAAACAGGATCTCCGGTGGGAACAGCATTTACTATTACCATGATGGGTATTTCAAATCATTTTATATCAGAAGAGAGAAATGAAAATAATTAGTTCTTGTTTGCTTGGAATAAATTGTAGATTTGATGGAAAAGTGAAATTATATTCTGAGATTTTAGATTTAACCAAAGAAGAGAAATTGGTTCCTGTTTGTCCGGAACAATTAGGAGGATTACCAACTCCAAGGATCCCTCAAGAGATTCAGGGTTGCTCTGGAGAAGATGTTTTAGATGGCAAGGGAAAAGTATTGAATAAGAAAGGAGAAGATGTAACTTTGAATTTTATAAAAGGAGCAGAAGAGGTTTTGAAAATAGCAAGAATGTTTAATGTAAGTGAGTTTATTGGAAAAGCAAGAAGTCCTTCTTGCGGATACGGTGAAATATATGACGGTAGTTTTTCTAATAAATTAATTAAGGGGAATGGGGTAACTGCTGCGCTTTTAAAAAGGAATGGAATAAAAATAACAACAGAAGAGAATTATAAGTAAAAACATGAATAAAAAGAAAAAGAAAAGAGTTGCTATATTTTCTTTTACTTGCGATGAAGGTTGCAGTGTTTATTTAGTAGAATTGTTTAATAAAAAATTAATAGAATGGTTAGAGAAAATTGATTTAACTTATTTCTTGACGATTAAAGATAAGATAGAGATAAAAGATTTTGACATTGCTTTAATAGAGGGAGTGATTAGTACTAGAAAGGAAAAAGAAGAAATAGAAAAAATAAGAAAGAATAGTAAAGTTTTGATTGCTATGGGAAGTTGTGCCATTAATGGTCAGCCGAGCGGACAAAGGAATAATTTTAAAGAAGAACAGATCGAAGAAATCAAACATGACTTAGACGGTTATGACTATCTTCCAAAATGTTTATCTGTTAAAGAAGTTGTAGAAGTGGATGATGAGGTGTCTGGTTGCCCAATTAATTTAGAAATATTTGTAAAAGTTTTTGAAAAATATATTTAATTATGCATCAAAGTAATTTTGATATAGATATAAATAAATTGTCTAAAATTGAAGGGCATGCTGATTTGGACGTAAAAGTGAGAAACGGAAAAGTTAAAGAAGTTAATTTAAGAGTAATGGAGAATAGAAGATTTTTTGAACAAGCAGTTCAAGGAAAACCCTATAACAGTGTTCCTCAAATTGTTTCTAGAATTTGTGGGACTTGTTCTATTGCTCATCTCACTGGTTGCATTGAAGCAGTTGAGAAAACTCTTGACGTGAAACCCAGCGAGCAAACAATGTTGATGCGCAAGTTGACTATGTATTCTTTAATGATAAGAGATCACGCGCTTCATCTTTACTATTTTGTCTTGCCCGATGTTTTTAATAATGATTCGATTCTTGATTTTGCTGGAGAGAATAAAGAGTTAATTCACCATTCTCTTCATGTAAAGGAAGCAGGTAATAACCTTTCAAATCTTATTGCCGGGAGAGCAGTTCATGCTCCCTTTGAACAAATAGGAGGTTTTTCTAAATTACCTGAAAAAGAGAAAATAGCTCCTACTATTAAGGAGTTAAAAAGTGCAAGAAAGTATGTTCTTGAATTAGCTGAGATACTCTATAATTCTGATTTTAAATTTGAAAAGGAAACTAACTTTGTTGCGTTATCTACGTCAGACTTTTCTTTTTTAGAAGGAGTTATAAAAAGTACTAGCGGTGCGGTGATTGAAGAAAAGGATTATTGGGATCATTTACAGAACGTAGTTATTCCTTATTCAAAAGCAACCGGATTTGAATTTGAAGGAAAAGAGTATGTTGTTGGAGCATTGGCGAGAATGAATCTAAACAAAGACAAAATACATCCTAATACCCAAAAAGATACTAAAAAGTATTTGGAAGTTTTTCCTTCTAACAATATTTATCATAATAATTTAGCTCAAGCTATTGAGATTCTTCATGCAATCGATCATTCAATTGAAATATTAGAAAATACAGAATTCAAGAAGGAAGAAATAATAAGACCGTCTAAGAAAGATGGCGAAGGAGTGGGAGTCGTTGAAGCTCCAAGAGGGACCTTATATTACTGGCTAGGAATTAACGATGGAAGAGTTCGTTATACTAACTTAATTATTCCTACTGCTCAAAATCTTCTTAGTATGAGGGAAGATATTAGGGACATGGTTGATGAATTACTCGATCAAGGAGAAGATAAAATAAAGAACGAGATAGAAAAATTAATTAGAGCTTATGATCCTTGTATGTCTTGTGCTTCTCATTTTTTAAAAATTAATTGGGTTTAATATCTATATTTTTTTTAATCAGACAGGAAAGCTGATCTAAAGCTTCCTGTTTTTTTATTTTAGAAGGAATGCCGAATATTGTTATCTTGTTTATCAATCCTATTTTTTTAAGAAGTTTTAGGTTAAAAGCTAAATCAAAATCATGAGCAGAATATATTTTTTCTGTTTCTATTTTTTCTATATCATGAAAAACCCTTACTTTATCTATTTCCAAAACGACATCAATAATAAATAATTCTTTATTTATTGGTTTTAAATTTTCGTTAGGGTCTTTTTGGATAAACTTTATTTCTGGGAATCTTTTTTGAAGATCTGGTATTAGTTTTATTGCGATATTGTCTAAATCAACTAAAGGGTTTCCAAATATGTATATCTTTATTTTTTTCTTCATAAAAAGAAGCGCTGTTTTTTATTATCAGCGCTTTTATTAAGAAAGTTCTTTTGGAATGGTATTAACCCCGGTGAATCCTCCTTCTGTATTTAATTTCTGGATTCTTTTTAGAATATATTCTCTTTCTTTGCTAATGATTGTTTCTATTATCTCTACTTTTCTTCCTTTTTCTCTGACCATATTTAATCTGTCTTTAATTCTTTCTGCGTGGTCTTTTTTATTAGTAAAAGCGGTTAGAAACCTATGACCATTTGGTTCTTTCACTATTACTCCACTATATTTTTCTCCGGATTTTAGACATCCTAAAGCACATTCCATATTATCACTCTCATCATTATAACATTGTTTTTCTTTGTGTCTATTAACTTGACTGCTATATATGGCAGGAATATAATGAAAGAGAATTAACTTATTATTTATGTTCAAAAAATCTTCTCAACAACCTCAAAGACCGAGGAGAGGTTTAGGAAGAGATCAAGGAAGGGGTAGACAACCTGGTGGTTACGGACTAGGGCCAGAAGGTGAATGTGTCTGTCCTAATTGCGGGAAAAGGTTTCCTCACAGGAGAGGAATTCCTTGCTACGCTGAAACTTGTCCTGAATGCGGACAGAAAATGACTAGAGCTTAATTTATGCAAGAGAAAAAAAAGAAAGAAAAAATAGCTATTAGTGCCGTGGGTTCTGATTTGAATTCACTGGTTGATTCTCGTTTTGGAAGATGTTCTTATTTCCTTTTAATCGACAAAGAAGGAGAGTTGATTGAGTCAATTCCTAATCAGGGTCAGCAAGCTAGAAGAGGAGCAGGAGTCGCTGCAGCTCAAACTTTAGTAGATGCTGGGGTAGAGACGGTAATATCTGGGAATATTGGTCCGAGCGCTTATTCTGTTCTTAATCCTTCAGGAGTTAAGATTTTTCAGGTTGGTTATGGAGTAACTGCTGATAAAGCGTTCGAAGAATATAAAAAGGGCAACTTAGAAGAAATGAATAGTTCTTCTAGTCATCCAGGATCAATCCCTCCTAGAGGTGGAAGCAGGAGAAGATTTGGAGGAAGATAATATTAAAATGCAAGATATATTTACTCAAGGTAAAAAAGCAACTATTAAAGCTGCGTTAGCAACGGTATTTTTTGCTATTGCTAAAGCGGTAGTAGGAATTATTTCCGGAAGTGTTGTTCTATTGGCTGATGCAGTTCATAGTGCAGCCGATTCCTTTTCTACTTTTGCTGCTTGGTTCGGTTTAAAAATTGCTCAGAAGAAACCAAGCGATAAATTTCCTTATGGTTTTTATAAAGCAGAAAATATTACTGCGTTTTTGATTTCCTTGCTTATCTTATTTGCTGGTTACAATATTGTTAAAGAAAGTTATCAAAAGATTTTTACTGAATATGAATTGGGTGTTCCTCTAATAGCGATTAGTGTTGCTGTTCTAGACGCAATAGTAATGTTTATTGTTGGAACGTATGAAATGAAGGTTGGGAAAAAGATAAATTCTCAAAGCCTAGTAGCTGATGGGAGAGAATCAAGGTTACATATTTTTTCTTCTTCAATAGTTTTAGTTGGTTTAGTCTCTAAAATTATCGGAATTAGTTACCTAGAAGGAATAATGGGAATTGTTTTATCTCTTTTTATATTTCAGGTAGGTATTGAATCATTGAGAGACTCTATTTTTGCTTTAATGGATGTTTCTCCAAGCAAGGAAGTAGAGAAAAAAGTAGAGAGTATTCTGGATAAAGTTTCTGGGCTGAGAGGTTTTGAAAATCTTCGTTTAAGAAAATCAGGGCCATTTGTTTTTGGTGAGGTAAAAGCAAAGATAGGAAAGAGTATTGATATGAAAAGAGCTTATGAGATTTCAAATAAGATTGAAAAAGACATAAAAGAAAAAATTGAGGTTGTAGATTATTTCACTGTTTCTTTAGAACCTTTTGAAACAGGAAAAAAGAAAATTTGTATTCCTCTGAAAGAAGGAAAGGACTTAAACGCTGAGATATCTGATCATTTCGGTCGAGCAGAAAGATTTATTTTTATAGAGATAGATAATAAAAAAGTAGAGAATTTTTATACGAAAGAAAATCCTCATAAAAGAGAAGATGTAAGAGCGGGATTAAAAGCATCTCTTTTTGTATTAGAAGATAAAGTTGACTCAATCATTACTAAAGAAATGGGACCTGTTTCTCTTCACACTTTAAGAGACAATATAGTCGATGTTTATCTAGCAGAAGACGGAACTGTTCAGAATAGTCTTGATTTATTATTTGAGAATAAACTTAAATTATTAAAAGAAGCTACTAGAGATAAAACTTAGTCATGGAGAATAAATTTGATCAAATAGCAATTACCGGAGGAAAAGGTGGTACTGGTAAAAGTACCGTTGCTGTTTTACTTGCAAATAATTTCATTAAAAAAGGAAAAAAAGTTGTTTTAGCTGATTGTGACGTTGAATGTCCTGATGATTACCTTCTTGTTAATCAGAAACTAGAGAAACCTGAAAAGATGATCTACGCTGAATTCCCAGAATTAGTTAAAGAAAAGTGTAAAAAATGTGGTCTATGTGTTCAGACTTGTAGAGATAATGCCATTTTCCAAAAACCTGGAGAGTACCCAGTTTTTATTCATGAACTATGTTCTGGCTGTGGTGCTTGTTGGGCAGTTTGCCCCTATGGAGCAATTAGGCCAAAAAAAGAAAAAGTTGGAGAGATATTTGTTAATGAAATTAAAGATAATTTTTGGTTAATTACCGGAGATGCAAAGGCAGGATTAGAAGAAACTGGTCCAGTAGTAACTGATCTTAAGGAATTTGCTATAAAATTTTCAAAAGAAAAAGAAGCAGACGTTCTTTTACTTGATACAGCGGCTGGTACTCACTGTCCTGTTATTTCTGCTTTACTTGGTTCTGATTTAGCTTATGCTGTTACCGAACCAACTCCAATGGGTGCTACTGATTTAAAGCTTATTCTCGATTTATGTAAGAAATTAGAAATCCCGAATAAAGTCATTTTGAATCAATCAGACATGGGAGACGAAGAAAAAGTTAAAAAAGTTATGGAAAAATATAATATTGAGATAGAAAGAAAAATTCCATATTCAAAAGAAGTTAGCAGTGCTTATTCAAAAGGTAAACTTTTAGAAGTTGATTTAATAGATAAATCTTAATTTTTATAAAAATGACTGATTTTTTTTCAGAGACTCAAAAAAAATTTATTAGGATTGCAAAAGCTTTGGGTGTTGAAGAAAAGAAAATAGAGGAATTAAAAGAGCCCCAGAATGTTATCAAGTTAGATATTCCCTTAAAAATGGACAACGGAGAAGAAAAAGTTTTTAAGGGGTTTCGTTCTCAACACAATAATGCACTCGGTCCTTATAAAGGAGGACTAAGGTTTCATCAAGATGTTTCTGAAGATGAGGTAAAAGCATTATCAATGCTAATGACTTGGAAGTGTTCTTTAGCAGGAATACCTTTTGGTGGAGGAAAAGGAGGGATCAGAGTAAATCCTTTTGAGCTAAGTTGTAATGAGCTAGAAGCTTTGGCTAGAGGTTATGTCAGAGAGATTTTTCCTCATATTGGTTATAAAAAGGATATTCCAGCTCCCGACGTTAATACTAATCCTCAAATTATGGGATGGATGGTTGATGAATATTCAAAGATTGCTGGCAAAGAAAGTCCTGGTGTGTTCACTGGTAAACCTGAAGAGTTAGGAGGACTTGCTGGGAGAAAAGAAGCAACTGGTTTTGGAGGATTTGTAGTTTTAGAAAAATTAAAAAAATTGATTGGGCTTTCTTGCCCTGATATTACTTTGGCAATTCAGGGTTTTGGAAACGTAGGATATAATTTTGCTCGTTTTGCTTACAATAAGGGTTATAAGATCATTGCTGTTTCTGAGGCAGATGGGGGAGTTTTAGTTAGGGAAGGATTGAATCCCGAAGAAACATTGAAGTGCAAAGAAGAAAAAGGAAAGATTTCTGATTGTTATTGTAAAGGATCAGTTTGTGATGCTAATTTTGGAAAAGAGATTAGCAATGAGGAATTACTTGAAATGGACGTTGATGTTTTGGTTCCGGCAGCAGTAGAGGATGTGATAACAGAAGATAATGCTGCGAAGATTAAAGCAAAATACATTATTGAGATGGCAAATGAACCGATTACTCCAAGAGCGGAAGAGATTTTAGAAGAAAAAGGTAAAATCATTGTTCCTGACATTCTGGCTAACTCAGGAGGAGTAATTGCTTCTTATTTCGAGTGGTTGCAGGCGGAAGATGATAGTCCTTGGAAGAAAGAAATTGTTTTTGATAAACTTTCTGATAAGTTAAGTGATTCTTTTGATATGGTTTGGGAATTATCTAGAGAGAAAAATATCTGTCTTAAAGACGCTGCTTATCTCCTCGCAATTTCACGAGTTGTAAAGGCATTAAAATAAAATAATTCTAATTGATTTTTTCGTTTTAAAAAGATAAGATATAAATACGGAGATTATTGATATATCCTTTAGAGGATTAGTAATATTTTTCTTAAATAATAATATTTAAAGAGTTAGAATAAATTATGGCAAAAAAGTTTTTGTTTGTTATATTTTTATTATTTTTGGGAGGAACTTTCTTGTTTCCTTTTAATTCTTTAATTGCAGAGACAAGCAGCAATCAACTTCAAGCTGTCAAAGTAGAATTTTTCTATGGTGAAACTTGTCCTCATTGCGCGAAAGAAATGGATTTTTTGAAAAATTTAGAAGAAGAGAATTCTTCTATTATTGTTAATGAGAATTGTATCTCTGAAGAAGGAAGCATTGATTTACTGAAAAGTCTTTATAATAAATATGAAGTTCCTAGAGAAAAATGGGGATATGTTCCAATAACTTTTGTTGGAGATAATTATTTTATCGGTTACGGAGGAGACGATACGACAGGGAAAGTGATTGAAGAATATATTTTAAGTTTACTTAATGAGAATGAATCTGATCCAGAACCGATTGATAACCCTGAAGAGGAAACTGAAGAACCAAATCAAGGGGTTGATATGGATTCAGTTTCAGAAGAAGATAGGTTAAAAGAAGCGAATATTCCTTTAATAGGAAAAGTAGATCTTACTAGCAAATCACCCCTTATTTTGTCTATAGTTGTTGGCGCTTTAGATGGATTTAATGCCTGTGCCATGGTTGCCCTTGGATTCTTACTAGCTGTTTTAGTGGGTAGCGGGACAAGAAAAAGAGTCTTTTTAATAGGAGGAACTTTTATTCTTGTTTCTGGATTAGTATATTTCCTTATAATTACTGCTTGGTTAGAATTGTTTCTTTGCATTAGCCATATTAAGTTTATTACAACAATAATAGGGGCAGCTATTATTATCTTTGCAATTAGTTTATTGAAAGACTATTTTAAAGGAGTTACTTGTAAGATTTGCGGTATAGGAAGAGAGGGAAGTAATCCAGTCGGAAGATTCCAACAAAAACTTTTCAATAAAATGGAAGAATTCTCTTCAGGAAAAGTTTCTTTGCCTTTAGCATTAGCAGGGATAGCTTTGGTTGCGGCAGGAGTTAATATAATTGAACTTTGTTGTTCTTTGGGATTGCCAGTTGCTTTTACCAAGGTTTTAAGTTCTTTTAATCTTCCTAGAATTTCTTATTACTTCTATATACTGGTTTATGTTACCTTCTACATGATTGATGACTTTATAATTTTTGTGATAGCCGTTCTCACCTTAAGAATAACTCAAGCATCTGGTACTTATTTAAAAGCAGTTAAATTAATTTCTGGAATTCTCTTGTTGGTATTAGGAATAGTTATGATAGTAAGACCGGATTTATTAGCTTTTTAATGCATTCTTATTAATGTTGATTAAATAGAGATGGAAGAAATTACTAAAGACACAATATTATCGAAAATTTTAAGGAATTCTAAAAAGAGAAAAATATTAAAGAAATACAATTTTCCTTGTTTAACGTGTCCTTTTGCTAAGCTTGAAATGGAAAAATTAAATCTCGGAGAAGTTTGTGAAATGTATGGAATTGATGATGAAGAAATTATTAAAGAATTAAATGAGATAAATTAAAAATGTTAATTAAGGTCGAAGATTTAAGTGTAGAATCAAAAGAAAAGAAGATTTTAGAAAAAGTTGATTTTGAAATGAAGCCTGGAGAAGTCCAGGCTCTTTTGGGTCCAAACGCTAGTGGAAAGTCTACTTTTGCTCAGGTTATTCTTGGTAATCCTAATTTTAAAATAACTAAAGGAAAGATTGTTTTTAAAGAGAAAGACATTACAGAGATGAAGCCTGAAGAAAGGGTTGATTTGGGAATTTCTTTGTCTTGGCAACATCCTCCTACTATTAAAGGAGTTAAGTTTTCTAATTTATTAGATAGAATTTCTAAGAAAAATGTTTCTAGAAAGGAGATAAATATTAATTCCGATTTGCTTAATAGAGAAGTAAATCTTAATTTTTCTGGAGGAGAAAAAAGAATGGCAGAGTTGTTACAAATCCTTTCTTTAGATCCTAAGCTTGTTATTTTTGATGAAATAGATTCAGGGCTTGATATGAAAATGATTGAAAGAGTAGCAGAGATAATAAAAAGAGAGTTTATAGATAAAAAGGTTGGCGTCATCCTTATTACTCATTCCGGGGATATTTTGAATTTTCTGAAACCAGGGGTTACCAATGTAATGGTAAAGGGAAAAATTATTTGTAAATCAAATGATTATAAAAAAGTGTTGAAAGCAATAAAGAAATATGGATATGAAAAATGTAAAAAATGCAAATTACTTTCAAGCTGATAACGAAATAAAAGAAATAATTGAGAAGAAAGGAGTATTAGTTATTCCTAGCCCTAGTGCTTGGGATAGCTTTGAGTGGACAAGAAAATATTTCAAGAATAAGCCTAAAGAAGGTTATTTTATCTGGGTAAAAGAACAAATAGATCATCCTGTTTTTACTTGTGTTTCTTTAGTTAGTGAAAAAATAAACCAGAATCTCGATAATTTAGTCGTTGTAGAAGAAGGATTGAAAGTTAATCTTGAAGGTTGTTGTTTTGCAAAAAAGAAAAACTTAAAAAGTAATCATAATGCTAAGGGGGTTATTGTTTTAAAGAAAAATGCTTCTTTAAGTTATAATCATCTCCATTCTTGGGGGAAAGAGGATCTGGTAGAGACTGATTATAATTTTATCCTAGAAAAAGAATCTAATCTTGAATATGTTTATAAGAGCGTGTCTAGTCCTAAAAAGATGAAAATAAATAGTAATTTTGATGTTTCGAAAGGAGCAAATGCTTCAGTCAGCCTAATTTGCGACTGCAAAGAAACCGAGACCAAAATCAACGAGTCCTTATTTTTAAAAGGAGAGAATTCTTCCGGAGTTATTAAATTAAGATTAGTGGGAAGAAAAGACAGTAAAGTGAGCGCAAAAAGTAGCGTTGTTACCGAGTCTCCCGGGAAAGGTCATTTAGATTGCCAAGGATTGTTGGTAGATGATAATTCAGAAGTTTTACTTATTCCAGAATTAGTTTGTAAAAACAAAGATGCTCAAGTCACTCACGAAGCATCTATTGGCAAGATTTCTGAAGAAGAATTGAATTATTTAAGAATGAGAGGGCTTTCTGAAGAAGAAGCAATTAATTTGATTATTAGTGGATTTTTAGAACTATGAAAGAAGAAAGAGAAAAACAGCTAAAGCAAGTTAGAGACGATGTTATTGCATGCCAAAAATGTCCTTTATACGAAACAAGGATAAATCCAGTTATTGGGGAGGGTAGTCATAATGCAAAGATAGTTTTTATTGGTGAAGCCCCTGGAGCTCAGGAAGATAAAGAAGGACGTCCTTTCTGTGGGAGAGCAGGAAAGATTTTAGACGAACTTCTAGATTCAGTAGGTATCAAAAGAGAAGATATCTATATCTGTAATATTTTAAAATGCAGACCTCCTGGTAATAGAGATCCTAAGAGCGAAGAAATTCAAGCTTGCACTGTTTATTTGCAAAGACAGATAGAGGCTATTAGCCCGAGAGTTGTTTGTACTTTAGGGAATTACGCTACTAAATATATTTTAGAAAAGTATGAGCTCAAAGAAGAAATTCAAGGAATTAGCAAAATTCATGGAGAGGTTTTTAAAGTAAAAGATCTTTTCAATTCTTTAAATATTGTTCCTCTTTATCATCCAGCTGTAGTAACCTATAATCCGAACATGAAAGAGGTGCTTAAAGAAGATTTCAAGATTCTTAAAAAATTTAAATGATGTCTTTAAAAGAGTATAAAAAGAAAAGAAATTTTAAAGAAACCTCTGAGCCAGAAGCGAAAGAGAAAAACGGTGACGAAAAAAGATTTGTTATTCAAGAACACTGGGCTAGTCATCATCATTTTGATTTCAGATTAGAAATGGAAGGTGTTTTAAAGTCTTGGGCAGTTCCTGAAGGAATTCCTGAAGATAAAAAAGTGAAAAGATTAGCTATTCAAACAGAAGATCATCCTGTTGACTATATTAATTTCGAAGGAGAGATTCCTGAAGGTCAATATGGCGCAGGAAAGGTTGAGATTTTTGACAAAGGTCATTATGAATTAGAAGAAATAGACAGGGGAAAAATAATATTTAGAATAAGAGGAGAAAAAATCCAGGGGAAGTACGCCCTCATAAGGACTAAGAAGGAGAATCAATGGATTTTATTTAAGGTGGAGGAAAATTAATATTTTTCCACAGTTTGACTGCTTTTTCTCTAAGAACTACTATACAATAATAAATTATTTTTATTAAAAAAAAGAGATATGTCCCAAAAAATCAGTAAAGTTAAAAAGAGGTCAGGAGAAATCAGAGATTTCGATCCAGAAAAGATTGAAAAAGCTGTTTTTAAGGCCATTACATCTACCAATCAAGGAGATGGTAAGAAGTCAAAGGAGGTTTCAAAAAAGGTTATTAAGTTGATAAACAGGAGGTTTAAGAAAGATGAGGTTCCTACAGTAGAACAGATTCAGGATATAGTAGAAGAAGTTTTAATATTAGAAGGATTAGTAAAAACGGCCAAGGCTTATATCCTTTATCGAGAACAAAGAAGGAAAATTAGAGAAGCAGTTGTTACAACAGAAGAGAGCGTAGACAAATTAGATGAATATATTGATGGAATAGACTGGGAGGTTCACGAGAATGCAAATATGGCTTACTCTCTTCAAGGGTTGAATCAATATGGGACATCAATGCTTACTAAGAAATATTGGCTTAATAAAATTTATCCTAAAGAAGTTAGAGAAGCGGTTCATAGCGGAGATCTTCATATCCATGACCTAGGAACTCTAGCTACTTATTGTAATGGATGGGATCTTTATGATTTGTTGTTAAAAGGTTTTGGTGGAGTAGAGACTAAGATAGAATCAAAACCCCCTAAACATTTTAGAGCTGCCTTAGGACAACTCGTTAATTTTTTCTATACTCTCCAAGGAGAATCAGCTGGAGCTCAAGCAGTAAGTGAATTTTCTACTTTGCTTTCTCCTTTTATTCGGTACGATGGATTAAGCTATCATCAAGTTAAACAGGCAATTCAAGAATTTCTTTTTAATTGTGCTATTCCTACTAGGGTTGGTTTTCAGTCTCCCTTCACTAACATCACGATTGATGTAGTTCCGTCTCCTAATTTTGCTGAGAAACCAGTAATTATTGGAGGAGAACCTCAAGAAGAAACTTATGCTGAATTTCAGGAAGAAATAGATATGCTTAATCAAGCTCTTTATGAATGCATGATGGAAGGAGATGCCAAAGGAAGACCTTTCCATTTTCCTATTCCCACCGTTAATATTACCAAGGATTTTGATTGGGATAACAAGGCTTTAGATGCTATGTGGAGAGCTTCAGCAAAGTATGGAATAAATTATTTTGCTAATTATATTAATTCTGATATTTCTCCAGAAGATGCTCGTTCTATGTGCTGTCGACTAAGACTAGATAAAAGAGAGTTATATAATAGAGGAGGAGGCGGACTTTTTGGAAGTGGAGCTTTAACTGGTTCGATTGGAGTGGTAACTATTAATTTACCAAGGATTGGTTATACTTCTAAGACAAAGAAAGAATTCTTTAATAAGCTGGAAAAGCAAATGGAAATTGCAAGAGAGAGTTTAGAGATCAAGAGAAAAGCGATAGAAAACTTCATGGAAAAAGGACTTTATCCTTATTCTAAATATTACTTAGAAGGGATTAAAAAAATGAGAGGTAGTTATTTCGGTAATCATTTCTCTACTGTTGGGATAATAGGAATGAACGAAGCTCTTGTGAATTTTATTGATGAGAATGTAGGGTCAAAAAAAGGAGAAAAATTTGCATTAGAGATTATGGAATTTATGAGAGGTAAATTACTTGAATATCAGAAAGAGACAGAAAATTTCTATAATTTGGAAGCTTCTCCTGCAGAAAGTACCGCCTATAGATTGGCTAGAAAAGATAAAGAAAAGTATCCTGACATAATCACTGCTGGAGAAGAAGGGTCTCCTTATTATACAAACTCTACTCAATTACCTGTTAATTATACTGATGATATTTTTGAAGCCATCGAACTTCAAGAAAAAGTACAGTGTGAGTATACTGGAGGAACGGTTCATCATATATTTTTAGGAGAACAGGTTCCTGATATAGAGTCAGTAAAGAGATTAGTGAAGAAAGTGTTTACCAAGTTTAAGATTCCTTACGTTACAGTTACTCCAACTTTTTCTATCTGTCCTATTCATGGCTATATCGCTGGTGAACATTTCAAGTGTCCTAAATGTACAATTGAACAACCTTGCGAAGTTTATTCAAGGATAGTGGGATATTTAAGACCTGTTCAACAATGGAACGAGGGGAAGAAACAAGAGTTTAAAGAAAGAAAAGAATTTAAAGAATCTAAAGAGATGTTAAAGGAAGAGGTTTCGCAAGAGAAATAATTTATGGAAATTGGTGGAATACAAAAAAGTACTCTTCTTGACTACCCGGGGAAGGTTGCGTGCACTATTTTTACTCTAGGATGTAACTTTAGATGTCCTTTTTGTTATTCTGCTGAGTTAGTTTTACCTGAGAAGATTAAAGAACAACCCAGGTTGAGTGAGAAAGAAGTTTTTGATTTTTTAGAATCAAAAAAAGGCCTTTTAGAAGGAGTAGTTATTTGTGGAGGAGAACCTACTCTTCATGAGGATCTTCCTATTTTTTTGAGAAAGGTTAAGGAGATGGGTTTTTTAGTGAAACTTGACAGTAATGGTTCTAATCCAGAAAAGGTTAAGAAGCTCATAGAAGATGGATTGATAGATTATGTCGCAATGGACGTGAAAGCTCCTAAGGATAGGTATAGTGAGCTTATAGGAGGTGTTAATGTAGACGTTAGTAGAATGGCCGAGACTATTGAAATACTTAAAGGGTCTGATATAGATTTCGAGTTTAGAACTACGGTGGTTCCTGGTCTTTTAAAGAAAGAAGATGTAATTAAAATTGCTCGTTGGATAGGTCCAGGAGTTAAATATTATTTACAGAATTTTAGAGCAGAAAAAACAATTGATCCTAAGTTCGAAGATATTAAACCTTATCCCGACGAGTATATGATTGAGACAAAAAAAGCTGCTGCTCCTTTTGTAGAAGTTTGCGAAATTAGAGGAATAGATTAATGATCACCAGGATATTCTAGTTCCAAGCTCTTCTCCTAGGAGAGCTTTTTTAACTTCATTTGGTTTTCTTCCGTTTATTATATTAACTTTTATTCCCAGTTTTGAGAGTTTGATACATTTTTCTACTTTGTCTTTCATTCCTCCGGTTACGTCTATTCCATTAGAGCCGGAAAGGAATCCTTTAACTTCTTCCCAGTTGTTTCTATTTACTTCTTTTATAATCTTAGCTTCTTTGTCTTTAAAAGGATCGGAGGTGTGCACTCCTCCTGTTTTGTCAGCAATGATTATTCTTTTAGGTTTTATTTTTTTAGCGAGATAAAGAAATATTTTTTCTGTAGAAAGAATAGTGCAACCTTTTTCTGTGTCTATCACTGTGTCTCCATATATCACTGGTAGTATTTTTTCTTTCAACAATTCATTTACAACTTTCAAATAAAATTCTTCTATTTCTGAGTTCTTAGCCAATGAGCAAGAAGAAGGATTAACAGAAAAAGCATTCTCTTTTACTGCTAATAGGTTTTTAACAATTATTCTATTAAGATTTGCAGCGTCGTTTTGAACCTGGCAAAAACCGTACTTGCTATTTTTATCAATAAATCCTTTATTAGTCTTATATCTTTTTGCTGAGATGTGAGGAAATGATCCTCCTCCATGTCCGATTATTAAATCTATCCTTTTTTCTTCTCTAGCTTCTTTTATCTCTTTAGATAATCTTTTTATAATCTCTTCTTCTAAGGCGTATGGTCTAGTTTTATCTGTTATCAAACTTCCTCCTAGCTTTAAGAAAATTAAACTTTTCATAAATAAATTATATAATGGTTTTAATACAATAAGTATTATCTATTATATACTTTGAAATAGAATTATAAAATAATTAAATTAACAACTAGAAAAAAATGTCTAAAAAAATAGCAATTGCAAGCGGAAAGGGAGGAGTAGGAAAGTCAATGCTAACCTCTGCTTTAGCTGTTCTTTTTTCTCAAGAAAAAAAAGTTGTGGCAGTTGACTGTGATGTTGATGCTCCTAATTTAGCAATTTGGTTAAATCAGAATAATGACTGGGATGACATTAAGAAAATAAGCACTTCGAGTAAAGCAGTAGTTGATTATGATAAGTGTGATGGTTGCGGGATTTGTGCCGAAAAATGTAGGTTTAATGCAATAAAAATGGTCGATAACAAACCAGTGATCAATCCTTTTTTATGTGAAGGTTGTGGTGCTTGTGAGATTCTTTGCCCTAAAAAAGCAATTCATTTAGAGCCAGTTAAAAATGGAGAAATTAGGCTCAAGAATGTTAATTCTAGTTTCGACCTAGTTTCTGGTCAGTTGTATCCTGGTGAAACAGGTTCAGGGAAAATAGTTTCTGAAATTAAAAAAGAAGCAGAAGATATAGAGCACGAGTTGATGGTTATTGATTCTTCTCCCGGAACTGGTTGTCCTGTCATAGCCGCTTTAAGAGATGTTGATTTTGTCTTACTGGTAACAGAACCTACTCTTTCTGGGTTTAGCGATTTGAAGAGAGTGATAGAAGTAGTCGATCATTTTAATATTTCTTTTTCAGTTGTTGTAAATAAATGGGAAGTAAATGAAGAAAAAAGCAAAGAGATAAAAGAATGGGCAGGAGATAAATTCGCTGGTAAAATTTCTTATGATCAAGAAATATTTAATGCAGTAGCTAACCTTACTCCTATTTTAGAGACAGAGTTGAAAGCTAAAAAAGAGGTTAAAGAAATATTTAATAGGATAAAAAACAAGGTGTTGTAATTTTTCCCATTTTGTGTTATATTAATAAAGCTCTTTAATAATAAGAGGTGAATAAATGGAAAGTATGAAAGAAGATTGGCACCCAGTTTTTAAGTTCTTGCTTGAACTTTTTGACTGCCCAGGTTACAAGGCTTTTTATAACAGAAAAAAGAGTCTAGTTGTTGAAATAACTAGCAGAATCGAAGACTATGAAGTTAGTGTTTGCCTTAGCAAAAGAATGTCATTGAAGTCAATTGTTTACCCGCCCAAGATAAGGCAAGAAAAAGAGAAATATATCTTTGATTTCAGCGACGGAAGCTTAGTAATAGAAAAGTCTGGTTGGTTCGAAAGTTTCTTAGAAGAAAGAATGTATAAGAAATATAGTTACGGGCCTCTTCATCCCAGAGTTTCTATGGAAGGGATAACAAACAGAATGCTCGATAAGCTAATCGATCTCATTATTAAAAGCGATCGAATGGACTCTATTTCGGGAAGAATAATTAGTAAAAAAGAAGCTGAAGAGCGAGACGAAAAAGTAAGGGAAAAAATCTTTGGGGAAATGAAAATAGCTAAAAGCTAACAAAATAAAAAAGGACGTTCTATTAACGTCCATTTTTTTTACCTCTTTTTTATTTTTTCTCTATCCTTCTTGTATATTCTCTTGTTTCTGTGTTTATTTCTATGACGTCTCCTGTTTCAACAAATAAAGGAACATCTATTTTAGCACCTGTTTCTATCGTGGCTAATTTTGTTCCGGATTGAGAACGGTTTCCTTTTAGTCCTGGAGGAGCCATCTTTACTTTAAAACTTTCTTTTATTGGCAGAGAGATGCTAGCCACTTCTTTTTCAAATATTATTGCATCAACTATTTGATTTGATTTTAAAAATTCAGAGTTATTTCCAATTTGTTCTTTTGTTAATTCAAATCTCTTTGAAGGATTGTCTTTCTCTGAGAAAACATATTTTCCTCTGTGACAGTAAATAAATTTAGCTTTCATTTTTTCAACTTTTGCTTCTTCAAAGCTATCTGAAGGACGGAAAGTTTTAGGGAGAGTATCTCCTGTTATAATGTTTTTTAACTTAGCTTGAATTACTGAATGTCCTCTTCCTTTAAATACAGGAGAAGCCTCAGTTATTTCATGAGGTTGATTGTTTATTATAATTCTTACTCCTTTTTCTAATTCAGAATAATTTATCATTTTAGTGTTATTCCTATGAAATCAATGTTTCCTTTAAGGAAATCTTCTACTTTTAGTTTATTTTTACCAGAGAATTGTAATTCTTCTACAATTAAATAATCTTTTCCGCATTGAACTGCAATTTGGTCGTTTGCTGCAAGGTATACTTTCCCTGGCTCTTTAGAAGGACCATTTTTTGTTTGTTCAAGAACAGACGCTTCTAATATTTTCATCACTTTATTTTCTGCTATACAGAAAGCACTTGGCCATGAATTAAAGGCTCTTATTTTTCTTTCTATTTCTTCAGCAGAATTGTCCCAGTCTATTTTTCCGTCTTCTTTTTTTATCTTTCTGGTATAAGTTGCCTTTGAATCATCTTGTTCTTCTGGTTCTATTTCTCCATTGATCCATTTCGGAATAGTATCTTTTATAAGTTTTCCGCTCATCTTTGCAAGTTCTTTTTCCAGATCTTCATAGCTTATTTTTATATTTTCTATAATAAAGCTAGAACTTGCTAAAATTGGTCCTTCGTCTATTCCTTCCGTCATTTTTATAATACTAACTCCTGTTTTTTTATCTCCATTTAATATTGCTGCTTGGATGGGAGAGGGTCCTCTATATTTTGGTAACAAGGAAGGGTGAATATTTAAGCAACCATATTTTGGTGTTTTCAAAATCTCTTTAGAAAGGATTATTCCAGTGGCAGCTGTAATAATTAAATCTGGATTTAATTCTTTGATTTTTTCTTCGATTGCTTTTTCGTTTTCTGGTTGAAAGAATTTAATTTTATTTTCCTTAGCTGTTTTTTTAACTGGAGGAGGGGTGATAATTTGTTTTCTTCCTATTGGTTTATCAGGAGAAGTAACTATCAAAGAAGGTTTAATCTTTTCTTTGATTAATATTTTTAATATTGTGTCACTGAAATTAGGTGTTCCAAAAAAAATAATCTTGATTTTCTTTAAGTCCATTTTAATTTTTTTATTAATTTTTATTCCTGAATTTTCCATTCTACTTCTGACTCTTTTCCTGCAAACTCTAGCCAGCTTCCTTCTTTATTAATAACATACCATTTTCTTTTTGATTGAGACCAGACCATTGGATCTCCTCTATAGAATGGTTTTTTAACGACTTCTTTTGGTTTTAGCTTATCTAATTCTAACCATTTTTTAAAAACTGTTTCAATAGTATAATCTAGCTTTCTTGATTTTGCCCAACTTGCTACTTTATCAATCGCTTTTTTTGCTTTTTCTAATGATCCTGCTAATTCTATTAATTGTTTTGCTGGTTTTGTATATCTTGAATATATTATCTTTCTTTTCTTTGCATTTTGTTTAAGTTCCTTTAAGGAAACTCCCTTTGTTTTGAAGTAATGAGTAACGATTTGTCTTATCTTTGTTTCTTCTCTTAATTCTTCCAAGTATTTTATTTTCCCTTTTTTAAGATATTCTTCTATTTTTTGAGCAATACTTTTTCCGATTCCCTTTATTTTTTCTATTCCTTTTATCCCTTTTTCTTTGTAAATTTTAGATATATCCTCTTCGATGATTTCTAGAGAAGACGCTGCTTTTCGGTAAGCGTTTGGTTTGTATTTAGTTCCTTTAATTTCGTGGAGTTCTGCTATTTCTTTCAATATTTTTATTATTTCTTTATTCTTGTTCATATTTTTTAACTTCAAATCTATAAACTATTGTTTCTTCTTTTTCTGGATTTATTCCTCCCTTGTCGCAAGCAGCTAAAAATTGTTCTTCTATCGTATTAATTCCTTCTAAGCCTGGCAACAATAACCCTGATTTGAAAGGAACCTTTCCATCGAATACTACATCTCTTTCGTCACCGGTGACCGGGTTTGTTCTTACAAGTATTCCGTATTTCTTGGGATTTAAATCTTCTTTCTTTGTTATTTCCTGAGGTTTTCCTAATACATAAATTGAGTAAAAGAGAGAAGAAAGTTCTTCTTCGTCAATAGGACCAAATCTATAATCTGTTGTCGATGCAGAAATAGCATTCCTTATTACTTCTTGTGCAATACTTTCTTGAGTGGGGAGGTAGGTTCCAAGACAAGCTCTTAATTTTCCATTTTTCTTTATTGTTACGAAGACTCCTGCTTTTTCTTTGAGAAACTCTTCTGGCATGTCTTCAGGAATAGTTATTCTTTTTTCTTCTTTGATATAATTTTCTACTGCCTTTTTGGCAAGGTCAATTAATGGATGCATGTTATTTTAAAGTTAGTTACTAAATATCCAACCCCGAAAGGTTTTTGATAAGATAAAATTTCTGGTTGCCACTCTATTTCAGAGTTTTCTAATATTCCTAGCAAAAAACAAATTGATCTTAATCCGCATTCTCCTGCTTCTGGAAATTCTTCATCTAGTTTTTTAATCTTTTCGATTTCTTTTTTCTTTAAATAGCTTATTAATGCTTTATCAAACTTTGGTCCTTGAGAATGGAAGCCATAAGGACCGTCTTCTTTTAGTCTGTGGGAAAGGTCTCCAGAAGCAATAAGGGCGCACTTTTTATTTTTCATCTCTTTTGCTATTTCTCTTCCTTGTTCAAAATAAAAATATGGTTCTTTTGTTCCTATTAGGTATTTTTTTATTTTCCCTTTAAATTTTTTTGCGATAAAGAAAAGAGGAACATTAAATCCCCAGTCAGGATGAGGAGAAGAAATTATTATTTCTTCTGCCTTTGATTTCGTTAACATTTCCTCTAATTTTTTCAACGATCTTATAGTCTCTTTTACTTTCATTTTTTCTTTTTCTTTTCCAACTGAGGGTAATAATATTGGGGGGTGAGGAGATATACAAGCAATCTCAATACTCATTTTAACTAACAGTTAAATTTAAATTGTAATCACACTTAGGACATTTTCCCTTATTATCATAGCGGTGAATTTGGTATCCATTTCTATCGATTACTAATTGATTACATTTTGGACAAAAAGTGTCTTCTGAGGGGAGACCGGGAATATTTCCTGTATAAACATATTTTAAACCTTCCTTTTTTCCGATTTCCCAACTTCTTTTTATAGTCTCTATTGAGGTTTCTGGTAACTCTTGGAGTTTCCAAGATATTGATCCTGAAAATCTTGTTATATGCCAGGGAGTATTTTCTCCCAAATCTTTTTTAATAAATTTTGCGATGCTTTTAATTTCTTTTTCGGAATCATTTAAAGTAGGAATAACAAGAGTGGTTATCTCAAGCCAGATCTCTTTTTTCTTTATTCTTTTGATTGTTTCTAGTACAGGATTTATTCTGGCTTTGCAATATTCTTTATAAAAATCATCTGAGAAACTCTTTAAATCTATATTTATAGCATCGAGATAAGGGGAAATAAGTTCTAATAATTCTTTTGAAAGAAAACCGTTGCTTACCCAGACGTTTTTTATATTATTCTTTTTAGCTAATTTCATTATATCTAAAGCATATTCTGAGAAAATCGTTGGTTCTGTGTAAGTATAAGAAATGCTAGGAAGGTTTCTTTCTTTTACTGTCTCTATAATCTCTTCTGGGGAAAGATCTTTTCCTGGAATAGTTTTTAGGTTTGACGCTCCTTGTGAAATATCATAATTTTGGCAGCTTGAACATTTAAAATTACATCCTACCGTTGCTAGAGAAAAAGTTTTTGTTCCTGGTAAAAAATGAAATAGAGGTTTCTTTTCGATAGGATCAATATTGAGAGCTATTGCTTTTCCGTAGTTTAATGCGTAAAGTTTTCCGTTTTTGTTTTCTTTTACTCCACAAAATCCTCTCCTTTCTTTATCAATAACGCAATAATGAGCGCAATTTTGACATTTTACTTTCCCGCCCTTCATTTTTTTATACAAATATGCTTCTTTCATTACTATTATTTTATCATTTTTATCTTTTTCGTTAAAGAAAAATAAAAAGGAGTGATTTTTCACTCCCATCTTTTTTAGTGTTTTAACTCTACTAGTGATTCAGAAAGAATCTCTAATAGTTTTTGGTTTTTTTGTGCTAGTTGTTCCGATCCTTTTATTGCGCTCTTGATATCTATCTTAATACCATTAATTGGTATTATTTGGTTTGGTTTTTCTTTTAGCCCATCTGTGTATTTCTCTATATCTTTGATAGCTTTGTTTAATTTTTCTTCTGCTTTTTTTCGTTCTCTATTGGCCTCTTTTATTCTTTCCTCGACTTCGTATATATCTCTTTTTTCTTTGGAACTCATGTAAGCCCCTCCTTTTTTAAAGAACATCGTTTGTCTTTTGTAAGACAAAACATTAATAAAAGTATCAAGTTTCAACCCTTTTGTCAATGATATAGAATATGTTAATTTATTATGCTATTATATTAATAATGAAAAATGAAGTTATAGAAAAAATAGCTTCTCTTGTCACAGCAGCTTTTGGTCTTGTTGCTGCTTTAGCTTGGAACGATGCAATCAAACTTCTATTTAATAAGGTCTTTCAGGGAGACAATAGTCTACTTGCGATGCTTTTTTATGCGGTTTTTGTTACGATTATTGCGGTTTTCGTTACTATTTGGATAGGGAAGCTTTCGGAAAAGAAAAAAGAATAATTTATCTATGAGAAGAGTTTTTATTGCTATTAATTTACCGTCGAAAGTAAAGAAGAAGTTAAGTTTTTTTCAAGAAGAACTATTAGATCTTCCGGTAAAATGGGTTGAAAAAGATAATTTTCATATTACCCTTGCTTTTATCGGGAATCTTTCTGATCAAGAGACAGGAGCTGTCTGTCAAGATTTAGAAAAAATCAAAGGGGAGATTTCTCCTTTTTCAGTTTCTTTTAATGAAATTTCTTATGATTCGATGAGCAAGAAAGTCCCAAGATTAATTTGGGCAAAAGGAGAAAAATCAGAAGACTTTTCTTTCTTAAAAGAAAAAGTAGATCTTATCCTCAAAGAATCTATTGGTTTTATTCCTGATAAAAGAGAGTTTTTACCTCATATTACCTTGGCAAGAGTTAAGAAGTGGCAATGGAAGAAGATTGATCCCGAAGAAAGGCCAGAGGTTAGAAGAGATGTTTCTTTTAGTTTTGGAGTTGACTCTATAGAAATTATGGAAAGCAAACTTAAGCCTTCAGGGGCAGAATATATAGAACTAGGATCAATTTTATTAGAAAAAGATGAGTAAAATTCATTTCATAGGCATTGGCGGGATTGGAGTTTCTGCTTTAGCTGGTTATTACCTTGAAAAAGGCCACGAGGTTAGTGGTTCAGATTTAGTTTCTTCTGAAATCACTCAACGTTTTGAAAAACAAGGAGCAAAGGTTTTTATTGGCGAACATAAAAAAGAAAACATTAAAGAGGATATTGATTTGGTAATTTATACTTCGGCTACTAAAGAAAGTAATCCAGAAATAGAAAAGGCAAATAAATTAAATATTAAAACCCAAAGTTATGCCCAGGCTTTAGGGGAACTAACAAAGAAATATTTTACAATTGCTGTTTCTGGTACTCATGGAAAAAGTACTACTTCGTCAATGATAGGTCTTTTATTAATTAAGGCAGGACTTGATCCTACTATTATCATTGGTACTAAGTTGAAAGAGCTTGATGATTCTAATTATAGGGTTGGTAAGTCTAATTATTTAGTTATTGAAGCAGACGAATGGAATGCTTCTTTCTTGAATTATTATCCAAATGTAATTGTTTTAGGTAATATTGAAGAAGAACACCTAGACTTTTATAAAAATCTAGAAGATATCCTTTCAACTTACAAGAAATATTTAGATAATTTATCTGATGATGGATTCTTGGTGGTGAACGGGGATGATAATAATATATCTAAAGTAATTAAAGAGAAGGGCATTAATTCTTCTAATATCAAAAATTACTCTCTCGATTCTTTAGAAGCAGAAGAAGTTAGAGATGCTATGAGTATCCCCGGCGACCATAATGTTGCCAATGGTTTAGCAACTCTTCTTGTTGCTGATATTTTAGGTATTAATAAAAACTTGGTCCTAGAATCTCTCAAGGAATACAAAGGATCTTGGAGGAGGTTTGATCTTTCCGAGAGAAAGAACAAAGAAGAAAGTTTTATTTTAATAAATGATTATGCCCATCATCCGACTGAAATAAGGGCTACTTTAAGTGCCAGTAGAGAGAAATTTCCTAACAGTAGGATATGGGTTGTTTTTCAGCCACATCAATATCAAAGAACTTTTTACCTTTTTGAAGATTTTGTTAATGTTTTCTCTAGTTCCTCAATAGATAAATTAATTATTACTGATATTTACGATGTTGCTGGGAGAGAAGAGTCTGAAATTAAAGATAAAGTTTCTTCTGATAAACTAGCTAAAGAGATAGAAGGGAAGTCTGACTTTGAAGTAAGCTATATTTCATCTATCGAGAAAACATCCTCTTATTTGAAAGAAAAGCTAGTTGGAGAGGACGTTTTATTAATAATGGGTGCGGGAAATATTTACAAATTAGCTAATTATTTTCCACTTGACAGAAAAGAGACAAAAAAGGACAATAAAGTAACAGACTTGTAAAAACAAGGTCGGAAATAAAAAAACCAAATAATAACCAAAAAATTATGGATTTATATTTAGGTATAATAGCAGTAATAGTTATCGTTATAGTTGCTTTAGTTTCTTATTATATGACTAAAGGAAAGAAAAAAGAGGCTGGTTCTACAGATTTTTCAGAGAAGAAAGAAGAAATGCCAATGCCTAGTCAGACAGAAGAACCTCCTATGGAAAATCCCACAGAGAACAGATCGGAAGACAATAGAGAAATGTAATAAATTTTTTGAAATATTCGCTTTATCTTTAGAACCCCTCTTGAAGGGGTTTTAAGGTTGGCTTTTTAATAATTTCTGTTATAATTAAATAATATTTTTAAGCTAACCTTAGCTTTTTAGATGAAAAATAAGAATAAAATTTTAATTATAGAGGACGAGCCTATTCTTGTTGGGATGTATCGAGATAAATTTGAAAGTGCTGGTTTTGAAGTTCTTACCTCAGACGAAGTAAATAATGGGTTAGTTATTGCAGAGAAAGAAAGACCTGAATTGGTAATTTTAGACATACTTCTTCCAAAAGAGAATGGGACTTCTTTTTTGGAAAAGTGGAAAGAGAATTCTAAGATATCTTCGATTCCAGTAGTTGTTCTTAGTAATTTTGACGACCCTCAAACTAAAGAGGCAGCAAGAAATTTAGGAGCAAGGAAATATTTAATAAAAACTGATTACGAACCCAGAGATCTACTTAAGGAGGTAAATAAGATTTTAAAGGGATAATTATATATTATGGAAAGAATTTTAAGTGCCGAGTTGGGAAAACACTCAGGTAAAAAAGTAAAGCTTGCTGGTTGGGTAAATTCTAAGAGAAGTCATGGAAAGATTATTTTTATAGATTTAAGAGACAGAGAAGGTTTGTCTCAATTAGTTTTTTCTCCTGATAATGAAGATTCTTACGAGAAAGCCAAAGAAATAAAACCAGAATGGGTCATTGAAATTATTGGAGAAGTTTCTGAAAGACCAAAGGGAATGAGGAATGATAAAATTAAAAGTGGAGATTTTGAAGTCAAAGTCAATGAAGCAATAGTTTATTCTGAAGCAAACACTCTTCCTTTTTCAATAGACGATGATGGATATAATATTACAGAGGAAAAAAGATTAAAATATCGTTATCTAGATTTAAGAAGAGAAAGAATGAAGAGGAACTTTAAAACAAGACAGAGCGTTATTCATTTTATGAGAGATTTTCTTATAAAAAGAGATTTTGTTGAAATAGAAACTCCTATTTTGACAAAATCAACTCCCGAAGGAGCAAGAGACTTTTTAGTTCCTTCTAGGCTTCAATCAGGGAACTTTTATGCTCTTCCTCAAAGTCCTCAGCAATACAAGCAATTATTAATGATTGGTGGTTTTGAGAGATATTTTCAAGTTGCCAGAGCATTGAGAGACGAAGACCCTAGAGCTGATCGTCAAGCTGAACATACACAGTTGGACATGGAAATGGCTTTTGTAAAACAAGATGATATTTTAAACTTAATTGAAGAATTATATATTAAAATTGTTAAAGAAATTTTTCCCGAGAAGAAGATTACCCAAAGTCCTTTTCCAAGATTAACTTATAAAGAAGTGATGGAAAAATATAATAGCGATAAACCTGATTTAAGGAAAGACAAAAATGATCCTAATGAATTAGCCTTTGCCTTTGTGGTTGATTTTCCCATGTTTGAATGGCATGAAAAAGAAAAGAAATGGGGAGCAATGCATCATCCTTTTACAAAGCCTAAGACAAATGATGTTAAAGAAATTAAAAAATCTCCGGAAAATGTTTTAGCTAACCAATATGATTTTGTTTTAAATGGTTATGAAATTGCCGGAGGAAGTATTAGAACCACTAGTTTAGACGTTCTATTAGCCGTTTTCGAAGTTTTGGGACATACAGAAAGAGATGTTAAAGAAAAGTTTAAACATTATTTTGAAGCTTTTTCTTACGGTGTTCCTCCTCATGGAGGAATAGCCTCAGGGTTTGATAGATTTTTATCAGTGGTATTAAATGAGCCAAATATTAGAGAAGTAATTGCTTTTCCTAAAACAGGAGATAATAGAGATCTTATGCTAGACATTCCAGCCAAAGTAACTAAAGATCAATTAAAAGAACTTCACATAAAAGTCGTCGATGATAAAAATAAAGAAAATAAGTAATATGTCTAAAAACTTTAGAATATTTATAGCTATCTTTCTAATTAGTTTTGCTAGCCTTTGGTTGGTAAACTCATTTAAAGAAGATTTAGGAGGCCTTGTCAATAAAGAGAATGTTTATAGCTCAGAAATGTACTTAGCTCAAATGAACATGATTGATTCTAAAAGAAAAGAAGATAAGTCAATTCAAGTAAGCGTTCCTAGACAAAAAGAAATTGATGTTAAGGCTGAAGCAGCAATTTCTTTGTTAGTAACTCCCGAAGGAGAAGAAGTTCTTTACGGAAAAAATATTTCTGAAAAAAGGTCTATTGCTTCTATAACAAAATTGATGACCGCTTTAACTGCTTTTGAACTTGATTATCACCTTGACCAACCTTTAGAAATTAGCCAAAGAGCAATTAATCAAGACGGTGACAAAGGGAGTTTAAATCCTGGAGAAAAAATTCTTTTTTCAGATTTGCTTCACAGTATGTTAATAGAATCTAGCAATGATGCTGCTTTTGCAATATCTGAAGGGATATTCATTGGGAGAGGAGATCCTATTACTAAAGAATCATTTGTTATAATGATGAACCAAGAAGCAGAATCTTTGAGACTTAATAATACTAATTTTGTTAATCCTACCGGATTAAATGGAATGGAGAACTATTCTACTTGCAACGACTTAGCTGTTCTTTCCAAATACATTGTTGAGAAATATCCAGAAATATTTGAAGTTACTAAAAAAGATTCTTATGAAGCATTTGATGCTAACGGGAATTTTCATCATTCTATTACAGAAAGCACAAATGAACTTTTAGATGATTTCCCAGAAATAATTGGAGGAAAAACAGGGTATACCGAAGAAGCAGGAGGTTGTATTCTGTTGGTGATGGACAATCCAAAAGGAGAAGGATATATTATTAATGTTGTATTAGGAGCAAGATCTCCAGAAAGTCGTTTCTCTGAAATGAGAAGATTAATCTATTATTATGAGGGATTATTATGATCTTTTTTAGTGATTCTCCGCTAACTTTTAATGTTATTAAAATAATGAGTTTGGCAGCGATAGCAGCAGTTTCAGCTGCTATTTGGACTCCTGTTCTGACTCATTTTCTTTACAAACATAAACTTTGGAAAAAAGAGGCTCGGAAAAAGGCTATTACTGGAGAGGAAGCATCGGTTTTTTATAATCTTCATAAAGAAAAAGAAGTAAAAACGCCTCGTTTCGGAGGGCTTTTAATTTGGATGACAACCTTAGGAGTTGTTTTTATTTTTTGGCTTTTTTCAGAGATTTTTTCTGGAAATGTCTTATTTAAAAACTTTGATTTTCTTTCTCGTTCTCAGACATGGCTTCCTTTGTTTACTTTAGTAGCGGCTTCTATCGTTGGTCTTTTTGATGATGTTCTTCAAGTTTGTTATCATCCTAGCTCTATTCCGCCAAAATCAAAATTAGGAATATTTTTCAAGAAAATCATTACTTTTATTTCCGGAAGAGGAAGATATATCGGAGGGGGCATGAAATTCACTAGAAGACTTCTTATTGTTTCCTCAATTGGTGCGGTTGGAGGATGGTGGTTTTTTTATAAGCTTGGATGGGACGTTCTTCACGTTCCTTTATTAGGAGATTTTCATATAGGGCTTTTGTATATTCCTCTTTTTGTTGTAGTGATGGTAGCTAGTTGGTCGGGAGGGATAATTGATGGTCTAGATGGATTAGCCGGAGGAGCTTTTGCTTCTATCTTTGGAGCCTTTTCAATAATAGCTTTTTCTCAAGGGAAAATAGATCTAGCTACTTTTTGTGCTGTAATAACTGGAACACTTTTTGCCTTTATTTGGTTTAATATTCCGCCTGCTAGATTTTATATGGGGGAAACTGGTATTCTTGGATTAACTTCAACGATGGCAGTAGTAGCTTTTCTTACTGATTCAGTTTTAATTTTACCGATTATTGCTGGTTTATTAGTTATGGAATCTGGTTCAGCAATACTCCAATTATTTTCAAAAAAGATAAGGAAAAAGAAGTTGTTCATTTCAACGCCGATCCATCATCACTTTGAAGCAAAAGGATGGCCTTCTTATAAAGTAACAATGAGGTTTTGGATTATAGGGGTGGTTTTAGCAATTGTCGGAGTGGTTATAAGGTTGCTTGGTTAAAAAAGGAGGGCATAAGTCTTCTGACTTATGCCGATTGTTTTATGTATGTATTTGGGAGAGCCCTCTCTTAGTCTTCTAGGATTAATGTTGTTGGCCCAATTTCGTTTTCACGTGTATTTAAATTTATCGCAGGGGGTGGATGTTTTTCTTCTTCGCTGGTTATTTTTTCATAAATGTATTTCAGAGACTTTGAAAAAGCAAAGATTATTAATACTTCTTTGGTGATGTTAATGATTGCAGGAGGAGTAGTGTATTGTCCTTCTGTGAAGTATTCTGAGAGATACATTGCGGTTGTTAGTAATAGCCAGGCGATAACAAAGAATTCACCACTTCTTGATTTCCACCTTAGTTTTAGAATCCACCGATCGCTTGCTTTAAAAGTTACGTAAATTGCAAGCAGCCATTGATATACCTGTATTAATTCTTCTGGGGTTCGGAAGTTTTTTGTCAGGTAATCTATGATTATCGTAGCGATTAGTATAATAGTATAGAGATAGGTGAAAACGAATACTGCAAGAGAAGGCTCATTTATCCAATTTTTCTTTACATACACTAGTTTCTCCTTGATATCAAACACCTCCTGGAGACTGGAGATTTTTAAGGAACTAGCCTCCATATTTAGTTTGCCACGATAAAATAATTATGTCAAATAAAATAAAAAAATTGAGAGAAAAATATTCTAGATTTATTTACGAAAGCTATTCTTATAAAATTAATAAGAAAAGCTTAGCTATTTCTTTTAATTTTTTGATTGAACCCGGTATTAGGTTTAATCCCGAGATTAAAATCAAGGAGACAAATAAAAAAAGATTAGAAGAAATTGAGAATAATCAGCTTGATAATTTAGTTTTTCATCTTGGATTGATTGAAATGCTAAGTTACTGGAAAGCTACTTGTTCTCCGGTAATTGAAGTCAAGGCGGGGAAGCTTAATAAAGATCAGATAAAATGGTGGATCGATTTAATCTATAATGGAATGGGACAATTTTTCTATGAGAATAGAATTGACTGGAGAGAAAAAGATTTTTTAAAGATAAAATCAGAAAAACTTGATATTGAAAAGGATTTACATAAATATTCAAATAAATTGAAGAATAGATTTATCATTCCAATCGGCGGGGGGAAAGATTCCATTGTTACTTTAGAGATGCTTAAGAATACCAAAAAAGATATTAAATGTTTTTCTTTAAATCCAACTAATGTTGCTAAAAAGGTAATGAAAATAGGAGAATGTAAAAAACCTTTGACGGTAGAAAGAAAAATTGATGAGAAACTTTTTCAATTAAACAACAAAGGATTTTTAAACGGACATACTCCTTTTTCTGCCTATATTGCTTTTTTAACTGTTTTGTTGTCAGTTTTATTTGATTATAAATACATTGCTGTTTCTAACGAAGAAAGTTCTAACGAAGGAAACGTAGAATATTTAGGAAGAGAGATCAATCATCAATATTCTAAAAGTTATCGATTTGAAAAAAGGTTTAGAAAATATTCTAAGAGGTATCTAGTAGACAAAGTTGAATATTTTAGCTTCTTAAGACCTTTAAATGAAATTCAAATTGTAAAACTTTTTTCTAAATATCCTGATTATTTTTCTTCTTTTGTGAGCTGTAATGATGCTTTTAAAACTCAGTCAGGGAAAAAGAAGAAAACAGGACGTTGGTGTAATAAATGTCCTAAATGTCTTTTTGTGTATGCCTGTCTTTATCCCTTCTTGAACGATAATCAGTTAGAAGAAATTTTTGGTAAAGAATTGTTTAAAGACAAGAAACTTATTCCCTTGATGGAGCAATTGTTGGGAGAGAAAGAGTTCAAACCTTTTGAGTGCGTCGGAACTACAGAAGATAGTTTAGTTGCTTTCTATTTAAGTTGGGAGAAGGCAAGAATGAAAGAAGATATTCCAGTTTTGTTAAAATATTTCGAGGAAAAGATATTACCGCGAAATAAAAAGATTAAAAAACTTGCTGAAAAATATTAATTAATATAATATTTTTAAATATGGAAATAAGATATTTATTAGAAAGAGCAAAAGGAATTTGGAAAAATGACGAGCTTTCTCTTTCTCAGATTATCGTCAGAATGGGAAAGGTTTATGGAGATATTTGTAGGTGGGAAAGAAACGCGAAAAAAGATAAAGAAATTCATACTGATCAAGAGCTTAAGAAAGAATTGGGAAATATGATATTTTCTACCATTCATTGGTGTGATAATTTAGGATACGATCCAGAAGAATGTATTGAAGAGGCAATTAAGTGTCAAGAAAAATTTAACAAATAAAGGTCTTAATTATTAATAAAATATTTTTAATCGAACATGGGAACAAAAAAGAAACAAAAGAAAAGAAAAATGAGAAAGCACAAGCTCAAGGTTCAAAGAAAGAAAAGAAGACACAAGAAGAAAAAATAGTCTTTTATGAGTAAAATCAAAGAACTATTTTTTATTACAAGTAATCCTGGTAAGGCTAAATATCTAAATGATTTCTTCGATTTTCCGATAAAACATTTAGCGCTTGATATTTCAGAAATTCAATCCCTTGATCTTGAAGAAATAGTTTCTCAGAAGGCATTAGAAGCTTATAGAGAGGTTAAAAAGCCTGTTCTAGTGGAAGATATCTCTTTGACTTTCAACGCTTTAAATAAGCTTCCAGGGCCTTTAATTAAATGGTTTTCTAAATCATTAGGAAACGATAATCTGTGTAAATTAGCTGGTTTTTATCAAGACAAAACTGCTATTGCCGAAGTTCAGTTTGCTCTTTACTCAGAAAATGGATTAAAAATATTTAGAGGTTCTTGTAAAGGATTGATTTCTTCGAGACCAAGAGGAGATAATGGTTTTGGCTGGGATCCTATTTTTATTCCTGAGGGTCATAGTAAAACCTTTGCCGAAATGGATCCTCAAGAGAAACACGAAACTTCAATGAGAAGAGAAGCCTTAATTAAAATTAAGAATTATCTTGATAATCTATGATTATTGAATCGATTATTCTTGGAGCAATACAAGGTGTTGCAGAATGGCTCCCTATAAGCTCTGAGGGGGCTATTATTCTTGCAAAGGTAAGTTTGTTTAAAAGTGGTTTAGAGGTAGGAGAGCTAATAAGATATGCTTTGTTTTTACACTTAGGAACTTTCTTTGCCGCCTTGCTATATTTCAGAAAAGAAGTTTTTGATCTTTTAAAAACATTATTAAATTACAAAAAATCTGATAAAGAATCAAAAATATTAATTCGTTTTTATGTCATTGCATCTTTTGTTAGCGGGATAATTGGAGCTGTTATTCTAAAAACAATAGATTGGATTGGAGAAGATCTCTCTTTAGAAGGTAAAGGAATAACTCTTTTTATAGGAATATTATTATTATTTACTGCTTTTCTCCAACTAAAAAGAAAAAGCGAAGGGAGTAAAGAAATAGTTGATCTTACTAAAAAAGATGGTTTGATTCTTGGTGTTGCCCAAGGAGCTTCAATTCTTCCTGGATTATCTCGTTCAGGAATAACAGTTGCTACTTTTCTTTTAAGGAACTTTAAAGAAACCCACGCTTTAAGATTAAGTTTTTTAATGAGTCTTCCGGTGATACTTGCTGGGAATATTTTTGTTAATTTAGATAAATTAGTTTTTTCTGCTCAAAGTATTATCAGTTTAACTTTTTCTTTTGTCTTTGGTTTTCTTACCATTCACTTTCTTTTAAAAGTGGCTGATAGGCTAAACTTTGGTTGGTTTGTTTTTCTTTTTTCTTTAATTACTATTTTTTCAATATTTATTTAGTTCTTTTATTTATTTATTTTTATGTTAAGATATATCAATAGATTCTTGACTAATTATTATTTAGAAATAAGATAGTTAAATGGATTTTATAAAAAAAGGTCAAAGTCAAAAAATAGAGGAAAAATTAGAAAAGGCAGGAGAAGAATGGAGTAAAGTCCAACAAGAATGGCAGAAGTTTAAAAAAGATTGGTGGAAAGTTTTTTCTATTATTACTTCGATAATGTTCTTTATATCAGTAATTAGAAATGGATTTAGATTAGAATTATATCTTTGGCTTTTATTGATGGTTATTTTTACTGTTTTTTCTCTTTATCAGTATAAACAGAAAAAGGAGGAAATGGGTTATCTAAAGAAATTTGGGTTTTTAAAAAAAGAAAATGAATAATTCTACATTAAAAAAAATATCTAAGAACAGGTTTTTTCTAGTAGTAATATTATTACTAGTTTTTGGTATAGGAGGAAGCTTTATTTTTAGTGTAACAGCAGGAGATGATTACGTAGAGAAAAATCACGAGCAAAAAGAAGAGGAAAATAGAAATCCGTATGATAATTTTGCTCTTCAGACAATGAAGAATCAGCTTGTTAAAAACAAGATTGATAATTTTACTCTTTCGATAGAAGAACGGGCAAAAGAGAGAATATTAATTCTTGATTATCAAACAAAAACAGAAAAGGAAAGTGATTTTAAGCAAGAAATGGCTCTTATTGCTGGTACCTTTGTTGGGATTAAGAACTATGATGAGTGGGATGTAAATAGATTCGAAGCAACGATTAAAGATAATGAAGAAGGAGTTATGGGAACTTGGTATATTTCTTCAAGTTGGGTAGAGGATTATAATAATGGCAAAATATCAGATGAAGATTTAGTTTCTAAAATTATTGATTCTTATCAATCAATTTAAGTTTTTCTTTTTTTTAGAATCTCTTTAAAGGCCGAGTTTTCCTCGGTTTTTCATCTTTATTAACGCTCTATTTTATGCTATTTTAAATTAATATGAATTTAGAAAGTTTAGGTAAAACAAGAGTATTGATCTTAGGTTTTGGAAAGGAAGGAATAGATAGTTTCAAGCTTTTAAGAAAGCTTTTTCCTAAAAAAATAATTGAAGTAGCTGACAAAAGACCTTTTAATAAATTAGACGGAGAAGCTAAAAGGTTATTGGAGTCAGATGAAAGGAAAGAGCTTTATTTAGGAGAAACATACCTTGATGATTTAGGAAGATACGACTTTATTCTGAAATCCCCAGGAGTTCCTTTTTATTTGAGTGAGTTAGAAGAAGCCAGAGGCGAAGGAGTTGAAATTACTTCTCAAACAGAGATATTTTTAGATAATTGTCCTGGTTTAGTGATTGGAGTTACAGGGACAAAAGGGAAAAGCACTACTGCTTCTTTAATTAATGCAATACTGAGAAGATCTATGCTTAAAACTCATTTAGTAGGAAATATTGGCAAGCCTGCTCTTTCCTTGTTGTCTCAAGCAACCGAAGAAGATATTTACGTCTACGAGATGTCCAGTCACCAGTTATCTACGTTAAAACAGAGTCCCACTATTGCTGTTTTCTTAAATATATTTGCTGAGCATTTAGATTATTATGTTGATTTTGAGCAATATGTTCAAGCAAAAAGTAATATCGCTAATTATCAAGATGAATCTGATTATTTGATTTATAATGGTAATGATATCTTAGTAGAAGAAGTTGCTTCTGGCTCTAAAGCAGAGAAGATTGATTTTAATAATATTGATCTTGATAATATAATCAGCCGTGAAGAAATACCGCTCAAAGGGGACTTTAATCGAGAGAATATTAAAGCAGCGGTAGCGGTTGCCAGAATATTTAAAATTCCTGATGAGAAAATAAAAGAAGCGATTAGTAAGTTCAGACCTCTTCCTCATAGACTAGAATTTATAGGAGAGTTTAAAGGAATAGAATTTTATAATGATGCTCTTTCTACCATTCCAGAAGCAACAATTGCGGCGATGAAAACATTAGGTGACAATGTAGAAACTATTATCCTTGGTGGTCACGAGAGAGAACAAAGATTTGATGAATTAGCAGAATTAGTTTTAGAAAGCAATATTCGTAATGTTATTCTTTTCCCAACAACAGGAGAGAGAATATGGAAAATAATGGAGCTGATTAATCAACAAAAAAAGATAGGTAAAATGCCGAACAGTTTTCCAGTTGAAAACATGGAAGATGCAGTAAGAATAGCTTACGAAAATACTGACGAAGGGAAAATATGTCTTCTTTCTACTGCTTCTCCTAGTTTTAGTATTTTTAAAGATTATAAAGAAAAAGGAGAATTATTTAAAAAATATGTAAAAGAGTTTTCCGATGATTGATAAACCTGGGTATATTTTATTAGGAAGCGTTGCAATTCTTTCTTTTATCGGAATATTAGTTTTGGCAAGTGTCTCTTTTATTCCTTCTCAAGAAGAAGGAAGAGATGTTTTTTATTTTTTATACCATCAAATAATATTTGGTTTTCTCCCAGGAATTTTTCTTGCTCTTTTCTTTTCTAAAATAAAACCTTCTTCTCTTAAAAAAAGAGTTGTTCTCTTGCTCATCCTTAATCTTATTTTTATGATAATGGTCTTTTTTCCAAAAATAGGGTCTAAGGATTGGGGAGCAGCAAGATGGGTTTCTTTTGGTTTTCTTTCTTTCCAACCGTCAGAGTTTCTAAAAATAACTTTTATTCTTTATTTAGCAAGTTGGCTTGAGAAAAGAAAAGACGTCTTAAATAAAAGACCTCCTGTTAAGAAAAAATTAAAGAATGCTTCTTTAGTAAAAAGATTTAAAAACCTATTTTTTTCCAATAAAAAATTGAACGAAACCTTTATTGCTTTTTTCTTGATTATTTTTTTTGTTGGAGTTTTCTTAATTGCTCAGCCTGACGTTAGTACTTTTGGTATAATATCATTAACTGCTCTGATAATGTATTTTTTGGCTGGAGCACCTTTATTACATGTTTTGTTGTTAATTTCTGGTGGAATTTCCGGACTTCTATTTTTAATTAAAATTGCTCCTTATAGAATGAATAGATTTTTAATATTTATTAATCCTGATCTTTATCCTATGGGGATTGGTTATCACTTAAGACAATCTTTAATTGCCGTAGGTTCTGGAGGAATTAAGGGACTAGGATTCGGCTTAAGTAGGCAAAGGTTTGGTTTTTTACCGGAAACGATGTCAGATTCTGTTTTTGCTGTTTTTGCTGAAGAATTAGGTTTTATAGGAGGGGTATTATTGATCCTTTTGTTTGTTGTTTTTTTGGTGAAAGGTTTTGAAATAGCAAATAATTGTAATGATAAATTTTTACGGTATACGGCATTTGGAATTGTTTCTTGGATAACAATTCAAGCTTTTGTTAATATCGGGGCAATGATTAGCTTGGTTCCTTTAACGGGTATTCCACTTCCTTTTATTAGTTATGGTGGATCAGCTATTATATCAGAGTTTATTGGCCTAGGAATTTTGTTAAATATCTCAAAACGTTCTAAAATATAGTAATAGGTATTTATTTAAAATAAATAACATTTAAGAGTATGAAGATTATTTTTACTGGCGGAGGAAGCGGAGGACATGTTTTTCCGATCATTGCCATTGCCAGAGAATTAAAGAAACTTTATCAAGGGAATAGGAAGCTTGAGATTTTTTATGTCGGTCCTAAAGATAATTTAACAGCAAGTTTATTACATCAAGAAGGAATAGAATCAAAAACTATTCTTGCTGGTAAAATAAGAAGATATTTTGGAATAAAAGCATTATTTTTAAATATAATTGATATTTTTAAAATAATTATTGGAACCGTTCAAGCTTTTTATTATTTATTTTTTCTTGCTCCTGACTTAATTTTTAGCAAGGGAGGATATGGTTCTTTCCCCTCTGTTTTTTCGGCTAGAATTTTAAGAATACCTATTTTTTTGCATGAGTCTGATAAGAGCCCTGGTCTTGCTAATAGAATATTAGGAAGGTTTTCAAAAGAGATATTTATTTCTTTTCCCAGAACCGAATATGTTGTTGAATCTAAAATGTTTTTAATAGGTAATCCAATAAGAAGAGAGCTATTAGGAGGTTCTAAAGAAGATGCTAGAGACTTATTCAACCTAAAGATGGAGAAACCTATTATCCTTATTCTTGGTGGGTCTCAGGGAGCACAAAGAGTTAATGACTTAATTTTAAACGTTCTTCCTAAGATGCTGAGAGAATTTGAAGTAATACATCAAGTAGGGTTAAAGAATTTCGATCAGGTAAAAGCAGAAGCTGATGTAATGATAGAAGGGGAAATGAGAAAGCTATATCACCCCGTTCCTTTCTTGAAAGAAATAGAATTAAAGAATGCTTACAAGGCTTGTGATTTTGTAGTATCAAGAGCTGGTTCTGGAAGTATTTTTGAGATAGCGGCGTCTAGTAAACCTTCGATATTAATTCCTTTACCAGAATCTGCTCAAAACCATCAAGTTAAGAATGCTTATTCTTATGCAGAAAAGGGGGCAGCGATAGTGATTGAAGAGTCTAATTTAACTCCCCACTTTTTCTTAGCAAGATTAAGGTATATTTTTTCTAACCCTGAAGAATTAGACATTATGAGAAGACACGCTCGTTTGTTTGCTAAACCAAAGGCGGGAAAAGTAATTGCAGGTTATATTGTAGAATATCTTTCTCAATAAAATGATTGATAAAAAAAGCAAAAAAGAAGAAAGGAAAGTTAGAGTAAGGTTAGCACCTTCTCCTACGGGATTTTTACATATTGGGACAGCAAGAGTTGCTTTGTTTAATTTTTTGTTTGCAAGACAAAACAGAGGATCGTTTATTTTAAGAATAGAAGACACTGACAAAGAAAGATCTAAACCTCATTTTGAAGAAGACATAATTAAGGGATTAAATTGGTTAGGTATAGAATGGGATGAAGGCCCAAGTTTTAAAAAAGGGGAAGATTATAAGGGAAATCATGGTCCTTATCGACAAAGCGAGAGAAAGGATATTTATAAAAAATATATAAAAAAACTTATAGAAGAAGATAGGGCTTATTATTGTTTTTGCTCTAAAGAAGAATTAGAGAAGCATAAAGAATACATGATGTCTATTGGAAGAGCTCCTTCTTACTCGGGAAAATGTAGAAATCTTTCTCAAAAAGAAGTAGAAGAAAATTTAGCTAAAGGAAAATCATATATAATTAGATTTAAAACTCCTTCTAAGAAGGTGGTTTTTAAAGATTTAATTAGAGGAAAAGTAGAATTTGACAGCAAAGATTTTGGAGATTTCTCTATTGCTAAAGGAGAAGATAATCCTCTTTATAATCTGGCAGTGGTAATAGATGATTTCGAAATGAAGATTAGTCACGTCATTAGAGGGGAAGATCATATCTCTAATACTCCTAAGCAAATATTGTTACAAGAAGCACTTGGAATATCTTCGGTAGACTATGCTCACTTACCATTAATTCTTGGTCCGGATAAGAGTAAATTAAGTAAGCGTCATGGAGCAGTTTCAATAAATGAATATAAAAAAGAAGGCTATCTTCCTGAGGCGATAGTAAACATTATGGCTCTTTTAGGATGGAACCCAGGCACTGACAGGGAAATATTTTCTATTCCTTCTCTTATTAAAGAATTTTCTCTTGAGAGGTGTCAGAAAGGAGGAGCCATTTTAAATAAAAAGAGACTCGAATGGATTAATGGTTTTTATATCAGAAAAAGTTCATTAGAAAGGATAACTAACCTTGCTATTTCTTATCTCATTGAAAGTGGTCTGATAGAAGAGATAGAAAACAATTATGGTAATTTAAGTATTCCAGAAAAATCAGATGCTCCCAAAGAACTTAAGTTGTTCAAAGAAAAGAAAAGAAAGTTTAGGATAATTGAAACTAAGGAGCTGGTTGATACTAGTTGGATAGAGAAAACTATATCTCTTTACCAGGAAAGACTTAAGAGAATATCAGAAGTAGAAGAACTGGTAGACTTTTTATTTAAGGAAAATTTAAATTATTCTCCTGATCTTTTAGTTTGGAAAAAAGCTTCTAAAGAAGAAACTGTAAAAGCTATTGAATCTTTAGAAGGAATATTAAAGAAGATTAATTTTGATAATTTTAAAAAAGAATTTATTCAAGAAGAAGTGATGAAAGAAGCAGAAAGAATAGGAGACAGAGGAACGATTCTTTGGCCGTTTAGAGTTGCTTTGAGTGGGAAAAAAGCTTCAGCAGGACCTTTTGAGATAGCCGAAGTTTTAGGAAAAGAAAAGTCATTAAAAAGATTAAAAAAAGCTAAAGAAATAATTTAATATGACTAAAATATTGATATCTTTATCTTTATTATTTCTTGTTTTTTCAGGAACTTGTTTTGCTCAAGTTAATGAAAAATCAACCGAACCTCCAATAGAAGCTCCAAAAACATTAGAAGAAGGAAAAGATTTAATTAAAAAAGGAGGAGAGAAAGTCGTCGAAGTGATGCCTGGTGTTATTAAAAAAATTTGGAGAGAGGAAGCTGTTCCTATTTGGGAAGGAATGTGGCAGTGGGCTAAGGATATATGGAAAAATTACGCCGTTAAGACTTTTAACTTTCTTTGGTATGACAATTTAAAACCTGGCATCAAAGAAACTATTCAATTTATAAAAGACGAAGTTAGAGAATTTATAGGAAAAGAAGTAGCTACCAAGAAACCAATAATAGAAGAAGAGTTTGAAAAAGAGAAAGAGGAAATGAAAGAAGAGATTCCTCAAAGAACTCAGTCTCTTTGGCAAAGATTCAAAAATTTATTTAAATAATGTTCTGGGTGTTGACAAAACATTATCAATAACTATACTGGTTACTACTGGGAAGAGTATATAGTTGGAATTGGACTGCTGAAAGACTATTTTTTGAAAATTATGAATGACCTTATTATTAATTTTCTCTGTCTTTGACAGTCGATTGTTTTTTTGAAAAAACATCATCCCATCTCATCTTAAATCCAACCGCCTCTCTTCCCAGCCCATCTCTCCTTTGTTCTTTTCACAATTAGTCATAAATAAAGCTTAGAAAAAATCTAAGCTTTTTTCTCTTTTACATTTTTATTATTTTATGTTATTTAGTTATAAGAAGAATAAAAGGGGTGAGATAAAATTTCTTTTTCATGTTGTATTCCAACAGAGAAAATAGCGTCAGAAGTTAGGAAAGCAAAAAATGATAAAGAGGCAGGAAAGATTATCGACAACTATCTAGAGCTTAACGAAGAAATAAAAAATGGTTTTCCTTCTAGTAAGAGAATTAAAGGAATAATAAAAGAAATAGAAAAAAATCAGAAACCGGTTAACACCCAAAACGCACTTTCAAAAGTTAAAAAATACTTTTTTTTATAAAATAAGGAAGACAATGAGCTTCCTTTTTTTTATTAAAATAAAAATTAAAAGTGTTATAATGTATTATTCTAATCCTCTGAGAAAAATGTTTAAAAGAATTATTTTTTTAACTTTAATAATATCATTAATATTCGCTTCAATAATTGCTATCGTTTATTTCCTATCGGTGAATAAATTTCCTATTAACGAAGAGAAAAAATATTTTGTTTTTGAAGAAATAGCAGAAGAAGGTGTTAATTTTTCTAAAAGAGAAAATGTATATTTTAATTGGGCGGTGAATGAAGAAGAAAAGTTTACTTATATTAAAGGCGAAAAGGTTATTTTAGAAAATCAGGATGAATATTCTGAAAGATCGATAGTTGATTTTTTAGAAAAAAAAGGATTTCAAAAGGATCCTTTGAATTTTATCGATAGTAAAGAAATAAAGGCAATGGGTTATAGGAAAGAAAACATTGTTTGTATTATTGACGTACAAAAGGAGAATGAAGAAATTTTAGAAATTAGTCTTTTGTGCGGAGAGATTAATTGATATTTTTCTACTTTTATTTTATAATCGTAAAAGATCTTTAGGAGGCAAAAAATGAATGGAATAAGATATCTGCTGAGTTGGATAATTATAGGATCATCTCTTCTCTTGCCCTTTGCAAAAGTTGATATTTATCCTTCTGCAATCCCTTGTTTGCAGTTTCTATTAATTATTCTGGCTGTAATGTGGATTATCAAAGAAATCCAAGGAAAACCCACTACGAGCATTGAAGAGAAGGTTCCTTACAAAGTAGTTAAAATAATAAGAGAGAAAGAAGATAAGGACTACTTGGTCTTAGAAGAAGATAAAAAGGATCCGATCCTTTTTGAGACTAAAAAAGATAGAATTCCTCAGAAGATAAAAGAAGGAGATTCCATGGTTTTAAAAGACAACAAATTTATAATGGCATAAAATGCCATTTTTTTTTATCTTTCTCTTATGATAAAATTTAATAAGATAAAGAATTATCTTTAATATTTTTTATTATCATAAAAATGAAAACGAAGGGTAGATTAATATTCTTAATATTTTTTCTGTTTTTATTCTTTTTTTCTTTTACTTGTTATTCTTCAGCAAGAGAAAATGTATCTTATTGGTATATTAAAGACTTTCGTACCACTCTTAATTTAAATAAAGACTCTACTCTGTTAGTAGAAGAAAAAATAATTGCTGATTGTGGCCATGCTAAGGATAAGCATGGGATTTTTCGAGTATTACCTACCAGGGTTGAAATAGAAGGACAAGAAGTTATTACCCCCATAGAACTAATAAGTATAACTAATTTTAATGGTAACTCAGTTAAATATTCTGTTATTAATAATTATGAAGATAGTACTATTACCTGGAAAATTGGAGATCCTGATAAGACAGTAAAAGGGGAAAATGAGTATAAGATAGTTTATAGGGTTAAAAATATTATTAGGACTGAAGAAAATAGCGATTTATTTCACTGGAATATTCTTGGAAATTTTTGGGACATGGAAATAGATAATTTTAATGCAGAGATTATTCTACCTTCTGGAATTAATAGAGAAAACGTTGATATCGATTATTATACTGGGCACCTTGGTTCAAAGAGTAAATACCTTGCTAGTTATAAGTGGGAGAAAGAAAATAAAATTATCTTTTATTCTCACAGAACAATTGACAAAAAAGAAGGGATTACTGTCAAAATAAGCTTTCCTAGAAATACTTTTGAGGTTTATAGTCTTTCTTTTTGGGAAAAAACTAGGAAAGATAATTTTTGGTTTGTTCTCCCTATTTTATTTTTCTCTTTATTATTAGTTATTTGGAATAAATATGGAAGAGATCCTAGGATTAAGAAATCTTTAATGCCTTTTTATGAAGCGCCTGAAAACCTTAGTCCAATAGAAATGGGGATGTTGATTACTAATGGTTCTTTTAATAATAAATTAATACCAGCGACAATAGTTAATTTTGCTGTAAAAAGAATAATTTCTATCGAAAAGATAAAAAAGAAGAATTTTTTTAGCAAAGATGATTTTTCTTTAAAAGTAGAAGATATAAATAAATTAGAGAAAGTTAGTTCTATTGAGAAAATGATCTTCGAGAGGATTTTTGGAAAAGAAGAAGAAGTAAGGTTATCTTCTTTGAAAAGAAAGTTTCCTATGTATATTAAAGAAATAGATAAAAGGATAGACGAATCTTTAATTTCTAAAGGATTACTTTCAAAAAAGAGTTTTCAAGTCCAAGGATTTTTAGTTTTAGCTATTTTTGTAATGACGTTATTTTTTTTGATTATTTCTAAATTAACTTCTTTTATTTCTCTTGTTCCTCTTCGAGGACTTGTAAGTGCTCTTATTACTTATTTGATCTTTGTTGTTTTTCTAATATTTATGCCTAGAAGAACAGCCAAGGGGACGGATTTGTTATGGAAGATAAAAGGTTATGAATTGTATATGAGAACAGCTGAAGAACATAGGCAAAAATTTTACGAAAAAGAAAATATTTTTGAAAAGAATCTTCCTTATGCGATGGTTTTTGGTATTACTGATCTTTGGGTGAAAAAGATGAAAGAAATGCACTATATTGATAATTATCATCCAGTTTGGTTTGCTGGAGGTAGTATTTCTCAGTTTGATGTTAATTCTTTTGTTTCTGAGTTAGATAATTTATCTAGTAATATCTCTCATAGCACCGGAACTAGCGGCGGAGCCGGAGGAGGCTCCGGCGGTGGAGGAGGTGGAGGATGGTAATCTATGAAAGTAATAATAATATCAGACACCCATGATAATTTAGTTAATTTCAAAAAAGCAATAAATTGGGCAAAGGTTAATAGTATAAAAAAGATTATTCACTGTGGAGATATCTGTACTTTAAAAGTTCTAAAAGAAGCGATTAAAGATTTTTCTGGTGAAATCTATCTTTGTATGGGAAATGCAGATTTAGACCATTTTGAGATTAAAGGGGAGTCGGAGAAAAAATTTGGTAAAGCATTGATATTTAAAAAAGAGGGAAAGATTAAATTAGGAGATAAAAATATTGCCTTTACTCATTTTCCAAAAATAGCTAGGAAGATAGCTTTGACTGGAAAATATGATATTGTTTTTTATGGTCACACTCATAAACCCTGGTTAGAAAAAAAAGGAAATGTAAAGTTAGTAAACCCAGGTAATTTAGCTGGGTTAATTTATAAAGCTAGTTTTGCGGTTTATGATACCGAAAGTGAAAGTTTAGATTTAAAAATAATAAGTCAAATTTAAAAAAGAAAAATGGTGTATAAAATTAATACACCATTTGTTTAAGTCTAAAGAACTGTTTTTTAACGAAGAGGGAGGTTAGAGAAATTATTGTGGAAGGAAAGAGATAAATAGGATGGGATGCACTTATTTAAAAAGTTCTCAATCCATTACTCCTGGAGGAAAGTATGACAGGAGTTTTCTCTAACCAATACCAGCGATGAAATATTAATAACCCCTGGTCTCTTCGGCTGAAAGCGACGAATTAATTCGAGGCCCCTCACAGCACTATCTATTATATATATTTTTATTTATTTGTCAATAGGTTTAAAGGTTTTTTATGCTATAATAGTTTAAGGAGGATTAAATATAATTGATAGGAGAGTTTTAATCTTTTGCACTAGAAGGCCAGACGGTAAAAAAGTTAGTTCTTTAATAAAAGAAAAAACAAGTATTCTGAGAAAAAGAGTTATTTTAACAAAAGAGAAGAGGCCACCGTTTAGATACGATAAAAAGTAGGTGCTTTAGGCACCTTTTTATTTATAAATACTTGATTTACTCTTTTTTTTGATATAGATTAATTGTATTGCATGTCTTTAACGAGGAGAAGGAAGATGAATGAAAATTGTAAGAGTAGGAAGGAACGAATTAGTAATTCTTGGTTCTTTTAAAAAATCAAGAAAGATTTTGAAGAAGTTGAGAGAAATATTTAAAAGGCAAAAATATAGAGTACGTCCCTACGAAAAAAGTAAAAGTAATTTGAAAAGGTTTGACTTTAAGCGCTCGGATAAGTTAAAAGCAACAAGACAAATTAGCCCAGGTAAAAAGAAAAAGGGGAGATTGCACTTTTCGATCATTAGACAAAAAAGAGGGTCAATTTATATGGAAGTTCATAAGGACAGGTATATTAATGGTCATTTTGAGACTCATCATAAGAATAGTCAGGCAAAAAGAGAAGCGAAAAGAATGTTGAACATAATAGCAAAAGAACTTAATATTAAAAAATCAAACATAATAACCATTACAAAGTCAGACCTGGAGGGATATATTCAAGAATAAAGAGGTTTATTAAATTAACCTCTTTTATTATTTTTGATAGAATAGTATTAATGAAAAAAGAAAAAGCTTTTACTTTAATTGAAATTCTCTTAGTGATTGGTTTAATTGCAATTTTGGCTGCAATCGTAATTATTGCTATTAATCCAGCTCGTCAGTTTGCTCAGGCAAGAGATACTCAAAGAGCTAATAATATTCGAGCTATCAGTGATGCTATTTACCAATATGTTATTGATAACAAGGGAGAGTTTCCAGAAGAAATAGATAACCAATTAAGAATGATTGGGTCTTCAGGAAGTGGTTGTAATTTTGAATGCAAGGGGGAGCTAATCTGTACTGGTTATGAGTGGGATGGCCATTGTTGGTATGAGGGAGACACAGATCTAAATTGTACTTCGGTTTGTTCAGACCATGGTGGAACTGAAGGAACTTGTCAAGAAAATGATAATTCTAGTTGCGATCTTTGTCATCATTTTCATCCTGGAGCCCCTTGTCAATCTCAGAGCTTTGGAATGGCTCCTTTCTTTGAGACAGGCGGCGGAAGTTGTCGTTATCGAGCTCCAGGGACAGCTGGAACTTGTGGTGGCAGATATTATAATCGTTACAGGTTTTGTGCTTGTAAAGGAGATTTAGCCGAAACAGAAAATTCTTGTATTGATTTAGAGGGAAAACTAGAAAATTATCTCCCTGATATACCTTATGATCCAGAAATAGGAAGCAGAGAGAAAACTTACTACGCGGTTAAGAAAATAGGCGAGGGAAGAATAACTATTATTGCTTGTAATCCGGAGACAGAAGAAATAATAGAGATTAAGAAATAATTGTTTTTTTTGACAATCAATGAAAAGGTTGTTATGGTATAAAAGGTGTTACTTTGAAAAGTGAAAAATTTCGTGTCTATAAAGTATTTGTTGAAGAAAGGGATATAAAGATAGAAAGAAAAATAAATAAGAAACAAGAATCTCGAAGCATAAGAAAAGAAGGAGATCCTTTTGTAAAAAGAGACTTGAGAGAGCAATTAGAGTTTCTCTTAAATAATTCTGAAATATTCAGAGACAAAGAAGAGCTTACTGAAATAATATACAAAGGATCTAATGGACTTGGAGCAGAAGTTTTGTTAATAGTCACAAAAACAAATAAGAAATAGAGATGTTTATTGTTTTCTTTCTACTTGACAGAATATAACATAAAATGGTATAATATAGACATAAAGATAAAAAGTTCTTTCTATAAAAGATAGGAGGAGAGAAGAATGACTATAACGAAAACGAAAGGCGGAAATAAAATAGAAATAGTATCGGAAGTAGAAATAGAAAACATAAAAGGAGAAATAATTGGCACTGCTAAGGTGGGATTAGTAATATCAGACAACAAAAAACACAGAGGATTAGGAATAGAAAACGCTAGTTTTGATGGGGTAACTAAAAAAATAGCAATAGAGGACGGAGAAACAGTTGATACTACTAAATATTATCGATATAAAAGAAAAGACGAAGAGAAAATATATCTTTCAGAGCAAACAGTGCAAAAAGTTCTTTCCGATCCAAAATTCAAAGAACTATCAAATAAATATTATGGAGCTTAATAATAGCTCCTTTTTTTTATTTATTATTTTCTATTAAAATGTTAATATATTATAATAATATTAAATTAAAATTTAAAAATGAGTCCAAAGAGTATATATTTTTTATTAGGTATTTTATTAGGAGGAGTTTCTGGTGCTTTTTATCTTGTTTGGATGGTTAAAGCAAAAAAAATAAATCCTAATTATTTAAGAGGTTACTTTAATCACTTAGCAATACTTTGGGTGATAGTTATTTTAGTTGTAGGGCTTGCTTCTCTTGTTTTTTAACTGAAACAAAATTATTATTATAGAGTCATATATATAATAGCTGTTGACAATTGATTTTAATTTCTCTATTCTAAATTTATGAACAATCAAGCCAATCAAAAAATGATTACTTATTTAAATAAACCTACTTTCATAAAAGAGGTTGATTTGGCTTATTTATAAGAAAAAAAATAAATAGACTTAATTAGCCTCTTCTAAAAAGAGGCTTTTGTTTTTTAAAAATTAAAAAAGGTGAAAATATGTTAAAAGGGAAAAAAATAAATTTGAGACAAGTAGAAGAAGAAGATATAGATCTTTTCTTGAAATGGTTCAACGACCCTGAAGTGACTCAATATCTAGCCACAGTTCTACCGGTAACTAGGAAAGAAGAAGAAAAATGGTTTGAAGGGTTAAGTAATTTCGACGAATCAAAGAAAGTGGTTTTTAGTATAGAGTTGATAGAAGAGAAAAGATTAATAGGAAGCTGTGCTTTAAATTCTATAGATCTAAGAAATCAAACTGCTGAAGCCGGAATCATGATTGGAGATAAAGAATGCTGGAGTAAAGGATATGGAACCGAAGTTTTTAAACTACTATTAGATTATGGATTTAATCAGTTAAATCTTAATAGAGTTGGATCTGCTGCTCTTTCTTTTAACGAAAAGAGTATCGGATTGCATGAAAAACTAGGGTTTAAGAAAGAAGGAGTTAAAAGAAAGGTTTGGTTCCGAAACGGCAAGTTCAATGATGAAATAGTCTTTGGTTTATTAAGAGAAGAATATAATAAAAGCTGCTAGTAATATTAGCAGCTTTTTTTCTTGAAAAAAAATAATTATTTGTTATTCTAAAGATAGTAGTTATGTTCTTTTAAAATGTAAGTAGCAATGTTTTTAGAGTAGAACAAAAGAAGAATATGAATGCAGGATATTGTAATATATGCGGGAAAATAACAAGAATGAAATGTTCTCAATGTGGAAGTTATTATTGTGGTTTCCATCTGAATAAGGGCAAGTGTCCTAATTGTAATTCTAGTAAAATAGAACTTAATTATTGGAGCTACGAATAAAATGTATTTAAAGAGCCTAGATTATTGTCTAGGCTTTCTGTCTTTTTGTTGACAAGATATAGTATAAAATGGTATAATATGTATGCAATAGGATAAGGATTATCTAATTGCTATATCAACGCATGTTGACGAAGAAAAACAAATAAGGAGAGATAATACAAGATGAAACAAAAGATTCCAAAAGAGCTGGAAGCAGAAAAACAAGAACTAATAAAGAAAATGAAAGAAATTGTTGAAGGAAAGGAGTAATATTAAATGGAAGAAATTTTAAAAGACATATTAGAAAAAACAGCAATAGCATTGGGGATTATTGTCTGGGGCGTAGTTTATTTAGGAGTATTGCATATTGTTTTGATTATAGGACAACCTAGCTATCTCGGATCAATATTTTTCTGGGTAGCATGGACTTTAGTCTGGGGACCTATAGGCATTTCTGCGATATTCTATTTTGAAACAAAACGTCCAGTCAAAAGCTCGTGTTAATCCTAGGTACATTTATATAAATGTACCTCTTTTTTTATTGACATAGATTTTTAAATAAATTACTATTTATCCGGAGGAATAAATTGCCCAATATACATATATATGGATTAGAAAGAGAAAAAGCGAAAGTGGTCGAGAATGAAATATTTAAAATAGTAGAAAGTGATGGTAATCCTGATCTTGGTAAAATAGTAATAACAATTCACGAAAAAACAACCGTAACCAATCGCGAAGGAGATAATCAACCATATATACTTATATCAGGAGATTATTTTGAAGATCTTAAAAATATTGCTCAGGAATTAATTGTACTCGAGATAGACATTGAGATCCAAAAAATAGACGCTTTTTACCCAAAGGAGGCATCATAAATAAAAAATGCACTATCTAATAGTGCATTTTATTTAAAATATTTCTTTATTTCTTATTCTTTGTAATGATGATCTTGTCTTTAATTTCTTCGGGGCAGGGTAGTTGATGAAAATGGAATTTATTTTTAGCACCAGCACTTTGAACCTCTATACTGCCAAAGTGTAATAATTCTTCTAATGGTCCGGATATTGATACTGATATATCTTGGATTTTTTCTAACTCTAATTCGTTTATAGAGTGTTTAAAAAGTCCTTTTTGTTTGTTCTGAATTATTCTTTTGTTGGTCACTATTACTGTATTTAAATCATAAATCATAATACTATAAAAACCCAAAGTCCAAAGAACAAGAAGAGATACTGAAATTAGAAAAAAATATAAAGAGGAGATCATTGGATACCAAGAAGCAGAGTTAATAACAAAATAAATTCCTAATATTATTATTGCTGTAAATATAATGCTAGCGAGAGGAAACAATAATATTAGCCAGTGTTTTCTTGTTAATAAAATTGTTTCTTCTTCTGGTAGCTGTCCTTCGAAACTGTTTTTTGATTTGGTGAAGATAGACATTTTAAAAGATAAGACTCCAGTCAATTTTAAGATAAGTAATTATTGAAAGATTAAACAAAAGAAAAGATCCAACGAGAAATATTAAAGCAGTTCTTTTTGGTTTGGTTCCTACGCCAAACCTAATTAAGTGATAAACAATAGAAAATGTATACCAAAGATAAAAAACGAGGACTATCGCAAATAATATTAAAGAAAAATTGATATTGATATCCATATAATTGATTTCTCTATTTTATAAAATTTTACCATTTTTTTTAAAAGACTCAAAGTAAATTATTTGACATAGAACATATATTTTCTTATTATAATTTATTGACAAAAAGGAGGTCAAAAAGAAATGCCACAAGATGGAGATACCGTATATGCTTATTGCCCGAAGGTAGACAAGGTTGTTCCTAAGGTTTACCACAAAGGGTTCTGGAGAAGCTTTTGGGTGTGCCAAGGCTGTTTCAAAAAAGTAAATGTACCTCATTCGGACTGATGTGTTATGAGTATAAGAAGAATAGATACAAATGAGTATTATAACGCAGAAACAGAAGAACATTCTAGATCGGTTAGCGAGATACACCCAGCATCTTTCAAGGCCTACTGTAGTATTCGTGACTGTATGTGCAAATTTATCTTAGTGTCTTCGAATATATCGGGGCACAAATACAGAGGAACGGCCTGCAGCAGAGCTTGTCTACGGACAAGAAAGTAATAAATCTCCTAAATAAACTTATGGGCAATCATTTTGCCCGTTTTCTTTTGACTTCTTATTTTTTTATTGTAAACTATATTTAGCTCTTTTAGAAAGGAGGTTTTGGAAATGTGTATGATAGACAACTGGCAATTAGAAATGTCTAATAAAGAAATTGAAGTTGGTGACGAAATAATAATAAAGAAAGGAATTGCTAGGCAAGAAAAAGAAGTAAAAGACGTGGTAATTAATATTGATGGATTTTCTCTCTTAACGTCCAAGGGGATAGAAATTTCTTGTAGAGATGCAAGAGGAATCGAAAAAACAGGTAAAAGACCTAATAATTATCAGATAACTTCTAAAGCAAAGAAGGTATTAGAAAGAGTCAGAAAAGAAAAAGAAGAAGAAAAATTAAATGGGTATTATTAACAAATACCCATTTTTTATTCTTTTAAAATTGACATTATTTTTTATTAATGTTATCAAATCAAGGTAATTTAAAAAATAAATAAGGAGAGGAAGTCGTAGATGGAAAAAATAAAGTTAGATAAAGCGCTTGAAGCAGCAACAGCTTTAGTAAAGCTGGTAGAAAAAGACGAGTACCCTGGTGATCCAATTTCGGTCACAATATCAGGAGAACATGGTCAACCAATAGTTACACTAATGATGGATGGCTCAATGCCAATCTCAGTAAGTCTTAGTGTTAAAAAAGCTTATACAGCTTGGGTTACTAAAATGGAAACTATCGAGTGGGAAAAACAGAAAATAGATCCTAGTAATATTGGTGATTCAAATATTACTTGCTTCGGAGGAGGAGTTCCGGTTTTCTCGGGAGCAATTGGAGTCAGCGGAAGATCAAGTTATTCTAAAAATGGAAAAACCATAGAAGATCATGAACTAGCCAAAGCTACTGCTGCTGCTATAAAAGAACTAATAAAAGGGCGTGTTCTAATGACGCCGATAAACCGAATAAGGACAGAATTAGATATTTTATTAGATAAAAATAGGTAAAAAAGAGGTACGATTACGTACCTTTTTTTAAATATAAAAAATGTTATAATAAATTAATTGGTTTAATAATATTTAAAAATAATTTAAAAAATATCTTATGGAAACTAAATTTGGAGTAGGCGAAAGTACTAACGAAAACCCTTTTGAGGCAGGGAAGGAAGCTGCTAAAAAGGCTTTTGAAAAAGCAGGAATAGAAGAATGTGATTTTGTCCTTGCTTTTGGTACTATTGGCTATGATCAAGAAAAATTAATCAAGGGTATTCAATCAATAACAGAAGATGCTCCACTAGCAGGAGGATCAACCGAGGGAATCATTACCCACGCAGGTCCTAATGAAGATCTACATGCAGTTAATGTAATGGTTGCTAAAGGAGATACTGTAAGGTTCAGTAACGTGTTTGCAAAGGGGGTTAAAGAAGATTCAGAAAAAGCAGGGAAGGAAGCTGCTAAAAAATTAGAAGAACTAGGCATAGAAGATCCTTTAGCTCTAATGATTTTCCCAGAAGGATATTCTGTAAACGTTGAGGCAATTTTCCGAGGACTAAAAAGTGGTTTAAAGAAGAATATTCCTTTTGTCGGAGGTTTGACGGGAGAGGATTTTTCTCAGGGATATACTTTTCAATATCATAACGGAGAAGTTTTCAAGAATGGTTTTTCCTGTGTAATGGTTTCTGGTAAGTCTGAAACAGAGATTAAAGTTAATCATGGATGTATTCCTTTGGGAGTAGGTAAGAAAGTAACAAAAGCTGAAGGAAATAAGATATACGAAATAGATGGGAAAAAAGCATATGATGTTTTTATAGATTATCTCCCAGAAGATAAAAAAGAAAATTATAAAAAAGCTACAGTTTCTCTCTGTCTTGGATTTAAATCAACTCCAGAAGCTATGAAACAAGGATATCCAGAGTATTTTATTCGATACGTAGCGGAATTGAACAAAGAAGAGGGATACCTTGGGTTACAGTCAGAAATTAAAGAAGGTACAGAAGTATATGTAATGTATAGAGATAAAGATAGGATGCTTGAGGGGATAGAAAAAGTTACAATGGAAATAAAAGATAAGATTAAAGACAAAAAACCTAAAATTGTTTTTGATTTTTCATGTGCTGGTAGAGGGAAGATGATATTTACACCGGAAGAAAGAAAAAGAGCAATTGATATTAGGCAAGAGGAACTAGGAAAAGAAGTTCCTTGGATAGGACAATACTGTTTTGGAGAAATTGCCCCTCTTGGAGATAAAAATTATTTCCATAATTATACAGTAGTACTATTTGTAATTTATTAATTTATTATAAGAAATGGCTGCAAGTTCTAGTAAAAAAAGGAAAGATGAGATAGAGAAGCTTGAGAAAAGCATTCAGCTTTTAATTAAGAGAGATATTCAAATAACGGATGCTAGAGAGAAATTAAGAGAGAAAGTTAAAGAACTAGAAAATACAAAAAGAGAATTACAAGAAAAAATTAAAGAATTGGAAAGATTTCAAGAGCTAACAGTGGGAAGAGAATTAAGGATGGTTGAATTAAAAAGAGAAAATAATAATTTAAAAAAAGAAATAAGAGAATTAACTGGAGAAGAAGAGTAGTTAATTTGTTTCCAAGTGAATAAAAATTGCTCAATTTTGCATGGGCAATTTTTTATTGTTAATACCTATTGACATAATGACCAATAAATATTATAATATAGAAGGTGAAAGAAAAATGAAAGCACCTTTGAAAGAGTATTTAAAAGAGATAGTTGCAATCTTGTTGTTCCCAATTCCGATTATGTTTTTTTTCGGAGCTTGGATGTGGTTCTTTTACAGTATTCCTGTAAGAGAATTAGAAATGATAACAGTTCCTCTTATGTTCATGACAATGATGCCATTAGGAATTGTTGAATTTTACATCATAGAGTCAATTGGTGAATCTGAAGCCAAAATATGCACTAGGTTATACCTTAAAATAAAAGAATATATTTTGGGAAGTAAGATTGCAATGTAATATATTGGGTAAAAAATAGATTTTTACCCTCTTTTTTTATTTTAAAACATATAGGTCATTACCATGCTCTCCTTGACCTATTAATTTTCCTTCGCCCTTTATAATCCTTTCATAAGGTTCACAGTAACGACAGCCATTATAAGGGCAATTGAATTGATTATGATCTCTTGCTTCTTTTACTTTCAAGGCAGCGTTTAAAACTAATTCTTTAGATTCTTTAGAACTAGGTAAATTAATATCTTCTGGTTCTCTATCGCTCCTTAAATACCAATAACTAGCTCCAAAAACATTATGTGATTGACAGTTTTCAACTAGCAGGCGATAGATAGGAAGTTGTAAAGAGTCTTTTCTTTCTTTATTTCTTCCTGTTTTAAAGTCTATTAATCTTACTCCTTTCTTTTCTTTTGAATATTCTAACCAGTCTATCTTCCCGCATAATATAATATTATCTTCTTCAGAAAGCCAAAATTGAGGGAGAGGATCTCTAATTTTTACTGCTAATTTTTTAAGAGGTCCGGGATTTTCTTCTACCATTCTAATCATATCCCTTCCTGCTTTACCAAATTCTTCTAATTGATATTTATCCTTAAATGCTTCTTCTAAAAAACCTAAGTTTTTCCAATCTCTATCAAATCTTTCTACTAGAGAATCATTAAATCTATCTGATGCCGGAAGTAAAGATAAAGATTCTAGGATAGAGTGAACTTTTATACCTAAAACAAGAAATGGGTTTACAATACTTATTTTATTACCAGTTTTTGGATTCCGATAAATGTTGCTTAAATAATAAAGTCGAGGACACCTCAAAAAATCACTCATCGATGAATGAGATACCCAAACAGCTTTAAATTTTTTATCCGATTCTATAGCCATAATTATATTTTTTCTTTTAATAAATCTTCTTCAAATTTTTTAATTCCTTTTATATCGTTTCCATATTTTTCTATGTTAGGGAAACTGAATTTGTTTATCTTTTGATAGACCGCTACGATTAGTTTCTTTATTCTTTCAACGTCTTCTTCTCTTATAACAAGATCCAAATCAATTATTTCTTTTTTGTTTTTAGGTTCAAGAAATTCCAATACTCCCTTGTTAACCTTATAGCTTCCTCCGAATTTCTTTGAATGCTCTATCAATATCTTGTAAAAAGTTAATTGATTTTTGTACTTCCATGATTTTATTTTCTCATAACCATTTCCTTTATCCCATTTTTCTAAATAATTCCCTGTTTTAAAATCCCAAACTTCCGCTCTTTTATTTTTTTCGTCAAGAACTATCTTATCAATCTTTCCCGAAAGAGGAATACCTTCTATCTCAATATTTTCATTTCTAAAATTAAATTCAGAAAAGTGAGAAGAGTCGAAGCTTTCTTTTTTCTTTTTATAAAAAATTTCTAGATCTTTTTTCCCTCTTTCTAGATATTTATTAAAATCACTTTCACTTAATCTTTCGTTTTCTAAAAATCCTTCAAACCATTTCAATACTTGATCAGTTTTAGGAAGCTTGTTTTTCTTCTTTAAATGCTTATAAATTTGATTAATGCTATTATGCATTGCAGTACCAAAAGATAAAGAAGCTGTTTTGGGTTGCGGGAATCTTAATAAGTTTTGCTCCAAGAATGTTTGAGGGCCTCCATTTGCTACGTTAAGAAAGTTGTTGAAATGAGTAACGCTTAACTTATAGTCTTCTAGAATTTTTTCTAGAAAAGCTTTTTCATTCCCTTTAAAAGGAGGGCAATGATAATTCTCCCAAGAAGAAACGATAATATCTTTTTCCTCCTCAAACGATTCTTCTTTAATAGAATCGCTTGGATTAAGAACTTCGTTAAGTTTTTTTTCTAAATCTTTTTCGGTTTCATCTTTCGGAGGAGTAATAAATTGAAGTCTTGTTTTTTCTTTCCCAGAATCATCAAACTGATAAGAAGTAAGATAAAGTTGTCTAGAAGTTCTTGTTATCGCAACATAGAAAAGTCTTAATTGATCATCTCTATTATCTCCTGCAGGAGATATTGGTAAATTGCTAGGAAAGGGGAGGATTGACCCTCTACGGCTGTTAGCCCAAACCTCATCTTGGCAATTTAATACAAACACTGTGTCAAACTCTAGTCCTTTAGAGGAATGAGCAGTAAGAAGATTAATTGCGCTTTCGTAATTGATAAAAGGACTTTTATCTGGCAAGGATCTTTTATTCTTAGAATGAACATCGGTAAAATCAATTAGATCTCTTAAACCTATATTTTCTCCTTTTTTGTAATCTCTCAAAGCTCGAACAAAGGTTCTTAAACTAGATAAGAAAGTCAAGTACTCAACTGGTTCTTTTTTAAATTTTTCTTTGCCAAAATAATAATCTTTAAAAGGAATGATGAATTGTTGCTCTTTTTCTTTTTCTGGTTCAATTTCTTCTTCTTCAGAATCAGGAACTGTATGCATTTCAGCTCCAACCATTCTGTCTAAAACTTTCTCTAATGGCTCATGTTTTGCGATAGAAGCCATCTCTAAAAAGAAATCAGCTATCTCTTTAATATATTTATTATCTGAATTTTTCATACATTCCAGCCAGGGTTTTCTTTTTTCATAGGATTCTCTAGAAAGATCCCAGATAATCTTTCTGTTAATTCTCCAGAAAGGGTAACTTAATATTTCAGGCATTAGATGGTCTTGGTCTTCAATAGAAGAGTCTAAAAGCGAAACAATAAATCTAGCCATCTGAATTAGTTGTTTAATATGAGGCTCTTTTAAAACATCTCTTTTTCTTTCATAAGAAATTGGAATATTAAATCTTGTTAAATGAGGAACAATTGACTCTAAATGTTCATGTTCTCTTCCGATAACAGCTATTTCTTCCGGTTTTATGTTTTCTTCCTTTATTAACCTTTTTATCTCTTTTGCAATCCAATGGTATTGATGAGACTGAGAATGAAATGTTCTGCTAATTATTTCTCCTTCTTTGATATTTCTGTTTTCTGAACTTAATATTTTATTAACTTCTTCTACTATATTCTCTAATCTTTCTTCTCCTTGGCAAATTACATGCCTTGCTACATCAAGAATATCTTGTCTTGAACGATAACTTTTTACTAAAGTTATTATTTCTGGATTACGATAATGATCTTTGAATTTCAATATGTTAGATATTTCTGCTCCCTGGAATTTAAAAATTGCCTGATCGTCATCCCCAACCGCCATAATATTAGGTCTTCCTTCGTTTACTTCTGCGTCTGTAAGAAGATTAACGAGTCTCATTTGAGCATCATTAGTATCTTGAAACTCGTCAATCAATATGTATTGAAACTGTTCCTGTAATTCATACTTAAGCTCTTTATTGTTTTCTATTGCCTGTATTACATCTAAAATCATATCATCGAAATCATAATATCCTCTTTTATGCATTTCTTCTCCGTATTTCTTATAAACATTAGCTAGGGCTTTCATCTTTTCTAAGTATTTTGATTCTTTCAGAGCTCTCTCTCCACTCTCTCTTTTATACGTCCATTCGTTTTGCCACTTAGTAAGAGGAGATGTTTTTCCTGTTTCTTTTGCTTTTTTTGCTGCGCGTTCTAAAGAGCTAGCAACAAAAAAATGTAATGGTTTCATGTGTTCTACAGGAAAATCTTCTTGTTCGTATTGTTTTATCTTTTTCACTTTTTCAGGAATTTTTTCTATTAAATCCTTACATATTCTGTCCTTGAACAATTTATTTATTATTGGATTCAAAAACTTTAATGTTTTTTCATTATAATTAATTATTTCTAGAAATTCTTCAGCAGTAATGCCTGCTTTTTTAAGGTGCTCAATAGACTTCTTAACAGCGTTGATATAAACATAGCCCCATTCTGGATGAGTTTTAGAAAGAGGATTATTATAATCTAGTTTCTTAAAAATATCTTGAAGGATATCTATTTGAACAAACTCGTCCGCTGGCTCTACTATTTCTTCTTGGTAAAATATTTCAGGGTGATAATTTCTAATATCTTTTCCAAAACTATGAAAAGTATTTACAGATATTCTGTAGGCGTCGGGTCCAATAAGATCTTTTAATCTCTTTTTCATGTTTACTGCAGCAGAATCAGTAAAAGTGAGGCACAAAATATTAGAAGGATAGGTGTCAGTTTCTCTTAGAATATTAGCGACTCTAAGACCTAATATTTCTGTTTTACCAGAACCAGGTCCAGCAACAACTAATACCGGTCCTTCTACAGTATTAACTACTTTCTTTTGTTGTTCGTTTAGTAAATTGTATCTTTTTTCAAATTCAGTCATTTTACTTATTAGTTCTAACTAATTCTAACAAAAAAAAGGTTCTTTTGCTAACTTGGTAATATTGACTGAAATAACTTTAATAAAACTGAAATCAAATACTTTTATATTGACAAATTAATAATTTATGCTAATATAATGATGGAGGTTTGACAATGAAAAGTATCGGAAAGAAAGAAAAGGCTGCAATGATAGTAATCGTCGTAGCAATAATACTAATAGCCTTATTATTTGTAGGGCTAAACCCTCTTCAAGATGGCCAAAAAGAGATAGAACGTGTCATAACAAAAGACGAGGAACCAGAAGAAGAAGGACCTACGTTAACATTAGTACCTTCTTTAAAGCAAGTATATGTCAGTAAAGGATATATAGTAGACTACAGAGGAGAAGCAGGAATAGATTTGCCTGAAGATTACTTTTTACCAAGAAAAGTAATAATCTACGATCAGAGTAATACTAATCAAGTATATATTGTATTACTCAACGCATCCTTGACGGCAGACAAGATAAGAAACGTTGTTCTTTCTGAAGAAATGACGATAGAAGATCTAGAACCAATAGTCACGAGGGTAGACATTATCGATACAAGAATATAAAAGAGTACAGAAACTGTACTCTTCTTTTTTTACTATTGACAAAAGTGTTAAATTATTACAAGATAAAGGCCAAAATAAAACCAATTAACAACATGAAAATAATCAATCTAATTGAAAAAAATAAAGTATTATTAATTTTAGTCCTGGCAATAATAACCGCTTTAGTACTTGTTTTTTCTGCTGGGGAATATCCGCCAACAGAAAAATTAATAGCAATGATTAAAGGAGAAGTAAGCGGAGAAGAGCAATCTGGGAATAAAGATGGTGTTTACCCAGAAGTTGAATTATTAAATATCCTTGATTTTCAGAGTAATAATGTCTCTGTTAAATTAACAGGATCTGTTGAATCGTTAAATCAAGTCAATGTTAAGAGTGAAATAATGTCTAAGGTTAGAAACATTAATTTCGGAATAGGAGATTTTACTTCTAGAGAAAGCGTTTTAATAAAACTTGAAGACGAAGATCTTTTGAGTCAAAAAAATCAGATATTAAACCAAATAAATAGCGCTGAAGTATCATTATCAATCGCGAAAGCAAACCTAGAGAATACAGAAAGGAAGGCCAAGATAGATCTAGAAAACCTATATTCTTCAGCTGTAAATACTCTTTCTTCTGCAGTTGAATTAAATAAAAATTCTTTGTTCTTGTTAACAGATCTTCAATATGCTTACTTTAATGAAAACAATCAAAAAGGAATAGAAATTGCAAATAAAAAAGGAGATGCTATTTATTCTCTATTTGGAGACAAGAACGGAGAGAGAATGGCTAATATAATAATAGAGAAGAAAACAGGTGGTACTTACGGTTTTGTAAAAAACCTAAATCAGAATAGCTATAAAGATGTAGAGAAAGCATTGGTTGAAGTAGAAAATTCTTTAATTGAAATGAGAGAAGCTTTAAATTCTATCCCTACTACCGATCCAAAGCTCAGAGGGTCAGATCTGGCTAACTTAGCAGCAGAAAAGAATAGTATTTACTCACAAATATCTGTCGTTTCAGGAATTAGACAAGGGATTAACCTTCAAAAAACAGTTAATCAAAGCTTGATTACTTCAGCAGAGTCAGGAGTCTCTCAAGCTTCTTCTGCTCTAACCAGTGCAGAGAATAGCCTTGATTCTATAAACTTACAACTAGAGAAAACTAATATTAAATCTCCTATCTATGGAGAAGTCGCGACTTTAAATATTAATGAAGGAGAAATTGTTTCTCCAGGACAGGTTTTACTTTCTATTGTTAATAAAAATGCTCTTGAAGTAAAAACATTTGTTGATAGCAAAGACGTTTCTTTAATCAAGGAAGGAAATAAAGTTTTTATAGAAGATAGTATTGAAGGATATGTTAAGAGTATAGCTCCTAGCGTAAATCCAGCAACGAAGAAAGTGGAAGTAACAGTTGCGATAATAAACCCAACAAGACCTGATCTTGTTATCGGACAATTTGTAAACATTGATATTCTCAAGAACAAGAATGATATTTCTGAGGAAAAGTACAAAATTCCTCTCTCAGCATTAAAAGTAACTTCTGAAGGAAATTTTGTTTATTGCTTAAATGAAGAAAACGTAATTGAAGAAAAGCCAGTATCTTTAGAAAAAGTTATAGGAGATTTTGCTCAAATATCAGAAGGAATAAACCCGAACATGGAAATTATTAAATCGGTTTCTGGTTTAAACCCAGGAGAGAAAGTTAATCCTAAATAATAAATTATGGAAAAAATCTGGAACTTTTTTATATCTCGTAGAAGGTTCGTCAATCTAATAATTGTCGTAATTTTTTTACTAGGAATAGTATCGATATATCAGATTCCTAAAGAATCTATGCCCGAAGTAGATATTCCTTATGTTATTGTTTCTACTCCTTTTCCCGGAGCTTCGGCCGAAGACGTAGAAGAGATAGTAACTAATGTATTAGAAGATAGGTTGTCAGGACTTGAAGGAGTAAATAATATGACTTCCGTTTCTTCCGAGGGATTTTCAAATATCGTACTGGAGTTTGACCCTTCTGTCAGTGTTCAAGATAGAAAAGAAAAGGTTGAAGAAAAAGTAGACAATGCAAAGAGCGATCTTCCAGAAAACGCAGAAGATTCTAATATTCAAGAGGTAGATATTTCTGAAACGCCAGTGTTAATATTTTCTTTTTCTGGTCCTTACAACATTGTTCAGCTTAATAAGTTTGCTGATTCTTTAAAAAACGATATTGAACAAATTCCAGAAATAGCCAAGGTTGATATTATAGGTGGTCAAGAAAGAGAAGTAAGAGTTCTTGTTGATAGAGCTAAACTAGATAGATTTGGATTAAGTATCTCTCAAGTTACAGGAGCTATTCAATCAGCAAATGCAAATATCCCGGTTGGTTCGATCAAAGGAGAAGAAAAAGAATTTACAGTAAGGTTAGCTGGAAGAATAACCGACGTTGAAGATATCGAAAAGATACCTGTTATTTCTTTAAATAATAATATTGTTTCTGTTGAAGATATCGCTGAGGTTGTAGATGGTTACAAAGAACAAGAAACTATTTCTAATTTAAGTGTTAACAGAGAAAAACCTTTAACAGCGGTTACTATAAATATTTCAAAAACAAAAGGAGGTAACATTGTTTCTCTCGTAGATGAAATAAATGAAAAAATAAAAGAAGCAAAAGAAAGCTATTTGCCAGAAAATCTCAAAATAGAAGTTTTAATGGACATGGGAGATTATGTCAAGCAAGATTTAAATACTTTAGCTAAGAGTTTTATAGAAACAACTTTAATAGTTTTAGTAATCCTTTTCCTTTTTATTGGATTAAGAGAAGCATTAGTTGCTTCTTTTGCTATTCCTTTATCCTTTTTAATAACTTTTATATTCTTACCGGGACTTGGGATAACAATAAACTTTCTTTCCCTTTTTGCTCTTATATTAGCTTTAGGTATTTTAATTGATACCGCTATTGTTGTTATTGAAAGAATGAATATTTATTTAAGAAAAGGGTTTACAGCAAAAGAAGCTGCAAAGAAAACAGTTAAAGAATTTCAGTGGCCATTAATTTCAGGAATATTAACAACGGTTTGTGCTTTCTTCCCAATGCTTTTAACAGAAGGAATAGTGGGAGAATTCATTAAATCAATTCCAATTACAGTGGTTACTGTTTTGATTAGCTCTTTGTTTGTTGGTCTAGCAATCATTCCTTCAATAGGATCAAGGTTACTTAAAAATAGAAAAGAGGAAGAGTCAGAAAAAAAGAGTTTTCTGAGGAAAATACAAAGGAAAGTCTATACTAGAATATTTACCCCTTTAATTATTAAGTATCAAAGATTATTATCCTCATTACTAAGAAGTAAAAGAAAACAAAGATTGTTGGTTTCAGTAGTTCTTGTCCTTTTCTTTCTAAGCTTATTACTACCAGCTACTGGAATTTTAAAAGTAGTAATGTTTCCCTCTGAAGACGGAGAGTTTTTTACAATAGAAATAAAAAAAGAAGAGGGAACAACCTTAGAAGAAACTTTTAAAGAGATTGAATCAATAGAAGGTATTTTATTAGAAGATGAAAGAATAAGGTCTTTCTCGGCAAGCGTTGGTAGTTCTGTCTTTGCGGGAAACACTGGAACAAATTATGCGGAAATATTTGTAAACTTAGCAGAAGAAAGAGAAGAGAAAAGCTATGAAATAGCTAAAGAATATCAAGAAAGATTAGAAAAAACATTAAAAGCTGAAGTTTCAACCGAAGAACTTACGGCAGGACCTCCTTCAGGTTCTCCAATAAATATTGGAATAAGAGGAAGTTCATTAGAAGAACTAGAAAATAAGGCAAAAGAAATCGAAGAAATATTAAAAAGCATTCCAGGAACATTAAACGTAAAAACGTCTATCGAAGACGTAAAGGGAGAGTTTGTAATAAGGATAGACAGAAACAAAGCAAAGCTTTATGGAATTAGTACTATAGAGCTTGCTCAGGTGTTAAGAAATGCTGTTTCAGGAACAAACGCTACTGTTATTAGAAAAGAAGGAGAAGAGATAGACGTATTAGTAAAATATAATCTTGAAGGAAATAAAGAGTCTATTGATTATCTAGAGTCTTTAACAATAGCAACAAGGTCAGGAGATATTCCTTTAAAATCATTTACTAAAACAGATTTCCAAGGAGGAAGAACTGTAATAAATCACGAAGAAGGAAAGAGAACAATAAGAGTTACCGCTTTCAACAAAGAAGGATCTAATTCAGTGGAGATTGTTGAAAGTTTCAAAGAAAAAGTTGATGAATTAAATCTGCCAGAAGATTTCGAAATAGTTTACGGAGGAGAACAACAAGATATTCAAGAATCCTACAATAGTTTATTCCAAGCTATGATATTATCTATATTCTTGATAGGAAGTATTCTTATCTTACAATTTAGATCTTATCGTCAGCCTTTATTCATATTAATAAGTATTCCGTTAGCCTTTATTGGTATTTTCCCAGGACTATCTTTAATAGGCGCTTCTCTTAGTTTCCCGGCAATTATCGGAGTAGTAGCTCTGGCAGGGATAGTAGTAAATAATGGAATAATTTTAATAGACAGAATTAACAAAAATAGAGAAAAAGGCCTTGCTAGAGAAGAATCAATAATAGAAGCTGGAGAAAGCCGCTTCAGACCCATTCTATTGACGACAATGACTACTATCGGAGGAATACTACCAATAACCTTAAGTAGTGCTGTCTGGGGACCTCTGGGATTCACTATTATCTTCGGATTATTAACCTCTACTTTCTTAACGTTGTTTATTGTTCCTTTAATATATAATAAATTCGGAGAAAAGGTTTTAGAGTCTCAAGAGAACTAAAAGACTGGAAATTATAGAAGATTGATGATATTATATTCCCGGAGGATAAAATGACCTTTGAAAATGAAATGCCAAGAAAGATATGGAATATTGTAAAACCTACAATAACAAAAAAGGAATTAGTTTTTCTAAAACAAAAATTACCAGGACAATGGAACAACTATGATAAGAATCAAGAAGAATGGGAGAAAGAAAAAGCAAAGACCAATCAAGACCTTCGTTACCGAGTGCAAGAAGTTTTAGCTGCAAAGACGAGAAAAGATCCTTACGGTTTTACTCAGATGTTTAGAAAGAAATACATGTTGAAATTAGCAAGAATTATCGGCATTAAAGTTGATAAGCATCATAATATTCGAGAGTTAGAAGAGATAATAACTAAAAAGGTAAAAGTATTAGATAAAAATCAATAGAGAGGAATTTAACCTCTCTTTTTATATTGACTTTATGTATTTAAAATGGTATAATATATATGCAAGAGAATAAGGAATTATCCTTTTGCTTCCTAAGAAATCTTAGGAAAAAATAAAATAGGAGGAAAGTAAATGGTAGTAAAAACTGGTATTTTCGAAGAAGACGAAAGAAGAGAAATAATTAAAAGAACCGGTCTCTCGAAAATATAAAAATAGCATGGCAACCTTCGATTAATTTCGAACAAGCCTGCTCCTCAAAGAGAGGTTAGGAAAAATCTTCTAGGTTACAAGTTACCTCAAATAACTTAACCATAATCTAAAGATTTTATCTCCTTCCTCTCTCTTTTTTTTATTTTAACTTGACCATTTTAAAAAATAAGACTATCTTAACAGTAGGTAATTTTCTTAGTTATCATTAATAAAATTACGTTTTCAGCGTAGTTTTTTAAATTATAATTCTATGGAAATAAGAAACATTGCTATTATTGCTCATATTGATCATGGAAAGACGAAACTAACAGATTCTTTAATGCGCCAGACTGGTGCAGTAAAAGAAGGAGTAAGTATGGACTCAAACGCTTTAGAACAAGAGCGTGGAATTACTATTTACTCTAAAAATGCTTCTGTTTTTTATCATGACACAAAAATCAACATTGTTGATACTCCAGGTCATGCTGACTTTGGTTCGGAAGTTGAAAGAGTCTTAAGGTCAATTGATTCGGTGCTTTTGGTAGTTGACGCTCAAGAAGGCCCAATGCCTCAAACAAAATTTGTATTAAAGAAGTCTTTGGAGATTGGATTAAAGCCAATTGTAGTTATAAATAAGATAGATAAAGCAGCTGCTCGTCCCGAATGGACGAAAGACGAAATATTTGCTCTTTTTATGGATCTTGGGGCAGACGATAAACAACTAGACTTTACTACTGTTTATTCAATTGCTAGAGATGGAATTGCTAAGCTTGATCTAAATGAAGAATCAGAGGACTTATCTCCACTTTTAGATACTATAATCAAAGAGGTTCCAGTAGCTTCTTCCGATGAATTAAATCAAAAGAAATTAAGAGTCCAGCCATTTAATCTTGGTTATGATAATTTTATAGGAAGATTAGCTGTAAGCAGAGTATACGAAGGGAAGATAAAAAATAACGAAGACGTTTTTATAAAAAAGTTATCGGGTCAAGTAGAGAAAGGAAAGATAACAAAGCTATTTACTTTTGATGGATTAGAAAAGAAAGAAGTAGACGAAGCATCTGCTGGAGATATTGTAATGATTGCAGGTTTACCAGATATTTATATCGGAGAAACTATTTGTGCTGATCCAGAACAAGAATCTTTACCAGCTATCAATATTGATGAACCAACAATATCTCTTAATTTTTTAGTTAATAATTCACCGTTTGGAGGGAAAGAAGGGAAGTTTGTTAATAATCAAAAACTTCGGGAAAGATTAATGAAAGAATTAGAAGTTAATGTTGGATTAAAGATAGATTTTTCTTCAAAAGAGTATTTCAAGGTTTATGGTCGTGGTGAACTCCATATCGCTATTTTACTTGAAAATATGAGAAGAGAAGGATTTGAAGTACAAGTTTCAAAGCCCAAGGTTATTTTCAAAGAAGAAAACGGGAAAAAGTTAGAACCTTTTGAAGAAGTTACAATAGACGTCCCAAGTGAAATAAAAGGCGTTGTTATGGAAAAACTTTCCAAAAGAAAAGGAAAGATGACGGACATGCATGTAGAACAGAGCCATACGGTGATTATTTTTGAAATACCAACAAGAGGGCTTTTAGGATATCGAGGAGAGTTTATTACAGATACTCGTGGTGAAGGAATAATCTATAGTCGAGTCGTTGGTTTTAGGCCTTATGCAGGAGAAATAGAACACCGAACAGTTGGTTCAATGATTTCTATTGCCAATGGAAAGGCCCTTGGTTTTTCTTTACAGAACCTACAGAACAGGGGAGAGCTTTATATTTCCCCGGGAACAAAAGTTTATGAAGGTATGGTGATTGGAAATGTTTCCAAAGGACAAGACATGACAGTAAATCCAACTAAAGGAAAAGAACTTACTAATATGCGATCAAAGAGTTCTGACGAAGCGATAGTTTTAACTCCACCATTAGAGCTTACCCTTGAAAAAGGACTAGAAATAATGAGTGACGATGAATATCTTGAAATAACTCCTGAAAGCATTCGTTTGAGAAAACAGTTCCTTAAAGAGATTGATCGCAATCGTGCTAAAAGATAAAGAAAAGAAAAAGAGAGATTTTATCTATATTGACTAATCTAAGATAAAATAGTATAATATAGAAGCACTTTAAAAAGGAGAGTTCAGAAATGAAGATAAAACCTTTAGAGGAAATTGATGTAAAAAGAGCAATAGATATAAAAGGAAAGAACAGATTTGTAATAGCTTCTTCGGTTGGCGGAACAGTCAAGGTATTCCGTTGGGATGGTTATGATATTATTTACCCTCATACAATTAAGAAAAAGAAAGTAGGGAAGTTCAAAACCAAGAAAAAATGGAGAGGAGGAATTCCTATATGTTTTCCTTTCTTCGGTCCACCGATTAAAAAGTACGAAGGAAGAATTCCTCAACATGGATGGTTGAGAACACAGAACCTAAAAGCTGACCAAGAGAATGATCAAAGATTAAGGTTTAGTGGAATTAATTGTAGGGGTTCGGAATACAATTATGGTTTCTGGTTAACTCAGGCTGTTACAGTGGAGTTGTCCGAGAGAAAAGGATTAGAAGTAATGCTTTTAGTAACTAAGCCTCATCAAGAGGGAGAAAAACCAGGTAAACCATGGAAAGCACCAGCAAACCCAGCTTTTCATCCTTATTTCTCTAACCTTGGTAATAGGTCAGTTAAAATAGGTAAAGAAGTAATAACTGAATTTAATAAAAAAGCTGTTATACTTCCAGTTGAAAAGAAAAATATATTCATTGATCTTGGAGCCAAAAAAGTCAGGATGACTGTTACCTGTAATCTTAAATTGAAACCATACTATGTAGCCCTCTGGAGTGATAGCAAGGATTACTTCTGCGTAGAACCAATATTAGATCATCCAAGCAAGGTTGGAACAAAAGAAGAAAGAGGATTCAAAAAGTTCTTTCAGATGAAAATTGCTTTAAAGGTAATAAAATAAAATATATCTGCACCAATTATTTGGTGCTTTTTTTTTGTTGGTGCAATATGTAATGATTTTTCAAAGAAAAAATATTTTACTGGAAATTCAAAGAAATAAGAGTTAAGATAAGATTAAAGTAATATTCATTTTATATGGAAAATAATAAGAATCAAAACCATACAGAACTTATTTGGGATGGAAAATTTAAAAAATCTATAAAATTACCTCAAAGAAAGAATAAAGAAATACAAAAAAGACGAAATTAGGAAAATAATTTTTATTGATGCTCTTACTAAAGAAAAAGCAGAAGAACATCCTTTCAGAATGGAATATTCTAAAAATCCAGAAAGTGTTATTTCTTTTTATACTAAGATTGTTTTACAGCAAACTAAAAATACTGGTCAATTTGCAACGCTTTATCCAGTAATGAAAAATTATGTCCAAGATATTTTATTTGGAGAAAAAGTTGATTTAAATGATGGGCAAATATTAAAACAATTATCTGAGCCAGAAACTCAACAAGTTGTTTACGATGTCTTTAGTGATGCTATCAACAAATTAACACTTGTTGAAAAAAAAGTTAATGGTAAGGAGCAATGTCTTAAAGCATCACAAGCTAATGGATTTGAGTGGTCTGGCGAAATTTATGATGGAGAAAAACAAGTATTTAATTTAGTGGCTTGTGATAGCAATTATGAAGCTCGTTTTGCAGAATTTTTAGATAGAGCCGATGATGTCATAGCTTATGTTAAAAATAATCGTTATGTTTACTTTAAAGTTGAGTATTTAAGTTATAGAGGAGGGATGCGATATTATTATCCTGATTTTATAGTTAGAACTAAAGAAGGAATGTTCGTAGTAGAAACAAAAGGATTAGAGGATCTTGAAGTGATAAAGAAAGATGAGAGAATAAAACAATGGTGTGAAAATGCATCAATGATCACAGGTAATAAATGGAGATATCTTAAAGTTCTCGAAGGAGATTTTAGAAGATATCAATTTGCTGACTTCGAAAATATAATTAATTTTCTAGAAGAATAATAAAAAATTTTGAATAAAAATTAATGCTCTATCAAAATTATAAACCTTGAAAACGATAATTAAATATGAAATTTAATAAAATAAATGTCCAAATACCACAAAAGAAAAAGTAACCTATATAATCCAAACTCTGACGAGCCCTTCAGAATAAGCAGATCAAAGATTGATCTTTTTTTGGAATGTCCTCGTTGTTTTTACCTAGACCGGAGAAGGGGACTAGGAAGACCAAGTATGCCAGGATGGGCATTAAATAGTGCTGTTGATCAATTACTTAAAAATGAATTTGATCTTTTAAGAAAGAATGGTGAATCACATAAATTAATGAAAAAGTATGGTATTGATGCAATACCATATAATCATCCTCAATTACCTGTTTGGAGAGATGATCATTATAACTATACTGGTGCTTGTACTATTCATAAAGAAACTAATCTAGAGATATGTGGGATTATTGATGATATTTGGACTGATCATAAGCAAGAAAAGGTCTTTATTGTCGATTATAAGGCGACAAGTACCAAAAGAGAGATATCCCTTGATGATGAGTATAAACAGGGCTATAAGAGGCAAATGGAGGTATATCAGTGGATATTTAGAAGACTTGGCTTTAATGTTTCTAATACCGGGTACTTCTTATTCGCTAATGCCGGAAAGAATCGTCCTAAATTTGATGGTAGGCTAGAGTTTGAAGCTTCAATTATCCCATATCAAGGAGATGATTTCTGGGTTGAACCCACTATATTTAAAATGAAAGAATGTCTTGATTCAGAAGAATTACCCCAGAGTGGGGAAGAGTGCGAATTTTGTGCTTATAGGAAATTAATTAAAGAAGAAGAGTAATGATTGATAAAAATAAAAAAGAGGCATTTGAACTATACAAAATTTTTAATGAAAAGGTATCAGAGGAAAGCAGAGAATTTTATACTGTAAATAGTATTTTCTTTGCAATAGTGAGTACATTGTTCGTTTTACAATTTTACTCTTTACTGGATAAAGGAACAGAAATAAGCCAACCCCCATCTTTATTAATATTCTTTTCAGTTTCAATCATCGGTCTTATAATTTCAATCTTCTGGAGAAAAGCTTTAAGAGGACAAGGGTTATGGAAAAATTTCTGGGCAAACAAATTAATAGACATAGAAACTTTTATTTCAGAAAAAGAAAACGTTAGCAAGAATAATACAATCTGGCAATATCTAAAAAAAGAGCGAAAAGAAAACTATAACTGGAAAAAATTTAAAGATGATTGTGTAAAAGAAGAAAATATCTTAGAAAATATTATTGATAATAATTTTGATTTAGACGAAGAAAGGGGAGGGGTTTGGCAAGAGCTTTCTGTTCAACCAAAAAAAGATAAAAAAGGATTTGGCGTAACTAAATACGTTAAATATGTTTCCGAAATATTCGAATTAACATGGGGAATCAATGCTATTTTTGTAGGATTATATTTTATACGGATAATCTTAAGTTCTGATTGTCAATTTATTTTGTTTCTTTTATTTTTATTACTATTGCTATTATTATCATTATTACTAATTGTATTTTATTTTTATTTATGGAAAAAGAAAAAGGATACAAAATAGGAAAAACTAAAAAAGATTTTATTAAACAATTAAAAATAGAAAAGAAACAAGATTCAATATGGTTGTTTGGTTGTTTTAAAGATAAAATTGAAAAAAATAATAATTTTGAGTTAAAGTATTGGTCATTTAAAAAAAATAAAAAACCTGAGCACGATTCTAAATTTCAAAAAAAATCAACCGAATATACTTTTATAATAAAAGGTAAAGTAAAAGGAAATGTAGATGGCAAAAAAGTAGAATTGAAAACAGGAGATTATATAATAATAAAACCCAAAACAAAAAGTAATTTAATAGAAGAAGTTTTAGAAGACACAATAGGAATAACAATAAAATCTCCTAGTTTAAAAGGAGATACTCAAAGATAGTTAAATTTTCTAAAAAATATCAAAAAAGAAACATGGCAAAAATATATGGTAGTCTCGGTTCTTTTTCAGAACTAAAAAAAAGATTAGAAAAAATATATCGACCAAATAATCTAAAAGATATTATTGATTTTAAGAATAACCTTCCGAAAGCACCGTCAGAAATAAAAGTAAAAGCTGAAAAAGAGATATTAGAAGAAATAGATAATCTTAGAAATAAATTAAAAGAATTGTCTATTAAATATAAAGGTAAAATAAATGATAGAAAAAAATTATTAACAGAAGAAAAAAATGACATTGCGTTAAAAATTAATATTTATTCAGTCAAGCCAACTAACATTTTTAGAAGATTATATTATTATTTAAAACTAAAATTATTATTAAAAAGAAAAAATATACTTGATAATCATTTTGATGAGGAAAAAAGAAAACCTTTCTTATACTTAGAAAAGAAAATATTATCAACAAAAGAAGAACTTGATTACAAAGAAAAAAACCTAGAAAAACTGATTGAAAAGAAAATAAAACCAGAGATAGAAAGATTAAATACCACAAACTCTCTTCTTCTAAAAAATAATAAACTATACAAAGGCGCCTTGGGAGAAGAAAAAGTTTTAGATGAATTAAGAAAACTTCCTGATTCTTTTTCAGTAATAAATAATTTTAAGAAAAGTTTTTCAAAAGGAATATACCGAAAAAGAACCGACGATTGGATATATTCTGTTCAAATTGATCATATAGTAATTGGCCCAACTGGAATTTTTATTATTGAGACAAAAAACTGGAGTCAGCGTTCAATTAACAACGAAGATCTTTTTTCTCCAGTTAGGCAGGTCGGAAGAGCTAATCACGCACTGTATTGTTACTTAAATAATCTTATTAAAAAAAATTACTTACCTTCTCTAAACCATCGTTGGGGTCCACTAAAAATTTCTTTAAATAGTATCGTTGTATCCATACAAGAACCACTACAACAAGAGTTTCAGCATGTAAAAGTATTGTCTTTGCAGGGTTTATTCTCATATATCACTCATCGAAAACAAATTTTTTCTAAAAATCAAATTGAAGAATTAACTAAATTTTTATCAGAAGTAAAATAATCTAATATTGTTCGTAATCCTTAATAATGATTATAGATAGCACTATCTTTTTGCGACTTATAAGGTCAAAAAAAAGAAAAATAAATATAAAAAAAATATGACAAGGCATTATAAAAGAAAAAGTGAAAAAAACAACAATGATTTGCAAAAACTAGTAGAAGGATTTATCACTATTTATGTTCTCTATCTTTTTAGTCTGTGGTTTACAGACAAAGAAAATTTTTACCGCTGGGTTGCCTATGGACTTGTTGTTTTGATTTTAATAATTACAGGAATGTTTTTGTATTATAAGATTCGAGCAAAGAAAAAAGGAAAGAAGATAGAAAAATTAAAAAGAATCATAAAGGAAAAAAATCTTGAAGAGTATATCAATAATTTTATTTCTAACTATGGTTTAGGAAAACAGGAGAAAAGACAAAAATCTTGGAATCATAGAAATTATTCGATCGCAAAATATCGTATTGATGACTTGCTAAAATTTTTAAATGAAAAAAATATATCATTTTCTGATAACGATATTCGACTTTTATTAAAAGAATATATTGATGAAAGAGATTATAGAAAAATGAAAGAAAGTCAAGGGACACCTAATTATTATTTTAAGGATATAAATGGAACCGATTTCGAAATACTATTGTGCCGTCTGTATGAAAAAATAGGGTACGCAGTTCAACATACTGGGAAAAGAGGAGATCAAGGAAGTGATCTAGTGATAACAAAGAAAGGAAAAAGAATAATTGTTCAAGCAAAAAAATACAAGAATTCAGTTAACAATAAAGCGATTCAAGAAGCAGTAGCAGCTAAAGGAATTTATAATTGCAGTAGTTCAACCGTTGTTACTACGAGCAACTTTACAAGCGCAGCTCGGGAATTAGCTAAGGCAAATAACGTTTATTTGATAAACGGTAAGAAGTTAAGAGAACTTCTTCTTTATTATTTAAAAGAAAATTGGATTTAAAATTTAGATTAATTAAATTTAATGCTCAAAATTAGAATAACAAAAGAAGATATTACCAAAATAAAAGCAGAAGCTATTGTTAATGCTGCTAATAATTCTTTATTAGGAGGAAAAGGAGTAGATGGAGCAATTCATAAAGCTGCTGGACCAGAATTACTAGAAGAATGTAAAAAACTAGAGGGTTGTGAAACTGGGTTAGCTAAAATAACTAAGGGCTATAATCTTCCGGCTAAATACGTAATCCATACTGTAGGACCTATTTGGCAAGGTGGTAATAACAATGAAGAAGAAAAACTAGCTTCTTGTTATAAAGAATGCTTAGAGTTAGCTAGAGAGAAGGGGATAGAATCAATTGCTTTCCCTTCTATTTCTACCGGAGCTTATCGCTTTCCGATTGAAAAAGCAGCTCCAATTGCTACAAAAACAGTAAAAGAATTTTTAAGAAAAGACACTTCTATAAAAGAAGTGGTTTTTGTTTTATTCTCTGAAAAAGATTACCAGATTTACAATGAAATATTAAACAAAGAATAAAAAAAGTGGATATATGATAATATCCACAGATGTTTATTTTTTGAGGTACTTCTTTACTATTCCGACAAAGAACAAGGCTATTTTAGAGCGGTTATGATGAGACCAGTCCAGACAAATAATTTCTTCTTTCTGACTTGCTAATTTTGATTTTAGCTTGCTGTTTTTTTCTAAAACTTCAAGAACAAAATCAGTGCTAGGATAGTCAAAAATCATACAAGAATTCCCGAAATTTAACTTGCTATAGTCAAAAGATATAAGTTCATCACGTAATTTTAAAGATAACGATTTAGCTTTGGAATCTAAAACTAGAATCAATCCAATTTTCCACTCCTGATAATCAAAAATATCATTCAAGTAAAAGCTGCCATTTTTTTGCTTTATTATCTCTCTTTTATTAATTAACTTAATTTTGATCTCTTCTATTTTTTCAAGTCTTTCTTTCAGGGGATAATAAAACAGAGCATTTATCTCTTTTTCTCTAGCAATAGTTATTCTTTCTAATTTTTTATTCTCTGATCTTATTTCTTCCAAAAGCCTGTTTAAGTTTTCCAAATAACCAGAGAGATCTTTTCTCAGCTTTCCTTGATAAACATCGCCTATATTAACAACAAGTTTTTGAGCTTTTCCTTTTGATACTTCATCAAACATTTTCGTTATATTCTTCTTGAAAGTATTGATTTCATCATTTTTTTCTTTTGGAATAAGATTTATCTCAACACTCTCTAGAAAATCCTCATCTATTCTTTGCCTTATTTCTTCTTCTTCTGTCATTTATTAACTCTCCATTTTTTAAATGTGCGTTTAAATACTATAACATTTAAATAATGGATGTCAATAAAAATAAAACGTAACAGAGAAATAGGGGAGTATTAATAACTTTCTACAGAAAATAATTAAGGTATGATAAGATAATTAAATTAAAACCATTAATTAATAAGAAAAATGAACAAAAAGAATTATTTTGCTGCTGGGATTTTACCTGTTATTAAAATAGGGAATAAAGAATATTTAGTTTTAGTAAAGAGAACAAAAGATGCTTTAAGCAGTCCCGGTTCTCACTCTTTATTTGGTGGAGAAGCTGATGAAGGAGAAAACCTTGATCCTGATTCAATAGCTCAAAGAGAGTCATTAGAAGAAATATTTATTTTTAATAAAAGAAGGGAAGAGTCTTATAATTTAATCTTCGAAGACAATAACTACAATAAAGAATACGAAGAAAAAACAACTAATTTAATAAAACTATGGAACGAAAAAATGAATTTAGAAGGAAAAGAACTAACAATACCAGAAAAACCAATTGTTCAAATCAATCCCTATTTTAGAAAAGACGAAGAGTTTAATATCCCTTCTCTTGGAAAAATTAAGATAATTATATTAAAGTTTGAAATAAAAGAAACAAGCATTAAAGATCTTATTATTTTCGACGGGGAAGGATCAGAAGAAAACGATCAAGAAAAGATCCTAGATCGCCAAATTGATCTTTTCGAAATAAATCAATTTAAAGAATGGTGGTTAAACAAAAAAGAGAACATTTTAAATTCTAATTTTACTTTTCAAGAGGGAAGAGAAAATCAGAAAGAAACATTTATTAGTAAAGAAAAAGATAAAATATCTCCGGGTTTAATATATGTTTTAGATAAATGGCTTCTATAGTATTCTCATTGACAAAAAATAAATCAATGTTATAATGTAAATAGCTCTTTAATAAAAGAGAAAATAGGAAGAATGAGAGGATAGCATGAAAAGAAAATACAAAGCAATAGGAACATTATTAATTATTGTTATTTTGTTACCTTTGTCTGGGTGCACAGAATACGAACCTATAGACGCTGAAAATATATGTAGTTATGTAGATAAATATGTAACGACTAACGTGGTTCCGAAAGAAGAAATAAGAGACGAAAATAGATTTGAATTCTTCATTATGATAATGATCCCATGCGGAAAAAGTTTTGTCCCTGTAATGGTTCCTATATATGACGATTACAAAGTGTATTACTGCGAAGAGGGAATTTATATAGCTGTAGAAAAAATTGATACTCAGCCTACAATAGGGAAAGAAACAAAAATATGTGGTAAAGTTTTAAAAGATGAAGAAGACAAACACTTGTTTTGCATTAAAGTAGATACTATAAACGGAGATTGCTCCGGTACCGCTGCTAATATCAAGAAAACCATATAAATATATTCTGGACACTTAATGTGTCCTTTTTTTTATTAGCTTATTACAGTATATAAATCTATGCCTCCAGGGAAGTAGTAGTTTTCCACTTGACTCATATATATTAATAGTCGTACAATGTAGGTAAATCGACATTTAATATATAAAAAATACTGAAAAGGCAACTTTTAAGACAAACCCTTCTCTGATATCCCTTATTTTAAATACTTTTAAATATAAGTTTTTAAATGATATTATTATATTAACGAAAGAAAAAATAAAATTAATTCTCTTTATAGTTGTAGGACTGTTAGAAAATATAAGAAATAATAAAAAGATATGGACCTTATAATTACAGTTACAAAAATAGCCTTAGCTTTCGTTTTAATAATGTTAGTGATGTATGCTTTTATTCTTTTCATGGCTTGGGCTATATTAAAAACAACAAAAGACGAAAGAGTTAAAAAAGAAATGAAAGAATTTTTAAGCAAAAAAGAAGCAGAAAAGAAAGAGATTTATGTTCTTCCTTGGAGCATCTTTATCTTGACTCCTTTAGCATACATAATTCCTATATTTACAATTATTTTCGCCGTTTTCTTTCTGCCCTTATACGTATACATTAATATTACTGGTCCGTTAGGCCCCAATAACTTCATAAGTAATTTTCTGAACTTAATAAAATATCCTTTGATATTTTTCTTTATTTTTGGTGTAGGATTGTCTTGGTATTTTAACCCTAAATCAAAAATATTAAGGAAATTTAAAAGGTTGGAAATAATACCAATAGAAAAATTGCTTGCTAAAAAAATTCCCTGTTCCAATTGTTCTGGATCACTAAAAAAATGTAGTTATAATCCAGAAACCTCAGAATACGAATGTTTTTGTAAAGAATGTAACAAAAAAATAATAATAACCTGTGATGGCAGGCGCGCTAAAATAAAAAAACATGAATAAAAGAAAAAAATCGTTCATTAAAATAGTAATTGCTCCTATTATTATTTCCGCTATAATATTTCTCTTCGCCTTCTTTATAGCAGTACATAAATGTCCAATGATAAATCTCAAGGATTTATTATGAAAAAATCAAAAGAACCAATTATAAAAAAAATACCAGATTTCCTAGATTATTGTGAAGTAGAAAAAGGATTATCAGAGAAAACTCAAAAAAATTACAGAAGATATTTGAGAAAATTTGAACAGTGGCTCAATAAAGAAAAAAAGATAGATTTAAAACCTCACGAATTAACAACTGATGATATTTGGCAATACAGATTATTCCTCTCCCGCTATAGAGACAATAAAGGTAAAACCCTTAAGAAAATAACTCAGAATTACTATTTAATCGCCCTGAGAGCTCTTCTAAGCTACTTTTCAGCCAAAGATATACAATCTATCCCCTCTGATAAAATAAGTCTTCCAAAGGACGCTAGAAAGGAAAAAACTATAAAATTCCTTAATCTAGATCAGATAAAGAAACTCTTGTCATCTCCAGAGACAAATACAAAAATTGGATTAAGAGATAAAGCAATTCTAGAAACATTATTCTCTACAGGGTTAAGAATTGCTGAATTAGTTTCATTAAATAAAGAACAGTTTAATAATATAAAAAACAAAAAAGATTTAGAATTAGGAATAGTCGGTAAAGGAGATGTTCCAAGAACGGTATATTTTTCAGAAAGAGCTCTCTCCTGGCTTAAAAAATATTTAGAATCGCGAGCCGATGACTCAAAGTCCTTGTTTGTAAATTACAGAAAAAGAAAAGATGCAAACAGAAGGCTTACTGCTCGTTCAATAGAAAGAATTGTTAAGAAATATTCTAAGATAGCAGGTGTTCCTATTTTTACTACTCCTCATACCTTACGTCACTCATATGCAACAGATTTGTTAAGTCAAGGAGTTGATTTAAGAGCTATTCAAGAATTCCTTGGACACAAAAACATTGCAACCACTCAAATATATACTCATGTAACCAACAAGAGATTAAGAGATATTCATAGAAAATATCATAGCGGAAAAAATCTAGATAAAAAATAACTACTAGCTTATCTTCCCTAGTAGTTTTTTTATAGTTTAAATAAACGTCGCACAATATTAATAATCATCAACGCATTCGCTAAAGAGATTAACCTGGTCGTTATATTCTGAAATCAAAGGTCTAGCTTTATTAACCAATACATTGTACTGTTCTACTAGAAGATTATAATAACTAACCTTTTCTTGGTACTCTATTCCTCTCTTGGGATACATTCTCTGAATTTCTCTTTCTAAAGAATTTATTTTTTCTTTTAAATTATTTATTTTCTCTTGATAAATATCTATCTCGGATTTTATTCCTTGATCAGGAACAGGACAAATAGAAAGAGGTGTAGCAAAAACCTGAACAGCTAACCAGAGCTTACTTCCTTCTATCTCTCCTTCCCTAGCTGCTACCCCTATTTCTTGATATCTTTCACCTAGAATATTATCTCTATGTCCAGGGCTTTCCATCCATTCTTGGACTAAATTTTCATCGCCTTCGAAGCCACCTTTTGCTAAATTTTCTCCAACAACAATGAATTTATAACCCATTCCTTCTGTTAGATCTCCAATATCAATTTCTTCAGGAGAAACATGAGCAAAATATTGTTTCTCAAACATGTCAGAGACTTTCGTTTCGGCAATAATATTTAATTCTTCACTTTCTAATAACAACTCTAAATCGTTCTCTTCTCGATGAAAATTAGTCCACTTAATAATCCCCTTACAGGTTAACAAAGAATTTTCAACCTCCTCTTCAGAGTAAATAGGGTCAGGATTATAAATTCTCTTATTTATCTCTTTCAACGAAATTTCAATAATTCTATCCTTTGTCTCATAAGGCTTCTTTGCTAGATCAAAATAAACATTAAAAATTCCACTCCAATAAATAAAAGCTAGTTCAGCAATAATTCCTACAAAAAGTAATAATATTCTATTTTTTCTTTTCATATATTTTTATTCTAACATAAAATAAAAAAATCGACTTATTAAAAAGTCGATATTTATAATATATAAGGATAGATATTACTAAAATCTCTCATTAACGGAGAACTCCAGCTTGCATTCAAAACATCAAGATTTTCTTTAAGAATATCTTCATTCTCTTTTAAAAGAATGTTTTTCCCTTTTAAAAATATTGCGCTAGTAATTCCATTTCTGATATTAACTAATCTAACTGGTCTTTGAAGAGGTCTTCCTTCAATGTTTTTTTCTTTATCAGAAATGTTAATTTCAGCAATACTGCCTGGGAATTTTATTTTTGGAAAAGCACAGATGGTTACAGTACCAATTTCAGAATTGATTCCAACTGTTACGTTTTTCGTTAAAGAAGCTATCTCTGTTCCTTGCAATCCTTTCGAATTATAAGTGCCATTTCTTTTCTCTCTAACAATAATATTCTGTGCGTTACCAATATGATGCAAGAAATTAACCTGAGAAAGCTTCGCGCCACTTTTCCTAAGAAAAGGGGTCTTATTATTGTCGATTAAAACCTTTCTCCCGTTTATTTCAATCTCTTCCCATAGCTCCCTGTAAGCTATATTTGCTGGATGGCTTATCTCCCAAAGATTATCAGAGGTTCCTCCAGGTAATAACCAACCCTTAGGATATATGTCTCTTAAAGAATTAACACAGTAGAGCTCACTTTCAATCTCAAGAACGAGACAAGCAACTCCTCCTACCATTTCTAAAGGATGATCACGATCTGCTACTCTAATCTTCTTTATCTTTAATTCTCCCCTGTTTATCCTTTTCTGCAAATCAATTTTTTGTTCTATCCAATCAGAAGAGTAAGATTTGAAATGATTCTCTCTTTCTCTTAAACTAGTGCATATTTCTGATTCAGGGCTAATTTTTAAATCAAAAATCCATCGACCGTTTTCTTTAACCAACCAAGCTTCTGTTGTTTTGACTGTAATGAAACTACCTTCTCCTTCGTATTCCTTAAGCTTTTTTAATTCCATTTTCACTCATCTTCCCTATTTTTTAAAGGTTCAAATATATGAATATTATAATCATAGAAAGCTTAAAAGTCAATAAAACGCATAGGGGGTTGACAAGAAAAAGCTAATAGAATATTATGTATTTTACCTCAATGAACTTGAGCAGAGAAATTGAGAGGAAAAAGAGGCATGTTTTTTAGAAAAGTCCATCTTTCTTTTCATTAAAGCTTTTCTAAAAAGTGCATCCCATCCCCTCCTAGAAGTCCTCTTCTCCTCTCTCTTTTCTCCTCTCATTATCAGCACCTTATAAAATTAAATAAATATAAAAAAGGCTCATAAATTTAGAGCCTCTTTTTTTGTTCATTTTCTTATAAATTCTCCTGGAGCAAGTTGATCCTTTAATGCCTTATAGATTTCTTGGAAAGGCAATAAAACCTTTTCAGATTCAAAAAAGAGAGTTGCTTCTTTTTTATTTTTTATAGTAAGATCTAAGGAAAACTTTTTCGTATCTATATTAGAATAAGAATATCTATTCTCTTTCTTATAGACAGCAATTCTTAATAAATTAACAGGGAATCTAAAAATTTTTTCTTCTCCTTCTCTAGATCTTACAAGTAAAATTATTGAATCTTTTTCTCTTTGGACCTCAACTTCTGACCAATTGCCACCATTTAAAGAACTAATAATTTTGCTTCTTGTTTCTTTATTTTCGCTCAAATGAACTAACCTCCAACTTCTTTTCTATCTTAACTTAAGAAAATAGTCAATCATTTAAAGACAAAAATTTAATTGCTTTTAATGCACTTTTTTCTTTGTCTTTTATTTCAAACATTAAATCAAAGTCAAATTTCTCTACTTTCTTCATAAAATTTTTAAAATGATTTAAGTTTATCTTTTCTGTATGAGAGCCACGTCTTTTTCCTTTCCCTTGGCTACTATAATCAATCATAGGAATACCATCTTTTTTCTTCCAAGTTTTTTTAACTTCCTCAAAACTTTCCGCTATACTTTCTCCATTATTTTTTAAAGAATGATGGAAAACATCAAGTAAGACCGGTACTTTTGTCTTATTACTAATAAAGAGACATTCTTTTAAGCTATAGGAATTCTCGTCATTCTCTATTACCAATCTTTCTTTAACGTTAATTGGAAGATCTCTGTATCTATCAATAAATCTTTCTATGCTTTTTTCTTTCTCACCATACACTCCCCCAACATGAATTTGAATTTTATGAGTTTTATTCAATCCCAATAAATTAAGAACTTGTTCATGATAAACAAGTTCTTTCACGCTCCTTTTAAAAATATCACTCTTCTTTGAATTAATTAAGGTAAACTGATCAGGATGCATAGAAATTCTCATTTTATTATTTTTAATCAATTCCCCTATTCTACAAAAATGCTCCTTGAAATGCTCTTGCCATTTAAACTTACAAACAGGATGAGAAGCAAAGGGAATCAAGGGAGACCCTATTCTAAAAAATAAAAGGTTATTATCAATATTAAACCTTATTGTTTTCTCTAAACAATCTAAATTATTTCTTACCTTCTCTTTCATTTTCTCGGGAGAATAAGAGGTTAATCTAAAAGTAGTATTAGGAGTACATCCAACACTTCTATTGATACAAGGATAACCAATTTTCATAATTAAAAACTATTAATAATTTTAGATATCCTTTCTTTTTCTTTTCCTACTATCTCTCCCTCATATTCTCCACTATGAGCCGAAGTGCTTCCATAAGAAGGCTTCTTCTGATCTAAATGTAAATGACAAGAAAGGACACCGTCTTTCTCTTTTATAAAAAGATGAAAACGAGGATAATTTTTATTGTTTAAAGACCTGACACAATTAAACTCTCCTTTTTCTTTTTTTAATAAAAAATATCCTATTCTTCTAACCAGAAAAAGGATATTCTTATTCGGTCTTTCAATCTCAAATTTCATAAACTTTTTTTGGTTTACTACTGAAATTTTTTAACACTACTAAGCCACTTCCCAAATTCACAATCAGGACTATGAGGAGGCGGATCATTTCTCTTTAAAACAGAAACTGCATTTCTAAATAATTCGGGAACATAGGAAGGATCTGTTTCAATTTCATGTAATTCTTTCTTAAAAGGTAATTTTTCGCTAAAGCCATTTTTTTTATCAATAATGTAGAAAGCAAGATAACCCTTTTTAGGAGTCGAATAACCATTCTTCTCTAAAAGATAAGTATAAACATCCATTTGTATCTGAAATCTATCATACACTTTAGCTATCTTTTCTCCGGTAGATTTATAACCAAGCGGAGCAAGCTTGTCGTCAGAAAATTTCAAAACATCGTCCACTACCCCAAATATAGTAGCCCCTAAAGAAGCATCATAATATTCTAATCCCTTATTAACATTTCTCCATTTGTTAATTAGTTTCTGGTCTGGTAAAAGACTAGCATCTATATCGTTTTCTATTAATAATGGATGATTCTCTTTCTTCGCCCGATATTTATCAAATTCTTTCTTCAAAAGAAGATCAACCGATATATTCAAAAAATAAGGATAAGGATGAGGTCTTTTTATCCCTTTTTTCTTATCAAGCCAAAAACAATGAGGACATTCTAAAAAAAGATTTAAAGAATTTGGAGAAATTTTAATTTCTTTGTTCATCTTCTAATTCTTCTTCTAATTCTTCTTCTTCCTCCTCCTCTTCTTCTTCCTTAAAAAGAGCTTTTTCTAATATTTTTATAAAAACAAACCAAGCCAATAGAACTCCCCATTTTTGATATAAAGAGATTTCAGATTGGTCTAGTCCGTAAATTGCAAAGAATAACGAAAATACTAGAACAAGAATAAATAATATTTTTTTCATATTCTAAATAGTTTAATGTTATTAAAGCCATTAAATAACCTTTATCTAATTAGTATTATTTTATCATAAATAATTTACGAAAGATAATAAAAAAACTCAAGAAAAAATATTCTTGAGTTAGATGTCTTTTTCGGGAAATATAGCTGCAAAAATTAACATTCCTCCTGATCCGAAGAAACAGATTTCTATCAAAACAAAGAATAGAATAGAAATCGGAAAAGAAGAACAGAAAAAACTATCAAAGGTAAATTTATCAAAAAGAAAAATAAAAAATATTATTCCAGCTATAAATATCATCGTTCCCGTTAAGAATAAGAAAATTCTGTTTTTAAAATTACTGTTCAGTTTTAAGACCTCCTGATTAATTATAAGTATTTAAAGAAATAAAATCAATAAAAAACAGGTATTACCTGTTCTTGTTAAAATGCCAAAAAACCTACCTTTTTTGCCCGCATTAGTATCTTACTGTAGGTCTTGTAACCCCACGTTTGACACTCCCGTGCTAGTAATGATATCAGAACCAATGCTTTTGTCAATAGTAAAATAAAAATCACTGGATTTTTTCCAGTGATCTGTTCTTGTGGTTAAGAATTTCTATATGTTCCTTTCTTCACTTCCTCCAATAGTTTAAATCTTTTCATCTCTTCAGGTTTTTTAATACCCATATTTTTTGCTAACTCAATCAAAGATTTTTTAGATAGGTTTCCACGAGGAGTATACCCAAACCTGTCTTTTTTTGCCAGAGCATCTAAGATATCCTGAATTGTAAAAGAAAGTTTTTCCTTAGAAGAGTTTACTAAAGATAAATTATAATCTCCTGGATAAAGCAACATATTTTTTGCTTTTTCCAAATTTTCCGGGACCTCTTCTCCTTCAAACAATCCTACTCTTCTTTCTTTAAGCCAATCCAAGGTTTGTTCGTCTAGCTTTTCCTTCACTAACCAATCTCTTATTTCTTCCAATTCTTTCTTACATATATTCATTTTCTCACCACCCATTTAAAAGGTGCAAACAAAAAATAATAATACATTACCTAGAAATATTGTCAAGGAAAATGGACTTCAGCGATCTAAATCACGTAAATCATTATATCTCCTACGTTTGTTCCTGTGTTGCCTGTTTCAACAAAGGAGCCGTCAATTATTTTAAAAAGATCGTTGGTATTATATTTTGATAAATAAGGTTCTATTTTAATTCTTTTTTGTTTTATTTGTTCAGTAGAAAAATTATCAGCAACTGCTCCAGCTACTGGTAAAGAATAGTCAACTCCGTCTGTAGAAAAGCTAGCAACCAACCACTTTTTCTTATAATCAATCAACTCTTTTAAAGAAACAGCTACGTAATGTTGATTCCTCCCACCATTGCCATGATTTTGAGGCAAGCAAGGAGTTGTTTCTCCTCCTATCAAAAGCAGATTATAATTTTTGTACTTTCCTTTTTTTATTTCTTCTGCTCTTAACTTTGCGATTTTATATGTTTCTCCTTTCTGATTGCTGGAAATAATAAAAGGATCAAATCCAAGTTCCTTGGCCTTCTCTTTTGCTTTATTTAACGCTATTTTATTGTCTCCAATGACATAATTCTTAACACTAATTTTTTTATTAGATTTTTCTTCTCCAGAAAAACCTTTTAAAAAATTAATAATATTAGCAGAAACCTTATTTTCTAGATTATATTTTTCTAAAACCGCTAAAGCATCTAACGGAGAATAATCGCTAAATACTGTTGGGCCAGAAGCAACAGACTCTATTCCTCCTGCTACAATATCAGAGATAATCAAAGAAACGATTCTTGCTGGATAAAAGAATCCATTTAGCTTTCCTCCTTTAATCCGAGAAAGAGACTTTCTTACTAAATTAATTTCTTCTATTTCTGCGCCACATTCTATCAAAAGATTATTAACTTCTCTTAACTCTCCAAGTTTAATTCCTTCAAAAGGATAGGTCATTAAAGAAGAACCTCCTCCAGAAACAAGACAAATAATAATATCTTTTTTGGTTAAAGAATATTTTTTAGTTAAATTAATCATTGATTCTACTCCTTTTATCCCTTCTTCATTAGGAATAGGATGTCCCGCTTTAATGACTTTCACTTTTTCAGTTTTGTAATTTCGTGAATTACAATTGACAACCCCTTCTTCTATTTTCTCTCCTAAGATATTTTCTATTTTTTCTGCCATTTTCCCAACTGCCTTACCTCCTCCGATAACAAACACTCTCCCGTAAGCGATATTATAAACGTCGTTATCAATAACTAACTCTTCTTTTATTGAATCATATTTTACTTTTTTTTCGACAAGAGATCCTGGTAAAACTGAATTAATTGTTTCTTCGATAATGTCTAAAACTTTTCCCCGTAGCCTGGAAGTATTGATTTCCTTTTTATTCTTAATAATCATTTGACAAAATTTAATAATTAAATATAATAAAAACAATTGTTAGATTGTTCTAGCAATTACGCGACCAGATGAAATAATTTTTATCTCCGATTCATCATCGGACCTTCGATATTTTTAAATCTGGTCGCGTTCCTCACCACATAACGCTCTTTCAAAATTAATTATATACCATAGTGCGTTTTATAAAGAAATAACGCACTTTTTAATTTTAACACAAAAAGCCCTTGAAATAATAATCTCAAGGGTTTTAAAAAAAATAAAAATTTATTTCATTAAAGATGGTCTTTTACACCATTTATCAGAAACTTTGTCTACAATAGATTCTCCTGCTTTATTTCTAGCATCTTTATCGTTAATATTCATAGGTAAAGATATAAAATTACTTACTCTTTGATTATCAAAAACTTGAGCCCTTTGATCGTAAGAAGGAAGATTAACGAAGACTTTTAGCTGATAATATTCTATTAACGATAAATCAACTATTTTCGCCTCGGGATTTATCCTGTTAACCATTTTTATAGAATCATCAATTACTTCATTGTAACAACCACGATAAGTATAAGTAAAAAAATCGTAATTTATCTTTTTTCTAAAAACTATCCCGATAATCAAAATTGCCAAAATGGCAAAAAGTATTAATGTTTTTCTTCTTATCTTCATACTATGAATTTAACATTTTTACTCTCCGAAAACAAGATTATCAACTTTATCAATAATCATTAATATAATATAATTAATAAATATGATTGAAAGTATAAAAAATTTTCCAAAATTATTCAAACAAGGAAAAGACGAAAAGGTTAAAATTAAAAAAGGCTATGGGAAAGTCGAAAATATTATAGTTGCAGCAATGGGAGCTTCTGCAATACCTTCAGAATTTTTAAAAGAAGCTATTTTCTTAAATATTCCTTTTGAAGTTTCAAAGAAATATGATCTTCCAAATTACGCTGATAAAAATACACTTTTATTTTGTATAAGCAGGTCAGGAAATACAAAAGAAACGATTAATCAATTAAGGCAAGGAATTAAAAGAAAGTGTAAAATAATAACAATCGCCTGCGAAGGTGAAGTAGAAAAAATAGCAAAAAAAGAAAACATTCCTTTTTTTAAACTTCCTGCTACTTTTAAAGAAAAACAAACCAGAGAAACGTTTCCTTTTCTAACCTCTTTATTAATGAAAATTTTTAAAGAAATAGAATTGATTAAAAAAATCCCTTCGATAAATAAAATAGAGAAAGAAATAAAAGAAATAGAAAAAGAAGCAAAAGTTTTTAGTAAAAAGACGGAGAAAGGATTTCCTTTAATCTGTTGTCAATACTCGTCAATAAGTTTTCGCTGGGAAAGTCAATTAAGCGAAAACTCGAAAAAACTATCTGAAAGCTTAGCACTACCAGAGCTTGTTCACAACGAAGCAGAAGCTTGGCAAAAAATTAATAAAAATTATTTATTAATAATATTAAGGGATAAAAAAGAAAGGAAAGAATTGTCTGCTCAAATAGAAGGGTTCAAAAAATTAGTAAAGAATAAAACCAGAATACTTGAATTAAAAGCAAAAGGAAACAACAAAATAGAAAGGATGCTTTATTTAATTCTTTTTGGAGACTTTGTTTCTTACTTCCTTTCTCAAACAAGAAAAGTTAACCCAGACGTTAATAATTATATTTCAAAAATAAAGAAAGAAGTGAAGAAAATAATTTGATAGAATAATTAAAACAATAAAATGAAAAACCAAGTAGTTATTACTTGGTTTTTTAAAATAAATATTATTTCTTTAGCAGTTTCACAAACACCTCACTGGGAATATTCACTTTTCCTTCTGCTTTCATCTTTTTCTTTCCTTTTTTCTGTTTCTCTAATAATTTCCTTTTTCTAGTATAGTCACCTCCGTATAAATACCCTGTAACATCTTTCCTCAAAGCAGGTATGGTCTCCCTAGCTATAATCTTTCCCTTCTTATCTTCTTCTATAAAAACATTTCCGAGGATTACCTGAATTGGGACAGCAAAATTTTGTCTAGGTATTAATTCTTTCAAATCTACAGCTAGTTTCCTTGCTTTCTTATAAGCTTCTTCTTTAGGAATAATCCTAGAAAGATTTTTAATCTTATCGTCGGCCACAAAAACATCTAACCTGACTAAATCTCCTTCTTTCATGCCAATAGATTCATATATCATAGAAGCATAACCAGAACTAACACTTTTAAGTTTATCATAGAAATCACTAATGATATCTGCTAAGGGAGTATTATATTCAATAATTAATCTATCTTTTCCTAAATAGTCCGTCTCCTGATGTTCCCCTCTGATTTGATCAAGAAGCTTCATCACTCCTCCTAAATAGTCTTGCGAAGTAATTATTTTAAGATTAACCCAAGGCTCTTTTATAAGCTGATTTTTTTCATCTATCGCGTAACTAACCTTGGGAGTTGTTACTGTTAAATCTATATCATACTCTCTTTTTAATCTCTCTACTGTTATTTCCAGATGAAGCATTCCTAAAAATCCACACTTAAATCCTCTACCCAAGGCAGAAGAAGATTCTACTTCTGCATAAAAAGCCGCATCATTCAATTTTAATTTATTAATTCCTTCCTTTAAAACATCAAAATCAGACTCTTGATAAGGATATAGACTAGCAAAAACCATTGGCTGAGGTTTCTCCCATCCCACTTTTTTCAAATAACTATCAGGATCTTTTTCATTGGTAGCAATATAACCTATCTCTCCAGCTTTAAGTTCTTTAGTTGGGATCATTTGAGGTTTAAACATCCCAATTTCATAATTAGAATCTTTTAATACTCCATCAAAAATCCTTACATAAGAGATAATTCCTTTGTAAGAATTGTAAAAAGAGTCAAAAACAATTTTCTTAATAGAACCATCTAAATTTCCTTCGGGAGCAGGAACCTTATCTATAACTACATCTAATACTTTTTCTATATTAGTTGATTCTTTAGCAGAAATCTTGATTATTTCTCTTTTATCAATCTCTAAAAGATTGGCTAATTCTTCCTCTACTTCTTTAATTCTAGCATTAGGCAAGTCAATTTTATTAATAACAGGAATTATAGAAAGATTAAATTCTTTAGCAAGATAAAGATTAGATAAAGTCTGAGCTTGAACTCCTTTCACCGCATCTACCAAAAGTATTGCTCCCTCTACTGCCTTCAAAGATCTCTTTACTTCTAGATAAAAGTCCATGTGGCCAGGAGTGTCTATAAGGTTTAAAATATATCCTTTATACTCCATTCTTACCGGCTGGAGCTTAATAGTAATCCCTCTCTCTCTTTCTAAATCCATTTGATCTAATAGTTGGTCTTTCATCTTTTCTTTAGGAATAGTATTCGTCAATTCTAAAAAACGGTCAGCTAAAGTTGACTTTCCGTGATCAATATGAGCAATAATACAAAAATTTCTAATCTTATCCATAATTAAAAGTTTATCAGAAATTATTAGTTAACTCAATAAAAAAATAGGGAAAAATCCCTATTATATTATCTCGCCACTTGTAAAAACAATAGCGTTTTCACGAAATACTATCAGTTTCTTTCCTAGCTCTAGCTTATCTCCGCGCATCACTCCTCTTTTTCCGTCTAAGATAGTACCTCCACCTTTAAGGCGTTTCTTCTCTTTAATTTCATACCCTTCTCGGATTTTTTTAATATCTATTAAAGAGTGCTTTGTTTGAATTTTCAACTCTATCCACCTCCGTTTTTATTTAACTAAAAGAGAATATAGTATATTTAAAGAAAGATGTCAATAGAAAAAACCAATTAAAAAATCCTGTCTCTTAGAGAACAGAATCCTTTAAAAATAATATCTCTTATATCCCTAAATCAATAAAATCGCTTCCGTCATCTGATTCTACTTTTACCTGCAAGCCTGTAGCTATTTTTGCAACCTCATATATTCTTGTACACAAAGTTGGACTAAAACCAGGCTTTAATTCCCCACCACAATTATTATCCATAGAAATCCAAGGAACAAGACTTTTAGAATAATTAAACTCTCTCCCTGCACTATCAACTATTTCTTTAACATCCCATCTCCCAGCTCTAATAGATTCTGTACCAACATTTCTTACTCCTATCGTAACTTCAATATATTTTTCAGTAGTACTTGCTGCCTTTGGGTTAGAAATTTTTCTTTCTAGTTCAGAAACCTCTAAAATATTTCCTCTATCTTTAGCCTTTTCTAGTTTAAACTCGAAATCGCCTAATGTAACCTCATAGACCGGTCCTGGTGGCTCAGGAGGCTCTGGTGGAGGTTTTGGTGTCATCATCGTCATTGCAATCACCGCAATGAAAACTATAGCAATAACGATCATTACTCCTAAAACAATAAGTTGTTTCTGATCGTCCATTTTTGTAAATTTTGAAAAATCCATCATGCTTTTATAAAATTAATTACTTTATATATTTTATCATAAAGAAAATAATAAAAAAAGTTAACTTAAAAATAGTTCTTCTGAACCCAATTATATATAACCTGAGTATCTCTCTTTAAATCTTGAGATCCTAAAAGAATAATGGCAATATCTCTTTTTTCTCCGTTTTTCTCAAACTGAAAAACAAACAAAGAAGTATAACGAGAGGATTTAATAAATCCAGTTTTTCCTCCAACGAAAGTAGAATCATGAACAAAAATATTCTTGTTCCATAATTCTGCTACTTCAAAATCAAGATCTCCAAAATTTCTTACTTCTTCGCTTTTAGTTATCTTTAAAATTGGAGGGCGATTATTTAATAAATAACGAGCTAAATAAAAAAGGTCTTTGGCGGTAGAAACATTTCCTGGATCATAGCCAGAAGGATCAGTAAAAGAGGTGTCTTCCATGAGAATAGCCTCTGCTTTTTCATTCATTAAATCGATTGTTTTCTCTTTTCCTAAAAAACGACTTAAAACTTCGGCCGAATCATTAGAAGACTCAATTAAAAGAGGATAAAAAAGATCTACTACTCTAATTTTCTCTCCTGGTTCAAGAATCTCTGTATTCCCATACCCTTCAAGCATTTCCTCTTTCACTTCTATTTCTTTTGTCAAATCAACGTTTTCCGAAACAACTAAAGCAGTCATTAGTTTTGTTATAGAAGCTATGGAAAGTTTTTCCTGAAAATCTTTTTGAGCAAAAATAAATCCAGAATTAAGATCTCCTACTAAATAACTGTTAGCAGTAACTAACGGTAAAATAACATCGTCTTGAGGGTAAACATAATCATCTCTTTCTTTGTTGATGACAAGCACCGGCATATCTATCTCAGTTTCTTCGTAAACAGTTCTCGCATCTTCATCTTTTAACCTCAAACATCCTCCCGAGAAATCAGAAACTAACTTCTCTCCTCCAGGATAATAAGGTTCCCCATGAAAATAATACTTTCCATAATAATGAAGAGCATAGGGCATAAAAACCCCTGAAACAATTGAAAAACTACTTTTGTACCCAGAATTAATTTTATAAAAACCAACAGAAGATCCTCCCCATCCTTGAGGATCTCCTTTCGTAATAATAGGAACTTCTTTTTTTAATATCCCATCATTGTAAATCCTTACCTTCATTTCTGATAAATTAGCCTCTAGAAAATCAACCTCTTTATAAATCAGCTCCTCTTTTTTATCTTCTAATAAGTCAAGATAAAAATTAGACTCATCAAAATCAAAAAAGTTAGTTCCTAAAAAATTAGTAGAAATTAAAAATACTAATAAGGTTGTCGCAATTTTAATCATTTTAAATAAAAAAACGCCAAAAAGGCGAAAAAAGCCAGTTAAATTTTAAAAAGTATTACCTCCCAAATCTTCTTTTTCGATGACTATATTCCGCGATAGCCTTATTGAAATCTTCTTTATTAAAATCAGGCCAGTATTTTTCAGAAAAATAAAGTTCAGAATAAGCTGCTTGCCAAAGCAAGAAATTAGAAAGACGTTTTTCACCACCTGTTCTAATTATTAAATCAGGCAAAGGCATTCCTCCAGTAGATAAATAATCATTAAATAAAGCTTCAGATATCTTTTTAGGAGAAAGTTTCTCTTTAACCATTCTTTTAATGGCCTGAATGATATCCCAACGCCCACTATAACTTACAGCTAAGTTCAAAACATAATCTTTATTATCTTTAGTAAGATCTTCTATCTTCTTAATCGCGTCTTTTAATCCTTGAGGTAATCTATCTTTTTCCCCAATAATTCTTACTTTAATCTTGTCTCCAATTAACAAGCTATCATTTTCTTTATTATAATAATCTTCTATTTCTTTTAACAATCCATGCTCTAGTAATTGCATCAAATACTTAACTTCTTTTGTAGGCCTATTCCAGTTTTCAACCGAAAAACCAAAAGCAGTAAGAATCTTTATTCCTCTCTCTTGACAGTAACTACAAAACTTCTTAAGATTTTCAAAACCTGCCTTGTGACCTTCGATACTTGCCATATTAGATTCTCTTGCCCATCTCCTGTTCCCATCTGGCAATAAAACAATATGAGAAGGAATCTTGTCCTCTTCTTCTTTAATATTCTCCTTCATAGTTAATTATTATTCCCTCTTTCTCTTGATCCTGAGCTAATATAAAGCCCAAAGCAAAAGAAAGAAGAGAAATTAAAATAACTGTACTTACTAGTATTATAACTCTTTTATTTTTTTTGACAACCTTTTTAAAAGTTGCTAATATTACCATATAAATAAAATAATATTTGAAATATTTTATGTCAACGACTAAAGCCTCAGGAACAACAAAGCTGGGAAGAGATTCTAAACCAAAATACCTAGGCGTTAAATTATATGCTGGTCAGAAAGTAAAACCCGGAATGATTATTATTAAACAAAGAGGTACTAAATTTATTCCCGGAAAAAATGTAAAACGAGGTTCAGACGATACTCTATATGCAACTAAAGAAGGAACGGTGAAATTTACTACAAGTAGTAAAAAGAGCTTCAATAATTCTCGAAAAAAGAGCAAAGTTGTTAATGTAGAGTGAACAGAATAACAAAGAAAGAAGCACGGAAAGCCGTGCTTTTTTTTATTTATTTAACCCTGCTTCTATTAATCCTCTAAATAACGGATGAGGCCTAGTTGGTCTAGACTTGAATTCAGGATGGAACTGAGAAGCAATGAAATAAGGGTGATCTTTATGTTCAATAATTTCAACTAAATCTCTCTTCGGATTAACACCTGCAATAATTAAACCGCTTTTCAATAATTTCTCTCGATAGTCGTTATTTACTTCGTATCGGTGTCGATGCCTTTCTTGTATTAAATTATTATTCTCATAAAGTTCAAATGATTTAGTTCCTTCTTTAACCTCACAAGAATAATCTCCCAACCTCATTGTTGCTCCATATTTTTTATCTCTTAATAAAGCAACCTGTTCAGACATCATATCAATAACATTATTCTCTCCTTCAGGATCAAATTCGCTTGAATTTGCATTATTAATTCCACAAACATTCCTAGCGAATTCTATTACTGAAAGTTGCATCCCAAGACAAAGACCAAGAAATGGAATCTTATTAACACGACAGTATTCAATTGCTTTAATCTTTCCTTCTATCCCTCTATTACCAAAACCACCGGGGACGATTATTCCATCAAATTCTTTTAATTCTTCAGTGGATTTAGGATCTTTTTCATATTTTTCTGCTGATAGCCATTGAATTTCCGGCTTTCTCTTAAAATACCAAGCAGCATGTTTTACTGCTTCAATGACTGAGATATAGGAATCCATCAGAGTAAACTCTCCTGTTTCAAAATACTTCCCCACCATACCAATCTTGATTGGCTTATCGACTGTCTCAATAGTTTGAGATAATTCTTTCCATTCTCGGTGATGATCATCAGGTTTATCTTTTTTTTCAAGATTAAATTTAGCTAAAATTCTATCTCCGATTCCCTCTTTTTCAAAATTAAGTGGAATTTTATAAACAGAATCAACATTAGGAGAAGAAATAACACTTTCTTTATCTACGTTACAGAAAACAGAAATTTTCCTTCTTCTTGGTTCGTCCAACTCAAACTTGCTTCTCGCAATAACGAAAGAGGGTTGAATACCAGCCATATTTAACCATTTTACTGCTTGCTGAGTAGGCTTTGTCTTCATTTCCCCTATTGTTTCTGGAACAGGTAAATAACTTATTAAAACAAAAAGTACCTGCTCGGGATTTTCTAGTCTCATCATTCTAGCTGCTTCCAAGAAAAGCATATTCTGATACTCTCCAACTGTCCCACCAACTTCGATTAAAACAAAATCAGAGCCAGTTTTTTCTCCTGCTCTTTTTATTCTTGATATTGTCTCATTTGGAATATCAGGAACAACCTCCACGCATCTTCCGTCATACTCTAAATTTCTCTCTTTATTAATTACAGTTTGATAAACTCTGCCAGTAGTAATGTAATTGTCAGTAGTAAGTTCTTCGTCTAAAAATCTCTCATAATTTCCTATGTCTTGATCACACTCAACTCCGTCCTTTGTAACGAAAACTTCCCCGTGTTCAACGGGATTCATTGTTCCAGCATCAACATTGACATAAGGATCGATCTTTATAGAAGTCACCTTGTAGCCACTCTTCTGAAGAACCTTTCCGATAGAAGCAGCAGCTATTCCTTTACCAATTCCTGACATTACCCCTCCAATAACAAAAATATATCTAGTCATGTTTTAAAAAGAATTAAGATTTTTCTTCAGGGACGACTATTACTTTAATCTCTCCCTCTAAGTTATGTTTAAAAGAAATTTTAACTGGAAATTCTCCTAACTGCTTAATGGGTTCTTTAATTTTAACCTGGTTCTTTTTAATAGAAATATTTTCTTTCTTTAGAACATCAACAATCTTTTGTTCGTTTATAGACTCATATAACTGGTCACCTTCACCAACTTTCACTGGTATTTCTATCTCTCGACCATCTATGGCGCTGACCACTTCCTGAATTTCTTCAAGTTCTTCTTGAGCTTTTTCTGCCCGTTGCTCCACTTGCGTCTCTAACCATTTAAGATTGCTTTGGGTAGCTGGTTTAACCAAACCCTTAGGAATAAGGAAATTCCTTGCATAACCATCTTTTACTTCTTTAACGTCGTATTTTTCTCCCAAATTTTCAACGTTTTCTAAGAGAATTACTTTCATGTTTGTTTTATTAGATTACATTTTTAATTATATTAAATTCAACCTATTATATCAACTTTATTTTTCTAAACTCTTTACTAATTCTATAGCCATTTCTAGTTGTTTATCTATGTTTTGTTCATAGTCTTCTTCATTCATTTCCACTTTAATGTCTGGTTCTAAACCAGAACCGCTAATTGATTCTCCTTTGGGAGTAAGCCATTTAGCTACAGTAACCTTCAAACTAGACCCATTGCTTAGGGGTACCAGCTGCTGAACAGACCCTTTTCCAAAAGAGGTTTCTCCTATTAATAAAATTCCTCTATTATCTCTAAGAGCACCAGCTAAAATTTCAGACCCTGAAGCACTTCCCTTGTTGATCAAACAAACTATAGGATAATCAGCTAAAGTGCTTGGACCTGATGCCTTATACTCTTCTCTCTCTCTTGAATCACCAAAGTCTTCTATTGCAACCACTGTTCCTCTTTCTAATAACCATCCTCCAATATTTTGGGCAACACCAAGATAACCACCAGGATTGTTTCTTAGATCTAAGACGATTTTATCAGCAGAACTATTCATAATCTCTCTTCCTGCTTTACTGAAATCATCGCTTGCTTTTTGAGTAAAATGGTAAATCTGGACATAGGCAACATTATCGTCTTTGAGTTCCCACTCAAGAGAAGGAACTTCAATGATATCTCTCACAACTCTAATATCCCTACTCTCCGACCAAGATTCTCTAAAAATAGTTAATACTACTTCTGTTCCTTCTTCTCCTCTAATCCTTTTCACCGCTTCATCAAGAGTCATGTCAGCTGTTAATTCTCCATCAACCTTCATAATAATATCTCCCGCTCTTAACCCCGCTTCTTTCGCAGGAGTCCCTTCTAAAGGAGCTATTACTTTTAATTGACCTTCTCTTGCTCCGACTTCCATGCCAACTCCTCCAAACTCTCCAGTAATATCTTCTGAAAAAATCTCGGAGTCATCTGGGTCTAGAAATAAAGTGTAAGGATCATCAATAGAATCAATCATCCCAGAAATTGCTCCGTAAATCATTTCTTGAGTATCCAGGTCTTCAGAATTAACATACTTCTCTTCTAATGTTTTCCAGGTTTCCCAAAATAAAGAAAAGTCAACATGCTCTGGCGGACAAACAGGACAATCTACTCTACTCATTCCAAAAAAAGTCCCCAGTCCGAAACTAGCTAATGTTGCTATCAATATTAAAACAAAAGTTAAATTTTTCTTCATATTAACCTGGTATAGCAAAAATTAAGAAAACAGTCCAGTCTAATTTAATAACATTAAGATATTACTTTTCCTTTTAGATAGTTCTCTTTAAAACCTACGATTTTAACTCTTTTAAAGTCACCAAGCTTTCCTTCTCTAAGAACAACCGCCCTAAACGAAGACGTTCTTCCAATTACTGTTCCCTTCTTCCCTTCTCCGGAAATCAAAACGTCAAATTCTTTCCCTAAAAATTGTTTATTATCTTCTAAATTAATTTTTCGAGAAAGTTTAGTTAATTTTCTAGATCTTTCTTTTTTAATCCTGTCTGGAAAATCTTTTAAATCCTGTGTCTTACTATGAGGTCTTTTTGAAAACCTGAAGATATGAATAATAGAAGGTCTTGTTTCTTTAATAACACTCAAAGTTTTTTCAAAACTTTCTTTGGTTTCTCCAGGATAGCCCACAATGATATCGGTAGCCAAAAGAACATCATCGAAATTATTTCTAAATTCACTTACAACGTCAATAAAATCTTCTACCCTATAATTTCTGTTCATTTCTTTTAGAACATTATTATCTCCTGACTGTAAAGGAATATGAATAAACTTATATACTTTTTTTGATTTAAAAGAAGAGATAAGTTCTTTTATTATCTTTTTAGCAAAAAAAGGATTAGTCATTCCTACTCTTACTCTAAAATCCTTATCTATTTTATCTATTTTATTAATTAAATCTGGAAGAAGAAAATCACCTTTTTCTAACCCATAAAGAGCAGAATCTTGAGAAGTAAGTTGTATCTCTTTGTACCCTGACTCAACGAGAAATTCTATTTCTTTTAAAATATTATTCATAGAAAAACTAAAAAGTTTTCCTCGTGCATATTTTGTTGCACAAAATTTACAATCTCCAAGACAGCCCTCAGAAATAGGGACAATCGCAGATATATCACCCTCTTTTCTTCTCTTGATTGAAAAATACCTAGCTTTGTCTATGCTTCTTCTAGAAATTACAGAAATCTTTTTTTCTTGAAGGATTTCTTCTGCTACTCGAACCACAGAAGGAATGTCTTTAGGACCAATTATCCCGTCAGCAAACTCAGAAACTTTTTTGGGAGAAATTAAAGATAAACATCCTGCAACAAGAATTTTTTTGTCTTTAATTTCTTTCATTCTCTTAAGAATTTTTCTTTCAGTTTTTCCCACTACTCCACAAGAATTAATAACAACAAAATCAGCTTCCTCTAAAGATGAAGTTTCTTTAAACTTCTGAGAAAGAAACCCTCTTATTAAATCTGAATCTGACTGATTAAGCTTACATCCATAGGTTTCTAAATAAAATTTCCTCATAATGGTTTCTATTATATAAAAATCTCCTTTTAAAAAAGGAGAAAAATGTGCCCCTGCTGAGACTCGAACTCAGAACCTCTTCCTTAAAAGGGAATTGCTCTGCCAATTGAGCTACAAGGGCTAATAATTTCATTTGTCATTTTACTAAATTTAAAAATAAAATCAACCGATTTTAACTAATAAGTCCTTTAATAATATTTTAAACCAAGGAGTATAATTATCCGGATTCTCCTCCATGTCTTTTTTTAAATTTTCTAGGCCCACCCATTTCCATTGATCAACCTCTTGAGGATCAGGATTAACCTCTCCATCATAATTACCAATAAAAATATGGTCAAATTCTTTCTCCCATAGACTATGATCCAATTTCAAAGAATATTTTCTACTAAAAACCTCCTCTAACTCAGAATCAAAACCCATTTCCTCTCTTAATCTTTTAAGGACTGAATGATTTAATTTTTCACCGGGTGAAGGATGACTACAACAAGTGTTACTCCATAACCCAGGACAGTGATATTTATTTTTAGCTCTACGTTGAATTAAAAGTTCCCCCTTTGAATTAAAGATAAAAACAGAAAAAGCTCTATGGAGCTTTCCTCCTTTTTGATGAGCTTTTAATTTATCTTCAATTCCTATCTCATTATCTTCCCTATCAACGAGAATTACTTTCTTTCCCATAAAAATTTTATTAATTTACTCTTTAATCTGAGAGATAAGACGATTAGAAATCCCCATCAAAGTTAAAACGACACTAGCACTTCTAACTGGACCTGATTTATAAAAAGACTGTTCTCCAGAACTACAAATTCCAAAAATCGGTGTATCTTTGCGCTCAAGATTTTCTCTAATCTTAATAATTTCCTTCCTGTAGTCAGATCCTAAAAGATATCCTCTACCAGCACAAGAAAAGAAAAGTATTAAACCGAAATCATTAGACCTAGCATCTTCTTTCATCATCTTTACTGTAACATCTACTGTATCTCGAGAAACACTTTCTATAGTAATCTTACCAAAAGTAACTCCAGTTCCCTCTTTCAAGGGAATAATAGATTTTACATATTTTCCTTCAACAACATCGCTAAGCATAAAAGGCCAATAGAAATTATAGTTACCATCGGAATAAGCAAAAATATATCCTTTTTTTCCTAAAGAAACATGCTTCTCCATTAACTCTAAAGATGAATTGTCGTAATGATTATATATTTCTTTGACTACTTCTGATGCTGGCCTACCATTAAACTCATAGATTAAATTTCCTTTACTCTTAGTAACAACTGCCTTTTCTGGCAAAGGGTCTACTCCACTAGCTACTCCATATCCTATCTCTAAATCAGAACCAAATAAAACAGTAATTACTGATTCTTTGTACTTTCCCCCATTAAAGAAACTAAAACCTGATTCAGGATAAATAGCATAGTTCGGATTTATTCCTTGAGCAAGTCCACCACCAATATATCTCACTGTATTTCTAACAACAGAATCAATACCAGAAAGAACTCCTTCGTCTTTTAAGGTACCATCTTTATAAAAACCAGGGGTTAATAAAAATCCATTAAGAGGATGAAATCTAGTAATGTCTCTTGCTCCTTTTTTCATCATTGCGAGATAAGCAACCGAAGGATTATATTCCAGATTATCTAAAGCTTGATTAATAGAGCTTCTACCTGCTTCTTGAGGGCTATCAAAAACCTTTTCTCCTATTCCAAGACCAACATTTAAATAATCTGATTCCAAAGCTAAAACAGCCACCCCATTAAACCTTAAGGATGGCATAACCTTTCCAGCTTTCTTAAGAAAAGAGGAAACGATTCCCTTCATCATTTCAACATCGAAAAAATACTTATCCTTAGCAAAAAATCCAAGGACAGTTCCTCCTGCTAAAGGAATGTTTTTATCTCCAAAAACTTCATATACCTTTTTCATTCCTCTTTCATAATCTTCTTCCGGATAGTTATAGGTGCAAAAAAACAAAAGAAGCTTGGGCTTCTTACCTTCTATTTTCTTTTTTGCTTCCTTTGCTGCTTCTTCTGTTGCCTCCAATAAATTATTTTTTTGAGAAACTCCTATTCCTGTATTAATTAAAGACATAAACGATGTTTACAATAAAACAAATACTATATACATAATAGCATAAAAAAGAAGGGCCAGGAATAATCCTAAAGCCCTTCTTCCTTCAATCTTTTTAAGGTCTCCTTTTGTTCTTTTGTTAACTTCTTAGGAATCTTAACGTCTAATTTTACATAAAGATCTCCTTTTCCAAAACCGCTAAAATGAGGAATTCCTTTTTTAGAGACCCTAAATATTTTACCTGACTGAGTCCCAGCTGGGACCTTAAGTAAAATATCTTTTCCCTCAAGAGTAGTTACCTCTATCTCGTCCCCTAAAACAGCCTGAGAGAAAGAAATAGATTCTTTCACGATCAGATCATCTCCTTTTCTTTTAAAAACAGGGTGTTCTTTAACAATAATACGAATATATAAGTCTCCAGCTTCTCCTCCCCTTCTTCCAGCGTCTCCTTTTCCCTTAACCTTTAATACTTGATTTGAATCAACTCCCGCTGGAATAACCACTTTTATTTTTTCTTTGCCATCAATTCTTCCTTCTCCATTACAAACATTACAAGGTTTTTCCGGTTTCGATCCCTCTCCTCTACAATCAGGACAAACAACATATCTAGTAACATTCCCAAAAAAAGTCTTATTTACTTGCTGAACTCTACCTGTCCCCCTACAAGAAAAACACTCTTTTAATTCGGTTCCCGGCTCAGTTCCTTTTCCTTTGCATCGAGAACAGATAACCTTTTTCCTAAGAGAAATTTCTTTTTCTTGATTATGAAGAATCTCTTCCAAACTAACTTCAACATCAATTTGAATGTCTCTTCCTCTTCTAATATCTCTTTTCTTTTCCCTAGACCCTCCAAAAAAATCACTAAAGATATCACCTAAATCTTCTGCACCAAAACCAAAATTAGATGAAGAAAATCCAGAGCCAAAATTAAATCCCTGTCTTGGATCAAAACCTTGACCTCCTCCTTGCTGAGAACCATCGAAAACTCTACCGAATCTATCATATTGACTCCTCTTCTCTTGATCAGAAAGAACTTGATAAGCTTCATTTATCTCCTTGAATTTCTTTGCATCTCCTCCTTTATCAGGATGATATTTATGAGCCAGTTTCCGATAAGCCTTTTTTATTTCGGCACCGGAAGCATTTTTAGAAATACCAAGTAATTTGTAGTAATCTTTCATATTCTACATCTATTTTTTATTTCTCCTTATAATCTCCTTCTTCTGCGTCTTTCTTATTATCATCTTCTTCCTTTTCTTCTTTCTTTTCTTCTTTTTTCTCTCCTTGCTGTTGCTGCTGTTGTTGTTGCTTGTAAAGTTCAGAACCGATTTTTTGAATAATCTGAGAAAGCTCAGAGGTTTTACTTTTTATTTCCTCAACATTATCACCGTCTTTTACCTTATTTAGGTCTTCAAGCTTTTGTTTAACTTCTTTCTTGCTCTCACTATTAATTTTATCTCCAGCATCTCTCAGCGTTTTCTCGGTAGCATAAACCAAACTATTTGCTTTATTCCTAACTTCAATCAGTTCTTGCTTTTTCTTATCTTCGTCAGCATGCGTTTGAGCCTCTTTCTTCATTCTTTCAACTTCTTCGTCAGAAGCTCCGCAAGAACTTTCAATTCTAATTGATTGTTCTTTTTCAGTAGCTTTGTCTTTTGCTGATACATTAAGAATACCATCCGCATCAATGTCGAAAGTTACCTCAATTTGAGGAACGCCTCTTGGAGCAGGAGGAATACCGTCTAGAATAAATTTCCCTAGCGTCTTGTTATCAGCAGACATTGGTCTTTCCCCTTGTAAAACATGAATCTCTACAGAAGATTGATTCTCGGCAGCAGTTGAAAAGGTTTGAGTCTTCGAAGTAGGAACAGTTGTGTTTTTAGAAATAAGAACAGTATTTACTCCTCCAAGGGTTTCAATCCCTAGAGAAAGAGGAACAACATCAAGAAGCAAAACATCTTTTACATCTCCTTTTAATATTCCCCCTTCTACTGCTGCTCCGATGGCAACAACTTCGTCTGGGTTAATCTCTTTTGAGGCTTCCTTACCAAAGAATTTCTTAATCTCCTCTCTAATCTTAGGAGTTCTTGTTTGTCCTCCAACCAGAACAATTTCTTCGATTTCATCCGGCTTAAGTTTTGACTCTTTTAAAGTTTTTTCAACTACTTCAACAGACTTACTGACATATTCTTCAATTAGCTCTTCGAACTGAGCTCTGCTCAGCTTGTAATAAAGATGCTTGGGTCCCGACTCTCCAGAGGTAACAAAAGGAAGATTGATTTCTGTTTCAAGAGTAGTAGAAAGCTCAATCTTCGCTTTCTCAGCAGCTTCTTTTAATCTTTGAAGAGCTAAGTCGTCTTTAGATAAATCTACTCCTTGGTCTTTCTTGAATTGATCTACTAACCAATCCATAATTTTCTGATCGAAATCATCTCCTCCCAGATGAGTATCTCCTCCAGTCGCTTTAACTTCTACCGTATCTTCTGCTACATCAAGAACAGAAACATCGAATGTCCCTCCTCCAAAGTCATAAACAATAATTTGGTGATTTTTCTTTTTAGTAAGGCCATAAGCCAAAGCAGCCGCGGTAGGCTCATTAATTACTCTTTTAACTTTAAATCCTGCTATCTCACCAGCAACTTTCGTCGCTTTCCTTTGAGAATCATCGAAATAAGCAGGACAAGTAATAATTGCTTCCTCAATTTTTTCTCCTAGCTTCTCTTCAGCATCACTCTTAAGTTTCTGCAAAATCATAGCAGATATTTCCATCGGCTTGTACCATTTCTCTCCCATCTTTACTTCAATTCCTTCATCAGAAGCTTTTCTAATTTCATAAGGCAAAAGCTTCTTGTCTCTTTTAACTTCAGAATCCTCAAATCTTCTACCAATTAATCTTTTAATGGAGAAAATTGTATTTTGAGGATTAGTAATTTGTTGTCTCCTGGCAGTGACTCCTACTAATCTTTCTTTATTTTTAGAAATTGCAACAACAGAAGGTGTAGTTCTATTACCTTCCTTGTTTTCAATTATTCTTGGCTCACCTTTATCAACTACTGCCATAGCCGAAAAGGTGGTTCCTAAATCTATACCTAAAACTTTTCCCATAATTAATTAATAGCAATGTATTAACTAGAAAGTCAATTAAAATAAACCATTGACTAAATAACCAACACACAACCAGATTAAAATTTAAAGAATAAATTATACTTACCAATCTAGAAATAGATTGGTAAGTAACGTCTATCCTCTAACTTATTTCTCTGGAGAAAAGCCAAAATCCTTTTTCGGAGCTTCGGCCATTTTAATTTCTCCAAATTTCTTCTCATAATTATTAATATTCTCCTGTAGGGCCTTAGTTATTCTTTTTAAATGACCCGGACTAATAATTACTCTTGAATTTAGGACTCCTTGTGGCGGAGAAACTAAGAAGAAGTCTAAAATAAATTCGTCCCTACTGTGCACTACCTGCATCAAGTTAGAATAAGATCCTCTTAAATCATCTTCTTTCACTTTTATCTTAATTTTTTTTTGATCTTCCATAATAGAATATTATTTTTTAAAATTATTTATTTACTTTGAAACTTTGACTTTTGCCGGCCTCAAAAGCCTTCCTTCAAAAAGATAACCTTTTTGAACTTCCTCTACAACTATTCCTGATTTTTCTTCTTTGCTTTCAACTTCTTCAACTATCTCATGATAATTCAAGTCAATTTTTTCTCCTATCGCTTTTACCTTTTTGACTCCTTGAGATTTAAGAAAATCATTAAACTGGTCTTTTATTCTTAAGAGACCTTGAAAATAATTATCATTTTTTATATCTTCAGGAGTTTCTTCCTCTGCTTTCTCGAAATTATCTAAGATTTCAATAATACTAGAAAGTAACTCAGCCTTACTATAATTCATCATTTCTTTTGTTCTTCCAGCTTCCTCCCTCTTGTAATTTATAAAATCAGCTTTTGCTCTCTTCCATCCATTTAAATATTCTTCTTTTTGTTCTTCACACTCTTTAATTTTTTCTTCAATTGTTTTTTTTGATTCTTTTTTTTCGCTCATTTTTATTCTTCTAATAATTTAGTTAATGAATTAACAACAGAGATGTTTTTCTTATAATCCATTCTCTTAGGTCCTACAATAACAAAAATTCCACTACAACCAAGTCTAGGACATTTAAAGCTGGTAGTTATAATACTAGCATCTTCGTTTCTAAATTTTGGAGTCTCTGCTCCGATATAAACTCTCACTCCAGAGGAATAATCTGAAGCAAAGTTAGATATATTTTCTTCAAAGAGACTGATCGTTCTTGCAAACCGAGAGACAAAATCAACATTTTTAAACTCAGGTTTATCGAAAATATCTTCCCAACCTTCTTTCCAAAGAATATCTTCGTCAAGAATATAACTTAAACTTAAATTTGAAGATCTTTCAGCTAAAACCCTAGTTGCTACCTGAAGAAATTTCAAAGAATTTTCTAGTTCTTTCTTTATTTCCTTTGCTATTATTTCTTCCTTTTTATTATTGAAAATAAAAGGTCCGTTTTCTAAAATGTCGTTGACAAAAAAACGATATCCTTTATCGGTAGGAATTCTTCCAGCTGAGGTATGAGGCTGATAAAGCAATCCTTCATTTGTTAACTTCTGCATTTCAATTCTTAAAGTAGCTGGAGATATCCCAAAATTATACTTTCTGTCAAGAAACTTAGAACTGATCGGTGCTGCAGACTTAACGTATTCTTTGACTATTGTATTTAGTATTTTATTCTGTCTAAATGTAAGAGACATCACTATCCATTTTAATAATTATCACTCTCCTGTCAAGAGTGATAATCAAAACAAAAAAGCAATAAAAATTGCTTATAAAAAAAAGAAAAAGAGAAGGAAACTTTGCTTTTATTTTTCTCTTAATCGAATAGAGGCGTATCTCTTAAAATAGAAAGCATCTCTGCGACGAAGTACTGATTTAACTATTTTAGCAAGTTCTTCAGGAGTTATTTTAGTATCAGGAATTTCTGGATCCGGAGCAGTAAAAGATTTATTAAGTATAAATCTTCCACCTTTTTGGTCATTACTTACATAATAATACCATTCTTTTATTCCTTTTATCCTACCTTCTTTTTTAAGCTTAAAAAAGTTAGCAATTATTCTCCTTCTTCCTTGAAGTATTTGCTCTTCCAGTCTTATCGCTGCCATTATATTATCGATCCAACTATTTTTTACTTTCGTGAAATCAAAGAAAAGATGAGTCCCTATATTACTTTTTTGGATCGTTACAGACGATCCTTTAGTCCTAGCAGCTTTGTTAAAAACTGGATTATTAGATCGTGCTACAACTATTAAGTCTCCATCAAAGAAACCTATCTTTTCAGGGTTTTTCACTAAAAGATCTTTTTTAGATATCCTTACCTTCTTTGCTTTTTCAAATTCCTTGAGAGCTTTATTAAAATTAATCTCATCTTGAGATATTATCTCTAAAAGATCAAAAGCAAATAAGGTTGCCTTTTCTTCACCGTAAAAATTCTTCTCGGATGTTAAAACTTCAACTAAATCACAATCTCTTGTGAAACTTTCTTTCTTTAGCTGATTACAGTATTTTTTAAGCATCCGGAAAAGAACTTCTTTTTTCTCTTCCATGAATTTAGATATTACTCTTCTCGTAAATTCAACATCTCTTTCCATGCCCAATTCCCTAAATTGGAAAATATCATCTAAGATTCTTAATCCCTTATTCATTCTTTCTTTGTCAGAAAGATTAGAATTATGAGCCATCTTTTTAATGACATCACCAACATCGAAGGGTTGAGTAATTCCTCTAAGATCGTTGTTTTTGTTCAACCTTAAAAGTTTTTTCACGGTAGATTGGTCAGACAGATTAAAATCTTCAGCTACTTTCTCTGCACTAGTTAAAGAACCATGCTTTCCATGATGATCATACTTGCCTCTACCCCTATCAATAAAAACAATATTACAGATACCATTTTCTGTAAATTGGTCTCCTCCTTCCAAAAATATTTTTTCACTTGATACCTTGCCAGGATTAGCTTTTTGAAAAAGATAAACGCCTAACATGCTATCAAGATCTGGTCTTGTGTGGGTAGCTATTATCGTCTTGTTCAATCTCTCACCTCTTTAAACTATACTAGGATTCCGCCTAGCTCGTTGATTTTCCTTCTCTTATTTTGTCTTTTAAAAGTACTTCAGCGTTGAAATTATAACAACATAATTAAAATATGTCAAACAAAAAGTGGGCATTGCAGGATTTGAACCTACGACCCCTTCGATGTGAACGAAGTGCTCTGCCACTGAGCTAAATGCCCTTTTAAAAATATTATAACATGTAAAAACTTAAAAAAAGAAGAGTATTAGCTACTCTTCTATGATAATTGACTAAATCCTTACTCCTGTTAGCGTCTTAGTATCTATAACTCCTTCTATTATCCTTACTCTATTTACGACTATCTCACCAACTTCTTCTACGGAACCCGCGTCTATTTTTAATATCAAATCGTATTCTCCGAATAAAGGATGAACTTCAATTATCTCTTCTACTTTTAGTAATGCATTATAAACTGCATGTTCTTCCATTGGTTTCGCAGAAACCAAAACAAATCCTACTGCCATAAAGTTTGCTCCTTTAGTTTTAAAAAGGACTATATTTAATTATTATTATAAAAAGAACTCTCTGTCAACCTTTGCTTCAATTCAATAAAAAAATTATAATAGAGTTAAATATGAAAATATTTGAATTTCATTTCAATCCCAAGAAAGAAAAGAATAAGATTTTTAACAGTTTTATTTACGAACCAGAAAACGCTTATGAAAGAAGAGTGGGAAATTTATATATTGTTGGAGAAATAAGAAACACAATACCTCAAAATTACCTCTTTCTAAATAAAATATCTGAAAAAATAAAAGAATCTTACTATCAAATAAAATCCAATATTTCTTTAGAAGAATCATTGAGGAAAAGCCTTGAAACAGCAAACAATTTCTTAGACAAACAAGAAGAAAAAAATAATATAAGCTGGTTAGGAAATTTAAGCTTAGGAATTTTTAACCTTAAAAATCTTAATATAAACTTCTCTAAAATTGGAGAAATTAAAATATTACTATTGAGGGGAGAAAAAATCGTAGACCTCAGTAATGAGCTTAAAGAAAAAGAAGGAGAACTGAGTTCAAGAAACTTTTCTAATATCGTATCGGGAAATTTATCTCCCTCGGATAAATTAATAATTATAACGCAAAGTGTATTTAACTTAATATCAGAGAACAATCTTCTTTTAGAATTGCTATCAATATTTACTAAAGAGATAGATTCTAAACAAGCCGATAAAGAAATAAAGAAAACCTTAAATAAAAAAGGGGATTTACTAGAAAAACTAAGTGGGATTTTTCTTTTGATAGAACTAGAAAAACCAGAGGAAGAAACATCTCAGATTAAAAGACCCATTACTTCAAAAGAAAGTTTACTTCCTCAACTTTCTTCTTTTAATTTAATAAAGAACCGAAAAATAAAAAATAAAGTAGCAAAACTTAAAATACCATCATTTAAAAATATCTCGTTCTTTAATTTTTCGAAATTAAGAAATAAAATCAAAAAAATCACTCCCAAAGAATTACCTTCTCTATCACCTTCTCTTCCAGAGATTCCTTCTAAAAAAATAAAAATAAAAAGATCGATATTAATAGTTATAATCTTCATTTTTGTTCTTGGTATTGGAAATCAATTATTTAAAATAAAAGAAGAGAAAAAGATAGAAATAATAGAATCTCAGATAAATTCGATTCAAGAAACAATTGATGAAGCTGAAAATGCATTAATGTATCAAAACGAAGAAAAAGCAAATAAGTTATATCAAGAAGCATGGGAAAAAATATCCTCTATAAATCAAGAAGAATTTTCTATAAAAGAAAAAGTAGAAGAGAAAGAGAGAATAATAAAAGAAAAATTATATTCTATTAATAAAATAGAAGAGATTAATAACCCTGAATTAGTTTTAGAAATAGAACCAGAAGAAATAAATCCTGAAGGAATCTTAGCAGAAAATGAATTTTTTATTCTAGACAGTGACTCCAAAAAAATATGGCAAAAAAAAGAAAACTGGTCTGATGTATTTAACGAAGATTACTCTATAGCCAAAACATTTAATGACTATATTTTAATATTTTCTCCTATTCATAAAATAACGCTAATCAAAGATAATGAAAAAATAGAAAAAGAATTATCGGTTGCCTATCCAAATATATCAGATATTTCAACTTTTGGTTCAAATATTTACTTTTTAGACCAACAAAATAAAGAAATAATAAGAACTGTTTTCCAAAAAGAGGTTCAAGAACTAAGTGTTAAAAATTGGATAATCCAAGAAACAATAAAACCAGAAAATCCAATATCGATAGCAATCGATGGATCTATCTGGGTATTAGACAAAGAAAAAAATATTAAGAAATATTACAAAGGAAGTTTCGAAAGAGAGATTAATTTATCTCTATTTCCAAACATCAACCAATTGTCAAAAATTAGCACAAATCAAAACTCTTACTATCTTTATCTTTTAGACAAGGAAAATAATAGAATTATTGTTTTAAACAAAAAAGGAGAACTTAGCAAGCAAATTATTTTAAACACCGAAAAAGTAATAGATTTCTATCTAACTCAAGACGGGAAAAATATTTATGTCTTAACTCGAAGTAAGGTTTATAAAATAGAAACTAACTTCTGAAAGAAAATATTAAAAAAACAAAAAAACGGAGCATAAGCAACTCCGTTTTTTTATAATTTCAGCAAAATTTATTTAAGTTCTACTTTTGCACCAGCTTCTTCAAGTTTCTTCTTAATCTCTTCTGCTTCTTCTTTCTTAACATTTTCTTTAATAACTTGAGCTTCGCTAGCTGCAGCATCAACTATATCTTTTGCTTCTTTCAATCCTTTCTGAGTAATATCTCTAACAGCCTTAATAACTTCTATCTTTTTATCGCCAATGCCTGCTAATTCAATATTGTAGCTAGACTTTTCAGGAGCTCCTCCTTCTGCACCGGCTGCGCCAGCTGCACCAGCTGAAGCTACTACTTGAGGAGCAGCAGAAACTCCGAACTTCTTTTCTAAAACTTTAACTAATTCAGCTAAGTCAAGAACAGAAAGACCTTCTATTTCCTTAACTAGTTTTTCAAACTTTTTAGGAACCTTTACTTCTTCCTCTTCTTCTTTCTTTTCTTCTTTCTTTTCTTCTTTTGGAGTTTCTTCTTTCTTTTCTTCAGCTTTTTCTTCAGTTTTTTCTTCTTTTTTTTCTTCGGCCATAATTAATTATTTTATTATTTTATTATTTATTATCTTTAATAGCATTTAATGCACAAATCAGACCTTTAATATTTCCTTGTAACACGTTAGCAAAATTAGAGATTGGTGCAGATATCGTCCCAACCAACTGCCCTAATAATTGTTCCTCCGTAGGAATCTGAGCTAACTCTATTACTTTTTCTTTACTAATAAACTCATCTTGAAAGAATCCTCCAAGAATCTTCAAACTTTCATTTTCAGAAGCAAAATTATAAGTGTCCTTAGCAGGAGTAACTTCATCTCCAAAACCAAAAATAACTGCTAATTCTCCTTCGATACTTTCTACTTTTTCAGCAAGAGACTTATTGAAGTCTTCTAGAGCTACCCTTAATAGAGTTTTTTTAGAAACCTTAAATAAAGAATCGTTTTCTTTTAACTTTTTTCTTAATTCAAAAATATCCTTTACTTTAGCTCCTTTAAAATCAACAAAAACCATTGTCTTTTGCTGATCAATTTTGTCTTTCAGATCACTAATTATTTCTTCTTTTTGTTGTTTAGTTAACGCCATAAATCTTTATTTTAAAACTAAAAAATCTGCTTCCGCAGACAAACATAAAAAATTATGTGTTTCCTCGACAGGTCTTAATATGCCTGTTGTCTACGGTATACTTCCATTATATTAATCTATTTTATCTTGTCAACATCTCTACAATTTTATTAGCAAAATTCTTTGCAGCCCCTGGCCCATTAGCAGTTATAATATTACCATCAATTACTACCGGTTGATCGATATAAGATCCACCATTTTCTTCTATCTTCTTAATTCCTTCTTTATTCATCGTACTAGACCAAACGGTTGCTTTCTTTCCTTCTAAAACTCCTGCTTTTGCTAATATTATAGGAGAAATACAAATAGAAGCTAATAATTTCTCTTTTAGAACTGCCTCCTTTGCTATACTGTAAGAAAGATCGTTGTCTAAATACTCTAAAGACCCTGGTCCTCCAATAAAAATAATTGCATCGAAATTATCAACATCCAATTTTTCTAATAACAAATCCACTCTCACATCTCCTCCGTCTGCTCCGATAGCTTTTCCTAGATTACTGCTCGCAATATAAAAATCAATTCCTGCTTCCTCAACTATCTGTTTAGGAATAAAAAGCTCGATATCTCGATATTCCTTAAAAGCTATTAACGCTACTACCTTCTTATTATTTTTATCAGACACAATAGATTATTTCTTTTTATTCTTTTTAGAAGAATTAACTTTTTTCTTTAATTTATCCACTTGTTCCTTTAATTCAGCCATTTTAAGTTCTCTTCCTATTGTCATTTTCTGCCATTTATTTAACTCGTCTACCCTTTCTTGCAATTCTTCTGTCCTTTCTTTTACTTTTTTTTCTAGGCTCTCATTTAACTCCGTTAACTCTTTAGTTCTTGCTCTTACCTTTACTTGAAGAATATTTTTTGATTCTTCTAGTTCCTTCTTAGTTTCCTCTAACTCCTCCGTCTTTTTTTGCAATTCCTTACTTTTCTTTTCTGCTTCTTTTGTTTTTTCTTCCAAATCCCTTGTCCTTTCTTTAACTCTTTCTTCTAACTCTGATTTTGCTCTATCTAAACTATCAAGAATCCCTTTTAATTGACTTATATCTACGAATACAGCTAAACCGGCAACAAGTTCTCCCTCTTCAATCAAAGGAATTGTTGTTAGAGCAACAGGTATTTTTTTATTTCTCTTTCCTTTCAAATAAGTATTAAAATCTCTAAAACTACATTTTTCTTTAATTAATTCTTTAATTATATCTCTCACTCTCTCTTTTTCTTCTTCCGGAACTAGAAATTCAATTGTCTTCCCTTTTATTTCTTTCTCTTTATAATCACCAATTTTAAGTAAAGCTTTGTTGACATAACTAACATTACCTCTCTTATCAAAAATCAAAGAAGGATCTAGAGTATTTTCAAAAACTTTTTTATATAAAGATAAAGATTCTGGAATTTTTGAGAAAATCATAATTTCTATTTACTTTTTGGCTTTTTCTTTTTCAAGCTCTTTTTCAAGCCTCTTGATTTCCTTTTTCAACTCAACCATTTTAAGTTCTCTTCCTATTGTCATTTTCTGCCATTTATTTAATTCCTCTATTTTCTTACGTAATTTATTTTGTGCCTCTTCTCTTTTCTCTCTTGCTTCATAAAGTCGTTCTACGCTTTGATTTATAATATCAGATAAATCCAAAACTTCCTTGTAAGAACTTCCTGTAAAGTAAGTGGTTTTTTCTTCTTTAGGAATTTTAACTACAAATTTTTTAATTTCTTTAAAAGAAGAATAAATAGACTCAAACAACATCCTGCTTACAATCAAAACTAATATAAAAGCAAGAGAAAGGATTGTTAATAAGAAAAAATTAAGATTAGGAATAAAGCTTAATAAAACAACTACTATTAAAAACAGAAGGACAATAAAGTAATTTAACCTATTTTCTAAAGTAAATGACTGAACGCCTTCATCGAATTCTAATCCCCTACTATTCAACATTTTTCTTGTTTGCTTAAGAAACTTATTAACTACAAAATTCTCGGTAAAAAATAAAGAAAAAAGAGCAAGAATCATTATAGAAATAGAACCTCCTATCAGAACAATAATTATACTAAAAAAAGGAAAACCGACATAATAAAGGGTTAAAGCTGAAGCTATAATTTCTAAGCCTGTATATATAAATATTTTTCTAAAAACAGTAAGTGGCTCCTTTTTTAAAACTACAAAAAGTTCTTTCAGTTTTTCATTAGAAATCTTCTTATCAATCTTCTCGTCTATAATATATTTATTAATCATCTTTGAATTCTTATGCTCAATATCAATTTTTAAAAGATTAAATCCTCCATTCAGTAAAAAAGAAAAAAACCCGCAGGCGAACATATAAAAAAGCCAAACAAAAATTAGTATTCTTACTAACTCTAACGATCTAAAGTCAGATTTGGTTAAAATAAAAAATAAACCAAAAAAACCACAAAAAGCTCCCCATAATACTAATCTAGGAAGGAATTTTTTAAGATAGTAATTCCCTTTTCCAATATTTTTCATTTCAAATATTTACCTTTAGCAATATTATGTTCTTCTAAGGTTTTACTAAAAATGGTTTCCCCTTCTGGAGTAGACAGATAATAAAGATAATCACTATCTTCATAATACAATGAAGCAAAAATGCTTTCAAACCCTGGATTACAGATAGGTCCCAAAGGTAATCCTTTATACTTGTAAGTATTATAGGGAGAATCTATCTTAGTTTCTTCTCTCGAAATTCTAGTAGAATTCTTCCCAGTGATATAAGCAATTGTGGCATCTACCTGTAAGGGCATCCCTATTTCCATTCTCTTCCATAAAATACCCGCTACTATTTTTTTGTCTTCTTCTGTTCTCACTTCTTTTTCGAGCAAAGAAGCCATGGTTATAATATCAAAGATAGACTTTTCTTGTATTTCTATTTCTTCTTTAATTTCTAAACTCACTTTCTGATCAAGATTATTAATCATCATTTCAGCTACATCTTCTGGATCAGCTGACCTATCTAGATAATAAGTGTCAGGAAAAAGATAGCCTTCAAGTCCGAAATCTTCGGGTTTATCTTTCAAAACATCAAATTTATTAAAGAAATAAGAATGCTTCTTAGAGGAACCAACGGTAAAAATAAAATCTTCTACAGAAAAAAACTCTTCTTCTTCTAGATAATTAGCAATATTTCTAATGTCCCAGCCCTCTATTATCGTGATTTTTCTTTCTACCACCTCACCAGAACAAATCTTTTTAACAATTTGGGCTACATCCATTGATGGAGAAAGTAAATATTCTCCCGCCTGAAGACTCTTGTTACGATTTGTTAAAAAAACATAATATTGGAAAAACCTTCTATTTTTAATCAGTCCAGACTTTTCTAAACTAGTAGAAATTTCTTCAGTCCCCTCCCCTTTATTAATAAGAAAATAATTTTCTTCTTTAGATTCTTCATTAACCGGAAAGTAAATTCCTTGCCAAAGATATATAAAAGTAAAAGACATAAGAAATATTAATAATAAAAACTTTTTCATATTAATTATTTTTTAACTAATGGAACAAAAACAAAACCAGGAAACTCTTCTTTCTTAAAACTATCCTTTGATTCTTTGATATAAAGCCAAATAGAATTATCTATTGGGGTAACAATTCTTCCTCCAATCCTTAGCTGATCCTTCCAAGCATAGGGAATTTTTTCCTTAGCAGCAGCGGAACATAATATTTTATCAAACGGAGCCTCCTGAGGAAGACCTAAATTCCCGTCTCCACAAATAAACTTAGCTATACCTCTTTTAATAAAATTATACTTTGAAGTATTACTTTCACCAAATTCTTTTAATTCAGGAAGTAGTTCTATTCCAAAAACTTCTCCTCTTTCTCCTACTATTTCTGAGATTAAAGCAGTAGTCCAACCAGAACCTGAACCAACATCAAGAACTTTATCACCTTCTTTTAAGTCCAATTTCTCTATCATAAAAGCAACCACTAATGGTTGAGAAATCGTTTGCCCATTACCGATAGGAAAAGCTTCATTTAAATCAGCAAAACCCTTGCTCTCTTCCGGCATAAAATCCGCTCTTTTTATCTTTCTAAAAGCTTTAATAACTCTAGGCGTTTTAAGATATCCTTCCTCGATTAAATAATCAATTAAACTATTCATACCTCAAAGCTTCTATTGGACTTAATTTAGACGCTTTCTTAGCAGGATAGATTCCAAAAACTAATCCTACTATTGAAGCAACTCCAAATCCTAAAATTATTGCTTCCCAAGAGATAAAGAACCCCCAACTCGAACCAAGCATTCTTCCTAAGACTAAACCTCCAATAAAAGAAAGAATCACTCCAGAAATAATACCAATAATTCCCCCAACTAAGGTAAGAGTGATTGCCTCCATTAGAAATTGTAACAAAACGTCTTTCTTTTTAGCTCCTAACGCTTTTCTAAGCCCTACTTCCTTAGTTCTTTCAGTAACAGATACCAGCATAATATTCATTATCCCAATTCCTCCAACAACCAAAGCAATCGCTGCTACACTTGAAAGAAATAAAGTAAAAATACCAGTTACCATTTTCAACATGTCTGCTGCCTCTTTTTGACTCATTACTTTAAAGTCATCTTTTACTGGGTCTCCTTCCGGATTATAAATATTATGCCTTTCTCTTAAAAGAATTCTAATATTCTCTGTCGCCTCCTCTAATACTTCTTCACTTTCTGCCTGAGCAATAATTTGATTAATATGATCGCCTCCTAATAAAAAACTTTGAGCAGTAGTTATCGGAACATAAACTATATCATCAAAGCTAAAAAACATTTGATTCCCTATTTCCTCTAGAACACCTATTACTTGAAAGTTAGTTTTTTGAATTCTTATCTTTTCGCCAATAGGATTTTCATCTCCAAATAAATCTTTACTAATCTGGTGTCCCAGCAAAGCTACTCGAGCATTACTTTTTACATCCAAATCCGTCATTTCCCTGCCAAGAATCGTTCTAGTTTCATCTATTTTCAGAGCCACAGGAGTGGTCCCGATAAAAGTTGCCTTTTTATCTACTTCTTGATGAAGAACCCTTCCTGTTCCCATTACCATAGGAGCAGTCTGCTTAATTGTAGGCAGTTTTTCAATTGCCTCTGCGTCACTTAGTTTCATAGTTTTAATTTCCATCGTTTCTGTCATACTTTGCATCATTGATTGCTCCTTCGGATCAAAAGAACCTGGCTCTATAAAAATATTATTAGAACCCATAGACATAATCTGACCAACTATCAAATTCTCTGCTCCTGCCCCAAGAGACATGGTAGAAACAACAGCAGCAATACCAATAATAACTCCCAACATAGTTAGAAAAGACCTAACTTTGTTAGTTTTTAATCCAACAATTGCTGTTTTAAAAGTATATAAAAACTTCATAAAAAATTATTTTATTAATCCATCTCTGGCAAATCTTCTATGAGCAACTATTTCATCGTTAACTATCCTTCCATCTTTTAAAACAATAATCCTTTTCGCCATTTCAGAAGTATACTTTTCGTGAGTTACCAAAACAACGGTATGTCCTTCGTCATTAATTTTCTGTAAAATATCCATTACTTGCTGGCCAGACTTACTATCAAGATTCCCCGTTGGTTCGTCAGCAAAAATTATAGAAGGATTGTTTACTAGAGCTCTTGCAATAGCAACTCTTTGCTTCTCACCACCGGACAACTGATTAGGATAATGATTGATTCTATGAGAAAGGTCTACTGACTCTAAAGATTCTCTTGATTTTCTTTCTTCAACCTCTTTCGAAACACCAGAATAAACTAATGGCAATCTAACATTGTCCCAAACAGTAGTTTTAGGTAATAGGTTAAAAGTTTGAAAAACAAATCCTATTTGTTTATTCCTCAATCTAGCTAACTCGTCATCACTGAAATCATCAATGCTATCACCTTTAAATTCACATACTCCAGAAGTAGGTCTGTCTAATAAGCTTATAATATGCATTAAGGTTGACTTCCCTGAACCGGAAGGACCCATAATAGCAACAAATTCTCCTTCTTTAATATCAAAAGAAACCCCATTTAGGGCAACCGTAGGAACATCACCAGAATAAATCTTTTTAAGGTTTCTTGTTTTTATCATTACATTTCTTCTTTGATATATGTTACCACTTCCTCTCCTTCTTTAATTCCAGATAATATTTCTACTCTTCCTTCGCTTCCTCTTAATCCGGTCTCTATTTCCTTTTCTTTAAATTCGCCGTCAACTATAATTTTTACAAATTCCTTACCTTCTTTTTGTTCAACTGCCCTCCAGGGAATTGTTAACACGTCTTCCTTGAAACCAGAGATAATAGTAACATCTGCTGTCATCCCAGGTTTAATATTTTTTTCGCTAGTGTTAATACTCGTCCTAGACTCATAATAAACTACTCCCGATATTACAGTTCCCATAGGATCTATCTCTAAAATTTTCCCCTCAAAATTAAATCCAGGAAAAGCATCTAAAGAAATTTCGCAATCGTTCCCGACTTCAATTTTACCAACGTCTGCTTCTGGGACATTAATCTCAATTTGAAAAGGCTGGTCAGGAATCAAAGAAACAACTGGTTCTGCTATAGTAACCTGCTCTCCTTCCTCTTTCTTGATGTCTCCAATCTGTCCCTTTAATGGTGCTCTAATAACAGCCTTTTTAATTTTATCTCTCAACAAGGAAGTTTGAGCCCGAGCCTGATTCACTCTTGCTTGATAAAGATCGATGTCCTCTTGACGAGGATCGGCAGTAATTAAAGCAAGGTTATCTTCTGCTGAATTAAGACTTCCTTCAGCTGAAGAAAGCTGAGATTGAGCAGTATCAATATTAGAAGAATTAGTTAGTTTAGTAGAAGAAATATTTTGTCTTGAATTAACAACATTCACTATTTCCGTATTGATATAAGATTTATGATTGTCTAAAGTAGTTTTATCAGTAGCAGAAACAGTATCCCGATACTCTATACTTTCACAATCATCTCTTATCTCTTCCAAAGCACTATAGATATCATTTAGATAATTATTAAATTCAGACAATGAATCATCAATATTTTCATAACTACCGTTTTTTGCAATAACAAGAGATGAGCTTGATTTATTCTTTCTGTCTTGAATAATATTTTTTTGTTGTTTGACGTTAGTGCTTATCTGATCATTACTAGAAAAATACTCTCTTTGAATAGAATCAATATCAGCATAAGCATTACTTATCTTGAGATAGGAAGTTTCTAAAACATTAAGAGCGTCTTCATATGCCGATTCCAAATTATTTTCAGCTATCCTCTCAATGTTCTCTAAATTATTCTTTGCATCTTCATAAGCTACTTGGGCATTACTAACTTTTGTCTCCGCACTTCTAATTTCTTCTTCGGTAGCTCCAGCTATTAATTTATCAAGTTCTGCCTGAGCTAAATCAAGATTTGCCTGAGCTTCTTGTAACTGAATGTAAAGCTGGTCAGCATCAAGCTCAACAAGCTCCTGTCCTTCTTCTACCTCATCTCCTTTCTTAACATAAATATTCTTTATCTCTCCAGACTCTTTAAAACCAAGCTCGAGTTCTTCTCCTTTCTTGATTTGTCCAATCACCGAAATTTCTCTCACTACGTCTCCAATCTTTACCTTCTCAGAATTATAAGAAGATTCTTCTCCACTAAAGAATAAAATGTATCCCCCAATGCTTACTAATAAGACAACAATTCCAATAATAATGTAACGATATTTAAAAATTAAATTCATTTTCTAAATAAATTACTTAATAAGTTATTTTAGCATAGATAAGAACTTAAAAAAACAGGATAAATCCTGTTTTAGTAAAAACTTCTAAGGGGTTTTTTAACTTTCTTTCCTTTTTACAACTTTCTGATATTCAAAATAAGAATAAGCCATTATATAAACAACTCCTCCTAATAAAGGAACTAAAAGAAAATAAATTGTAAGACTAGTAAAGATCATTCCGAGGAAAGAAAAGATTCCTGCTGCCTTAAAAACTTTCGCTCCTAATTTATTGGTCTTATCCCAAACCTCATCGCTACTTAGAGTCCAAGGAGTCCTGATCCCAACGAACCAATTTCTCTTAGCTTTCTCTAAAACAGTTCCTGTATAAAAAATAAAAAGTCCGGTAGCAGGAATAATTGCTTTGTTCATGTCAAATTCATATCCGAAATTCCAAAACAAAGTAAGAATGTAGATATAAAAAAGAAATATAATTATTACTAATATTAAATTCTCAAATTGTTTTCTAAACTTTTCAATATTTTTCTTCAAAGGATCTATCTTAGGAATAAAAACAAACATCAAGAAAAGAAAAAGAGAGATAATTGGCATCAGGAATAAACCCCAGAGCTTAGTGGTCCTACCATCTGGAATCCCCTCAGAATTCCAGTGAGAAATCATTCTTTCTGGCATTACAGGATAAAGATAAGCCGAAATCGCAAATAAGGTTAATATTATTGATAATATTAATGCTCTCTTCTTTTTCATTTTACTTTTTTATTAATTTAACTCCTATCCCCGCTACTTGACCTCCGGCAAAAATCAAAATACCAACAAAAACAGACCAAGCAACAAGATTAAGCAAAGCAGGAAAAGAATTAGCAGGAATCATCTCGCTTAATTTCTCATCAATTAATAACTCTGCTTGATTTTCTAAGTCTTGATCAGAAGTACTATTATCTATTTTTTCATTTTCTAAAACAATCCCTGAGGGAAAAATCTCTGGAACCTCGCTTTTACCAATAAAAATATTGTAAGAATAATAAACTCCCAAAAAGATAATAGCCAGACCAATCAATAAAAGAATCCATCCTACAATTTTATCCATAATTTTAAAAATTAAATAATATTTTTCTTTTTAAGATAAAAAACAAAAGCTACCCAAAGAAGACCGACAAACCCCACGATATAATAAAAAACAAATGGATCTTGCTGAAGAGGTAAAGCAACGTTCATTCCATAAATACCAGAAATAGCAGAAGGGAAACTTATTAAAATAGTAAAAACAGTGAGAACATTAATAATCTTATTTAACTTATTAGATAATAAGATTACATAATAATTCCTAATATTTGATATTGTTTTTAAAGAAGACTTACAAAGATTAAACCCCTGATTGGCTTCTACTACCAGGTCTTCTAAAATTTCTTTATCTTGTTCAAAGAAATCTATTTTTCTTATAACTCTATCGTAAAGTAAATTTATATAATAATAAGAAGAAACAAAATCATTTAATATATCTTCTTGTTCTAATAAAAGCTTCAAGTCTTTTTCTCTCATTTCATCAATGCTCAACCTTTTCCTCGCTTGAACTGCTTTAACAATACTTATAGTGGTCTTTTCAAAATCTTCATTAATTAAAGAAAAAAGCTTAATTAAGCATTTTAATTTTTGAGTAGTAGAAAAATCAACTTCGCTTTCTAAAATTTTATCTACGAAATTAGGTTGTTTTTCAGAAAGAGTAAGAATAAAACTTTTACCTACTACTATTAAATAAGTACCAACGAGACGATCGTCAACGTTAAATAAAATATTAGTAAAAATATATTGAATACCATCAACAGAATCAATTCTTGGTATTTCGTTTTGGTCAATCCCAGAAGCCAAGTTTCTTTTGTCTAACTTAAACTTCTTAACTAAAAAATCTATTTCTTTTTTAGTAGGACTTACAACATTAATCCAAGAACCTACTTTAAATTTCGGAAGTTTTTTAATAACCTTATCTTGAACTGTTTTTTTATAGTAAGTAATCATAATTTTACCAAAGTTTCTTTTGAGAAAACAACCTAGCTAATTCTTTAGCTTTTTGGTTCCCCTGACTAGTTAAAGTAAAAAAAGTTTTTGGATCTCCTTTTATCAATTTTCTCTTTCTTAATGTTCTCAGTGGTCGATCTAGTTTACGAGAATCAGGCCAGTTAGAATAATCAATAAAAGAGAAAACTTTTGGGAAGAAAGTAAAACATTCTTTAATTAATCTCTCAAAACTACATTTTTCCTCGTTAGAATTAACAGAATAAATACAAAAAAGAATCAGTTGGTTAATGCTCATTTTGCCATAAAACTCTTCATCAAACCCCTTTTTCTGACTGGACGATTTCTTCACCATAATTATATTATAATAACTCATTTCTAAAGAAATAAAAAGAGGTAAACTTTATTAATTAAGTTTACCTTTAGATATAGAAAGAGAGGTGTCTTATTAGCAGAACGCCAAAGACAACTAAGAGAGCACTGTCTACTCTGTCAAGAAGACCACCGTGTTTTTGTAAAAGATTACCAAAATCTTTAATGTTTAACATCCTTTTTACAAAAGACTCTATGAGATCTCCGAAAAAAGCACAGCTAGCAAGAATAAATCCAAAGAAAATGGTTTCTCCTATTCCGAAATTAAAAACATTAGAAGCAACAAGCATCATTACGGTTACAGAGACTATGCTGACAACAAAACCAGCAAAAGTTCCTTCTATCGTTTTATTAGGAGAAATTTTACTTGCTATTTTTCTTTTTCCGAATATCTTGCCCACAAAGTGAGCAGAGGAATCAAACATACCGGCAGCGACTAAGGGAAGTAAAACCCAAAACATTCCGTTCTCAAGAGATCTCAAATAGTAAAACGCTAAAAGAGATAAACAAAAGTAAACAGAGAAACTAACTAAAGCCAAAATTTTGGGAGAAGTTATTAATTTCTCTTTTTTAATTCTCTTGAATTCTGAGAATATTTCTAACAGTCCTATAAAAATTAGTATTATTATCCCGACTAAAAATAAGATAGACGGAAGAATAAGAAATAAAATACCAATAAGGATTATTAGAACACCAACAGTAACTCTTCTTTCGTAAACTCTTCTTACTCTCTCGTAGTTACCCCCTCTTCTTTCTTTTGAAATATTTTTATTTTTCAAAGTACATCACCTCAATAAAATGATTCTACCACTAATATCTTTGATGTCAATAAAAAATCCCACTTTTGTGGGATATTATTTTTTTGTTAATTTACTCCAATTTTCTTTCGGTTTATAGCGTTCAGAACCAGCCTTACAAAGCGGGCAATCGGAAGGATCTACTGCCCAAATTTCCTTTTCAACCAATGCAATAACAACAGCTTCTACTTTCTCTCCTTCGTCATCAAAGATGTAACAGGCTCTTTTTTCTGGAGGGCGATGAACCAATGTCCCAATTACCGGCAGGAAATTAACATGATTCTTGTTCCCTTCCCTTATCGCTTGTCTAACAGCTTTGAAGGTATTGCTAGTAGTAATTAATTCTTCTATTTGAAGAACGGTTGCCTCTTCTGGAATTTCGAATTTTTTCCAAACTTGCTTTTTCGGATTCTTAGGATCTTTTTGGGTATATCCGTGATAAAGACCCAGTTCTTTCGCAACTTCATAAGAGAATGTTATTGCAGAATAAGAAGAACCAACTACCCACTCTGCTCCATCTCCTAAAACTCCGAATCGTACCAATTGAATAGCCAGCTGACCAGCAAGAATAGAATTGATGTTTGGCATTTTTAACAGTTTAGGACAAGAGAAATAACCGTTACTACAAAAACCAGAAGCTAATTCGGCATGAGGATTTTTAGAATCACCATTGTGATACCAATAAGCATCAGCAATCTCAAACCATTTCAGAATTTCGCTTTCCGGCAAATCTTCTCTCAAAGCAGGAGAGCAAGGGTTTAGTCTTCTGAGGCTATCAATACTTTTAATATCGCTTAACGTTGGCATATTATTCCTCATCCGTTGCTTGTTGTATTTCGTCTACAATTGCATCTGCTGCTTCCGACATTGTTTTTCCATATTCATCCGCTTTGATTATTGCACTACCTACGACTAAATAAGTAGAACCTTTTTTGATCGCTTGATAAGGAGTAGTAATTCTTTTCTGACCAATATTTTTAGCTGCCCACTCAGGTTTAATTCCAGGAGTAACAATAATCATCTCTGGATCAAGTTCTCTTCTTAATATTGGACTTTCCTGTGCTGAAGCTACTATTCCGTCAACACCAGCCGTTTGAGCAAGTAAAGCATATGTTCTTACCTTATCAACAACCTCTCCTGGAATTTCTAGTTGATAGTTTAAAGTATCATCGTCAATACTCGTTAAGACGCTTACTGCTAATATTTTGGGGGTGCTTACCGGGTCTTTCATCTCTTTTACGATTTCCAGCGTTTTAACTGCACGCTCAATCATTTCAGCTCCACCATCAGCATGAATGGTAACCATGTCTACCTTATTGATAATAGCTCCCAGGACAAAGCCTTCTACGGTAGAAGGAATATCTTTCCATTTCCAATCAAGCCAAACTTTTCCATGCTTATCTTTAATCATCTTGATTATTTGAAAAGTTAAAAGACCTGCATAGTTGATCTTTACAAAACCAACCTTACCGGCTACTTGATCAAGAATGGAACTTATTTCTTTTTCGGTTTCTCTTCGAACTTCTTCAACAGTTTTTGTTTTCAAAAGTTCCTTTATCTTATTCGTCTTTGGGTCTAAAGCAAGAATCAGCCTATCTTTTGCTTCCATTTTTTCTTTCATTATATTTCACCTTTTCTTTACATATTCTATTTTAAAATTACTTTCAGAAAATAAAAAAGGAGATTATCTCCTCCTTTCCTTCTAATAATTATTATACATAAATATTCTTAAACATCAAGAAAAAGCCCATCTTTCCTATAAAGTGAGCTTTTTTATTTCTCATCTACTATCATTTTTCCTGGGCGAATCCTTCTTTTTATTGTCACAGAAATTTTTTCCCCTGAATAACGCCAGCATTTGCCACACCTGTTACATTTACGTAGTCCTGTTTTTGGATCTGATACTAGAAGAGATTTGCAGTTTGGACAGAACAAACCTTTTGTTTCTCCTGAAACTTTTATTTTCTTTTTCAGTATCTATACCTCCTATTTTTTAAAAAACTTTTTACTTAAAAAGGAAACCTCTAAGTTTCCTTTTTGCGGGTCCGCCAGGATTCGAACCTGGAACCAACGGTTTTGGAGACCGCTATTCTGCCAGTTGAACTACGGACCCTAAAAATATTTAATTGTCTTGTATGAATACTACAAAAAATAAAGAAAAAAAGCAACTAAAAATAAACTCCCAAGAAAGAGAGTTTATTACTAACAAGAAAAGATATTTTATTATCTTTTAGTCTCTTTGTGTAAAGTATGTTTCTTACAATTATTACAAAACTTTTTCAATTCTAACTTTTCCTCTTTCAAAGCTTTTGATTTATGAGGATGATAGTTGATATTTTTACACTCTTTACACTGAAGTTTTACAAAACTTTTTTTCTTTTTTTTAGCCATATGAGCCGAGAACGAGATTTGAACTCGTGACCTTTCCCTTACCATGGGAGTGCTCTACCAGCTGAGCTATCTCGGCAAGATGTGGGCAGGGAGGGATTCGAACCCCCGTAGGTCAGAGACCGCGAGTTTTACAGACTCGTGCGTTTAACCACTCCGCCACCTACCCTAATTTTTAACGTTTTCTATATTAACACAAAAGATTTATTTTTCAATCCCTACCATTAAGAAGAAACTAACCTCCCTCTCTTTCCTCTCCACTCTTTTATTTTTTTATGATTTCCAGACAATAAAACTTTAGGAACTTTCCATTTTTTTCCTCTTTTTGGTTCAAAAACTTCCGGTCTAGTATACTGAGGATATTCAACAAATCCTCTTCCTCCCCTTCCTCTTCTCTTAGGAATTCTTTCTTCTAGAAACCCTTCTCTCCCTAAGACTCCAGGGATTAAACGAGAGACGGTTTCAACAACAATCATCGCTGGTAATTCTCCTCCCATTAAAACAAAATCTCCTATTGAGATTACTTCGTCTGCAATATTTTTCTTTACTCTCTCATCTACTCCCTCGTATCTTCCGCAAATCATAATTAACTGATCTAGTTTAGAAAATTTATGGGCCATTTTCTGGTTAAATTTTTTTCCTCTTGGAGAAAAAAGAATAACCTTACTCTTTTTCTTTTTCTTAACGTCTTCCACCGCCTTATAAATCGGCTCTACCTTCATTACCATCCCAAACCCTCCACCAAAAGGCCTATCATCAACAGTTTTATGCTTATCTTTCGTATAATCTCTTAAATTATGAACACCAATATTGATTAGCTTCTTTTCTGAAGCTTTTTTGATAAGAGATTCTTCGAAATAAGAATCAAAGATATTAGGAAAAATTGTAACTATATCAAACTTCATAATATTAAAAAGCGAAAACCGCGCTTACAATATATTAGCACGGTTTTCTAATTTCTTTAAGTCTTCTGAAAGGTCTTAGAGCTTTAAATCGTCTAAGCCTTCATCGGTGTCTTTCTTTGAGTCATTATCAGGATTAGCTTTAGCAGAACCTTCTGGCTCTTCGATCTTCAAATTCACGCGAGCGTGAGCTTTAAGACCAACTATTCTTACTAAGCTTCTGATAGCTCTAGCAGTTGAACCCTGACGGCCAATAATTTGACCCATATCTTCGGGGTGTACTTTTAAAGTAAGTAACACTCCCATTTCATCAACTTTTCTGTCGATTTTAACATCATCAGGATGGTCAACTAAATTTTTAACAATGTACTCAAGAAATTCTTTATCGTTTACTTCAGTCATGTTTCTTCAATCTGATAATTTTCAATCTTTTCTTAGTAGCCCGACCTTTCTTCCCGAAAAAACGGTGCTCTAAAAGCTACTATCAATCCCTAATTTTACTCCTCTAAGCCTCTTTGTCAAGTTTTATTTTAGAAGTTCCTCTAATTCTTTACGAGCAATTTCAGGATTAGCCTTTCCTTTTGTCTTCTTCATTAATTGTCCAATTAGGAATTGAATAACATTTTCTTTCCCACTACGATAGTCTTCTACCGAATCATGATTTTCATCAATAACTTCTTTTGCAAGCTGATGAATCTGATCACTGTCTTTTATTTGAGTTAAATCTTTCTCCTCTATAATCTGAGAAGGATCTCCTCCTGTTTTAAACATTTCTTCCAAAATAACCTTTCCTGTCTTTGAAGATATTTTTTTCTTGTATCTTAATGTTATAAATTCAGCAAAATTCTCAGGAGTAATTAAGAGGTCGTCAAGAGAAACATTGTTTTCTTTTAGTATTGCTAGTAAGTCAGTAATAATATAATTTGCACAAAGAATATTGAGTTTCCTATTTTCTTCCTCTTCAACCTTTTCTTTCATATCAACAGCCTTAACCCAATTTGCAAGTTCAGAAGAAACCTTCTCAAAATATTCTCCCAGTTTTTTGTTCTTAACAAATGTTTCTACATCGTCGTCAGCTAATTCATATTGCTCTTTTAATCTTTTTCTTTTTCTTTGAGGAAGTTCAGGTATTTCTGATATCATCTTGTTAATATAATCTTGATCAACAGTAACTGGAGGCAAGTCCGGTTCTGGAAAATATCTGTAATCATGAGCTTCTTCTTTTATTCTTTGACTTACAGTTTTTCCTTTTTTCTGTGACCATCCTCTTGTTTCTTGAATTACTTTTCCTCCCTTGTCTAATAAATCTCTTTGTCTTTCTATCTCGTAATTAATTCCTTGAACAACCGATCTGAAAGAATTAAGATTTTTAATCTCAACTTTTGTTCCCATTTTATCTCCTTTTTTAAGAGATATATTGACTTCTATTCTCATTTGTCCTTTTTCCATATTAGCCAAGGAAACATCAAGATACTTGAATATAAGCTTTAGCTCTTCGGCAAACTTCCGTGCCTCTTCTGCAGAACTAATATCCGGCTTAGTTACAAGTTCCATTAAAGGAACTCCTGCTCTATTAAAGTCAACCAAAGAACTTTCTTTCTCGTCATCATGTATTAATCTTCCCGTATCTTCTTCTAAATGTATCCTTTCTATTCTTATCTTTTTACCGTCTATTTCTAAAAATCCATTCTCTCCAAAAGGAAGGTCGTACTGTGAAATCTGATAACCTTTAGGTAAGTCAGGATAAAAATAACTTTTTCTATCAAACTTAGACTTCTTTGAAATTTTACAATTTAAAGCAAGATTAGCTTTTATCGTTTTCTCAACTGCGTCTTTATTAATAACCGGCAAAGTTCCTGGATGAGCCATGCAAACAGGGCAAATGTTAGTATTTGGTGTTTTCTCGTCCGGATCATTAAGACAAGAACAAAACATTTTTGTTCTTGTATTTAATTCCGCATGAATCTCTAGTCCTATAACTACTTGGTATTTAGAATCATTCATTTTCTTTTTCAATTGCTTCTTGAATAATTTGAAGACCTGAACTAGTACCAATAATATCAGCACCAGCATCTACCATAAACTCTAAGTCATCAAGAGTTCTTATCTTCCCTGCTGCCTTCACTTCTAATCCTGGAGCTCCTTTTCTCATTAATTTCAAATGTCTTGCTTTTTCTTCTAATTCTCTGTGTTCAAGAGGATCTTTCGAGGTAGCGGTTTTAACACAGTGAGCTCCTGCTTCTTTAACGATTTGAGAAGCTTTTACTATCTCGTCGTCAGTAAGATACCCCGAGCCAATTATTACTTTAGTAGAACCTATCTCACAGATTTCTTTTAAATCTTCTAAAACTTTATCATACCTTTCATACTTTAAATCAATTACATTCATCACTATATCTATATCATCTGCTCCTTCCTCCTTCGCTTTTTTAGAAGCTTCTACTCTTTCTTCGTGAGAGCTTTGACCCATAGGAGGATCAATTAGGATTACTACTCTAATATCTGTTCCTTCTAACTCTTTTTTAACAATACTTGTCCATCCAGGATTAACACAAACTCCTCTAAAATTATATTTTCTGGCTTCTTGACAGGTCTTTTTAATATCTTCTTCTGTAGCATCTTCTCTAAGATTAGTATGATCAATATAACTAGCAACTTTATTAATATCCATACTTTTTATTAAAATAATTTAATTTTCTTTTGCTTATTTTAACATAATTATTGAAATAAAAAAGTTTCTAAAATAATCTTTAAAAGAGAAACTACCCTTTTAAAGATATTTTTGATAGAATAGTATTAATGAAAAAGATAATCATTTTTTTAATTTTAATAATAGCAATAGGGTCTGTTTTTAGATTATGGCAAATAAATGAAATTCCTCCTGGAATCTACCCAGACGAAGCAATAAATGCTAATCAAGGATGGGAAGCTTCTAAAACAGGAGAATATCAGGTGTTTTATCCAGAGAATCACGGAAGAGAAGGACTTTTTATAAATTTAATTGGACTCTCCTTCTCAACCTTTGGAACAAGTATCGTTTCCTTTAAGGCTGTCTCAATATTCTTCGGAATATTAACAGTGCTAGGAATGTTTCTTCTTACAAACGAAATACTCATTCCCATTGTTTCAAAAAAAGAAAGAAGATTTACTGCTCTTCTTTCTTCTTTTTTATTAGCGACGAGCTTCTGGCATATAAACTTTAGCCGAATCGGATTCAGAGCAATTATGCTACCTTTTGTTTTGACTTTTTCTTTCTATTTTTTATTTAAAGGATTAAGAAAAAAAAGTAAAACAAGTTTTATCTTGGGAGGAATAATATATGGAATAGGTTTTCATACATATATCTCTTTTAGACTATCGGTGTTACTGCTAGCAGTAATGATTCTTTCTTGGATGTATATATATTTTAAAAAAAAGGAACTAAAGAAGTTTTTTTCTCTTGGTCTTTATTTTGTAATACCCGCTATTATCGTTGCTCTCCCAATCGGAATTTATTTTCTTCAAAATCCTCAAGACTTTATCAGTAGAGCAGCACCAATATCAGTTTTCGCTCAAGAGAGTCCCGTAAAAGCATTTATAATAAGCTTAGTTAAGCACCTAGCAATGTTCAACATATATGGTGACCCTAACTGGCGTCATAACTTTGCTACTTGCCCAATGCTCCCAATATCATTAGGAGTTGCGTTTTTAATAGGAATCGGATTTTCAATTAAGAAAATATTTTCTCTTATTAAAAATAAAAGTTTAATTTCAGCTAATAGCTTATTACTATTAATTATTTGGTTCTTTGTAATGCTTTTACCAGGAGTTTTAACTTACGAAGGATTACCACACGCCTTAAGAGTTATCGGAGTAATTCCTGTAATATATATTTTTACTTCTATTGGATTCTGGTATCTTTACAGAATAATAAAAGAAAACTTCAATAAAGCAATTCCAATTATTTTAATCCTCGTCATATTACTTTCCAGCGCTTCTTTTGAAATTAATAGATACTTTTTTGACTGGGGCAAAAGAGAGGAAACAAAATCTGCTTTTAATCAAAGCTTTATGGAAACCGGTATCTTCTTGAATAACTTACCAGAGAAAGCAAAAAAATACGTTATTAAAAACGAAGGTGAATTACCAGCAGAAACAGCAATCTTTATTCAAAGATGTGCTCAGAAAGGAGAAAAAACATTATACATTCAACCTGATAGAATAAAAGAAATAAAGAAAGGACCAGAAGAAACAATAATAGTCTTTATGAGAAAAGACGAAAATCTTTTGAATAAAACAAAAATCTTATTCCCTCAAGGAGAATTTAAAGAAGAAAATAATATTTATACTTACATAATAAAATAAAAATATGTCTAATAAGATTACCTACTTTCTAGCTGCTATTCTTCTTATTACACTTTTCGTAACTTGCGTTCTTAGTGTAAAAGATGGTGCTTTAACTTTTGATGAAAAAGCTCATCTTCCTGCTGGATATTCATACTTAGTAAAACAAGATTATAGATTGAATCCAGAGCATCCTCCTTTGGCAAAAGACTTATCTGCTATTCCCCTCCTTTTTCAAGATATAAACTTCCCCGAAGAAAGCTCTTCCTGGAAAGAAGGCTCTAAGGGAACTTGGTGGGTTCAATTTAATTTCGGAGATGAATTACTATATCAATCAGGAAATAATGCTGATCAAATGATCTTTTGGGGAAAGATTCCAATGATTTTCCTTTTAATAATTCTTGGTCTATTTTTATTCAAATGGACAAGAGAGCTAAGAGGAAATAAAACAGCTCTCTTAGTTTTAACTCTTTTCTCTTTCTCCCCCACCTTTATTGCTCACGGAAGATTAGTAACAACCGATGTTGCTGCAGCATTAGGAATAGTAATATCAACTTATTATTATCTAAAATTCCTTAAAAACTCTACAAAAAAGAATATTTTGCTCGCAGGAATAGCCATCGGAATTTCAATGTTATTTAAGTTCTCTTTAATACTTTTACTTCCGTTCTTTGCAATTATCACCTTGTTGTTTGCTTGGTTAAAATCAAGAAAAGAAGAAAAACCACTTATAAAAAATATATTCAAATATGTCTTTCTAGCAGTAATGGTTGCTATTATCGCTGTAGTTTTCGTCATCTGGCCAGTTTACCACGTAAATATGATGAAGTATCCTCCTGAATTGCAACAACAAGAAGCAAGGGCGTGGCTAGAAACAACAACTGTTCCGGATCCACTGATCAATCTTAATTTATGGATGACGGAAAACCCAGTAACTAGACCGGTATCTCAATATTTACTTGGCCTTCTCATGGCAACAAATAGGACTGCCACTGGAAATACTACCTATTTTCTTGGGACGGTATCCGCTGCTGGATGGTGGTATTACTTTCCAGTAGTATACTTTTTGAAGGTTCCTTTAGCTTTCCATATACTTCTTCTGTTCTCTGTTCTAACAACCGCACTTTTTATCAGAAAAGACTTTTATAAGAAGATGAAAGATATTATCTGGAGAAATTTCACTGAATTCTCAATGATAATATTTATCTTGATTTATCTTGGAACTTCGATAACAGGTTCTTTGAATATAGGAATAAGACATCTACTACCAATATTCCCATTCTTATATATTCTAACCTCTATCAAAGCAAGAGACTCTATTGGAAAAATAAGAAAACCGCTTCTAAGAAAAGGTGTTATTGCTTTCGTAATAATATTATTAATTTGGTATGTTTCTACCTCTTTAATGATATTCCCTCATTATCTAACTTTCTTTAACTGGTCTGTAGGGGGAGCAGAAAATGGATATAAATATGTAGTTGATTCAAATCTTGATTGGGGACAAGATTTTAAAAGACTCGAAAAATGGATAGAGGAAGAAAAAATAGATAAAATATACTTAGACTACTTTGGCGGAGCTAACCCAGAATATTATCTAGGAGAAAAATACGTAAGATGGGATGGCAAAAATCCTCCAGAAGAATTCCCTAGAGGAAATTATATTGCAATCTCCGCAAGTCAAATTCAAGGAGGAAGAGGAATCGCAGCACCAGATTATGATCAACCAACAGATTTCTATATGTGGCTCAATGACGAAAAGCTTGTAAAAACCATTGGTAATTCAATATTTGTTTATTATGTAGAATAAGACTATTTGTAATAAACTTGGTTTCCAAACCTCAAGTCTACATACTCAAGGTTATCTCTCTTTTCAGGAGAGATTTCCTTTTCTAAAATTAAATTAAGATTCAAAACTTGCTGAACAACATCATCTTCTAAGTTAAAATATATTTCCCATCCTTCTTCAACTAAAACATTAAACCTCTGATAGTTAATAATATCAAAGAAAACAATATTTATATCAGAATCAACAAGTTCTTCTTTAGCTATAAGAATTTTTTCCATTATTTCTTCTTCGAATAAACTTGAACCAAAATCAACGTTTCTTTTTTCGTTACTTTTAATAACAAGCCAATCTTTTTTTTCAGAAGCATCTTTAAAAACTACTCCTTTTTTATCTAAGAAAAATAACCTACCTTCTTGTTCAAAAATAGCTACTGGTTTTCTTTCTTTTACAAATAAAGTAATAGTTTCTGGATAATCCTTACCAAAACTCACTTCTTCAATCTTGGGAAATTCTTTTAATACTCTTTCTTCTGACTTTTTTAATTCAACAAAGAAAATACTTTTTGATTCCCAAAATAAAATATCTCTAATTATCTCTTTCTCTAAAAGAGAAATGATTTCTTGACAAGAGACCTCTTCGTTATCAAAAACTTTTATCTCTTTTACTTGAAAAAAAGAATGAAAACAAAAAAAATAAAACAAAAATATAGAAACTGTTATTCCTATAACAAGAATCCAAAAGTAGAAATTCTTAAAAATTGATTTCTTCTTCTTAACTTTGTATGGTTTTCTAAACCTATTATTCATAGATTATAATCTTCTTCTCTTTTTTCTTATTTTCTCTATCCCCCAATTAATCCAATATTTATGAGAGAGAATAAGATCTTGAGTTTCTACATATTTTTTTCTCCTTCCTCCGAAACCCTTCTTGAATAAGGTTAATCCAGCCCAGGGATGATTTTTCGAAGATTTTTCCGGTGCCACTCCCCAAAAATTGTAAGATGTACATCCTCTTTTCTTCCCCTCTAGCATTGCTTCCCACTGCAAAGAATAAGAAGTAGGGATCTTTGAATGCTTTAAAGAAGACGCTCCATGATGATAAAAACCTGTTCCCTGCCAGTAGACCACTATCGCTGAGGCTAAAATCTCTCCTTTGTATTTACTTAAGAAAATAGCAATATTATCATCGCTATTAAAAGCGTCGAGTTCTTTGTTTAAATATTCTGTAGAAAAGGGAACAAAATTATGGCGATCAGCTACTCTTTCATATAAATTATTAAAAATATTAATATCTTTTTTGTCATTGCTTTTAATAACTTCTATCTCTTTATTCTCGTCACCTTTCCTTATAAGATAACGGGTGTTTTTCCTCATATTCATCAATATTTCTTTTTCAGAAGAAGAAATATCCATTTCCCATGTTTCTTCGGGATGCATATGAATTGGGGCTTTTCTAAAGCCTAATTTTTTAAAGCAATTCATGTTTTCTTCAGTTCTTTCCCATACCGGAGAGACTCTTATAAAAATTGCTCTCTCTTCCTCCGTAATATTTTTCAATTCAGTTAAAAACGAGGAAAGTATTTCTCCCCGAATATTCTCTTTTTCCTTCTTTACTACTGGTCCATGAGGAAGAAAAATAAAAGTACCTCTTTTGGCAATAATTTTAACCACAAGCGAAGAAGCGATTAATTCATCGTTTTGATAAACACCAAGACGCCATATCTTATTTCCTAGATTTTCTTGAAATTTCCCCCAACCCCAAGACTGAAGAAAGGTTTTTTCTTCTACGCTAAGAAGAAATTTTTCCCACTCCTCTTTATTTTTAATTTCTTTAATATTCATTGTTTTTAATAAATTTTACAATTCTATATGCTTCTTCTCGAGAAATATTAATATGCGTGGGTAAGTTTAATATTCTTTCAGAAATCTCCTCAGCTTTTTGACAGCTACCTATAGAATACTTTACTTTTTCAAGGTTGGTGTCAGGAGGCACTATTGGGCTTTTCCTCCACCCATCATTCAAGAATATTTTTTCCTTTCTTGCTTCTTCAATAATCTTATCAGAATTATTAACTAAAATAGAGAATCTCATAAAAATAGAACCTTGGGAATTTTGTTCTACTAAAAAAACATTATTATTTTTTAATTCTCTTGTATATAAATCAGCGATTTCTTTCCTGTGAGAATTAAACCTCTCTAATTTATCAAATTGATTTAAAGCTAAGATAGAAAAAGCATTAGGCATCTTCTTTGGAAAATAATTAGGCATTTTCCCTTCTTGTTTTTCTTTCTTGTAAACAGCCTTAGATAAAATCCTAATTCTTTGTAAGCCACCTAATAAGATTCTACCAAAAGTAGGAAAATTATAAAAAGGGATAATAAGATATCTCATTAAAATAGGATGTAATAATTGCTGGAAAATCCAAAAACCTGAAGGACAAGAAATACCCTTTCTAAATTTATCAATCTTCAAGGCTATAGCAATATTATTCGTAACAGCCGCTCCTCCAAAAACCGAAGAGATAATTTTATCTCTCCCAAAGCTAAAAAAAGCCACGTCTCCAAAAGTGCCACATTTTCTCCCTTTATAACTAGCCCCTAATGAGTGAGCACAATCTTCAATCACAAACAAATCTTTCTCTTTTGCAATTTTCATAATCTTATCCATTTGAGCAGGACACCCAAAAGTATGTTGAACCATAATGGCTTTAGTGTTGGAGGTAATTTTTTTTATTAGATCGTCGGGGTCGATATTTAAACTATTGTCAATATCAACAAAAACTGGTTTCGCTCCTTTTTCTATAATAGGAATAACTGCTGAATTACAAGTAAATCCTTGTAAGATAAATTCATCTCCTTCTTTAATTTCTAAAGCATCAAGTATCGCCAAAAAAGAAGAACGACCACTATTAAAAAGAAAAGTGTGACCAACTTTCAAATAATCTTTAATTTTTTCTTCTAGTAATTGATTACTATCTCCTTTTTTCCAATTAAAAGGATTAAAGATTGTCTTCAATGCTAACAAAGCATCGTCTTTTTCTGTATTTGGAGACAATGAGGTCGAAATTACATTTTTATTTCTTTTCTTATTTTTCATGATTTCCAAAAATATTATTGCGTATTAGCTTAATTCGTGGTATAATTAATCATGTAAATAGGAGGTGGTACTTTAAAAAATTATAAAGAAAAGGTAAAAGATATTCTTGAATCGGTTATAGGATTTATGTTCCTGATACCATTCACGATAATCCTTGTTATCTTTAGACCAGAATTACTTCCTGGTTTAATCAAAGGGTTGGTCGGAGGGTTTGCTACCGCTACTATAATGTTATTGACTTTATTGCAGACAAACATACCTGCTGAAATAGCATGGATAGGAAGCATAGTAGCTCTCGTTGCAATATTCCTAATGAATTATCTACCCGACCGAATAAAAGACAAACAAGAAAATTCTTTACCTACAATAAAAGAATAAGAGGTTAAACCGAACCTCTTCTTTTTATTCCAATTCTAATTTTTTTAATAATTTTTTAGGAACTCTACTTTCCAAAAGTATTACATCTTCATCTCTAGAAAAATCATTAATTTTTTTAAATATTTCTTCAGAATCATTAATAAATAAAACATTTTTCTCTTTCTCGCTCATCGTTGCTCCTTCTTGAATTTCATTAAAACATTCCTTCGTAGTAACTATCGCAAAATTACAAACCTCTCCTATCTTTTCTCCTATACTCTTATGTATCCTTTTTGATTCTTTACCTAATTCAATTAAACAGGGCATAATAATGATTTTTCTTCCTGACCATTTATTAAGATGTTCTAAGTGAGCAATAACTCCATTAAAATTAGCAGAATAGGTTGCGTCTAATAAATTAAGATTATTCTTTTTAATAAGTTTCATTGCACCTGGTATTGGTTCTATTTTTTCACAAGCTTCTGATATTTCCTCTAAACCCATTCCAATCTTTCTTGCTGTCAAGATAGCCATTAATAAATCTTCAACCCAATACTCTCCTAACAAATCGACTCTAAAAGGAACTGTTCTTTCTCCTTCCTTAATAGAAAAACTAATATATTCTTTATCAACTTCAAGGTTCTCAATATGTTTCTCTTTTCTAGCTAAAATCTTTTCGATCTCCGTTTTATTATAAAGATCTTTACAATATCCATTCTCTCCATTAAAAACAGCAAAACCATCTTCTGGTAATGATTCAATCAATTCATACTTTGCTTTTTTAATATTCTCAAAAGAGCCGAAGGTAGCTAAGTGTTGTTCGTTTAAGCCAGTTAGTATCCCTATCTTTGGTTTAGCCATTCCTGTCAAAAGCTTAATCCCTCCTTTATTATAAGCTCCCATCTCACAAATAAATATTTCATGCTCTGGTTTCAAATTATTTAAAATAGAACGGGAGACCCCGACTTCTGAATTTTGGTGTTTGCTAGTCTTAAGAACTTTAAACTTCTGAGAAAGAATCTGAAAAAGAAACTCTTTAGTAGAGGTTTTACCATAACTACCGGTAATACCAATTACCAACAAATTATCAAATTTTTCTCTTTTCCTGATCGCTTTTTTAATAATATTTTTTCTCCAGATCATAGCAATAATCTCGAAAACAAAAACTACAAAAGAAAAAACAATAGCGGCCAAAACATCAAAAGCCAATAGAAGGATATAAAAAGAAGGACCTTCGACGCTCAACGCTAAAATAATAATCAGTAATCCTAAAAACAAACCAGAACCAAGAATAAGTATTGTTTTCTTAGTTAAAACAGGAATCCTGAAGTTCTTATTTACAATATGTCTAAGAATAATAACGCTTTCAAGCAAAAATAATAATGCTAAAAGATAAAGAGAAAATTCGAAAAATAGTAATAATCCAAAGAATAAAATTGCCTTAAGAAAAAACAGAGGGTTAGTTATTATCTTCCTTCCTTTAAAGGTGCTGAAATGAGCCTTTATTCTCCCTAAATGATACTCCTTAAGTTGCCAAAGCCAAGCCCAGAAAAATAGTTTCTTTAAAAAAACAATGATCCAAAAAAATAGAAATAAAAACCTCATATCATTTAATAAAATCTATTATTTTATCAGCTAAAAGCTGAGGATTTTCTAAGTAAGGAGTGTGTCCAATATTTTTCAATTTTATCATCTCTGAATTATCTATTTTTTCTCTCATTAAATAACCATTAGATATAGGAGTAAACTTATCTCTCTCTCCCCAGATAATTAAAGTATTGTTTTTAATCTCGGGTAATAAATCAGTCAAATCCTCAGACACAATATTTTTAAAAGTTTCTTTCATTGGCCCTTCTACTGTTAAATAATCAGTTTTGCCAACAACAAATTTGTAAAAAATCTTTCTTAAAAAAGAAAATCCTGGTAAGAAAGAAAACTTCTTGAAAGAAGAAAGACATGAAACATATTTCTTTTTATTTCTGATTCCTGCAGAAGAAACTAAAATTAATCCTTTCACTTTCTCCGAATTATTAACAGAAAACTTAATTGCGATTCTTCCTCCAAAAGAATGACCCACTAAAAAGAATGATTCTTTCAATAACCCTTCTTTTTCTTTCTTTTTTACATATGCTTCAACCCATCTAAGATAATCGTCTAAACTCCAGGATTTTTCTATCTTTGTCTCTTCTTTAAATCCAGGAAGATCAGGAATAACTACTTTAATATCTTTTTTTTCAAGAATATCTTTAACCCTATCCCATTTTTCTTTGGAGCTTTTCCAGCCATGAAGAATTAATACAGATTGACTTTTATTCATATATGTGTTATATTAGAAATCAAATAGGAGGGATAAAAGTGTTAGAAAGAAAAATAGAAGAAATAGTTCTGGCTACAAATATAAAACCAGGAATAAGTAAAAGCCAAGTAAAAGAGTTTGCTAAGAAAGCTAAAAAAGAACTTACTATTGCATTATTAATCGTTTCAGTTTTTCCAATTATAGGAATGTTAATAGGAGCAATAGTAGAAACATTTTTAGGCTTAGATAGCATCCCGTGTTACATTTTAGGGATATTCCCTTTGATAACTGGTACTATAGGGGGATCAATAATCTATTATTATTGCCTCCCTAGAGGGAAAGCTCTTGTCAAAGAATATCTTGGCTCTTAAAAAGCATTAAGAAAATTCTTAATGCTATTTTTTTATCTCTTTAAAATTTAAATACTTATGCAAAACTTTTGGAATTTCAATACTTCCATCTTTTCTCTGGTAATTCTCTATTATCGCTATAATAATCCTTCCCATAGCAAAAGCAGTTCCATTAAGAATGTGAACAAAATCAAGCTCATTTTTTTTATTAGAGCGATAACGAATATTTAACCTTCTTGCCTGAAAATCAGTATCATTAAAAGTTGTATGAGTCTCCCGATATCTCTCTTCGCTTGGCAACCATACTTCTATGTCATAAGCAGCTCCGGCAGGAAAACCAAGATCTCCAGTGCAGATATTAATTACTCTATAAGGAATCTCTAGTTTCTGCATGAGATCCTCTTGTAAAGAAAGTAGAAACTGATGCTCTTCTTTTGATTCTTCAGAACTAGTAAAACTCACCATTTCAACTTTATCAAATTGGTGCACTCTAAAAATACCCTTTGTGTCTTTCCCATAAGAACCTGCTTCTCTTCTAAAACAACTCGAATATCCTATATATCTCCTAGGCAAATCTTTTTCTTCAAAAACTTCATTAGCATGCATTGAAACTATTGACTGCTCAGCGGAACCTACTAAGTATAACTGATCTTTTTCGAGAAAATATTTTTCTTGTTCGTCTTCTTCTGATAAATGGCCAGTACCCTTCATCATCTCTGATCTAATCATAACTGGAGGAATAACAGGAATAAATCCTTTTTCGGTTAGATAATCAAGAGTAAGATTTATTAAAGCAAATTGTAATAAAGCTATTTCTTTTTTAAGATATCCAAACCTAGTACCAGAAACTTTAGCCGCTCTTTTAACATCTATCAAATCAAGTTTTTCAGCAACATCTAAATAACTTTTAGGATTAAAATCAAATTCAGTCTTCTCTCCTATTTCCCTTAATACAATATTCTCACTTTCGTCTTTCCCTTTGGGAACTTGTTCTAAAGGTAAATTAGGAACTTTATTCATTAATTCTTGAAACCCTTCTTCTAGTTCATCAAATTTAGCTTGCACCTTTTCCTCTTTTTTAGTTACCTTCTGCATTTCAGAAATCATCTTTTTCTTTTCTTTCTCGTCCTTTGCCTGGGCTATTTTTTTACTTCCCTTGTTTTTTTCTGCTCTAATTTCCTCAAGAGATTGTAAAACATCTCTTCTTTCTTCGTCTAATTTTAAAAGATAGTCAACGTCAATGTTGACCCCCTTATCTTCGCATCCTTTCTTAACTTTATCTGGATTACTACGAATAAAATTAATGTCTAACATAATTAATCTTTAGGTTTCATTAAAGGAAAAAAGATAGCCTCTCTCAAGCTGTAAAAACCAGCTAATAAAGCAACTACTCTGTCAATCCCCATCCCGAATCCAGCAGCAGGAGGCATTCCATGTTCTAATGCCTCTAAAAATTCCTTATCCATCCTCTGAGCTTCTTTAAACCCTTTTTTGTACATCTCTTCCTGCTCTTTGAATCTTTTTCTTTGTTCAATCGGATCATTAAGCTCAGAAAAAGCATTAACTAGTTCCCAATTAGCAACAATGAGCTGGAAATTAGCTAATTTCTTTGGATTGTCCTCAAAAGATTTTGCCAAAGGGAAGAAGCCAACCGGATGATGAATTAGAAAAGTAGGTTGCCAGATTTTAGGACGACAAGTCTTTTTATATATCTTATCAGCAATTTCAGTTTTATCCTCTCCTTTCTCTAGCTTAACTCCAAGTTTTTTAGCTTCTTTCCTGAGAGCAGTTATATGAATTTCATCAATATCTATCCCGGTTTCTTTCTTAAGAAGACTAGAAAACTCAATTCTTTTCCAAGGAGTACTAAAATCAATTTCTTTTCCTTCGTATTTTAACTTTAAAGAACCGTTAACTTTCTCGACTATGTGTTTAAACATCTCCTCAGTAAACTTCATCAGATCTTTATAGTCAGCGTAAGCCCAATAAAATTCAAGCATAGTAAAATCTGGATTATGTGAACGATCAATTCCTTCATTGCGGAAACACTTACCAATCTCGTAAACCTTTTCAAAACCACCAACAATTAACCTTTTAAGATAAAGTTCTAAGGAAATTCTTAAATAAAGATCTAGATCCATTGCATTTAAATGAGTTTTGAACGGCTCCGCCTTAGCTCCACCGTAATTCAAAGTTAAAATTGGAGTTTCTACTTCCAAAAAACCATTCTTGTCTAGAAAAAACCTAATCTCCTTGATGACTTCCGACCTAGTTTTAAATTTTTCTTTTATGTCTTCATTGAAAATTAAATCAAGATATCTCTTTCTAAACCTTTCTTCGGAATCTTTTAAACCATGCCATTTTTCTGGCAAAGGAAGAAACGACTTAGAAAGCATTTTAAATTTATCGACTTCTACTGTCTTTTCTTCTGTTCTTGTTTTAAATAAAATACCAGTCACTTCAATAAAGTCTCCCATGTCAAAATCATCTAAGAATGATTGATAAAGCTTAGGTCCAATTTTATCTTTTTTGAAATAAGCCTGAATTTTCCCAGTTCCATCTCCAAAATGAATAAAAGTAGACCCTCCATGACTTCTAATAGAATAAATCCGGCCAACTAAAGTGACTCTTTTTTTTGCTTCGCTCAAACCTTCGAAACCTTCTAAAGCTTCTTTAATAAAATTAGTCCTACTTGTTTTGGCAGGATAAGGACTTACTCCTTCTCTTTTCAATTTTTCAAGCTTCTCTTTTCTATTTTTTTTAATCTTAGATATGCCCATATGCTTTAATTATTTTACTTCATTTAACACAGAAGGTCAAAAGAAACAGCCCCTGAAGGGGCTGCTCTTTTTGTAAATAAAAGTGATATATTCTTCCTTACTCTTCTTTCATTTTTCTTTTCAAGTCCTGCAATATCTCTGCGGCGACGTCTCTTCCTCCAAGTCCGAAGGCTAAACCACCAGCAATAACAAGAAAAGCAATGAAACCAGTAAATAAAGTCATAAACATTGCCCTAGCAATTCCAAGTTGAATCAAGATAGCCAAGATAGCAAAAACCCAAATAGACCATCTAGCAACTTTCTCAATGAAATGACTATATTTGATTTTCATTCCTTCAGCGCCAGCTCTAATAATCTTTGGTAAGTATTCAGAAACAATAACAGTAACAACAAAGATAGCTGCAGCAACAATCAAGTTAGGTAACCACATCACTATTTCTCCCATGAAAACAGCAAACTCTTGTAATCCTAAAATTTCAACAGCTGCTTTCAAGAAAACAATGAACAAAACCCACTTTACGATTGATCCAATAAATCCTGATGGATCTAGCTTCCACTTTGCCTTTGCTAAAGCTTCTTTCCAGGCACCTTTTTCAAAGAGTTTATCAAATTTGATTCTCTTTAATATTTCAGCAACAATTTTTCCAATCGCTACAGAAATAAACCAACCGATGATGATAACAACAATAGCACCAATTAATTCAGGAATGAAGGTTAGAAAGCTTTGCCACATTTCTTGCAAGCTTTCAATTGTAATTGTAAACCAATTTTCAACCGCCATTTTTCAATTTTTTTTAATTAATTTAAAGATCGATCGACCTTTGATAAGCAGATAGAATCTGCTAATTAATTACTACATTCTAACAAAAAAAAGAGGAAAATGACTGTGGATAACTAAATAAAAAGAAAAAGGCCAAAATGGCCTTTTGTTTGTGGACCGAAGGAGCCTCGAACTCCTAACCTCCGGTATGCAAAACCGGTGCTCTGCCAAATTGAGCTATCGGCCCAACCAAGTGGGCGTGGAAGGAATCGAACCTTCGACCTCTTCTTTATCAGAGAAGCGCTCTAACCACTGAGCCACACGCCCATTAGCACTATATCCCTATTTTAATAAAAAAATAAAAACCGTCAAAGGTTTTTTAAACAAAACAGACAAAGATTAGCATGTTTGAGTTACTTTGGCAGTCGATCTTTAAGGTGTTCGACTAATACCTTACAATTAAAGTTCGAATTCGCAACTTTAATTGTAGTCAACACTTGTAAAACTAAATTGGTCCATCCTCAGGTTCTCCTAAGGATACCTTGTTACGACTTCGTCCTAATTACTAACCCTACCTTCGGCCCATTCAAGATGGGACTTCGGGTATTGCTAGCTCTTCTGACGTGACGGGCGGTGAGTACAAGACCCAGGAACACATTCACCGCCACATGGCTGATTGGCAGTTACTAGCGATTCCAGCTTCATGAGGTCGGGTTGCAGACCTCAATCCGGACTAAGACTGATTTTAAGGGATTAGCTCCGCCTTAACGGCTTAGCAACCCATTGTATCAGCCATTGTATCACGTGTGCAGCCCAGGACATCAAAGGGCCATGCTGATTTGGCGTCATCCCCGCCTTCCTCCCGATTGTCTCGGGCAGTTTCCTATGACAGATTAAACATAGGATAGGGGTTGCGCAGGTTTCCCCATTTAAGGGAGCAGCTCAAGCCACCTGCTGACGACAACCATGCAGCACCTGGACTAGTGTCCTTGTAGGTAGGCCCAACTTTCATCGGGCTTTCACTAGTCTGTCAAGTCCTGGTAAGGTTCCTCGCTTATCGTCGAATTAAGCCACGTGATCCACCGCTTGTGTGGGTCCCCGTCTATTCCTTTGAGTTTTAACGTTGCCGTCGTAGTTCCCAGGCGGAACACTTAACGCGTTAGCTTCGCCACTGCAAGGGTCGACACTTACAATAGCTAGTGTTCATCGTTTGCGGCGTGGACTAGGAGGGTATCTAATCCTCTTCGCTACCCACGCTTTCGTCTCTCAGCGTCAGGATTGCCCTAACTGAATGCCTTCGCTTTTGGTGTTCCCGACGATATCAACGGATTTCACCCCTACACCGTCGGTTCCAACAGTCCCTGACATCCTCTAGTCAAAAAGTATTTCTAGCATTCCCAAGGTTAAGCCCCGGGTATTTAACCAGAAACTTTCTTGACCGCCTACAGACCCTTTACGCCCAGTGAATCCGGATAACGCTTGGGGCACTCGTATTACCGCCTCTGCTGGCACGAGTTTAGAGGCCCCTTATTCCTAAAGTACCGTCAATTCCAAAAGGAACTTCTTCCTTTAGAAAAGTCCTTTACACCTTTCGGCTTCCTCGGACACGCGACGTCGCTCCGTCAGGCTTTCGCCCATTGCGGAAGATTCTCGACTGCTGCCTCCCGTAGGAGTATAGCCCGTGTCTCAGTGCTATTGTTGGGGGCCATGCTCTCACACCCCCTACCCGTCATTGCCTTGGTAAGCCATTACCTTACCAACAAGCTGATAGGACGCAGCCTCATCCAATACCGATTTGCATCTTTACCCCGGAGGGACTATCGGGAATTAGCTCAGATTTCTCTGAGTTATGCCCGTGTATTGGGTAGATAGCTACGCGTTACTAACCCGTTTGCCACTTTCTGACCGAAGTCAGACCGTTTGACTTGCATGCCTTATCCACGTCGCCAGCGTTCATCCTGAGCCAGGATCAAACTCTCAAAAAAAAAGAGTAGTCCAAAGTAACTCAAATATACTAAACTTTATCCATATTCTATTTTAAAGTTCTTGCCTATTTATCTTAGTTTTTTTAATAAAAATGTCAAGTCTATCTTTTCTGAGCCGGAAGAGGGATTCGAACCCACGACCTACAGTTTACAAAACTGTTGCTCTTCCACTGAGCTATTCCGGCAAAAAGATTAATCATCTTTTTTCTTCGCTTCTTTTAGTTTTTCCCAATAGCTATCATTCTCTATCTCTTTTTTCCTTTTCTCTGTTTCTCTTAAATTCTTTAATTTGCTCTCTGTTTTTCTCTCAATAACAAGAGTTAAAATTCTAACCTTAGAGAGAATTTTCTGTAATAGAAAATTAGAAGAAAGAAGCCTACTTCTCTTAACCCTTTTCACCAATAAAGCAAAAGGTCTCTTAAGGTCTATTTTCTCTATTTCTTCTTCCGATATTTTAGCTAAATCAGGAGCTCTTCTTAAAGCAATTACTCCCATTCCGATTAAACTCCCTCCAAAAATAAATTTAGCAATTATTCCTAGCATATAAGACTAGATTTCGTAACGACTAAACTTTTTAATTACTATATTTTCTCCCAATTTACTAACGTATCCCTTCAATAGTTCTTCTATCGTTTTATTGCTATCTTTAACCCAAGGTTGAGATAAAAAAGAAATCTGTTTCTTGTATTTCTCCAACTTTCCTTCTACTATTTGATTAACTATATTTTGTGGTTTCCCTGAATCTTTGACTTGTTCTCTATAAATCTTTTTTTCTCCATCTAAAAACTCTTCAGGGATATCTTCTGGTTTTAGATAAAGAGGAGACATTGCAGCTACTTGTAAACACAAATCATGAGCTAGTTTTCTAAATTCTTCTGATTTTGCTACAAAGTCAGTTTCACAAGCTAACTGAATTAAAACTCCGACTTTTTTATTCGGATGAATATAACTTTCTACTATCCCTTGCTTAGCTTCTCTCCCTTTTTTACTAGAAGCGAACTCTTTCCCCCACTCTCTCAAAAGCTCTTTAGCTCGATCAAGATCCTCGCCACTCTCTTCAAGGGCTTTTTTACAATCTACCATAGAGACTCCCGTCTCTTTTCTTAATTGTTTAAGTTGATCAGTTGAAACCATATAATTATTTTTCTTCTTTATTTGGTTTTTTATTCTTTTTTCCTTCTTCAATAGCTTCTCCTACTTTTCCAAGAATATACTTAATAGAAGAAAAAGCATCGTCGCTGGCAAAAATAGGATAATCAGCTAAATCAGGATTGATATTAGTATCCGCAATTCCAATTATCTTTACTTCTTTTTTCTGAGCCTCTTTCACGGTAACTTCATTTTCTTTCATGTCTAAGACTAAAACCGCATCAGGAATACTCTCTAGATTTTTAATCCCTTCAAATTTTCTTCTTAAATTATCTAATTTCCTGTCTATTTTTACTCTTTCTTTCTTAGTATACTTATCAAGCTTCCCTTCTTTCTTTTTTTGTTCTAAATCCTTAAAGTGATTTGCTCTTTTTCTAATAACTTTGAAATTAGTAAAAGTTCCTCCTAACCATCTCTCGTTGGCGTATGGAAGATCGTACTTTTCAGCAGTTTCTTTTACTAAATTTTTAGCATGAACTTTAGTTCCCACTATCATTAAACTTTTACCGTCAGAAACTAATTCTTTAATGAAGTCCAAAGCTTTCTCCAAGCTTTGAGCTGATTTCTCTGACTCAATAATATGAATAGTATTTCTTACTCCAAATAAAAAAGGTTTCATTTTAGGATGACATTTTGATGCTTTATGTCCAAAATGAAGCCCAGACTCCATCAATTCTTGGAGATTAATACCATAATTACTTTTAAATTCTTTCTTTTTTAACATAGGCTTTACTTATTATAATAAGTACAATATATCATCAACTTAATAATTAATCAAGACCTACTTGATTTTTTTAAAGATTTTATCTAGAATGGCATTTGTACGATAATAAATCATATAAAATCATGGCAAAGAAAGATATTCATCCAAAATACTACGAAGAAGCTAGAGTCCAATGTTCTTGCGGAAACAGCTTTAAGGTTGGATCAACTAAAGAATTTATTGAAACAGAAATTTGTTCTAACTGTCATCCTTTTTATACAGGAAAAGGAAAGATTATAGACAAGATGGGAAGAGTAGAAAGATTCAACAAGAGATTGGCAAAAAAGCAAAAGAAATCAAAAAAGAAATAACTTATGTCAGAAAAGATTGAAAATCCTAATTCAATCATTATAGAGATAAGAGCAGGAACAGGTGGCGAAGAAGCTGCCTTGTTTGCTAGTGATTTATTTAAAATGTATTCTAGTTATGCTCGTTCTAAAGATTGGAAACAAAAAGTTCTTGACTCTCACTTAACTTCTTTAGGAGGAGTTAAGCAAATAGTTTTTCAAATAAAAGGAGATGATGCTTGGCCAAGATTAAGATACGAAGGTGGTGTACATCGCGTACAAAGAACTCCTCAAACAGAAAAAGGAGGAAGAATTCATACTTCCACTGCCACCGTTGCTGTCCTACCTAAACCAAAAAAAGAAGAAATAAAAATAAAGCCATCAGATATTAAAATAGATTATTACCGAGCTTCTGGTCCAGGAGGACAATATGTAAACAAAAGAGAAACAGCAGTAAGAATAACTCATAACTCAACTGGAATAACAGTTACTTCTCAAACAGAAAGAAATCAATTAGAAAACAAAGAAAATGCAATGAGTATTCTTTCTGCTAGATTAATGGAAAGAAAAATGAGAGAGCAACAGGAAAAGATATCGGGAAACAGAAAAGATCAAATAGGCTCTGGAGAAAGAGCAGAAAAAATAAGAACGTATAATTTCCCTCAAAGTAGAATAACAGATCACAGAATAAACAAATCATGGCATGACCTAGAAAAAATAATGGGAGGAAAGCTAGATAAGATTACAAAGAAATTAATGAAACTAATGAAAAAATAAAAATCACTTACAAATGACCTAGGAAACACATATTAACCCAATATGTGTTTTTTTTATTCACGATAAATTTTTTCCAACTTATCAATAGGAATAGAACTTTCTAAAGTAAAATTTCCTACCCTTGTTCTTTTGAGCTCTAAGACATAACCTCCTGTTCCAAGCTCCTTCCCAATATCTCTCGCTAAAGATCTGACATAAAATCCTTTCCCAGTGACTACCTTTAATTTCAAAAAAGGATATTTATAATCAATAATTTCAATTTCTTTTACAAAAACCTTCCTTGGTTTTAATTCAAAGTCCTTCCCTTCCCTAGCTAACTTATAAGCTCTTCTTCCTTTCACTTTTACCGCACTAAAACGAGGAGGAATTTGCTCTATTTCTCCTAAAAAATTATTGATAGTATTTATAATAAAATCTTCTTTAGGAACATTATTAACTTGAATATTTGTTTTTTCTCCTTCTTCATCGTCAGTAGAACTTTCTACTCCAAGCTTTATAACAGTCAAATATTCTTTTTCTTTCTTAACCACCTCTTCAAGTTTTCTTGTATTTTCTCTTCCAACTGCAACTACCAAAACCCCTTCTGCTAAGGGGTCGAGAGTTCCTCCGTGACCAACTCTTTTTTCTCCTGCAATATTTCTTATCTTCTCTATTAATCTAAAAGAGCTTAATCCTTTAGGTTTATAAACAGAAAAAATTCCTTTTTTGGAATCCATAATCCTTTTTAAATTAAGGAACACATATTTCTCTAAAATCTGATTTTTCGATTTGGTTTACTAACTCTTCACTATAAGAAAAAAATTCTCCGTCCCATTCAAATACTTTTAATCCGCACTTTCTCCATTCTTTACTAGGATTTGAGTTAACAAGATAAGAAAATTCCCAATCCTCTAAATCTGAAGGTTCTTCTTGTTCAAACCATGAATCAACAGTCATAATTTCTTTATTATTATCTTTATCGATGTCTTTTATTTCATAAAGGTGATGATGGGTTACCGCTGCCCCTTTATAAAACAAAGACTTGCTAACCTCTCCTGATTCATCTTTTTTCATAACCCAATTAATTTCTTTATTAAGAAAATCAATATCTAAAATCCCTTCTGCTTCAGTAGAGGCACCTCCGCTAGCCAGTGAAAGAAAAATCTCTTTTTCTCCGTCTCTATCAATATCTTCGAGATCAATAACAGAAAGGACCCCTCTATAAGCTTCTTCATACATAAACTCTCCTATCTTTTCAAAACTATCATCTTTAAAAATAGCAACGACTAAACATCCAGTGTTATTATTGTTAGCCGAAGTTAGAATAAGATCATCTCTCCCGTCTCCATTAACGTCTTCAATAAATTCTTTCTTAAGATCGTCGCTGAATCCTTCCGGTAAAAACACCGAAGAATCTGTTTCTTTTATTTTATTTCCAAGGCTCACTTTAGAAAAACCTCTAACCTTTCCCTCTAATTCTCTCCACTGTAAAAAAGTAAAAACAAGAACTAAGATAAGTAAAAAAGAAACAACGCTAATCCCTATTAGCGGAGAAATTCTTTTCTTTAATAAATCAATTATCATCGTCTCTTATTATAACACAAAACTTGAGTTTTATAACTCAAGTTTTAAACAATCACTATTTTAAAATTAAACTAATTTCCTTCAAGAACTTTTATCTCTGCTTCGTATCTTTCAGTAAGATTCATAATAGGATATCCATAATCTCTTTTATAAATATTTCTGTAGCTCGAATTGTACCACCCAGGACCAGCAAAATAACTTAAAGCAGCATTAAATTCATCATTGTAGGTTTGCTTGGTAGCGCCATTGTCGGAAAGATAAACTGCTGCGGCCAAGAAAGCATCTTTAATATTCCAAGGGTCTGCTGGTCTTCCAAGTATTTCTTTTAACCTATCTCGATAAGCTATCCAAGTAGCAGGAATAAATTGGGCTGGCCCCATTGCACCTCCCCAACCATAACTCATTGGACAAGAAACAGGAGTATTATAAGGATCTCTTCCTAATTCTTCAGTAATTTGAATAAAATAACCAACGTCTCTAGAAGGTTTCATGACTCGAGAGACTACTTTCCCGTTATAGGCTACCACTCCATCTCCCGTATCTGGATCTTTCAAATAACACTGGCCTACATTTTTGCCAATATTTGACTCTTGAGTTAAGACGGCAAGCAAGAATTCAGATCTCACTCCAGTAAGAGATTCTACCTGCTTTGCCATTTCATAAGCCTCTCCAAAAGTCGGAGCTTCGGGCACACCAATTAAATCAAAAATTCTAGATCTAATCTCTGATGCAGTAGCTTCAACCTCTTGTTTTTCTCTAACATATTTCTGATATTCCTCTTCTGTTAAAGCAAGAAAGTAATTCTTTTCTTGTTTTGTTTGAGCGCTTTCTTGTTTTTGAAGTTCCTGAATCTTAACCATTGATTCAAGTTCTTGCTTTTCACTGTCAAGAGATTGCCTTTGTTCTTGTAAATAATTTTTGAGTCCTTTAATACTCTCTAAAAGTTCCCTATTCTTAGAGTTAAGAGACTCAAGAGCTACTAAATTATCAAAAAAATCAGAAAGTTCTTCTTCTCCTAATAAGATCTCAACTGTTGAGCGTTGATCTTGCTCATAAAGCTCTCTAAGAATCTTAGAGAGCTGAGCTTTTGATTCGTCTATCCTCAAGCTAGTTTTTTCAATAGAATCCTCGGTATCTCCGATTTGCAAACCAAGATCTTTAATCATCAAATTATTTTGATATATCTGATAATCTAATTGCTTGATCTTGTTGTTTAATATATATATCTGATTCTGAAGAGTCTTCTTTTCTTGTTCTGTCTTATTAATATCTTGTTCAATAGAATCTGATTTTTCCTGCAGATAACTGGCACATCTCTCAAGTAATTCCCTACATTCATCGTCAGACAATCCTTCACATCTTTTTTCAATTTCATCTAATTGACACAAACTATCCAAATCCTCATCAGCCCGGATATAAAATCCAGGTTGAATTAGTAAAAAAGATAATACTAGCAAAAAAACAATTAAATGAGAAAACTTGGAAAGAATTCTAAGTTTCATAAGAGAAAATATTATTTTTCTTCAGATTCTCCTTCTTCCTCTTCTTCTTTATCTTCTTTCCCCTCCTTTACTCTCTCTATTTCCTCTGGCTTTTCTTCAGCCGGAGTTTCAAGTTCTTCTTCTACTTTAGTTGGAGAAGAAATAGAAGCAACTATTCTATCTTCTTCTTCTAAAACCTTAACTTTATCAGGCAAAACCAAATCAGAAATCTTAATATAATCATCAAAGGTTTTTAAGCTGTCTATACTTACCTTAATTTCATGAGGAAGATCTTGAGGAAAAGCTTTAACTTCTACTTCGTCAATATTCTTAACTAAAGTACCACCAAGCTGTTCTACCGCCTCTGAAGTTCCTTCGAAGACAAGAGGGATATTAGCCTCAGTCTCTTCGGTTAAAGAAGGTTGGTAGAAATCAACATGAATAAATTCTCCACTCAAAGGATCTCTTTGAATATCGTGCACTAAAACTTTATAATCTTTCTTATCACCTTGTATCTTTAAGTCAATTAAAGAACTTTCTCCTGCTTCTTTAAATAATTTATCAAACTCTTGATAATCAATTACTATAGAAGTATTTTCAACCTTATATCCATAAAGGACAGCTGGTAATCCTCCCTTTTCTCTTGTTTCTTTTTTGTTTTCTCCCTCCTTTCTTTCTTTAGCTGAAATTTCTAACATATTTTTTAATCTTTTAAATGAATACACTGAACAGGACAACCATCAGATGCTTCTTTAGCACATCCATTTTCATCTACCTCTAAAGAGTATTCATCATTTTCTTCGTTAATTAATTCTGAACCTTTAAGATGAGCTTTGCCTTTTTCTGTCATTTCAAAATATTTTGGACAAACACTAGCACAAACTCCGCAACCAATACATTTATTCTTTTCGTGGGTAATCTTCATGTTTTACTTATTGCTTAAATTATTTTTTCCTAATGGTGAACTTTTTATCTAATTCTTCAAGGGTCTTTTTAATCCCTGTATATTCTAACTCACTTTGAGGTAACATCGCTGGACCAGAGAAACCTTGCCTTCTTATCTCATCTGCTTTATGGGAAACTTTAGTTCTTACATAGTCCCAATAAGGATGGTCAAAGGCATCTGCTGGCTCAGTTAATTTACCATTTTTCACAGAAAATGCCAAGGCACTTACTACAGGAGGTCCATCAAAGAAAGAAATAGTTGAATTCATCTTTACTGGCATCATTGGACCATTGTGAGATCCTCTCATAAATCCAGCAACATAATGTCCAATATTATAAGGGGCTAATAACTCACCAGTAGCTGGGAAGTTTTTCTGAGCCCTAGCAAGCAATACTGGGTCGTCTTTTCCAACATATTTGCCAGCGATATTATGAAGTCTTGTAGTTGAGGCAGAAACTACTTGCTCACCGGTAACTCTAGAATAAATGCCTTCTACTACAAATCTTCCATTATCTCTTAGAAGAGCAGCAATATCATATTGTTCTTCTGGACTGTTTAATTCAATCACCTTATCTGCCTTAGTGTAAGCAACATCCATTATTACAAATTTAAATCCTTTCTTAAGAGCAGGGGAAAGAATTAATCCCGGAGTATTCATTGGATCAGTAAAAGAAAGGTATAAAGGAAGATTATAAGCACCGGGCTCTGTTTTATCTGCTGCGAAAAACAAGAATGGTTCGGCTGGCCTCTCTTCGATTTCCATCTCGGCTACAGCAGGTCCCATTCCTCTTACATTACCCGAAAAACTATCTTTTAATAAATCTTGACCTGCACCGTAAAGACCTTGCTTCTTTGCTGCGTCTGCTCCTTTCAAAAGAGCATCCCAACAAATCTTATGAACCTTGTTGCAGCAAGTTCCTCTCTTGTGAGTAGTAAGAATAGCAATGTCATCTCCAGTATGAGCAACAAAGTAATCAATAAAAACTCCTTTTCCTTCTTTTTTGACAACTCCTTCTACTGTTTTTAAGAGTTTCTCACTGGGTTTGATGTGTCCACCAATACTTCCAATATCAGCTTTAATGACACTTAAAGTAATTTTTTTGGCCATATTTTTTTATTAAAATTATTATTTATTTTTAATATTTAATTATATCATTTATTTCATTTTTGATAAATTCATAATCGTCTTGATAACTGATTCTGGATTCAAAGAAATACTCTCAATACCATTGTCAATTAGAAACTTAGCAAACTCAGGCCAAATACTTGGCGCCTCTCCACAAATACCGGAATACTTCTTATTTCTTTCACAAGCACTTATTACTCTCTTGATCATCTTCTTAACAGCTGCGTTCCTTTCGTCTCCGATGTAAGCAATTCTTCCATTGTCTCTATCCATCCCAAGAGAAAGCTGAGTCAAGTCATTTGAACCAATGCTCATTCCATCAAAAACCTTTAAAAATTCTTCTGCCAGAATAACATTGGCAGGAATTTCGCACATAACAATTACCTTAAGATCTTTCTTTCCTTTTTCTAATCCAAATTTCTTCATCAATTTCACTACCTTCTTCCCCTCTTCCACTGTTCGACAGAAAGGAATCATCGTCCTAATATTAGCTAAACCAAATTCCTCTCTTGCTTTCTTGATAGCCTTACACTCCATTTCAAAAGCAGGCTGATATTCTTTGTCTAAATAACGAGAAGCTCCCCTGAACCCAATCATAGGATTAGCTTCTTCTCTTTCATAAAGCTCTCCTCCTATTAATCCTTTATATTCCTTGCTTTTAAAATCAGACATCCTTACAATAACTGGCTTAGGATAAAATGCAGACCCTATTTGTCCTACTCCTTCTGCTAGTTTATCAATAAAATACTGTTTCTTATCTTTATAGCCTCTGGTTATCTCTTCAATCTGTTTCTTAATCTTTCTGTCTTTAATCTTATCAAAATGATAAAGAGCTAAAGGATGAATCCTTATCTTCTCTGCAATAATGAATTCTTCTCTTGCTAGTCCCACTCCATCATTAGGAAGAAAAGAAGCTTTAAAAGCAAGTTCTGGAGCCCCTATATTAATAAGAATTTTGTTCTTTAACTTAGGAAGTTTTTCCAGATCATACCTCTTAACCTTATAAGGAACTTTTCCCGAAAACACTCTTCCTTCTAGTCCTTGAGTACAATCCAGAGTTACCTTTTGACCATTCTTTAAAACTTCGGTTGCTTTCCCTGCACCAACGATACAAGGAATTCCTAATTCTCTAGCAACAATAGCAGAATGACAAGTTTTTCCCCCTTCGTCAGTAACAATAGCTGAAGCTGATCTCATAACCGGAACCCAATCAGGGTCGGTCATTTTTGTGACTAAAACTTCTCCTTTTTTAAACTGAGATATTTTAGAAATATCGGAAATAATTCTTACCTTCCCTTGTCCAATTTTATTCCCGACAGCAATTCCCTCAAGTATAGGATCTTTATCGGTCTCAACCTTATACTCTTCATATATTTGAGCAATTTTTGGAGCATGAACTGTTTCTGGTCTTGCTTGAACAATAAAGATCTTTCCTGTCTTTCCATCCTTTGCCCATTCCATGTCTTGAGGAACCCATTTTCCTGCTTTTTTTGAATAATGATCTTCAATTGTCTTTGCCCATTTAGCTAAAGTCAAAACCTCTTTATCGGTTATAGAAAACTTATCCTGGTCTTTCAAAGAAACTTTCTTTTCCTTTAAGCCGTTTTTGCCATAAACATACTTTTTGGTTTTTCTTCCCAAGTCTTTTGAAATTATAGGTTTAAAACCATCTTCTAAAGTAGGCTTAAAAACATAAAACTGATCCGGAGTTATTTTCCCTTGAACAATCATCTCTCCTACTCCATAGATAGAATTAATCAAAACAACATTTTTAAATCCTGTCTCGGTGTCTAGAGAAAACATTATTCCTGCAGAAGATAAATCAGAACGAACCATTTTCTGAACTCCTACTGATAAGGCAATCTCTAAATGGTTAAATCCTTTTTGCTCTCGGTAAGCAATAGCTCTGTCAGTAAACAAAGAGGCCATACAGTTCTTAACAGCTTTCAATAACTCGCTAGAACTAGATATATTAAGATAAGTTTCGTGTTGTCCAGCAAAAGAAGCTGAAGGTAAATCTTCTGCAGTAGCAGAGCTTCTTACCGCAACATCAGTGTTTTTCTGATTATAATTCTTAGACAACCTCTTATAACTATTTATTATCTCTCCTTCTAAATCCTTAGGAAATTTAGAATTATGAATTAGTTGACGAGCTGCTTTTCCCGTCTTTTTCAAACTACTTAAACTGTCTGGATTAAACTTATCAAATATCTTCTTTAACTTCTCATCAATATCGTTCTCTCTTAAAAAATACCAATACGCTCTTGAAGTTAGGGCAAATCCATCAGGGACTCTTACTCCTTTTTTGCTTAATTGAGAAAACATTTCTCCTAAAGAAGCATTTTTCCCACCAACCAACGGAACATCTGTTACAGAAAGATCTTCGAACCAAAGAATATTTTTTTCTTTTTTAACCATTTTAAAAATTGATTATTTTAAATTATTAAAGAAAACCTTTAAACAATATATCTTTAAATTGCAATATGTCTTTGAAGGTAACCAAGATGAAAAGAACAATAAAAAATATTATTCCCACTTGTTGTGTTATCAATTCCATTTTTTTAGGAATTTTCTTTCCTGTCACCATCTCAAACAAAAGAAAAAGGAAAATACCTCCATCTAAAGGCGGAATAGGAAGAATGTTTACCAAAAAGAGAGCGATAGATATTACCGCAATCAAGAATATAACCTCAGTAAACCCCGCCTCTACGCTTAATTTAGTTAGAGCTAATACTCCTACCGGCCCAGTAACAGAATTAGCTATCGGCTCCACATCTCTTTGAACAACAGACATCTTGATATAATGACCAAGTCCAACTAACGAATAATGAGCCAAATTTAAAGAATGAGTAAAACCAGAGGTTAATTTACTTAAAGGTTTTTCATAAACTAAGTTAGTCATGTCAATAAGGGCAATCCCTACAGCCCCTTCTCCTTCCGGTGGGTTTTCTCGAGGAACCACGCTTACTTCTTTGATTTCATCATTAGAAGATTTTCTAATTACCAAATCAACCTCTTCTCCTCCTTTATCAGACAAAAAACCGATGAGATGATTAGTATTTTTAAACTCAACTCCATTTCCCCTTACTACAAAATCATTAATTTCAATTCCAGCTTCTTCTGCAGGTGAATCTTCGCTTACAAAAGAAACAACTGGAGGGTAATTTCTTTGATCGCCGAAAGGGAATTCATAATCAAATATTAGAGGAAACTCAAATTGAAAACCACCAGAAGCAAGAATAAAATAAAAAATCAAGGAAGCAACTAAAAAATTCATCGCCACTCCTCCTAAAATAATAGCTGCTCTTTTGTGAGGAGGTTGAGCAGAAAAACTTCGAGGATTGTCTAAATGTTTATCCTTTCCTTCTCCTAATAATTTATTGAAGCCACCAAGAGGAATGATATTTATAGAATAGACTGTTTCTCCTACTTTCTTCTTCCAAATTGTAGGAGGAAATCCAATCGCAAACTCTTCTACTTTGACTCCTAGTTTTTTCGCTAATATAAAGTGCCCAAATTCGTGTATAAAAACTAAAAATCCTAAAATAAGGATAAAAGCAATAATAGTAACAATCATAATATTGATAAATTAAAGTCCGATCTCTTTTTCTTTTTTATTAACTTTATTTTCTATTTTTTCATTATATTCATCTACTAGCTCTTGCAGTTTATCTTTTCCTTTGAATTTATCGTCTTCTGTAATCTCTCCTTTTCTCTCGGAATCTTGAATATCCTTCCAAGCTTCATCTCTCCATCGCCTCACTGTTTGTCTTGCATTCTCTTTCTTGTCCGAGATAACTTTGGCCAAGTTTTTTCGATACTCTTCACTCATTGGAGGCATATTAAGACGAATAATTTTTCCATCAACAATAGGACTAACTCCAATGCTCTCTCTTTCAAGAGCTTTTTCTATCCCAGGGATATAGGAATCATCCCAAGGTTGAATAAGAATCTGACGAGGTTCAGGAGTAGAAATAGCGGCTAACTGTTTTAAAGGTAAATCCTGACCAAAACAGTCAACAACAACGTCTTCTACTAACGAAGAAGATGCTGTTCCAGTTCTTATCTTAGACAATTCTCTGTCTAGAAAGTCAATAATCTTATCCATCTCAGGTTTAATTTTTTCTATTGATTCTTGATAACTCATACAATTAAAATATAACAAAATAACAAACTATTTGCAATTGAAAAAATATTTACATTTCCACTAATATTGTCTCTAAAGCAAGTTTTTTATTAACTTCAGTTTTAGATATGAGAAAAATAGTATCTTGAATAAGATTAGTTATTTTTCTCAATTCTTTTAAAGAATATTTTCCAGAATAGTTTTCTTTAATAGCTCTTATCATTTTTTCTCTAAAATACTCCAACCAGACATTTAGAATCTCATTAAGTTCTTTATAATTCTTTGTTTTTTCTTTCGCATAATTAAACCTCTTTGCCAAAGAAGAGTCAATCAGATTTTCTAACTCCTTCATTATTTTATTTCTTTTCTCTAGTTTTTCAGGATTATCAAGAAAATCAATGATTTCTCCAGGAGATCCTAGATAAAGAGAAATCAGTTTTTCTTTTTTTTCTTTATCTACTTTGTTCTTCTCTAAATAATCAACCATCTCTTCTTTCGCCACCGGAGAAAATCTAACCTTCCCTGTCCTAGAAAGAATAGTCGGAAGTAATAACCTAGGCCAAGCAGTAACTAAAATAATTACTGCTTTCCCCTTAGGTTCCTCAAGGGTTTTTAACAAAGCACTTTGAGCCTCATTATTCATAGAATGAGCATTATCAACAATTGCAGTTTTGTAACCAGAAAAATTAGATTGAAGAGAAAGATTCCAACTTAGCTTTCTTATTTGAGCAATTTTAATCTCTTTCTTCTCGGGCTCAATAAAGGTAAAATCCGGATGAGAACCATTCTCGACCATCCTACAAGAGTCGCAAACACCACAAGGTCTTTTATTTAATTCTTTTTCCTGGCAGTTTAAAAGCTTAATAATTTTCTTGGCCAGGGTTCTTTTTCCTACCTTGTCGGGACCTAAAAATAAATAAGCGTGAGAAATGTTTCCTCTCTCCGCTGTTTTTTTAAAAAATTGCCAAATATCAGAATGGCCAATTATTTCCATAGGAAATTATTTTTTTGACATAATAGATCTCTTATAAATATCAAGGCTCTCGAGAACAGTCCCTGTTCCTTTGGCCACACAAAGCAAAGGATCCTCTGCAACGAAACAAGGAACACCGGTACGTTTAGAAATTAGTTTGTCAATATTGCGTAATAAAGCTCCTCCTCCCGAAACAATCATTCCCTTATCCATAATATCAGCAGACAACTCAGGTGGAGTCTCTCTTAAAACCTTCTTAATTGTTTTAATAATTTCATTTAAAGGCCCATCAATAGCTTCACAAATTTCATGAGAAGAAACTTTAATATTACGAGGCAATCCAGATATTAAATCTCTTCCTCTAATCTCTAGTTGGCGCTTTTCTCTTTCTGGTAGCGCTGTCCCTATCTTTATTTTTATCTCTTCTGCTGTTTGATCACCAATGGCCAGATTATACTTCTTTTTAATAAAATCAGAGATTGCTTGATCTATTTTATCTCCTGCAACTTTTACAGAATCGCTTGTTACAATTCCTCCTAGAGAAATAACTGCTACTTCTGCGGTCCCTCCTCCAATATCAACAATCATATGTCCAGAGCAAGAATTAATAGGAATACCTGCTCCGATAGCAGCAAGAATCGGTTCTTTTGCCACAAAAGCTTCTTTTGCTCCTGCTAAAGTAGCTGCTTCCACTACTGCTCTCTTTTCTGTAGAAGTAATCCCAGCAGGAACAGAAATCATTAATTCAGGCTTAAACAATCTAAATCTTTTTCCAGAAGAATTAACAAAATGCTTTATCATCGCTTGAGTTATCCTATAATCAGCAATAACTCCATCTTTCAATGGACGATAAACTTGAATAGCATCTGGGGTTCTCCCAATCATTTCTTTCGCCTTATTCCCTACGGCAAGAATCTTATTATCATCGATATAAACAGCAACAACCGAAGGTTCTCTCATTACAACTCCTTTTCTCGGGACAAAAACTAATGAATTACAAGTTCCTAAATCAATTCCAATTTTTTTAACAAGCATAGTTTTAATAAAATTTATTCTCTTTTAATATCAGCTCCTATTTTCTGTAGTTTTTTGTCTATTTCTTCGTAACCTCGATCCACCTGATAAATATTTTCAATAACGCTTTTTCCTTCTGCTATTAATCCAGCAATTACCAAAGATGCTCCTGCTCTAATGTCCCAACTTTCAATCTTGAGTCCGGTTAAAGGAGTTTTCCCAAATATTATAGCACGATGAGGATCAACTAATTCAATATCGGCACCCATCTTATTCAATTCCTGAAGATGTCCAAACCTGTTATCGTATAAAGGATCGTGAATTAAGCTTTTACCCTTAGCCTGTGTTAGCAAAGTAGATACTGGTGGTAAGAGGTCAGTAGGAAAACCAGGATAAGGTAATGCTTGAACATCTACTGCTTCAAGATTAGGAGAATAATCAACTATCACTGAGTTTTCTTTTTCTTCTAATATCACCCCGATCTCTTTTAATTTATCGAGGAAAAGATCTAAATGACCAGGCTTCATATTTCTAATTTCCACTTTCCCTTTAGTTAAACATCCAGCGACAATGAAAGTCCCTGCCTCTATCGGGTCAGGAATAATACTGTGAGATGTTCCATGTAATTCTTCGACCCCTTCAATAATAATATTATGCGTTCCTAATCCTTCAATCTTAGCCCCCATCGAATTCAATATATCTCCTAGGTCTTGGACGTGCGGCTCTGCTGCCGCTCCAACAATTTCAGTTCTTCCTTGAGAAAGAGACGCAGCCATCATCAAGTTCTCTGTAGCTGTCACACTGAATTCCTTTAAAACTATTCTTTTCCCTTTGAGATTTTTTGCAGAAAAACTATAGAAATTTGAATTATTAGATATCTCTGCACCAAGTTCCTTTAATGCTAAAAGATGAGTGGAAATAGGTCTTACTCCTATTCTGTCTCCTCCAGGATGAGCAATTTTAAAATTCTTAAATCTTGCTAATAAAGAACCAATTAAAAGAACAGATATTCTCGTCTTGGCAATCTTTTCAGGATCTATTCTTTCCGGGTCAATTTTACTAGTCTCTATTTCTATCTTCTTATCAGAAAGAAAATTAACTTCAGCTCCCATTCCTTTTATAACTTCTATTAAATTCTTTACGTCGGCTACTAAAGGAATATTATCTATAATAACCTTCTCTTTAGTTAAAACAGAAGCAGCCAGGATAGGACCTGCTGCATTCTTGAAACCAGAAACTTCAACCGTTCCTTCTAATGAATTACCACCTTTTATGATAAATTTCTCTGCCATGTCAGTTTATTTTAAACTAAAAAATAAAAATTATCAAGCAGATAATTTCTGGATTATCAAGGTTTTTAAAAGAATAAACACTCTGAAAGGTTTACTAATTATGATTTGAAAGGTTATAATAATTACAATGAATAAAAAGCATTATAAAATACTATTTATCTTCTTTTCCATCCTGTTCTTTGTTGCAGCTCCCTCGGCTATTTTTTATGCTCAGGGATATCGTTTAGACCTAGAAGAAAGAAAAATAGTCAAAACAGGTGGTCTTTTTATCAAAGCATTTCCTAAACAATGCATGATTTACGTAGACGATAAGTTTGCAAAAAACACTGATTTCATATTCGGCGAGGCTTTTATTAAAAACCTCAACCCAAAAGAATACAAGATAAGAGTAGAAAAATCAGGATACTTCCCCTGGAAGAAGACACTTAAAGTAGAAGAAGAATTGGTTGCTAAATCAGAAAACATAATTCTTTTCCCAAACCCAGTTAATTTCTCTCCGGTTAGCAATAAAGTAGAAAACTACTTTTTTTCTCCTGACAAAGAAAAAATAATACTTGAAAAACAAGGTGAGGAAAACAACTATCTTGAATTAATAAATTTAGAAGAAGAAAAAAGAGTAATAATTAGCGAAGAAGAACTAAACGGAAAAGAAATAAAAGAAGTAATATGGAACTATAACTCAGAGGAACTATTAATTAAAACTGAAGATGAAGATAATATTGTTTATTCGATAATAGGAATTATTACCGGCGATCTCTCTGAAATGAACATTGAACTTCCTACTAGTACTACAGAATTAGAGTTTAACCCATATAATTCAGAGGAGTTATTCTTTATAGCCAGTAATTCTTTATTTAAATTAAACTTTACTCAAGAAAAAGAACCAGAGAAGATGATAGAAAACCTTGAAGACTATACTATAAAAGAAAGGGAAATATTTTGGATTAACAAAGAAGGGCTTATCTTTAAATCAAATATTTCTTCGGGAGAAAAAATAGGAATAGTAAACAACAAGCCTCTTTCCTTCGAAGGAAAAAAAGAGATCGAAGTTTTGAATAAAGAAATATTTATAAAAAACAATAATGATTTATACTACTTCGATGAAGATAAGAAAGAATTCAATCAAATCGAAGATCATGTAAATAAAATAAGTCTTTCTCCTGACGAAAATAGAATATTAATAACTAATAAACACGAGATATATTTATTCTTTCCTTCAGAAATTATTGAGCAACCAAGAAGAAAAGAAAATAGCAAGGTTTTCTTAACTAGATTATCAGAAGAAATAAAAGAAACTTCTTGGTTGAATAATCATTATCTCATCTTTAGCAGTGGAAATAAGATTAAAATTACAGAAGCTGACAATAGAGATGGGTTAAATATTATTACGATTAAAGAATGTGAAAACCCAGAAATATTCTGGGATAATAGCAGAAAAAGAGTGTATTTATTAAGCAACGGGAACTTATATCGTTCAGAAGAATTATTTTAAGATTTACTCTTTCTTGAAACAAATTTATTATCTTTGATGTAAAAACGCCAAGGTTTTTCAGCCCATTCTTGAGCATAGTCAATTCCAATTCTTTTAGCTGAAACAACCTTGATTTTTTTATCTTTCCTGTCTTCAACCCAAACTCTTTTAGAATAAACTAGATCCTCTTCGTTGAATCTCTTGTCAATTCCCATCCACCGACATAACTTACCAGGGCCATTTGTTTTCTTACTATCTCTAGCTTTTTCATCATTAATAGGTTCTAGGGCTCGAATTAAAATACACTCTGGCTCTCCTTTCTTTGCTGTAGTAATGTTTAATTGCCAATGAATACCATAACAAAGATAGATATAAAAATGACCTCCTTTTAAATAAACAGGTTTACACCGCTTAGTCACTTTTCCGTTATAAGCATGTGATGCTTTATCTCTTGGGCCAATATATGCCTCTGTCTCAACAATCTTCCCTACTATTTTCTTCCCCCTTTCTTTTTTAACCAAATACTTTCCTAAAATATCCTTCGAAACTTCAAGAGTTGCTCTGGTATAAAAATTTCTTGGTAATCTATTGGACATTTAAGTAAAAAACAGCTCTTAAAAGCTGTTTAAATTTATAATTAAGCTTCTTTTACTTTAACCTTACTTTCCTTTTTTTCCTCTTTCTCAATAGCTTTCTTAAACTTCCCCCACTTCATATTATCTTTTCCTGCTAATCTACATAACCCTTTGTACTGACAATATCTACACTGCCAATTAGAAGGATAGTCAGAAAGTCTTTTAGGAATAAGGTTCTTCTTAACATTAACTTTCAATCTTCTAAAATCTTTCAATATTTTCTTTGCCTTTTTCTCATCATATTTCACAAAGAATTCTTTTATCTTAGAGCTATCTTTTCCTTCGTAAAGTAAAATCCCTTTTTTAATTTTGAAAAAATGAAGATAAAGTTGAAGTTGTAAAACATTTTCTTCTTTCGGCTCTTTCATTCTGTTCAATATCATACTATTTATACTCTTAAAATCCACTACAAACAATTCGTTATCCATTCTAATAATAGCGTCTGCTCTTCCACTAACATCTTCTGTAGGAGGAATATCGATCTCTGAAGCTACCGCAACTCCTAAAGAGAATAAATCACGCATTAATCTTAAATGAACATAGTTCCCCTGATCAAAAATTCTAAGAATTCTTGGCTCCATATCTTTGCATGGAGCATTCTTAAATTTAAAGAATATTTGACGAGGACATTTTCCAGCATCGCTGATATAAAACTTCTTTTTTTCTCTTTCCTCTCTTTTATCCTGATAATATTGATCAATTAACTCTTTTAGCATTTTAAAACAAAAAAATAACTTACCACTAGTTATATTTTCATATTTTAAGTTATTTTAGTCAAACAGAAAATTATTATCTCTTCTGCCATTGAGGAGATCTTCTTGCACCTTTCTTTCCGAACTTCTTTCTTTCTTTCATTCTCGGATCTCTGGTCAAATAACCTACTTTCTTAAGTCTCTTTTTGAAATCAGAGTTAAATAAGACTAATGCTCTGGAAACTCCATGTCTCACTGCCTCTGCTTGAGAGTTCATTCCGCCCCCTCTAACAATAACTTGGATCTTGAACTTGTCTTCACAGTTCATTTTCTCTAGCGGACTTAAAACTTTCTTCTGTAATTTCTCTTGTTTGAAATAGTCCTTGTAATTCTTTTCGTTAACAATAACTTGGTTCTTTCCTCTAGTCCAAATTCTAACTCTAGCTACAGAGGTTTTTCTTCTTCCTACTGCCTCGTAATATCTTTCTTCTTTCTTGGATTCTTTCTTAGTTTCCTTTTTCTTTGTTTCTTTTGTTTTAGGCATCTTATTCAAATTTTAATCTTTTAATTCTTTCTTTTCTTAATTTATTACCAGGAAGCATTCCCAGAACAGACCTTTTAATTACTTCTCTGGGATCTTTATCAAAAACCTCTTCAAGAGTTTCCTCTTTTAACCCACCAGGGTAATTAGTGTGATGATAATACTTCTTTTGTTTCTTTTTCTTTCCACTTAATCTTATCTTGTCTATATTTTTAACTACAACAAAATCACCAACATCTTGATGAGGTACAAAATCAGGTTTATTCTTGCCTTGAAGTAAGATGGCAATCTGAGAAGAAACTCTTCCTAGAGACTTCCCAGCAACATCTATTGTATGGGTTTCTCTTTTCATTTTATTAATTCTATTATTGCCATTTTAGCACCATCTGATTCTCTGGGACCTATTTTCACTATTCTAGTATATCCTCCTTCCCTGTCTTTATAAATTGGTGCAATTTCTTTCTCTAATTTTTTCACTACCTTAGGAGAAAGATCGGCGACCATTTTTCTCCTTTTATTCAAATCTATTTTTTTCGCCTTAGTAATGTATTTCTCAGCCAATCGAGAGATTTCTTTTGCTCTAGCTTGAGTAGTCTTTATTCTCCCTTTCAAAAAAAGATTACTAATAAGGCTTATTAAAAAAGCTTTTCTTTGATCTTTCGTTCTATTAAATTTTCGGCCTTTCTTTCTTTTCTTCATATTCTTATTTCAACTCTAAATTATGTTTTTTTAGAATACTTTTTATTTCCTTGATTCCTTTTTCTCCCAACCCTTCCATTTCTAAAAGAGTTTCTTCTTTTCTTTGAAGAAGACCAGCTAACGTCTTAATGTTATTTCCAATCAAAGCATTTGCTGTTCTTGAAGAAATATCAAGATCTTCAATCGCTAGTTCACCTGGGTCTACCTCTTCTTTTTTCTTGGATTCTTTCTTTTCTTTCTTTTCTTTTTTCTTCTCCGGTTTCTTTTCTTTTTTTTCTTCAGGAGTAAAACCTTCGGAAATCAAAGAAAAATGTTTTACTAATATCTCTGAAGCTTGATATAAAACTTCTTCTGGGTCAAGAGTTCCATCAGTAGTAATATCAACTTTAAGCTTATTAAAATCAGTTCTCTCTCCTACTCTCATGTTTTCTACATGGAAAGCCACGCTTTTAACAGGGTTGAATATAGCATCAAGCTGAATCTCTCCAACAGAAAGCTTTTCTTTTTCTTTCATCTGTTCTGCTGAAGCATACCCTCTACCAGACTCAATCTGAATTTCCATCTCTAGAGTAGTTCCTTTGCTAGTAATTGTAGCAATAGGAACTGACTTACTTACTAATTTTACTTGAGAAGGTAAATTAAAATCTTCTCCGGTTACCTCTTTTTCTCCTTTTACTTGGAGAGTTGCTTTTTGAGGTTCAGAAGTAAATAACTCAAACCTTAGTTTCTTTAAATTTTGACATATATCTATAACATCCTCTTTAATCCCAGAAATAGTAGAAAATTCATGCTGAACTCCCTTAATCCTTACTTTAGTAACAGCTGCTCCTTCTAAAGAAGAAAGTAAGACTCTTCTAAGAGAATTACCAATTGTAATTCCATATCCAGGATAAAGTCCTTCTATTTCAAAGACTGCTCTGTTGTCCTCTTTTTTAATAATTTTTGGTTGAGAAGGTAAAGGAATCATAATTTTGAAATATTTATTTAAAAATTAACGAGAATAAAACTCAAAGATCATAGATATTTCAACTGGAGGAGAGACATCCTCAAGAGAGGGAAGATTCTCAACTTTCCCTTCAAGCTTTTTAATATCTACAGAAACCCAAGAAGGTAAATCCTTCTTTTTAAGCATTGATTCAATTTCTTTAAAAATTTCTTTCTTTGCAGAAGAAGGTTTTATCTTAATTTTATCTCCAATTTTAACTTGATAACTAGGAATATTTACTTTCTTACCATTAACTAATATGTGTCCATGAGAAACAGTCTGACGAGCTTGACTTCTAGAGTCTGCAAATCCCATTCTAAAAACCATGTTATCCAATCTTGACTCTAATTGCTGAATCAAGAGAGTAGGAGCATGAATAGTTTCTCCTTCTTTAGAAGTAGCTCCTCTTTTTTTAAGAACCTCTTTAACATATCCTCTAAACTGAGTTTCTTGTAAGTTATACCAATTTCTAAGTTTTTGCTTTTCTCTAAGCTCTCTATTATATTCTGACATCTTTCTTCTCCTTTTTGCCTTAACTCCAGGCGGATAAGGTTTTTTAACCATTGAACACTTAGGAGAAAAACATCTTTCGCCCTTTAAAAAGAGCTTTGTTCCCATTCTTCTACAAATTTTGCATTTATTTTGTTTCATAATAATTATACTCTACGAGGTCTAGGAGGACGACAACCGTTATGAGGAATCGGAGTAACGTCCTTAATTGAATTTAACTCTAATCCATGAGTGGTAAGAGATCTAATGGCTGAATCACGACCAGAACCAATCCCTTTTACAAAAACATCTACTTCTTCCATCCCAACATACTTTGCTGTTTCACAAACTTTCGATGCTACTTTAGAAGCTGCAAAAGGAGTAGCTTTTTTAGTCCCTTTAAAACCAAGGTTTCCTGCACTAGCCCAAGCTAATGAATTTCCGTTATCGTCGGTTAAAGTAATTAGGGTATTATTATAAGAAGAACTAATATAGACTCTTCCTTTTCTTATTCTTTTAGACTTCTTTACTCTAACCCCTTTATTCATCTTCTCTTCAACCTTTTCTCTTTCTTCTAATAACTCTTCTTTACTTTTTTGAATAATTTTTTTCTTTCCCATGAACTAACACTTTATTTCTTTATTACTTAGGCGCAGGAGCTTTACTTTTACCAGAACCGACGGTTTTTCTTACGTTTCCTCTAACAGTTCTACTATTAGTTCTTGTTCTTTGCCCTCTTACTGGAAGTCCTTTAATATGACGAATTCCCCTCCAAGAACCAATATCTTTTAGCCTCTTCAAGGAAAGCATCTTTGTTCTTCTTAAATCTCCTTCTACCTTATAATTATCTTCTATTATTTTCCTTAGAAGACCAACCTCTTCCTTAGTTAAATCTTTTCCTTTTTTCTCTATACCAATCTTTGCTTCTTTTAATATTTTTACGCTTAAAGAATCCCCTATTCCGTAAATATAGGTTAATCCAACTCTTATTGCTTTTTCTTCTGGAATGTTTACTCCCGCGATTCTTAACATAATAAAAAAATCTTTAGAAAAATAATCTAAGTTTTAATACCAAAAAATAACCAGCTATCCTTGTCGCTGTTTATGTTTAGGATTTTTACAAATTACATAAACTCGGCCTTTTCTTCGAATAATCTTACAATCCCGACAAATTTTTTTAACTGAAGATCTAACTCTCATATTAAATTTCTCAAAAGTCAATCTATCTCTTTCTCCTATAAACTATTCTTCCTCTTGTCTTGTCGTAAGGAGATCTTTCTATTGTTACCTTGTCTCCCGGCAAAATTTTAATTCTAAAATGCCTAATCTTTCCGGAGAGATGAGCTAATGCCTCAACACCGTCTTCAAGTTTAACTTTGAATAAGGCATTGGGCAATGCCTCAAGAACAACTCCATCTACTCTTTCCTCGCTTCTCTTTTTATGAGAAGACTGACTTTGTTTCGATTTATCTTTATTTTTAGTCATTAAAAACTGTTTTTAAAGATAGCAAAAATATTTAATTTAGTCAAGGATAAAATTGATTTTCATCCTTTCAAAATTTTCTGGGACCTTTCTTGTCCAGAAAGGAGATTTATTAAAACCAACCTGATCAATTTCTTCTTTATTCCCTAGACATTCTCTAGCCTCAATAATATCCTTCCCTGCTATTTCCTTTTTGATATCAAATTCTGACATCTCTAAATATGTTTTAACAGAAAAATCAAGACTCAAATCAACAATCCCTTCTTCTAAATCTTTTTCTTTAACTTCCCAGTTCATAACAAGACTATTATCATAAACTTTCCTTTCATTCAAATCTTCCTCTCTTAAATTATTTTGAATAAGCATTTTAACATCCTCTTCTGAAAAAGCCAAGCCTTTTGTTTTTACTTCTGCAGAAAAATTAAAGTTATCTATCTCTGCTCCAGCTTCTACTAAAGTTGAAGTAGAAACAATCTCTTGTATTACAGTATCTTCAAGTAAAATGTTTCCTGAGTCCTCTGTTTTTCTTTTTAATATTTTCTCTCCTTCCTCTCTTAATTTCGCTATGACCTGCTCTTCTGCTTTAATAAGGTCTTCCTGGGTAACCTGAGCGACTTCTTGTTTAATACCACCCTGCATCTTATCGAAAGACTCTCCGTATATTTTAGTATAAAGGGCGGTCCCTACTAGTCCTGGAACAGAAAAACTAGTGGACTCAATATTATAATCTGGACCAGCTTCATCAGCAACAACGGTAATATCAACATATCCAGGAACTTCTTTCCCTCCTTCTGTCTTCTTTCCAGGAATAACTACTCTTTTGGGAGCCCTAAAAACTTTTCCGTCAGAAGACATAAACCTGGTATTCGCTCTCAAGGATTGCGCAGAAAAAGAATAATCATTATAGACTCTAATAATTCCTTCTGCCCTCTTTTCAGCAAAAACTTTCCCAGAAGAGGAAAAACTCTGAGAAAGAGAGTTCTGCTCTTCGATAAATTCTCCGGGAACGGTTTTACTCAAAGTATTCAACTCTTTTGCCTCTTCATCTACCGTCAAGCTAATTCCGGCATTAAACCGCTCCATTTTAGGTTTAATACTTACTTCTACTTCTGAAGGGATAAAAAAGTACAAGAAAGAACCAATTATTAAAAAAATAATCAAAAATAATAACACTTTTTTGTGCCCAAAATTTATCTTTCTTCTTTTAAAAACTTTTTTCTTCTCCTTTCTCTGAGGAGTAACAATATTTTTCGACTTTTTAGGAGAAACAATGTCAAAAATTTCTTGTGGCATATTGTTTTAATTAATTATTTTCTAAAATAGCTTTAATTCTTCTAATTCCTGCAGAAGAACTTTTTTCTTTTTTGATTTTGAATTTTCCTAATTCCGAAGTTTCTTCAACATGAGGTCCAGCACAAACTTCTTTAGAAAAATCTCCTATTGAGTAAACGCTTACTCTGTCAGGATATTTATCTTTAAAGAAAGCAAGGGCGCCGGATTCAACCGCTTCCTTGAAGTCCATCTCTTCTTTCTTAACTTTTAGGTCTTCTTTGATTTTTTTGTTCACTAAATTCTCTACTTCTTCTATTTCTTCTTTAGTCATTTTCTTAGGATGAGAAAAATCAAATCTTAACCTTTCTGAGTTTATATCAGAACCTTCTTGTCTCACATGATCTCCAAGTACTCTCCTCAAAGAAGCGTGTAATAAATGAGTAGCGGTATGTAATTTAGTAGATTCATAACTAGCGTTTTTCCCTACTCCACCAAATTTCTTTTCTACTCCAGCACGAGAAACTTCTTTGTGTTTTTCGACTAATCTATCACATTCTTTTTCATCTAATTTCACTCCTTTCTCTTCGCAAATCTCTTTTGTGATCTCTAAAGGGAAACCATAAGTAGAATGAAGCTCGAAAACCCTCTTTGAGTTAATCTTTTTACCCGACTCGATACTATCACGAAGATTTACTTCAAACTCCTTGAAACCTTTCTCCAATGTTTTATCGAATTTCTCTTCCTCTTTCTGGATAACGGTAATTATCTCTGATTGTTTAGAAGAAAGAATAGGATAAATATCTTTATAAAGATCTATAACCTTTTCTGCTAATTTAATTTGGAAACCTTTTTCTATTTTTAAAATTTTTCCAAAAGCCATCACTCTTCTAAGAATTCTTCTTAAAATATATCCCCGATCTGTGTTCGAGGGAAGAATTCCTTCAGAAGCAAGAAAAACTGCTCCCCTGACATGATCAACAATAATCCTGATCTTTCTTTTTTCTCTCTCGTAATCAAGACTAGAAATTTCAATTAACTCTTGAATGAGAGAATTAAAAAGATCTGTCTCAAAAGCAGAATTCTTTTCTTGTAAGACCGAAGCCAGTCTCTCTAACCCTGCTCCTGTATCCACATTTCTAAAAGGAAGTACTTTAAAATTACTATTCTCATCTTTGAAATACTCCATGAACACTAAGTTCCATATTTCTACGAACCTCTGACAGTTAGAGCAATTCGGACCGCAATTAGAACTAGAACAACCATACTCTTCTCCTCTGTCATAATGAATCTCTGTGTTCGGACCACATGGACCAGTTTTTGCTACCGGACCCCATAAATTATCCTCTTCTCCAAACTCTCTAATTCTTTCTTCGGGAATACCATGCCTTCGCCAAATTTCCTTAGATTCTTTGTCTTTAGGGATATCTTTATTCCCTTTGAATATGGTTATCCAAAGTCTTTCTTTTTCAATCCCATATTCTTCCAATAATAAATCCAGAGCATATTTAATTGCTCCTTCTTTAAAGTATCCATCTTCTGAGTCTTCTCCTATTGACCAGTTACCTAACATCTCGAAAAAAGTGTGATGCGTATCATCTCCTATCTCTTCAATATCATTTGCTCTAAAACACTTTTGAGAAGATGCTAAATGTCTTGTTCCAAAATCTTTAATGATATCTTTTTCTCCAGCAAGATAAGGAGAAAACCTTTGCATTCCAGCAGTAGTAAACAAAACACTAGAATCAGCTGGTATAAGAGAGGAAGAAGCCACAACTTTGTGTCTTCTTTTCTCGAAGAAATCTAAAAATTTACGCCTAATTTCCCTAGAAGTCATATTTTAATTATAGTTTATCAGCACTAGATTATCAACTAACTAATTATCCCTCCTCCCAATAGTTCTTCTCCTTTGTAAATTACTAAAGATTGCCCTGGGGTTATTGCTCTCTGAGGAGAGTCGAATATCAATAAGTTCTCTTCTTGCAGTCTAGCGGGAGAAGAATCATGTCTATATCTTATCTTCGCTTTCACTTTAACAGGTAAACCCGGAGAAACACCTTTAATCCAATTAATGTCCTTAAAATTAACTGCTCTTTGAAGCAAGTCACTCTCGTCCTGGGTCACAATTAAGCTATTGTTTTCTAAATCTTTTTTAAAGACATAATAAGGACTATCTAATCCTCCTATTTCTATTCCTTTTCTCTGACCAATAGTATAGAAATAAAGACCATTATGTTCTCCTAGAACATTTCCTTTTTTATCAACTATCTTTCCTTTTTTGGGATTAATATTTTCTTTTAAAAATTCTTTCAGTTTTCCTTGAACAAAACAAATCTCCCTTGATTCTGGCCTTTTAACACTCTCTATTCCTGCTTTTCTAGCAATCTCTTGAACTTCCTTTTTGCGATATTCTCCTAAAGGAAATAAAAGATGTTTTAACTGTTCCTGTTCTAGTTTCCATAAAAAATAGGATTGATCTCTTGTTTCATCTTCTCCTTTCAAGATTCTATAGTATTTCCCCTTTTTAATCTTGACATAATGACCGGTAGCCAAATAATCGCTTCTTTGAAGAGCGTTTTTTAAAAGAAGACCAAACTTTATCTTCTTATTACAAACAACGCAAGGGTTAGGAGTTTCTCCTTTTTCATTCTTTTCTAAAAAATCATTAATTATCTCCTGTTGAAATTCTTTTCTAAGATCAAGAATAGAAAAAGGAATATCTAAAGAATCAGCAATTTCTTCTGCTGATTTTAAGGACTCATCAAAATCAGGAACGTCAGCTAATCTAAGAAAAATTCCTCTGATATCATCTCCTTTCTCTTTCAAAAGATAAGCCACTACAGAAGAATCAACCCCTCCCGACATTGCTACAGTTATTTTTCTACCTTTGTTCATATATATAGAAAAAGCTACTTATTTAAAGTAACTTTGTTTTAACTTCATAATTTAAAAACATTTTTAGGAAAACCTATCAGCAACAACTGTTGCAGCATAAGCCTCAGGCTTTATCTTCGGCTCAAAGCCATTACCTCTAATCAATCCAGTCACTTCTTTAATCATATCCTTGGTTACCCCTTCTGCTCCTACGTCAGCGTGGATATAACGAAATTGATAGTCAAAATTCTTTCCTCCAACAATCTTGTCGGAGCTGGATGACAATCTAGCTTCTTCAACTTTTTCTTTTAATCTCTCTCTTAAAACTAGTGCCAGATCACAAGAGAGTAAAACTTCTTCTAGTATCCTTTGACGCCAGTTATAGAAACGCTTATCTTTGTACCTTACCTTTCTTAAGAAAAACCTTCCTCCTTCGCCTTTACGGAGAATAACAATCGCTACCGGGAAATGAGGTTCTTCGCTAGAAGAAGAATCACATCCAACAATTACATTATAAGAACTAGTTGGCTTCTCTCCCATCCATTTAATCATTTCATCAATTACTCCTTCAAAATCAAGGTCTCCCGAAGTAATGCTATTAAATTTTCCTTTAGTAACCGCACTCATACTCTAAAAAACTCTACCAAGAAAAGCGCTAAAAGTCAAAGTGTGCTGGCAGTTTTAATAATCTTTACAAACTCTTTAGGTCTCAACGAAGCTCCTCCTATTAAAAGCCCCTTTATTCCTTCTTCTTTAAGATAATCAAGAGCATTATCTTTATTAACGCTTCCCCCATAAAGGAAAGGGACTTCTCTTGCTGCCTTTCTGTTATATAATTCTGTTAGAATTTTTTTCACTAATAAGCTAGTAACCTGAGCTTGAACCGGTTTGCAAGGCTTTCCAGAACCAATTGCCCATACTGGCTCATAAGCGATAAGGATTTGCTTTAATCTCTTTCGAGGAATATTCTTTAATCCCTTTTTAATTTGATTTCTGACGACTTTAGAAAAATCTCCTGCTTCTTTTTCTTTTTTAGTTTCTCCGATACAAAGAATTACTTTCAGATTATTCTCTAAAGCAAGTTTAATCTTTTTATTAATTAATCTATTAGTCTCTTTAAAGTATTTTCTTCTTTCTGAGTGACCAACAATAACATAATTACACCCTAAATCTTTCATCATTTTCGCTGATATCTCTCCAGTAAACGATCCTCCTTTTTCCCAGAAACAATTCTCTCCTCCTATCTTTACTTTTGTTTTCTTTGCTGATTTTATCAACTCAGGAAGATAGATATAAGGAGGACAAATAATGGTTTCTACTCCCTTGACTTTAGTTGCTCCTTTTTTAATAGGATCAAATATTTTTTTAGCCTTACTAAAGGAATCAGGATTACATTTCCAATTAGCAATAATAAAAGGTTTCATGATAATTTAATTTTGTTTTCTTAAATGTTCCGCTGCTACCTCGGGTTCGATTGTAGAGATTTCCATTCTCGTTCCAATTTCAAAACCTGCCCAAATAGAGGTTTTAGGAAGAATTGTCCAGTGCCAATGATAAGACTCATTCTTCGTTCCATCGCAAGGCGCAGTGTGAAGATAGAAGTTATAGGAAGGGTCCTTTAAACCCTCGTATAGCCTTCTCAGGGCTTCTCTGAAGGCTTCAGCTAGCTTCCACTTCTGATCCTCTTTTATTCTTTCGAAATATGGCTGGTGTTCCTTAGGAGTTACAATTACCTGAAAAGCAGACTTAGAAGCAAAAGGACAAATAACCAAGAAGTCTTCATTCTCAAAAACAATTCTTTTCTTAAATTTCTTTTCCCATTCTCCCATAGCACAATAAATACATTTTTTGTTCTTCTTGTAATAATCTCTGGCATTGACTAAGGCATTTCTTAAATCCACGTCAATCAAAGGAGTAGTCAAGATCTGAGAATGAGGATGATAGATACTCGCCCCTGCTTCTACTCCATGATTATGAAAAATAGAAACATAATTAACAAACTTTTCTTTCATTAATTCTAAATATCTGCTTTGATAAACATCAATCACTTCTTTGACTTCATTTATAGAAAATTGAGCTAATTGTTTATCATGATCTTTAGTAATAACTATTTCATGAAAACCTGCAGCATTCATTTTTTTATAAAGACCTCCTTCCATTCTTTCCTCTAAGCGGGAAGAAGGAAAAAAAGCAGGATATTTATTAGGCAAAACAACGGTTGTCCAATCTTCTGGAACTTTTCCTCCTTTCCCCAAGGAAGATTCTTTCCCGTTCGAAAAAACAAGAGTTGGAACCTCTTGGTCTTGAACATTACAGAAAGGACAATCATTCTTTGAAATTTTTTGTTTAACTCTTCTTTCGTCAGCAAAAGTTTCAGGTCTCCTTGCTCTTCCGGTAGCAATAACTACCCAGTCTTTAGAAACAACATCGTAACGTAATTCAGAAGGAAACTTTGCTTTTTTATCTTTATTCTTTTTTGTCATAAACTCTTTTAATTAAATTCATTCTAATTTTTATTAAATCAAATCCCATTTTAACCATGTTTTTAAATTTAACCTTACTGTTAACATCATTAATCCATTTAATTGGGACTTCTTTTATCCTGTAACCTCTTTTTTTAGCAACAACTAATAATTCAGGATCGAAAGAAAAACGATCAATAACGCAAGAAGGAAAAACATCTTCGACTGCTTTGGCGGTGAAACATTTAAACCCACATTGAGTATCTTCTAACTCCCAAAGACCTGTGAAAATATTAGTCAATAATCTAAAAGCAGCCCCGGTCATTCTTCTAACAAAACCTTGAGGAGGATCTAAAATTGCCCCCTCTATTTCTCTTGAACCAATTACAACGTCAAAGCCCTTATCGAAATAAGGGAGCATTTTTTCAACATGATCTACAGTAGTAGAATTATCAGCATCCATAAATAATCTATATTTCCCTTTTGCTTCCATCATTCCTTGTTTCACAACATAACCTTTTCCGTGATTATCTTTATTGTCGATCAATCTAAGACCCTCAATCTGAGAAGTTAGTTCTTCTGTAATTCTTGCTGTGCCATCTTTAGAACCGTCGTTCACAACAACAATCTCATAGTCATACTCTCGACCTGATAAGTATTGACCTACTGCCTTAAGTGTATTAGGGATTCTTTTTTCTTCGTTATAAGCAGGGATTATAACAGAAAGGAGAATATCTTTCATATTTTTTCAAGATAAAATTAGTAATAGTTAATTATAACACTTTTTCTAAAAAAGAAAAAAGCGCACAATAAGCGCTTGCTTTAAAATATTTTCTTTAATAATCATTATTCAGTTAAAACAGTATGTCCTTCTTCGGTAATCGCTATTTCATGCTCAAAATGAGCAGAAAGAGAATTATCGTAAGTCAAAAAAGCAAAACCGTCTTCTCCTTTCTTAATTCTCCAGTCCCCAACAACAACCATTGGTTCAAGACAAACAACCATTCCTTCCTTAAACTTTTCCCCTGATCTTCTTTTTCCGTAATTCAATATTTGAGGGTCTTCATGAAGCTCTCTTCCTATACCATGTCCACATAAATCACGAACAATATTAAAACCTTGAGACTCAACATAGCGCTGAATAGTATTCCCAACATCTCCTGTTGTAACTCCTGGTCTCAACTTATTAATTCCTATCTTTAAAGATTTCTTTGTTACCTTCACCAATCTTTTTACCTCTGGAGAAACTTCCCCTACTTCAAAAGTCTTCGCCATGTCTGAATGAAATCCTTTATGATAAAGACCAATATCTAAAGTGATGATTTCTCCTTCCTTTAATTTCCTTTCGGAAGGAATAGCATGGACAATCTCTTCGTTAATAGAAGTGCAAAGAGTAGCAGGATAACCTTGATATCCTTTAAAAGAAGGCTTCGCCCCTAAATTTAAAATATGGCTTTCAGCAGCCATATCTAATTCCTTGGTAGTAATTCCCGGTTCTACCTTTTCTCCAATTTTTCTCAAAACCTCGGAAAGCATCTTAGCTCCCTCTCTCATTATTCCAATCTCTTTTTTACTCTTTATAGTAATCATTCCAATTTCTCTAATATCTCTTCATGAAGTTCTACTGGAGTTTCTTTTCCCTTAACATCTATAATAGAATATTCTTCTTTTTTCAAATAATCAAGCAAAGGAAGAGTTCTTTCTCGATACTTTACCATTCTTCTCTTGATAACTTCTTCATTATCATCCTCTCTCACAATAAGCTTAGAACCGTCAAGAGGACAAATAGTCAAATCTTTTGTTTCTTCGAAATAAAGAATTGGATGTCTTGCAAGAGAACAGATTCTTCTGTGAGCACTTCTGTAAATAGCTTCTTTTTCTTCTAAATCAATGACAACCGTTACAATATTTTCTTTTCCGTAAAGCTCACTCAATAAGGGCATAAAGTTCTCTGCTTCATAAACTGTTCTTGGAGAACCAGCAACAACCATTTTCTTTCCATCTGAAGCAACTTCTTTTGCTTTTTCTTTCATCCAGTGAGTAACTAATTCTGGACTCATAATATCTCCGGCATGTCTTTTTTCTCTTTCTTCAACTAAAGAAAACTCTTTACCGTTAACGGTTTCTGTATCTCCTTCCTTAATATCAGCTAACTTGGCATCAATTATTTTAGAAGATTCTAAATAATATAAGCCGAATTTATCAGAAAGGATTTCGGCTTGAGTCCCTTTTCCAGAACCAGGACAACCCATGATAATAATTGCAGATGCTTTCATAAAATTCTTTATTTAATTAATTATTTAAAAGGTTTCGTATTCTCTCATTTTAAGCTGAGCTTTGATCTGCTTCATTGTTTCTAGAACCACACTAACAACAATCAGTAATGCAGTACCACCAATCAAGAATTGGAATGAAGTCACTCCAGTTACTCCTTGCATCAATGAAGGTAAGATAGCAATTGTTCCTAAGAACAAAGCACCAAAAAACAATACTCTATTCAAGATATATTTTATAAACTCAGCAGTAGGCCTCCCCGGTCTAATTCCAGGGACAAATCCTCCCATCTTTTGAAGGTTAGAAGATATTGCTTCAGGATCAAAGGTTACAGCAGTATAGAAATAAGTAAAAGCAAAGACCATGGCAAAATAGATTGTTCCATAAGCCCATGGATTCTCAAAGAAATTACTTACTGATTGCGCTAAACTAGCTAAAGTTCCACTTCCCACTCCAGACAAGAAATTTGCTATCATATTAGGAAACATCATTAAAGACAAGGCAAAAATTATAGGCAGAACACCAGCAGGATTAACATTCAAAGGAATATAAGTGGAAACTCCTCCGTACATCTTTCTTCCTTTCACTCTTTTTGCATAAGATACAGGAATGTTTCTTCTTCCTTCGTTAATCATTACTACTCCTGCAATAATCACTAAAGAAACAGCAAAGAAAAAGATATAGGAAGATAATCTTGCTGGATTTCCTTCTAAATCCATATAACTTTGATAAATTGACATTGGAGCTCCAGCGATAATACCAGCAAAAATTAAAAGTGATATCCCATTACCTATTCCCTTTTCAGTAATTAATTCTCCTAACCACATTAGAAAAACACTACCCGCGACAACAGTAACGATTGAGGTTGCCATCATTTGAGGAGAAAGCTGTCCAATTACTGGATTAGCTCCTCTTTGAAATAAGGTAAGCATCCCAAACGCCTGTAGGGCGGCTAAAGGAACAGTTAAAAATCTGCCCCAGTTATTAATCTTCTGCCTTCCTGCTTCTCCTTCTTCTTTTTGTAATTTCTCTAATTGAGGAATTACCATTGTCAAAAGCTGAAGAATAATAACAGAAGTAATGTAAGGACCAAGTCCTAACATTACAATAGACAACTTGCTCAAAGCTCCTCCAGTAAAAACATTCAAAAGACCAAACATTTGATTCCCTGCAAAAAGTTCTTTCAATCTAAGCAAATTAATCCCAGGAATAGGAATATTTGACATTATTCTAAAAACAACAAAAACCCCTAAAACAAAAAGTAACTTCTTCCTTAAATCAGGGATTTTAAAAATTTGGAAAAACTTTTTAAACCACATAATATTTTATTTAATCTCACCTCCTGCTTTTTCAATCTTCTTTTTTGCTTCTTCAGAAAAAGCACAATTTTCAATTATAAAAGATTTTTTAGTATCTCCTTTAGCTAATATCTTAACCTTAGGTAGCTTACTTTTCATTCTACTTATCAATCCTTTTTCAAGCAAGGTTTTTGGATTAATCTTGTCTTTACTTTCAAAGTTCTTATCAAGATCTAAAATATTAACTGCTACTGAATTAGAACGAGACGGGTTAAATTTATAACCTTTAAGTTTAGGATATTTCTTAATCAACTCTCTAATGATTGGCTTATGGCTAGATCCAGCCCTAGCTTTTTGTCCTTTAATCCCTCTACCAGAATAAGTTCCTCTCTTTCCGCCTCTACCAATTCTTTTTTTCTTGTTTTTCTTTTTTGATTTTATTTGATGCAATTGCATAAGCCAATTATTTCTTCTTTAATTTCTGAAAAGCTAAAATAGTAGCTTTAGCATTATTAATCTTATTTCTTGATTTAGAGAGAACTTTAGAAGATATATCTTGAATCCCAGAAAGTTCACAAATAACTCTTACTGTTCCTCCGGCAACTAAACCTCTTCCCTTTCTTTGAGGACGAATCAAAATTCTCGCTGATCCATACTTTGCTTCTACTTCAAAAGGAACTGTTCCTTCAACTATTGGAACTCTAACAACGTTCTTTTTTGCCAATCTAGTTGCTTTTTCTATTGCTTGAGCAACGTCTAATCCCTTAGCAACTCCTAGGCCTACCTTTCCTTTTCTATCACCCACTATCACTGTTGCTCTAAATCTAAGCCTTCTTCCTCCACCAGTCATTCTTTCTACTCTCGTTAAGTCAAGCAAATTAGAATCAAATTCATCTTTCTTGATGTTTCTTCTATCTCCACTCCTATTATTTCTTTTGTTTTTCCTGTTTTGATCCATAATTTATTTAAATTACTTAAAATTCTAAACCACCTTCTCTAGCTCCCTCGGCTAAAGCTTTAACTCTTCCATGATAATCGAAACCATTTCTGTCAAAAACAATCTTCTTGATCTTCTTCTCTTTTGCCCTCTCAGCAATTAACTTCCCGACATTATAAGCAATGCCGGATTTTCCACTATACTTATCGTCTTTTTTAGATTTCTTTTTATCTACTTCAAAATCATTAGCAGCTAAAATAGTCTTTCCTTTCTCGTCATCAATTAATTGACAATAAATATGATTTGCTGATCTGAAAACACAAAGACGAGGAATCTTTGCTGTTCCTGAAACTTTTGATCTAATTCTTTTCTGACGTCTTTTTCTTTTTATTCTTATTGTCATATTTAACTTATTGAGCAGCGGTTACTGCCTTCTTACCTTCTTTTTTCTTTACCTCCTCTCCTAAATATCTTATTCCTTTTCCTTTATAAGCATCTGGAGGGCGAACCTTTTTAATCTTTGCTGCCATTTGTCCAACTTTTTGCTTGTTAATACCAGAAACCGTAATAATGTTTTTATCAACTGAAAAATCAATGCCTTCAGGTTTCTCAATATTAACTAAGTGAGAAAAACCGACTTTCAAAACTAACTTTTCTCCTTCCATACTAGCTCTATAACCAACTCCTCTAATCTCAAGTTTCTTTTCAAATCCTTCGGTTACTCCCTTAACCATATTAGCTAAAAGAGCACGAGTTAAACCCCAATAAGCATTGGTTTGTTTTGTTTTTATCTTTGGAGAAACAGTAATCTCATTTTCTTTAATAGAAATCTCAACTTCAGGTCTTGTTTCTTGAGAAAGCTCTCCTTTAGGACCTTTTACTTTGATATTATTTCCTTCTTTTTTAACTTCTACTCCTTTCGGTATTTCGATTTTATTTTTACCTATTCTAGACATAATATTTTTTACCAAACTTCACAAATTATTTCTCCTCCTAAATTTTCTTTTCTTGCTTCTTTACCAGTCTTTAACCCCTTAGAAGTAGACACGATATAAATTCCATATCCACCTCTTACTCTATCAATCTTATTCGCTGGAGTATAAACTCTTCTGCTTGATTTAGAAACCCTTTTCAATCCAGAAATAGCTGGTTGGTCATCGTTATATTTTAATTTTATCAAAATAGACTTATTAGGTATTTTCCCTTTCACTTTAACATCTTTAATAAAGCCTTCTTTTTGAAGAACTTTTGCAATCTCGTTTTTAAAATTAGAATAAGGAATTTTTATTTCCGAATGAGACAATCCTTGAGCATTCCTTATTTGAGTAAGCATGTCTGCTATTTTATCCGTCATGATATTTATAAGTTTACCAAGAAGACTTTTTAACTCCTGGAATTAAACCTTTATTAGCCAATTCCCTAAAGCAAATTCTACATAAACCAAATTCCCTCATATACCCTCTTTTTCTTCCACACCTAAAACAACGTCGATTAACTCGAGTAACATACTTTGGTTTTTTATTAGATTTTGCTATTTGTGATTTTTTGGCCATTTTTTACAATTAATTATTTTTTTCTTGTTTCTTTTCTTCTTTTATCGGAAAACCCAATAATCTAAACAGCTTTAATCCTTCTTCTCGATTATCAGCAGTAGTAACAACTGTTATCTCTAATCCAAAAATCTGTTTTGCCTGTTCTGGAGAAACTTCAGGAAAGATAATATGCTCTTTTACTCCAACAGTTAAATTACCGTTCTGATCTACTGCTTTCGGATCAATTCCTTTAAAGTCACGAGATCTAGGAAGAGCAATATGAATTAACCTTTCCAGAAAGTCATACATCTTTTTCCTTCTTAAAACACAAGAAGCACCAATTGGCATTCCTTTTCTTGTTTTAAAACTAGCAATAGACTTTTTTGCTTCCCTTAAAACCATTTTCTGACCAGTTATGAGGCTTAAATCATTTAAAACTCTTTTCTCTGTTTTCTCTCTTTCTCCGCCTGTTTGCCCTGTAACCAATCTTCCAAAACCGGTATTAACTACTACTTTTTCAATCTTCGGAACCGCCATGCTACTCTTGTAACCAAACTCTTTCTTCATCTTGAGCAGAACTTCTTTATTATATTTTTCTTTAAGATGAGTAATCATAATTTAATATACACTTATACTTCCTTTCCGCATTTTTTGCAAATCCTTACTTTGTTTTTCCCTTCAACCTTATAGCCAACTCTTGTTGGTTTATTACAATTAGAGCAAATCAATTTTACGTTAGAAATATCAAAAGGTGAAGGCATTTCAACAATTTGTCCTTTTTCTCCAGACTTCTTAGGTCTGACATGTCTTTTTACTAAATTAACACCTTCAACTACAACCTTTCCTTCTGTAGGCAAAACCTTAACAACCTTTCCTTTTTTCCCCTTATACTTTCCTGCAATAACAAGAACTTTGTCTTCTTTTTTAATCCTCATAGCTATACTACTTCTTTAGCTAAATTAACAATTTTTTCAAACCCTTTTTCTTTCAACTCTGCTGGAATCGGCCCAAAGATTCTACCTCCGATCGGTTCTTTTTTCGTGTCAACAATGACTGCAGCATTGTCATCAAACCTGACATAGGTTCCGTCTTTTCTTTTAAATTCCTTTCTTTGTCTAACTACAACTGCTCTGACAACTTGATGTTTTTTGACAGGTTTTCTTGGCTCTGCTTTCTTTACTGCTACTACTATCAAATCTCCAATACGAGCATACCTTCTTCTTGTCCCACCAAGAACTCTAATACATTGAACCATCTTTGCTCCGCTGTTGTCTGCTACGTTTAATTTTGTTTGAGTCTGAATCATATTACTAAAAACTATATTTTTTCAACGACTTTCCATCTTTTACCTTTACTTTTGGGACGAAATTCTTCAATTAAAACTTTGTCTCCTTCTTTTAAATCTTCTATTTCTGAATGCGCCTTATACTTTCTGTCAATCATATAAGAAGTTTTGTACTTTGGATATTCTCTCTTTCTTTCAACTTTAACCACAACGGTTTTATCCATTTTACTTGACGAAACAATACCTTTTAATCTACGTTTTGGCATAATAATATATTATTTTTTCTCTTCATTAATTATTGTTAAAATCCGAGCGATATCTCTCTTTACTACTCTAATCTCTCTGATGTCTTTTACTTTTCCTGAAGCTAGATTAAACCTTAAATCTCTTAATTTTTCTCTTAAATCTTTTAAATCTTTTGCTAATTCCGGTTCTTTTTTTCTTCTAATATCTTTAACTTTCATGACTTTTTGACAAATTTAGTTTTAACAGGAAGTTTATCCCCCGCTTTTCTCAAAGCTTCTCTAGCTTTTTCTTCTGGAATACCAGTTAATTCAAAAATAATACGACCTGGCTTTATAGGGTGAACGTAGAATTCAACCGCTCCCTTTCCTCCTCCCATAGGAACCTCATTACCTTTTCTGCTGATTGGTTTATCAGGAAAAATCCTAATCCACAACTTTCCACTTTTTCTTAAATATCTAACAATAACTTTTCTTGCTGCTTCAATCTGACGAGAAGTTATCCATTTAGCCTGCATGCTTTTTAATCCATAGGATCCAAATTCAATAGTATTTCCTCTTTGAGCAACTCCTTTTGTTCTTCCTTTCTGCTGTTTCCTATATTTAACTTTTTTGGGATACAATAAAGCCATTTTAATTTACTTAATCATTAAATTCTTCTCCTTTATAAAGCCAAACCTTTACTCCTATCGTTCCGTAACTACAACGTGCTCTGTTTTCAGCATAATCAATATTTGCTCTGAATGTCTGACGAGGAAGTTTTCCCTCTCTCAACCATTCTGTTCTTGCAATCTCTGCTCCGTTCAATCTTCCTGAAACCTGAATCCTAGCTCCTTTAACATTTCTATTAGCCATAATCTTACTCAATGCTCTTTTTAAAACTCTTCTAAAAGGAACTCTCTGTTCAATTTGGCGAGAAATCCACTGGCCAGCTAAATTAGCACTAGTCCAATGATCTCTTATTCCTTTAATTTCTAACTTAATCTTCTTTTTTCCAGAACTATTTTTTAAAACTTTGTTCGCAATTACTTTTCTTAACTCTTCAACTCCTTCTCCACCACGTCCAATAACTAACCCTGGTCTAGAAGTAGAAATAATAATATTCAACTTATCAGAAAACCTTTCAATTTCAATCTTTTCTATTCCTGCGTCTCTTAATTTTTCTTGTAAAAATTCCCTAATTTTAAAATCCTCTTCTAAGTATTTAGAATAATTTTTTCCTCCGATCCATCGAGAATCCCAATCTTTGTTTTCACTCGTTCTAAAAATTTTTGGGTTTACTTTATGTGTCATAATTATATTGCTTTTCTTCTAAAAATTTGTTTACCTGCACCACTTTGTTTTGGTTTAGGTTGTTCTTTTCTTTGTTTTGGTGTCTTTTTCTTGTCTGCTTTCTTTGGTTTTACCTTAACATCTTTTGGTTTAACCCTCTGTACTTCTGGCTTATCTTCTTTTTTCTTCTTGGTTTTCTTCTCTGATGTTTCTTTTATCTCTTCTAAAATTAAATTAATATGGGATGTTTTCTTTTGAATTTCGTAAGCTTGCCCTCTGGCTCTTGCTCTCCACCTCTTTAATTTCGGACCCTCATCAACACTAATTTTAGAAATGTAAAGGTTTGATTCGTCTCCTCCTAAATTACTCTTAGCGTTTGCTACTGCAGAATTTAAAAGTTTGAGCACAGGCTTTGAAGCTCTTTTAGTAGAAAAAGCTAAAAGGTTTTGTGCTTCAACAACTTTTTTCCCTCTTACCATGTCAACCACTAATCTTACTTTCCTAGGCGCTATTCTTAAATGTTTTAATTTAGCAGTAGCTTTCATATTTTTTATTTCTCAGCTGATTTTGCTTCTAATTCTCTTTGCATTTTACCACCATGCCTACCAAACTTTGTTGTAGGAGAAAATTCTCCTAATTTATGACCAACCATTTCCTCGGTAACTTTAACAGGAACATGATCTTTTCCATTGTGGACACCAAAAGTAAGACCAAGCATATCTGGAGTAATAACTGAACTTCGAGACCAGGTTTTAATAACTTCCTCTGATCCCTTTCCTTTTACTTTATCTATTTTCTTTTGAAGTTTTGGGTCAACAAATGGACCTTTTTTAAGTGATCTAGGCATGTTTTTTTATTTCCTTTTCTTTCTTCTTTTAATTATAAATTTATCTGAACGTTTCTTTTTCCTTGTCCTCACTCCTCTAGCTGGTTTACCCCAAGGAGTTTTCTGATATTTCAATCCAATCGGAGCTCTTCCTTCACCTCCTCCATGAGGATGATCGTGAACACCCATCGCTGAACCACGAACAGTAGGTCTTATCCCTTTCTGCCTTGACCTTCCTGCTTTTCCTACCTTTACAAATCTGTGTTCCGGGCAAGAAACTGCTCCGATTGAAGCAAAACATTCTTCTGAAACTTTTCTAATCTCAGTTGAGGGCATTTTTAAATGACAAAACTCATTCTCATGAGCCAAGACTACGGCTGAAGTGCCAGCTCCTCTAACAACTTTTCCTCCTCTTCCTTTTTCTAATTCAACATTGTAAACACTAGTTCCTACAGGAATATTTTTCAATTTCATTCTGTTCCCATTAGCAATAGGAGCTTTTTCCGCAATCTCTATCTCGTCTCCCACCTTAATCTTATCAGGGGCTAAGACATATCTCTTTTCTCCTTCAGGATACTCTATTAAAGCAATATATGCTGTCCTGTTAGGATCATACTCTAAAGCTATTACCTTTGCTTTAACATTAATCTTTTTCTGATCAAAATCAACCATTCGATAAATCTTTCTACTCCCACCACCTTTATGTCTCACTGTAATCCTACCTAAATTACCCCTTCCTCCTTTCTTTTTCAAGGGTTTAGTTAGTTTCTTTTCTCTCTTCTTTTTAGTAAGAACAGAATAGTCCTTACTAGTCATTCCTCTTCTTGATGGTGTTGTTGGCTTATACTTTTTCATAATTATCTAGGTAATAATTCTATTGTCTGCCCTTCTTTTACTCTGACAATTGCTTTTTTAAAACCAGCTTTCTTTCCTTCGGTTCTTCCTAATCTTCTTGGTTTCTCGGGAGAGTGAATAATCCTTACTTTTAAAACATCGACGTTATATAAATCTTCTACTGCTCTTTTAACTTCAATTTTATTCGCTTTAGGAAATATCTTGAAGACATACTGATTATTTTCTGTTAATTCAGTAGCTTTCTCTGTTACATGAGGTTCTTTCAATATTTTATAAGTATCAAAATACTTCCCAGCACTCTTTTTAGGTTTACTTTCTTTCTTTTCAACTTTCTTTTCTTCCTTTTTAATTTCTTTCTCTTCTCCTTCTTCTTTTTTTAATTTATCGAAAATACTCATTTTATTTCAAGAAAGTTTCTTTTACTGCTTTTATTGAATCTTTAGACATCAATAAATATTTAAAACGAAGCATGTCTAAAACATTTAAATTCCTTGCTTCCATTGTTTCTACTCCTTTAATATTCCTTGCTGATAAAACTAATTCTTTCTTTACTTCTGGAAAAACAATCAAACAATTTTCTTTACAAGGAAGCTTTTTCAAAAAATCATTAAATTCTTTAGTTTTCACTTTATCTAAATCAAATTTATCTAAAACAAATAGTAATTCTTGTTTTGCTTTAGCAGAAAGCACCATGAACAAAGCTTTTCTTCTCATTTTCTTAGAAATCTTCTTCTTGTAATTTCTCTCTTTGCTTGGACCGAAAGTAACTCCTCCACCAACCCATATCGGGGAACGAGTTGATCCGTGTCTTGCTCTTCCGGTTCCTTTCTGAGCCCAGGGTTTTCTTCCTCCACCACTTACGTCACCTCTGTCTTTAACGTGAGCATTACCCTGTCTTCTGTTTGAGCCTTGAATTACAGCAACCTGATGAACTAAATCATCACTAAGAGAAACTTCAAACAATTCTTTAGGTAAAGTAGTATCTCCAATCTTTTTTCCTTCTTTGTTGTAAACTGGAACTTTCATAGTTTAATTATCCTCTAATTTCAAGCAAAGCCCCGTTTCTTCCAGGAATTGCTCCTTTAATTGCTAATATATTATTATCAGGATCAATCTTTACTATCTCTAAATTTCTAACAGTTTTTCTTTCAAATCCCATTCTCCCAGGCATCTTTCTTCCTTTATGAACTCTCTGAGGAAACGCAGAACCAATAGACCCTAAAGTTCTTTCTTCGTGCTTGACACCATGAGTTGCGTCTCTTCCAGAAAAACCCCATCTCTTTACTCCTCCCTGGAATCCTTTTCCTTTAGAAATACCAGATACTTTCACTTTGTCTCCTTCATTAAAGACAGAGACATCTATTTTGTCTCCTTTTTTTAAATCGCTGCCATCTCTAAATTCTTTCAAGTATCTGTAGTTTTTTCCTTTCATTGACTTTCTCTCTTTTTTCATTTTCTCAAATCCAACCTGAACGGCAGAATATCCGTCTTTTCCTTCATCTTTAATTTGGACGATTTCGCAAGGACCAGCTTCAACTAAGGTTACTGGAATCCTTTCTCCTGCTTTTCCAAATATCTGACTCATCTCTAATTTTTTTCCTAGAATAAATTTCATATTTTTTTCTCTTTTCAAAACAAAACTGGGCTACTAGCCCAGCTCCCTTTTCAACAACAATTTAGGGTTTGCTTTTCTAGACTAGCATAAATTCAATCAGAAATTAACCTGATTCGAAATATATTTTCATAAATGAAAATCTAAATACTATATACGATGAACTAAGTTTTAATCTCAATATCGACACCAGCAGGCAAAGTAAGATCTTGCAAAGTGTCGATAATCTTAGCAGATGGCTCTGGGATCTCAATCAATCTCTTATGAATTCTCATCTCAAATTGCTCTCGAGCATCTTTATGAACAAAAGTGGAACGATTCACAGTATATTTATGAATTTCTGTAGGCAAAGGGATTGGTCCCACTGCCTCAGATCCTGCTCTTCTGATACTTTCAATTATCTGACGAGCACTGTTATCAATAATTTTGTGATCGTAAGCTCTGAGTTTTACTCTAATTTTTGGTCTTACTTTCGTTTTTTTTGTAGCAGTCTTTTTAGTAGCCATCTCGCTAAGTTATCCCGTTTATTTTATTATCTTGGTAATTGATCCAGCTCCAACAGTTTTACCACCTTCTCTGATAGCAAATCTTTGTTGTTCTTCAAGAGCAATAGGAGCAATTAGTTTAACTTGAACTTTAGTAGTATCTCCAGGCATCACCATTTCAGTTCCTTCAGGTAAAGCTACATCTCCGGTAACATCGGTAGTTCTGAGATAAAACTGAGGTTTATAACCAGTAAAGAATGGGGTATGACGTCCTCCTTCTTCTTTAGTTAAAACATAAACTTCAGCTTCAAATTCAGTATGAGGAGTGATTGAACCCGGTTTAGCTAATACTTGTCCTCTTTCAATATCTTCTTTCTTAACACCTCTTAAAAGGATACCAACGTTATCACCAGCTCTTCCTTCGTCTAAGGTCTTATTAAACATTTCAACGCTAACAACAACAGTCTTTTGAGTATCTTTTAATCCAACAATCTCAACTTCTTCTCCTGTTTTTACAACTCCTCTTTCAATTCTTCCAGTTGGAACAGTTCCTCTTCCTTCAATAGTAAATACGTCTTCTACTGACATAAGGAATGGTTTATCTTCTTCTCTCTTTGGAGCAGGAATATATTCATCTAAAGCTTTCATTAATTCAAGGATTGGTTTAGCTGCTTCGTCATCTGCAGACTCTGTCTTTGCAGCTTCTACAGCTGAACCTTTAATAATAGGAATCTCATCTCCAGGATATTCATATTTCTTTAAAAGCTCTCTTACTTCTGATTCAACTAACTCTACAATCTCTGGATCATCAACTAAGTCAGTCTTATTCAAGAAAACTACTAAAGAAGATAGTCCTACTTGACGAGCTAATAGAATATGCTCTCTTGTTTGAGGCATTGGTCCGTCAGGAGCAGAAACAACAAGAATACCACCATCCATTTGAGCAGCACCGGTGATCATGTTTTTAACATAGTCAGCATGTCCCGGGCAGTCAATATGAGCATAGTGTCTATTTTCTGTTTCATACTCAACGTGAGCAATATTAATAGTCACCCCTCTCGCTTTTTCTTCTGGAGCAGAGTCGATTTGATCAACTGCTTTTTCGGTAACATTCATTCCTTTCTTATTTAGGACATGAAGAATAGCGGCTGTGAGCGCAGTCTTACCATGGTCTACGTGACCGATGGTCCCTATATTCAAGTGAGGTTTCCCTCTCTCAAATTTTTCTTTTTCTGCCATAATATTTTAGAGAACAAAGAATAACGAACAATAGCAAAAGATTGTCCAGTGTTCACTACTCAATGTCCATTATTTAATTATTATTTATTTTTAATCTTTATTAATTATACTTAACTATTTTATCTATTTCAAAAAATTTGTCAACATTATCCTTTCCTTCCTTCAATAATCTCTTTAGCTATATTCTGAGGTACTATTTCATAATGACTAAATTCCATAGTAAAGGTTCCTCTTCCTTGAGTCAAAGACCTTAAATCAGTAGCATATCCAAACATCCCTGATAATGGAGATTTAGCTTTAATTATCTTTACGTTTTCTCTGTCTTCTGTCTCTTCAACTTTCGCTCTTCGAGAACTTAAATCACCCACAATATCACCGAAAAATTCAGAAGGAACAGTAATTGCTAACTTCATTGTAGGTTCAAGTAATACCGGCTCTGCTCTTCTTACTGCAGACTGTAAAGCAATAGAACCAGCTACCTTGAAAGCTGCCTCGGAAGAATCTACTTCATGATAAGAACCATCGTAAAGAGTAACTTCCATGTCTACCATGTTATAACCAGCTAATGTTCCTTTACTCATTGCTTCTTTCACTCCTTTTTCGACTGAAGGGATAAACTCTTTTGGAATAACCCCTCCTTTGATTTCATCAACAAATTCATAACCTTCTCCTCTTTCTTTTGGTTTTATCCTTAAATAAACATGACCATACTGACCTCTTCCTCCAGATTGCTTTACATACTTACCTTCAGCTTCTGCTTCTTTCTTAACTGTTTCTCTATAAGCAACTTGAGGTCTACCAACGTTCGCTTCAACATTAAATTCTCTCTTAAGTCGATCAGCGATAATGTCTAAATGTAACTCTCCCATTCCAGAAATAATTGTTTCTCCTGTCTCTTCATCAGTCTTTACTTTAAAAGTAGGATCCTCATCAGCTAATTTCTTAAGAGCTAATCCCATCTTTTCTTGATCTGCCTTACTCTTTGGCTCAACTCTAATAGCAATCACTGGTTCTGGGAAAGTAATATTTTCTAAAACAGCAGGGTGATCTATATCACAAAGAGTGTTGCCGGTAGAAGTTTTCTTTAGTCCAACAGTCGCAGCAATATCTCCTGCGTAAAGTGAATCTACTTCTTCTCTATCGTGAGAATGCATTATTACAAGTCTACTTACTCTTTCCTTCTCACCAGTGGCTGTGTTTAAAACATAAGAACCCTTTTCAAGAGATCCAGAATAAATACGGAAATAAGTCAAGGTTCCCATATAAGGATCAGTAGCAACTTTAAAAGCTAAAGCGGCAAAAGGTTCTGAATCTTTTGCTTCTCTAATAACCTCTTCTCCGCTTTGAGGATCAGTTCCTTTGACAGGAGGAAGATCGATTGGAGAAGGAAGATATTCACAGACAGCATCCAATAAAGGCTGAACTCCCTTATTCTTTAAAGCAGTTCCTAGAAGAACAGGAACCAACTTATAATCACAAACTGCTTTTCTTAAAACCAGCTTAAGGTCTTGTTCTGGTATTTCTTCTTCTCCTAAATATTTTTCAAGTAAAGCTTCATCTTCTGAAACTACTTTTTCTAACATTTTCTTTCTCCATTCCTCTGCTTTTTCTTTTAACTCATCAGGAATCTCTTCTTCAACTATCTTTTCCCCAAAATCACCTTTGAATTTTATTGCTTTCATTTTTATTAAATCAATCACTCCTTCAAAGTTTTCTTCTTGTCCTATCGGCAACTGTAAAGGAACTGCCTTGTCAGTCAGTTTCGCATAAATTGATTCTAAACTTTTTTCAAAATTAGCTCCCATTCTGTCCATCTTGTTAATGAAGCAGATTCTGGGAACAGAAAACTTGTCTGCTTGACGCCAAACAGTCTCTGACTGAGGTTCTACTCCTGCAACTCCATCAAAAACAACAACCGCTCCATCAAGAACTCTCAATGATCTTTGAACTTCTACAGTGAAGTCAATGTGACCAGGAGTATCAATAATATTTATTCTATATTCCTGACCTTTTACCCTCTGGATTTCTCCAGGAGTCCAAAAACAAGTCGTTGCCGCAGACGTAATAGTAATCCCTCTTTCCCTCTCTTGGGCCATCCAATCCATTACTGCTTCTCCTTCATGAACCTCTCCAATCTTGTGAGAAATTCCTGTGTAAAACAAAACACGCTCACTAACTGTTGTTTTACCAGCATCAATATGAGCAATAATTCCAATGTCTCTGTATCTTTCTATAGGATATTCTCTTGCCATATAAAATAATAAATTCCCTCCAGCTTTATAAAGGGTTTAACTTAATTAATACTTACCAAGCAAAATGAGCAAAGGCACGGTTGGCCTCGGCCATTCGATGGACATCATTTTTCTTTTTAATGGCCTTACCAGTGTTCTCTGAAGCTTCCATCAATTCTTTAGCTAGTTTCTTACCCATTGTCTCTCCTTTTCTTTTCTTTGCTTCTTGAATTATCCAACGCATAGCTAAAGTTAGCTTTCTTTCTTTTCCTACCGGAACAGGAACCTGGTAGGTCGCTCCTCCTACCCTCTTTGACCTAACCTCGAGGGATGGGGAAGTATTTTGCATTGCCTGTTCAAAAACTTCAACAGGATCTCTTTTTGTTTTCTTTTTAATTTCATCAAAGGCTTCATAAACAATTCTTTCAGCAACTGTTTTCTTGCCTCTCTCCATAATTCTGTTTATAAATTTAGCAATAACAACGCTATCATAAACAGGATCAGGTGAAATTGGTTTTTTCTTTTTCTTTGCCATAATTAAGATTTAGCTTTCTTAGTTCCGTATTTTGATCTCTGAGTTTTTCTTCCTTCTACTCCTTCGGTATCTAAAACTCCTCTTACAATATGATATCTTACTCCAGGCAAGTCTTTAACTCTTCCTCCTCTAAGCAAAACAACAGAATGCTCTTGTAAGTTATGCCCTTCACCTGGAATATAAGCGGTAACTTCTTTTCCATTACTCAATCTTACTCTAGCAACTTTTCTCAAGGCAGAGTTAGGCTTTTTTGGAGTTATCGTAGAAACCTTAGTAACCACTCCTCTTTTAAAAGGAGATAAATACTTTGACGGTTTATTCTCTAAAGAATTAAAACCAAACTTCAAAGCTCGGCTCTTTTTCACAGCTTTCTTTTCTTTTCTTCCTTTTTTTATTAATTGATGAATTGTAGGCATAATAATAACCTTTTAAAAATAACAAGCGCTTTGCGCTCGCAGTTAAAATTAACAAATAAATTAATTTGTGTCAATAGTCTTTATAAAGGAGCACCAGAACCCACGATTAACCTAAAGATAAAGGTAATTACTGGGAACAAAAATTGTAAGAAAAAGAACACGAAAAATATCAAAATAAAGAATCCGTACCTTTGAAGAGTTATTTTAAAACTATTCAAAGAATCAGGTAAAAATGTGAATAAAATATGAGATCCATCTAAAGGAGGAATCGGTATTAAGTTGAATATTGCTAGAATTAAGTTAATGAAAACTATATAGCTAAACATCAATTGAAAACCAGGATTCCCAAAACCACCAGTAAATCTTAATAACAAACCAAAGATTATGGCAATAACAATATTAATTCCCGGACCAGCTAAAGAAACCTTCAAATCTCCATATTTCTGATCCCTAAAATTAGCAGGATTAACAGGAACCGGTTTTGCCCATCCTATTAGAATAGGACTTTGAACAATTACAAGAAACAAGGGAATCATAATTGATCCAACCGGATCTAAATGTTTGATTGGATTCAAACTTAATCTTCCCATCATCTTTGCTGTCGGATCCCCTAAATGAAAAGCCATTGCTCCGTGAGCAATCTCATGAATTATTACTGATAAGATTAGGATGATTATTAAAAATATATAAGTCATGCTATTATAACAAGCAACATTCTAGAATAATAGCAAAATTTTCACTCCTTGCCAAATATCTAAAAACACTTGCCAAATATCTAAAAAACATATATATTGTCTAATATGGCTAGAGAATGTCAAATATGTGGAAAAAAAGGAGCTATCATTCAGAAGAGGAAAAAACTCCGTGGTAGATATAATCCAACTGCCAAAAAAAGACAGTACCCCAATTTACAATGGGTTCGACTTCCTAGTGGCAAAAGAGTAAAAGCTTGCGCCAAATGTATTAAAGCCCTAGACAAAGAGAAAAAATAAAAAACGGGGCATGGTGTAACTGGCTAACATTTGCGCATGGGGTGCGTAAGATTCTGGGTTCAAATCCCAGTGCCCCGACTTATTATGCGGATAAACAAATTTCTCAAAGAAAGAGGAATAAAAGTAAAATTCTTCGAGAACGAGAAAAAAGCTCTAAATAAGATTAGAAGAAAGGAAATTATTACTAACGACAGTGAATTTAACAAAAACCTGCTTCAGGACGCAGGGTTTCTTTTTTTTCATGTCGTAGATAAAGCAAGTCTCAACACTGTGGAAACAATTAAAGAAGAGATGAGAGACATTAGAGCAAAAGAGATAGTAGCAATCGGTGGAGGGAAAGCAATTGATGTTGGAAAGAAAATAGCTGCTGATTTAGATATAAAATTAATATCTTTTCCAACCGCTCCTTCTCACGACGGACTCATCTCAAAAAATTGTTCTCTCTATGACGAAACCAATAAGAGGAAAACTATTCCTGCTGTCTACCCAAAAGAATTAATCATTCCTTTAAACCTTTGGAGAAATTCAGGAAACCTTAGAAAAGCAGGGATCTGTGATTTAATTTCAAATTGTGTCGCTTTACAAGATTTAAGTTTGTCTGAAAAGAAAGGAGAGAAGTTTAGTTGTTTATATAAATACATGAGTTTTGAAGCAACAAAACTTATAAACTTTGAAACAGAAAAACATTTTGCCTACGCTTTAATACTTTCTGGTTTAGCTATGGAAGAAACATCAAGATATTGTTCCGGATCAGAACACATCTTAGAAAGACTAATGGAAGAAAATATTCAAAACACTTATCTCCATGGTCAATTAGCAGGAACAGGGACTTTAATATCTTCCAAAATATATTCTATGTTTTCAGACAAATTGTCTGATTTAAGATTTGATTCTAAAAAACTATTCGACCAAATAGTTCAAAGAATGAAAAATGAAAATTCTCTTGAGTTTGCCTTAGAACCATTAAAGAATGAAAAATTCAATAATCCTGATTGGCTTAAAAAAGCTTCTCAGATGAGACCAGGGAGATACACTCTTTGGAATATTGTAGACTCTAATAATCTAGACTGGCATAGTATTATAGAAAACCTTAAAGAGCTACGATAAAACCCTTCCAAAAAAGAAGGGTTTTTAAAAAACAAAGGCCCTGCCTTCGCCTTCAAGAAGTTTTCTGGAATAAAGAATCCAAGTGGGTGCCCGCACTCTCAGTCCACGGACCAAGAAAATGTTGAGCTCCCTCTGAAAAGTTTTGTTCCCAGAATTTAACTAGAAGGCCTCCAGCAGGGCTATATTTCATTTTAGCTCATCTAATAGTCCAGTCAAGCTAGATTTTAAGAGCTTCTACCATTTGTTTTATCATCGAAACAACGACCGGTGGAGGCATTAAGCTATAAGAAGGGACTCCTTGGTCGTTATCTATTTCCCAATGTTTTTCAATAATTCCTATCTCTCCATTTTCTTTTAGATCATACTCGTATTCAGGGGTAATTTCATAATCGTCTATGTATTCTTTTGCCTTTTCTACCGGGACAGAATTTCTTAAAAGAACTTTAGGAATTCCGTACAAAGAAAGGGCTTTTTTAATTAATTCTTCATCTTTTTCCAATCTTGCCCTAATTGGTTCTATTCCTTGCTCGTCTCCTTCTTTTGCTACCATTCTTTTCCCTTCGCATTCTGGATTATCACAGATTAAGTAAAATTCTTTTTCTTTTTCATCATATCCTATCTTAGAACTAGGAAGAAGCTTTAAGTTTCTTGAAGTTTTACAAGAAGGACATATCCTTCTGTATTTAATTCTTTCATTAATTACATTTTCAGGAACACTAATCAGAGTAAAAATATCTGGATCTTTTCTGTAGTCAACTAAGTCTCTAAAAAACAAAGAATAGGATATTTGGTCTAAATCTCTTGGAAACCCATCAATAAAAAGAGACTTCTTTGACATTTTATCTATCTCTCTCTTTACTAAAGCTAAAACAAACTCTGTTGGTAGCAGAGTTTTTGTACTTCTATTTAATAAAGATTCTATAATTTCATCCATCGATAGATATCCTCGATAGTTTTCTTTTAACCAATTCACTATCTTTTCTTTTTCTTTTTCATCAGAGAGAACTTTTTCGTGAACTTCTCTTACAACGTCTCCGATAGAAACATGGGCAACTTTATCAGACCCAACAATTTCAGCAAACATTTTAGCATAAGTACCTTTCCCAGAGTTCTTTTTCCCTAATAAATAAACTATAAAACTGTTATCTTCTAGATGCTTTTTAATCTTCTCAATCTCCGGTCCTGCTTTTAGCCGAAAGTACTCTTTTCTTTCTTCTGGACTAGTTAAATCAAACTTTTTATCCACACCCTCCATCTTTGTTTTAAAAATTGGAAATTCCATAGTCTTTAAAATAAAAAAATTATTTTACATTATAATTTGATCCGTCACTGATAATTTTAACATCGCCTTCGGTATCAGTTCTTAAAATTTTTATACCATAATTTTCTAAGGTCTCCAAGGTCTCTTGATTAGGATGACCATAGGAATTATCTTTCCCTGATTGAATAACAGCTATTTCTGGAGAAACGGCAAAGATAAATTCCTTAGCACTTGAAGTCTTACTTCCATGGTGACCTACCTTCAAAACATCTGATTTTACATCAAATCCACTATCAATAATTTCTTTTTCTACCGACTGAAAAGCGTCTCCAGTAAAAAAGAAAGAATTGTCTTTATAAAAAAGTTTCCCGACAACTGAACTATTATTAACACTTTTAATCTCCTCTCCTTCCAAACTCTCAAAAGGATGAACAACATCGAAATAAACATCTCCCATAATAATCCTTTGTCCTCTTTCTGCTATTATTATCTCAGCATCTTCTTTTTCAAGACATTCTAACCATTCACCGTATTCCTGAGTATTTCTCTTTATCCCTGTCCACAAGACATAATCCACTTCATAATTCTTTAATACTTCTATTAACCCAAAAATATGATCGTGCTCCGGGTGAGTAAGAATTATTAAATCAATCTCTCTATCCCAATAAGGCATTTCTCTCCCTAGTTTTTCTAAAACAACAGAACTCGGACCACCATCAATTAAAACTTGATGACCTTGAGGAGTCTCGATAAAGATACTATCCCCTTGTCCGACATCAAAGAAAGAAACCTCAAGTAATTGAGGTTGGGATAGTTCGTAGACAGTATTCCAGGCTAGAATATTAGCTAAAATTAAAACTCCTAGAAAAACAAAAGTGAGATTCTTTATCTTCATTTTATTATTTTATTGGGTTCCTTATCATACTGATTTTGGATGTAATTTTTCCATAAATTTTATTTAAAAATTATTTAAATATAATCTCAAGACTTTTTTTTAATTATATCAAAAAAAAATAAATTCATTACAGAATAATTTCATTAAATCCTGTCTTCTTCGAACTTTTTAAATTTTAACCTTCCCAATAAATTCAAAGACATTACCGCTAAGGCAGCTAAAACAAAAACCCATTGAATTCCGAAGAAGAAAGACATAATAATTATCGATAAAGACATTATTCCTCTTCCCATGCTAATAGCCATCTCATGAATAACAGTAAATTCGTCTATATAATGTCCTTGGTCAGCTGCTATTTCATAAGTTAAAGAGTCAACAGAAGTCCTAACAAATATCTTGGTAACACTATGATATACTCCTGCTAAAAATATCTGATAAGCAGTAACTATAAAAACCTTGATAATCCAACCTGCAGCATATAGAAAACTCCCCCACTTTAGAACATTTTCTTTTTTAATCCTTGAATCAAGAAACTTCCCTAATACAAGCTGAGCTAAAACAGTAGCTCCAATAATTAAAGTAGAGATAGCTCCTACTTGAAAGTAATTCCCTTTCAATAGTTGAAAGATAAAGATAGGCCAGATAATAACTCCTACAATATGTTCTGCCCCGTCTGCCATATAAGCCAATACTATTCTTCTCCTCTTTTTAGAAAAGAATTGTCTCCAGGTTTCCTTGAAACTCCAAGAATACTCTTCCTTTATCTGCGGGATAATTAAATAAGGAACACCAGAGACAAAATAAAGAACAATTACAATCAGAAATAGAATATCAAAGTTAAAATAAGTAATGATAAGACCTGCGATTGCTGGAATAAATATCCCAAGAGCTGATCTGGTAGCATTAAACATGCTAACCTGTCTTCCTCTGTTCTTTTTATCACTAAACTTAGCAAAGTCAGTATGATAAGGAACCCAATAAAATAATCTATAGATAATAAGAATAAAAACAGCTAAAGGAATTAAATAAAGATAATTATTTTTATCAATGAAATAAAAGATTATATAATAAAAAGCTCCTAATATTGTACTAATTTGCAAAGCTCTTTTAAATCCTATTTTCTTTAAAGAAATTGCTCCCAAAAATACAATTAAGCCATATATAAAATATCCTATTCCATAATAAGCAACTACCATCCGGAAGTTCTGACCAAAGAGATTATATAGGAAAATAGGAAGAAATATCCCTAAAAGAGCAGAAGCTGCCATTACTGTCGTTTTCCCCAAGTATAAACAAATAAGGCCACGGGTAAGAGGCACATCAAAATATCCTTTCTTTAAAAATCTTTTAATCATTCTAATATTTTAACACAAAACCCGGGTAAAAACCCAGGTCTTAAATGTTAAAATTTTTCTTGAGATTAAATAATTTCTTTCACTTTCTTCACTAAATCATCAGAAGTAATATTTGCTTTAATCAGATAATCATTAGCTCTAAGCTCTTTTCCTTTCTTTTCCTCTTCTTTTGCATAAAGATTAGATAAAATAATAACCTTTTGGGTAGCTACTTTTTCATTCTCATGCTCTCTTATCTTTCCCAAAACCTCAAATCCATTCATTTTAGGAAGAATAATGTCTAGAAGCACTAAATCTGGATCTTCAGGTTCAATTAGTTCTAATCCTTTTTCTCCGTCGGGCGCTACTACTACCTCATACCCTTCTTCTTCTAAAGCTCTGCTACATAATCTTGAGAAGAAAGGATCATCCTCAACCATTAAAATTTTTTGCTTTTCTGCCATAAAATTTATTAATTTAAGCTTTACTCTCTTAATTATAAATTACTAGGATAAATTATACAAGTAAAAAACTACCCGTTAAAGTAGTTTTTATAACAAAAAATATTTATTCTTCTTCCTGTTTCTCGCTTCCACTTCCAATAATAGGTGAGTTATTTCCTTTTCCGTTATTTTCATTTTTATTATTTTCTCCTTGATTTTCTTCTGTAGAAGTAGACTGAGGAGATTCTATGAAACCAAAATCAATTAAAAATTGTCTTTCTTGTTGATTAAGTAAATTTTGATCTATAGAAACAGAAAAATCATCATCAGAAACATCCCATCCTAAAACTTTAAAATCGGTGGAATTTTTAATTACCACTTTAAATCTGGCTCTATCAGAAGGAACAGGGTACCCATTTAGCTCAACTGGCACATTCCAGCTATAATTACCATCATCTTCTAAGCCATAAGAAATCTTGGCATAGGTTTTTCCACTATCAGACGAATACCAAAGATCAGCAAACTTTCCATCGGAGCAATTTATTTGACTGCTATCCCAAATCAAATCATAGTTTCTTCCTGTCAACCACAACTCTCTGCCATTCGGATTTTTTATTTCAACTAAAGAAGGAGTTCGGCAATATTCAAGCTGATGCTTGTTATTAATTTCGTCTAAAATATCTTTAAAATCTTCGAGTTTTTCTCTTGGAGCAGAAGGATCTTGCAAAAGAAGGTCAGCTTCTTTTATAAAATCATCTAAAACACCATATCCTTCAACAGAGTAACCACCAATAAAGAAATGGGAAATATTAAACTTAGTCGCTAATAATTGAGCTCTAAGCTTAGTTTTCATTTCATTAGCATTCGTATTATTAAAAATAGCTTCTGCTTCAAAAATTGTACTAATTTCTTCTCCTCCTATGGTTTGAGGAAGATAATGTTGGTACAAACTTGAATGATTCTTCCAAAAACCCATAGATCTAGTTTCAGAATAGTTACAAATATGAGCGGTAACATTAATCACATGTCTTTCATAAGCAGACGCTAATGGGAATTGACTAAAAAACAATGAAAAAGAAAGAACTAAACATAAAAAGCTTTTAAAAAATCTATTGGAATCATCATGTTCTTCATAATAAAAATCATTGTCATCAGAAAAACAATCTTTTGTTTCTATAATCCTAACTGGAATCTCTATTCTTTGGTGATATTTTGATTTTTTCTTAGACATTATATTTCAACTTTATTTATTGCAAGACTAATAGAGCCTAACCCCGGCAATCTCAAAACTTTCCCATTAATAAACACTGCTTTACCTACTAATTCTGAATATTTGATTACAGGATCTGCTGTGTTATTAGCATCACCCTTAGTAACTAAAAAGTCATCTCCTTTTCTAATAACTCTATGAATAGTAAATCCTTGATAATTTTCATAAACAACGATATCTCCAACATTAACTTCTTCTTTATTTTCTATGCCCTTTATAAAGACTAAATCTCCCTCTTTCAATGCAGGCCACATTGAACTTGAAGTTATGGAGGCCATAGGATAAGGAGTCTTTAAGAAGTAAGAAAGTCCTTTAGGAATACTCCAAACCAAACCAACTAGAATTGCAATATATAAAACCCAACTTATTACACTTTTAATTAATTTATTTTTTTTCATAATAATTACCAAATCTTAGGAAGCCTGAAAACTATAACCCATCCTGAGTATTTTTTCATTTCCGCAGACGGAGGAATCTTAATGTCAAAAGCTAGTTCAGCTTCTTTTTGTGGATCCAAGGTAAAATAATTTTTATTAATATCAACTAAATCAGAAATCTTACCAAATTTAATAATCGCGACATAAACAGGCATGCTACCACCATTTCTTAAAGTAATATACCTTGTCATACCGTTGTTTCTAGAAAGATCTCCGAAATCAAGCTTTTCAGTCGTAGGATTTACACCCATAACGTTTTCCCCGTCAACAACATTAACGATCATCTTGTACTTACCAGCATTTATAATCTGGGCAGATATAAAAATTAATATAATAACTACTAAAACTATTAATATTTTCTTTATTTTAGACATAAAAATTATATATATTCAATTAATTGCTAATCCCTCCGCCAGAATAATTCTGGCGGAATTCATTAACAATCAATTATATCTCAAAGTCAAAGTAACTAGTTAAACCGTCTATTTCACCAGCTCCTGGATATTCACCAACTGTGCTCCAGTCAGAACCCATATCTTTAATAAGGAATTGAACTTCATTATAGTTTCCGTCTAATAGATTAAGGGTTGTGTCGTAACCATCAATCAAGTCCTGACCAGAAACTCCAATTTCGAAGTTATAATAACCTTCTTGGCGAGTTAAAGCTATGGTTGGGTCATCGTCATCATAACCATCACAATCCTTGTCAGTAGTACCAGTATTATCAGTTGCTCTGTTACTCCACCAACCATCCCATCCGTCAGGGTAAGTCTGGCAAGCTTTAGAAGCTAAGAGTTCATTGGTAAACCCGTCAGCAACACTTCCTGTTCGAGGACCGTTAAGAACTAGGACGTACTGACCATTTGGACTAATCCATGAATCATCGTCAATCTCAACATGAACGTCAAGATTATTAGATTCTTTGTTTGCATCGTATTCTAGCATTCCAATCCTGTCTCCTAAAACATTGTTTGGATCTCCGTCTGGGTAATCATCAGCTTCTTTATAGATACCTATTTTGTTACTTCTTGAAATACCGTTTATTTCGATCCAAAGATCACAACCAAAGTCTTCGTGTTCTAATTCTGGATCTAACATGTAATCATGAGGGTCAACAGCATCATTAATAGACCTTACCCAATCAAAGTAACCCTGATCACAATAACCAGCAAAACAAGGAACTTTTAAATCAATAGTCCAAACATCTTCGGTATCTCCATCTTTTTTAGACAAATAACCAGAAGCATCTGTCTCCATTGGATGGAAAGCATCTACGCTCTTATCGTTTCCATCCGGAGAATGTTTTGACAAATAAGGACAAAGATTATAGTAACATATAGCAAAATAATCTACATCTTGTTCTCCTAATGCTATGTCCCCATCTCTGTATCCCCAATTACTATGACACCAATCTCTGGCATGAACAACATTTCCATTGAAATATTGTTCTACTGCTTCAGGCCTTGGTTTTGGTTTTTGTTTGATGGTGTATTTAACATCATCAACTCTCTCCTCAAGCATAAAAGATTCACTAAGAGTAATCTTAACATTTTTATTTATTTCTTCTTGAGGAAAAACGGTTCCGAACATTATATGTTCTGGAGTAACACTTAAAGCATTCTCGATTCTTGCAGTAACATTAATAACATGTGCCTCAAAAGCTGACATAGCAACTACACCACTAACAATAATTACAGAGGCAAGAAAACCTAATACAATTTTCTTTTTCATTTTTTTTAGTTAATTAATAATTAATAATTGTTTGACCTTTTAGTTTACACTAAAGAAAAAAGTAGTTTCGCCCTAGGTTCCCTCCCGTGGCCTAAGCGCTCGTCTCCCCATCAAAGAAACTAGGAAGTAACTACTTTTGCTATCGACCTTTAATGTTTTTAATAATTTTGGGCAGATTAAAGCCCAAACTTTATCTTTCTATAAAAAATAAAAAGATAAAGCCTAAGCTTTATCTAAAAATCAGAAAAACAAAAATTCGCATACAACAGCGAACTAACCCTTCCTTTAACTATATTTAATTTTATGAAATAAGGTAAAAACTTATTCACGTTATTTTTCCCTCCTAGCTAATCTTGTAGTTTCCCAATTTACTTTACTTAAAGGTTTAAGTCAAGAAAGTTTTCCCCTAAGTTTTCCACAGCCCATTTTAAAGCTTTATTTAACTATTTTCTTAAGCTTTTCAACTACTTCTGATAACCTTACTTCGGTCTTTACTAGATAGTCTTTTGCTCCCAATCTCATTGCTTCCTTCACGTCTGACTCTTGAGAAAGATTAGAAAGAATAATAACTGGAATACTTTTAACTTCTGATTTTTGCTTCAATTCCGCTAAAACATCAAAACCATTTTTCCTAGGCAAGATTAAATCAAGAATAATTAAATCAGGTTTCTCAAAAACTGCTTTATTAATCCCTTCTACCCCATTAGTAGCCTCAACAAAACTAAAACCAGCTCGAGTCAATTTATCTCTGTAAAGTTTTCTTAAAAAAATGTTATCCTCCACCATCAATATCTTTTTGCTTTTTTTCTCTGAATCTTTCGCCATTTTAGTTAAAAATTAAATCAAGCAGCGGGTAAAGAGAAATAGAAAGTCATTCCTCCTTCTTTGTTTTCCTCGAACCAGATCTTACCATCACTCAATTCAACAATCGCTTTGCTGATATAAAGGCCTAAACCACTTCCAACTGGATGGAGATTAACTGCTTCTTCTGATCTATAGTATCTGGAAAATACTTTATCAAAATCCTTTTTAGGAATTCCGACTCCTTTGTCTTTACAAGAAAAAATAACCTCTTTTCCTTTATCTTCAACACTAATCTCGATATGACCTACTCCTGGCCCTTTGTATCTTACTGCATTAGAAACGATATTTTCTATTACGTATCTGATTTTAACCGGATCAACAACAACTTTGAATTTCTCGTCAAAGTTTCTAAATCCAATCTCAACATTTGAAGCTTTAATCCAAGGAAGGAGCTCGTCAATCACCTCTTGAGTAATCTCGGTTAAATCGACTTCTTTGGGATCTAATTCGTAATGCCCTTCTTCTATCTTAGAAACATTCAAAATATCATTAACTGTCCTGCTCATTGTTCTTAAATTTTCCATCGCATCAGCAAGATACTCTTTCTGTTTATCGTTTAACTCTCCCAATTCTTCAGAAGTTAACATTTCCAAATAACCATTAAGAACAGATATAGGGTTTTTTAACTGATGGGCCAAAATACATCCTGGTTCTGATATTTTAGTTTTCTTTTTATCTTTTTCTGCCATTTTTTAAAAATATATTATTAGATTAATATATTTTAGCACAAAAGGTTCGAAAGAAAAACTTCCGAACCTAAGCTCTTTAAATTTCTTTTTTCAAAAAATTATCTAGTAACGCTAACGGTATCACTCAATTCGGCATCAGGAGCAGAAACTGTCACTCTTCCAGTACTCGTACTTACAACGATACTATAACCCGTATCATAATCAGACTCACTCGTAAAATAACCTGTTTCTGGGTCATAAGGTAATTCTGCCAAATAGATATCTACTAAACAGCTATAAATGTCTGTAGTCGAAGAATCAATAGTCTGACTAGTAGTAGGCAATGAAGTGGTACAAGTCCAAACACCTTCATTGTCAATCATGTTTTCGTGAACAGCATTCAAAATAGCATTAACATTACTAGCTCTCTGAGTATTTCTTGCCTGAGCAAACTGACGAGCTGGATTAATAGCAATAATTACGATTGCAGCCAAAATTGCAATTAAACCAATCACTAAGAGAATTTCAATTAGAGTAAAACCCTTCTCTGACTTAAACATAACCTTTTTATTTAAATATATTATTATTATGACCTTTGGCTTATTGGTTAATAGATTGTTTATCTATTATAACATTTTTACTGGAAACCCAGCCAGTGCGTCCATCTGTTAATTCTATTTTATACCAATTATCGAATTCATCCAATAGTGGATAACTCTCTCCTGTCTCAATCTGAGTTAAACTAGGATAAACATCATCAGGACCTTTCCTCACTTCAATATATCCTTCTTCTGTCTCTTGGACAACAACAATATCAATCTCTTCTACCAGCGGCTCCGGTTCTGGTTCCGGTTCTGGTTCCGGCTCCGGTTCTGTGCTGGTAGGAGAAGTCTCGATTGGAGGTCTTGGCTCGGGTTCTTCTAAAAAAGGTTTTACAACAAATTCATACATCACCCAAGAAAAGAAAACCATTCCTAATATTCCAATAAATATTGCCAGAATTTTAAAATAGTTCTTTTTACTTGTTTCTTTACTTACGAAAGTAGGTTCTTTCTCTTTAACTGGCAAAAGATTAACTCCTGATTCTTTAGGATTTTTCTCTAGCCCTCTCAAGGCAAGACCAGCTACTGTATTAAAAAGAATAGACTTTCTTCTTAACTGTTTAATAACAGGAGAAACTCCAATGCTAACGTTAAGATTAATCTTAGAAGAAAGATAGCTTGATAAGTCGGGAATCAAGGCCGATCCTCCAACTAAAAAGACTCCGTCTAATTTCCCCTCATAATATTCAACAGACTTGTTTATTCTTTCGATTACTGGCTTTAATTCATTCTTTAAAATATTACTTGTCTTTTTGTTCTCTCCTAATCCAATTTCCCTTTTCTTTTTCTCTGCTTCTTCTTCAGAAACTCCAAGCTTATCTGACAAAACTTTAGTAAGATAGTCCCCTCCCACCGAGACTACATTAGAGTCCTTCAAGATAAGATCCTTATCAAAAATACTAATGTCTGTCACTCTTGCTCCCATATCTACAATCATCACCCCGTCTCTCAATTTTGAATCTGAAAGAAGAGCACGAGCAAGAGCAACTGATTCTAATTCAAAAGCAATTACTTCTATCTTAAGACTTTTAAATATCTCTAAATAATCATCAATAATTTCTTTTAGGGTACCAACATAAAGAATTAACTGTTGACTATTTTTATTATCAACTGAAACCCTTTGCCAGTCCCAATAAGTTTTAGAAGCTTCAACAGGAATAGTCTTTTTGGCCTCATTTTCGATAACTTCTTCCAATTTCTCTCCTTTAATTTCTAAGGGGATAACGAAAAGACTAGTAAACATCTTTGATTCCGGTAAAGATAAAACCACTTTGTTCCCTTTGATTCTTGCTTTAGAAATTACTTTTTTTATCTTTTCTCTCAATTTTTCTTTGTCTAAGATAAATCCATCCCTCACCATCCCCTCTTCAATAACAAGGCGGCCAAAAGCTATTGGTTTCTTTCTAGAATTAAGCTGAAGAGCTTCTATTGAAAAATCACTTACATCTAAACCAAATATTTTATTACTCTTAAACATATAATTAAAAATCAATTACCTCTTCCCAAGAACTAATTTCCATTAAAGGATTAATTCTACTAATTTCTATTTTAATCTTTCTTGTCTTATTATCAAAGTTTCCCGTTGTCTTGACTGTTCTATTTGTTTCTCCACTTCCTTCAATTAAAAGAATTTCGCAATTACCCCTAGAAGTATTTATTGTTTCGTTGCCAGAATAATTAGAATCATCTTTTAATTTTATCAAGGCTTCTTCTGCGCAAAGATTAGCTAGATAGAATGCTTTAGAAGAATTAGCTCTGTCTAAAGCCATTCTCGACTCTGAAATTCCAAAGAGATTAGCATTTACTGCTATAAATAAAGTAATCGAGGAAATAATAAGAAGAGAGACTAAAGCAATATATCCATTTTTTTTATTCTCATTATTCATACCATTCACAATTAGTGTAATTAAAGTAGCCTGAAAGAGGAGATTCTAGATTCCAGTACCAGGCAGAAGCCTTCCAAGTACAGCCAAGCTGTTGAGCGCAAGTCTCGTCTATCTCAAATTCTCTACAATCAGTACAAGTTCCCATGCAAATAAAACCCCAAGGAGTATTAAAACCAGTACATTCTTCTTGTGCGTCACAAGCTCTTGGATCTGTAATTTCTCTACATGGAGTGCAGGTACCTCCACACTTTCCTTCACACGCTTCTCCCTGAGCACATTCTGTGCTTTGAGTGGTAGGATCTTCTAGTTTGTAACACTCTCCTGTTCCATCTGAACTACATGTTCCTGAGGGATCAATAAGATATTTTCCCACTGGATTACAAAATCTATTACAAGGAGGGTCTGGTTCGAGATAATAATCTATTGGCTTACCACGATTAGTATACTGACAACCAGAATCACATGATCCTCCTATTCCCCAGCAGCCCTGGGAAGAATCATCATCATATATTGTTCCAGTAGCTTGGCTGTTTTCTCCTAAAATAGCCCCTTGAGGGCCAAAGAGAATTAGATCAAAATATTCTTCTGGTTCTTCTAAAGAGTTATCCACAATAGGAACGTTAAAGGATTGAGAAACTTCTCCGGTTTCAAAAAATAAAGATCCTTCTACCGAGATATAGTCTTCTGGATCAGTAGCAGTTCTTTCTTCTGTTCTATACCTCACCCTAACTTCTTCTTTACTCTCTTTAGAAAGATCAACAGTGGCAATCAAATCTTTGGCTCTTTCTATAACAGAATAGTTGTCTGAATCAAAAGAAACTCTAATTCCAGAGGTTTCTTTCTGCCAATTTGTTAAATAAGTAACTAATTCCACTTTCTGATCTCTTCCGCTAACAAAATCCCAGCTAACTAAAGAGGTAACTTTCTTAACGTCTGTTCTTACTGTCTCTACTTTTATTACTCTCTCAAAGACAGAAGGAGTAACTCCTCCCCCTATAGGCCCAAAAACCCATTTTCCTCCTTGAACTTCTATTCCATAACTACCATCTACTAAGTTATTCCAATCTTCGTCTCTAATAGATTTCGCTGCTTCTATTCCTTCTTGAGCTAGATAATTAGCAAAAGTTATCTCTTGCCCTAATCTATTACTGATATGAGAATTAAGAACAAGAAAAGTAATTGCAGATGTTATCGCAACAAAAATTCCTATTGCAATTAATAGCTCTAAAAAAGATTGTCCCTTCTCATTCTTCATACCATTCACAATTAGTGTAATTAAAGTAGCCTGGGAGAGGAGATTCTAGGTTCCAGTACCAGGCAGAAGCTTCCCAGGTACAGCCAAGTTGTTGAGCGCAAGTCTCGTCCATCTCAAATTCTCTACATGGAGTACATCTCCCAATACATCTAGAACCTCCGGGGCCAGAAAGTAAAGTGCACCCTTCTTGTTGCAAACACTCTCTTTCGTCTGTAATTTCTCTACATGGAGTGCAGGTACCTCCACAATCTCCCTTACAAGACTCTCCCTGATTACATTCTGTGCTTTGAGTGGTAGGATCTTCTAGTTTGTAACACTCTCCTGTTCCGTCTTCACTACATGTTCCTGAGGGATCAACAAGGTATCTTCCTATTGGTTCACATTCTCTGTTGCAAAGAGGGTCTGGTTCAATGTAGTAATCTAATACTGTGCCACGATTAGTATGCTGACAACCAGAATCACATGATCCTCCTATTCCCCAGCATCCCTGGGAAGAGGTTGTTCCTCCGGGGAATAAAGCAACGGTTGTCTCTAAAACAGATTCTGCTTCATATTCATTCCTCCCACTAATATTATTATATTCAACAGTTAAATTTATTCTATAAGTATTCTCAATTGGAGTAATCCTAAATTCAGTAACTTCTACCTGTTCAGTGGTTAAAGGAACTTCATTTTCATAAAGAATCCCATCGGTAACAGTAAAGATACTAGGATCACTCCCTTCTCTCAAACTACGGGAAACTTTTTCCATAACAAAACGAGCATTCTGTTGAACCTCTCTAAAAGAATCTGCCTTTGTGTTCCCTTGAATAATATCCCAAGCGAAACTACTCGACAAAACAAGAATTAAGGAAACAATGGCAATATATATTATTAATTCTACTAAGGTAAACCCCTTCTCATTCTTCATACCATTCACAATTAGTGTAATTAAAGTAGCCTGGGAGAGGAGATTCTAGGTTCCAGTACCAGGCAGAAGCTTCCCAGGTACAGCCAAGTTGTTGAGCGCAAGTCTCGTCCATCTCAAATTCTCTACATGGAGTACATCTCCCAATACATCTAGAACCTCCGGGGCCAGAAAGTAAAGTGCACCCTTCTTGTTGCAAACACTCTCTTTCGTCTGTAATTTCTCTACATGGAGTGCAGGTACCTCCACAATCTCCCTTACAAGACTCTCCCTGATTACATTCTGTGCTTTGAGTGGTAGGATCTTCTAGTTTGTAACACTCTCCTGTTCCGTCTTCACTACATGTTCCTGAGGGATCAACAAGGTATCTTCCTATTGGTTCACATTCTCTGTT